>Ga0315336_1000239_pt1 | contig 205725 bp, 153 predicted proteins | sample ASW5metaG_FD_204512 | JGI IMG/M metagenome (GOLD analysis project Ga0315336, IMG submission 204512) | Ammonia-oxidizing marine archaeal communities from Monterey Bay, California, United States - ASW #5 | ecosystem: Environmental > Aquatic > Marine > Intertidal zone | place: USA: California...
GAGTGCTTCAGCTTCCTCGCGCGCCTGCTGGGGATCGTTGTGGACCAGTGAATCAAGTGCTGCGTCGGCCGCGATCAACGTGGCATCGGTCATCACACAGCACTTCTTTCCGACCAAGCCGCGTTCCTGGCAGAGATTCACAATCTCGTTGAAGACTTGTTCGTGGATTTCTTCTCCATAGCGATCGCGGATGTTACTGAAGGACGAATGGTCTGGCACTTTGTCATCCAGAGACAGGCGGCAGAACCAGCGATAGGCCAGATTGCAATACACCTCCTCGCACAAGCGTCTTTGTGAGTCGATCCCGCAGAGATATCCCACCAGCACCATCCGAAAGTAGACGACTGGGTCGATGGAAGGCCGTCCTTTTCCTTCCGCATAGCACGAGGCGGTCAGTTTACGGATGAAAGTCAAATCCAGGACGCGATCCACCTCGCGGAGAAAGTGGTTATCCGGCACGAACGATTCCAGATCGATGACCGTCCTGGTCGTAGGCTCGAAGACATGCAATCCTTGCATGAGCGACCCCCATGGCGGGAAACAGGGGTAAAGTGAAGCAAAGCAATCCTGCCCATACCGCCAAACTGCTGGACAGATCAAGAGGAATCAGACGCTGATCCGGTCAAACCCCGTCGACTTTTCAACAGGCCCGGTCGTTTTTCGGCGCGTGTCACCCGCCACGAGTTATTGAGACGAACTGCTGGTTTTCGGTGCCGTTCCCAGCCTATTTCCGCCGTTGCATCTTGATCGTCAGATCGAGAAGCACATCATTCTTTTTCTCATGAACGACGTGAATTTGAATGGAATCGTTGCCGACGAGCCGCCATGTTGCGAGTGACGTAACTCCCTTCGAGTCGTCAGCAACCTTCCAATTCCAAACGAGAGAGCGTGTCGCATCGTTCCACTGGCCAACGGCCTCGTTAGTTGTTCCGTTGCTCACGCCTCTTGCAATCCGATACGCCCGCTTATTGTCGTCCCAGCCGATCATCGCAATCGACTTGGTGCTTCCCACCGTTTCCCGCCGCATGACGAATCGCCCATCGAGCGACCATTCGTCCGAAATGACACCCTTTGCATCAGGGCGTTGCGGCACTCGAAACACATATTCGGAGTCCCATGTTCCAACAAGTGGACCCAGCTTTTTCACTTCGTCGGGTATCGGCCTAATCGGCGCGCCGATCTCGTGCCACTGTTTGCGAGTCAGCTTGCCGGCGACTCCCGCCTGCCGCTTCCGAGTCCACGCCATATCGAATATCTTCTGACCGTCGTTTCCCGTGAAGACCAGATTACCGTCGATAGTGCTGTCGTTCGGAAACGTCTCAGTGAATCGATCTGTCGTGTTGGGTGGAGGCTCGGCAGAAGAGTAGGAGATCGTCTTGCTTCTCGGATTCCACTCACCCGTTGATTTGCCCATCATTCCCGACGATTGGAAGAACCATGTAACGTATTTCCCCGCTTGCGAGTCATACGTCGAAACCATGAGTGCTTTCGTCACCTTCTTGGGATCGCCCACGACATGGTTCACTTCAATGTGTTGAAGGAACCTGCCATCGAGAACGAACTCGGCGTAGTTCGACGTTCGGTACTTGACTTCGTTTGGAGTCCAGACGGCGGGCTTGCTCGTCACTTCCGAGGTCCAGTGGCCGACGTACTGGCCGAGGATGTCGAGTTCCTTTGGTTTCTCCGGTGGCTTTTGAGCCGCCGCCGATGACGACAGCAATCCCGATACCGCCAGAATCGCAGTGAAGTTCCAGCGTAGTCCCATAATCGTCCTCCAGAAGTCGTCTGATTCTCGGGGTTCGATATTTGCCCCAATCATACCCTGCCATTAGACTACAGTGGCGGCGAGCAAGAAGCACTGGTTTCGATTCCGGGTCGCATGGGATTTCAGAAGAAGTTGGCTCTGGTCATCGATTGGTACAATGACAGCGGACGCATTATCGTGAAATGCCAGAAAAGGTTGGGAATTTGGCACAGCGAATCCGCTGATTCTGCGTTCGGCGGCGACACGACCGATTGTCGCATCAAAGGTATGAGTTTCTGACGCGCTCAGGCTGCGTCACAAAACGTATGGCGGTCTGGGACAACGGTGCCAAGCCACTGCTCGGCGCAAATCAAAAATGGGTCATTTTTCGCGACACTCGACTTTCTTGCTGCTCAATCTGCAAGATCTCGATTTCGGCCTGCCGTCGCGCGCACTGGGCTTCCAAGAAATCATCAGCCAAGCCGGTCACTGCTCTATGCCGTTGAAAGGCGGATCACTCCAACCTATCCGTTCTTGGGCACCGTTCGCATCCTTTTCTCTTGGAACCTTTTCCGGATCTCAAACATGGGATTGTCCGAGATCTCGAAATCCGCCGGTAACTGCGCTTTCGGACGGCGGATGGCCGCTACCGGTAACGGGTCAATGGCCTGAATGACTCTGGCAAATGTGCTTGCAACCGGCACGAGTTGCTGACGGTCCACTTTGTCGAGCGTATCTTCTGCGTTCAGTAGATAGATTGGCGCGGAGATGTAGTTCATCGTCGGAACTCCAACGGCGTAGATCGGCGAACCGTCTGCTGGGAAGACCGGTCCCGTCAAGGAATTGGACGCTGGCAGAATCATCGTGCGGTCCAGATCGACTGCGATGATCGCGGTCTTGAGAATCGACGCAAGTCTGGGCTCGTCGGAGCTTGTGAACACCACTCGCAACTGGCGCCGACCGGTCGGCACCAGCGCTCCATTTCTTCCTTCACATTCGATACCGACGTGCTCGATGTGGATGTTCAATGCCACGCGTGACAACAGTCCGCTGTAATGATCCTTGGCGAAGTGCAGGGAGCCGTTCTCTCCGAAATGCGCGGCACAGGCAAGAAACAGCAATGTCTTGTCCAGCACGCGCGGTCGGATCTTGCTGAATGCTTCGGCCAGCGCGAGCACTTCCGCAACGCCCGTTGCGTCTTCGACCGCCGAATGGAACGGGCTGTCGTGGTGTGAGGAAATCATCACAATCTCGTCTGTCTTGCCCGGCAATACTCCGACGACGTTATGAGTGACAGAGGGTTTTGCGCTTCCCGTCAGGAGGATCGTTGCCGCATCGCCGGCCTTCGCGTGAGCCCGCACCGTGTCACACAACGATGGCCGAATCCACAAACCTGCAAACGGCCAGTCGTAATCGTCGTAGGGCGCGTAGTAGCGGGCTGTGTCATAGGGCATTCGTGAAAGCAATCCGATCAGACCTGCTGCTTCTTGGGACTCGGCCATCTTGGCCACGCGATCAAAGTTCAGCCGGTACCAGGGTTGCGGCCCAAGATCAGCTAGACTCATGCTCCCGATTTTATGGGAATAGAGACTGATCCCTTCGAGAGCCTGCGGGGGAAATACGCCGAAACGCTGATCAAACACAACAATTTTGCCGCGGATGTCGGCTGCTTCGATGTCGTCACCGACCCCGACATAGACCATGTCGGACGTCAGCCCCTTCTTCGGTGTGAGTTTCGTCGTCGGGATGAAGAAGCAGGGGACAGGCCTGTCGATTCCTTTGATGGAGAGCCTTGGTTCATCCGGCGCCCAATACGTGTGCGGGTACGGTTCCATTCGGCAATTTGAGAGTCCAAACTTTTCGAATGCCGCAAGAATGTACTTTTCGGCTTTGGCATCCGCCGGACTTCCCGGCCGGCGCATCCCGAATCCGTAGAGTGCCTCAACGTGGGCCATGATTTCCCGCGTCGACGGAATCGCGATGTCTCGGTGATCACTCGGCTTTCCTGCGGAAGCGGTTGTGCCCGCGGAAAGAACGGCCGTGGAGACCGTTGCTTTTTTCAGGAAGTCCCGCCGGTTGACGTTCTGTTCGCATTTTCTCTGCTTTGACATCAGATGTCTCCCGACATTTCACCAGCGGTTCGGTCAAGCTTGCACTCGCAATCAACCATTGGATCAACAGCCTCAGGCGACCCACAACTCACCAGTCTGCCGTAGTTTTCACCGATTTGCAATTAGCATATCAGCTGTTCTCAAGCGAGATTCACACCACGGATACCGCACGTTGCGATCACGTCGCTACCAGAAACGATTCGGGCTGCCGAGAGTGACCACAACGTTCCGGTTGGTGACCGCGACTAGCCTGTGCGCAAGCAGGTTTTTGAGTAGAACTTGTTGCGCTGGCGGCGTAGTGGTCGGACACACTTCCTGCGGGATGCAGCGAGGGATCGAAGCGGCAAATGGGCCAATTAATCAAGCCTTCGGTTGCCGGCGCTCGAAACCGGCCGATTCGCCGCCGCCGTGGCTGAAGACGTGATTCCCAGAATTGGTATGGGTTCTCGGAACAGATTCAGCGCGTCAAAAAAGGCATGACATTTTGGGACAAGCGGCCTGTGTCACGACGGTCGTTTCTTGGAACTATGTTTTCAGAGCACACTAAGGAATTTCGACGGTAAAACGCAACGCGACACACGGGTCCATAGCGATCGTTACTGCGTCGGTCGGCTCCGCGGTTTTGACGACCGGGTACAGAGAGAGTAGACATGTCCGATCACGCTTGATAGCGTGTTGGCTTGCCGAACAGTCGTCAATCCTTGGAGTGAGGGAGGTCAATTATGCTTCAGGTCCGCGTTGTTGTATTGGTTTTCGGAATGTCTCTTGCGACGTCGATGGTCCACGCCGGACAAGTCGTCAAGGAAACCAAAACAGGCACCCCCCCGATTAAGTCGATTAACGTTCTTAGCTTCGCACCAGAGGGCGTCCTCTTGATAGGCGATGGCTCAGGATCGCAAATCGTGGTCATCGAGACGGGTGATGATTCGGCCCGTCCGAAGCTCAAGCAACCGATTGCAGACATTGACGCGAAGATGGCCGCTCGCCTGGGAACGAAATCCGATGGGATTGAGATCATTGACATGGCAGTGAATCCAGCCTCGGGAACGCCTTACTTCGCGGTGCGGAAGCAGGATGACAAGCGCCACCTGATTCTGACCGTTGACGCCCAGGGAGAAATCCGCGAGTTCGCGTTGAACGATGTGCCGTACGCAAGAGTTCGACTCAAGGCAGGCGAGGACAACATCAGCCGAATTACGGATGTGGCCTGGGCCGAAAGTAAAATTATTGCTGCCGGACGAAGCAACGAAACGTTTGCATCCAAGATCTTCAGCATCAACGCCCCGCTTAACCATGATTCTGCTGGAAGCGTTTACAGCGCGGAAACGTATCACGTCTCCCATCGCCGCTGGGAGACAAAGGCTCCAATGAGCGTTCTCATTCCGATAAGGGAAAATGACAAGACTTATGTCGTCGGTGCCTTCAGTTGCACACCGGTCGTTAAGTACCCGCTTGATTCCTTGAAACCTGGAGCCCAGGTCAAAGGGACGAGTGTGATCGAACTCGGGTCAGGAAACCGTCCCATCGACATGTTCGTGTACAAAAAGAATGGAAAGCCCTTCGTGCTCGCGAACACTTTTCGATTTCATCACAAGCGACGGCCCTTTGGCCCGAGCCCCTACTGGACGGTGAAGTTCGAACAGGGACTGTTGGGCGAGAACAAAGCGGTGAATGAGAAGGCGATTCGTCGCCTGGAGGGAAATAAACCGGTCACGGACAAAATCACGATGGTCGAGACATTTCATGGTGTCATGCAAATGGACAAGCTGGATGACTTCCAGGCGTTGGCCCTCCGACAGAATGACGATGGAATGAGTCTCGAAGTTCTTGCGTTGCCGTAGAATAGTGTAGGATCATGAATGCTGCGATTGGCATCCTTAGCTTGTTGACGCTCGGCGCGGACCCTTCGCCGCTTCGCATCGAGTCGTCGGATGATGGGCGTGTCGTTACCGTTGTCGCAGACTTTGAGGAAGGGCAACTTCCCACACAGACGTTCCCTCGGCTCACAGCGCGGCAAGGCGAGGCAATATTCACGTTTCGCCTTGTCGACGAAATGGGTAAGTTGGGAGCCCCTATCTTTGGGGATTATCGTCGAGTGGGATCCCAAATTCGTTTCAAACCGCGATACCGCTTAATACCCCAGTACGACTACCTCGCGACAATTCACGCCACCGATGGCCAATCTGTGAGTCTGAACTACCGCGTCCCTAAACGTCCGGCGTTGCCACCGGTATCGGTGGAGAAGGTGTTCCCGAGCAGTGCAGTGCTGCCAGCGAATCATTTGAAGTTCTACATTCACTTCTCGAAGCCGATGCGTGAGGGCAGAGCGATCTTTGACCGCATCCACCTGCTCAACGAAGACGGCAGAAAAGTTCTGGATCCTTGGCGGCGGACGGAACTGTGGACGGAAGACGCGCGTCGTCTGACGCTATGGATTCATCCGGGCCGCATCAAGACGGGAGTGAATCTGCGAGAAGAACTGGGCCCCGTGCTACAGCCACACCGACGTTACACGCTGGTCATCAGCCCCGACGTGCAGGACGCCGATGGGCAACGTCTAGGGAGGCGTTTTGCGAAGGGATTTGAGACAACCCTCGCTGACCGAAAACGCCCGCAACCCGACCAGTGGCAGTTGCACCTGCCCCTCATCGCTACGCGACAGCCACTCGAAGTCAAGTTCGGAGAATCGCTGGATCAGGCACTGTCACAGCGTTTCCTTGAAGTGCGGGACTCGAAGAGGCAACTGGTGGCCGGTCGGATTGACGTCGGCAAACTCGAAGCGGGTTGGTCGTTTGTCCCGAAGGCTCCATGGGCCAACGAGGCGTACCGACTGGCCGTCAACCCACTCCTAGAGGACTTGGCCGGCAACACGCCGAATCGAGTTTTTGACACCGACTTAACTGCCGCCGCACAATCACCTCCCGTCCTGATCCTCCCCTTCCGTCCCAGGTGATCCCCATAGACGATCCGCATCAATGAACCGCTGTGTTAGTCCGTCAATCTTTGTGCGCGAGAAATGACAGACGGGAGTCATTTCAAAAACGGGTCCATTTACGGGATGTCTCACGCCGCACGGCTTCTTGACACAAACCCTTACTCTGCTTTAGCCTCACTGAACTTGTCTGGCATCCCAGACTCTCACGTCAACTCGCGCCAACTTATTCTGTTCGGTCAACACCGAACTCGGCTATTTTGTGGAAATCCCGACATGTCCAACGAGATTCGCATTCAACCACCCACCGAGCAGATCGTGCGCGGCAAACCGATGACGGTCCCGATCACCGTCGTTCTCGACAGGCCGCTGAAAGTGCGCGGCATGCACGCCAAGTTCCAGAGTGCCGAGGAAACGAAAGCGGTGTACACCACTACCAGCACGGACTCGAAAGGCCGCACGACGACCCAAACACACACGGCCGTGCAGCAGGTTGATATCACAACGCAGGCTCACCTGATGTCGGGCAACAAGCGACTCGGGTTTTTCGGCAACTTGTCGGATGCGGTCGCGACGATCTTTGGCGGTGGACAGCACGAGACAATGCAGCCAGACGAGTACCCGTTCGAGATTGAAGTCTCGATCCCAGAGGATGCTCCACCGACGCACGTGGGGATAAAGACCCGCGTCTTCTACGAGTTGTCAGTACAAATCGATGTACCACTCGCGTACGACCTGAAGGCGGTGCAATCGTTCCAGCTTATGCCGCTACCCACCAGCTACGAGACAAACCCCGTTCGGATCCGCTACCCTGAAGACTCGGGCCGTGGTTTTTTTGATGCGCTGTTTACTCCCGATGTAGAAATCGAAATGGCGCTGGCCGCCGACAAATCTCGTTTGGGCGAACTGATCGAGGGCATTTTTTTCGTGGACACTGAGAAACAATTGAACTGCAACGCGATTCGTGTCCGGCTCGTCGGCATCGAGAACAGCCAGGCACACGGCCACACTGACCGGTACGTTCACCAGGGGGAAGCCGTTGAGCTTGGCACACCGGACGTCATAAGCGGATCCTACAAGCAAGAGTTCACACTCACCGCCGAAACGTCCGCGCCGCTATCTGCTAAAGGCGAGTTATTCTCGATCGAGTGGTTTGTCCAGGTCGAACTCGACGTCCCGTGGGCCAAGGACCCGAAGATCCGCGCGCCGATCGAGCTACTGCCGGCCTGAACGCTGTGCGAGCGGTCGATCGCGGCAACCGCAGATCCGCTATGTCAGGGCCGAGTGTGGCGGTCGGCTTTGGCATCACAAATCTTCGGCAATTATGCCTAAATCAGTGTCGGCGGAACGGATATCTGTCGCATCAAACGTATGAGTTTCTGACGCGCCCAGCGCGCATCATAAAACGCATGGCGGTCTGGGACAACGGCCCGACCACGCGTCGGCGCAAATCACAAATGGGTCGATTTTTGGCGTGTGTCACGTCTCACGGGTTTCTGACACACGCACGTGGTCTGTCTTTGCACCGAGTTCCGACAGTACCCAGACGAGTATCTGGCCCGGTACGCAGAGCGGATGCCCCACGGCCAGCGGCGTGTGTTGGAACAGCTGCGCGCCCGCGTAACGGGAAACTCGGCGCGATCACCCGGCGGTGCGAATCGTGCGGCCGGGTCATTGTGAGTTGTTGTAGCCAATGCGTCTGCTGAAGAAACCCTCTTTTGACGGATCGATATCAGATCGGTATCATGCACGTTGTCGGTTTGATTGCCAGAACCCGATTTCCAAGCGAGCCATGTTTTCCATCCACGGAAAAACGCTTCGGTTTTGCGATGGGTTGCCTCGGCGTGAGTTCATTCGCGTCGGCGGTCTCGGCGCTCTGGGCCTCTCCCTTCCCGCGTTGCTGCGTGCTCGAATCGCTCAAGCCGAACCGGCACAGGCTTCCACGGCGGACACCTTTGGTCGGGCGAAACACTGCATTCTAATGCACCTGTTTGGCGCCGCGCCGCATCAGGACACCTTCGACATGAAGCCTGAGGCTCCGGTCGAAGTTCGCGGCGAGTTCATGCCAATCCCGACCAACGTGTCGGGAATCTCCGTCAGCGACCACCTGCCGTTGTTGTCGCAGCAAGCCGACAAGTACACGATCGTCCGCTCGGTCAATCACAAAGAGACCGATCACCAAGCGGCCTTCCACGACATGATGACCGCCAGCCGATATCAGTGGCTGGACAAACGCAACGCCGCCAAACCGACCGATAACCCGAACATCGGCGCCGTACTGGCGATGATGAAGCCTCGTAACAACGGACTTCCCGAGTACGTGCAACTGCCCAGCCTGTTGCAGACCAATTCGGGCAAGATCGTGCCGGGCCAGAACGCGGGATTCCTAGGCAAGGCGTACGACCCGTTCTTGGTGAAGGCCGTCGACAACTACGCTCCCGTTCATGATCCCGGGTACAGCGGTTTCACTCCGCCTGCCTTTCGCGAAAGCGGGGGCATCACGGTGGGTCGAATCGACGAACGGCGCCGATTGCTCGACCAGGTCGAACAACGGTTTCGCGACGCCGATCGAGGCCGGGAACTCAACACCTTCGACAGTTACTATCAGCAAGCGTTTTCGCTGGTCAGTTCCCAGCGGGCGCGGCAGGCGTTCCACTTGGCGGCCGAGAAACCCGAGACGCGCGAGCGATACGGCTTCACGCCGTTCGGTCAGAGCGTCTTGTTGGCTCGGCGTTTGGTCGAGGCGGGTGTTCCGCTGGTGAACGTTTACTGGCGAAACGGCCGGCGGCGTTCGGACATCGGCTGGGACAACCACATCAACAACTTCGCCAATTTGAAGAACTGGCAGCTGCCGCCCACCGACCAGGCGGTCGCCGCCTTGCTGGACGAACTGGCCGAGCGCGGGCTGCTGGACGACACGCTGGTCGTGTTGATGGGCGAATTCGGCCGAACGCCCGGTATCAGCAGCGAAGGGGGCCGACAGCACTGGCCGTACTGTTACTCGGTGGTGATGGCCGGCGGAGGCATTCGCGGCGGCGAGGTCTTCGGTTCCTCGGACAAGCGCGCCGCCTATCCGGCGACGTGCCCAGTTTCACCCTTCGACGTCGGTGCGACGATCTTTCATCTGCTCGGCATCGACGTGAAGACAGAATTGAACGATTTTCTGGGCCGGCCCCATCTGGTCTGCAAGGGCACACCGATTGCCGAACTCGTTTGAGCGGGAAACGATGGCCAACACCATTCACCAGAGCATCACACTGAAAGGCCACACCAGTTGGGTGTACTGCCTGGCGTTCTCGCCCGACGGCCAAACCGTGGCGTCGGGTGGTTGGGATGAGTGGATTCGGCTGTGGGATGTTCCCACGGGCAAGGAACACGGCATACTGAAAGGCCACAAAACCGAAGTGTATTGTGTCGGCTTCTCTCCTGACGGCAAGACGCTGGCATCCGGCAGCGCGAACAACGACAGTGTCGTGCGACTGTGGGACGTGGCAACGGGTGAGGAACAAGCGGTGTTGGGAGGGCATGGAAACGTGGTCCACTGCCTGGCCTACTCGCCCGACGGCAAGTTGTTGGCCACCGGCGGCTACGACCGGACAGTCAATCTCTGGGACTTGACGGCTGGGGCATTGAAGGCGACGTTCTCGGGTTACGAATACAAGCTGTACGCAGTCACGTTCTCGCCCGATGGCAAGACGCTCTCGACATCCGGTGCCGACACCGCCGTGAAGCTGTGGGACCTTTCCGCGCCGCAGAAGCCGACAATTCCCAACGGTCCGACCGGATGGGTCCACTGCGTCGCGTTCTCGCCCGATGGCCGGACAATGGCCTCAGGCTACGGACATCACCAAAACGGAAAGGTGATTGGCGAGGTCCGCTTGCGTGACGTGGCCAGCGGAGAGGCACGTGGCCGGTTCCGCGGACACACGAACTGGGTGTACTCCGTCGCGTTTTCTCCCGATGGCAAAACGCTGGCGTCGGGCGGTTGGGACGGCAACGTCAGATTATGGGACATCGCCTCGGGAGCGGAACGGGCAACTCTAGCGGGGCACCGGGGGATCGTGCTCGCCGTCGCGTTTTCTCCGGATGGCAAGACTCTCGCGTCATCCGGCTACGATCAAACTGTGAAACTCTGGCAGCTGTCGTAGCGAATCACACCAGTAGCGTCCAGATCGATGTGCCGATCGCTCTTCCCGAAACACCTCGTGGCGGGAATTGCACGATTTGGACGCCTTGACGTGCATCGCGCAGGGTCCAAATTTCCTCACCGGACTTTGCTTTCAAACAAGCCACAGCGACGTTGTCGCCGCACAGAAATAAATGCGGCACCACGGTTCCGACGTCCGGGCAATTCAGGATTCGGACAGATCGGCGCGTCGAGTCTCGACAACCGTTCGGCCAAGGGGTAGTTTGGACGATCGGTGGTACCCCCGCCCCCCCCGATACGTCGAGACTTGCCTTGCCGGTTCAACCCCTGTTGCTCGGAGACCACCATGTCGCAAACGAGTCGCCGTGGCATTTTGCATGCTGGAGCGACATTCGTCGCCGGCATGGCTGGTCAGTCCTTCTTAGGTCCGGCGGCGGCGGTTGCAACTTCCAAGCGGCAGCAAGCCAGCAAATGGGAGCACGAGTACACGTTTGGCCACACAATTTTGTTCATGGAAGAATATCACCAGGGAACGATGGAGATTCTTGGTCGGCAGTCCGGTGAGTTGGACCAGATCGGCGAGTTGACGTCGCGCGCGGCGAGTGTCATCAAGAACGGTGGAACCGTATGGACCTCCATGGACTTGGGCCATATGCCGCACTTCGAGCAAAAAGAAACCCGCAGAGGCAGTCCCCGAATTCTCAAGAAGCACGGAAGAGATTTTGGTCGCCTCAACAAGGGTGACGTGGTTTTTACGAATCATTGCAACAAGGAGGTCTTGGCCGCACGCGAACGCGGGGTCTATGTGGTATGCGTGACCATAAACTACCACGACAACGAGTTTCGTCCGCCCGGGTTCACCGTCGTCGACGATCTTCACAACAACGCCGACGGCCTGATGCTGGGAGATGTCTCCAACGAGATACTTCACAGCCATGTCCCCTACTACCAAGGACTCGTTCACGCGCCTGAGATTCCCGAATTCACACTCTGCCCATCCAGCGGTACCGGCAGCGGCTCCCTGCATTGGATGCTCAATGCGGAAATCGCCAACAAGCTGTCGAATCATCGGGCCAAAGCGGTGGACAAAAGTGCCGAATACCTTCGCGTCCTGACGGAGCGAGTTGAGCGGGTCAAGGAACACAGGGATCACATCCGGGAAGTGGCCGTTTTGATGGCGCGGCGGATCCGGGGCGGGGGCCGCTGGTTCGCGCGGAGCATTGAGTTTCCCGGGTTTGAATCAGAATTCCACGTCGCTTCCGGTGTCGCAGTGGTCAACTGGTCAAATGCAACTCACTCATGGGATGCGACCAAGGAAAAAAACGTCCTGCTCATCAATGCGATCTCGCCGGCCTTTCGAGACGAAGTGAAGCTGGCCCTGGAAAAGCAAATCGAAGGTGCCTTTGTGATCGGGATCGGACCCAGTTCCCTGGACGGCGTGGCGCCCGCCAGGTGTCTGATCGACGTTGCGGACGCCGGTTTCGACAATTTTTCTCCGGAGTCTGGCGGGGTGATTCAAATTCCAGGCCGCGATGACGGCATCTGTCCCACGTCCGGCATTGTGGGCAACGTCATTCAACAGATGATCGTCGCTCAATGGGCCGACGAAATGGTGCGGCGAGGCTCGGTCCCGTATTTCGTAATGGGCATTTTTCAAAACGGGGGCAGGGAATATAACAATGCCATGCGGCCATTTTTCGAGCGGCAGGGATTCTAGTGATGAGGCACCGCATCGGTCATCTGTCGCATCAAACCTTCCAATTCTGACATATGACCATCAAGAAATCGCGACACGGATTGGGACTTCTGGCCCGGGGTTGGGGAATAACCTCGGTGGGGTACATACAACATCGGTCACCGCAAAAAAGGGGGCGTCCGGTGTGGGGTTCCCGTGAGGCTCGAACAGTTTCCAGAATAGGCGTTGAACAGGGTCACACGGATGAAAGCTGCCAAATGGCAGCTTAGGTCGGCCGATCTCGGCCTGGAGTCGCCAGTCCATCGGCGGAGGCAGACACTGCGATTTGTAAGAATCACGAGTTTCGATGCGCTGAATAACCAAGTTATTCCATCAGTCACACCGGTTTCGAATGGGCACGACGTCTAAGGCAGCTTTCGTGTACCGATCCCGGTCCGTCGGCAATCCACAACTGGGCAGAGATCCTGCCAGCATTACCAGTTCGAGTCACGGCTACAAAGTGCAGTTCTCAGAGCGCCAACGCGTCCCGAGACGACGACGTGACGAAAGTATCGGGTCTCGAATCCGAATCGATTCTACAGTCCGATGGGTGTGTTTTGTGTCGTGGGAAAACTCGCCTACTGCTGGGGGTGAATCCGCGACGCGCCGCCTGTAGGCGGCGCCAGTCAAGGGAACGATCTCGGCCGGTCGGCAATCCGCAACTGGGCAGAGATCCTGCCAATTGGCAGCTTTGGTTTATGCAACATCAATTGAGCCGATCAGCATCAGTTCAACCAGCCATGCCCCACCATTGAAAACTCCGTCATGACTGAGTTTCCGGCTGAGACGCCCAATCCCCACCTGTGGCGTACCAAAAGTTTGAGAGCAGGATGATGAGCAACAGGCATCGCATATTCGGCTCATCGACAGCCGGGCGCACAGACCTTGAATCGTTGTCTTCAAGTGGCTGCCTGGTGGCCGATGGTTTCGTCAGCCACTCGTCGCCCAGTGTCGAAAACTGGGTGGTTATTTGAAACCCTTGAAGGTCGCTTGGCCCTAGTCAGTTATCATCCAGTCAACAGACCGTTGGTGCTGACGGAACAGAATCTATCTGGGAAATGTCGGCCTGATTGATGGATATTGATAGCGAGGAGGGAAGTGATGATGAGAAGACAGCTTACGAATTGTGTGATTCTGGCATTAGAATTTCAGGGGAGTGGGGCCATCGGCGTCACCGATTTTGGGAACTTTTGAAATTGGCAACGCGAAACACGCGATAATAGACGATCACGCGTTCTTGATAGCGAAATTGAATCGGCTCAAGCTCTTCGATCTCCTCAAACCATTCACGCAGTATCTGTTCGGTGGGCCGCTGTTTTTCGGAAAAGAAGATGCCGCTTCGTCCGACAAGCGTTCGAAGGTCGATGTAGTATCGCTGGGAATTGTTGGTTGACTCTTCTCCATCAGTCAGTCCATGAAGATTGACAACCGGCTGCGATCCACTGTGATAGGCAACGATTCCGGTGTAGTCGGTATCGGTAAACAACAGCGAAGTCTCATTATCGAAGGACTCTTCAAGTCGGCGGTTGAGTGCCGGCCCCAATTCCTGCCAGCCGAACAACGTCTGTTGTGCTTTGGCCACACGTTTACCGAAACTCGGACCGAGACGGGCCGGATCCAGATCTTTGAGCGAGCCGATCGAGACAATCACCACACAAGCGAGTAGAGTTAGCACGCTCAGGGAAGTTGTCGTTAATATCCTCAGTGGCCGGTTCAGGAAATGAGACGGGCAGGAGACGTAGAAGGCGGCCAAAGCGATAGCTGCCGAAGGGTACGCCAACAGCGTCCAGTGTGGATGTGTCTCCGTCACTGAACCGGCGGCGAGGAAGAAAATGAGCACACTTAGCGATTGGATTTTCAGTAACACGTATCCTTCTCTCCATTTCGCCGGTAGGCGAGAGGAACTGATACACAGGACGCCCAAGACCGGAATCAGCATGAAAGGAGTCGAATCGAGCAATTGCTCGAAGGCAACCTCCAACAATTTTGAGAAAGCGAAACTCGGTTCGTGCCTCGACCAGAGTTGAAACCTAAATGTGGCCCACTCGTTCGTGTAATTCCAGTACAGGAACGGCGAGAAAACGAACAAAGCAACCGCCAGGGCTCCATACGGCTCCTTGCGACGCAGCCAGTGCCGATACGTCGGACTCCACAACAGGAACAGCACGATGGCTGGCACCGTCAGCACGGCCATCAGCTTGCTCAACAGGGCCAGCCCGAGCGCAACACCTGCCAACAGCCAACTTTTCTGGCTCCCCTGTTGCAACGCAGTCACGAACAGGTTCAGGAACAGCAGATGAAAAAAGAGCAAAGGGGCATCCGGCAGCATCACAATGCCGACACAGCTCACGACCGGTAGGGAGATGGCGATAAGGAGCGACCAGTTGGCCACGTCTGGGTCGCCGAACAGCCGCGCAGCTAGCGAGCGAATCTGTAAGAAGGAAACCGCCCCGAGGATCACGGAGCCCAGCCGCAGAACGGTCCGCGAATCGTCCGAAAAGGCCCACGTGAAGAAGTGAATGATCCAAGTGACCAGAGGAGGGTGTCTGAGATAACCCGTTTGGGGGAACTGCGACCATTCCCAGAATGAAGCCTCTTTGTAAAGCAGAGGAAATGTGACAGCCAGCGAGATTCTGAGCCCAACATTCACAACATAAACGAACACACAGACAGCCGAGAGTCTTGCCAATGCAGTGCTCCATGCGGAGTGTGAGGTGCGCTCGTCCGAGCCCCCAATTACAGTCGACCAATGATAGCGCCCGGCAAGCTGCTCCGCCAGCCAAGCAATCCTTTGGACCCGCGGTTGCGGAAACTGCCTTAGATCCCGTTCGGGATAACTGTGGCGGCTATCGGACGGTTTTTGGTCGTTGAATATCGTCTCTACGCCGCCAGAACCCGCTACACTTATGTCGAATGCGCTCTAGAAACTGGTATGCCGAAGATTGCAATTGTCGAAATGCGCTTGGGGTCGTAAGTCTGCCGTTCGTCAAGAAGTCGAATGTCCCCCACAAGTCCGAAACGCATCGGAGAATGAGGTCCGAATTGAGTCGACGCAGCCCGGTGATTCTCGTGGCTGGCGTGGAAGGCATCCTATTGCTTGTTATGATTTGGGCCGGGTCGTCGTCTGGCCAACCGAAAGGTCGGGGATTGCATCAATCCATGACTTTCCGATGCAAGAGCGAGTAGTATCGAAAGCGGGCAGGCATGTGCGGCCCGACTGACGCAACGACAATCACTGCCGACAAGATCATCACGCGTTGATCCCACAGCAAGGGAATGGTTCCCAGAATTAGCAACTTAAAAAGAACAAAAGCACCGCGACCTTGGTAGAACCACCGACAACTCGGATAGGCTTCGATCACAATCAGACACACGCCAGTGAGAATCGAAAAGTAGAGCCAAATCAAAAGTCGTTCCGCGGCGACATCAAACACGTGTCCACCAAACAAGATTCCCGTCACGCCGATGTGGGCAGTTCGAAACACAATGTTCCAAGTCCGCGCGTGGGGTAGAACTCGTAGCTGTTCAGGAAACAGGAAGTTGCGTAAGGTTTTCACAAACGAGTATTGAGTTCCTTTCTACCGGGGAACCGTGGCTGTCGTCGTGTGTCGCTGGCGCCGTTTTGCGCTGGATGAATCTCCAGCGCCGCCAGAAACGTCGTCGTCTTCCAATGGCCATGCGGCGTTTTGGCAACGAGTCGCGTTCCCTTGACGCGCCGCACCCACGATTCACTCACTTTGAACCGCAGCATGACAGCTCGCGTTCCTTCGCCCACATCACAGGCCGCCAGCGCGTTAGGGCGATCTCTCCACGTGGGCTCGAAGGGCACGATGCGCAGCTTACCGAAAACTTGCGCTATGCTGAGCAGCGTTATCTATGCGGGCCGCGGCTACAGAATGCAGTTCCCAGAGCGCCAAAGCGTTCGGAAGCCGCGACATGACCAAAGCACCGTGTCAAATCCAAATCGATTCTAGCGTTCGTTGAGTGTGATTTGTGGCGCGGGGAAACTCGCCTACTGCTGGGGTTGAACCGGACTTCGCGTCGGGCAGATGGTTACTTAACGGTCGAGCCGCTAGCAAATACTCTCGCTCATCCTCGTGACGTCATGCGCAACACGTCACCGACGTATCGCTCACACAATGCCCACGTTCACGTAGAACGTCTCCTTGCCGCTTTGGGCACCATCGCTGGCGGTGACCGTGACCCGGATGGTGCCGGTGTATCCTTCGCCGGGCGTGATGGTCAGTAGGTTCCCGTCCAGCGTGGCAGTACTGCCTTGAATAACTCCGCCAAGCTCCGGTTCGACCGCCTCATGCAGCTTGGTGGGATCGGCATGATAGCTGGGGTCGAATTTGGCGACCGGCACCTGCATGCTTTCATCCACACCCCCCTCCCAGCGATAAAGCGTTCCCTCCGGTGTGATGAAGTACGGGATGTCGCTTGCGCTTTGCATCCACTTTTCACCCAGCCCGGCCCAATCCGTACCGTAGTCGCCATTCTTGAACAGACCCGACTGCTGATCCAATTGATAGGCCCGAGTCGTCGACGGATCGCCTGTGGCTATCTGCACCGTGTAGCTCAGCGTGTCGCCATCCGTGTCCGTCGTTGGCAACGAAATTACCATCGCTCCCCCATTGTTGTGAATCGTCTGATCGGCGATCTCCAACGTTGGTGCTGTGTTGACGACGTTCACGTTGAACATGTGGGTCTGGGCTTGATCGCTATCGAAGTATGTGACCTGAAGGGCACCCAAGAAGCCGGCGGCTGGGTCGATGATCAGCCGGTTCCCTGAGATGGTGGCCGTATGCTCGACGTCAACATCGGGTTCTGGTGCCTCATGCAGCTTGGTGGGATCGGCATGATAGCTGGGGTCGAATTTGGCGACCGGCACCTGCATGCTTTCATCCACACTCCCCTCCCAGCGATAAAGTGTTCCGTCGGGTGTGATGAAGTAGGGGATGCCGCTTGCACTCTGCATCCAACGCTCCTGCCGTCCACCCCAGTTCTGGCCGTAGTCACCGTTCTTGTACAGACCCAGGTCCTGGTCCAAATCGTACGCCTGTTGCACCGGGGAAACGACTTTGGCCGTGTCGCCCTCCGTGTCTGCCGTCGGCAGCGAGATCGTCAACGTGTCCTGTGTGTGGTGCATCGTTTGATCGCAAAACTGTAACGTCGGTGCTGTATTGACCACATACACGTTGAACGTGCTCGAGGGGACGGTGTGGACACCATCGCTGACGGTGACAGTGACTTGAAGGGTGTCGCCGCCGCCCCAGAGCAGTTCGATGATCAGCTCGTTCTCCGAGACGGTGAACGTAAACTGTTCCTCAGGGATCGTGACGGGAGGATGTGCCTCGTGTAGCTTCGTGGGGTCTGCGTGATAGCTGGCGTTGAAGCTATCGATCACTACGCTCTGCTCTATGTTCCCGCCCCAGCGATAAAGCGTTCCGTCCGGCGTGATGAAGTACGGGATGCCGCTTGCGCTTTGCATCCACTTTTCATCCAGACCGGCCCAATCTGTACCGTAGTCTCCGTTCTTGAACAGACCCAGTTCCTCGTTTAATTGATAGGCCTGTTGGGCCAGGGAGAAGGCCAGTTCGGCCAGGGAAATGACCTCGGCCGTGTAGGTCAACGTGTCGCCATCCCTGTCCGTCGCCGGCAGCGAAATCGTCAACGTATCCTGTGTGCGGTGAATCGTCTGATCGCAGACCTGCAACGTCGGTGCTGTATTGACCACGTTCACGTAGAACGTGTCGGAGGTGGTGTGGACGCCATCGCTGGCGGTCACCGTGACCGGGAGGGTGCCGAAGAACCCGTCGGCCGGATCGATGATCAACTCGTTGTCCGAGATGGTGGCTGTAATCCCTACGGCAGGGATCACCACGGGAACGGATGCCTCATGCAACTTCCTGGGATCGTCGTAATAACTGCGATCGAACGTGGCTTCCTTTTCACTCTCTTCCATGCTCCCGCCCCAGACGTAGAGCGTTCCGTCCGCCGTGATGAAGTACGGCGTCTGACTGTCGCTCTGCATCCAGCGTTCCTGCCGGCCACCCCAGTTCTGGCCGTAGTCCCCGTTCTTGTACAGATCCAACTGCTGATCCACATCATAGGCCAATTTGGCCAGGGAAAAGGTCCGTTGGGCCAGTGAAATGACCTCGGCCGTGTAGCTCAGCGTGTTGCCATCCGCGTCCGTCGTCGGCAGCGGGATTGTCAACGTGTCCTGTGTGTGGAGAATCGTTTGATCCGGAATCGGCCCAAGCACCGGCGCGTTGTTGAAGTCGATCTCCCCGACCGCGAACTGCACGCTGTCGACGATTTGGCCGCTCGCCCAAAACTCGAAAGTGTAGTCGCCCTGATCCAACGTGCCGACGTCATACGAGTGGGACCGATACGTGATAACTGTTAAAGAAATCCCGGTCCATCGCTCAACGAGGGAATCGACCATGAAACTGTTGCCGTTACGTGTAACCTCGCCCCAGTCTGAGACACGGTACCCGCTGCTTGCAAACGTCATCGATACGCCTACGCTCACTCTTTCATCGACTACGACGTTGATATCAGCCCCGCCGGGAACGTAATGCACCCACCGCTCGATCTGTTCGTCATCGTTGACGTCCGTAATCAACAAGTTGTCCACATATGCGTCAGCGAGCTGACCGCCAGAGGTGAATATTTCAACCTGATCGACGTAGTTGTTGTCTGCGTATGAACCGATGTTGAGAGTGTTGCTTTTTGAGGGAATGTCTAACCCTGTCGCGTCATCGACTTCTGCAACGTAGAACGTTCCTGTCTTGGTTGTCGTATTCAAGGTACGGACAACGTGGTACCACTTCCCTGCTTCGTAAGGAAGGAACTGTGGCTCAGTCCAACCTTCATCTGAAAAAATTCCAAGCCATTCCGCTGATCCTCCGCTGCCATTACCGAAAGCGACTCGATAATCGCTACCGCCATCACCGATGAGGTTCACAAAGGGACCTTCGTAAGCCGCGTTATCGCTCCGCATGTAGTACTCAGTCGAAACATCTGTGGTTGCCGTGAAAGAGCGTCGTATGTGGACGCCCCCGCTGCCACTTTCATCTGCGAAGTGAAGGCTCTTGCCGGAAGACCCAAAAAAGGCGTTGTCGGTGACAGTCAGACTCACACCATCTGGCAGTGGTGATACAAGACCCCATACGGAACCATTTGGTGGGAAGTCGATGCCATTTGCATAGCCGTCGAAGGTTTCGATCACGAAAGGATCGGCCAGATGCATTCCAGGTAGGTCGATTGCAAACGTGTCGGTCGAGTCTGTGCTTGTCGGCTGCTCAGCAAGTTGCACATCGCCTTGCGAGTCGAATTCCAGAAGAAGAGAGCCGCCCGCCAGCAGCGTCCGGTCTTCCAAGACGTCGACGGCCCCGATGCAGACTGCCAGGGGCGACGCGGCTGGAGACCATCTGGCGGCGCGGCGTCTTGCGTAGCGCGAACGGCGGGGAGTTCGAAATGAGTCGGCGAGTGCCGTTAACCAGGGTCGAAGATACATCTCAGCGGCTCCGCTGATCTGCGCTGCGACGGAAAGCCCGACGCTCAAACAGAAGCGGGGCGACTCGATGTCTTCACGCGCTTTGCGGAAAGACTCGCGCCACCCCAATCCGTTGGAGGAATTCACCGCATCAACAGACTTACATGGACCCTACTCGGATGTCCACATGGATACAAGCGACTACGTCATAACGAGCGGCTGAAGGAATCAGAAGCTACGAACAACGGTTCGACTGCCCACAACATCACGTCGTTCTACACAGCATCGGGCGAAGTGGAGAAGGCTATCGACGCCTACCGCGAGTCGATCCGTCGCCAGCCCGACTCGGCAACAACCTGCGTTCAATCGGGCGACCGATGACGAACTTGAGCAGATTCAGCTGCGGGCCATGCGGAAGTTCTTGAAGTCGGGATTGCTCAACCGGCAAATCGAAACACTTATCCAGAACGGCGAAATCAACGTTGCGAAGCCCGACGCTACGTGACGCGGATGGGAAAACAACAATGAATTGAGACATGAAAAAAGCCCGACCGGGTCCAAATAGCGAACCGGATCGGGACATGCTCGAGCCCTTTTGGGTTGGAACCCCAGCAGGGCAAAAGTGTTCCACGCGTTAAGGGGAACGGAGTCATTCTACGTAAAACGGTACTAGATGGGAAGACCTTCCCGTCGGTTTAGCCGTTCGCCAATCAGAGTGTCATCGCTCCAACGGACCCGCAGAGAGTTGCGGGCGTGTCTGGCTGGTGGGGACGAACCTCACGTGCTCCGGTGTCGAGCTGAACGAGCGACCGGCGCAAATGGTCAAACCAAGCCGTCCCACAAACGGCGCCACGAGATTGTACTTGCAGGTTAGCGAAAACCAAAACCCGGGCACTGCGTCGCCGCAACCCGGTGGCTGACCCGAAACCCTGCGAGGCGACACTTACCGCGACACGTGGAGCATCGGAACGAACGCCGAAGGCTGGCCTTGCTGTTTAAGTAGGGTCAGTCAAAAAGCCCGTGATGCCGAGCTTGAAGGCTGGGCAATCGATGTGCAGCGCCTCCCACGAGTGGATGTACACGTGCCATCGCGGAAGCTCGACTCAACCAGCCGCGGAACATCTCCGCCGCCACTCCCCAACCAATGCTTCTGTTGCTGACGACCATCCTGCCGGTGCAGATAGTTTCTCCGCGCGGGGCGTCGCGTTGACTCTGGATGTATCCGGAGGGCGCTCATCACGGCGTGATGATTCCCTCTCGTTCATGAAATGGTGTCGACGGCTCTTCGTTGGAGTCGATTGATCCGCGAATTGCCTCGTTCAACTCGGTAGGGGACGGCCAGCCCTGCCAACGTCGTGCGATGATGCCTTCCACGTCCAACAGGTAATACGTGGGCCAACCCGCAATATGCCAATCATTGGCAATGGATGCGCCGCATTCTTTCTCGTCCTGAAACGATCTCCAACTCATGCCGTGCTCCAAAGCGGCCTGTATCGCCACGGTTGGCTTCCTATCCCCATTCACGCCGACGATCGCAAATTGCTCGGAATCAAACCGCTCAAGCAGTTCCTTTTCGTGCGGTATGGCTTTCATGCAGGGGCCGCACCACGTCGCCCAGAAGGAAAGCAGGACGACCTTCCCATGGTAATCTGCGAGCGACATTGGCCGCCCTTCAAGGTCCACGCCAACAGTCGTGAGCGCTGGTGCCCCCAGGCCGTGGAGTCGTATCGTCTCCAGGACTCGTTGGGTCGCCTGCCGATAGTGTTGCTCGATGCCCTTTGCGTGGTAGTCGGTCTCACCGTCGAAGCGTTCGAGAAACTCTTCGTAGAGACGGCGGGCTTCGGTCTGGCGTTCGAATCCTCCAGAGCGAACGATCGAAGCAAGCGCGAAATGAGCGGAGCATCGCACAAAACGATCCTGGTTGACATCGAGAATGTGCCGGACGTGAGGTTCAAACGGCTGCGACCAACTGACGGATTCTCCAAGATTGCCAACCACTTCGCAAAAGTTCGCCAGATCGGGGCTCGTTGCGTAGTTTTCTCGGATCAACTCCGCGATCTCATGCAGCTCGGGTGGGGCGGATTCAGCGTCCGTATCAGGAAAGGTTGCCACGGCAGCTTTGCACAGAAGACCAGCGGCTAGGGGGTGGTCTGAATTTTGCCGAACGCGCTCAATCAATAGTGTGAAGAGCCGTCGCCAGCGTTCCCATCCTCCGTTCAGTCGGCCGTCGGGGCATGTGTCATTTAGAGATCGTGACCAATCATCGACGCCGACATTCTTCGCTGCTTGGAGCAACTTGTCATACGCCAAATCCGCGCCAGCGGTTTCAGGCCACTGCATCGCCACGAATAGGCACGCTGACACTTCGGCCCGAGAACCGGGATTCGCATTAGCGATCTCGACGCATCTCTCGCGAACGGATTCGTCCGATTTCGGTGCATCCCCGTTTGCAACCTGCCGACGCAGCTGCATCAGTTCCCAATCTGCTCGGCTGCCCGTGTAGACGAAAGTGAAGAACAACGCGTCGCGCGCTAGAAATCCGCCGATTCCTAAGGCCAAGACAATTGCGAGCAGAATCACAAATACACGACGTCGGCGCGATAGAGGCATCGTGGGCTCCAGCAGTGTTTATGGAACAGGCACGATTGTCATTCGCCGATGACGACGAAAGCTTGTGCGAAAAAACACAGACCTGATCGACTTCTCTGGTTATCGCGTGCTGATAACGCGTCCGGCGGAGGCACCGCCAATACAAATTGGCGAGGTTTCATGATAGCCGCCGCGCGATGAATGTTGAGTCCCAGTGCGCGGAATACCGACGCCACGTTGATTTTCACGATTTAGGCCGTTCGTCGCGAAATCCAACCTCGTGCACGGCTCGCTCTGACGATCGAATAATCGAACGCGGCATAAAACTCGCTCACAGACCGCTAGAATCGATTGAGATTCGAAACCGGATACTTTGGCCATGTCGATGCCTCGAAACGTGTTGGCACTCCGGATAACCGATCTGTACGCCGCATGTACAACCCTGAAATGAATCGCGTCAGTCCCCCGAGTCGCCACATAGGCTCGCGCGAGCACCTCAACTTGATTGCCGCCCGGCCGAGACGGAAAAACGGGGAAGCCAAAAACGCTGGTGCTCATCGCCTGCGTTAAAAACTGCTCACGATCCTAAATGTCATAATCAAGAACAGCACGTCGTGGCGGACACTACTGGCCAATTAGCCCTGACATTCAAGACAGCCACTTTGATGCGACAAACCGTCGAATCGACGCCGCGGCTGGTATCGGTGGTTTCGTTGCATCACATTCCCAACCGTTTTGAGAATGATCATTCGCCCTGAAACTGCACGCGGCACGAAGTTCTGAGCATCGAATGCATCGATCTCAAAAAAATACCCAGGATCCAGTGAACCAAATCCAACGCGGTTGCGTCCTATCCCGTAACGAACAGGCGAACTGCACATTACCATTTTGGAAAACTGACCAATGTCTTTGATACGTTCGAGTTTCATAAGTGAATGCCAGGGTAAATGGCGATTTGCCGATCAATCGGCCCACTTCAATCATTGTGAAGCGGCGCTGCCCGGTTACCCTTTGCGCTTGTGACACTCGGACGAAATTTGGAGATGCCCTTCAAAGCCCGACGTCACAGCGACATCGGGCTTTTTTCGTCGGCTGACTTCCCCCAATTCTGGGTCGGTAGCTGAGACGGTCTAGCGGCGGTCTGAAGAACCGCAAACGAGGATTCGAGCGCCTCCCGACCCACTTTGCGCACCTGGTGCGCGCACAACACGCCCCGTTCGTCTAACGGTCAAGGATCGCGGGCTTTCAATCCGCAGATAGGGGTTCGATTCCCCTACGGGGTATTAACCGAGGCTGCCGACCTGGCAGGGAGGAAGCAAGTTCGGCCGCTCGCCGATGAGGCGAGAAAAAGGTCGGACGCGGTAGTAGTAAAGATGGAAAAAGGCTACCGCATTCGACGAACCTGACGCCCGTCAGCTTCGTCTCAATTGCTAAGCCGAGGGCGATAGTTGATCAAAGAAGCAGAACGTAGCGAAGTCTGGTTATCGTGCCTGGCTGGGGGCCAGGAGATCGTCGGTTCAAATCCGACCGTTCTGACTGACATTCGGGATGTAGGGGAGCAGCACCCCACGTGGCCTGGGACCACGGAATCGTCGATTCGAGCCGGCACTGCCGGTTCAAGTTCGACCATCCCGACTAACACAGCCCGGTCGTCCAACGGTTTAGGACGCCGCTCTGATAAGGCGGAAACGAAGGTTCGACTCCTTCTCGGGCTACTCGAAAGAAGAAACACGAGGAGACATGAAATGGCCATGCTGCACCGATGGAAACGGATACACCAGACCACATGAGGTCGTGGTGTAACGGCAGCACAGCAGACTTTTAATCTGCACGGTGGGGGTTCGAAACCCTCCGGCCTCACTCCACCTGACAGCCGCTGCGGCAGCTTTGAGTGACACCGTATTCGGAATTGAGAATCAAGGATTCCGCTGGCGGACGTACCGGCGGATGCCGGGGGCCCGTAGCTCAATGGTGAGAGCCGGCTCCTTATAAGGGCCAGACGACGGTTCGACTCCGTCCGGGCCGACTTCGTCGGTCTGTGCCTGCGGCGGCATGGTCGACGCGATTGCGGGAAAGGACGTTCAGAACAAAGCCACCACGTGGCATGGGATCGAGGTGTTAGCGGCAGCATCCCCGGCTCTTAACCGGGCGGGTCTGGGTTCGAGCCCCAGCGATCCCACTAGCAACCAAAGCCGCCGAGCGAATAGCGAGGATTGAGGCCGAGGGCGGTAGCTGTTCGAGAGATCAAAAGCTACCGCCCTGCGCTCGGCTGACGTTGGGTCAGCCGTGCTCTGTTGCTTCCACATTGCTCTTTCGATCTTTGACAATTCGATGCGAACGCAAGCGCCCATGATGTAGCGGCAGCCTACTGCCTTGCCATGGCGGAAGTGCGCGGTAGCAAGGTCGAGAAGGCTCACGGGTGTGAGGCTTCTCGGCTGCGGTAGTCTTCAATCGAGGAACGACTACCGCACTGCGCCCGACTGACTCAATGTCAGCCGTGCTCGATTGCTTCCACGCTGGGCGCTTTTGATTCAGGACGTGGGAAAGTCTGGCCCATTTTCGATTTGAACAGGGCGCGTGCTTCGGGCGCACGAGATCGCTGGTTCAAATCCGGCCGTCCTGACTGCGGCATCCGCCGCTTTGTACCTACGGCAGCAGGTTCGATTGAGACACAACCAAGCCGGAGCGACTTGCAATCGTGTACCAATTTTCCACGGCACACGATGCAAACGTTTGGTTTGCGATGCGGTGGGTCCCGTGCTGGTACGGGAAGGCGGCTGTTAACCGCCGTGACGCAGGTTCGATTCCTGCCACCGCAGCTAGCAACCGAGCACGGCACGCAGGCGTGTGCCGAGCGCAGGGCGGTAGTGGATACAAATTACGGAAGGGCGAGCCAATTGGCGATGGCAACCCGCTCGAACCGGGACGAGCTTCACGGCCTTGAGGGTAGCAAGGTTCGACCGCCGAGCGATTAGCGAGGAATGAGGGCGGGCCGCGGTAGTCTTGAACATGACGACTACCGCACTGCGCTCGCCTGACTCAACGTCAGCCGTGCTCGCTTGCTTCCTTCCGCTTTTGATTGACGACACGTGCCCTTGGCCGAGCGGCAAAGGTGCCAGGCTTCCACTCTGGTGAGGCGGGTTCGACTCCCGCAGGGCACTCTTCCAATTGGGTCGGTAGCTCAGCGGCAGAGCGCGGTAGCAACTGAGGCCGCCGAGCGATTAGCGACGATGACGGCTGAAGGCGGTAGGACTACCGCCCTGCGCTCGCCTGACTCAACGTCAGCCGTGCTCGCTTGCGGCCCTCTCAACTATGCGGGGTAGTTTCTGCTGGTAGAAATACGTGGCTTTGAACCACGTGTCCGCAGGTTCGATTCCTGCTCCCGCAACTGCGTTCAACAACAACTATTGCGGTGGGGCCTGTGCTGGTACGGGCAGGCGGCTCTGAACCGTCGTGACGTGGGTTCGATTCCTACCACCGCAACGGCGGCATTGCCGCTTTGTCTTTGAGGAGAGTCTCTTTTTCCAAGAAACGTGAACACCAGATGTGGCGGCAAGAACAAACCGCGCGTGGCGGGGAAGTCATCCGGCTGGATGAGGGGCCTGTCTTGAAAACAGGTGCGGGTCAAACCGTTGTGGGTTCGAGTCCCACGGCTTCCGCCTTACGATCCGAAACATGGGCTCATCGACCAACAGGAAGCAACTGAGGCCGCTGGACGTTTAGGCCAGAAGAAGGCCGAAGTCGGTAGCTTTCCTACCGCACTGCGCTCGGCTGACGCCCGTCAGCCGTGCTCGTTTGTTTCCACGGTGAGTCCACTTCACAAATCGGTCCTGTGGCCTAGCGGCGAAGGCAGCTCCCTTACAAGGAGACGATCGGTGGTTCGAGTCCACCCAGGATCACTCGTTGGAGGTAAAGAAATGAACGGCAGAAATGCTCTGACATTACGACTCGCCGACGGCAAAGAACAAACCTGTCGGGACGGTTACGAGATGTGGGTTTGGTTCATGTCGCGCAGGGGCATCCGTGTCGACAACGGCGGAGAGGAATCAGGCAACACTGACAATCGCCAGGTTCGGCGGCGTCGGCCACAGAAACAGAATACGAAGGTTCGGGTCCACTCGGGATTACAGAGTCTGATGCAGCGTGCGCCCAGATGCGCCAACCGGCAGAGCGGCTCGGCTCGGGCACCGACGTGAAATGTTGGTCGCCGAGTGTTTGCAGGTTCGAATCCTGCTCTGGGCAAACTTCGTTTGTTTGTGCCTTCGGCAGATGGAAATTCGGGCGTAGTTTCGTCATCTGCTGCCGGAGGCATAATCCGGCGAACGCCGGGCTCGGTAGGCAATTGGCAGACCACCTTGGCTTAGAACCAGCGGAATCAACCGAAGCCGCTGGCCGATGAGGCCAGATGAAGGCGGAGGGCGATAGCAAATGAATTGGGATGAAACTACCGCGGTGCGCTCGGCTGACTCAATGTCAGCCGTACTCCCTCGCTGGTTCGAATCCCACCTGAGCCACTAGCAAGTGCTGCCACCGACCGATGAGGGAGGATGAAGGCAGTATGCGGTAGCAGAAACAAAGAATGTCCTCGCGGAGCAGCCCGGAGTGCTCGCCACCCTGTCAAGGTGGAGATCGTGGGTTCGAATCCCATCGAGGACGCTTCAACAACGATTTGGCACGGTACGCAAACGGAAAAGCGGCGAAGCTCAAACCAGCAACTGAGCACGGGCCATAGGCATGGCCCGAGCGCAAGGCGGTAGTTGACCCAGTGTCAACACAAGGCCGAGTGGTGGAACGGGAAGACACGCGACGCTCAGAACGTCGTGCCCTGAGGGCGTGGGAGTTCGAATCTCCCCTCGGCTACTGCACGAGTGATTCAAAGTGATCGAGGTGAGAGGAAGGCTACCGCCCTGCGAATACCTGCCTCAAGGGCAGCTTTTCTTCGGTTGCTTCCACACCCGTGCTACTAGCAACCGAGGCTGCCGAGCGATTAGCGAGGAAGCAAGTACGTCCGCCGACCGAGTAGGGAGGAAATGAGGACGGACGCGGTAGCCAATGAACACTTGGGAAGGCTACCGCACTCGACGAACCTGACGCTCGTCAGCTTCGTCTCAGTTGCTAGGCCAAGGGCGGTAGTAACGAAACTAACATGCGTCGGCTGGGCATTGGCGAGCCCAAGTGGCTGTAACCCACCCGCCTTTGGGCTTTGGCGGTTCAACTCCGCCCCGACGCACTAGCAAGGTCAATCCGACTGATGGGCATCAGTCGAATTGGCCACGGTAGCTTTCCTACCGCACTGCGCTCGGCTGACTCAATGTCAGCCGTGCTCGATTGCTTGGCCCGTTCGTCTAGCGGCAGGATGCGAGACCCTCACTCTCGCGGCATGGGTTCGATTCCCATACGGGTCACTCAACAACATGGCCAAGTGGTGGAATGGTAGACACGCGACGCTCAGAACGTCGTGCCGAAAAAGGCGTGGGAGTTCGACTCTCCCCTAGCAAGTGAGCCCGCCGAGCGATTAGCGAGGAAGAAAGGCGAACGCGGTAGCTTGTCGTTGTGTCAAGACTACCGCACTCGACGAACTTGACGCCCGTCAGCTTCGTCTCAATTGTTTGCAGGTGCGGCAGGTGCCCAGCTGGCTTTCATACGGCCGGCCCGCCCGGCTCGATACCGGGACCTGCAACTAGCAACAAAAGGCCGCCGAGCGAACATCGAGGATGAAGGCCAAGGGCGGTGGAAAAAACAGCAACGCGGGTGGGCCAGTGCTCATCGGGGCCTCATAAGCCTCGACTGTCAGGTGCAACAACTGAACCCGCCACGGCCGGGTACGCAAACTGGCAAAGCGGCGAGGTCGAGAGCCTCGTGACTTTGTGGGTTCGACTCCCACCTCGGTCAATCAACTGAGTTCCGCTGAGCGACCAGCGAAGAAGAAAGAACGAGGGCGATAGAATTAGGACACAACCGGGCGACTACCGCCCTGTGCTCGGCTGATTTCGGATCAGCCGTGCTCGGTTGCTTCCCGTGGTCCAACGGCGACGACACCTGCGTGACATGCAGGAGACGATGGTTCAACTCCATCCGGGATTACTGAAAAAGGTCTGCAGGAGCAAGTGAGCCTGCCGAGCGATTAGCGAGGAAGAACGGCGAACGCGGTAGTCTGCAATCATGTCAAGACTACCGCGGTGCGCTCGACTGCCTCAAGGGCAGCCGTGCTCGCTTGCTTCCACGGGCGGACCTCTGATTAAAGGGCTGGCATGTACCAAGGGAGGCGACTGACTCTTGCAAAGTCGGTGAGATGGGTTCGATTCCCATCCAGTCCACTGACACAACGGGCTCATGGTCCAACGGGAAGACACCGCCCTGGCGTGGCGGCCACGTTCAGAAAGGAACAGGGCGGGTTCGATTCCCGGTGAGTCCACTCAATACGGAAGGTAGCCGGATACGGTTGGCCGGACCGCACTGCTAATGCGTGTGCCCAAACGGGAATGTGGGTTCGAATCCCATGCCTTCCGCTCGACACAATGTTTGCAATTGGCCCGATGGTGAAATGGATGATCATGCCTCGCTTCTAACGAGGTGTTCCGGGTTCGAATCCTGGTCGGGCTACTGAGAATTGAAAAACTGAACAAACGGAAGGGCCACCCGATTGGCGACGGGAACCGGTTGGAAGCCGGTCGAGTATTTTTCATTCTGATCGCGAATTGATGGATCGTGTCGTTTGTTGTGTGAACCACGATCCACCTGATCGCGTCCTAAACGAAAATGCCTTGCGGGTTCGACTCCCGCTCCTTCCGCTGTGGCCGCGTCCGGTGCTGGTTTCCGGAGACAGACTGTGAATCTGTTTGACGGCGGTTCGATTCCGCTCGGTCACCCTGCAAACCAAACGTTTGCATCGAGTGCCGTGGATTGCGTGATCAGAAATCAACGCCGTCCGCGGCGAGTACGATTAACAAGTGAAGGATGGATCGATGGTAGCTGCAGTTCTTAATCGACCAACGCTGGTGCTGAATCGCAACTGGCAGCCTGTCGGCGTCGCCACGGTTGCGAAGGCGCTGACGAAGGTCTTCAGCGACACGGCACGGATTGTCGATCCGGCCGACTACCAGCAGTACACGTGGGGCGACTGGTCGCAGTTGCGTCCGGCCGACGATGATCTGTTCATCCAGACGCGTCGGTTTCACCTGCGTGTTCCGGAAGTCGTCACGCTGACAAAGTACGACCGACTGCCGACTAACGCGGTGACGTTCAGCCGTCGGAACGTCTTTAAGCGTGACCGGTTCACGTGCCAGTATTGTGGGCGTCAGCCTGGAAGTGAAGAACTGACGATCGACCACGTCACTCCGCGTGCTCAGGGAGGAACGTCAACCTGGGCGAATTGTGTGCTGGCGTGCATCGAGTGCAATGCCAGGAAGGCGGACCGGACACCGGACCAGGCTCGGATGCCGTTACGGTCCCAGCCGGAACGTCCGATCTGGCGGCCGCTCTACGCGGCACGCGGTGCACGGATTGAAAGTTGGTCACGTTTCGTGAGCGAAAGCTACTGGAACGTGGAACTGCAAGAGAAGTAACGACTGCTGCCGGCCTCAGCAAAGAGGTCGGCAGCTTTTACAGCGGTAGCAACTGAGTCCCGCCGAGCGAATAGCGAGGAAGCAAAGTCTGACCGTTCGCCGATGAAGCGAGAGGAAGGTCGAACGCGGTAGTAGCAAAGATGGAAAAAGGCTACCGCATTCGACGAACCTGACGCCCGTCAGCTTCGTCTCAATTGCTAAGGCGAACGCGGTAGTCCGTGATTGTGTCGAGACTACCGTGTACTGACTCAACCCCCCCTATTCGGTCGGCGTCAGCACTTGCTGGTTCGATTCCTGAACGAGCTACTCGCGACGCCGGTCGTGGCGTGAACTTCGCTACCTCAATGCCGGTGCCGGTTGTCGCGCACGCGTGGCGTGTTTGTTCTGAACGTTGTTCGGACATTCGGTGTCGAATACATAACGAGCGATCAGAACATACAACCATTGGTTGCGTAACACGCATGCCCTGCGGGTGTGATGGAGAGCATGACAGTTTTCGAAACTGTTGGACGAGGTTCGACTCCTCGGCGTGGGAGCAACTGAGCATGGGCCACCGTCGTGGCCCGAGCGTAAGGCGGTAGCACGATTTGTCCTGTGGGTGTGAAGGATAGCATCGCAGTCTTCGAAACTGCGGGACGGGGTTCGATTCCTCGACAGGGTACTTAACGATCAGAAGCGAACGCGGTAGTCGTCAGCTGTGTCATGACTACCACCTTGCGCTCGCTTGACGCCCGTCAAGCGCGTTCAGTTACTCGTCCTTGGAGTGTGGTGGATTCGCACGCGACCCTGCGAAGGTCGAGGACCAGGTTCGATTCCTGGCGAGGACACTTTTGGCGTTTGATCAACGTTTCGAACCGCACGTAGTCTGGGAGGTGCAACATGTGTACGAGCGATTTCAGCGAGCAACAGTTTTTTCGAGACGATGAGTAAGCGGCGGCGGGGATTCCCATCCGAAACTCACGTCAAACGCGGCGCACGCATCGTGCATGGAGACGAGCTGCTGGAAGAGAAGCTTGGTCGCAACGACCTTTGCCCATGCGGCAGTGGAAAACGCTTTAAGAAGTGCTGCCTCAAGAAAGGTCGCTTTTGATGGCGTCAACCGTGAACACTACTTTTAGGGACGAATAAATTGTCGCCTGCCCACTTGTGGCAGGCGATTTCAATGACGCTGGAGCCAGACGGCTAGGCAACCGGCTGCAACCCGGTCAAAGTGGGTTCGACTCCCACCGGCGTCTCTCGCAATCGCACGACGGGGTCAGGACAACCGGGGACTCGGGCGTCAATACAGCAAGCTCAGTCCGTGAGCAAATGGACGCGGTGTGCTCATTTAGTGTGGCATGGCAAGTCATTCCCACCAATGTGTGCTGGAGTGAAAGTTCCAGAGATTCGTGAGCGTCGAGCGAAATACCTTCAGCCCGACTGGCACTGGCCCGTGCATGTGCACGAATCGCGTCTGGCGTTGGAAGAGGCGACGGGGCATACGCTCAACTCTGCGTTGGGCATTGAAAACTGACACCACGTTGATTCGCACGACTTAGGCTGATCGTCCAGAAATCCAAGATCCGATGCGGCTTGCTCTGACGCTCGAATGATTGGACACGGCGCAAAACTCACTCTCGGGACCGTAGAATCGATTTGGAATTGAAACCCGATACTTTCCTCGTGTCATGGCCTCGAAATGCTTTGGCGCTCTGAGAACTGCACTTTGTAGCCGTAACCCGAATTGATAACGTTGTCGCGCTTCCCGCAACCGCTGCTGTTCGGCGTACGATACGAACCAAGCACTACGCCTAATGGGACATGCGCAAAGCCTCCATTCCTTTCTGCCGGCCGGACGGCGTGCCGGCAGACGCGGCGATCAGTGCCGGCCAATATCAATGCATCATCCCGCGCCTGCAAGAACTGCGCCCACCAAACGTGGGGAAGTTCAGCGATAGTTCGGCAAATTCGCGTTGAGCGTCTATGGGGCGACTTTCAGCAATTCGATCTCGGAAAACTTTCCAGTCTTCATGTTTGCTCCTCCCACAAGCGCAAAGCGATTGCGATCGATCGGCAGCATGCGATGAAAGAAACGGCCCTTTGAGATTTGACCGTTGGGTTTCCACGACTTGCCGTCCTCGCTCAGCAACAATGACTGCCCGGTGGAAGTGCTGACGAAGAGACGACCACCGATCGGAAAACAGGCCGACCCAAAACCGTTCATATCGTCACCAGGAAGTTCGGGACCATCCATCCATCGATCCGATTCCGGGTCGTAGACGGCTGTATGAGTGGTAACCTTGCCGTTCGGCTGCATTCCGCCAATCGCGTACAACATGCCGTTCGTCGTTCCAACAGACAGGGCACGTCGCTTGAAAGGCGGCTCGGCTAGGGCTCGCCATTGCGGCGGCGATTGCGACAGATCGACTGCATACGCGGTGTCATGCCAGACAGGTTCTTTGTCGCCTTGCATCGACCAACCACCGACAACGTAGAGGGTATCATCAATCACGGCGGCATCGAACGATGATCGTGGTCTCGGCATCGGTGGCAGCTCCTCCCATTGGTCCGTTTCCGGGTCGAAGCGAGCGAATTCAGCCACCGAATAAAGATCCTGGTCTTCGTCGTCTTTGTTACGGGCGGAAAATCCCCCCAGGCGATAGAGCTTTGCGCCATGGGCCACCAATGCGAGACCTTGTCGCTTCGGCCCTTCGGCGGCGATCTTCCACTCATTGGGCTTCTTCAGATCCAGTTGCAATAGCTGGCCAGATTGCCCCTGCTGAGAATAGTGATGCGGCACTCCGTGGTATCCACCGTAGATGTAGATGGAGTCGCCCAGGACAGTGGCCCCAAAGCTGGTGATCGCTTCTGGCAGATCAGGAAACTCTGGTTCACTCTCCGCTTTCTCGGCCACCGGTTCGCTCACAGTTTCTCCGTCTCTCATTTCGCTGATGCAGACGAGATGACTGCCTGTCCGAACCACCAGTCTGGCATCAACCACCCCGACTCCGTAGACGCGATCGGCCGTCGGCAGGACATTCTGCGCCAGCACGGCCAGTTTTGATCCAGCTTCAACGACAGTAGTCTTACCCGACTTGCCGAAAAAGTAAACTCGGTTGCCAACACCGATTGGTGAGACCCAACACGATTCCCCAATGCGCTGTTTCCAAACCGTCTCCCCAGTCTCTTGATCAAGGCAGAATGCAACACCTGCCCGGTTCACAATGTAGACGTGGCCCTCATATGCCAGCGGTGAGCTAAATGTTGCCGATGCATCCTGATTCCGCCATGCCAAATGCGTCTTCGTGACGTTGCCCTCCCCGCCGCGACGAATTGCCAAATTTGACCCCACCTTGTTTGAGCCAACAATAATCAAGTCACCGGCGACCGTCGCCGAGGGGACCGTGTTCCCCTCGATATCCTCAATGACCCAGATTTGTTTACCGTTTCGGGAGTCGATTGCTTCGCACCTGCCACCTGAGCTGACAATGATCTGAGAGTGACCTCCGGCGTCGGTGACAATTGGAGAACTCCAACTGACTTTCTGTGGACGATCGACCTTCCACAATGTCTCACCATTCTTCTTATCGACTGCTAATAAGTACGACGGACCCGCATGGTCGACGAGAACAATGACGGCATCATCAGTTAGCGCAATCGAACCTCCCAGCCCATGATTGCCGAGAAACTTGCCGAAGTCAGCCGTCAACGAGCGTTGCCAAATTACTTGGCCGTCGTGATCCAGCGCGACAAGATCACCCGTCTCGAAAAAGGCGTAAATCCTTTGCGCATCGACAGCCGGTGTCGGAGCTGCCTGGCTGATGTAGCCGTTCACTTTTGCCGGCTGCGAACTTTCGAAGTCCTTGCGCCACAACACACGGCCCGACGACAAGCCGACGCAAACGACAGACGATGTCTCTTTGTTGCCGCCGACCGCCGACGTGACGAAAATGCGATCGCGCCAGATCACGGGGCTCGATTGACCAGTACCCGGAAGTTGAGTCGTCCAAGCCACACCATCGCGCTCGCTCCATTTCAGCGGAAGTTTCTCCGCCAAAGCGACGCTCGAGCCGTCACCCCGAAACGCGGGCCAGACATCTACCGGGTCCGCTGAGATCGCGATCGAAAGCAGGAGAGAAATCATGCTATGCTCCATAAGTGTCGCTTCGGGGATACCGTGCGGGCTCCGACAGTCACGGACGTATGATCGCATCACTTTCTGTTGCAGGCGACCCCGTTTTGACAAAATCGCTAGCCGTCGGGTCGTTTCTTGTCTAACAATGTCACTCGGACATTCATCGTGCCAAGGAGTTTTCGGCGCTGAACAGTATTTGAGTGGATAAGTGGTCGTCGCAAAAACGTTGGATCATGATACCAACGAGACTTTCCCGAGCATGAGCAGCCCAAGAGACGACTGCGTGGCGTCTATCGATCGTCTGGCTTCCCCGTGGCACAAAACACACTCGCCGGTTCGTACAATCGATTTGGATTTGGCACCCGGTACTTTGGTCATGTCGCGGCTTCCGAACGCGCTGGCGCTCTGAGAACTTCACTTTGTAGCCGTGGCCCGAATAGATAACGTCGCCCAGCTTCCCGCGACCGTGGCCATTCCGCGCCAGATACGAATCAAGTGCTACAGGTGAAGGGTCAAATGCAAAGTCACGCCTGCCATTACCAGCTGTGGGCCAATTCGCGAAGAGACCGGTCAACCGAATGCCGTGCCTATCCGAATTCGGTGTGGCTGATGGAATAACGTTGGTTATTCGGCGAATCGAAACTCGTCGTTTTTACAAAACACGGTGTCTGCCGTCGATGGGGCCGATGGATTGGCGACTCCAGGCCGAGCGCCAGTCGGCGTTGAGACCGTGTTCAACGCCTTTTCCATCGTTGTTCGGAGGCTGTTCGAGCGCCACCGAAACCCCACCCGATCGTCCCTTTTTTCGCGAAGACCGACGTTGTATGTACGCCTCCCAGATTTTTTCGCATTTCCGGGTCAAGAGGCCCAAGCCGTGGACCCACACACCGTGCGACGAGGCTGTGAGCTCGCACTGGTGGCAACGGCATCTATGTGGAAAATGAGCAAGTGAATTGACTGTGCGAGATACTTCTTGGTTCACGGGTTTATGGCATCTTGATTTGTGAGATGAGTTTTTTGGATTTTTCGTCCCATGACCTAAGGCGACGTCATTTCCTGATGGCTGCATGCCATGATCGGAACGTTTGATGGAACCGAGTCGCGGTGTCGTCCACTGATCGTGTGCTCGAGAATGCAGCCACGGTGCTGGTTCCCTCGACAGAAAAGGTGAATTGGCCGTATTCGGGCTCTTGTACGCTACGTCGACCCGTCTGAATTCGACTTTATTGTTGAACTGCTGGCCGCACTATGCACAGAATGGCTCAAGTGAACGAACGGCAGGGTTTTACGAGGTCGCCGTCGGAGACAAATCAGGAGAATACGACAGGGCGGTACTAAGGACGCGGTCGTGCCACCCGCACCAGGCTTCGCCGAGATGCGCAGTCCCGCAATTTCACCGGACACCTCCCGCGTCGTCTATGCGTTCGCCGAGGGCGGACGTCAGCATTCGTACTCGGTCGACATGCAGGCCGGCGACCCAAAGCGTTGACGTCCGAGGGCATCAACAATTGGCCCTGTTTTTCGCCCGACGGCAAACGCATCACCTTTAGCTCGACTCGCCACCGCAATTACGAGATTTATGTGATGAATGCTGATGGCAGCAACATCCGCCGCTTGACGGACAGTCCTCTACAAGACATCCGACCGCGGCTTTCTCCAGACGGAAAGCGGATCGTGTTCACCAGACATCGCAACAAACATTACGAGATCTACGTGATGGATGCCGATGGCACCAACGTGCGGCGCTTGACCGACCATCCTGAGCGCGACGATTATCCGGCGTGGCATCCGGATGGAGATCGGATCGCATTTGTCGGCGAGCGTGCCGGGAGTCACGATGTCTATTTGATGAAAGTGCACGAGTGATGCTTTACGATCGCCTAAACAAGCTGGAAGATGATGATGAACCAATCCGTGTCGGTATAATCGGCGCCGGAACGTTTGGGACGCAAATCATTGCGCGCATCTGTCACATGAATGGAATGCGGATCGCTTGTGCGGCGGATTTGGTCGTTGACCGTGCCGCGGCGGCGTTGCAACTCGGCGGGATTTCGAAAGAGCGGATTACGAACTGCGGGACGTCTTCATCCATCAACGACGCGATTCGACGGCGCGAATTCGCGGTGACCGAGGACCCCGCCGCGCTGATTGAAAGCAACATCGACGTCGTCGTCGAAGCCACTGGCAATGCCGAAGCGGGCGCGAAACACGGCTTTAATGCGATCGCTGCGAAGAAGCACGTGGTGATGGTCACGATCGAAGCGGACGTGGTCGTCGGTGCGACACTCAAGCAACTGGCGGACCGGGCCGGTGTCATCTACAGCCTGGCTTACGGCGACGAACCCGCGCTGGCCGTCGAATTATACGAGTGGGCGCGAACATTGGGATTCCGCGTGATTGCCGCCGGGAAAGGAACTCGCTTCATTCCGGAGTTTCGCAAAGCCACGCCCGACGATGTACCGCGGCTCTATGGGTTCACCGGCGAAGACTACAACGCTCACGTTTTCTGTTCGTTCCTCGACGGGACGAAACACGCAATCGAATCGGTCACACTTTCCAACGCCACGGGCCTGACGGTCGACGTGCGCGGCTTGCATTTTCCGGCCCTCGATCTACGCGAGATGCCGGAACAGCTTTGCCTGAAGTCGAAGGGCGGTATTTTGAACGGAGAAGGCGTGGTTGAAGCCGTCAGTTCGTTGCGACCGGACAAGACCAGCGTCGAGCGCAATCTGCGCGGCGGCGTCTTCGCAGTGATCGACGCACCCGACCGGCAGGCGATCGAATCCATGGCGTCGTACGGCGAAATCATCGGCATGATGATTGGCGAAACCAGCGGTCAAGCGATGATCTATCGGCCGCAGCACTTCGTCGGCCACGAAATGCCGATCGACATCGCGCGCATGATGCTTTCGGGCGAGTCGATCGGAGCCCCGATTGGCCAGGTTTCGGAGGTCGTAGCGGCCGCGAAGAAACGGCTTACACCTGGGACGATTCTGGACGGCGAAGGAGGATTCACGGTATGCGGCTTGGCCGAACGAGCCGCGATCGCTCAACACCAGAAACTGGTGCCGATCGGGTTAACGCAGGGTGCCGAAGTTCTGGAGGAGATCTCGGAAGACGGATTGGTCACGTACGAAAATGTCCGTCTCAAACCGTCCCTGGCGATGGACCTGAAGCATCAACAGGACAGTGAAATTGCGTCGGCTATCACGCTCGGCCGAAGCAGAACGGAGAATACGTCATGACTAATTCCACTAACCATTTCGTTGATCGGCGCGAAGTGCTGAAAATGGCGGCCGTTGCTGCGTCGGGAATCGCGCTTTCATCGATGGCGAACTCGAGCGCCGCGGACGAAAAGACGACGTCGTTCATCGAGGCCTATCCCGACCGGCTGAGCTACGAGCCCGGCGACGAAGTCGCCTTGCACGTCTCGACGACCGCTGCAAAATACTCAATCGAGATTGCCCGCGTCAGCGCTAAACATGAGACAGTATGGAAGAAGGGCGATGTCGCCGGCGCTAAACATGACACTCCCCAGAACGCCTCGACGCACGGCTGCCAATGGCCGGTTGCGCTAAAGATTCGCGTGCCGGATGAATGGAGATCCGGCTACTACGGCGTCACGTTGAAGGCTGCCGGCGCGGACGGCAAGCCGATCCAGGGTGAAGCATTCTTCGCTGTGCGTTCGGCTCAGCCGGGCAAGCAGACTCGCATTTTGTTGCAACTCACGACCAACACCTATAACGCTTACAACAATTGGGGCGGACCCTGTCTGTACGAGAGCGGGCCGCTTCCGCTGCAAGGTGCGAGGGTTTCTTTCCAACGTCCCATGGCCCGTGGTTTCCTGACGAAGCCGGACGGCAAACATAGCAATTGGGCTCCGTATGCCGGTTGGCACAATTGGGAGCGAGAATTCGTCGAGTGGGCCGAACAGGCGGGCTATCAACTCGATTACGCGGTGAATGCTGATCTCGAACAGCGGCCTGAGTTGTTGAAGAACTACCGCCTCGTGCTCAGCGTCGGACACGACGAGTATTGGTCGGCACCCATGCGAGACCATTTAGAGTCATACATCGCCAACGGCGGCAACGTCGCCTTCTTCAGCGGCAACGTTTGCTATTGGCAGGTGCGTTTGGAAGACGACGGCAACGCGATGGTCGGGTACAAGTTCGGCTACGAGAAGGACCCGTATTTCAAGGAGAAGAAATACAAGCTCCTCTCAACGCTTTGGTCGAACCGGCTGATCGGCCGGCCGGAAAACGAATTGACGGGCGTGAGCTTCAACTATGGCGGCTACCATCGTTTCGGCTCGGTTCCGCGGGGCGCGGGTGGCTACACGATCCACCGCCCACAACACTGGATCTTCAAGGGAACGAAGCTGAAATGGGGTGACGTCCTCGGCGCGCAGCACAATATCGTGGGCTACGAATGCGACGGTTGCGAGTTCGTGCTGAAGGATGGTCTGCCCGTGCCGACTCATCGCGATGGGACGCCGCCGGGTTTCGAGATTCTTGCCGCGGCGCCCGCCCGATTGTGGGATACCGACCTGGAGTTCGCCTCGAAGAGTCTGTTTGGCGACACGAAGCACAAGCATCGCGTCGCGCGCGGCGCGGCGACGATGGGACTCTACGCGCGCGGCGGCACCGTCTTCACAACTGGCTGCACCGAATGGTCCCACGGTCTGGCCGGCAAGGACCCGCTCGTGCAGCAGATCACACGCAACGTGCTGGATCGCTTGTCGTCGTAGCTCAGCACGGGAAACGGATGGAAACGACTTCGCCAGTGAAAACGGTGTTGTCGTATACCGGTAGCAAGAAGAAACGCAGATCAAGCAACGATCTGACGACGGCAAGAAGTAGTGGACCAAGGTTTGCCGTATCCTGAGATTGACAGACGGAGCACCGGACGTCGGACAGCCGACCAACGGTAATTGTCGGCAATCGCTCTCATCTAAGTCGAGGCATCGCATGTTGATATTCGACGGTGACTATCCGATGGCCTACGGTGGCATCGAACTCAACAGGGATCTGACCCTGCCACTTTCTGAGGTTCGTGCCCAGGATGAAACCCCCGATAACGTGGCGTTCGCATCGCTGCCCGAAATGCGCCAGGCCGGCGTTGCCGTAGCCCTCATGAAATTCGCCGTGCGGCGGCTGACCGCGGACAGCGTCTTACCAGGTTATAGGGGAGCCGAAGCGTGCACTGCTGCGGCCAAGGGGCAGATGGCGTACTACCACACTCTTGCGGCGCGTGGCGAGGGCGTCGTGTTGACGACGAGCGAACAGCTATCGCAGCAGATATCGAGCTGGGAAGGGCAGGAAGACAGAGGATCGCTGCCGGTGGGATTCTTGTTAGGGATGGAAGGGGCGGATCCGATTCTGCATCCCGAACAGGTCCATGAATGGTGGGAGGACGGTGTCCGAGTGGTCAGTTTGACCCACTACGGTCCCAGCGCTTATGCCCACGGCACTGGTACGGAGGGCGGGTTGCGCGGCGAAGCGGTGGCGTTGCTGAAGGAAATGCAGGCCTGCGGCATGTTGCTGGATATGACACACATTTCCGACGAGAGTTTTTGGGAGGCCTTGGAACATTACTCGGGCTCAATCCTGGCGAGCCATCAGAATTGCCGCGCGCTGGCGCCGGGGCAACGCCAGTTCAGCGACCGTCAGCTACGGGCCGTGATCGACCGGGGTGGCGTGATTGGCGCCTCCATGGATACGTGGATGTTATGTCCGGAGCAGGTGATCGACTGGGCCCACACGGGGGATCTTAAACGCCGGGAGGTCTTTCCCCGGGCATCCATAACTTTAGGCACCGTGGCCAACCACATCGATCATGTCTGCCAACTCGCCGGCAATGCCAACCATGCCGCAGTCGGTGCCGACACCGACGGTCAGGGCGGCGTAGATGGAGCGCCGCACGAGATCGATACCGTCGCCGACTACCAGAGGTTGGGTCCGATTTTAAGCGCGCGCGGCTATAGCGACGAGGATGTCGCAAAGATCATGTACCGCAACTGGCAGCGGTTCTACGAAGAGCACCTACCGGACAATTCATGCCAGTGAATGATGGCGATTTCCGGCTCGGCATCGTCGGCTGCGGCGGTACCTCCGCTCATCACGGGGAAGCCTCGTTGGCGACCGAGGGGGTTCGATTCGTCGCCTGCTGCCAAGTGAGAGTGGAGCGGGCCCAGGAGTTTTCAGACCACTACGGCTGCGACGCCCAGTACGATGACCACTTGATGTCCCATCAAACCACCCATGTTTGATTTTGGCAGGGTCGGTGACCGGGCGGGGTCAAGTGCCAAATGCTCAACCTTTGATGGCACCCTACGCTCTCCGTAAGATGAATGTTGGGTGCATCCCCAGATCTGCCCATCCCGTCATAAGTCTGTGCGGAAAACTATGACAGAGCCTCCATCGAAATCGCCGACCATTGACCCACGCTGCTTGGAAGAACTGTGCTGTAAGTCGATGGAACATGCGCGTGTCCCTGGATTGGCTCTCGCTGTGGTCCATCGAGGCAACGTTGTTTACGCACGTGGATTTGGGGTTACGAGCGTTGAGTGTGGGACTTCTGTCACAGTCGATACGCTGTTCCGCACTGGCTCAACAACAAAGCCGCTCATCGGTACGATGATCATGCGGCTGGTTGACAGCGGTTTGCTGGAATTGGATCGCCCTGCCAAGCGATACGTGCCGTGGTTGACGCTCAGTTGGCCAGCAGCCGAGGATGAAATCACGCTGCGGATGCTACTGAGCCACACGTCGGGACTACCGACGGAGTTCGCACCACATGGTTCTCAAGACCCGGCTGCACTGGAATCTTCGCTGCGCGAGGAACTACCGCGATACCGATTTGTCGCGCCACCCGGTAAGTTCTGGTCGTACAGCAATGTGGGGATCCGGCTCGCAGCCCATATCGTGGAAATCGTCACCGGTGAGTTGCTGCCGCGACTGATGGAGCGTCTTGTCTTTGAACCGCTCGAAATGCGGCGAACAACGTTTGATCCGTTGATGGCGATGACCTATCCCCTGGCGTTGCCACATGAAGTAGACGACGATGGTCGACTGCGGGTCGCACGACCACTGACGAATAACGCCGCACGTCTTGCCGCTGGGGGTGCGTTCTCGTCTGCACTCGATATGGCGAACTTCGCGAAATTGCACCTGATGCGCGGCCGCTTCGGCGGACAACAGTTAGTTTCTTCCGAGTCCATTGCTCAGATGCACCGACCACAGGCGAACAAGTACACGCTCCATGAGGATTTTTACGGGCTGACCTTGGAAAGCGATCTGGCAAACGGAATCCAACGCATTGGCCATCCAGGCAACTTTCCGCCGTACGGATGCCGATTGACCATGGTCGTCGACGAGGGTATCGCGGTCATCTTGCTGGTCAGCCGCGCAACCGAGTTCAGCAAGTCCGCCACGGCCATCGTCGATTCCATACTCTTGCAGCTGCTTCAACGACAAATCGAGCCGAGCCCGCCGAGTGCGCACATTTCAGAGTCCGGTCTCTGGCAGAGGATCACGGGTCGGTACTTCGATCACATTGGCAATAGTGCGCAGCTCTCCGTGATCGATGGAAATCTCCACGCGACACTCGACGATGGATCATGCAGCCTGGACTGCTACCGATCGAATCTTTATTGCGGTAAGCCGAAGAATTCCGATCGTCTGATTGTGTTCGGCTTTCCCGAAAGCTGTCAGGAGCAACTGGAGTACATCATCGTCAACAATCGACCTTTTCGGCGAGAGGCTTCGGAAACCCTTTGATCGACGCTGCATACCGGCCGGATCGTCCCAGAAACTCGTGCCGCGTGACACGCGCCGTCAAACCACCTCATTTCGAAACACAAAGCAGAGATTCCACTTGCGATGGCCGCCATCCGAGCAACGATGTTATGTGTCGCCGACGGAACCGTCAGGCCACTGTAACCTCCCGCGAGTCTTGGCAAACGGACGAGCCGGACGTTTCTTCGCCGCTTCTTCGTTGATGTCGATGCCGAGACCCGGTCCGGGCGGCAGTTCGGCGTATCCGTTCGAGTACTTGATGTGGACGCCGCCGTAGAGGTCTTCCTCCCAGTCGGCGTACTTGCGTGCCTGGTTGAACTCGTGGATGACGCAGTTCGTCGTGCTTGCATTGACATGTAGTCCGGCCAATGTCATGACGGGGCTTTGTGCGTTGTGCAGTGCGACGTCGATGAAGTGCGCTTCGGCCATCGTCGCGATCTTCTTGCATTCTGTGATCCCGCCCGCATGAATGACGTCGGGATTCACGTAGCTGATCAAATGCCGGTCGATCATTTCTTGAAGACCGAACTTCATAAATTGACTCTCGCCCTGACAGAGTGGGACCTTGACCCGATCGGCCAGCCACTTCATTTTTCCAAGGTCCGACGTGAGCATCGGTTCTTCGACAAAGTACGGTCGCAGCTCTTCGGCGCGTGTGCAGAATTCAAGAGCCATCTCCGGCTTAAACTGAGTGTGTGCGTCGTAGAGAATGTCAAATTCATCGCCGGCGGCGTCGCGCATTTTCTGAAGGCGTGTAATCTCGGCCTTCACATCGAACGGCTGCTTGATGACGCCATCGACGGCGAGGTTGGGGCCGGTCTTGACGGCGGTGAAGCCCTCTTGTTTCGCCCGATGGACCCCTTCGGCCGAGCCACCGCCAATGTAGAGCCGGATCTTCTTTTTCGCAGCACCGCCTAACAGTTGATAAACGGGAGCATCCAGGATCTTGCCGGCGATGTCCCACAGCGCGATATCCACGGCACTCACGGCACTGTTCAGGATTGGCCCGCCGCGCCACCGTGGCCAGCGATACATCGCTTGCCAGTGTTTTTCGATCTCCATCGGGTTTTTGCCAACGATATACCGTTCGTGCTCCTTGATCGCAGCAATCATCGTTGCCGCCCTACCACGGATGCCGCCTTCTCCGACACCGGTGATCCCGTGATTTGTGTAGAGCTTGACAAACACATAGTTCATCGATCCGGTCCAAACCGGGATGACTTTCAGCGCAGTGACTTTCAGATCGTCCGGGATCTTTGCCTGAAGCTCTGTGGGGAATAGTGAATGTCCGATGGCGTGGGCGCTGGCGCCGGCAATACCGGCTTTGAGGAACGCTCTGCGGTGCATAGTGATCTCCATCTTTCTTGGGGATGGGGCGGGCTCAATACGTGTGAACAGAGATGGTTCGTAGCCTTCGTCATATAGACGCTAGCGAAGCCGTTGTCCTGTTCGATTTGGCCGTATCGCTGTTTCCGAATCACAGCGACCGTCGCAAGCCGATCGCGACGTGGCCATCAACAACATCCCTTGTCAGACGACGACCTGCAAGCGACGACGTGTCTACCAACCGTGTTTTTCGCTGATCGGGACGTCAACTCATCTTTCGGTCTGAGATGCCAATCGCGTATTCTCCGCCTTTTCTGCGGTCGCAATTGATCCGGCTACGCTAGGCAACTGGCAGACTCGGCCGACGCGCAGTCGCATGACCGCGAGCGAGAGACAGCACATTCTATGCTGACCGATCCGAAGATCCGTAACGCCTTCGACGTTGCTAACGACGCTCCGTCATCCGTGGCACATTCGATATACTACTCAACGTATTCCAGGACGTCCCGTAATTCGACCGTTTTTGATTTGCGCCGAGCAGTGGCTTCGGGCCAATGTCTCAGACGGCCATACGATTCTTGACGCATCGTGAGCGCATCAGAAACTCATGCCTTTGATGCTACAAACGGTCGATCCGTCGCCGACCGCTGAATCGTCGGATTCGCTGTGCCGAATTCCCAAGGTTTGATTGCACGCCTTGGTCTGGCCTGACACACGACCGGCCGTGTGTTAGCTTTATCGTGTGATAGACCGCCGACTGAGTGTTGGGCAGCACGTTTTGGAGGTCGAGAATGCCTGACGAAAAACTCGCGATGCCAGCCAGGGACAATGCCGTACGATGAAGGCCATCGTCTGTTCACGATACGGATCCCCTGACCTCCTCGAATTGAAGGAGGTGGAAAAACCGACCCCCAAAGACGACGAGGTCTTGGTCGAGGTGCATGCGGCCTCGGTCAACGACTACGACTGGGCGATGGTCACCGGCAAGCCGCGGATATACCGGCTGATGTTCGGGCTGTTGAAACCGAAATTCGGAATTCTCGGGGTGGACGTCGCCGGGCGGGTGGCAGCCATCGGCGCAAGCGTGAAAGACGTTCGGATCGGGGATGAAGTCTACGGTGATCTCTCCGAATGTGGTTTCGGTGCCTTTGCGGAGTTCGTCTGCGCGCGCGAACGCGACGTGGCCCAAAAGCCGGCCGGCATGAGCTTCGCCCAGGCAGCAGCCATTCCCCATGCAGCGATGCTGGCCGTGCAGGGGCTCATCGACGAGGGACAGATTCGAGCCGGGCAAAAGATCCTGATCAACGGCGCGGGCGGTGGGGTGGGAACATTCGGAGTGCAAATCGCCAAACAATTCGCGGTGGAAGTGACGGGTGTGGACAGCACGGAGAAGCTGGAAACGATGCTCTCGGTAGGGTTCGATCACGTCGTCGACTACACCCAGGAGGACTTCACCAGAAGCGGCGAGTGCTACGACCTGATTCTGGATACCAAGACGAATCGATCGCCATTCGACTACGCTCGTGCCCTGAGCCCGGGTGGGACCTACGTCACCGTCGGAGGTGCCCTGCCACGCCTCCTTCAGGCTCTGCTCTTGGGGCCTTGGATCTCCAGGATGCGCGGGAAGAAGATACGCATCGTCGCCCTGAAACCAAACAAGGACTTGGATTATGCGAACGAGCTGTTCGAAGCCGGCACGATTAAGCCCGTCACGGACGGTCCCTACGCCTTGGATGAGGCTCCGGAAGCTCTGAGGGTTTTCGGCGAGGCGAAGCACGAGGGAAAGGTGATCATCGTCGTAGCGCAGGAAGTGTAGGGGGAGCTGTCACGGATCCCCGGCCGGGTGAGACACGTCAAGAAACGACCGTTTGTGATTTGCGACGACGAGTGATCGGGCCGTTGTTTCAGACCGCCATGCGTTTATCGACGCACGCTGGGCGCGTCAGATACTCGTACCTTTGATGCAACAATCGACCGATCCGCCGGCGAGCGCCGAAGCATCAGATTCGCCGTGCCAAATACCCAAGGTATTCTGGCACTACCATCCTCGACTTGCCTTGGAAGAGCCAACAATAGAGAATCCGAGCAGAGGTTTGTCGCGAATGGGGAGCATGATCCTTACTTCGCGACAACTTGTCAGCCAGAACCCCCTTCGGCGTTCAAAAAGCTGGCCATCGACTCAATGCACGGAGGCATTTGATGCACCAACCTTGGCGTTGCCCCTTCCGTTATTCCAAGTACATCCCGCTTGCGGTGCTGGTCTACTTCCTCAGCTACGCGCCATTCCTGTGGACAGTCAAGTCATTCGGTTCAACGTATCATCAGGGGCCATACTATCGAGCACCGGCCGTTTATCGTTTAGTCGATTGGTGCATCGTGCACACACCGGCACAACGAGCACTCTTGAAATGGTCTGAGTATATTGGCGTAGACGGTCCGACAGAAATGCAGGCATGGTACTTCGCGCAGGGGATCGAAGACCCGTCATCCGAAATCCGTTTCAACATTAAGGAGTAGTTCCGTCGGCCAACAAAGCATGCCCGCTGAGCCGCCGCATCCATGCGACGGACGCCTTCGGATTCAACTTCAACCACTGGTGTGTCACAATGGTCATTGATTGCTCGACGTTTTCCGCTTCGGTCAGGGGCGGCGTCGGGCATGCGTCCCGTTGGATCGCTTTCCGTCCGAGCGTGTGTCATCAACTCGTCAGACGGTCGAGGTTCTTCGCACGCGCCGTAATTCGACCGTTTTTGATTTGCGACGACGAGTGATCGGGGCGTTGTTTCAGACCTCACACTCCAAATCCCGATATGGGCTCGAACCCGTCGGAGAAACTCGGTTGAAACGCTGTTTTCCCGAGAGCCGGTATCGCTTCTTCGCTTCCGTTGCGTTCACGGCCGTTTCGATGCGGGTGCCTTTTTCTGTAGACTCGGGACGCTTCGGGCCAAGCGCAGGCCGTTCCAGCGCAGCCGCCGATGCGGGCGTTCCGCGTGACGCATGGCTGGATCGAGCGCAGCGGCGGAGTCGGCGAAGTCGCCGCCACGAACGACTCGCATGCCTGTCTCGGTCAGCGACTCTCGACCATCGGACGCATTATAGAGGTACGGCCGATAGAGACTCGAACACCACTCGCTGACGTTGCCCTGCATGTCACAGAAACCCCAAGCGCTCGGACCTCGTGTGCCGACAGACCGTGGAGCGTAGGCATCGATCGGTAGGAATCGGCTGTTCGGTTTCGGTTGGCGCAGCGAATTGGCGCGATACCAGGCGCGGTGCGAGAGGTCTTCACCAGCGTCCCGGTTCCTCGACGTGAACCCGGATTCCAAAGTGCCGCAGCGGCAGGCGTATTCCCATTCTGCTTCGGTCGGCAAGCGGAATCTGCCGCCTTCAACGCGCGCATTGAGCCGGCGTAAGAACTCCTGGCAGTCGTTCCACGAGACACGCTCGGCCGGCCTCCGCTGGGCATCGGGAAACTCCTTGCCCTGGTGCGTGCTGGGATTGGCATTCATGATCGCCTTCCACTCGGCTTGCGTCACTTCGTATTGGCCGAGGTAGAAGGCGTCGACGCGAACGGTATGCACCGGACGGGAATCGGCCAGCTTGTCGGAACCGATGTCGAATTCACCAAGTGGGACCAGCAACATGGGAATGTCCAGTCCGGCGACGTGGACCTTGTGAGGCAGACCTGTTTCCGAGTCGAATGTGTCGCCTACGGTATCGAAGCCGGATAGCTGCGGATTGAGTCGCCGGTTGCACATCTGTAGCTTTTCCGCCGCACGGTGATTGCCGGGGATCAATTCCAAAGCTGCGGCGTAAGCAGTTTGCGCCGCTTTCCAATCCTGCTGCGTGACGTGTTGATCGCCTTCGGCCAATTGCCCGTGGAACCGCTCCCAGCGGACCAAGAGTTTTTCCAGCCGGTCATTCTTGGTAGCAGGCGGTTTCGCTGGGTTGATCAGCGCGTGTGCATGGTGACACTTTTTGCAATCCTGGACTTCCACAGTCTCCGGGCAGCCGGTCTCGTGGCATTTCGAACAGAGTTGTGTCACCTGCACGGCACCGCGGGGAAGGTGATCCGGCTTCACCTCATTCCGCTCGTTGGCTACGTGTTTTCGGCTCGGTCCGTGGCATTCTTGACAGTCTACCTCCGCGTTGACGTGACCGGAAAGACTCCATTCCAACACCGAAACGACGTGACACCGGGCGCAGACGCCTGCCTGCTTGAACTCCGGGGGCACCTCGCCTGCAAGGGAAGTTGCCGCAGCAGGTGGAGACGACTGACTTCGCTTGGCCGGCGGAGTTGGTTTTCCATCGGCGCTCTGTGTCGGCGCGGAGTCCAACAGCGATACGAGAATCGCCGCAGCCGCAACGGCAAACGCAGGAATTCCCGCCATCGCAACCATGTTGTTCGTCGACTTCGTAGCCACAAGCTTCCCCCTTTGGGGTGAATCGACTTGAAAGCCGAGCGGCTGCGCGCCGGTTTCTACGTATGAGCCCGCCAGCGCTGATCGAGCCAACGGTAGTGCGGCGGCAACCACGCGGGACCGTACGCGCTGGAGAGCTTGCGGGCCGCGTCAAGGACATCATGTTCGGCCTGGCTCAGCTTCAAGTGACTCTCAAGCGCCGCGTAGTTGTCGTCCAACTCATGCTCCTGAAACATGCCGGGCATAGCGCTGGTGATAAACGGCCGCGAGTAAACGAAGCGCAGCGCCGACTGGCAAAGTGTTTCATCGGGCGAGCGGTTGAGGCTTTCGGTCAGCTTCTCCACGACGGCCGGCAGCACGGGCCGGTTGCGGTTCTGATAGAGCTCAATCCGCGGGTTTTCCGGCTTCGATCCGGGACGAGCTTTCGGATCCAGCTTGACGATGGAACCAGCCGCGAGTGGCTTGATGGCGATCAGCCCCACTTTTTGCCGGACGGCCTTCGGCAAAAACTCGCTGTAGTCGGCCCGCGCGTGGATGAAGTTGTACGGAAACATGATGTAGTCCAGCCCCTCGAGTTCCTCCAACGCGCTGAGCATCATCCGCTGGCTGTGGGTCGAAATGCCGATGGCACGGACCTTTCCCGTCTTCTTGGCCTTTCGCATCACGTCCCAATCTTCCAGGTTCTTCTCGTTCACGCCCGGACCGTCGCCAACGTAAATACGATACATATCCACGTGGCCGAACAGCCGCGCCGCGTCGTCGATATTCTTGCCGACGAAATCTGGAAACTGGCGGCAAATCGACACCAACGTTTTCTCCCGCCGCGTGCGCACCAGCTTGGCCATCGGCTGCCACTGGCCGGCGTTTTCGTACGTGTCGACCATGTTGACGCCGTAATCAAACGCCTTGGAGATGTGGCGATCGCGACGGGCCTGGCCTTCTTCGTTCAGCGCATTGCCGTTCTTTGCGCCTTGACGATAGCCCGGGTTGACGTGAGACCCAAAAGACAGGGCCGAAACGAAGAGATCCGTTTGGCCAAGCCGCCGGTACAGCATTCCACCGCGGCGATAAGTTTGAATGGGTTCCGAGCTTTCGCCGGCAAACACACGGGGTCCGGCGAGTCCCGCGGCCAGCGCCAAGCTTGTTCCTTGCTGCAGAAATCCCCGACGCGAAACAGGCTCATTCATCGCGCAACTCCACAAGCAGTCAGGCCAATTTGACGTCCTCAGCCGCCTCCGATCGTATCAGGCCGCAATTTCCTTTTCAAACCCGGCGTGTCGGGCCGGCCATCTTTGCGTTCGCCGCGTTTGACAGTAACCGTGCATCGTGAAACACACCGAAAAACGACCTCATGACACGGGTGGAGTGTCCGAGTTTCCCATCCGTGTCTTGACGCGCAATGAGCGTCCCGGAAAACGGTCGTGCCGAGCAAGCTGGCGCAGATTTGGGACGTCGCGGCCGAATCAGCCCGATTTGGCGACACATCAACCCAACGTTTTACGTCACTCATGCGCGGCATTCCTGGCCACCAGAAGTGGGTTGAGAGGGTCGAGAATGATGCCAAGTCGTTGAATGACACGCTGTCGGACGGTATCGTCGAGTCAGCTGGTCGCCGGTGCGGTCGGTTCAGATTCCATCTGGGAAATGTCGGTTTGGATGACCTCGGACCGCCGTTACCCGGATTCGACGTCGATGATTGTGAGCCGATCACCGGCGGTTCTACCGAACACGCGGTTCGTTGGCGCGGAATGCGATTGCGTTCCGTCGACAATCGGCCGGTGCAGTTGCGTCTTGAGGTGAAACGTTCACCAATGTATAAATTTTGGGCCCGCTGATCGACGCCGACACGATGGGCAATGCGACGCGCGCTTAAGAGAATTCGGCGAGAACACAGGAGCCGTTGCCCATGCGCCAACACGCGCGGAGCAGGTCCTTATTGATCTGTGCACTTCCATTGGTGATGCAGCGAATTGCACGTTACTGTTTCCGCAATTCCGTTGGTCGCACTGCGCCTTTGAGATTGCGCGAGTCGACGACATGGCGAATCCTACTGGCTGTCGTCGTGTGCGTGTCGTTGATCACAGATCCGAAATGCTGCGCGGCCGAAGATCAAACGACAACCTGGGCAGATTCGCATCCGGAATTGTTGGAGATATTCGGCCATCCTTTCATGCCGCAGGGCATCGAGCATCGCGATCGATTTCCGACGTGGCCCTCGGTGACGCACACGGCGAATCTTCCCGCATCGCAACCGAGTGTTGTGCTGGCGAATAGCGGAGACCTGTTCGCCAATTGCGGGAGTTGGATTGCGAGATCAAATGACGGCGGTCGGACCTGGCAGAACGCCGGCAAGCCGCCACGGACGGGAGAGATCCCCTCGGGATCGGTGTTGATGCTCAACAGTCTCGATGGATGCGGTGTAACCCACAACGGCACAATCTTGGCTCATTATGCGCTTCAGCACAACGACGGCCGGCCGTATGAAGGGCTCTCCGATCCCAGCTATCACATCGACCTGTACGTGATCCGGTCGACCGACGGCGGCCAAACGTGGCAACAGCCCTTCCGGCTCAATGCCGCGCCAACTGAGAACGCTGGTGCGCATCGCACGCGGTTCTTTCACATGCCGGACGGAGCGATTGCTTTGGCAATGGGCACCTGGTTTCAATCCTCATCCGGCCCGCTGCCCGAAGCGGAACGATACGTTCGGAGTTTCATCTGGCGGTCCTCCGACGACGGCAAGATATGGCACCGCGATCGAAAACCGTTCTGCCTATATGGTGCCGAACCCGATCTTCTCGTTTTGCCGTCCGGGCGAATTTTGGCCTCTGTCAGATATCAGCGACACAAGTTGCCACACGATCCAAAAGAATTGGCCTCACCCCACCGCATGCGAAACGATTCTCCGCCGTACGCCGACAGCAAGCGCGTGGGTGTCGGTCTCGTTGCGCGGAACACCGCTGTGCTCCATTCCGACGACGGCGGGAAGAGCTGGACCGATCCGAGAATTGTCACCGGATTCGATGAGCAAACGGGATGTCTTGTGCGGCTCTCCGACGGAACGGTGATTCTCGTCTTTGGCCATAAAACTGATCGCAGAGGCCAGCGGTTCATGCTCAGTTACGACGAAGGGGAGACCTGGAGTCGAACCGTTTACAATCTGGGAATCGGCGGATTGTATGCCAGTTCGGTTGTTTTGAGCGACGGTACGATTGTGACGGTCTCCGACCGGAGTGCGGACGGTGGTAGTTACTTCCAGGCAATCCGCTGGACACCTCCGTCGCGCGACGAGGTTTCCAAGAAAGGCTTCTGGCGACCACGTGTTGCTGAGCCGTTGGGAAAGCGCGTTAGCGCAAACACTTCGGAATGAGGCCGAAGATCAACCCGAATGCGGGACGAGATCATTGGCCCGATTGTTACACCGTTTTGTTGGCCGGCGGCGGGGATGATAATTTGGTCCGCAGCAGTGCCAGAAAACGTATGACGGTGTGAGACACGTCATCTAAGGACCCAGTTTTTGACACACTTGGCGAGCGTTGGATTCCCAAGGTCTTTAGATAATTGTCGTTGGCAGTCTAAACGCTGTATTCGAACGGATCGGGGCGTGACAGCTTAACGCGGCCGCGGAGTAAGGAATCCGCTGCCGCCGGAACAACGTTCGCCCGGGCTGCGGAAGCGACGATGATCGATTTGACGCAATCAGGCACGGCAACTCCGCTGGTTCATACGGTTCCATGTGACCCGGGGATTTCATGGTCGAGCGAATCCGTTGCGATTGATGCTCCGCCAGATAGCGACATCGATCCCTCACCCGACGCGCGGTGGCCGGAACAATCCATACGTACGGGATTGTGCGGCGCAGTTAGCCCGCGCATTGTCGCTCTGCCAGGTGGCGGCTACCGGATGTACTACACTCAAATCCTGCCGCGTGCCGGATTCCCAAAGGGTGCGAATGACTACGACAACGCCACATCGCGAATCCTCAGTGCAACTTCGGCCGACGGCGTGAACTGGATTCCCGAATCGGGTGTACGCCTCACCCCGCAGAAAGGAGGCGCGGGCGACTTTCGCGTTGTATCCGCCGAGGTCGTACCACTCGCCGAGGGCCATGGACGGCTCCGCATGTACTATGAATGCAGCGCCGACGCGCAGTCGTTACAAAACTCGATCCGCAGCGCCATCTCCGACGATGGCCTGAAGTGGACCGTTGAGATAGGAGCACGGTTCGGGTTGAGCGATCACAAGCTTTCGGCGCCACGCATCATCTTTCTCGACGACGGACGATGCCGACTGTATTGCGGCAAGCGTGGCGGCGGGATCATCAGTGCGGTGTCCGACGACGGTGGTCTTACGTTCGACCAGGAGCCCGGCGTTCGCATCGTCCCGGACCAGTCCTTCGATTGCTGCACTGCGTTTGCTCCCGAGATAATGCGTCTGGAGAGCGGTCGCTATCGGATGTATTACGCTGGATACGGCGAACCGAAACGAGCTGACATTCTGACGGCTGTGTCTGACGATGGTCTGACATGGCGAAAGGCGTCCGAACCGGTCCTCTCACCGGGATCCACGGCCTGGAACGCCGCCAAGTGCTCCGAGATGTGCGTGATCTGGAATCCGCAGGGTCGAGGAGCGCGTGTGGACTATCGCATGCTCTACGAAGCATGCGACGGCACGACTGAGGACCAACGAGGCGTGTGGCGCATCGCCAGTGCGATCTACGTACGTTGAATTTACCAACAGGCAGAGTTTCCCGATGCTTCCAAACGTCGTCGTTGCACACGCCCCCCGGGTTGAACTGAAGGGCAATAGGTTCGTGTACGGCCCGCTATGACGATCAAATCATTGAACGCGGCACAAAACACGCTCACAGACCGCTAGAATCGATTGGGATTCGAATCCGGATACGTTGGTCATGCCGACGCCTCCAAACGCGCTGGCACTCCGCATGACCAATCTGTACGCCGCATGCACGACCCTGGAATGAATGCCATCATCCCCTCGAGTCGCCGCGCACGTTGCTCACGTTTCGGCCACGCGGCTTGAATCCTCGCATAGGCGGCACCAAATTCTGCACGGCTCGGAACGCGGCTGGGCTTTCGTCGCTCGGCCTTGTGTTCGTTCATTCGGGACCACCCCCTTTTTGCTTTCAGCGTCTCCCCCGGATATGTTCTAGTCCGTGAACGTCGTGGTTCAGCACGTTGCTGGGGGTGCTCGTCGCAAAAGCGACAGAATCCGTTGGCGGTTCGCTCCACCACCGCGAATTGGGCCACTCAAGCATCAAATCGGCGACAAGTGCACAAGCGAGACGACAACGCTGATCGCAGGGCCGGAAACGAAGAGACTTGTGAGCGCCGAGCGAGGAAGAAAACACAAATTCGAACCAATCGTCCGTCGCTATAACAGCGGGTGCCTCTGACACCTGCACGGAGCGTTTTCGGGCACTTGTGGGTCGTTTTGACACCAGCGTCTGAGACGTGTTTCATTCTGCAAAATCGAAGGGACTTGCGGCATTTCCGGATATGGCGCCAACCATTCCCAAATCATTCCTCTCGCATGGATTCAACTCCTTGCACATGACACGGCCAATTCGTGGAGATGTATGACGTGCACTACCTTGGTGAGAATTCCCACAGATGAAGGTTTGATTGTCGGTGCTGGGAAACGTAAAACGCTGGGTCTTCGGATGAGTGAAGCTCCGACGACCAGTCGAGTAGTTCAAAGGCAAACCCAAAACGATACAACGACGCCAGGGCTTTTCGCGAGGGGAAACCCCGTGAGCGGTGGTTTTGAACCCGCCGACGCAAGCCTCTGGCGTCGTTTTTCGTTTGTTGGAGGGCGTGACGCAGCATGGATCAGATAGACCACGTCAAGAAGTGCGTAGGAGACTTCGCATCATTGTCAGAGAGATTGGTCGTTGAATTAGACTATCAACAGAGGTGTGACGCCCGATCTTGGCCCCTCGACTACAAAGACGCGTATTTCATGTGTGAGAATATGGTCGTGTTGGTGTCTGGATGCGTCGACAATCTCCGGGATCTCACGTCTACCTGGAATTTTGATGATCCTCAGGTAGGGAGCTCATTTGAGCGGAACGGCATATCTTACGCGAGCCATTTTGGGTGTGCGGTTGAAAGTGTGTCCCATGCATTGAACTTGCTCGGGGTGGGATCGGATCGGTTTAGTAGCAGCCCGTCAATACCCGAGCACGCCCCTTTTCATTTTCGTGACCGCAAGAATAACTGGTTAAGATTCGAGGATATCGATCAACTTAGATGGTCTGCGTTCCTGGACGCTTTCGGGGGCGGCTACGACCCCCGATTCAAGTGTGGCGAGGTAGTGCGGTTTCTTAAGGTGCCGGTTCAGGAGTTGGGCCACGTAAAGGTAGAGCTGGAGCGTATGCGAGGGCTACTGAAAGAGCATACGGATTCTACAACTGGTGGGACCAGCAACTCCGGTGCGGATGCGGACGTTGACGACAAGCTATTGGTTTTGCCGCCACACGTAGCGAAGGTCTTGTCATTGGAGGTGTGCTCGTTCGGACGGTACCGTAAGAAACGGAAGCCGGCCGAAGTTGTCAGACCCAGTGGGAGCCGGCCTGCTGCGTGGGACTGGGAGGAATTGCGTCCGATATTAGAGCGTCAATGCAAAGACAGAGTGAAGATTCCAGAATCTCCTCCTGAAGTCTGAGCGTTCCCGTAACTTGCCCGTTTGTCGTGCTTGTCGGCATTTCTCGTCGTGCTTGCGATGTTCGTCGAGGAGAGCGGTCATACGGGGTTTTCGCCAGCAAGGATGGTGTTAAGAGCGGCGCAGGCGATGTGCTGTGGCGGGGCAAAACATGCGTTTTGCCGACTTGGCTATCGGCAATCGAACCGAAGAAACGAGCCTACAAGTCGAGGGGCGCAAAACCACGGTACCGGCCGCGTCCAACCGGGCTTCACAGCAACCGCATTGGGTTTTGTTGTCGTCACCGGGCCGCGCTGCACGGCTCCGGAGATTTCACATCAACGCTTGATCGAGAGGTACAGCAATGTCAGCATGGGTCAAACAGCTGAAGAGCCAAATTGAGAAACGCGGTGCGGCTAAGGCGTCGTGGTATTGCGAGTGGGACGAGCCGGACGGAACGCGTCGTACGAAGAGTTGTGGACCGGGCCCAAAGGGCAAGCGGAATGCCGAGCGGCTCGCCGAGAAAACCAAGGCAGAGTTATTGACGGGAACGTACCAGTGCAGGGAACAGCGAAGTTGGTCAACTTTTAGGAAAGCGTACGAGGATCGCCGGTTCCCGCAGCTGGGGACTGGAACGCGAGCTGCGATCGCGTGGTCGCTCAACCACCTTGAGAGAATCGTCAATCCCAAGAACGTCTCGTGCATTACGACCAGACACATCGAAGACTTCGTGGCCAAGCGGCGGAAGGACCGTGGTGTCAAACCCGGTAGCAAAGTGTCGCCGGCGACGATCAACAAGGACTTGCGACACATTCGAGCCGTGCTCAACGTGGCGCATGAATGGGACTGCCTTCCAAAGGTGCCACGGTTTCAGTTCGTTAAAGAACCTCAGAAGCTGCCGACGTACGTCGCTCCGGAACACTTCGCGGCCATCTACGAGGCGTGCGACGCTGCGACGTCACCAGCCGACTTGCAATTCACGGCGGCCACTTGGTGGCGTGGGTTGCTCACGATGGCGTTGATGACCGGCTGGCGTTTAGGGGAGATTCTCGCACTGAAGTGGAATGACGTCGACCTGGAAGCGGCTACGGCCGTCACACAACATGCCGACAACAAAGGCTCCAGGGACGAGAAGGTTGCGTTGCATTCTGTCGTCGTCGAGCACTTGCAGGCGGTGCGTTCATTCGACGAATTCGTTTTCCCGTGGGAGCACAGTCGCCGAAAATTGTACATCGAGTTCGCTCGCACTCAGGACGCGGCTGGTATCGATATTCCATGTCCCGACGCCAGCGATTCGAACCACGGCTGCTGCACGGACGCCTGCCATCAGTACGGCTTCCATGACGAGCGGAGAGCCTTCGCGACGCTCAACGCGGAACACATGAGCCGGGAGGCGCTGCAGGCCCTGATGAGGCACAAGTCGGCATCGACGACCGACAGGTACATTAACCATGCGAGGCAGTTGAGCCCGGCCGTCGCGAACCTTCACGTTCCCGATGTTCTGAAGACAGCCACGGTCGGGTAGCGAAACACCGCCCGGTGGGAATGGGGTGGGAACGAAACCCAAACATGAGAAAAGGGCTCGGAGCCGATCGCCCTAAGCCCTTTCGTATCAAAGTACCGGAGGCGGGACTCGAACCCGCACGAGGTTTACCCTCACTGGATTTTGAATCCAGCGCGTCTGCCATTCCGCCACTCCGGCTCATGTTAGATTAGCATTGCGATCGCCTGGGTTTCGCCATCTCCATGCTGAGATCGCATCGGTGCCCAATCCACTTCAAACAGACAGTTTGTCGGCGATTTGTCCACGTTTTGAATCACGATATTTTGTGGCAAACAAGAGGCGACAGTGGGGATTATACCGACTCATTCCACGTTTTCTACCGTGAATGATTGCAGTCATGTACTCGAGGCCGTCCCTCGCACTGAATCCGCGAAACTTCGGCATGTGAGTGCATCCACCGAATGACGGCTCGCAACCGCCGCGAGGCTGTGCGTCGCGTTTGTGTGAACAGATCGCTCGATGCAACCAACTCGACACTAGAAGTGATCCCAAAACCCTCTGATGGCTAACGAGTTCCCTAGATTTGTAGGGTCAACTTCCACCACAACCGGGTTTTGGGACGGCTACTACTACTCGGGCACATCGCACGAGTATGATGGTGATTGTTCCCAGAGGCCGTGCCTCATTCGACCAGTCAACTCATGTGTGGGCGAAGCATAGCGAGACACAAATGAAATCTTTCAAGAATTGCATGATTCTGTGTTCGCTGTTTATCGCGCTCGTTGTATCCACGGCGAACGCAAGACCGAAGGTTGGCATCCAATACTACACGTGGTTCGCATACGACAGACCGGGGGCGCAGGGAAAGGGGTGGCGGGACAACCCGTTCAAGAGTCGAGGTGTGCGTTCTCTCGCCATAAGTTCGAAGTCGCGCGGCGTGGCTTACAGTTCGCGCGATCCCCGGACTGCCACTCTTCACGCCCGGCAGTTGGACGAACTGGGCGTTGATTTTGTGATCTTCGACTGCTCGAATTTTTCGAAGACAATGCTGCCGCAAAACAACCCGATCTTCCAATGCGCGTTTCGCGCCATGCAAGGTTTCCATGAGTACACCGACAAGCCGATCGCCAGCGTCTTTCAACTCAGCCTGACATGCTGGGGCGAGCAGTGTCATGGACGACCCGGCGAACGGCTCGAACGATACACGTTCAATCGCCACGTTCGGTCGCACATCGAGGCAATCGCCGGTCTGGCGAAGAGGCATCCAGAGGCTTTTCTTCACCATCTGGAAAAGCCTCTGTTGTTGTTCTATATCAACGAGGGAAGCAGCGTCTTGGCCGTCAACGGCGACAAACCCTACTTCCGCGGGGCTGGCAACCTGACGCCAACGGCAAAGCAGTTCAATCCCAAAATCACCCTCGGGAGGCGATCCGTCCCTCTGCACGACCTGTTCACGGTGCGATTTGCCATCGTGACGAGCGGTTTCGAGCCGATCGACTACACAGCCTTCTCGGAAGAAATCTGGCCGTTTCAGTGCAACTCAGAGGGGTCGGAGTTCGTAGAAGCGGGCTTTGCCTCGCTGTACACACACCGCGCCGGTGAGCGAAGTCTCCCGCAGTTTCGACGGATGGTGCAGGACGCCGCGTCGAAGGAGTTTTTGGTCATTCGAAGTTGGAACGAATTTTCCAGCACTGACGAGGAAGTCGGGACGAAGGACGGCAAACGATTCGCGCGGGTCTTTACTATCGAGCCGAATACCGTCGTTCATCAATGGGACACAACCCCGGGCAACGAAGATCCCTGGCACATGTTCAACGGTGTTCGAGAGATCATCCGAACCGAACTGGCTGAATGATCCAGGCGCGACCGCTTTCTGCAGCAAGCGCAACCGGCTGAAATCGAATGCAAGAGCTACTGCCCACGCCAGCCGGCAGGAAGAACGAATAAGCCGCAAGATGGTTGTCCGAGATATTTCCCGCTTCAACGGCTTTGCGGCATTCTGATTAGGAGATGCGTTTTTCGCACGCCGTTCACGCCGGAATCGGGAAAGCATCAAGCGCCTAATAAGTTGCGTCGGAAATTCAAGCGTTTGATGCGACAAACGATCGACTAGATCAACCTGCGGCCCTTGCGGTGTTTGTGCCGGACACGAATGATGAATGGACTTGTAACGATACCGTCGGACATGGCTTCGGAGACGATGTAGAAATGGCAGAACCGTTACGATGTTATCGCTGTAACTGTGTCGAGGCTGAGTCTTTCGTTGAGCTATGGGACACCCACAACTATTGCAATGACTGTGCAGGCGCAGCACTGCCGTCGCTTCGATCGTATACGATGGACCATTCCAGTTTGACCGAGAACGTGCCGGAACGAGTGATACACGAGCGGTGCACCGCGTGGTACGCATTTACACAATCTCGGCGATGGCGGCGGAACGTGGTAGTTCACACAACTATCCTCGTGCTATTGCAGGCGGTCATTGTGGCATTCACTGGTGCCGGAGCCCTTGATTGGATGATTTATGGCACACTCACATTCGTGGCCCTGTCAGTAGGACCGCGGCTATTGATGCTGCACTGGGGACTTGCTATGCATCTGCGCGGCGTCCGTCATCTGCAGGCCGTCACAGTAGAGGACGGAGTCGTCACATTTAAGCGTAAGAAGGCGGGTTTGTCTTTTCCGTTGGATCGCAGTGCTTGGATCTTCATCACTCCGGAACAGGCCTCAAAGTTTTGGCCACAATTCCATGGCGATGGGCTTCTGCTTGTGCAATGCATCCCCAAGGGCTATGGAGAAGCTGCTAAGGCAATGTTCTGCGGCCACTATATGGCGTGGTGTGGATTTGACGATGAATGCCGCGAACGGTGGATTGCGTTTTTGTCTCTTGCGGGCATAAAGCTACACCGTCTACCTAATGATTGGAGAGTGTGGTGAAGGCATCTGTCGTTCAACTCTACACACATGACGATGTCGTGATCCCCGAACACATTTGGTAGCGGTGATCGACAGGTTCTGCGGACAGTTCTCGTGCCTTCGGAGAATCAAAATCAGATAATATGAGCAGTGTGTTGCCAGCCACAATGCCGTTAGATAGCGAGGAAACCGATGCTTCGAATCATCTCGATCGCGTTATTGTTCCTTACCGGCTGCGTCGTGTCGTCCGACAGCCCGCTTGCGCCGTTGTCCGCATCCAAGCTGCAGAAACAGTTGATTGGCGCTTGGCGTTCCACGGGCCGCCCTGACAAGCCGTCCCTCTTTGTCCACGTCTGTTCGGCCACTGGCCGCCGAGGCACCGGTCCCGACCCATTGATGCGCTTCCTCATCGTCACTCAGCCCAAAGATGACCAGGGAACGGTCATGCATTCCGAATTCTTCGGCTACTTCTCAACCCACAGCGATCAGTTGTACCTCAATCTGATGATCAACATGGATTATAACTTCAAGAAGCCACATGAGTTGACCGACACATCGTTCACAGAGCACAAGTACCAATTCCTCAAGGTGGGGGTGCTCACCGATGATCACGTGCAACTTGTTCCGATGAGCGCTACGGCAGCCGCCCGATTGGTTCAAGCCGACACGCTGTCTGGAACCGTGTCTCGACGTAAAGACTCTCTCGCTAAAATCACGTCCGTCAAACTCACTTCTTCAACGGAGTCGCTTGTTGCCGCGGTCACGAACGCCAAGAATTCAGACCTGTTCGACAAAGATGACTTTGTCTTGCGTCTTCGTCGGGTCAAGTAACGGTCCAAGAGCCGCCCAACGAGTTACGTCGGGAATTCAACGATCAATGACTCTTTAGCAGCGAATGAGTCGTCGGACTGAATTTGCCTTCTACGCAAGCCAATGGTTTCGCTGTCCCGGCACCCCAAGGCTATCCACCAGCCCCCGTCGCTGCGTTGCTGGAATTCATAGCGTTTCTCGGGGGTTGTGCCAGTCACGTTTTTCAGCCACGAGATTATTTCAAAAACATTTGCGATAGCGACGTAACCTTTGGCGCGCTTCAGCGTATTCTCCTGGGAGCCGGAGGATGAGCACGATCGAAGAAATTTATCGAGCTTACTCCGATGAGGTGTACCGTTTCTCTTGTTGGCTCTGCGGTGACTCTGCCGAAGCCGAAGACATCGTATCGGAAACATTCCTGCGACTTTGGGGAAGCCTTGATGATCTGCAGGTTGAAACAATGAAGGCATATTTGTTGACGATTGCCCGTAACGTCTTCATCAGTCAACGGAGACGTTCCGGGCGATACAGGCCGTTGCCAGAAAACGTGATGGACAGTTCTCCTTCACCAGACGTCGAAGCGGAGGACAGGGAAGAAGTCCGCGAATTGATGTCCGCAGTGGGGGCATTGCCCGAAGGTGAGCGAGCGGCGTTGCTCATGCGAATGCAGCACGACGTTCCTTACGAAGAGATTGCAAGGAGTCTTGGGATCTCTCTGGCGGCGGCCAAAGTGCGAGTTCATCGTGCCCGCATCAAACTCGCTCAGCTGCGGTCGAATCTGGGAGGTGAACCATGAATGTCACCAAAGACGTCATTACTGATCTTTGGCCGTTGTATGAATCCGGCGAAGCCAGTGAAGACACACGCCGCCTGGTCGAGCAGTTTCTGGACAACGACGAGGAATTTGCCCGGCTAATTCGCGAATCGCCGGCAGAGTCAATTCGAATGGATATGTTGCCTCCGCTGAACAGAGAACGGGAAGTCCGAACGCTCCAAAAGACGAAGCGTTTGTTGCGAGTTCGCGATTCCTTGCTCTGGATCGCAGTCTTCCTTACGTTCACTCCACTGACGGTTTACGACGGATCATGGGGCAGTGGCTGGGTCATCCGCGACCATCCATTGCTTGCGTTTGTACTCGCCTCGGCGGCGGCCACAGTCTGGTGTTTCTACTTTGTGTTGAAGCGACGTTTAAGCACTACAGGCTTATGAACGAGAAACCGGGGATTTCAATCGCGTGTATTCCTGGATGTGAAGTACTTTCGATTCGCTATCCACATGGGAGATCGATACCAATGAACAAGCCACTGAAATGGGGCCTTGGTTTCCTGTTCGGCGTGTTAACCGGCAATTTTGTCTGGTTGTACGGCTTGGAATCGCCTACAGCTGGTTTTTTCACCACAGGATGGTGGGACGTTTGGTCCGCCGCATATTGCGTCGCCATAGTCGCGATCCTCTTCGGTTTAGTCAGGTTGGTGATGTCCAGTGGGCGGACCGCGGAGTCCGACTAAACGACCGTTTGATGTTCGATGGGAAACGTTGCATCGCCCACGTTTTCTGGGATGCATCGTCATCACCGCTGAGAAGACGGGGCGACAGACGAGCGATGGTCCGGCGAGACGGTGCGCTAAGGTCGCTCGCGTCCCAAACACGAACCATGTTCGGAATCCGACTCATCTGCCATTCCGCCACTCTGGCTTGTGTTGGGTGCGCACCTGAACCACCTGTTTTCGCCATCTCTGTGCTGAAATCACATCGGTGCTCAATCTACGTCGAACAGGCCATCTTGTCGGCAATTTGTCAGCGCTTTGAAGCGCGATGTTTTCTGAAAAACGATCGCCGACAGATGGGATGATGCCGACTCACGCCTCGCTTTCTACCGTCAATGATTGAAGCCGTCGACTGCGGTTTGACGCTCGCGCCGGATCGCCGGTAGTTCGCCGCGCGACAATGCGCTCTCGACGCCGTGCCCGGCACGAAGCCGAGCGTTCTCGGCTTCGAGTTGATCGACGCGTGCCCGCAGCTCGTCGACGACCGGGGAGATTTCTTCTTCTGTCCAACGGGGCTTGATGTGCTGCGGGCAGTTGACGTCCCAGGCTTCGACCTGAAACACGAATGCCCGCATCGGCTTGCCGGTGTAATCAGTATCGATGAGCCGGGCGAGCAAAGCGTCATCTTCCTCAACGACGCGAGCCGTGCCCCAGATCTTGATCCGACGGCGGTTGACGTAGTCCATCAGGAAGAGAAAGACCCTGTTGTTCTCATCGAGATTGCCGATGGAAATGTATTGCGCGTTGCCGACGAAATCGGCGAACGCCAGCGTGCGATCATCCAACACCTTGAGAAACCCTCTTGGGCCGCCACGATGCTGAATGTAGGGTTGACCGTCAGCGCTAGCGGTCCCCAAGTAGAAGGAATCACGTTCGGCGATGAAATCCGCCAAGTCCGCGGTCACCTTACTTTGCCAGCCGCTACGTTGTTCCATCTTCGCGTAAGCTTGGCGCGAGCCGCGCCTCTCCTGCGCGTCTTTGACAGCGGCAGTGAAAGCGACGTCACTGGTCGGACGTTTCATGGCGCTTATTCCCGTTGAGAAAGGAAGTCAATACGAGGTCTTTTTCCACGACCGGCTGACCGACTGAGAATCTTTCCGGCTCGGCAATTATTCAGCGTTTGCTTCGCCGACATGCTTCGCGAGGAAATTGCGGATATGGTTGGCGATCGCGTCGTTGTCCTCTTCGAGGGCGAAATGGCCCGTGTCGAGCAAGTGGAACTCCAAGTTGTCGAGATCGCGCTTGTAGGGATGCGCCCCGTCCGCCGGAAAGATGTGGTCGTTTTGGCCCCACACGATCAACGTCGGCGGCTGGTGGTCGCGAAAGTATTGCTGCCACTTCGGATAACGGCCCGGGTTGCTGCCATAGTCGTAAAACAGAGCGAGCTGAATTTCTTGGTTTCCCGGGCGATCGAGCAGGCGCTGATCGACGATCCAGTTGTCGGGGCTGATCCGTTCGGAATCGCGGACGCCGTGGGTGTACTGCCATTTCGTCGCATCGATCGTCAACAGATTTCTTAGCGCATCACCATTCTCGGTGGATCGGTCTTTCCAATACGCTTTGAGTGGCTTCCAGAATTCCCGCAGTCCCTCTTTGTACGCATTGCCGTTCTGAACGATCAAGGCCTCAACGCGTTCGGGATGTCTGACGGCAAGACGGAAACCCACGGGAGCACCGTAGTCCATGAGATAGATGCTGTATTTCTCCAAGCCGAGCTTCTCCGTCAGTTTTTCCACGACATCCGCCAGATTGTCGAACGTGTATTCGAACTCGTCGACGCTGGGCATCGAACTGTTGCCGTAACCGGGGTAATCCGGTGCAACGACGTGGTAGCGATCGGCCAGCGCGGGAATCAGATTGCGGAACATGTGTGACGACGTCGGGAATCCGTGGAGCAACAAGACCGTCGGCGCGTCTTTTGAGCCGGCTTCGCGATAGAAGATGTCCAGACCGTCGATCTGTACTGTCTTGTGGTGGACGGCGGGCCGGCTTATGCGGCGTACATCGGCACGCCCCGTCGTTTCTGTTTTTTTGCCTTTCGATGCGTCGACGCCGGAAGCGACGGCGTGTTGCATCGACAACGCAGTGCCAGTCACTACGGCGGCGAATAATGCCGCTGCGACGAATGTGTTTCGAGTTTTTCGGAGGGCGAATGTCATTTCTCGGTTTCCTTGTGATTTGAGGTTTTGAAGTGAGAGGTTTGTGATGTCGACGGGTGTGTTTACGAGGTTGAGACCGTCGAGTGTTTCATCAAACAGCCACCTGCCCGAGAGCCGCTTCGTAGCGCTGCTTGGGCTGGACGCCAACCAAGGTCTCAACGACCTGGCCGTTCTTGATAACCAGCACGGAGGGAATCGAGCTGATGCCGAAACTCGCCGCCGTCTTTGGGTTTTCATCAACGTTCAGTTTGCCGATCTTGGCGGAGCCGTCGTACTCGCCCGCCAATTCTTCGATCGTCGGCGCGACGGCGTGGCACGGTCCGCACCAGTCCGCCCAGAAGTCGACCAACACCGGTCGATCGCTGTCGAGAACTTCGCTTTGAAAATTCGCGTCTGTAAAATGCAAGGGGTTGCTCATCGTTGGTTCCTTTCGGGTTCGATTGGTAGTGAAACGGTTCATTCATTTCATTCCGGCCGGAAGTACCGCCTCGCGGCCTTTGTCGGGCGTCGGATCTTCAACTCGTCCGTAAATCTGCCGTCCTTCGTGATCTTCCGGCAGGTATTCGGTAATTGGTTTGCCTTCGGGAGTCACGAACAACAGACAATGACAGTATTTGTACTGCTTCATTTCGTCGCAGGCACAAAACCAACGTCGACTGGAATCGACCTCGGCTCGCTTATCCGTGTAGAATTTGCACGGGCACAGCGGGCGACCCAATTCGTCGACGTTCTGCGACAATCCAAGCACAACCGCGTCGGTCACTTTGCTGTTGGGATGCGGCGACGTGCCCGACTTCTGCCGGTACTTTTCCACGTAGTTCCGCATCCGTTTCAGTGATGTTTCTGATGGCTGTGTCGAGGTCGTCATTTCTACTTCTCTTATGCGTTGCGGTTTGAATCGGGTTCATCAAAAACGATTACGTCGCGACGACTTCCGATACGGTCGGGAAGTCGACGTCGGTGCCGGCAACGTGATTGAAATAGTTGGCGAACGTCTTCCAGGCGACGACCGCGACAATCTCGGCGATCTCGGCATCACCATGACCGGCGCGTCGAACTCGGTTGACGTCGTCGTCATCGACCCAGCCACGGTTCTCGACGAGTTGCCGAGCGAAACGCAACGCCGCGTCGACTTTGCTGTCCGGCGAAGAGGACTGACGGGCATCAGCGAGTTCCCCGTCACTCAGGCCGATCGATTTTCCAATCGCACAATGAGCGGCCACGCAGTATCCGCAACCGTTGGCTTCTGAAACCGTGAGTGCGATCTGCTCACGCAGCTTGGCCGGCAGCACGCCGCCGTCGAGCGCCTCGCCGAACGCGAGATATCCCTGTAGCGCGGCCGGTGAGTTGGCAAGGGTACGAGCGAGATTGGGAACCATGCCGAACTTCTCGTTGAGAGCGTCCATCAACTGCTTGGCCTGCCCGGTCGCTTGATCGGGTTCGATTGCTTTGAGGCGTGGCATCTTGTTGTTCTCCTTCCAGAATGTATTTGTTCAGCCGGTGTCGCGAGGTATTTGCTTTGTCACCGTGGATCAAAGTTGCGGGTGGCATAACGCAATGCTCGTGCCGATCTTCATGGAATGTCGTAAGTGACTATTCCGTCTCACTTTGTGGATTATCGTGCCGAATTGATGGTGTCCGAGAACTCGTTAAGTGCCGATATATCGTTGCATTGTCGCGAAATATCGTATAATTGCCCTCATGTCTCCACGAGCGATTTGTCCGACCGATGTTGATCTGCTCAAGCGGCTGCTGCTCGACATGGCGCAGGAACGGTGCGTCGAGAATGTGCTCAAGCTGATCGTTGATCGAACGGCCAGCCAGCCGGAAGTGGCGCTGGCCCGGATTTGGTTGGTGGCACCGGGTGACCTCTGCTCGAATTGCCACATGCGGGACCAATGCCCGGACCAGACGTCGTGTTTGCACCTAGTTGCCAGCGCGGGAACGTCACAGCAGACGGGCGAAGAGTGGACAAACCTGGACGGCTTTTTTCGACGGTTTCCGTTCGGCGTGCGAAAAGTTGGCAAGATCGCGTCGACGGGTGAGCCAATTGAGATTGCCGACGTCGCCGAACACCCCGAAATCCTCGCCCGGCCCGACTGGGCCAAGGCCGAGGGAATTCGTGCGCTGGGCGGCCAGCCGCTGGTTCACCAAGGCGAGGTTCTCGGCGTGCTCGCCGTTTTCACGCGTGCCTGTCTCGGCGAAGAGAACCTGACCTGGATGCGAATGATTGCCAATCACGCGGCAGCCGCGATCGCCAATGCGCGAGCATTCGAGGAAATCGAGCGATTGAAAGGACAACTTGAACTCGAACGCGATTATCTGCGAGACGAGTTACTCGATGCCCATGAGTTCGGCGACATCGTCGGACAAAGCCCGTCGCTCCGCAACGTGTTGCAGCAGGTTGAACTCGTGGCGCCCACCGATGCGAGTGTGCTCATTCTCGGTGAGTCGGGCACCGGCAAGGAGCTGATCGCGCGGGAGATTCACCGACATAGCCAGCGTCAAGACCGTCCAATGGTGAAAGTGAACTGCGCATCCATCCCACACGAATTGTTCGAAAGCGAGTTCTTCGGACACGTCAGAGGCGCGTTCACGGGCGCCGTGGCTGACCGCGCGGGCCGCTTTGAATTGGCCGACGGCGGCACATTGTTTCTGGACGAAGTCGGGGAGATCCCGTTGGCCCTGCAAAGCAAACTGCTGCGGGTGCTGCAGGAGGGCGAGTTCGAACGCGTCGGAGAGGAGCAAACTCGAAGCGCCAACGTGCGAATGATTGCTGCGACGAATCGAGACCTGAAAGAAGAAATCGAAGCCAAACGCTTCCGCGAGGATCTCTACTACCGCCTCAACGTGTTTCCGATTGAGATTGCGCCACTTCGCCAACGCAAAGAGGATCTCGCCGTCCTCGCCGACCACTTTGTCGAACTCTCCGCCCGCAATCTCAATCGGCCGGCGCCACGGCTGACGCAAGGCGACATCATTGAACTCCAGCGTTACGATTGGCCGGGCAATATTCGTGAACTGCAAAACGTTATTGAGCGAGCAGTGATCACGTCCACCGCCGGTCGGCTCCGTTTCGATCTGCCGGCGAGTGCCAAAACCAAGAGCGGAGGCGCCACGCGAACCACACGCGAGGACGATGATGCGGAGATTATCGCCGACGACGAAATGAAACGCCGTGATCGGGAGAACATTGTCGCTGCATTGAGACGAACGGCTTGGAAGATTTCCGGTGAGGGTGGCGCAGCGGAGTTGTTGGGCATTAAGCCAACAACCTTGGCATCGCGTATGAAAAAGATGGGCATCAATCGGCCGGTCTGACTGGGATCTCGAAAATCAGGGCGTCGTGCGTCATGTGTCATGTGTCGTCACACAAGGCAGAAGCGATGCCAATCAGAACATTTAAAGACGCCTCTGCAATGAGAATCCGGCTCATGCGGCTCGGAATGTCGCATGGGTGGCTGAACCGTTTCTAGTTTTTCCGTAGTAGCTTCTGACGCGATTGAACTGGAAATACGAGCGTTTGAGTTGCTAAAGCTTCGTCAAACGAGCGCTGGCAACTGGCGGCCACGGGTCGACTATCTACCTCAACCAGTGACCGCCACGAATTCCACTACCGGCCTCTGAAAGTTTCGGACCGATCGTTACTTGGAATCGGCTGACGCGGCCTTTGCCGCCCGAAGAACAGGGTAATACTGTGTAAATACCCAGTCGTCATCGGCATTGCCTTCGTGGCATTCATTGCAGCTCGCCACCGGTTGTTTCTTTGCCTTTTTCTTCAAGGGATACTTGTGGCCGAAACTGAAGTAGGCCCAGTTGGCTGGCTCGTTCTTAAATCGTGTCTTGTCTTTGATCGCGACTTCAAGGCCACTGAATTCGCCCATGAAATACCCATTGCCGCTAGTTGCTTCTTTGTCACCGACACTGACGAGTTCCTTTACGAATACGGTGCCATCTTTAAACTCGCCGGTTTTTTCATAGTGGTTGAACGAATCGGGTTCAACATAGACAGAATGGAATTCTGGAAATGGGGCATTGCCGTCGTTCATGTCGTTCGGCGTGAGCGGCGTGCCAACGTAAGTCCACTTGCGGTAGCCCGTCGGCCTTTCTAACTCGCCATCCTTGTTGAATGTCACGGAGGACTTCTTGGCTTCCCTTTTCTTCGATAGTGCGGCGGAAGTCTGGTTGTTGGAGCTTGAGTTGAATCCGATGCTGATGATGGTAACTGCGATCATCGTGGGCGCCGTGAGCAGTAGCCCAAGTCGTTGCGCGTTTGGTGATAATTTCTTCATTTCTCGAATCTCCTAAGAACGTGAAATTGGTGCCGATCGGGTCGGTCAACATCTGAATGTGCTTATACCTCTGTGCGTGATTCGTATCATCGCCACCTAACGCCTCAAATCAGTCGCGTCGAAAAGCGTCGTCTGCATTCGATTGTCATAGCCGCATCTATGCTTCGACGATCTCTGACTTCAGGTTCTCGTGAAAGCTCATCACCTCGGCTTTCTCGTGTTCTGGCACTTCGAATGTGTCCAGAGTCGCGTTCAGGTGAGCCATTGCGCGCTTCCAATCTTCCTCATCGAGGCGCATCCCGACATGCGCGCGCTTCATGTCACGGCCCGTGTAAACCATCGGTCCGCCCGATGACGCGCACAAAAAATCAACCAACAATTGTTGCTCGCGCACGATCCCGTCCGCGCCCCGGTGGTCGTAGAAGCGGCGCAACTTGTCGTCGTTTTTGATCCGCACCATCAACGCGTCTACGACGGCGGCAATAGCGTCATATCCGCCAAGGCGTTCATAGAGTGTTGCCGAATTCATAGATTTGTTTCCTTCGAGTAAGAAATAGGCAGAACTATTTCTTCTGTTGCTTTAGGTCTGGATAGCCGTACGTGTAGACCCAATCGCTGTCGGCGACGGGCACATGGCAGGCGAGGCAGCTTGTGTCATAGCCGGCTGAGACGTTTTTGGTGGGGTCTTTGGCCTCGAAGAGAGCCCAGCCCCAGCCGTCGCCCCAGTGGTCGTTTTCCTCAAATCGCTCTTTTTGATCCTTGATCATCACGAACCAGATTTTCACGTCGGTGGACCAGGCCGAATGACCGGTCGTGAGCCGGTCGCTGCTTGATTTGCGGACCTCTTTGACGAGCACTGCGCCGTCGGGAAACTCGCCGGTTTTGTTGTAAGCCGCGATCGTTTCAGCCGGTGTGTAGACGTCATGCATTTCGAACACGTCAGAGCCTCGTTTTCTGGCGACCGCCCAACTGCCCAGATGCGCCCACTTCTGCTTGTACCCCTGGGGCAGGCTAATGTTGCCGTCGTTGTCGACGTAGGGCGAGAAGCCATCCTCTGACGGTTTCTCCTGAGTTGAGTCGTTTGTCGCCGGCTTGTCAGCAGCAGCGGCAATCGGTTCAATAGCGTCATCACCGATAAAGATGATCACGGACAGCAGGCAAGCGGCAACCGATATCGGAATGAGATGACGAAGTTTCATGGGTTTCTTCCCTTGAGGGCGGTTGTCGTTGACCAGAACGATGGAGGCGCTCCCCCAATCGAACGACGACATCCTTTCGACGTGGTGTCCTATGGGCGTCTTACTTGGCGAACGCTGGATTTGGAGATGAGGACGCTAGTTTGAACAACGGTCGCCTTGTGAGGCTTCCGGCGGTAAGATTTCGTACGACCAGTGCGTCTAATAATGGGTTGCCGCGATGATTGAGCTATATCGTGCAGAGCGTCGCCGGCAAACTCGCACTCAAGGTGGGAGCCTTCGAGTCAGATGAATGAAACGAACGAGTCTTGGCTGAAGCGGCTCAAGGCGACCGGCTCGGTTCGCGACGACGCTCTGTCGGCTCTGCGCGACGTTCTCATGTCCCGGCTGCGCAAGACGTTTCCTAGCCAAACCGGTGTCGACGAAGCAGTGCTGGAAGATGTGAGTCAAGAGGCTTTGATCAAAACGCTCGACAATCTGGACCAGTTCCAAGGGAAAAGCCAATTCACAACCTGGGCGACGACGATCGCTGTTCATGCCGCGTTAACCGAGCTTCGACGACGGCGTTGGAAGGATGTATCGCTCGATCAGACGCTGGATGACGCGGCGCGCGGCACGGACCACGCTGTCGATACAAGCGCGGGACCGCAAGTCGAGGTCGAGCGCAAAGCGCTGGTGGAAGCCATGTATCAGATCATCGACACGGAATTGACCGATAAACAACGCACGGCTTTGCTCGCGGAACTCAAAGGAATGCCACTCGAAGAAATCGGTCGCCGCATGGGCAGCAACCGCAATGCGATCTACAAGCTGACCCACGACGCGCGCAAACGACTCAGGCAGCATTTGGAGGCGGCGGGATATACCGTTGCCGATTTGCAGTCGGCTTGAAAGGAAGCCCGATGGCACTTTCACGACGAGAAATAGACGTCCTGATCAAGTCGGTCTCGCTAACGAGGCCAGACGAAGTGACTTGCGATGAGTGTCTCAACGATCTGGCGGAGTTCGCCGAACACTTCTTGGAAGGCAAATCTATTTCCGAGAGCCTACGAGCCGTTGAACACCACCTTGCCATTTGTGCCGAATGCCAGGAAGAATACCAATTGCTTCTCACAGCGCTACAGTCTGAGAAATAAGCGACCGCGACGAGGCCTCTATCGAAACGAGTCGCAGTTTCATTTCGTTGCTCGTTTCGAATGCGGATTAGCATGCCACATTTTGCGGGGACCGGCAAAACCAGTCGCCTGCTATCGACGTCTCGGTCCCGCCACTACTTTGCTGCTCTGCTCCCGTTGCCCGAAACGGCGACATGAACGAAGCGACAGGGCTCGAGCAACTCACGAAAAACCGTGCCCGGTTCTGCCTCGTGGGAAGCAAGTGTCGTTCGCCGAGCAGTGCGCAGGCGAAGTACGACACGCGGTAGCCTCGTTTGTTACTACCGCCCTCGCCGAACCTGACGCCCGTCAGCTTCGTCTCAGTTGTTAGTCCGAAACGCGCTCTTCGCGGGCACGAATTAGAGCATTCTGCTCTATTTCTTGCTGAAACTTTCTGCGGCTCCGATGCACGCGTAGACACGTGCTGCTGCTGTTGGCATTTCGGCAATCCACTGTTGAAGCTCTCCGCCGCGACCCAGCTCGGTCATTGTTTTTCCCACTTCGCGATACGCCTCAACATCCTCGCTTGACGTTCCGAGTTTGTTCAGGAGTGTTTTCGCACTGCCAAGTTGGCCGCCCCGGATCCACTCGGCTGCCACAGCTCCCACCGCTCGGCCTTTTCCAGTAGAATGGGTGATACGGTCCGCAACATCGACGGCCATTTCATGATTCTTGGCCTTGATCAAAGCAACGGCTACGCGGCTGGCGGCCTGAGACCTTGAAAAGTCTAGTTCGATGTCGTCCAAGGTTTTGCGGGCTCCGACCAGGTCGCCCGCTTCGATCTGAGCTCCAATAAGCGTCGGCACGAGCATCATTTTGAGCAAACCAGATGCTTCGGGCATTTCCAGGATTGCCTTTCTGGCCCAAGCAATTCGTTGTCGACCGGCGTCTGCATCACCTCGCTTCGTCAAGAACGCTGCTGTCTTCAAATAGAGGGACTTGGCTTGGGCTTTGGCGGCTTCGTCGTTCGATACACCAAACTTGGATGTTGCCGCTTCGCGCGGAAAGGTCTCGATAACTTGGACCATCGCTTCGATCGCCGATTCTGCCTCGTCAATCTTGCCCGCTTCAACATGAACATCGACCAGTCTTTGATACAGGGCGAGTTTCTCTTCGCGCGAATCAGCGGCGGCGATGCGCGCGTTCAGAGCCTCGATGGTTTCGTTCTCGCTGAACTTCGATGAAACCAGGCCAATGGCTGTTGCTCTTTGTATCGGATTGACGATCTTCTTGGCGTATTGTTCGGCTTCCGCCAACCTGTCTGCCGCTACGAGGGCTTTGACGAGATTCGAGTAGGTGTTGTCTCGCTGCTTGTCTCTGGTGAGCCGTTTGATGGCAGTCAGGACGTCGTCGACGTTCCCGGTACGCGCCACGGCATAGGCAATGCGAGCGTTCGCATTTTGCCGATGGACAACCGGCGACTGAGCGATCACTCGGTACGCGTCGTCCAACTTTCCGAGTTTGGCCAACTCGCCCGCAATACTCTGAATGGCATGGCCTCGATGGTACTGATCGGGAATCTCTCCGGCAAAGCGAGTCGCTTCCGCCACATGCCCCGATTCCACGTACGCGCGCACGAGGTGCGAGTCGATGTAAATGTTGCCCGACTCACGATTCGCCTTGAGTGCGAAACGCTCGATTCGCTGCATTTCAGCGAGATACTTATCCTTTTGCTCTCGCGCAAGGTGACGTTTGGCGACAAACGTTTGTGCGTAGACGCGTTTCTGCGCTTTAAGGACTTTCTCCGCAACGCCAATCGCATCTGCTAAGCGATCGTTTCTGCCGAGAACGTAGGCCAGATCGTGGTTTGCGTCGCTGAGCAGTTTGGCATCCTCAATTGTGTTTACGTGTTCACGTGCCTGGTCGAGCCACGAGTCGGCGGACTCCCGCTTTTTGGCCTCGTCACTCGCGGCAGTTGCGGTAAGGCACGCCGTCATCACAGCGATCAGCAGAACATGAGACGAGAGGCGCGATCGATTGGTCATCGGTATCTCTCCTGATCGTACGACCGTCGATTGGAGCCAAAACGAATCGAAAATCGTGACACGAGTTGTTCGTATCATGTGACCATCCTCATTCTGCCATGTAGGCTTTTCCAGTCTCTTTCCACCACGTTCGCCACTTTTTCAATTCCTTGTCTGCCGGTCGTTGGTAGTCCCGTCCCTCGGGATGTTCGTGCCGACCCTCAACGGTGTGCGACAGACAAGTCACGGCCCACCACTGCACCCTTTCGTCTGGGTGCTCGAGCAGCTTGACCAGTTCCGGCACGCAGGCCTTGCGCTGCACTTTCCACGGAATGCCAAAGAACACGTACAACGAGTGTTCGCCCTTCAGCACCCAATCGTGCTTGATTCCCTCTCGCACATACGTCGCGTAGTCAAAATCAGGCAATCCGCGCTCGGCGATTCTGACGCGCCCCTCCTCCCGAAAAATCCAAGTCCCTTGTGCGTCCTTCTGCGGCTTGCCGGATTCTTGATACCATACATCCATGATCTGTGCGTTGAACAATTCCATCACCCGCTTCGCATCGGGTGTGATCTTCATCCGGTACTGCGCGATGACCGCTGCGCGGGCAATGTGGTCATCGACGTTCTTCGCCGCCGCGTTAACTGCGTTGCCGCCCCGTGAATCGCGCATGATCCCGATCTGTTGTATGGCCGCGATACGCATGGTCAGATCGTTCGACTTGCACATGGCCAAGAGTTCCGCCATCAGCCGGTCCCCGGGCTTTGTTCCCAGCGTCGGTTCGACAATGCCGTCAACGGCCTTCATCGCCGCGAACAACTGGTACGGGGGGCCGTCGCCTCGCAACATGGCCACGTACACCTCGCCTTCTTGAACGGCGTCTGCACCCGGCATGATCATTCCATTTCCGTTACGGATGAACATGATCTGCACTTCGTCGCCAACGTCTCCCTTTAGCGGCGAAATCACCCGGCAGGTGGCAGCGCACTTCGTTCCGGTAAACAGATTCTTCTCCGTTTCGGTGATCGCCCCCATTTTCAGCTTGCAGGCCAGCGTCGCTTGAGGAAACTCGGCGGCTTCGTCAGCGGAGTGCAGCACCCGTGCCGGCGCAACGAACGGCGGCTCGCGAACGACTGCCTTGGCGCGCTGGCGGGTTGCACTTTTTCTTGGCGGTGTCGGCCGTTCATTTGGCGTTTTATCGGCGTCTTGAGGTGCCTTCGACGCATCGTCAACGGCAAATGATTCCTCCGCCTTGACGATCTCCGTGGCGGACTCGACGACGAACATCAAATGGGTCGTTGTGCGCGGCTTGATCGTGACGTCCCATCGACTCTTCTTGACGTCAAATTCAGGCAGCAACAGCTTGTAGGTGCCGGCCGGTAACTCAGGGATGCGACATTTCCCGTCTTCGATCGTGATGCTGCGGCCGAAGGGACCGCCAGCGACAATCGGCCCGATGACAAGTTTCCGCGCGTCCTTGATGTCATTCGGATCGATGTCGATCTGAAGGCTCCCGCGCGCTTCCGGAGAAGCCGTTTCGAGCACGATGTCGCCTAAGACCTGGACGGTGCCGGCTTGGGGTACGTCGACCCAGAGCGTCTCCCGGCCAAACCCGAAGGCTCCGACTTCCAAGGGGTCCTTTCCGTCTTTCGTCACCGCCGATTTGATGTGCTGCCAAAGTACAAACGCGCCCGTTCGTTCACTCCTGTACGTTCCGCCGCCACCGTCATATTTGCTTGTCAGTTTCTTCAGTTTGATCGCCTTGAGCTGCACCCGGGCATCGGACCGTTCGTCCGCCGTCAAGACCCGGAATAGTGTGTAGCGATGTCGGAACGTGCCCAGATGATCCTTCGCACTTTGAATCGCTTCTTGCCATTCGGAGGCATCGAGTTCGTCCGTTCGGATCGTTAGCCTATCTGTGCGTGTCTTGTCTGCCGCGTTTGACTTGGCCGTCGGTTTGGACACGGCCGATGTACCTGGCGTTGTTTTCGTCTGGGAATCTTGCTTCTGAATCTTTCCGTCAGCCAGTGTCATCGTTCCCAGCGCGGCGCCGGCGGCCATGACCAGCGACACCGCGACGATGACGAGTCGTCCCGGCGCGGGGACACGGGTCGTTCGGTTGCGGTTTTCGTCGAGCAGACCGGCGATGCGACTTTCGAGCTTCCAACGTGACGTGAACAGGCCGGCCGTCCCGGGTAGAGGGCGTTCTATTTGAATGAGCTCGGCCAATGTGAGCAGAGTGTGGCTATACGATGGAGCGTCGGTCGCGGCTAAAACGAAATTGTCGCAGACTTCTTCCCGCGACTGTGCGAGCTTGCGATTGAATGCTTTCACGAGCGGATGCAGCCACAACATCGCCGCGACAAGGTTCTGTAATAGCACGACGATTTGATCGCGGCGCACGACGTGCGAAACTTCGTGAACGAGAATATCTCGCAGTTGTTCGGCGGTCACCTTGTCAAACATTTGCTCGGGCAAGACAACTCGAGGCCGAAACACACCCGTGGCGATCGGACCCGACACTCGATTTGACAAGAGAAGTTCGGGCATTCGCTCGACTCGTAGTGCTTGCCCAGCGCTTCTGAACAACTCCGCCAGCGAAGCGTCGGTATTGGGCTTGGCCGAGCTAAGGATTGTCGCGAGCCGGTAACAACCAATTGTCAATCTGACGAAGAAGAAAGCCGCACCGGCAAGCCAAACGAACAGTAGCGGCGGCATTACGATTCGAAGAACTGTGCCGCTCCAAGTCACCGACGGCTGCCGATCGGAATGCGCGATGCTTGCTTCTGCATCGTCCCTTTCGAAATCGTCTGTTTCGCGACCATCGGCGATAAACGGACCGGGCGTTGAGCCGCGAGCGTGATTGGATGCGTCGTCAAAGCGCCCGTGCGACGTGGGAAACGACGAACCGTCGTCGGGCTGCGGCGCATCAACCGACGTTGTTTGCACCTCGGTAACAGCCGTTGCTGCCGCTCGTTCCTGCATCATCGATACCGGCACGAAGCTTCTTCCCGATGACTGCATCACGAACGTAATCGTCGGGATTAGCATGACTAGCATCAAACTGGTACACAGCAGCCAATACCGGGCGGCCGAGCTAAGTCGAATGGACGCGGTACACGCCAAAGCGATGACGGTCACCAGCGTGACTTGAAGCAGAACGTTCACGCCCCAGACGATGAGCTGATCGCCGGGATTCCAGAAAGCGAATGCGGTCATGACGACTTCCCCCGTTGCTTGGCACTTCGTTTCTGTTTCGTAACCGCCTCGCCGATCATGTCACGAATCCGTTCAGCTTCGTCCGGCGAAAGGCCCCGATATTCAATCAGTGCGGTGACCATCTCCTCCGGTGAGCCGGCGAACGATCGATCGACCATCTGAGCCACCTTGGCTCCCAGTGACGCCGTTCGTGGCCGCTTCGCTGAATAGACGAACGTACGCCCTTGCTCACGGTGCTTCAGCCAGCCCTTCTCTTCGAGCCGAACGATCATCGTCTGCACGGTGTTGCGGGCCAATTTGCGGCGGCGGGCCAGCGCATCGCGAACCTCGCTGACTGTGACCTCGCCACGATCCCAGACGATCTGCATGATCTCCCGCTGCGCGTCGGTCAGTGGCGATGAATTCTCATTGGCCATCTCGGGTTCCTCATGATTGTCATGCCTACATTCTGTCGGCAATATTACCTACATCGCGTAGGCATGTCAAGAGGCGACGTGACGGAATGTGACAATCATGAGCACGGCTTGCACCGCGGCGCGCAACGATTCTCGGGGCTTCGAGGTCGGGAGGAAATTTAAGTTGTCCGGCGGAACTCATGCCGGCTTACAAATTCGACGCGCGGCAGTATGGCAAACGCGGTCGGCGGACGTTATCGGCGAAACGCTCTGAATCGCGCTCGCCAACTTCATTCGGGCGACGAGAGCATCGAAAACGCAACGAACACAATTCCGGTGGTGATGAGGCCGACAACAAGGCTGTAGTACGCGTTGCGAACCATGCGGAATTTGAAACTGATGCCCCTGCTAATTCCATAGAGATTCTGAATCAGGTGCCGCCGGAGCCGGCCTTGGTCGCCGATGAGTTCGGTCATTAGTTCTTCATATTCATTTCCATCAAACCTCGCCGCCGATCCGAAGAACAAGAGGGAAACCTTGTCGCTGCGAATGTCATCGGACGTAATCGTCTTGGCGCCGACGATTCTCGGACAGACGGCAAACAACGCAAACGCGATCGACGTCATACAGGTGATGACAAGGCAAGCCGCAGGGATCGATTGAAAAGCATCATGTTGGCTTTGGAGCCCTCCGGCAATGATCACGGCGCTCATCATCAGGCCGTTCGTTCCGATCAGAATATTTGCCTTTCCATCGGCAAGTTCGATCTGCACCAGGCTGGCCCGGTAAGAGACGCGAAACATGGTTTCGACGCTACGACCGTCCTGCGGTTTTTTCTTGGGTTTCTTCTTTTTTCGCTTTTCGACATCGCCATTTTCTACTTCGGGCATTTCCTCAGAAGGCTCTGACGGTGGCAAGCCATTCGACGCGCTCGAATTCATCATGTCATCCCAGAAAAGTAACCGGCGAATGCGACGTGAACCCTGTATTGCATGCCGTGAATGCAGATTGTTTCGGGCTCCGTCGCAACGACCCATCGAACGGCGGTCACAAAGCTGCGCCTTGTTGATTCCGGCTAGAATCAGACAAATGTGTCGCAGCGATCGACCGTCCGCGTATTGTTTCGCCAAGTCGCGTTCACAGTCTACCCGTTTTTTCACTCGGATGCCGCAACCGACTCGCTCGTGCCAATAAGTTTCAACAATCTTCTAACGACTTGCAATCGAGACGAATCAGCCGACGCTGCCGTTGGTGGACGTGCATGACATCAATGCCCGGCCCAACTCGACAGGTATGGCCCGTGATCTCTCATCAAGGCTCGACTGAATCGTAACGGCAGTGTGGCATAGATAGCGGGGACTGCGCTTCTTGCTCGCGTCAACGCGTTCAACACGAATTATCAAGGTAGACCCTCGCTCCGAGCTCGGGTAGGCTGGACTGGAGTCGATGTCCGCGCAGGCGTATCGACGTCGTTCAACGGCGGTCCAGCCCCTCAAAAAAGGAATCTGTAGCGTGAACGAAATACGAACAACGCGTCGTGACTTCCTCAAGACGTCCACAGCGGCAACGGCTCTGGGAGCGGCAATTCCACACGTGTTCGGTACCCCCCAGGCGCGGGGTGAAGAGAAGAACGATCGGCTCAACGTCGCATCGATCGGCGTCGGTGGGCGCGGTTCGGGGATCGGTCATCAAGCGGGACGCCTCGGCAACATGCTCGCCTGTTGCGATGTCGACGGTCAGCGGGCTGATGCGTTCGCCGCGAAATACGACGGCAAATGCCAGACGTACGGCGATTACCGGCGCATTCTCGATCGCAAAGATATCGACGCGGTCACGATCGGCACACCCGATCACTGGCACACGAAAATCTCCATCGACGCCATGAAGTCCGGCAAGGACGTCTATTGCGAGAAACCGCTCACGCTGACAATCGAAGAAGGTCAGCAGATCGGTCAAGTCGTCAAGGAAACTGGGTGCGTATTCCAGGTGGGAACGCAGCAGCGCAGCGAATACGGCGAGAGGTTTCTCAAAGCGGTTGCCATCGCACGCAGCGGACGACTCGGCAAGACTCTCAGAGCCATCTCCTCCGTCGGCCAAGCGAGCAGCGGAGGGCCGTTCGAAGAAACCGACCCGCCCGCCCATTTGAACTGGGAAATGTGGCTCGGCCAGGCGCCGCTCGTCGGGTATATCAAGCAGCGCACCCACCACGACTTCCGTTGGTGGCTCGAATACTCGGGCGGCCAAGTGACCGACTGGGGCGTGCACCACACCGACATCGCCATGTGGGCGCTGGGTGCTGAACATTCCGGGCCGACGAGCATCGAAGGCACGGGGGAATTCAACAACCAAGACAACTGTTACAACGTGGCCAAGAGCTTCGATTGCACGCTCGACTTCGCCGGCGGTCACCAGATTCTGATCACCAGCGGTAGCAACGAGCTGATCATCGAAGGCGAAAAGGGACGTATCCGCGTGAATCGGGGCGGCTTGACCGGTAAAGCCGTTGAAGAGATCCAGGCCAGCGAGGAAGAGACCGAGTGGCTGGCCGGTGAAGTGAAGAGCCTGTACCGGGGTAAGCCGATTCACGGTCATATGCGGAACTTCTTCGACTGCATCAAGGACCGTAGCCTGCCGATTTCCGACGTCTTCACGCATCATCGTTCGGTGAGCGCCTGCCATCTGGCAAACATCGCCATGCTTCTGGGTCGCAAGATGACCTGGGACCCCGAGAAGGAAGATTTTGTCGGAGACGCGGAAGGCACGGCCATGCTCAAACGCGAGCAGCGCGCCCCGTACCAAATCGAAGTCTGATGCGAACAGTTTTCGACAATCGAGCACGACGGGTGACGGACTCGGCGGCCCGCATACGATGAATGGCCTCTGTTAGCGTACTCGTTCACATTCACCCGCAACGTCAGCGCTTGAGCATCAGTTCGGCCTCGAGCAAGAAGTACTTCGCTGCGGGGACGTCGGCCGGATTGAAACCGAGAATTCCGCCGCTCCGCTTAGTGGCGGACGTGTCGTTATAAAGCCGTTGCATGCGGCTTCGGTGCGCTTCGATCGCTTTGCGCCGCATAGCCTTGTCCTCGCCGGCGGCGGCAAGTTGTGCGTCCATCCAACGGCGCGACCAACGGTACACGTACTCCAGCGGACGGTTCACGCCTGCATTGCCTCTGTGCACCGCCATAATCTCATGCACCAACTGTGCCGACTCGGCCCACTGTTCTAAAATGGCAGCGTCCGGCGAGTTGTCGGGCCGAGCGTCGTCATCGGCTGCGAGAACAGCGACGGTAATTGCAATCAGCATCAGCCCAATCAATGGTAAGGCGATCTTCGCGACGCGGCGTCTGTTGTTCATGGCGACGTCTCCATCAGAAAGCGTGACGTGGGAAATGGACTCGCTTGCTAAATGATAGCACGTCTCGGCGTGCGCGTTCACCTTTTCTTCCGCAGCCATCGGTGGTAAGACGTATGACGTCGAACGCACAAATCGCGCGATCTTCTCACCTCTCGTTCCCAAGCTCGAGCTTGGGAACGGCCACGTTGGCGTACGTCCGCGAATTGTGACGGACTAAGTCAACAGACCGCTAGAACAAAAACGGCGTTTCCTCTCATCCTTTTGGGCTGCATTCACGTCTCGGGATATTTTTGGCACAATGCATAGTCGGAGGTCTTTGTTTGAGTTGATCAGAAGTTCTCCGTTCGAATCATCACATTGCTGCGAGGGCCGCGTTGGATGGGCGCCTGGGGCTTCGGCATTCTGGAAAACGACGACTCGCTCGACGTGCATGGCCAGTACATGGACCTGTACAACGCCGGTACACCGGTCGAAGTGATCACGAAGACCATGTACGACAATCACCAAGTCACATCCGACGAAGACGTTCTCGATGACAGTAGCAATTTCTGGCTCGGCTTGGCACAGGCACAGTGGGAATGCCGGGCGCTCGACGGCGCCGTTCTCGAACGAGTCGAGCAGATCGTTCGCGACGACATCGATCAGGCGACTTGGGAAGAAAGCGATTATCCAGAACGCCGAACGGCCTTGAAGCAGTTCCTTGCCAAGATTCGCAAGGCGAAGAAAACTCCGAAGAAGAGAGTGCCGCCTAAGCTCTTCGAGGCACCCTATAACAAGGGAGATTGCGTTGCGATCCAGCGCGGCGACGGAAGGTACGGCGGTGTGCTGTGTCTGGGAGCTTCCGAAGGCCGGAAACGACACGCCTCCAACGTGTTGGCATTGCTGCGTATCGATCAAAGGACGCTTCCAGGAGTGGACGACTTTCTCAATTCACACATTTTGGTGAAAAACTCGGGCAGACCCGATGATCCCCAGGCGGGTTGGGCCGCAGAGCCCGAACCGGCAATTGACGTGATGTCGGTCGGAACTGTTGACGAGTTGGCGCTGGCACGAAACCATGTGGCCGTTGGAAACGTCGACGTGCAGAAGACATTTGGTGAAGTTGTCTACGGACTGACGACCCGCTGGGATTGGAACGACGAGTTTGGGCGCCAGTTGAGCTGGGAAGAAACGCATCCTGAAATCGCAGCCGACCTGTCGTTCCCAGTACGCGACTTCATTCGCTTGCCCAAACGCAAAAGCTGGGCCGCCCTCGGCGAGCGCTTTGCCAAAGCGCAGCGAGACATGGACGGCTACGCGGAGGAGTACGAACTGAGCCAAGCCTTTGTGAAGCAGTCGAAATCGTTGTGGTTTGCAACAGCGGGTCGAGTGGAATTGTTCATCGCCCGCTACGCCGGTTGCAGCCGCCAACGCGCGAATAACCGGCTATCCAACATCTTCTACACCGCCAGGAGGCCGCCGTAGACGACGGGAGACGTCAATTCCTCTGTTTCCCGACCTCAAGCTGGAAACTTTCCCGACTGCGTGTCGAGAGATTCGAACAGCAAATCGATTCCTACCTAACGGCGCTTCTCGGTCGTCGCTGCAGAACATGGAATGATTGCCACAATGTCTGAATTCCTGTCTCCGCTCTCCATGTCGTTCGCCGTTCTCGTTCTTTGCTGCTCGTGTTATGCGTTTGTCCTTTGGACGAGAAAGAAACGCCGCGCGAGGGAATTGGCGACGCTGCGTGATGCCTGGGGAAAACGCGTTGAGCGGGCGCGAGACTTTTCCTTGTATCCGAGTTCTCTGAAGGCCCGCTGCGACGTCGACGAAAACCAGTGTCTCGACGATGACACGTGGCGGGATTTGAATCTGGATCTCGTGTTCGCACACTTGGATCGTACCAGCACGCTGCCCGGTGAAATCGAGCTCTATCGGGCGATGCGTGCATCGGAGACAACGACCGACGTTCTTGAAAAACGGGACGACGTCATCAGCCTGTTTCAGACCGACGTTGCCACGAGAGAGAGCGTGCAACTCCAACTGTCTCGGCTTGGTCGCACGTATTTCCCTCAAGGAATTCTTGATCTGCTCTGGGGCGAACTTCCGCAGCGAAGCCCGTTCACGCCGCTGTACCGATTGCTGGCGATGCTCGTGCTTCTCGCCGTTGCCGCGAGCGTTCTCTTGCTCGTCAACGGATTGCCTTACGGCGCATTTGCCTTCTGCTCGATCGGCGCTCTTTACACAATAAACTTTTCGATTCACTACTGGACGCGGAGTGTCTTAGAAGAGCGGATTCGATCGATTCGCTACCTGAGCAAGATGATCGCGACCGGTCACCATCTGTCACAGCCGAATACTTTAGGGCGAGATAGCACGGGGCTCGAGGAATGCAAGCAGAGACTAAAGCGCCACGCGATGGCGGTCAAAGCGATCCCGAGGGCCACGGCCGTGCTCGTTCCGGAGCGAGGCGGTGCATTCGACATCGTCGACCTCGTCCAGGAACACGTGTCGATTCTGTTTCTGATCGAGGTGCGGGGTTTCTATGCCGTCCTCGATCAGCTCCGAATACACCGAGCCGAGCTGCAGGGGCTCTTCTGTGCACTGGGTGAATTGGATGCCCTTCAGGCGATGGCTTCATTTCGCGACGGCTTGGAAACGTACTGCAAACCCGAGTTCGCGACCGATCGGCGACTGCTCGAGGTGGACGGCGCCTACCATCCGCTGCTCGAATCGCCCGTTCCCAACTCGATCACGATCACCGACAGAGGCTGTCTTGTGACAGGCTCGAACATGTCGGGCAAGTCAACATTTCTGCGAACGATGGGCGTTTGCGCGGTCCTGGCGCAAAGTACGTTCACGTGCCCTGCGGCAGCCTATCGCGGTTCGATGCTCCAGATCGCTTCTTCCCTGAGCCCGATGGACGATCTCATGGATGGGAAAAGTTTCTACCTCGTCGAGGCCGAGCGACTGCTGACGATGATTCATAGCTCGCAAGGTTCGCGGCCCGCGCTACTCATTATTGACGAAATGCTCCGGGGGACCAATTCGACGGAAAGGCTCGCCGCCTCGGAAGCGATTCTTTCCTTTCTTGTCAAGAACAACGCCGTGATTATCGTCGCCACACACGATGTTGAACTCGTCCAGCGGCTGGCGGCATCCTATGACAGTTTCCATTTCAGCGACCAGGTGGACTCCAGCGGCCTACAGTTCGATTACAACCTCCGCCCTGGGAGAGCCACGACGACCAACGCCATCCGTCTGCTTGACCACTTGAGTTACCCCAGCGAGATCGTGGAGAACGCCCGACGCCAAGCGTTTGGTCCGCACGACGGCGAATCGCGGGAGGATTGACGCCTATCCGTTGTTCGGCGTCTCGTCTCCATAGGCGACCTTATAGGGCTTCCCGAAATTGGCGATCAGGCGGTCGACGACGATGAGGTTGGGGCGGTTGGCATCCGGGTCTGGTCCCTCGGCGATCTTCGCGCGGGATTGCAAAAGTATCACCCGGTCTGCTTCTAGAAACGCGATGGTTGCCCTCACGTATGCGTTCCAACGCATGGGAAAGTCGGCCGGTTCATCCCGGCGAATCGCCGATCGAAAACGTTCAATCGCCGTCTCGGTTTCCGCTCCCATGGCATAACATTGGCCGGCGTGAAACGACAGATTGATCCGCTGCCATTCTTCGAGATTCGCGTTTTGCTCAACGTGGTCGTCGATGGCGCGAGCCGCTTCGAGAAACTTTCCTGCTTCAGCGTCGACACGCCAGCCGGCCCCCGGCGTCTGGTCGAAGGCATCGTAGTCGGGCGTGTCGTTTGAACTGCTTTCATCGGCCGCGTCAGGATTTGTTCCCGCCACTTCGATGAGCGGGTGTTGCCGGTTCTCCTGGCATCCAAGAACCACACACAAGCTCAGCGCGCTGATAGCACATCGCAACGACATTCCATCGAGCATTGATGACTCCCTTCACTCGCAATTTCCGATAACGGTATCGGACACGAATCGCGCCGCCCTTGGCCCGACTGAGAAAAGTATAGCAACCCATTCAAAACCGAGAAACGAATCTCGAACCCTCGCTGATCCTGCCGAATCGCGAATTCCGTCGACCTTCCACAAAAGTCGCTTGACCTTTCATTCTATTTCGATAGAATTAGTATGTCATTCGGTAAGGAGAAACCACATCATGGCCAGACGGGCAAGTAAACAGCCGACGGACGGAGAGCTCGAAATCCTGCACGTGTTGTGGGACGGCGGCCCGTCGAGCCTCGGCGAGATTTGTGAGGCACTGCGGCAAAAGCGGCAAGTCGCCACGACAACCGTCGCCACGGTGCTCAACGTCATGCTCGACAAGAAGCTCGTCAAGCGCAGTTCGTCTCAACGGGGTTACCGCTGGTCGGCGAAGGTGAGCCGCCAAAGAGCCGCCGAGGGACTGGTCGGAAATCTGCTCGACCGAGTCTTCGACGGATCGGCGCACAGGCTCGTCACCCATCTGTTGGAAGCCGGCCAGTTGACTAAGAAGGAACAGGCCGAACTCAAACGGCTGCTCGATTCAGATCGCAAGAACACCTGACGGCGGGAGATGATGATGTTCTCCACTTCTTTGACAGATTCCCAAGTGTGGCAGGTCGCCGGCTGGACGATGCTGCACTACTCGTGGATTGGCGCCCTGTTGGGAGCGGTGGTATTCGCCGTCAAGCCGCTGTTGAAGCGATCGTCGGCTAGCGTGAGATACGTCGTCGGCATCGTGTGTCTGGGAACATTGGCTGCGACTCCCGTCGGCATCGCGACGTGGGTCGCTGGTTCGATGACATCGGCATCATCGTTAGCCGTTTCGACAACTCAGGACACTTCGGCAACGAGTCTTGTTCCAGAAAGAACCAACTTGATTCAGCCGGCAGAGACACCTGCCGCTGCGCGTGTGGCGCCGAGTTCGAGCCGTCGCGACACTTACGCGCCCGTTAAACCAACACAGACAAAGAACTTTTCGGACGTTGTTGGGTATCTTCCCTGGTTGTGGTTGTTGGGGGCACCGCTCACGTTTGCCGTCGTCGCCACGGGGATGGTAGGCGCCGAGCGGCTGCGACGTCAGAGCCAGATGCCGGCCGACGGCCAATTGCAAGAGCAATTGCGACAGTTGGCCCGGGCACTTCGCGTCTCGCAGAACGTGGCCATCGGCGTCTGCGACCGGATCGGATCGCCGCTATTGATGGGAATCGTGCGTCCGATGATCCTGCTTCCGGCGGCGGCGATTTCCGGATGGAGCCCCGAACAGCTCGAACTCGTTCTGCTGCATGAATTGGCCCACGTGCGCCGCTGGGACAACCTCGTGAATCTTCTCCAGCGAATCGTCGAATCGCTGTTGTTCTTTCAGCCCAGCGTCTGGTTGGTTTCGAACTGGGTTCGACGGGAACGGGAACACTGCTGCGATGAATTCGTCGTCGCCCGCACGGGCCGGGCTCGCGAGTACGCGGAAACGCTGGCGAAGGTTGCTCTCTTTCGGCGAGCCGCTGGCGCGACGATCTCCGCACCGGTGACCGGCCACGCCGTCGTCACTTCGTCGATGGCCGAGAACCACCTGCTGACCAGGATTCGTCACATTCTCAAGCAAGACAACGAACCAATGCGCGTCTCGAGCAGATTGTTGGGGCTTGCGTTCACGGCGTGTTTGTTAGGGCTCATCGTCTTAGGCCACTACGCAACGCGACCAGGTCGCGCCGACGGCCCAGCGGACGCAACAGTCAATAGCGCGCTCACCGAGTCCGAGCGGGCGTCGATTCGAGCCAAGGTCGGAAACCGAGCGCTCGATCCTTCGCATGCGCAGATCACGGGCGTTGTCATCGATGAGCAAGAAAACCCCGTCGAGGGTATCCGTGTCACGGCCGCTGACTGGCAGGCACAAACCACGAGTGACACGACAGACGCCGATGGTGTATTTGCACTTGAGATCGATAGTCCCATCGTCGGTTCGGCAACGATCCGTGCTCAGTCGGAAGACAAGCGCCGGCAAGGCATTTATCAATTCGAGAGCATGCCCGGCCCGACAACGGGCGCCGATTCTCCCATTCGCATCGTTCTCAAGAAAGCCAAGAAGCTCACCGCCACGGTTGTCGACGCAAAGAACAAACCGGTCGAATTCGCCACTGTGGAAGTGATCGCACTTCGCAAGTCGTTGGTAGCCGCGCACACCGATCGCAGCGGGAAAGTTGAGTTCATGTTGCCAGTCGACGTGAAAGCCGACTCGATTATTGCCCTGAAATCGGGCGTCGGCTTCGACTACTTCGAGAATTACGAGTTTCGCCCCGGTCCCAACACTCGTGCGGTTCCGCGAATTATCCGACTCGTTCTTGACGGTGCTCGTTCGGCTCAAGTTCAGGCGATCGACTCTGCCGAGGCTCCGGTGGCAGGCATTGAAGTCGCTCCGATAACGATCCGAAAGCCGGGAAAGCGTTCTTACATGAGCCTACGGGAAACTCGAGTGGCCTTTTCTAAGACGAACGCTCAGGGTATCGCGCGTTTTGATTGGTTGCCGGCTAACAATTACGACCCGACCGTTTTTGTTCCGCGTTCGAAGAATTATCACGCTCCCAAATATTCAACCCTTCACTACGGCGATCTCGACGCGAAACTGACGATGCCGCTAGTGCGCCACGTTCGGGCGACGGGGACGGTCACGCTGCCGGACGGGAAGCCGGCGGCCGGTATTGTGGTGCAAGCCGGAAGCCGGCCTAAGGGAACCCACAATGGTCACCGATTCGCACGCACGTTGCCCGATGGAACATATGAAATCGATCTCCATGCGAACCAGTCGCACGTCGTGACCGTCACGGACGACAAATGGGCGGCGAAGAGTCTGGCCGGCATCGACGTTAGGGAAAACAAACCACTTGACGGCCTGGACATTCAGCTCATAGAGGGAACTGTCATCCGTGGCACAGTCAACGTTCCCCCAGGTGCGCGCCCCGACGTGACCACGGTCGTCCTCATCGAACGCTTCGATGAACTCGAGACGAAGCAGTATCAAGATCTGCAGCGGTGGGCTAAACCGGATGCGAACGGCCGGTACAAATTCCGAGTGGGGCCGGGCCGCTACCACTTGATGTTGATCGCTCCGACGCCGGGTGCGAAACCTTCAAGAAGCTTTGTCGATGTCCTCAATGTCACAGACGAACGTGAGTTCGTTCTTGACGTTGATATGCCGAGCGAACCGAGTGTCGGCTCGGTTCAGCAACCGGCGTCCGAGCCGTCACGGACCGAGAATCTCAAGCGGATCATGATGGCCATGTACGCATATCGCGCAGTCCACGACCGGTTCCCGCCAGCAGTTCTTTTTGGTCCGGACGGAAAGACGCCTTATAGCTGGCGGGTCGCACTACTTCCATTTCTCACAACTGAAGAACGTAGTATCGGCCGCAACGAACTCTACGAACAGTACGACAGAAACCAGCCTTGGGATAGCCCGGGCAACCGGCGACTGCTGGCGAAGATTCCCGAAATCTATCGTTGTCCCGACGACGAGGCCGATTCGACGAACAGTTCATACTTCGTGTTGACCGGACCGACCACCATGTTTTCGGGTAGGGAAGGCACTGGTTTGGACGACATCTTGGATGGAATATCGACGACACTGCTCGTTGTCGAGACCAAACGCGACATCCCCTGGACCAAGCCGGAAGATATTCCGTACGACGCCAACCGGCCCATGCCGAAGCTGGGCGGCTTCCACGACAACAGATTCTGGGCGGTGCTTTGCGACGGTTCAATGCCATTGATCTCTGTCAATCTCGACGAGCGCATTCTGCGAGCTGCGATGACCAAGGCCGGAGGCGATCGCTTCAACCGATTCGAGCTTTTCTTGCCGCACGAGCCGAAACGTTAAGTTCCCGTCGGTTCAACACCGACGTGCGACCATGCGGATGACGATATCGAGTGAACCGTTACTTTCTCACGTAGACGTAGCACTCCAATTCTTCGATGCTCACTTTTCCCGATTTCGCTTCCTCGCCTTCGCCGCGCTCGGCCGGAATAAGGCGCACGCCCAGACGGTTGTCGCCGAAGAACAGCGGTTGTTTTCGGCCCGTGGTTTCCCAGTTCATGTCGACGACGTACAAGCGAAACGGGGGCAGCGTATCGCCCTCGAAAACGTTCTGCCCGTTTTTGTCGTGAACGCGGGTGATGTAGTCGAGGGGCACCCGCTTTTCGTTGATCGTGATCTCCAACTTCTCGTCGTCCGCTAAGCCAATCGCCTTAAACTGCATCGTCGTTCTAAGGCGGGGGTTGCCAAAATCCTCGGCCATGCGAAAACGTCGGCTTCGCTCTTCATCGGGGTTCGCGCGGTCGAGGTAGATATTTTCATCGTTGGCAAAGCCGGTCGGTGAGACATGAGGCGACTTCCAGCCCGCGTAAAACAGATAGTGGCGGTCGCTCTCATTCACTTCATCGGGATATCTTAGCTCCCGCAACCAGCCGAGCGCCGCCGGCCACATGTAGGCAGCGTAAGCCGACGAACGGTGCGCCACGCCGCGTCTCTCAAAGGCAAACTGATAGTTGTAGGGCGAGACGCCGTCGGCTCCGAATGCGTAGAAGTTCTGCGCGGCCGCCCGGAAGTTCGCCAGATTCATGAGTCGATAATGCTCGTTCGGCTCGTCCATCGAGATGCGGTTGTGAACGGCGGGGTAGATTTTGCAGTTGGTTCCTTGGGCCAACCTCACAAAGTCTTCGGTCTTCATGTTCATGTCGATGTGCATGAAGTCGGACGGCACGACGAAGTCCACCAGTCCCTCTTTGATCCAAGCCGCCACGTCAAACCCGAGATGGTCGCACTCCGCGATCGTCTGAGGCACGCGCACGCCCAGCTCCAATCGTTCGCGGCCTCGACGCTTGGCCGCTTCGTCGAGCCGCTTGCGGGTTTGGCGGGTGAAATCGGTGAGCAGGTGGGCGTTCTTTTTGCCCTCGCCCGGCTTGAACATGTGACACCAGCGCATGTAGTCGTATTCAATGCCGTCCACGTCGTAGGCGTCGAGCACTTCCGATGTGAACGACAACATCATCTCGCGGACGTCCTTGAGGGCGTAATCATTGGCCGATCCCAGAATGACCCATTCGGGATGCTTGCTCAGAATTCCATGTCGCTGCCCGTGCCGGTCGTTCATGCGAATGTCGGCGATGAACTGCATGTCGTGATGATGGCAACGGTCGATCAGAACTTTGAGGGGGTCGATTCCCGCCTCGTCCATTCCGGGCGGCCGCCAGGGAAAGAGCTCCGTCAACTTGGACGACGGCACGTCGCTCCAACCCGCCGTGTACAGGCAATAGGCAATGGTGTCGACGTGAGCCGCCGCTTCTTCGTCGACCAGTTCCTCGAGCATCCGCTTGCTGAACGAAGCGGCCGGCTTGGGGATTTTCCGATTTGGCGGACCGTAGTAATCGACGTTGAAAATCGTCGACCACATCGTACATCCGTCCCAAGCATGGACGATTCGCCCTTCGCGCGGCGAACCGGCCGCGTTGTTTTTTGGCGATTGCGAGTCTGATGTCGTCTTCGCCCGCACCGGCTTCGAGTCGCCACCGGCCCGCTGGGTGCCCGACATGAATAGAGAGACTGCCACAACAAGCGCGAGCGAAGTGAACGTCTTCATTGCGGGTCTCTCATAGTTTCATCAAGATGCTTCAATCAGCGTGTCGTGTTCACCTGACGACATGTTCTCGCGCGAGTTCTATTTTCCTGCCGCAGGCGTCGTCTGATCAGCCTCGCCCTGGTGGAGATGCCAGTGCCGCCACTCACCGTTTGTGGGAGTCGGCTCGCCGTCGTCAACCGTCAGGTAGGCCTTGAGAATATCCGGCGAAAAGTCATCGGTAACGAACTTTACCGATCCGTCTGCAAGCAAGACCATCATTCCTCCGGGGTGGTGGCTGGACGGCCCTTGTCCGTGGGCGGCATTCACCCCGGCGTTCATTTGCAGGACGTGCAAGTCGCGGGGCTCGGTCCAGAGAATGCCCGAATCGGCCACCTCGACGACTTGGACTGTGCTCCACGACCCGTCGGAGATCTCCCTGATCGTCCGATGCCGCGCACCGGGCCAGCACGTTCGCTCACCGATGACGGCCAGGTAGTTCGTCTCCTGCGACGGCTTATCTGGTTGTGACGGGCAAAGGTAGATTGCCAGGGGAACCGCGATCTTGAGGTTGTGCAGGCTATCCCAAGGCTCGTCGAATCGATACTCGTTGTACAGATCTTTTCGATCCAAATAGGGGAGCAGCAGGACCCGCCAACTGTGCATCGGCGTTCCATCTTCCGCGGCGATATAGGCGGGCGGAAATGAGCCGTAGTCATCGTGGTAGTCGTGGAGGGCGATGCCGATTTGCGTGAGATGGTCCCTGCACGAGGTTCGGTTCGCGGCGATACGACTGCCGCCGCCGAGGACACTCATCCACGCCGAGTAAAAGACCATGAAAAGGCCCAAGGCGAAGGCGACTGTCACAATCGCCTTGATTCCGCCACGACGCCCGCGCGTCGCAGTCGACCACTGTTCGTCACCGTTGCCGCGCGGCGACGTTTCGTCCAAATTGGCACGTTCAACGTACATGACGCCACCTCGAATTGCTTATTCGTACGATGCTGCTACCGACGGAATTCATTCGCCGCTCGTTGATAGGCCCGGCTCGGCAATTGACTCGTTACCGTAAGTCTGCCTACCACGACCCAGCTGTGCAACACACGAATGCTTACAAACGAAGAATGCCGAATCCGGACCGCGCTCCCTGCGAGCACGTATTGCCACGTTTTCATTTGATGCTATAAGGAGACAGCGGCGTATTAGGGCTATAGCTCGCCCCGAAAGGGTTTCCGTGGGCGGCTGATACATCGAATCCTAGCGCAAAGACCAACCACCGACCGAGGTGGAGGCTATGCCCGAGAGCCAGACACTACCAATTTGGCGAAGGCACATCGTGAGCACCGCGCCGTGCGTGGTGGCTATCGCGGCTGCGCTTGCCGGGTACTGTGCCTACCGACATCATCAGTGGAGCGAGTCGATCGCTCAATTTGAGACCCATGGGGGGTCGATAGAATACGAGTCGATTGCGCCGCAGTGGCTGCGAAATGTCGCGGGCAGCTCGCTGCTCGACAAGATTCCCTTCGTGCGCCGCAGCACGGGGCAATACCTCCCCAGTGTCGAGTTATCGCCCGACGGATTGCACTTTGTTTCGCACGCAGTATTTGCGCACGAAGCATTTGTGCACGGAGTATCTGCGAACGAATTCTTCGTGTGGCGAATCGGTGATGCGAAACCTTTGTTTTGCGTGGGCGAAGCAGCGTACGGCTGCGCGATAATTGGGTTTTCCCCCGATGGAAATCTGCTGGCCATTCAACGGTATCACGATGATGGGTTTGATGGATCGGCTCGGGATGACGTCCAGTTGTGGAGCGTTCCGGAGGGAAAACTGGTCGGTACGATCGAAGGTGAAGCCATACAACGCGGTGACACTTACTTTCATCCCGACGGAAAAACGCTTGCCGTATCGTTTGAAGCTGCCGAGAACGACTATGAGCTGCATCTGTGGAACGTTGACCCACTCAAGCGATGCCAAACATTCATCGGACATCAACGTCCCGTACAGGGCGTGGCCATTTCCCCGGACGGCCGTGGCATTGTCAGCGTGGCGTTTAACATTCATCACTGGACCGAAGCGCGAGCCGAGTTGCGGCTTTGGGATCGCGCGACTGGCCGCTTACGGTATTCGCACGAAACACCCGGCTTTCCATCCGCAGAGTACTCTCCGGATGGAAAGAAACTTCTCGTCTGGGGACGCAAGAAAGTGAGCTTGAGGGATGCCGCAAACGGGCGCGTCGTTTGTGCGATTGAATCGCTGGATACTCTCGGCCCGAGTAGGGCCAAAACGGGAGTCTTCTTGTCCGATGGAACGGTCGTTGTGGCTTCACACTACCCGTGGCCCGCTCGGGACAGATCCTTTGAATTTGTCGATCTCAACTCGGGCGAGAAATGGGAGCCGCTCAAGAACATTGGTGAAGAGTGCCGCGCCTTCGACGTCACCACCGACGGCCGGCTGTTCGTGGCAGTACTTGCGGACGGATCGATCAAACTGTGGGATGTTGCGCAACGAACCTTGAATACGCTTACGGGGCACGACGACTGGGCCGCCGCAGTTGACTTTTCTGACGACAGCACGCTACTCGCGGCGGGATGTCGTAGTGGTTCTGTCAAGGTATGGGACGTCGCGCGCGGGATGTCGAAAACGTTTCCGGGACACGATCACCCGGCCACCTGGGTTGGTTTCGTAAACAACGGCCAATTCTTGGTGAGCATAGGCGGCGGCCGGGCGAAAGTTTGGGACTTATCGAAGGGGATCGAGTGCGCAACCCTAGTAGGAACGCGCTTCGGGGAGTTATCTCCCGACGGGAAGATTGTGAAGACGGGTAGGATGCAGGTAGGCGAATCGTCCTCCACACTCTGGGATTTCCCCAGCGGCAAGCCGCACCCCTATGTGTCGTGGTGAAAAACACGCTCCGCTCAACCCTTTTGGCCAAGACAAACGACGCGGCCGTCGATCGCTGCTCGTCGATAGGGCCAGCTTGGTAATTGACTCGTTACCTTAAGTCTGCCTACCACGACCCGCCTGTGCAACAGACGAATGCTTACAAACGAAGAATGCAAAATCGGGACCACGCTCTCGGTGTGGCTCGCCGTGATCGTTTCTCGCCGCAATTTGTTTTGATGTTATCAGGAGACGGCGGCGTATTAGAGCTAGAGATGGCCTCGAAACGCTCCCCTAGGCGACGCGTGCCCTCTAACTATAGCGCCAAGACCGACGGAAGAGGATGTGATGTCCCCTACGCAAATAGGGCCAAATCAGCGAAGACGCGTCGTTGGCGCCGCGCTGATTGTTGTTGCCGCTTTGGCATCGGTGTTCGTGGGGTATTGTGGTTACCGACACTATCGATGGAGCCGGTCGATCGCTCAATTTGAGACCCACGGCGGGTCGATAGAATACGAGTCGATTGCGCCGCAGTGGTTGCAAGACGCCGTGGGCAGCGCGCTGCTCGACAAGATTCCCTTCCTGCGCCGCAGCACGGGACAGTACCTCCCCGGCGTCGAACTGTCTCCCGATGGACTGTACTTTGTTTCGAGCAAGACGTTTGGACATGAATTCTCTGTGTGGCGAATGGGCGATGCGAGCCCCCTGTTTCGTGTCGTTGACGCACGATACACGTACTCGATTACAGAGTTTTCCCCGGATGGAGATTTATTGGTCGTCCAGCGGTATCGCGATGATGATGGATTTGATGATTCGGCTGGTGAGGAGGTTCGGTTGTGGAGCGTTCCGGTGGGAGAACTGGTCGGTACCATCGAAGGTGATGCCATATGGCGCGGGGGCACTTCATTTCATCCTGACGGAAAAACGCTCGCCGTATCGTTTGAAGCTGCCGAGAACGACTATGAGCTGCATCTGTGGAACGTTGACCCGCTCGAGCTGCGTCAAACAATTACGGGACATCAACTTCCGATAAAGGACGTCGCTCTGTCACCGGACAGTCTCGTCACGGTCGCATTCGAGTATTCCGGCGAGGTACGAGCCGAGTTGCGGATTTGGGATCGCGCGACCGGACGCTTGCGGTATTCGCATGAAGCACCCGACATTCGATCGGCCAAGTACTCGCCAGATGGAAAGAAACTTCTCGTCCGGGGACAAAGGAGATTGAGTTTGAGCGATGCCGCAAGCGGGCGCGTTCTCGGCATACTCGAAGCACTCGATGCGAACGGGTGGAACAGGGTCGAAAGGGCTGTTTTCTTGAGTGATGGAGCAGTCGTTGTCGCCTTGCGTACCGGGACCGATCCAAGATCGTCTGTCTGCGTGTCAGCAATGGCCTATCCATGGCCGACCTGGGACGGCATATCAGAACACCAAGCCTTTGAGTTCGTCGATCTTAGTTCGGGAAAGAATTGGGAGCCTCTGGAGAATCTTGGTGGCGAGTGCAGCGCCTTCGATGCCACAGCCGGTGGCAGGCTGTTCGCGGCGGGATGCGCAGACGGATCGATCAAGCTATGGGACGTTACGCGTCGAGAGCTTACAACCATTCCGGGACACGACGACAGGGTCAGCTGTGTCGATTTTTCAGACGATGGCATGCTCCTCGCGGCGGGGTGTCGCGACGGAACCGTCGGGCTATATGATGTCACGTCTGGAAACTGGAAAACGCTTTCCGGGCATAGTCAAACCGTCACGTGGGTTGGTTTCATCAACAACCACGAGTATTTGGCGAGCGCGTGCTACGGTGGTATCTTCGCGAGCGCGTGCCACGACGGACAGAGAGTCTGGGACTTGTCGAAAGGAATCGAGTGCGCAACGCTTGTAGGAACGCGCTTCGGGGAGTTATCTCCCGACCGGAAGATATCGAAGACTGGTTGGAGGCGCATGGGCGGACGGGACACCACACTCTGGGATTTCCCCAGCGGCATGCCGCGCCCGTTTGTGCCTTGGTGAACCAGCACGCGGCTCAGCCCTTTTGGCCAAAACAAACAACGCGGCCGTCGAGCATCGAGAGGATGACTTGGCCTTTCGCGTCGATGAGCAGGCCGTCCGGTAGCGGTTCTCCGCGGATTTCTTGTCGCCAGCGCGGCGCGCCGGTTTGTGTATCGAATGCGACGACGAACCATTGCGGATGAGCGCGGAATTTGTCTTGATACTTGGCGACCGCCACGACGGCATTCGGGCAGACCGCAAGCGCGACGGCTTCGAAATCGCTCGATTCGCCAAGATTCGACTGCCAGAGAACGGCTTCGTCGGCCACGAGCGCATCGGTCAGGTTGTCGCCGTGCCGAGGACGGTCTTTGGGTTTGTCGGGATAACCCTTTTCGAATCGGGCGGCCACTTTGTCGCAGCCGCTGGCGGTGACCTTGCCGTGCAGGTAATTCACAACCGCGAACGTGTTCTCGTCCCAAGCCGGTGGAATGCCGCCGTGACTCAACCGGTACGACTCGTCACCGTCGTGAACCGTGAAGCTGCCCTTAGACGACACATTTTGCGCCGCAGAATAAAGAATGCGGCCACCGGCCAATGCGTACCGGTCGCCGAACACGCCGATGTATCGACCGTTGTTCGCTTTGGGGTTACCTTGATCGAACGGCTCGGCCAGACACTCACCGGTCTGTAAATCGAACGCCGCGGGCGAGACCTGGTTTCCGCCTGCCAGGAGCAATCGATCACCTTGAATGGTCAAGTTGCCCTGGACACTGACGCCCTTTCGCAGCTCTTCATTCAGATGCCCGGATGAATTGTTCTGCCATTTGATTTTTCCGGTGTCGGCGTCGACGGCGTACACGTAGGTGCCGTCGTGATCGACGATTCCGGCTGCGAAATAGGCGACGCCATCCTGAACCAAGACACCCGAGTTGACCGGCCAGGTTGAACTCATCAAGCCGTAGGTCATGATGTGCCGTTCGACGGGAGCCGCTCGGAATCTCCAGACGAGCTTGCCCGTTGCTGCGTCGACCGCATACGCGAAACCGTCGCAGCTACCGAAGTAGACTTTGCCGGCGGCGATGGTCGGCGAGGCTTTGATTTCCGCCGGCGATCGGAACTGCCAGCGCAATTCTCCGGTGCTGCCGTCGATCGCGCGAACCTTTCCATCGCGACCGCCCACGAACACCACGCCGCCAGCGGAAACGGGCGCGGTGGGCGTCTGAGCGTGATCGGAAACGTGTTGCCACATCTGAGTGGCTGAGTCGGCGACGTTTGCCAGCGATCCGCCGGACCGCTGATTGTTAGCACGATAGGTGGGCCAATCGTTTTCGGACACGGGAAACGATTCGGATGCATCGGCTTGGCCGATCTGTTCGAGTCGGTCGGCTTCGGTGGCCACGTGGTCGAATTGAAAATCACCGGCGGAGCAGCGGGCGACGCGGCCGATTAACGACAGGTTGCAGTCGCATTGCCAGGGGCCCAGATACAGTAAGCCGTTGGCCGGCAGGGCGCCGTCGTTACACGCCGGACGAACGGCGCCGTCCACGAGCACTTTCTTGGCGGCGCGATCGAACCGCAACATTCCCTCACCGCGCACAAACAACGAGTCGGAACTCGCGGTGAGCCGAGTGCAGGCGCGTTTGCGAAACTTCAGGTCTTCCAGCACGTTTCCCGTTTCGGGATCGACAACCACGTGCGAACCACCGGGTCCGACGCCGAGCACTATGTTACCATCGATGAAAATCGCGTTGGGATTGTTCGTGACCTTCTTCTTCGACCACAACATGTAGCCGTCTTTCGGCGAGATGGCGAGGACGTTCATCCGCGTCTGACCTTGAATGATCAACGCATCGGGCGTAAACACACTCATGCAAGCCGATCGGAACCCGGGAGTCGAGGTGAGCCCCTTGCCCGGTTCTTCGATCAGGTCGAGAACATCTTTTTCATCATTCGTCCAACGGACCTTACCCGTGGCCAAGTCGAGGCAGCGAAGATGATGCGATGGGCAATACAGAGAAATCCGGTCGTCGCCCATCGAAAGGGCGCGGGAGTCGATCGGGTGCTCTTCGGTGTGTTTCCAGACCACGCGTTTCGTCGCCAGTTCGTAGGCGACCAGCGTGTTACCGAATCCCCAAGGAACGTGAGGCTTGCCGTAGTAGCCTTTGCTCATGTCGCCCCAACTCCATCCGCCGAACGATCGGTCTCCCTTCATGATCTCGGCACCGGGGTCTTTCTTGCCGGCCATCACGTACAGAATTCCATCGTTGAGCACCATCCACTTCCATTGGCCGGTGACGCCGTCGATGCGAATCTCGCCAATTTCTTCTCCAAATTCGGGGTCGAGCAGTAAACACCGGTCGCCATCAAGCATGTAGAAGGTGTCTTTGGTGGCGATGAAAGCCGAGCGGTGCACGAGGTATCGTTCGGGGAGATCGCGCTCCCACAACTGTGTGCCGTTGTAGCCGTTGCGGGCGATCAGTTTGTTGAGCATGTTCCATTCGCGGCGGTGATGGGCGATGTGCCCGACGGCGAGAAACGTCCGGCCGCCGGCGGCTGTGGTGATCGACGGGATAGGGATGTAAAACGGCTCGGCCATGAACTGCGTCATGTACGGTGCCTTAATCACAGTATCGGTTGACACGGGGTTGTTGTCGGGCCCGTGTTCCCAATGCGACCAATCGCCGGCTCCGTCGAGCGCCGGCTTGGTGAAACGCAACCAACTGCCTGTCGCATCTTTGAACGACTTAACATCGGCGCGTGCTTCGTTGAGATCGTTCTCGATGCGCGTGCCACCATGTTCGCCGCGAATGAATGCCGTTCCCCGAGGACGCAAAACGCGGAGCAATTCGGCATCCGGCACGGCACCCTGTGTCACGACGACGTCGACGATGTTGTCGGCATACGGAAGTTGTTCGAGCCGGCCTTGCTCGGCGACAAACCGATCGATGCCCAGACCCGCTTCGTCGGCTCGTTGTCGTAACGCTTCAACTTTTTCGCGGCTTTCTTCACGAACATGCACCAGCAGTTCACTCGACTTGGCCAGTTCCAGTGCCACGTCGTCATCGAAACCGACGACGGCGCATACGCCGCGGCGGATGCCCATTCGTTCGAGTAATTCTAGAGCGACGGCGCGCGCAGCGTCCGATTTTTCCGCACCTTCGGCACCCAAAACAGGTCTCCATCCGGCCGGGGCGAAGCAGATGGCTGCGATTGCCGCGACGATGAGTAAACCGGTCGCATTGCGATTTACTTTCAACTTAGCCGTCGCCCAGTGAGAAACGGAATCTGCGAACTGAGTTTTCGAACGTTGACTGACGGAATCACTCATTACGACCTCCGTAGGACTGCGATCGAGCCGACAATGGCGGCAACGAGTATCGCCGCAACGCTGATGAACGACATCGTGACTAACGACGTTCCCGACGCGACCGTCTCGACGGGCGTGTCACTTTCGACTGGTGTTTCAATCGCCTTGTCATCGGATGGTGATTCTTCCGGCGAACGATCGTCGCTTGCCAGGCTGGGCAACACTAATTCGGTATCATCCCGGGCGTCTTCCGATTCCTCGGCGGGATCGCTGGTGGGGATGAACTTGGCCGTCAGTTTTTCGTTCCAGACCAAAGGGATGTCGACGCCCATGCTCGGCAAAGGCTTCGAGCACGAGCAATCCTGATCGACCTGTAAGATGACCTCGTCGAGTTTCTTGAAGGAGATTTCCGCCGCTTGAAGCGGCGGAAACATGAGCTTGCCGCGACCGAACACGACGCCCACCCAGTGGGGGCCTTGCGGGTCGAGCCCACAAAACGAACTGAGAATTCGCTCGCGGGGATCGGAACGGTCGAGCTGAATCACGCTCACTCCGGGCCGATCGGTGCCCGACCATTTCTCAACCGTTTTTTCGAGAACCTCTCTGGCGGCTCCATCGTCGTAATCGAGCGCGGGAGAGAACAAAATCATGGCGACGTGCTGACCGAGCTCCTGCGAGAGCTGCTGGCGAACGGGCGAACTTTTCAGCGCCGCGAGGTCGTCGGCGCTGGGCGACGGTTCCCAATGATCGATGACGAAACTTCGCCCGGCACCCGCATTCTGACCGACTAGCGCAACGACCGGCATACTTGGTGGAGCCGAGGGAAGACCGTATTCGTTCCAGCGCACGTCGGGGTCATCGGCTTGGATCTTGACAAGTTTGAGGTTCAGATCGTGACCGGCGCCGTATAGCCAGGCGAGCAGGTCATCGTGAATTATCTGACCTGCCTCATCATCGGCATCGGCGATCACACACAACGAGTGCGTGTCGCGCCGCGTACGAAAGGCGGCGTCGCGGACCGTCAATTCGCAGGCGGCGACGAACGCGCCTGCCGACTCGAACGTCGTAGCAACCAGTGCCAGCGCAAGTACGATGATTCGGGCCAATGGTCTCACCCCCCGCTTTAAGAACGCGTTGAAAAATGGCGATACGCTCTGTTGAGTGCCGTGGGCGTTAGGACCTTTCTGGCATCGCAGACGGAGCCGCTGCTGGCACTCTTTTTCAACTGGCCGCTAAGCCGTGTCGCCCATCACTGTACCAGTCGAACGTCGCTCGTTCCAACCTCTCGACGAGAGGCAATGTCGCGAGAGACGCTTGAAGCGATCCCACAGCCCTCTGATGGGTGAAGTTTACGCCGTCATTTGTCATGTGAAAGGCGGCCACAACCGGGTTTCGAAATGGCTCCTTCATCGTTAGTGGAAAACGCTCGGGCCATCTCTTGCAGGAGCATGGACGCCAAAACTGGGCCTGCCTTGGCGCTTCTTGCGGGCGCCAATTGGTACAACGTTTTGCCAATACGTCGTTTACGGCGTCTGGAAAGTTTGCATGGACAGAAGCCGCCTGAGGCCGTATATTCCCGCACGATTCCCCCAGCGTCGAACAGTGTTTCCGCCATTCCGGCACTCTCTCCGGCTTGGCATTCGATTGGTGGGATCGACTTTCCTCATCTCGACTTCCACTACTGCAATTAATTGCTGATCTCGCCACGCGCAAATCAGGTTTTCCGTCATTCGGGAAACGGGGCTTTTGTCGCAAGGTGAGAACAATCGACGTACGACGTCGCGCAGCTTGGCACGTATGTTTGGCGATCCCAGTTTTTGCACGGGCAGGGAACTATGAAGCAGGTTTTTGGATCGGCTGCGATCGTCATTTTAGTCTGTGTGGTGGGCTGCCAGTCATTCTCGCCCCGTTGGCCGTCAAAACAAGCCCATGACACGGCACTCCGAGACGAGATTACCGCGGCGTACGAGCAGCTCAGCCAGTCGCAGGCCGATCGAGGCTCGTCGGTGCAGCAGGCAAGCTTCGAATCCGAATCCGGTGCCGCAGATGTCGGAGCGCCGGTCGCGCCGACTTCGCTAGCCGACGACATCAATCGCGGTCACGACGAGGTCAACAGGCAGAATTGGCAAGCCGCCAAAGCGTCCTACTGGCAAGCCCTACAGAAGCAACCCGATCATCCGGCGGCTCATCATCAACTGGCGATCATCGCCGACAAGCAAGACGACTTTCGCGCGGCCGAGTTTCACTACCAGTCGGCGCTTCGCACTAGTTCTTCCGATCCGAACTTGCTGAGTGACCTGGGCTACTCGTATTTTCTCCAGCAGCGGCATTCTGAAAGCGAAGACTATCTTCGCCAGGCACTCACACTCGATCCGACGCATGCGCACGCGCTCAATAATCTGAGTCAACTCTACCTGGCTCGCGTCGGCGGCAGCACGAACGAAGGAACGTCCGGTCTGAACAGCACACAATCGCAGGGATCGGCGCTACGGCCGGCTTCGTTTTCGCAACACGCAATCCACGACCGCCACACGCGAATTGCGACTGGGCGGAACGACAATTTGGCCGGCCTGCCGGAAGCACCGCCACCGATGTCGATGCGGACAGGTCTTCGCACACCGTCGCACGCGCCGCTGGCTTCGTCGCTGCCGGGCACGCTTCAGGCTGCACACCAACCGATTCCTGGACAAGCCGGACAGAACCTCAATCGGCTGTTTTCACAGATCGACGCCGGACGCGCAAACTTTCCCAGCGCAGCCGCAGTACCCGTCGGCTCATCGTTCAATGCCAACGGTGCGCCGATTACAAAGGGGATTCCAGTCGAGCACACCCAAGGACGCGTTGCGCCGGCTCACATGATGTCGGCACCAGAAGTGGTCCCAAATCGCTCTGATGCACGGCGTTTGCCATCCATTGGTCAACCGAAAACAGACCACAACCGAGTTTTGGGACGGGCACCAGCCAACCCACTGGATTCGATGCCTCGATGGCCTCCACCAGGACAGATGACGCCACGCCCGGCACGCCAAACCGAAAACTCGCCGCGCGTTCCTACCGCCTATCCCGTATCGGTCATTCCAAGCGGAACACAGATCAACCCGGGCGGCATGGCCTATTCCGGCCAGCAGGTCTCGTACGAGACGTATCAAGCCGGCTTCCCAGGACAGATGGGCGTTCAACCCGGTAGCCGAGTTGTTCGCCCATCAACGGGCACGCATCATGCTCACTACACCGTCCCTCAGGCGCCAACTCCAGCCGGGTCGTCCGACGCGTTGCAGATTCCGCAGCGGTGGCCAGTCGGGAGGTAGTGGCTTCGCAATCCGCGCGCCGTGCTGTTCGCAGCCAGAACACCGACGGCATCATCCTGCGCGCAACTGCTGTTCGAGTGCTTCGAGCACTTCACCGAGCGGCCAGTCTTGGGAGGCGACTTGGATGATCTTGTCCTGTTCGAGCAGCCCGATGACCTTCTTTTCGGCCGTCATCACCGTGCTGTGATTGCGCCCGCCGAAGTGCTTGCCGATTTCGTTGTAGGCGGCGTGCGTATGCTTGCGGGCCAAATACATGGCGAGCATTCTCGGTTGGCTGACCCATCGATGCCGGCGTGATGATTTGAGATCGTCGGGCGCAATTCCGAAGAATCCGCACACGGTCTGTTCGACGTCTGACATGCTCACAACCCGGATGCAGTCGCGTTCGAGATCGGCCAAGATACTTCGGGCAGCGGCCAAACTGATGCGCCGACCGGTCATGCTGAAATAGGTTTCGAGACAGTTCAAGGCACCGATCAGTTCTCGAACGTTGTTCTTGAATCGTTGTGCGACGAAGTTGAGTGCCTCGGGGGAAAGTTTCGCGTCCATCGACTTTGCGCGGTGTGTAACAATGTTCCGCCGCGTGTCGACGTCGGGGCTTTCGATCCGACATACCAGGCCGGAGAGCAGCCGCGTCGTCATCTCGTCGCTCAGCTTGTCGAACAGACGCGGATGCCGGTCGGCGGCGAGCACGATTTGGCATCCGTTGGCGTCGAGCTGTTTGAACGTATGCAGGAATTCTTCTTGAATAACGCGTTTGGCGTTGAAAAAATCAATGTCGTCGACCAGCAGGACGTCGACGCTCCGAAATCTCCGCCGAAAGCCGGGCGTCGTTTTCTCGCGCAGCGCCCCGGTGAAATAGTTGGTGAAGGTCTCGGCTGTGAGATACACGGTGTTGAGTGCTGGGAATTGCCTGCGGATGTGCTTGTAGATGCCCTCCAGCAGGTGTGTCTTACCTGTGCCGACGCCCCCGTACAGAAATAGGGGATTAAACTTCGCGCCGGGTGCAGCGCACACTTGCCGGGTGGCCGTGTAGGCCAACTCGTTGCACTTCCCGGAAATGAAGTCCGCCAGATCGGCGAATCGTCGCCGTGAACGGCCGGAAGGCGGCGCTGCCGGTTTCTTAGCGGTGCGAGTAGACTCGTCCGAACGGCCGGCGGCTCGATCGGTCTTCGTGTTGCTGTTTTCACACCGTTTCGCGATCGTTGCGTCGACCTCGAAGCTCACGCGGGCTGAGGCGCCCAACGTGTTCTGGGTGGCCGAACATATGTCGCTTCGAAACTGCCGTTGCATCCAGTTCAGCAGAAACGGGCTCGAGACGCCGACCGTGAGCGTATCATCATCGACGCGCAGTACGGCTGTGCGGAACCAATTGTCAAAGTTTTTTGGACCGACCAACCGTTCAATTTCGGCCCGAATCGCTGCCTGTTCGCCGTCGGAATCCGGCGCGCTTCCCAAAGGTTTGGGCTGCATCTTGCGACCCCCAAGCGCGCAACCCCACCACCCCAATGGACATTCTCTGCCCCTCGGATGGAAACGGAACAGCACTCCGTTGCCACGTCCAGCGACAAGTCGGACGGGATGCGCGTTGAATCTGGAAGGAGAAGAAACGAGACCGAACCGACCCTTTGGCACCAGGACGTTCGGTACGTGTCGTTCAATACATTACTCACTCAATGAGCTTGATAGTATCCGTGCCGTCGCTGGTGTCAAACACAAAAGGTGTTTTTCTTTTTCGAAGTGAAAACCTGTTGGCGGTTCACCCGAAAAACCCCGTAGCAATCGAACGATTCTCCAAAAAGTCGGTTGAGAAATGCATGGCACGCGCCGTTGACTGGCTGTGGATTACTTGAAGCCACGTCAAAACCCGGTTGTGGACAAATCTCGGCCTGGAAAATAAGGGGCTTGATTTGGCAACAGAGGGTTTTGACGCTACTTCTTGTCAACTCGCGAAAGTTTCGAACAACGAACGTAAGCCGACCGCTCGCCGATCTCCAAAAAGCCCAGCTCGTTGTACAACTTACGGGCGTAATGGTTGCGGGCGTCGACCGCGAGAAAAACAGAGTCACGTCCGGATTTTTCTGCTTCGGCGAGCCCGTCGAGCATCATCTGCTTTCCCATTCCCCGACCGCGGGCTCCCGAAACAAGGCCCATGTAGGCGACTTCCCAGCCTTTGTACTCTGGGTGATTGCTGAGCAGTAAAATGCCGACGTCACGCCCGCCCGACTGGTAGATTTTCCACAGGTTTGGATCAAATTCACCGGAGAGCCGATGGCCGGCTAATGATTGAGCGGCAGTTCTCAATCCGTTCATTTCCGGACAGTCGAGCGTGTCGACGTACGTGGCTTGCAGGACGCGCTCGAAGTATTCCGCGTTCGAGTCGGGCGAGAATGTTATCGTTTCAAGTCGTTCGCCCTGGTGGGACGGCAGAGGATCGTCAAGCGGCCTCTGCAAGTAATGCAGATCCGTCAAATGCACGAACCCGGCGCCCAATAGTGCTCGTCCGGCGCGCTCCCGGTCGACTTCGATGAGTGACTGTGCCAGCCAGATGCCCGCTCGGTCGATGCGGCAACAGATATCTTCGAGTAGCGCATTGACAACGGCATCGTGCGCTGCTCGAGACAGCGCGGCGGGCGGCCAGACCATCGCGGTCTGATCCTGCTGTTCGACGTACAAAGCTGCGCCGACCGGCTCACCGTCCTTTTCAGCCAACAGCAGTCCTGTTAGGGGGATGACACCGTTTTCGGCCGCTTCAAGCAGTTCACGCGTTGAAGACTGACGGAGTTCATCCGTAGAGTCGACAAACAGCAAGGAAACCGCCGTGTGATGTTTGTCGGGAGTCGCGACAGCAACCGAGATCATGGGCGTCCACCGCTGACGTTACTAAAGAAGTGGTCCCAAGACCCTCTGATCAATGGCCTACACACGCGCTGTTTGAGCAGTCAATGGCCAAGACGTCCGACCGTGGCGATCGGCATCTCAGATCACGGCATTCGGCAGCAGCCCGGCCCACAAGGTGGCGCGTCCGATGGAGGGCAATTCGAAGCAATCGGTAACCCGCCTCGCGCCACCGGCCGTGCCGGCGCGCTGAATAGCTTTTCGGCGTCCGACGCCCCGCAGGCAGGGCACTCCGGCAACTCCTTGCTGCGAATCAACGCCTCATATTGACGATCGCATTGCGTGCACTGGAATTCAAATATGGGCATGGTTGAGAGTCGCTGGTGGCATTCGCCGCTTGGTATTGGCTGTTGTGATTTCGTGGTACGTCAGAGCGCGCAGGCACTTTCTGGGTCGACTCTTCGTCGCTCCACGCGCATTCTCGAACGACCCGTGGATGCTAATTCGTCGACGTCGCAACGATGGTGCCTGTCGCGCGGAAGACGATCGGTTGGGGTCGGCCGGCGATTGTAAGCGTAAGCAGATCGTTGAACTCTCCCGGCGCATCGGGTGCCGTGAACGTCAGCGGCAGAACGTGGACGTTGCTCGCCTCCTGTGGCAAGCGAACCTTAAACGCCTGCTGGTCGGATTCGCACTCAAGTTTGTCGATACTGAACTTCTTCCTGCCGCGCAAGACGACGTTGGTCGTTTTTGTCTGACCTGGCGCGAGACGGCCGAGCGAAAGAAACGACGGCGTCACGGTGATGTCTGCCTCGATTCGCGCGGTCACTGCAACCGGCACGTAGGGATTGTTGGCATCATTGGTAACGAGCGTGATGTGATCGCGGAGCACGCCCGCGGGGGCATCGGGTTGGATTTGTACGACAAGATTGTACTTGACGTGACCTTGCCCGCGCGCGACCAAGACCACTTTGGCGCTGACGAATTTATTGCTCGACTTGATCGAGTCGATCGACCAGTTGTTGCGTCCGGCATACGTGATTCCCACGGTCCGTTCGGCCGACGTTCCCTGCTCGACGGCACCAAAGCTGGCCGAGCCCGGTGAGAACACGACGTCGGTGCGAATGTAGGCCTTAAGTGGCAACCGAACTTCGGCGAATCGCGGTGCGTCAATTTGAACAATCACACTCGACTGTTTGAGCCTCATGAACCGCCGCGTGTCCATTGCGACTTCCAGATACGTTGCGCCGCCCGGTTTGAGCGTCCGCTCGGGCATTTTTGCCGACGAACAACCGCAGGAGGTCCGCACATTCGAGATATGAACCGTTTCCGCGTACGGATTGACGACCTTAAAACGGTATTTGACGTCGGCACCGCGGGCAACCACGCCGAAATCGTGGTTTTTTTTCTCAAAAATCTGCCGAGCCCACTCTTGGCACTGCCCGTGCGCGGCGAGCGCGGCGACCAGAGCCACTGTGAAGCCCCCGCGTTGAAATATTACTGACGGTCTCATCTCGATGTGCTCTCGCAACTGGTTGTCTGAACTTATCTTACGAATCGGTCACTTGAGCCATCATCGGCCGACGGCAACCCGTGAGGTTAGTGCGCGCGTCCGGAAAAGTCAATGTTTTCAGCTCGGCGTGCCGTCCGTAACGATTTGCACGCAGGTGCGTGCTCGCATGAGGTCCCAATCCGCCGAAAACCTGCGGTAATACCGGTTTGAGCTTACGAGACGTCACAACTCTCACAAGCCGATTTGGCCGGCGAGCGGCACGGCCAATTCGAGCCTCGTGCCGCGACACGCGAATTTCGGCAGATCGACGAATTTCGAGAGAATACTAGACAAATCGCCGCCGGTCGACCATCAATACCCTGTTGTGGATCCTCGCGATAAAGCACGTTTTGCCGATGGAATTCGAAACTGCGCCGAGTTAATGGGGCGGCACGGTGTCAGTGCGCTGGGGCGATTGTACGATCTCACGGCAACGCGGCTCGTACGGTACGCCTTCACCTTGACGCGAAATCAGGCCGATGCCGAAGACGCCCTGCAGGCGGCGATGGTACAAATCGCACTCAAGCCCGGCTCCCTGGCCAGAGCCGAGTATCCCTGGCCCTACTTTCTGAAGGTCGTACGGAACGAGGCGCTGACCATTGTGCGCGTACGCCGTACGAGGCAGTTGCCGCCGGAATTCATCCCGTTTGATGAACGGTCCATGGCGACGTCGCCGTTCGACGATCCGGAAGTCGGTTGGCGAATCCGCGAGGCGGTGGATCAACTGCCACCACTGCAATCGGAGATCGTCGTTTTGAAGATCTGGGAACAGATGACCTTCGCCGAGATGGCCGCTGTGCTCGGTGAATCGCCCAACACTGTTGCCAGCCGATATCGCTACGCGCTACAAAAGTTATCACGCGACTTGCGGGTTTGCTACGAGGAGGTGTTCTATGATCGATGACCTCCACACCATCGAAGACGAATTGCGCATGGCGCTTCGGGCGGATGCGCCCGCGTTGCCACGTGTTGTACGGGGGCGAATTCTGAAGGCTGCTGCGGAAGCACAATTCCAGCGATCTCAGCGCCGCTGTTTAAGGTGCACATTTACTGTGCTCCTCATTTTCGTGGCGTTGGTTTATTGGAACGGACCGCCGTCGTCCAATCAACTTTCCGCGCAACCGTCGGAGGCCCGGGCGTCGGAGGCCCGGGCGTCGGAGGCCCGGGCGTCGGAGGCCCGGGCGTCGGAGGCCCGGGCGTCGGATGCGGCGCTGTGTTGGTCGCTGACATATTCGGTCGACGATACCGAAAACGGTCCTGCCGCCATTTCGCGGCTTGACGATTGGGAACTCGTCGAAGCGTTCACTCAACTGCGCGCGGTGTATGCCAATATCATTCGCGGTGGGAAATGAGGCTCAACAAATCGGGTTCGTTTCCCGAAGCCGCGACTGTTGGCAATATACCGTCGACCTTGCTCGTAGCAATCTGAGAACTCCTGTTGAATGGAAGAGATGACAGCCAGCACCGGCACGCTATCGTCGGCCAGTTTGGTTTTGCCACGGGGGACCTCTTAAGATTGACGTAATAGCGACACAAAGGCTCATGATTGTGAATTCTCTCGAAGAATGCTTCCGGCAATATTTCCCGTCGGTTTCGGGCAACGGTGAACTCGACGTTCCTGAGTTGGTCGAAGCGTTGCTCCAGTCGGCCCGCGCGGCTGGAGCCAGCGATATTCATCTGATTCCAACTCCGCATTCTCTCGACATTCGATGGAGAATGGACGGCGTGCTGCAAAACGTGGTGGAATTCCCACGAGAAACGGTGCCCAAGATCGTCTCGCGCCTGAAGGTGCTTGCTGAGCTGTTGACATATCGCACCGACGTCCCCCAGGAAGGCCGGTTGCGCGATGCAACGGGCCAGTCGGAAACGCGACTGAGCACCTTCCCGACAATGTACGGCGAAAAAGCCGTCGTACGGCTTTTTGCCGGTGCCGGCCGCTACTTGCATCTGGATGAGTTGGGGTTTCCCGATGAAATTCTCGCCGCGCTGCGGCGGTTGCTGGGAGAAACGTCCGGCGTGATCATGCTGACAGGCCCGGCCGGGAGCGGAAAAACAACGACAATCTATGCCTGCCTCAGAGAAATCGTAAACAAATCCGATGCGGGTCGGAGTCTTGTCTCCTTAGAGGATCCGATCGAGGTTGCCGTAGAGGGCGTGTCGCAGTCTCAGGTCAAACCGTCGGTCGGGTTCGACATGCATGCTGGGCTGAGGTCGTTGTTGCGCCAAGACCCTGAGGTGATCTTGGTCGGAGAGATCCGCGATCGGCTGACGGCTGAAACGGTTTTTCAAGCCTCATTGACGGGACATCTCGTGCTCACAACGTTTCACGCCGGCAGCGCGGCTCGGGCTATCAGCCGATTGTCCGACATGGATATCGAGCCGTACCTGCTCAGAAGTGGCACGCGAGCCATTTTTTGCCAACGGCTTCTCCGCGCTTTGTGTTCATGCGCACGCAAGGCCGAAACGACTCAGGTGCTGCCGGGGCTCGACGCGGCCATAGCGCATGTGCCCGTGGGATGCGAGACATGCCGGGGAACCGGCTACCACGGCCGATTCGTGCTATCGGAAATGCTGGAACCCGATGCGAACCAGATGGGACGGGCCATCCTGTCGCGGAGTGATGCGTCGCGGCTGGAAGAGCTCGCTGTCGACGCGGGCATGGTGACTCAGCGGGTACGCGCACTGGAAGCCGTCCGCGCGGGCAAGACGTCGGTGGACGAAATCATCCGTACGTTTGGAGTCGCGGCCGGAACGCCAGAGGTGGGAAAGCAGGCAGATGACTAAGTCACCGGGCTCGGCGAGCGGGAAATCGGTATCGCTCGAAGGTTTGATCGCGCTGACCGACGAAATGACATCGCTGATTCGGGCTGGTGTCCCGCTTGAATCGGGCCTGATGCAATTTGCAGAGGATCATCCCGGCGGGCTCGGCGAATTGAGCCGCCGTATCGGCGAACGAATGGACGGAGGCCAATCGTTGCCCGAAGCACTCGATGCCGAGGGAAACCGCGTCCCGACCGCTTTTCGGGCGATTGTCGAGGCGGGACTGCGGGCCGGCAAGCTGACCGTCGCTTTCGACGCGCTCTCGGGATACGCGTGGGAGTTGGTGGAATTGCGGCGGCAGATCGGAATCGCGCTGTATTATCCGTTCATCGTGGTCATGGCTGCCTACGGGCTGTTTTTGGTCGTTGCATTGGACGTGATGACGAGGATCAACGATCTGTACAAGCCGTCCGAAGTATCTTCGCATTATGTTGCTCACGCTCTTGCAGCGCTCGATCGCACGGTCATGTATTGGGGTTGGATTCCGCCGCTGATCGGGCTCATTTTGGTCGTGTGGTGGTTTCGCTCGAGTGATCAGCGGCTGCTTTCGGGTGTGGGACGCGGCAGTTTGATCGGTTGGATACCGGGAATCCGGCGGATTGGTGAGAACTTTCGCACGGCGAATTTTGCCCATTTGATGAGCGTGCTGGTCGAACAAGGCGTTCCATTCAGTGAGGGAGCCCTGCTCGCGGCCGAGGCAACGGGCGATCCCAAACTGCAGAGTGCCGTGACGTCATTGGCCGAAGCAGTGGCGCGAGGCGAATCGTTGTCGCAACCCATCGCAGGGATCAAGAGCCTGCCACCGTTCTTGGGTTGGGTGCTGCAGCAAGGCGACCGTCAGCAGTCGCTCGACAAATCACTGCGGATCGCAGCCGACGTCTACCGTCGCCGCGCAAAGCAGCAGACCGACTGGTTGAAGATCACGTTCCCCATTCTCGCCGGTGCCGGTATCGGCGGTGGCGCGACGTTGCTCTACGCGCTCGTGTTGTTTTACCCCGTAATCGAAATGATGAAGAACATTGCTGCCGACTAATACGTTCACTGACAGAGCAGACAACGAACAAGAACAAAGTGGTCACACGGCCTATGAGACGGTGATTGAGAATGGCAACGTTTCGCTATACAGCGATTGATACCGACGGCCGGGCTGTTTCCGGTAAAATCGAAGCAGAGAACTCGGTCGCCGCGACCGCACAGCTCGAAGCCGACGGCTTACGTGTCGAGAGCATCGAACCGATCCCGCCGGCTTCAACTCCTGCCAATGAGCGTGATGTTCGGCTCAGCACGGGGGACCTCGTCCAGCTTGGTGGGCAGATCGCCGACATCACGGCTTCCGAGTTGCCGCTGGCTTCGGGCCTGGCGGCGCTTCGCCAAGAATTGCCTCGCGGCCGGTTGCGTCGCGCACTGGGGCAAATTGTATTGCGGCTGGAGAAGGGCGATGAACTTGAAAGCGTACTCAAACGGCATACCAGGTCAGACGATGTTATAGCGCTTCTTCGCGCGGGAACTCGTTCGGGTCGCACGAGTGAAGTTCTCGGTCAGTACATTACCTATTCACGCAGGCTTGCCGATCTCAAGAGTACGGTGCTAATGGTGCTGAGTTACCCGGTCATACTTCTACTGACGACTTCACTGATATGCGGTGTCGTCTTGTTGGGCCTTGTTCCGATGTTCAAGAACATCTTCGTAGCCTTCGACACCGAATTGCCGAGCATCACAGTTCTACTCATCGAAATTTCCGATCTCGCAGTCATCGTCGTACCCTGGTTGGCCGGGGGACTGATTGCCCTCGTTCTCGTCGGTTGGTTGTGTATCGTGTCGTCGCGAGGGCGAATTGGCCTCGGGTACCTGTTGCGGCAAGTGCCGCTCGTCGGCTCGATGTTCTATTGGACTTCGTTGTCAAGCTACGTTCACCTGCTGGCCATCTTGATCGAGCACGAACTGCCGATGCCGGACGCCCTACTTCTCGCCGGCGATTCTGCCGCCAGCCCTCGCATTCGCCGGGCGTCGCACAGGCTTTCGCAGGAAATCTCCCAGGGAGAACCGCCCTCGACGTCGCTCGTTGCACTCTCCGGGCTGCCGGCTTCGCTGATCCAGGTTTTGATGTGGAAAGAGCACAAGGAAGCCATGGCCGATGCACTCCACGCGCTGGGTGAAATGTTCCTCAGCCGAGCTCGATTTCAAAGTTGGTTCTTCCCAATCATTCTCGGTCCGTCGATTTTGATCTTCGTCTGTCTGTCGATCGGTTTTGTGACACTTGCTTTGTTCATGCCGTTGATCAAGCTGCTCAACGACATGTCATAAACCCAACGGCTCATGTCTGGTAAACGACGCTGATGATTCGAAACTTTGTGATAACAACATGGGACGCTCTTCGCGAGCGGTTCATTGCACCCCGGCAGGGGGCGCTGTTGCTCGCGCTGTCGATCGCCGTGGAAAAGCAACTTCCGCTGGTGCCGGTCCTCGAGGCATTCGCCGAAGATTCACACGGTCGATGGCGCGTACATGCGCTGCAACTTGCTGACATGTTGCGTGAAGGCGACCCGTTAGCGGATGCTCTCGAGACTCTGCAGGGCGTCGTTCCCGCCCCCGCCGTGCTGGCAGCTCGTGTTGGTTCGGAGTCGGGCACGCTGGGACCGGCGCTTCGGCTGGCCGCCGAGACGTTTACGAATGAGAAACCATATCAATACGGAGCCGTCAGCTCGCTGTTAATCTACTTAAGCGGTCTAACTGGAGCGATGATCTCGATCACCGGCTTCGTCATGTACTACATCATTCCAAAGTTCAAAAAAATCTTTGCCGACTTCGGCACAGAGCTTCCCGATTCTACCACCACTTTAATCAACGTGTCTGACGCAGCCGTGAGCCTGTTCCCGCTGCACACGCCATTGGTCTTCATCGCGGTCGCGCTGGCGATATTTTTCTTCGTCTACGGATCACGGTCACTGGCGCGTTGGCCCTATGTGCCCCGTTTTTGGCCGTGGTTGAGAGGCCCCGAGATCCTCAGAGCGATTGTTGTCGCAGTCGAAGCCGGCCGTCCTGTCACGACGGCTTTGGCCACGCTGGAATCCGCCTATCCAGACCAATCGGTGCGGCGGCGGCTTGTACGCGTGAAGCACGCCGCCGAAGCGGGGGACGACGTTTGGCACAGCTTGATGACGAACGGAATCATTCGTCACACGGACGCGGTCGTGCTCGAAGCGGCCCAACGGGCGGGGAATCTTCCCTGGGTGCTGCGTCATCTGGCCAACAACATCGAAAACCGCGCGAACTACCGTCTTCTACTGTTCCTCGAGTCGGCCCGCCCAATCCTTCTGATTGCGTTCGGCGTGCTCGTCGGGTCGATCGTGATTGCCCTGTTCATGCCGCTCATCAAACTCCTAAACGATTTGTCGTAACCGAGAAACAACCTTGAGACATTCGGAGAACAACAGTTGAACCGAGCCCGTAGAAATTGTTCGATTGCGTCGAAACGCCGCTGTGGAAATTCGGCGAGCCGTGCTGGTGTCACGATATTGGAACTAATCGTCTCGGCCGTTCTGTTTGGCACAACGGTAACTGTCATCTTGCCGACAATTCACTTGTATTCGTTCGAACAACGCGCGGCGGTCCATCGCAGAATGGCTCTCGAGGAAGCCGCCAACATCATGGATCGACTGACCGCGCGGTCATTTGATGAGATCTCCGCGGAATCGGTCGGCGACGTGACGCTTGACGATGAACTGCGACGACAGCTTCCGGAGCCCGAGTTCTCGATCGCGTTGACGTCCCCGTCAGACGACGCGGCGGCGAAACACATCTCACTGGAACTGTCTTGGCGCGGTCGTCCCGGTAAACGCGAGGTGCCCGTCCGGTTGGCTGCTTGGGTTTATCAGCAGGAGGGCGGTCGATGAGAATTCATCATCGAGTATCTTCCGGTCGGCGGATGCGCGCGGCGCGCAATACGTCGACTGCTGTAATTGCGCGCGTACGACGAGGCGGGGTTTCGCTGATCGAAGTTGTCACCGTCATGGCTATGTCGAGTGTGATACTCGGGCTGTCAGTTACCGCGATTCACTTATTACTGCGCGCCCAACGGGGCGCGTTTCGCAATGTCGCTCAGAGCCAGATGTTGATCCAAGTCTCGCAACTCTTGCGGGATGACGTGCATGCCGCGACCGACGCCAAGATCGGTCCGGCAGGTGGAGACGTCGTCGGAGGACGTTTGCTGCTCGAGCTTCCCGGCGGAAAAACCATCACTTACGCAGCGTCGCCCCGGCAGATCGAACGCGTGGTTCACCAATCAGAAACGGTCGAACATCGAGACGCATTCCGCCTGCCAGATGAAGCGATTGTCTTATTCGAACGAAGCGACGCGCCAGCGAGCATACGGGCCATCATCCGAAAGCCGACGTTAAGTGACGAAGTCGTCGCGACAACTCGTTCGAATAACTCCGAACTTCAACCGACCCGCGTGACGCGAATCGAAGCCACGTTGGCCCGAGACCATCGCTTCGCGCTGCCCCAACCGTAGAGTGGAAACTGATCCGTGCGCAGCATTTCTTGTAACAAACGCATCTCCCGTGAAATCGCGATCATGGCGATCGGATCGAGTCGTGTCATCTCACGGCGCCGTGGCGCGATCCTCGTGGCAATGATGGTTTGCATCGTGTTGATCTCGTTGATACTTGGTGCGCTACTCAAGCTGTCGGTCGCCCATCGGCGTCAGGGACTCCGCGAGCAAGAACGCATTCAAGCTCGCTGGCTGGCCGAATCCGGCGTCGAACGGGCAGCCAATCGGCTCTCGGCCGATTCCGACTACGCCGGAGAAACTTGGGAGATTGCCGCCGAGAACTTGGGAAACGCCGGACCTGCCCGAGTCGAAATCCAAGTGAAAACCGACGAGGGCCGCCCCGACCAACGAGTCGTGACGGCCGTCGCCGTTTTTCCCGCTGATCGAGCGCGGTTCGCCAAACGAACCAAACAGTTAGTGATCCAATTAAATGCCCAACCGTAGGGAGCTGAAACGATGTCAACATCGGAACGACTATCATCTCAAGTCACTAGAAGTAAAGCCGAAACCCTCTGTTGGCTCGAAACGTCCTTGATCTCAAGTGCCGGTATGCGCCCACAACCGGGTTTCGGGATGGATTCTACGCGCCGGCAGCGCTCAGTTCGCCGAAACAAGGGCTTTACGCTCATCGAATTGCTCGTGGTCATCGCGATCATCGCGATTCTGATTGCCTTGCTGCTGCCCGCCGTGCAGTCAGCGCGGGAGGCGGCCCGCCGAACGCAATGCAAGAACAACTTGATGCAGATCGGTGTGGCGCTGCACAACTACGAAATGGCCTACGAGGTTTTTCCACCGGGGTCGATCGACCTGAGCACGTCGATCACCAACGACGAAAAAGGTTACAAGATGAGTTGGATCGTGCAGATTCTGCCGCACCTTGAGCGATCGAACCTGTACAACCATGTCGATTTTTCGGTCGGCGTTTTCGACAAAAAAAACGATGCTGCTCGTGCCATTCCCATCGAGATTCTCACCTGCCCCAGTTCGTCCATCGGGACGTCTTCAACGGCACCCGGTGGGGCGCTTGTCGGTGTCAGTCATTACGCCGCTTGCCACAACGACGTCGACGGCCCGATCGATCTTAACGGCAACGGAGTGATGTTTCTCAACAGCAGCATTCGCTACCGGGACATCACCGATGGGAGCTCGAGTACGATCGCTGTTGGAGAGATGCAGCCGCTCGGCATGCTCGGTTGGATGTCGGGAACAGCCAGTACGCTAAGGACAACCGCTGCCATCAACGGCATGTACGATTTGAGTGCGATCGAAGCGCTGCGCCCGAGCGGCACTGCTGACGCCGGTGAGGAAGAAACGGGCGAAAAGCGGCATCCGGAAAGTACCGGAGGTTTTTCGAGCCCACACGCCGGCGGTACGCAGTTCTGCTTCGCAGACGGATCGGTTCGATTTTTGTCCGAAAACATGAATCTGGCAATGTTCCAATTCATGGGGAATCGCCACGACGGCGAACTGCTGACGACCGGTTATTGAAAATGGTCCCAGAACGCTCTGATGGTCCACGCGTGCCCTTTGATTCTTGCGCCAAAACCCACCACAACTCGGTCTGGTGACGGCGTCTTGCGCGTCACCGACGCGGCGATCCGTCAACGACGCGCCGCGCTCTCGCGCCGAAAGGCGGGTGAACATGCACGCACGCCAAGCCGAAGGGACCAGACCCCAAGTGAGCGCTTGCTGTAGGACTACGCAACATCACGTCAGTCGGCAACTGGTCCGGCCGTGTTTTTCGAGATAGCGCTGGTGGTATTCCTCGGCTCGGTAGAAGTCAGAAGCCGGGGCGATCTCGGTCACGATCGGAGCGGAATACCGCCCGTTCTGCTCGAGCGCGTCTATCGAAAGCCGCGCCGCCGATTCCTGCTCGGCAGAGTGAAAGAAAATGGCCGAGCGATATTGTGATCCAACGTCGGGCCCCTGCCGGTTGAGCGTGGTGGGATTGTGGTTCTCCCAGAACGCGTCCAACAGTTTTTCGTAGGCGACTGACTCCGGGTCATATATGACCTGCACAACCTCGGCATGCCCCGTCGTTCCGGTGCAGACGTCTTGATACGTGGGGTTGTCGAGCTTGCCACCTTCGTACCCCACCTCGGCTGAAATGACGCCCGGTAACGACCGAAACAGTGCCTCGACGCCCCAGAAACATCCTGCCGCAAATGTGGCTGCCTGTTGTTCTGACATCCGTCTTCCTCTCAGTCTGCTGGATCCGTTTCGATTCTACTTTGAGACGCTTCCGCGAGCCAGCTTCTTACGTACTAACGTGACATTGTCTCGTTTTGCTTTGGCGGCTTCAGACGTGATCGAAGCTGAAGTACGAGCGTTTGAGTTTCGTCACGCGCGCCCTAATCCGTTGTGCCTCAACAGCGCTTCCGAGTTCGGTTCTCGGCCTCGGAAGTCCTTAAAGATTTCCATCGGGTGTCGGCTTCCGCCTTGGGCGAGAACCGTATCGCGAAATCGCCGGCCCGTTTCGGCGACCGCCTGTGGATCATCCAACCCCGCATCTTCGAAAGCGCTGAACGCGTCGGCACTGAGCACCTCAGCCCATTTGTAACTATAGTATCCCGCCGCGTATCCACCCGCAAAAATGTGCTGAAAACCGCACAACGATCGATCTTCTGGCAGCGACGGAAGTACCGAGGTCGTCCGGCTGACTTCACGCGCGACATCGAACACGGTTGCTTCCCCATCCGGGTCGTAGCCGTCATGCAACCGCATGTCGGTCATGCCGAACGCGAGTTGTCGGAGCATTTGCGAACCGGCGCGATACGTACGAGCCGCGCAGATCTTGTCGAACAGCTTATCGGGAAGCGGTTCGCCCGTCTCGAAATGCGAGGTCATGCCGAGCAGCGTCGGCCGGTGATAACACCAGTTCTCCATGAACTGGCTGGGCAGTTCAACGGCATCCCATTCGACGCCGTTAATACCCGCCGCGTCGGCGTAATCGACGTTCGTCAGCATGTGCTGCAAACCGTGGCCGAACTCATGAAACAGCGTTTCGACTTCACGGAAGGTCATCAGCGAAGGTTTGTCGCCGACCGGTGGAGTCGAGTTGCAGACAAGATGCGCGACGGGAAGCTGAAGGCCCTCCGCGGTCCGCCGCCTCACAAGGCAATCGTCCATCCAGGCACCACCCCGTTTGTCCTCGGGCCGCGAGTAGGGGTCGAGATAAAATGCAGCCATCGGGCCGCCGTTCTCGTCGGCGATGCGAAAAAAGCGAACGTCGTCGTGCCACACGGGCGCTTCACCATCGGCCGGTTCCACGCTGATTCCAAACAGGCGACCGACCAAATCAAACAGCCCGGCCAATACGCGTTCTAATGAGAAGTAGGGGCGAAGCTGTTCGTCGGTGTAGTCGAAACGCTTCTCCCGCAATCGTTCCGACCAATAAGCGACGTCCCAATGCGCAAGCGGCTCGGTGAACCCCGACTCGGCGGCGAGCTGTTTGAGATCGTTCATGTCTTGCTGGGCCGGCTCCCACGAGGCGGACCGAAGTGTTTCGAACATCTCGCCGACGGCCTCGGCTCCCGACGCCATCTTGCGGGTCAGACTGACTTGGGCATACGTCTCGAATCCCAACAGCTTCGCCTTTTCGCTACGCAGGCGCAGAATCCGCGGGATCAACGCGCTGTTGTCGAGCTCGCCCTCGGAAGCCCGCGTAATGAAAGCCCGGTAGACCTGTTCCCGGAGTTCCCGGTTCTGGCAATGCTGCATGAACGGTCCGAAACTGGGATGGTCGAGCGTGATCCGCCACGGCCCCTGTTCGGGCGTTGCGTCGGCTTGGTTGTCTGGCTTGTGTTCGTTGTACGTTTGGGCGGCAAGTTGCAATAGGCTGGGCGGCAAGCCGGTCGCGTCGTCGGCCCGAGTCACAATCAGCGAGAAGGCTTTCGTCGCATCGAGCACGTTGTTCGAGAAATCGGTACTCATTTGTGAGAGTTCCCGTGCGATCTCGTTGAATCGCTCGCGCTCGTTGCTTTCCAGGCCAATGCCGGCCAATTCGGCCTCCTGCAACGCCTGCCCGACGATTCGCTTTTGCGTGCTGTCGAGATCGTTCCACGCGTCTGATTCTCTGAGAGTCTTGATCGCCTGATAGATCGGCTTGCTCTGTTTCGCCCGCAAGCCGAAAGCAACCATTTCGCCCAACACTTCTTCGTGAGCCTCGCGCAGTTTGGGCGAGTTCTTCACGCCCGTTAGATGCGAAACCGGCCCCCAGGAGAATTCGAACGGCCGGCCGATCTCGTCGAGTTCTTCGATCGTTCCCTGCCATGTCGGCGTGACACTCCTCTCGAGTTCGTCCAAGCGACCCGTCGCTTCGTCCAAAACGCGACGCATTCCTGGCACCACATGTTCGGGTGCGATCACGTCAAATCGCGGAAGCGGTGCGTTGTCCAACAGCGGGTTCTGGTTCACGTCGAGGCTCGGTTCGGTCATGAGTCGATTTACATCCATGAAAATTGTCAATGTGCTCGGCCGTATGCCGTCGTGCGGAGCCCATTATCTGCTGAGGGCACAAATACTTGCAACACATCGGCGGGGGGCTTTTTGGTCTGAAACTCGATTGACGATCCGCGCGGGGACATGCTCTGTCAGGAGATGGTCGAGCAAACACGTGCATGCGGACGGTCGATCGTTGCTAGAGTAACAGTCGCTCTCGATCAACCAATCCGGATCGCATTTGACTCAACCCAGTAGCTGATCAGGCGTTCGACGTGTGAGTATTAGTGCCCCTGAATCGGTCTTTCCATAAATCCCTTCGAGGGATACACTTCCCGCCCCGCTTAAGAGGGCCGGGTTGCGCACGTCTCACGGACAGAGAGGACGTATTGCCGGTGTGCGCGGCGAGTTCCGTGCACTCGACATCGCCGCGTCATCACGACGAACGCGAACTGGCGGGCGGGCGAGTTTGAGGGATGCACCCGGCTTCGGGCGGAAAGGAGTCTGCCGTGCCATTTGAACCATTGTGTTTTGTGCATGCGACCGATTTGCTGCTCGATCACCCACTGCGGGAGATGGGTGGCGTCGACGATCGGTATCGCCGCACGCTCGAAGACGCGTCGCTTATCGCGTTCGACCGGCTGATCGACGTGACGATCCAACGCAAAGCCGACTTCTTGTTGTTGGCCGGCGGCTCGTTCGTCGCGGACGATCGCAGTTTGCGAGCCGAAACGGCGCTCCGTCGTAATCTCGATCGGCTGGGCGAGCACGAGATTCGCGTGTTTGTGATTCCCGGCCGTTCCGATCCGGCGGCTGCGTGGCGCCGTCTGCCGAACCTGCCGGACAACGTCACGCCGCTGCTCGACGAGCAGTGCGAACCGGTCGCCGTTATCCGCGACGGAAACGTCATTGCCAGTATCTCGGTCGAGAGCGCTACAAAATTGATCGAGTGGAGCGAAACGCCCATCGATCTGACACGCCCCGCCTCGGCCTATCGCGGGCCGTTCACGGTCGGCTCGCTCATGGTCGATGACAATATGTTGTGCCCCGGCGATCGTGACAACAAATATACAAAACAGAAGACGACTCCCGATGGCGACAGCACCGTCGGCCTGCTGACCGAGACTCCGTTCGCACAGCATCTTGCCGACTGTCCGCTCGACTACCTCGCATTGGGCGGTCCCGGACGACGCTGCTCTCTCTCGATGCGCACCGGAATCGCGCACCATCCCGGCTCGATTCAGGCGCACGGGCCGCACGATTCGGGTCCACACGGCTTCACATTCATTAATGTCGATTCCGACGGCATGGTTCACAGCAATTTCATTCCCGCGGCGCCTGTACGATACGAAACAGCGTCGATCAGAATTCACGAAGAAACGCACCGCAACGATCTTGCCCAACAATTGCGCGATCGTTTCAGTCAGTTCCACTCAGAAGCGGGCGAGGAACTTTGGTTTCTGGAATGGGCCGTCGAAGGTGACGGGCCTCTGGTCGAGATGTTTCAAAGTGCCGTCGAACGCGCACCGCTGCTGGAAGCGGCCGAGCTTTCGACGTCGTTGGCCAAACAGGTTCAACTATCGCATTCGTATCGCCTTCTTTGGCAGGACCCTGGGAACACTCACGTCCACCGCCATGAACCGTTAGCTGCCGAGTACTTCACGACACTCGCAGACCTGCAGCCCGATTCGAAGGATGCGCTGTTGCGAGCCGCCGCTTCTGCGCTACCCGAAGACGACCCGCATCGAGAGCGATTGGTGATGCTTGTTGATGAAGTCGACCGCGCGACCGTGGCGGCCCGCGCCCGCCGACTGGGCATGGTCCAATTCAACACGCTGCCGGAGGAGGGGTCACTGACGTGAAACTCACCGAAATCGAGATCGAGCGGTTCGGCGTCTGGCAGGATGTTTCACTACCGCTCTCAAATTCCGGTCTGAACGTCGTGTATGGCCCTAATGAGGCGGGCAAGTCGACGATGATGCGATTCATTCGCAGCATTCTGTACGGCTTCCGCCGTTTTGGCTCGGAAAACGTCGGCGCGACCGCCGCCGGCGCCAACTGGGCGGGCGCCCTCTCGGTTGAAACCAGCGACAAGCGCTGCCGGATCCATAGAATGGCACGTCAAGGAACCCGCGGTGCTGTTTCGGTGACCGGCATGAACGAGGAAACTCCCGCCGAACAGATTTTATCTGGGCTGCTCGCGAATACCGATGAAGGCGTGTTCGAGAACGTGTTCGCCATCGGGTTGAACGAGCTACAAGAGTTGGCGACGCTGAATCGCGATGAAGTCGCCGATCACGTATACGGCGTGTCGTTGGGTCCTGTTGGGCAAAAACTACTCGACGTCTCTGAAATCATCCGCCGTGAATGCAATGGCCTGCTCGACGGACCGTCTGATACCGGTGAGATTGCCGACCTGTTCAAACAGGAACAAGACCTCACCGACGAACTCGAAGCGCTCGCCGGCCTCAAAGATCAATATGACGAGTCGGCTCGCCGGCGTGAATCGCTGGAAAGTCAAACTGAACAGTTGAAACAGCAGCAGACCGAGATCGCCGGCCTTCTGCGCGGGCACCGGTACCTTGAACGGGTCTGGAAGCCGTGGATTAAGGTGCGGAGTATTCAACAGGAACTCCAAGCGCTGCCGGAATTCAGCGGCTTCCCGGACGACGGATTGCAGCAACTTGCCCAGATCGAGGCAGACTTCAAGTCTGCCGTCGCAAGTCGCAACCAGATTCGTGAACAGAACAAGACCCTGCGTCAGAAGTACACCGGGATCGAGTCAAATCGCGGTTTGTGCCGCAACGCCGCCGTTATTCAGAGCTACTACGACCGGCGCGATTCGCTCAAGGAAACCGGCGAGAAGCTCGAGGCGTGTGAAGCGGAAGTGGCGCGACTGGAACGCGGCGTCGAAGACGTCGTTCGGGAACTCGGCCCCGATTGGTCTCTTGAACGACTCGCCGAGACCGACATTTCGCCGTCGGCACACTACCGTATGATCCGCGCTGCACGCGGCTATCAGTCGGCTTCAGCGAAGTGTAAGAGAATCCGTCGTCGTCACGACCGTCTCAAAACGGCCTGCAAGCACCGGGCCGCCCAACTCAAGGACAAAATCAGCCGACTGGGCGGCCTCTCAATCGAAGAAGGTATCAAAGCCGGCCGGCAGCGAATGACCCAGGTACAAGACCTGGGACGGCTGCGCCTGTGCGCGGCCGATCTGAATCAACGCCGGGAACAGCTCCAACGTGAGAAGCAGAGGCTCACGTCCGGCGCTGACATCCCCAAGTGGATTAACGCGGTGTTGTGGTTGCTGATTGTTGGGGGCATCGCGGTCGCGGCAATGGGGTTCACCTCGGGTGTTATGAACAATGGACTCGCAGGTACGTGCTTGGCGCTCGTCGGCCTGACGGGGATCGGCCTCGGCTTCGGTTTTCGGCAACACCTACCCGAGCGATCTGAATCGGCACTCGACAAGGTTCAACAAGAAATCAACGAGGCCGATGATCAACTCCGGCAAATGCAGGAGTCCATCGGGCAGCTCGCCGGGTCCAAGGAGCGTCTTTCCGGCGAGCGGGCTCAAGAAGACGCCCTGGATGCGGAACTCATTTCGCAAGCAGCGCGCGAACTTTTTGAACTGGAACGATTGGCCGAGGGTGAGCGAGAATCACAGGCCGCTCGTGCGCGATTGAGCGGTTTGCGTGCTCGCTATCGTGATGCGCAGCAGGACGCTAGTCGCGCGCGACAGCAGTGGTGCCTGTCACTTAAGGGTTCAGGAATTGCCGAAACCGTCAACACGCGCGAGGCATTCGAATCGTGGTACCACGTTGTCCAGGCGGCGGAGCAATACCGCGCGTACCGTACGGCCCAAAAGAGTCTCACTGGCTATCGACAGGAAATCGAAGCATTCCGAGAACGAATGCATGAGATCGGTGAATCGATCGATTGGCCGAACCTCGACCATACCGATCCGCTGGACTTGCTCGACGCCTGGAATCGCGAATTGCAGGAACAGCTTGCCGGACGTTCTCAGAAACTTGAGCTGCGGCGCAAGGCGAAACAGAGCCGTAAGGAACTGCGGCGCGCGCAGGCGCAGATCCGCGAACTCAAGCAGAAGCGGGGTGCTTTGTTCGTACAGGCCGGGGCATCGGACCGCGAAGAATTTCAGCAGCGATTCGAGTGGATGTCTCAGCGCAAAGATCTCAAAGAGTGTCTCGACATCGCGCGAGCAGAATTGGAAGCCACTGCGAACACCGATCCGGAACTGGCGATTGTCGAAGACGACTTACTCGAATACGACGACGACGAGAACCAAGAGGCGACCGAGCTGCTCGAGCTGCAACGGGAAGAGATCGACGAGCAACAGCGCGGTTTGTACGAAGAGCTGGGACGCCTCGAACAGACGATGGAGGATTTGGAAAACGAGCGCCGTTCGACTCGCCTACGCTGCGAAAGGTCGCGGGTGCGTGAGGAAATCCGAACGGCCGCCGAGAACTGGTTTGCGATGCAAATGGCCGGCCAGGCCACCGAGGGAATGTGCAGCCGGTTCGAGCGGAACTGTCAACCGGCGACTCTCGCCGGCGCGTCAGAATACCTCGCCCAGATGACCGGTGGACGCTACAAGAACATTTGGACGCCGCTGGGCAAACGACATTTGTGTATCGACGATGGCGCACAGAGCCTGCGTGTGGAACAATTGAGTAATGGAACCCGCGAGCAGTTGTTCCTTGCCGTCCGCCTAGCAATGGTCAAGGAGTTCTCGCGGCAAGGCATCGAACTGCCGATGGTGCTCGACGACATCTTTGTGAACTTCGATCAGATTCGCACCGAAGCGGCCGTTGAGACACTGATGAACTTCGCCGAATCGGGCCAACAGATTCTATTGTTCACCTGCCACTTGCACCTGGCACACATGTTCGAGAGCAGGGGAATCGAACCGATCTGGCTACCGGGCCACAACCCACCCATGCAAGAGCGCCGCGCTGGCTAGTCGTTCGTGTACGGCACGGCGCAACCGTTCACATCAATGAAGTGCGGCAGCGGCGTTCTGCGCTGCATGCGACGACGACCCCCACCTCAATCGTTCAGCAAATGCAGCCGGAGTAGGTTGAGAATTGCTTTCGCAGCACGGCTCTTGACGATCGAGGTATCGCCGAGCAAAGTGTGTTTGCGAACCTCGAGTAGGCCTTCCCCGGCCAAAGCGATGTACGCGTGAGGGACGTCGGACTGCGCGTCTTCCGGGTCATACTCTGGGCATTCGGTGACCGCGAGTGCGTAGTCGCTTTGAAATCGGTCGCGGCAGGCCTTCGCCATCTCGCCGGCGAACTCTGCGCTGATGGTGTGAACCCGCTGTGTCGGCTCCCGATCGATGCCGAGCATGGCGGAATGTGCCGCGGCTTCGGGAAGAACGACTCCACCTAGATAGCAGTTGCCCGATTCGGCCGCGTCGGCGAGCCGTTGGGCCAACAGGCCGCACGTGCCGGCTTCGGCCGTTGACAGCGTGAGTTGCCCGGCGGTCAAGCGATCGATGATGGCGTGTTCGAGTTCATGGTCTTCCTCGCCGAAGACGTAGTCGCCCATCACCCGCCGAATGGTCTGTTTGGTCGTGACAATTTTCTCAACGCACTCGTCTGACGTCTGCCCATGCGCCACGATTCGTAACGAGATCGTGGCTTCGTGTACGGTAATGCCAACTTCCGGGTCTCGTCCGCGCGACGTCAGTTCGCCCAGCATTTCTTCCGCCGCCGATTCCCCCAGCCCGAAACAGTTCACGCAGGCGCGCTGAATGACACGACCACCCTCAGGCAATCGCTGCAGAAGTTCTTCATGGTACATGCGCTTCATTTCACTGGGCACGCCGGGCAGCGCAGCCAGTCGGCAAGGAACGTCTCGGTTTGTGCGGGGTATCTCCATCCAGATACCAGGTGCCGTGCCTCGGGGATTCGCTAACGGTTCGCTGCCCTGGGGGAACATCGCCTGAATCGCATTTCGATCGGGCATCGAGTAGTTGCGGCGCGCGAACAACGACTTGATGAACTCGAGCGACGGCTCGTGCAGGACGAGTTCAACTCCGACCATCTCAGCCAATGCCTGACGCGTCACGTCATCCAGAGTGGGACCCAACCCACCCGTGATTAGGACGATGTCGGCACGGTCCGCGGCCGCTTTGAACGCTTCGATCATGGCCGGCAGATCATCGGCAACCGTGAGATGGTATCGGACCGGGATACCGATTTCGGCCAATTGCAGGCTGAGCCACTGGCTGTTCGTATCGAGTTTGGCCCCGGATGTCAGCTCGGTGCCGATGGCAATGATTTCTGCGTGCATAGTTGAGTTCGGATTTCCCTCGTTGTCGAAATCGCCTTGAAATGACGTCGGTGGCAGAGTTCGTCGACGAAACGACGCCGTATTCAACGACGATGCGTCGATTTCGAGAATCCGGCTGCTGTCGTGTTCGTGGCGCCGCAACTCACCAAGCGTCATGCCCAAACCCGATTGTGATAGATTTTCACTCGACAAGGAAGCGGCACGGCGCACATCAGCGGGCTGCCCAACGACAAACGAAGTCGTTTAGGCGGCCAGATCGGTTCCAGCGAGTACGTCGTGGTAGACGTCGGCGGTCTGTCGTACCATTTTTTCGACGCCGAATTCGTCGTGGACGAGCTGCCGCCCGGCCTCACCGATGGCACGCGCGCGGACAGGATCGCGCAACAGCTCGATGATCCGATCTGCTAGCGGACCACTTTCCGACGGCGGTACAACGAGCCCGGTTTCATTGTCGCGAATCACACTGTCGACACCGCCGACACCCGAGGCGATGACCGGCTTGGCCAACGCCATCGCTTCCAACATGATCGTTCCAAAGCCCTGTTGCAACGAGGGTAGGCAAAAGACGTCCATGGCAGCCAACGATTTGGAGAAATCGAGCAGGTTCGGTACAAAGGTCACCTTTTCGTCGATAGCCAACTGTTGGGCCAGTCGCCGCAGGTTTCCTTCGTCCGGACCCGTGCCCGATATCAAGAACTCGACGTTGGCATCGACGGACAATACGCGTTTGACGGCCCCCAAGAAATAAGGCAGCCCCTTGGCCGCCTCAAGCGGTCCGGCTGTTCCGATGACAGGAACATGGCCCGGGTCGAGAACGGGCGGCAATTGTTGATCGCAGGCAGACTCGACACCCCCGTGGATCACGGTGATCAATCCTTCGGACACGCGGGTGCGGTTGAGCAATTCGGACTTCACAGATTCGCTGACCGCGATGATGCGTTGACCGTAGCGTGCGTGGAATCGCATTCGTTCGTGTGGCCCGAGGTAATCGTGAACGGTCATGACGAGCGGCCGGCCGAGTCGTCGCGCAAGTCGCGTGCCGTAGGAGAGCATGCTTCTCGACTGAACGTGAATCAGATCGGGAGGATCGTCCTTGAGATCATTCAGCAATGTCCGCATCACGACTCGGCCCCATAATGGGATACAGAAATGGGTGTATTCCGCGATCGACAAGGGATCTCGCTGATCGGTTTCCACCAACTGCACGTCCGGCGAAACGACGCTCGCCCTGACGCCGTACTCTCCCAAATTCCTTGCCAGACGAAGCGTGTACGTGGAACTTCCTCGCACCTCGAAGCGGTCGGCCAAAAGCAAAACGTTCAATTGCGGATCGGACATACCTTCGTTTCCGATGAACCGTCAGCAGGAGACGTGGTGACAGACACTCTCGGCGAGTTCCCTTCTGCCGGCGCGCGAACCGGCGAGATCTCGATCACCGTTTTTGCCGGCTTGCCAGAGGCGGTGAGAGCACCTCGCTGAGTAGAATCGCTTGGCGGACGCCCGCAGGGTTTTGCAACAAGGCAACGATGTTTTGAGCGGCGTCAGTCGACGGTCGATTCTCGCTCGTCGGTTTCGTGCTTGTCGTTCCCAAATGCTGAGCGACACTTTCGCTGATATTGTGGCCGAGATGCGATTCGACGCTCTCGTCGATCCGGCTGTCTTCCATGTAATCGGAGAGATGTTCGCGGACTTCCGAACCCAGCTCATTGGGGTCAGAAATGTGTCGCTGGGTGATCTCCGAGCCCAGCGGCTTGCGCCGTCGTTTCGGCGGCTCATCGTCGACTGTCGTTGCTACGCGGCGAGGGGGCCTCGGTTGTGGATTATTGCGGCGGGGGGGAGGTGGTTTTCGTGAAACAACCTCCTCGACGAGTTCGATGTCCGATGGTTCCTGCTGAGGCTTGCGGCCACCAGCCTGCTTGGCGCCTCCGACTTCGCGTAGGAAGCGGTCGATCTCGTTGCTGAGCCGATCAGCGCCGGCAGGTCGCTGCGCTGGTTTGCGCTGTGGGCGGACCGGCGGTGGTGGCTGCTTCTTCTGGTTGACGACATTGAACAGCCAGACGATCAGCCCGATGACGATCGCGATGATCGTTCCTATGTCGTCGAATCCAAAAGCAAGAATTGGTTGCACGGTATGGCACCACATGGTCTGTCGGTTGCAATAGTTCGTCGGATCCGGCCCGCTTTTTCGCCGCCGCGCCGATCGAGTTGTACCGACGTATTATACGCCAAAATCGAACACTCGATCACTGAAAACATGCGATCAATCCCGGTTCGAGCCTGGCGCCGTGATCCCAACGGCTGTCCATACTCGCACGACACTCCCGATATCTTATCTAAGGGCCTGCGTTCGGAGTCGCATCCAGACCTTCTCCCGCGATGGCTGATCTCATTTTTGTGTCGGCTTGAACGTTTTTTAGTTCGTAGTAATCGAGTAGCCCCAGCTGTCGGCCTTGAAACGCTTCGGAGATGGCCTTGGGGACTTCGGCCTCGGCGAGAACGACCTTGGCTCGATTCTCTTGCACGTGGGCGATTTCCTCTTGTTCTCGGGCTGTGGCGAGAGCACGACGCTCTTCGGCTTTGGCCTGAGCGACCCGTACGTCGGCCTCGGCCTGATCGGCCTGCAACCTGGCGCCGATGTTTTCTCCGACGTCGACGTCGGCAATGTCAATCGAAACAATTTCGTACGCTGTTTGAGCTTCGAGACCTTGGTTGAGCACTGTCTGAGAGATCGCGTCGGGATTCTCGAGAACCACTTTGTACGAATGCGTCGAGCCGATGGCCTGGACGATTCCCTGTCCGACCCGTGCGATGACCGTTTCCTCAGTCGCCCCGCCGATAAGTTGCTTGAGATTGGTGCGTACCGTCACCCGGGCACGCACTTTCAGTTGAATTCCGTCGCCTGCCACGGCATCCAAAGTTCCCGCCGTTCGTTTGGGGTCCGGACAGTCGATGACTTTGGGGTAAACGCTCGTCCGCACGGCGTCGAGCACGTCGCGGCCCGCCAGATCGATCGCCTGGGCCGTCTGCCAATCGAGGTTGAGGTTTGCCCGCTGCGCGGCGATGAGCGCACGAATGACGTTCGGCACGTTGCCGTTTGCCAGGTAATGGGCTTCCAAGTCTCTCGTGGAGATCGAAAAGTCGCGCATGAGCCCTGCCTGCACGGCCATGATCTTGCTGCGGACGATGATTGTCGGGCTGACTTTGCGGAACCGCATGAGAACCAGGTTGGGAAAGCTGATCCCGGCTTTCGTCATCTTGCACTGGATCCATAACCCAAAGAATTGGGCGAAGACGACCAGAAAAATGAGCGTGCCCAAGACAACAACGCCGAAGATAATCAACATGAAAATGTTGTCGTTGTCAGCCTTTAGTGCTTGTGCGAACAATAGGTCACTGGCGAAAGTCATTGCCCGTCCCCTGGATAAAACTGATGTCTCTGCTTCTGCGGTTTAACTCTGCGACGCGTCAAAGTCAAGCGGGGGTTCCCGGCCATCATCCGATGGTAACGGCGTGCTCTCCCCGCCCGGCGATACGGCCGGTTCCTGGCGGACCAATAGCCGGTTGCCTTTGACCGCCACAATGACGACTTGCCGATCCGCCTCGAGCATCATCCCTTCGCTTTCGCAGTGTAATCGTTCGCCGTTGATGGCCACCAATCCTCCGGGATTCAAAGGCGTAAGCGTCCTGGCGGTTTGGCCGATCATTTTCGACAGACGATCCTCTTCGGCCGCGTAGGGGGTTACCTCGTCGAGACTGCGGGCTTCCAGCAAGTACTTCTTACCGAGCCGCGTTCGAGGAAAAACGTAAAACGCGCTGATCGTAACGACCGGTATGAGCACGACAATGGAGGCGATGTAGGCCCACCACAACGTGGGAGCGGTTATCCACCAGGCTTTCCACGCGAACCAAATCGAGCCTGCAAATCCCAACACGGAAAGAAATGCGATGATGCCGCCCGATGGGATGAAGACTTCCATCGCCAACAGCGCCAGCCCGACCATCAACAACAGTATTGCCAGCATGTCAGGATTCATGAGCCATCCGGTTTCATGGTGACCACAAAGTCGTTCCGGTGATTAGCAATACACCGTCGGTCTTAAAGAACCATTACCTCGAAATCAGCACATTAAGTTTATCCAACGTGCACAGCAAGGCAATACCGATACACTCCGGGGAATGCCCCGCCGGAGAATGCTCTCGACGAGTCGGGGCGATTCCGCAAGCCCGCATCGCACATCGCGCGTAAAAAAGCGAGCCACCGAAAACCGGTGACTCGCGTTGGTCGAACAGGAAATCCACCAGATGGGAATCTCCGGGATCAGAATCCATCAGGGAGAGTCGGGATCCGTAAACACTCTGTCGAGATCCACGGAGCCGGCACTGGCCCGACGTCGCGGGAAAGCGGACCAGTTGGGGGAGCCGTCTGATGGCTGTTCCTGTTCGACGCGGAATTCAGCTTTCGCGTCTTCATCGACGTGCAGATCGGTCAGCGAGAGGTCGCGTCCCGCGTTTGCACTGACGGCGACGGGCTTCTGCGGAAAGGTCGGGTCGGACCAGTCCGAAGATTCGTTCGCCGGCTGTTCGTGATCGGCGACCGGGAGCCAGCCCGCATTCATTGATCGTTTGCGACCGAAGACAAGCAGGCTGCGATCCCTTCGTCCTTCGTCGGAAATCGGCAAGGCCGTTGTGGTGCTGCGGTTTTGTGGGGCATCTTGCAGAGTGCGGCGGTCGCGAGATTCTTCCGGGCTCGGCCGATCGATGGCGGCAAGGCGAGTAGGCGAACGGCCCTGAGATTCGCGAGGCTTGGTCTTAGGCAACGTCTCGGGGCTTTGGGAACGAATCACGTAACCTGGTTGCTGCGGCGCGACCCATGGTTGGCTCACGCTGGCAATCATCGTGCCGGCGGGCAACTGAAGCGCCGGGCTGCCACAGGCGATCCATCCACCCCATTGTTTCTCGAGTGCTTCGATGTTGCTGAAGCCGTAAAACTTCTTGAGGGCGCCGTCCCAGCCGCGCCGGTCTCCCTCGTCAAGGAATTTCAAGAACATCGATTTGCCGCCGGCTTGAACGAGATAGTCGGCCAACGAATAACCCTCGGCATACAGAGTCAGAACATCGCGCATGTCCTTGGGGTATTCCTTGATCACAAGCAGCTTTCTCAGCGGGATTCGCCGGGGAGTTCGGTAGACCTGTTCGAGCATCTTCCGTTGACGCAAACGTTCCGAGGAGTGCTCGATCAAGGTGGCCGCGCCCTCGTCGGCCCAGCGGGGCAGCGGTCGGCGGAAGTGACAGGCGAGAATGGTGTGGCTGACTTCATGCGGCACGACCGAATCGAGAATTCGCTCGAGCGATCCCTGCACGTTCATCCGCCAGCCATACACCTCTCCGTTATTGAACGAAAATGTCGTCGCGCCGCCGGCGCCGACCTGGCCGACCTTGACACTGACATCACAGGGCTTCGACCAGCGTGGCAGCTCGTGACCGAGCCACTGGACCGCCAATTCGCCGCGGTAATGTTCGGCCGTCAGCGCCACCTGCTTGGCAATTTCTGCCGTCGGTGCGTTGACAACAAAATTCGGTGTTCGATGGACGGCTCCCATGAGCCCGACGACCGATAACAACAGCGATACTTTGAAGAGGCGAGCATCCATGCCCGGTGACTTTCCTTGTCAGGTTTCTGGCCGAACCGGCCCAGAAAGGGAATGCAGTCGATGTGGGGACACGACTTGAGTCGTTGAAGGACGATAAAGCAAACTTGAGGCCAATTCTTGGCTTTTCCGGATTTCCATCGCAATTGGTTCCTCGGCATTCCGTTAACCTTCTAATAATAATGTGTTACGAAGACAGGATGTTTGTGTCCTCGTCGTCCAGATCGACGTATGTGCCGGCCGAACCGTGTAGAAAATACAATTGCCGGCGCCCGTTTGAAGCTTCCACATTTCCCCGGGCCGAATGGTGTGGTCACGGCTTTTCACAGTGTCCGTTGCGACGATTCGGGCCGAGCGGGGGTAAGCAGGCATCGTTAGAGCGCAGGCGATGCGACCCGAGAGGTTGCGCGCCCATAGATGACCGGTGGCGTGGAACAAGGGGCCGGGATCAAGTGCCTACGTCCAGCGGTTGTCTTCGATCATTCGTTCGACGACCGTCCTGCGGCTGCCCGTTTTTTCAAACAGATCCAGCTGCTGTTTGGCACCCGTCGACGACGGCAGCGCGGAGGCGGCCTTGAGCTCGTCGACACAGTCGAGCCGCGTCGCCTGCGGAAGCAACAACTCGATCAGATGGTCGACCGTTTCAGAAACCGACTGTTGCTTGTAGTTTTCGCTGTTGACAAGCCTCGCGTCGGCACCGTATCGGGTGGCGCGCCATTTGTTCTGCGCGACCATCATCGGGTGATATTCGGATTGGTATGTGCCGCCGTCGATCTCATCGGAGAGCGCCTGCACGAGGCACTGCACCAAGCCCGCCAAACTCAGCACGTGGTCCAGACTGGCAGGCATGTCGCACACGCGGATCTCCACAGTGCCAAACGTGTGATGCGGGCGGATGTCCCACCAGATCTCCCGGATCGAATTGATGAACCCTGTGTCGATCAAGTGATTGACCAACCACGTGTATTCACTCCAGTTGCGCATTTGCAAAGGTAAGCCGGCCGTCGGCAGCCCCTCCATGATCTTGGAACGATTCGAATGCAGGCCCGTATTGCGCTCCTCCCAAAACGGGGAATTCGACGACAGCGCCAATAACAGAGGCAAGTGCCTGAGCAGCCGATCACAGATCATGATTGCTTTGTCACCTGATTCGACTCCCACGTGAATGTGCAAGCCGAACGTGACCAGTCGACGCGCGACGTCTTGCATCAACTCGACGAGCCGAAAGTATCGATCGTTGACAGTGATCTCCTGGTCGCGCCAGGAGGAAAAAGGATGGGTGGCCGCCCAAAACAGTTCGATTCCGAGCGGCTTGGTGACCGACTCCAAACTTTCAAGTTTCGTTCGCAGGTCATCACCCGCTTCGCGCACCGTCCGGCAGACGCCGGTGTTGATTTCTAGATAGCTTTGCATCAATTCAGGTTTCACCTGCCCGGCGAGACTTTCCGGTACGTTGGAAAGCACCTTTTCGATGGCAGCCGTCAGCGCGAACGTGTCGGCATCGACCAACTGCAACTCCAACTCGATGCCCAGAGTCGGATAATCGTTCCTCGTGAACTTGAGCGTCGACACGGCGGCACCTTTCCTGGTCACGGCTTGGGTTCCTGGTCACGGCTTGGGGTCGTGGTCACTGTTTCGGGCCGATCGATAACAATAACGCCGACCGAATGAGAATCTTAATTCCCGTCGCAAGCGCTCGCTCATCAAGATCGAACAAAGACGAATGCAGGAACTGTGGTTCGGTCCCCGGTGTCGAACAACCCAACCGAAGGAGCGCTCCGGGCACGTGATCGAGGTAGACGGAAAAATCTTCGCCCCCCATGCTCGGACGTTCGATGATGTGAATGTGATCCGGCCCGACAACCCGCTGCGCCGCCTCTTCGAAAGCGGCTGCCACGCGCGGATGATTGTCGACCGCTTTGAGCGGGCTGAGAAACTGCACGCGGATTTCGGTTCCGCTGGAATGTTCGGCCCCTTTGCAGATCTCGACAATCCGCCGCTGAAGCGACAAGCGCGTCGAGGCGTCGGTCGTTCGCAGCGAGCCGCGAATCGTAACGTGCTCGGGTATGACGTTGGGCGCGTAACCTCCGTTGAGCTGGCCGGCCGTGAACACCGACGGGTGACGGGAATCAACGCTTCGAGGCAGGAATTCATACAATGAACTCACTAGGTGCGCCGCGGCCGCGATCGGATCGACGGTTTGATGCGGCCGAGCCGAGTGACCGCCATGTCCTTCGATCACGATTTCGACTTCGTCGCAATTGGCGGTGAGATTTCCATATCGAATTCCGACTTCACCCACCAGACATTCCGGATCGACGTGCAGTCCCAGGATCGCATCGACTCCCTCCGCGGCGCCCTGTTCGACCATCCACGTCGCGCCCATGCATATTTCCTCAGCCGGTTGAAACAGTAGCCGTATCTGGGCTCCCAGGCCGTCTTCGTTCTCGCCCTCGGAACCAAAGCCGGCCGCAGCCATTGCAATCCCCAACAGAATCGCCGCGTGGGCATCGTGACCACACGCATGGGCGCAACCGGGGTTTTGCGATGCGTAGGCGACCGTTTTTTCGTCTGGCATTCTCAGTGCGTCGAGGTCACCCCGAATGGCGATCAATGGGCTCTCCGGCGCGGGACTGCCGATGGTAAAATCGGCGGTCGCTCCGATGTCGTCGCGGTAGATGCGCGACTCCACACCGAGTTCCTTTAACGAATCGGCGACGTATCGAGTTGTGGCGACTTCTTCACCACTCGCTTCGGGATGGGCGTGCAGATGCCGGCGAATCTTGATGATGTCCTCATCGTACTCGTCGATGAGTTGATCGAAACGTGTCTCCCAGGTGCTCAGCACATCCCAGACTTCATCCGAAAACGCTGGTGCTCCGCGACGGTGCATGCAATCTCTCGACGGTTCAAGGTTTTTTGGTTAGGCAGATGGGCGCCTCTAGGCTCGTTGACACGCAGCCGACATTGTAACGTGCTGAACGTCAAAACGACTTCATCCGGGTTTTGGGGATGACCGATCGCCTATGAACACGATCCACGCACGATGCCTCTGCTCCCAAAACGGCGCGCGCGGCGGAATGTGACATGCGTCTCACGCCAACGACAGTTTTCTCAGACCGTCTTTCGGCCGTCAACGGCAAGTTGTCTTCGCGCATGTCGAAACGGGTGCCGCGAGCGACATGGTCTAGGCGCGGTTCCACGTCCAGTCGGATGTGCCTTCGAGGTTTTGCACGCATTCGGCCGGCCAATGGCCGTCGCGCAGGGCAACAATGGTCTCGGCGACCATTCGGCAGGTGTCGCGCTGCGATTCGACGTCCAGACCGGCCACGTGCCCGGCGAACAGAATGTTGTCGAATTCGAGTAGTGGACTGTCGGCTGGCAGCGGTTCGACCTCGTACACGTCGAGACCGGCGCCCCGTATGTGTCCTGCCTTGAGCGCGTCGTACAGCGCCGATTCGTCGACGAGTCCACCTCGCGCCGTGTTGATCAGCACCGAACCCGGCTTCATTTTCGCGAACGTGCTTGCGTCCATCAGATGCCGGCTCTCGGCGGTGACCGGCGCGTGCAGCGAAACGTAATCCGAACGCGCCAGAAGTTCGTCGAACGACGTCAGCTCGATTCGCCACTGTTCGGCGAATTCCTGCTGCGGAAACGGCTCGTAAGCCAACACGTTCATTCCAAGACCGATCGCCCGCGTGGCGACCGCCCGCCCGATTCGTCCCAAACCGACGATGCCCAGCGTCGATCCCATTACCCTCGGACGCGGCGTTCGCTGCCAACAATTCTCACGCACTCGGCGATTCTGGTCGGGAAAACCACGGGCGACGCCCATCAAAAGAGCGATGGTGTGCTCGGCCACGGCGTGATGATTCACACCCGGCGTGGTTGTGACGGCAACACCGGCGCCGTCGCAAGCCTCGATGTCGATGGCGTCGAAGCCGACGCCGCTACGAGCGATGACCCGCAATCGACCCGCCGCCGCGATGACGCGCGCAGTATACGGCTCGGAGCCGGCGATCACGGCATCGGGATCGATTTCTTTTAAGTGTTCGATGAGCGTCGGTTCTTCGAACAGATCCGCATCGACCGGCCGGTTGATCACCTCAAATCCGTACTCTTTCAAGATGCCTCGATGCGGGCCCTCCGCGGCAATCATCGATGCCACAAACACTCTCGGTACTCGCTGCGTCACCGACAACACTCCTCTATGATCTTATGTGTAGCAGGAATCTCTATGCCGCAGGTCTCCCTCGAAATCGTTTCCGATCCGCTCGATCGCCGCGGAGCAATTCCACGCCCGCTCGCGGCTTATTCTTGCACGATTTCCGTCGCTGACGACAGTATCACACTCTCCACGCCCCGGCTACCGTTGAGGCTTGCCACTCTGGTCCGCGCTGGCTGCGAGCCGGCACTTGGCAACTGTGCGATGCGGCCTACAAAACGTTGAGATTGACGTCGCGATACCGCCGATAATGGGAAGGAGTACCCATATCGTCACTGCCGCGAGACATGCCATGTGCTTATTCCGTTTGATTGTGCTTTCGGTTGCAGTCTCGGCGCTGTTTTCGGCTATAGACACAGCGCCGGCGAACGCGCAGTCGGGCTTTGGCCCGGAAGTTCGTTTTCGCGGGCTGAATTTCCGGCCACAGACCTTTTCCGGCTTTCAGTTCCCCACCCAGACATATCGCGACCCGACCGATCAGCCGCTTCAGTTTGCCCCCATCAGCTTTCGGGGGTTTGGCGGCCCGCTCCGTCGGAACACGGGCCCGAATCGATTCGCGACTGATGAGCCGAACGTCAGGCAAGGCGATAGGCGGACGATAGGCAATGTACGTGATGCCAGGAATGTCGGGGCTCTCGGTCGCGAGTCGACCAGACCCATTGGAAACGGTTTGCGGCGTGAGCCAACGAGACGCTTAGCGGCCACGGTCGACGGTTCTCAGCGGCCAAAACTTGCCTACACTCGCCCACTCTTCAATCCCGGTGAACGCCGATTTGACGGAAATGTGCGGCCGAAAGCGCCAGCGACCGTGTTCTGGCCTGCTGCTCGTCATGATAGGCGTGACGATCAACGCCGCGCCGACGCCGAGAGGCCGGGTCGTCCCGCATGGCGCCCCTACTGGCGATGACCTGAGGTGGTGGCATGCTGGCGACGTTTGAGAATGCGGTCGTTCGGTTGTAGGAGCTGGAGTTCGGCCGACGACACCGGAATTGGGATATGCGGCCGGTGCAAGATCATTAGAATTCGTGCCCGATGCGCTTAAGTTCTTTGCGGGGACCGAGCAGAGCGGGGCGGCACACGAACCGCGGCGGAGCAGGGAGAAGAACGCGTGAAAATACGCAGCCGATTGTTGACGAAGCTTGTGGCCGCAGCGGGAGTGGGAGTCATCCGCATGTTGTTCGCAACCTGCAAGGTGAAACTTCACGCCGACGAAAGCGTCGTCAGCCCTTACGAGTCGACCGGCGATCGCCGTTACCTGTTTTGCATATGGCACGACCAGCTTGTGATGACGCTGTTTTCGGGACGGCCGAAGAACATGGCGGGGCTTGTGAGCCGACATCAGGACGGCTCGTTTCTTGCCGACGGTATGAAGATGATCGGAATCGCATCGGTTCGAGGCTCGACCAGTCGCGGTGGCGCTCAGGCGATGCGTGAGTTGATGGAGACGGCAAGAGACCTGCACGTCGCGATCACACCCGACGGACCGCGCGGACCACGGCACGTCATCAAGCAGGGAATTGTATTCTTGGCGTCGCACTCCGGTCGCGCCATCATACCGGGGGCGTTCTCATGCCACCGCTGTTGGAAGTTCTCCGGAGGTTGGTCTGATCTGATGATCCCCAAGCCGTTCACGACAATCTACATCCGAGGCGGCGCGCCGTTTCACGTGCCGAGCCGACTAAAACGTGACGGGCTCGACGAATACACGGCAAAGCTTCAAGCTGTGATGGAGCGGTTGGAAGTCGAGGTCGAAGCCCTGGCCCGCGGAGAAGAACTGCCGACAGCCGATATCGAACAGAGCGTCGCAGCCTAGATCGCGTTCGGGATAATTGCGGCGGCTATCGGACGGTTTTTGGTCTTTGAATATCGTCTCTACGCCGCCAGAACCGGCTGCACTTATGTCGAACGCAGTGAAATCACACGTCCAGATCGCGGACTTCGAGCGCGTGTTTCTCGATGAACTCGCGTCGCGGCTCGACGTGATCGCCCATCAGCACGCGGAAGATCTCATCGGCAGCGGCAGCGTCTTCCATGGTGACCTGCAAAAGAACGCGGCGCTCGGCATCCATACTGGTCTCCCAAAGTTCTTCAGGGTCCATTTCGCCAAGACCTTTAAACCGCGTTACCTTGAGCCCCTTTTCTCCCATCTTGCGGAGCGAAGGGACCAGATCGCGCAAGCTGCCCAACTCGACTTCTCCGTCGTCGCCGCGGATGACAAGCGGGAAGACCGGCTCACCGTTTTCGTTGGCCGGCGGCGAAAAGTCGGCAAGTCCGAAGCCATAGTCTTTAAGCTCTCGTAGCGTGGCGTTGATCGACCGCACTTCATGCAGATCGATCACCTGCAGGACCGATTCCGGTGTTTCAGCGGCTGTTCCATTTTCCGGTTCTTGTTCTGATTCGGGGGCCTTGGCGGCGGCGTCAGCGACTTTGAGTTCATCGCCTCGACGCGCCTGCTCGTCGGCCAGGAACGCGTCCAATTGTTTTTTGTCGGCGAACCAATGCTGGTCGCGCCCCAGGAACACTCGGTAGCGGGGGAGCAGCCCCTCGTCGGTCGCGTGGTGTTCGGCGAGATGGCGGAGTTCGATGCCGCGGCGTTCGAGCGTATCCAGCGGGCTTTCGAGATCCGTCGTCAGATTGACCAGCTTGCGAAAATCGTCGTCGTCGAAATGTGTCGCATCTTTCCGGACAACCAGTGAATTCCCCGTCAGACCCAGGTCGACCAATTCGTCCATCATTTGCTCGTGCGTTTGCACGTAGCGGGTCTTCTTCTTTTGAATGACGCGATACAGGGGCGGCTGTGCGATGTAAACGCAACCATTTTCCACAAGCACCCGCATGTGCCGGAATAGGAACGTCAACAACAGTGTGCGAATGTGGCTACCGTCGACGTCGGCATCGGTCATCACGATGATCTTGCCGTAGCGACGTTTTCCGACATCTTCCAACTCGGCACCCGGCGGGACGCCGACCGCTTTGAACAGGTTCGAGATTTCGGCGTTGTCGAGCACTTTGACGAGTTGCGCCTTTTCGACATTCAGGATTTTTCCGCGTAGCGGCAAGATGGCTTGCGTGTTGGAATCGCGGCCGGTGTCTGCCGACCCGCCGGCTGAATCACCTTCGACAACGTACAACTCGGTGATGCCGAGTTCGCGGCTACGGCAGTCGCGCAGCTTATCGGGCAGTCCGCCGGTGGTCAGAGCCCCCTTTCGCCGGACCATCTCCCGCGACTTCTTGGCGGCTTCCCGCGCTTCGGCCGCCATGATTCCCTTGTGGGCAATTCGTTTGGCCTCAGCCGGGTTTTCTTCGAAGTGCCGTGTGAGTCCCTCGTAGACGACAGACGTGACAATACCTTCGATTTCGCTGTTGCCGAGCTTTGTTTTCGTTTGCCCTTCAAATTGGGGATCGCCCAGGCGAACCGAGATGACAGCCGTGAGCCCTTCGCGAAAGTCGTCTCCGCTGGGCACAAAGTCCTTGAACAGGTTCTGTTTTTTTCCGTAGTTGCTAAGCGCCCGCGTGAGTGCACTACGAAACCCGCTCAGATGGGTTCCACCCTCGATGTTGTTGATGTTATTTGCGAAGGTCCGCACGTTCTCGGAAAATCCAAGGTTATGCTGAATGGCGACGTCGACGTCGACATCATCCTGGGTGCCTTGAATGCTGATGACTTGCGGAATCAACGGGTCTTCTGTGCGATTGATGTGCCGCACGAATTCGATCAGACCTTGTTCGTACAGGAAATCTTCCGATTTTCCGCTGCGTTCGTCCGAAAGCCGAATGCGAACGCCGGCATTGAGAAACGCCAACTCTTGCATACGTTTTGCCAAAGTGTCGAAGACAAACTTCACGTCGGGGAAGATTTCTGGATCGGCCTTGAACGTCATTTTGGTACCGGTGGTGTCGCTCTTGCCCAGCTTCTGCAAGCCGTTGTTCATCTGCCCGCGGCTGAAGTCCATTGTCCAGACATGCTCGTCACGGCGGACTTCAACTTCGAGCCATTCGCTGAGCGCGTTGACAGCGGTGATGCCCACGCCGTGCAGCCCGCCGGTTCCCGTTTTGTAACCGCTGTCCCGATCGAATTTCCCTCCCGCGTGGATCTCGGTGAGCACGACCTCTAAAGCGGATCGATTCTCCTTATCGGCCATCAAGCCGACTGGAATGCCTCGCCCGTCGTCGATGATTGTGACGCTGTCATCGGCGTTGATCTGAACTGTGATCGTGGTAGCGTGTTTGTTGACCGCTTCGTCAACGCTGTTGTCGACGACTTCGTAGACGAGATGGTGCAGCCCCCGGTGAGTCGTATCACCGATGTACATCGCTGGGCGCATCCTGATGCCTTCGATTCCTTTCAAAGCCTTGATGTTGCTCTCGTCGTAGTTGTCGGAAGCTGCTCCAGCGAGTGCATCGGCCGGCGTCTGCTCATTGTGATCTTCGGGCAACTGGTTCAATGTCCCGTACTCCAATCACCGCTAAGGCGAAACTTGATATCGCGGATTTTCAGGTCGGCGTGCTCGCGCTTGAGCTTTTCGAGAAGCGCCGAACGATGGAACGAAGCCAATTCAGCTAACAGGGGGGAATTCGCAACCGCGACCTGTAGCACCCCCCGTTTGATGCCCAAGATGCGCGTCTGCTTGGCGATGGCGTCACCTGCCACCTCACGCCAGACGGTGGCGACCTGCGACGATCCTTGGACGCGGGCGATTCCCCGCATCGCGATCAACTCCGCGAGCGCCCCAGAGAGGTGCTGCGGCTCCGAAGCAGCGCCCATGACTATCGATCCCTCGATAAAGGCATGACAACGTACGTGTAAGCATCTTCGACGCAAAACACGGCCGCGCTCTCAGCGTCGACCAACTTCAACGCGATCTGTTTGTCCGGTTCCAGAATGCGAAGAAAATCGGCAACGAAACGCGGATCAAAGGTAATGCTCAAAGGCTCGCCATCGTACGAGATCGGCATTTCCACCTTCGATTGCCCCAACTCGGGCGACTGACTCGTCAGCGTCAACGTCCCGTCGGCAAACGCGAATTCGACCCCGCGACTTTCGTCGTTGGTCACGATTTGGGCCTGACGCACGATGGAATAGAACGGCCCGACCAACAGATCGATCGTCGAGGTTGATTCGGCGGGGATCACGTCTTGGTACTTGGGAAAACGTCCTTCGACCAGTCGGCTGAAGATTGTCGAGTTGGCACACCTGATCAAGACTTCGTTGGCGTGTGCCGCGATGGCAATCTGCTCATCGCTGTCGCCAATACTTTTCTCAATGAGTGTCATCGCCTCTCGAGGAATGACCGGGCGGGCGGCTTCTGTATCCTGCACGCCTTCCGACCGGCAGACACCTTTGACAACGGCAAGCCGTCGGCTGTCGGTCGCGGCCATTGTAATCGATTCGGGCGATAACTCGACAAGCACGCCTCCCAGCGCGTAGCGCGTACTCTCGATGTCGGTCGCAAAGACGGTTCGTCGTATCGCCTCTTTGAGTGCCTTGGCTTCGATGGTGTAAAATGTCTGATCGTCAAAAGCCGCGACGGGAGGAAACTCGGCCGGGTCACGCGCGGGGAGCCGGAACTCGCTCTGGCCGGCCCGAATCCAGACGGCATCGTCGGTGATTTCGATGTTGACGCCATCGTCGGTCAGCTCGCGAAGGATCGAATTCACTTCCGACGTGGGAAGCAATGTCTCGCCCGCCGATTCGATTTCGACACCCGGTATCTCGTAGCGAATGCCGACTTGTTCGCTGGTGCCGATGAGCGTTGCCTTCCCATCGGCAACGTGAAGCTTGACGTTCTTGAGAATTTCTTTGGGCGTGCGGGATGGAATCACTCCACTCACGGTCTGGAATGCGGCAATGAGGGACGGACGATGACAATGTAATTTCATAACAGCACTCCGGTTGCCATTACCAACCTGGCAAGATTTCCAAGCAAAAACGGTTTCGAGTTGAACCGCACAAATTCGTCCACAATTCCGTCGTCGAATTTGAATGTGGGACGTCTGGATTAATTAAAATAGTAGTAGTCGTATCAAGCGGGGCGGCGGTGTGTGGATTGGCGTGCACCGCTCGCCGAAACTCTATGATACCAGGACATTTATTGTCACTCAAGCGACCTCAAGAACCGTGCATATCATGCCGAAACTCACCGGAATTCGCCCCACAAACCCGCCGAAAAAGGGGCGATTATCAACGCCTCTTTTCGGCCGCCAGATGATTGGCTTGGGAACCACTTCGAGAGTCATCCACTTTTCAACACGTCATTAACGAGCGGCAGTCCGGTATTGACCTAAGAGATTACAAATTCGGGTCAAATGTTGCCGCAGCGTCGGCTCCTCGAGTCGGAGTTCATTGATGCGTCGACAGGCATGGATTACGGTGCTGTGGTTCCTACGACCGAAATAGGCGGCGATCTTGTCCATCGATTCGTCCGTCAATTCTCGAGCCAGGTACATCGCGCAATGCCGTGGTAAGAGCGTCTCTTGTGAACGGTTCTCGGTTCGAAGTTCCTGCAGCTTCGTACCAAAATGCCGCGAAACCGCCCGTGCAATGCCGTGCAACGTGGGCGGTTTCCGGCTGACGTCGCTGCCTAAGAAACGCTTCACAAGTGCGATGTCAACGGGATCCCCGTGAACTCGTGAATTCGTTTCCAGTTGGCGAAGGTTCCCAAGCAATTCACGGGGTGATAACGGCAGCGCATCGGCGAGCAAGTGAACAGCTTCTTTTGACACGGGGATCTGGTTTCGATCGGCGAAATGCGTTAACAGTTTCTGCCGACTTCCGACTTCTGGAAGCGAGATAGCCGCCGAAACACCTTGTCGGAATCGGCTGAGCAATCGAGGCAACAGCCCCGTCAACTCACCCGGCACACAGCGGCACGTGATGAGACAACGGCCACGGCACTTCACGATCTCATCGAGCACTGAAATGAGCTGCCTCTGCGTTTCATATCGGTTCTCCAGCGCAGAGACGTCTTCACACAGCAGCACGTCCAGAGTGCGGAAATGTTGCTGGAATTGCGGGATGGTCTCCCGCTGGGCGGCTTCGGCGAATTGCGCCGCAAATTCGCTCGCCGTTAAGTAGGCAACTTGGCGTTGGCGTGATCGCTGGCTGATCTTATGGAAAACGCTCCGCAGCAGATGGGTCTTACCCACTCCGGACGGGCCGTAGACATAGGCGACCCCATCGGCCGGGGGTCTTCGCCGACTCACAAGTCGCTCAGCGGCAGTAAACGCAAACCGGTTTTCTGGCAGCAACAAGAATGGTTCTAACGATCCGATCGAAGGCGGAGAATTCAGAACGGGGAGTTGCTGCATACCGGCCACTCCTTCGGACGACGTGTCTCATGGCCGAACCACTGTAGCCGTCCTGAGCCTGGAAAAAAAGTGAGGCACATCTCACTTTTCCAACAAACTCTTGACGGCTGCGATCCGCTGGATCGCGCCATCGATTTCCTGTTCGGTGTTCTCGGCACTCAGCGAAAAGCGAACGGCTGAAAGACAGACATCCACTGGGCACGCCATCGCCAAGAGGGCCGGCGCCGGCTCGGCGGAGCCGCTGGCACACGTGCTTCCCAGCGAACAGGCAACGCCGGCAAGATCGAGGGCCACCAGGAACGCCTCGCCATCGATTCCCGGAAAAGCGATGTTAAGCGTGTTCGGCAATCGGTGTTCGCGGGAGCCGTTCACAACAACCGGCGCACACGAGTCGGCCAATCCCTGTTCGAGTCGATCACGAAGCCGACAGATCTGTGCGCGGCGTTCATCCTGGTTTCGGCAACAGAGTTCGAGCGCTTTCGCCATTCCGACAGCCAAAGCCACCGGCTCGGTCCCCGAGCGTCGGCCCGATTCCTGATGACCACCTGCCAGCAGCGGTTCAAGCCGACTTCCCTCCCGCAACAGCAGTGCACCAATTCCGCGCGGTCCGTGGAATTTGTGCGCGCCCAAACTGAGCGCCGTCGCACCTAGGTCGTGAAAATCGACGGGAATCTTGCCAACCGCTTGCACGGCATCGAGATGAAGTGGAATACTTTGTTCGCGACAGCGCCTCGCCAACGGCCCGACATCCTGTATCACGCCCGTCTCATTGTGGGCAAGAATGACCGACACCAGTTTCAGTGCATCCCACGGCAGCCGTTCAACGTCATCCGCGATCAGACGGCCATCGGAATCGACGTCGAGCGTATGGAGTGTCCAGCCTCGGTTCTTGAGAATCTGACACGTCTGGGTGGTCGCCGGATGTTCGCCGGCGGTCAGTGCGATCGTGCCCGGTTCTGGCCCAGCGGTTAAGCCCAGCAGAGCCGTGTCGATGGCTTCGGTTCCCCCGCTGGTGAAAATGACCTCACCTGGATCGGCTCCAAGTAGATCGGCGATTGTTTCACGTGCCCGTTCGAGTGCCTGCCGAGCCCGACGACCGTCGAGATGTTGGCTGCCCGGGTTGGCAAAGGCGTCCCGAAAATGCGAAGCCATCGCGTCGACGACCTCGGGGAACGGCCGAGTCGTCGCGTTGTTATCGAGATAGATACGGGGTTCTGACGCGGCCATGATGGATGAGTGGTCACCGGTCGATGTTTATCTTCAGTTTTGGGGACGACGGCTTTTCGTTCACATTGGGTTGAATCGGGATCACGTTGCGCCGGCAATCAACTGCACGACGGCGACTGAAACGGACGCGGTTGTATCAGTTCCGCCCAAATCCGGCGTTCGCGGTCCCTGTTCGGCCAGAAGCCGGGCGACGGCCGAACGAATGGCCGATGCAGCGGCGTTCAAGTCGAGGTGTTCGAGCATCATTGCGGCCGACAGAATGGCCGCCAGCGGGTTGGCGATTCCCCGGCCCGTAATATCTGGGGCCGATCCGTGAACCGGCTCGAACATGCTCGGGTAGGTGTGTGTCGGATCGACGTTTGCGCTCGGGGCCATCCCCATGCTACCGACGATGATCGCGGCTAAGTCGGTCAGGATATCGCCAAACAAGTTGCTGGCGACAACGACGTCGAACGATTCCGGTCGCCGCACAAATTCCATCACGGCCGCGTCGATCAAGAGTGATTCCGTTTCGATCTGCGGATACTCGCGTGAAACGTGTTCAAAAACTTCGTCCCACAGGACCATTCCATAGCCCATGGCGTTGCTCTTCGTAGTCGAAGCCACCCGCTGAGCCGGCCTTAACGCTGCCTGTTCGAAGGCCGCCCGGATAATTCGCTCGCAACCGCGTCGCGTGAACACCGACGTCTGCACGGCGACGTCTTCGATCATGTCGGCGTAGACCCGGCCCCCGACATTGGCATACTCACCCTCAACATTCTCGCGAAAGACGAGAATGTCGATGGAGCCGGGCGCCTTGTTCGACAGAGGGCTTTCGACTCCTGGATAAAGGTACGCTGGCCGCAGGCAGACGTATTGATCGAACCGCCGGCGGATCGGCAGCAACAAACCGTTCAGTGTGATGTGGTCTTGCACCTCGGGATGGCCGACGGCACCCAGCAAGATCGCGTCATGAGTTGCCAGACGGTCCAAGAAGTCGTCGTCAGCCATCTTGCCGTGATCGAGATAAAAATCGGAGCCCCACGGATAGCGAGTCCACTCGAACGTGGCCTCAGAAATCCCGGCTGTCGCCTCGACGGAATCGATGGCCGCCTGGGTGACCTCCGGGCCGATGCCGTCACCCTCAATCACAGCGATGTCGAAATTCGTTGATCGCGGCATTGTGGATTCAGTTCCTCTCCAAAAACGACTTCCAAACGCTTCGATGAGACGGGTGGGCCTTCTTCATGCAAGGTCAGAACCCATCGTATCCCCCGCCTTGAGATTGTATCGGCTCGGTCCTGCGCTTGTCGCGCGGAGAAACAGCGCCAGCAATACCAGCTACAAGTCCTGTTCTTCCATCACGGCGATGTAGGGGAGATGGCGGTAATCGTCGTTGTAATCGAGTCCGTAACCAACGATGAAGGCATCGGGAATATCGAAACAATGATAGTCGGGCTCAATCTCGACTGTCTGCCGGCCCTGCTTTCGAAGTAGCACGACCGAACCAACGCTGTTGGGTTCCTGTTGCCGGATGTCCTTCACTAACGCATCAAGCGTGCGGCCGGTGTCAAAAATGTCGTCGGCGATCAGCACGTCGCGGCCCCTGATATCGGGCAGCATGTGTGTGTCGATGGTCAACGCTGCCGGTTGTGTCGTGCGACCGCGGTAGCTCGAAGCTTGAATGACGCCCAAACGAACCGGCAGGTCGATCGCGCGGATTAAGTCGGCAACAAAAACGATGCTTCCGGTCAGCACACCTAAAATTGTCAACTGACTGTCGCGATAATCGTGGGCGATCTTTTTGCCGACGTTGGTCACTTCTCTACGGATGTCCGATTCGTCGATCAGGCGTTTCACCGGATTCCCTCCGCGGTCGATAAAGCTAGGCCGGCTGTCGCTTGTCGACAGCGGTCGATGCGCGGCTATCGCGTGCAATACAGCATGACGCATGTAATGTAGGGGATCAACCAGATGCGGAAAACCGTGCAACATCTTTCTTAGAAATGCGATATTCTTCAGCGGACCACATATTCGGAGTGGTCCCAATCCATCTGTTGAGCAACGTGCGCCGTTTGTTTACGGCGCGAAATTTCGCTACAAGCGGATTTGGGAATCGTTTCTCGTCCGATTGCAGCAAAGGAGCATCTTGCGGATGAGCGGATCGTGGAGCCAGATCGAAATCGGTGGCAAGAAAGCAGACATTTTCGAACCGGCCGTCGCTGGCGAGCCGAAGCGCGTTGTCCTGCATTTGCACGGACATGGACTGGAAACTCTCAGCGGCAAACCGGCTTTCACCGAACAGCTCTCTCAGCACGGCTTCTATGCCATCTGTCCGCACGGTCAGCGATCATGGTGGCTCGACCGCGTCTGCACCGAATTCGATTCCAGCATCTCGCCTCGGCAACATCTGCTCGAACAGGTACTACCAGAGATCGAACGGCGATGGGGGGTTACTCCACCGGCTGTCGGCTTAACTGGAATCAGCATGGGGGGGCAGGGGGCACTGCAACTGGCTTATCAGAATCCCCACATGTTTCCGGTCGTCGCCGCGATTTCGCCAGCCGTCGACTTCCACAACTGGGTGGGACAGGGGCTTCCGTTGGATGACATGTTCGCCAGCAAAGAATCTGCCCGCCAAGAAACAGCAACACTCAATGTGCATCCGCTGAACTGGCCACGGCATCAGTTGCTAGTTTGTGACCCGGCCGATATCGAATGGTTCGAGGGCGTGGATCGACTGACGATGAAGCTTTCCTCGAGTGGCATTCCCTTCGAATCGGACCTGCAAACAACCAACGGTGGACATTGCTGGGAATACTTCGAAGCGATGGCCCCGCAGATCATGCAGTTCGTGGCCAGTCGACTGAAGCAAGAGCAAGAACGGTTTTAGGGACCGGTCTACTGAATCCAATCGAGCCCCGTCGTCTGATCCAAGCGAATCGCGCCGGTCGACGGATTCAACTGAATCTGTTGTGAGACGCCCTTCTTGGCTTCGGCACCCGGTTCGGGCTGCAGCCAGATATGGGCCTGGGGTTTGCCCAGCGACCAAATTCGGTACCAGCCCGTCGAACCGTCGTATGTGATCTCATCGGCTCTCGCAGTAAACGTCTGAGGACGGGTGTCGCGTGAGTTTTGCCGATTTATGGTGCCGTCAAGTTCCGCATTACCGTGAGCCACCAACTCGACGAACGTCTGTTCCGAATCGCGTAGCTTTCGCTGGGTAACGTCGAGAGATTCTGATCTCATCCAACCCGCATCCGCTGGGAGTTGATCGGGGTCAATCAGTTCTCCCGGCCGGCTCACCGGGCCATACGTAATCTGAACACCGTCATTGAATGTGCTCGTGCTCTGCTTCTGATTTCCCTGCATTGTGCCGACAAATTCGATTCGCGACGCGGTCCAACCAGGCGGCTTCGTCTTCTTCGAACGGTTTGCGTGAACCGTGGTGGTTTGGGAGAAACCGCCCAGACCGGACGGACCCCACCGCCATGAGATGATGTGGCCGGGGCCGGTCGCCGTCGTGTCGCCCGTCTGCTGGTCGAGCGTAAAGTCGTTGACATAGCCTTGGCGGATTTCGACGAGCTTATTGTCTTCCACAACTCGACTGCGCAATTCGACGCCGTTTTTGCAGATAATCTTGGCAATTTCTGCGCGTTGAGCGAGCTTCGATTCGCCTGCGGGTGATCCTCGAGTGAATGATATCGCTTTCGACATGACGACGTGCATGTCATTGCAGTCGACCTCGTTCTCCGCGAGCTTCGTCCGCACATTGTTCCAGAACACTGCTGTGAGACCGTCGAACTCCATCTTGCCGTCCCAGCGAACTTGCAGAGTATCGGGTTGGTCGAGTTTGTTGCCGTCGAGATCCTGCGCAACCGATCGTTCGAGCAGTCCGGGGCCATCGACCCACGCCTTATTTTTGCCTTGGTCGAGATGCACGTCGTTACCAGCAATGTGAAACTCGGGGTTATTAATATGCGCCGGTTCGCCTTTCACGTGCATAAGTTGGTCGGCGTCGCTTCGACGGACGATGTGCAGGATGTCGCCAGTGATTTTCGTCGGCGGGCCGCCCGCTTCATCCGGCTGCGTCACACTGACGTTACCCTGTGTCCAAACCTGAGCAACCTGGGAGTCGCGCAGCTCGTCGCCACGTATGACCTGCACGTGAATTGTCTCAGCGACAACTCGGACCGGTTCGGCCGCCATCGGTCGTTCAAACAGACTATTGCGAACGGGCGTCGGCGACGCCGGCGCGCCGGGCTGCGCCGCTCTTGGCGCCGGATTGTCCGGAATCACCGGTCCGCCCTGGGCTGACTTCAAGATAAACCGCTTCGTACCGGACGTTCGACGCAGCAGACGGCGAGACGGCCGTCTTCCAAGATCATCTCGAATAGTCGCCATTGGAAGTAGCGTGTTGTTGGCCTGTTGAACTACGCGTGGCGAACGGTCGAGACGGCTCACGGCCGCGGGGCTCGGCTGATCCTCGAACCAAACCCGCAAAATGTTTCCACTCATATGCAGATCGGGATTACGCATGTCGACGTTGTTTTCAGCGTGCAGCCGTCTGGGCCGAATGCCCTGCGTCGACGCGCCAGCCGACCGGTTGGCGCTCGCCCCGCCGCCAGAATTCTGACGATCAACCCACAAGCGTATGAAGTCGGCTGCCAACGAGAATTGCTCGACTGGCTGCCGGACGATGGCCTGTCCATCTAGTTCGATAACGTCGAGCACAGAGTCATTTGGGTCGGGCCGTTTTCGCAGTTCTTTTTTCCAGACGGCGGTCAGGTCGGAACTTCCGGTCTCAGGGTCTGCGTGTCGCAACCAGCCCGCACCCCGGCAGCGGATGTGGGCAAGATCTCCCCGCTCATCCTGTGCGAGCAGTATTAGCGGGCAGTGAAGTTCGCTCATGCCTTGCAACACCTGCACTCCCTCGGGTTCGGGCCGCGTCAATTCGGCGACCTTCGATTGCCCGTCGTACACCAGGCGCGACATCTTGGTGGTCATTTTATTCTTCGTCGAGCTCAGCGTGACAATCTTGCCGTCGGCACTGAGCCGTTGGAAAACGAGTCGTGAACCGAGTCCCATCGATCGAGCGGTCCCTTGGGATGCGTCGCCCGTTGCCATCGTTTCAGCTGATGCGCCCGCGTGTGCAACATTCAGAGGCTCAGCGGACGTGGACGATTTCACTTCTCCTTCTGCGAAGATGAGCGTCAGCAGGTCGCAATCGTCCAACCGATCCGTCTCAGAAGATTCCGAACGGCGCACCGCCTCGACGCTGACGTTTTCTTGGAAGGTGGCCTTATTCGCGACCACGTCGAAATTGAAGCTACCGTCCGAACGCACAGTGACGTCGACCGGGTCGGCCTTGCCTCCGGCCGCCTCCTCTTCATAAACGAGGTTCATTAGCACGTCTTGGATCAACTGCACGTTCTTGATTCCCGTGACCGTAAGCTCGTCCTTCTCATCCGCGTCCTTTTCCCCGATGAGATCAACGTGCATTCTGTGCGCCTGGCCACTGTGGTTTTCGTACGTGAAACGAACCGCGGAATCGCAAAAAATCTGCATCAAACTTTTCGAGAAGCTGAAATTTCGGCCGGTCAAAGAGAGATTGTCCGGGCCCTTCACGTACACGTCGCCTTCCAGTGAGCCACTCACGATCGGTCCGGGGTCCGGTTTCGTCGTGTTGCCGAATGGCCGTTCGAACTGAATGATCGCCGAGTCACAGTAGATTGTAACCGGCTGTTCCCCGGTCTTGTTCGTGTCTTGCAGCCAGATCATGGCAAACGGTTTGAGCCGGACAGCGCGTTCGTCGTCGTCGATTGGCTCGGCTTCATCGAAAAAGACAACCAAGTCATCCCGCGTTATTTGGTGATCGGCGTCGGCCGTCCAGGGACGTTCGCTCAAGTAGCGCGTGGCCAGCAGGTTATTCGCGGCGAGACCCTTCGGGGCGAGCATCACGAGATCAGAGTTTCGCACATCGCTCACTCCCGACGAAGAAATCAGCGGGCGTACGACCGCAGCGTACGCGGCGAACGACCCAAATAGGCCCGCCGCCCACAAGAACGTAAACAGCAGCCGCCGAACGAGGCCTCCCCCGTACATGCTTTGAGCTGTCTGGTCATCTGCTACCGACACAGGTATTCGTTCTCCGCCTAAAACTCTGGCACCGGTCACATTCAGTAGCAACGCGATCAGGAAGGGCGAGCCAAAAACCAGAAGAGGCTCACGCGGCACGATTGTTCGGAACCCGGCCGATGAGGTCGGTGATGTCGATCAATCCGACCGGACGGCGCTCGGCGTCCACGACAGGCAACTCGCTGACCTTGTTCTCCGCAAGAACGTCGACCACTTCGATCAACAGTGCTTCCGGAAAGGTCGTCAACGGATGCGGCGTCATGACTCCAGCGATCGGCTCATCGAGTCGAGATTCGCGACGGTTTTCCAACAGCCGTGCGAGATCGCTATCGGTGAAAATCCCCGACAATCCCCCTTCGCTGTCGACCAGCATCACCGCGCCGGTTCGGCGCCCCGGGTTGCTCAATTTGACAAAGACCTCGCGGATCGTCTCATTCTCCGACGCAATTCGCAGATCGTCGGCTTGACGCATGATCTCTCCCACCGTCACAAGTTGCCGACCCAAACTGCCGCCGGGGTGATACGTCGCAAACTGGCGGGGCGTGAAGCCCTTCATTCTGCTGACCACCAGTGCCAACGCGTCGCCCATCGCCAGCATGGCGGTGGTGCTGGTCGAGGGTGCCAAACCGTGCGGGCCCGCTTCGCGCATCTTGCCCAGACAGATCGTCACGTTCGCACGAGAAGCGAGCGTGTTGTTCCGGTCGCTGGTCATCGCGACCAGCGGCACGCACATCTGCCGCACGCGTGGCAACAACCGGCAGATTTCCTCCGTCTCGCCGCTATTCGAAAGCGCGAGCAGAACATCATCGGTATGCAGCCGGCCGAGGTCGCCATGCACGGCTTCAGCCGGATGCAGGAAGTGGGCCCGCGTTCCGGTCGACGAGAGCGTTGCCGAAATCTTCTGCCCGATCAGACCCGCTTTGCCCATGCCGGTCACGATCACGCTACCTTGGCACTCGTACAAGGTGTGAGTCGCCGTGCAAAAATCGAGGTCGAGACGGTTCCCCAGCTGAATTAACGCATCAGCCTCGTGCCGGATGATCGCACGGGCTTCACGCAGTTGCTCAAAATCGCCGAACGAAATTAGCTGCGAATCGAGGGCGGAACTCATGAACCGTCATCCTTGACCTGGTTCCGGAGACGATGCGAATGCCGGCAAAATGTGATGCATGCACCGTCCGTCGTGTTCTTATCAGTTGTCTGTGATCGATCGGCGCGGGTGACCGGCGCAGGAACGTGTGTTTTCGAAGAGGGGATCGTTTCCAGTGGAGATTGTGTCGGCGAGAGTCGGTTTGGCGAACGAACGGTTCTTACTCGTCTTGCACGGAACGTTACGCGGAGGCGCGAAACACAAACGATTACGTTGAAGTGACATAGGTTGGTGAACGGAATACGAAGTAACAACGTACTTGAGAAGGACTGCCAAAACCCTCTGATGGGTGAAATCGTTCCTTCATTTGTAGAGTCACAGCCGGGCTTTGGCACGGTTGCTATTGACGTTTGGATCGGGCGTGATACCGGGCGATCCAGCGCTGGGGTTCCTTTTCAAAAGCCGCCTGACAACCCGGGCAGCAGACGGAAAACGTCGCGCCCTCGTGCGTCACCGGAATTCGCCCCCGCCCCCCGCTGATGATGCAGGTGTCATGCGACTCCGTATTCCCGATCAGCGAAGTCCGGCTGCCCCCTTCGCGTTTCATCAGCACCGAGTCGTACAGCTTGAGCACATTGCCACCACGGTTCCGATATACATCGATAACGTACTCGTCTTCGTTGGCCGAGCGAAGCACGAGTTTTTCATCGGGTGACGACGGGTCGATCTGCATGAACACAAGTTCAATCGGCTCGCTGGACGTGCTCTCGCCAGAGGCAGAACGGCCGTCGGCGCTTGCCTCGTATCGTTGTTCGAAGCCGTCCACGTCGATGACGATCAGCTTGTATCGGCCGCCCGCCAAGTCCCAAATGAGCCGACCTTCACGCAGATAGGGGCTTGAAGACGAATCGAGCACCAACGCGGGCTGATCGGGATCACTGAGCAAATCCCATTGCCACACCGGGCTTTCGGCCGCCTTCGCTCCGCCGATGGCCTTCGTCGTAATCCCGTGCCATTCACCGACGAGCCGACCAAATCGGCTCAGCGCATCGAACGCTCGCTCCGTCTGGGCATGGGCGGGTGAAGAATAGATCGCCTGTTCCAGCGGTTCTGACGTTCCGATTTCGCCGCTGGTCAATCTAATCAGCCCCGAATCGGGCTCGATCGGCTTAAGCTCCGCCGGTGCCCCATCCGGCTGAATGCCTCCGCCGTCCGGAGAGGTTTTTGTTGAGGCGCCGTCTGATGGCGCGGACTGGTTACCGCAACCCGTCAGCGAAAACCCAGCCAGCGAAAACAGAGTGCAAACCACAACTACTGTGGTCATAACGGTTTTGGTCGTCATCCTTGTGTGATCCTTCACTCGCGATGAACGGGTTTCCTACATCGGCTCGCGCAAACGACGCTCCGCGCAGGACGCTCGAGCAACGTCGACAATCACCCATAATTTAGCGGGAAATTTCGACCGTTACTCCAGCGCGGCGCGGACTATAGCACAGCTCCCAAAACCTGTCAGCAGGAACTTTTTGGCCGATTGAGACCAGTCAAGTGGTAATGAGAGGCAGACGGCGAGTGGACGCGGCACACCAAAAGCTGGCCAGCTTCGTCACAGTGCCTCGCCGGATTTCCGGCTCCACCGCTTCGCTCGGTTCAAAACGGCGTCCTTCAGAAAAACGTGACGACCGGCACTTTAGTTATGTCGATACAGAAGACCCTCATCACGCGATTTGACAGCGGGACGATCGCCTTAATGCGTTTTGTTGAAACGTGTTGCGTCAACCAACCTTGCAACGGCAAACAAAGTGGCGTGGAAGAGTACGGACTATAGGATCGTAGGGTGTCCTAAATGTTCAAAGCGTGTATCCTGGAGAACTACCGCCGCTCCTGCCTCGAAAAAGACGATCGCGACGGGATTCGTCTCGGAGTGCGTTGTCCGTTGATCGCTAGGGCGCCGTGACACCACTCTGCTTATCGAGAAGTCCCTCCGCGACACCGATGAGCGCATAAATCCGTTGCTTGACGGAGGTCGTGACCTCCCAGTCCTCTTCCGACTCGATCTTCTCAGCGGAACCAATCTGCTGCGCCCAGGCAAGCGCCTCGTTGGAGTCTCCGCTTGTCGCGTGCGCACGCGCGAGAGCTCGCACGATCTGTTCATATGAGACGTCCTCGAACATAGTCGCGTATGAGTCCGGGTGCTGTTGTTCGAGAGCCTGAGACAACGTCATCGCGGCCGCCGAAAAGTCCGCTCCGCTTTCTAAGGCCCCACGGCGCATTGCGTTAGTGCCAGACAATGTGTCTCCGTACACAATTCCCCACGTCTGTGGTCTGCTGAAGTCAAACTTAGCTGAGTCGATCGACGTCGAGTAAGGCCAAGAGGTCACGCGAACTCGCGCAGCGACGTCCCTGGCAGTCTTCTTGTCGCCGGCCTTCGCATAGGCCGTCGCGACTTCGAGGAATGCAGTAGCCTTCGCGAATCGGTCTTCGATTTGATCGACCGTGGCAAGAGAGTCGTTCAGCTTTCCGCTTTTGACCTGAAGGTTTGCGATTTCCACCAGCGCGTTCGTTGTGTATTGAACGGAGTCCTGAATCGAATGCGCGGTCGCGACGGCCCCAGCCATATCACCTGCCGTAGCTTGTGCGACAACAATCGAGCACAGTGCCTCTGCCCGTCCTCCGTCTGGCGTCGTGAGCAGGCGCGTTGCTTTGAGTGCTTCATCGATGTATCCAGCAGCGGCCTGTGCCCCGATGATCGTTTTCAGCGCACCAATTCTATTGCTCTCCGGGCAGGGAGTGGGCGGCTTAATACTTTCGCGGGCATCAATGGCTTGGCGAAAGAGCTGCTTCGCCGTCGTGTGGTTACCGATCGCCGCCGATAATACGGCGGCCTCGCGTAGCAAACCAACTCTTGACAGACCGTCCTTAGAAGTCTCGGCATGTTGTACCAGTTGTTGGATCGTCGAGGAGACGTCGTCCATTTCGGCGACCTCACTCTGTGTCTGGGCAACCTTCCAGATGGCGATGGCGCGTACATATTCGTCGGACGACTTCGAAATACCCGGAACATGGTCGAATTCGTCGGAGAGCGAAGTGGCTGCGGTAAACGCGAGCTGAAAGAGACGTCGTCCCTCGGCGTTATTTCCGGATTCGTAATTTGCCGTGGCAAGTTTGCTGAGACCTTCGCGACGGGACCACGGCGACGTCATTTCGTCGACCGCCTGACGCGCACCTTCAAGATTGCCGTCAGCGATCAAGTGTTCCAGCCAATTCATACGCAGGACGGAGTCGCCGTAGCCTCCGCAGCCATCGTCATCAACTTCGATTTCACCGAGGACGTCGAAGGCCATTTTCTTCTGTCCGGCTCGGGCAACTGTTACCGCAAGGCTGTGCAAGGCATCGTCTCGCGCATAGCTCTCGCGGCAACTCTTGATCACATGCAGAGCAGCGCCGAAGTCCTGGGCTCTGGTCTGAAGTGCAGCGATATCCAGTAGCATGAAATCGCGCTCAAGGGCCGGGTACTTGTCTTGACGACGAACGATCTGGTGGGCTTCGTTGAGCACTGCTTTGGCATCCGGTTCATTGCCCTGCTCCTCTGCTTTTGCATCGAACGTTGAGTTCGCTTGAAGTGCGGCGAATGCCCATAGCGCGGTCAGAATCACAGAAATCACGCACGGTCGCTTGTCCATGTCCAACGCTCCTTGCGCTGCAGTGTGAGGCGCCAACGAAGACCGACGACCGAACAATAAGTTCGATTTGAACGCCGCCGATGCCCTTCGGAAGTCCGTCTAGCGAATTAGCGAGAACCATCATCCAGAATCGCCAGACTCGTTACCCGGTATTGTTTGCGCTATGCGTTGCGATGACAAGACACATATCGAGCCGATCGTCACTGGCAGCTCCCGCCCGTCCTGCGAGTCTTCGCCGCGCCATCACTCCGCTGGTGGGCCGATTCACGGGGCACGTTCCGTTGTATCCGGATTTGATTTCAAAAACATTTCGGAAAACGTGTAGCAAACTCGTCCGTTCTGCGCTGGAGAGCAGGTTTGGTCTCAATGCGCTCACGACACATTCGATTAAGAGGATACACCAAATGCCATTTCGAAATGCCGTGCGAAAACTTCTGGGACAACCAGCCACGCGTGCGCGCCGGCGGGCGACACGTTCGAGTGTGACGTCGGGAATCGAGCGACTCGAGCAGCGGACGCTGTTGACGTCTGTGTTCGGCGACTTCAACGGAGATGGTTTTGACGACCTGGCGATTGGAGTACCTGGAGAATACGTCGGTCCTATCCCCGACGCGGGCGCGGTCAATGTCATATACGGTAGCGCGAACGGACTGATCGATACGGGGAACGACATCTGGTATCAGGACCAAGACGGAGTCCAGGGCGATTCAGAAGCAGGCGACCGCTTTGGCGAAGCCTTGGCGGCCGGTGATTTCAATAACGATGGGTTTTTCGATCTGGCGATTGGCATTCCCGGCGAAGACGTCAATGGGGCTGACAAGGCGGGCGCGGTTGCCGTGTTGTACGGCACGGCAGACGGCCTTGTGTCCGGTGCGGTTGGAAGCGTCTCCGACGACCAGTACCTGCATCAGGGGCTAACGGGCGTGGCCGACCTGGCAGAACGCTTCGATCGATTCGGCTCTGCATTGACGACCGGCGATTTCAACGGCGACGGGATCACCGATCTGGCGATCGGCATTCCCGGCGAGAACGGCGGACCTGTTCAGGATGCCGGAGCCGTTCAGATCATGTTTGGTTCCACAGACTTGACCGGGCTGAAGACGGATGGCGGGCAGTACTTGAAACAGGGTGGCGGATTCATCTCCAGCAATCCTGTGGAGCGGTACGACATGTTTGGCGCGGCGCTAGCCGCCGGCGACATGAACGGCGACGGCATCGACGATCTGGCGATCGGAGTTCCCGGCGAAGACTTGCCCGGCGGCGACGACATGGGGGCCGTGCACGTTCTGATGGCCGCCTTAAACGTCGGCCTCGAACGCGAACTCGACTTTTTTCACCAGGATTCCGTGTCCGCCTTTGACGGGAGTCACGTCGCCGGTGACGGCAGGCCTTACGACTACTTCGGCGCCTCGCTGGCGGTTGGAGACCTCAACAACGACGGCTTTGCCGATCTGGCGGTTGGCGTGCCGGGTGAAGACGTCGGTTCACGAATCGATGCCGGAGCCGTGAACGTTTTCGTGTCGACATTGTCTCTGCCCCCCTTAAGCTCAACCATCCCGTTGGGCGACGTCAGTCAGATTTGGTACCAATCGATTCCTAACATGCAGGACGGCTCAAAAGACGGGGACCTATTCGGCACTGCGCTTGCCATCGGCGACTTCGACGGCGATGGCGATCGAGATCTCGCCGTGGGTGTTCCCGGCAAACAGGTGGGAAGCCAGATCAATGCCGGCGGCGTGCTCATCATCGAGAGCAGCGGAACGAGTGGTCTGGTCGTCGCGGGAAACCGGTTCATTACGCAGGCCGATTCCTGGGTGGACGGGATGTACGAGACGGGTGACGCCTTTGGTTCGTCGCTGGCAGCCGGATTCGCCGACGCGGGTGCACAGGCCGACCTGGCGGTCGCCGTTCCAGGCGAAGACATCGGGAGTACCCTCGTCGACGCCGGTGCCGTGAACGTCCTTTACGGATCGATGTCTTCCAACACCTTCCGCACCGACAAACCGGAAATCTGGTCGCAATCCCTCTGGCCAATCGAGGGCATGGCGGAATCCGGTGACCGGTTTGGCGGGAAGCTGCCGATCGGATTGAGAACGACCGGATTCCAGGTGCCGCAGTACGAAAGCAACCCCGGCGCAACCAACACGCTGTATCTCGACTTCGATGGCTACCGGGAAAGAGTACAGGGATTTCCCGATTGGATCGTGGCGCCGGCATTCGACCTGGATGGAAATCCTAAGTTTCTGAGTATTACGGAAATGGCCTTTATCGAGGACATCTATCAGGCGATGGCCGAGGACTACGCACCGTTCGACGTGAACGTCACCACGATTTCACCTGGTGGCGACCCCGCGCGAAGCCAGCGTGTCGTCTTCGGCGGACGGAGGGAAGACAACAACCTCACCAACAGCACGACTGCGTATGGTGTTGGCCGCCTCGGAGCCTTCACCAATCCCCTCTTTCCGAACACGGCTTATGTCTTTACGCAATCTTACTTCGACGACAAGAATCCGCCGTACGTCAACGACCTCAATCTGCGCAACGGAGTGGACATCGGCTCGGTCGGCTCACATGAAGCGGGACATACCTTCGGGCTCGTCCACAAGGCCGAATACGACGTGTTGACCGGCGCCAAATTTGTCGAATACAGCTCTGGCGGCTTCGACTGGAACCCCATCATGGGCGACGCGATAGACGATGGGCGGACCATCTGGACCGCCGCCTCAATGATCTCACCCTTTAGCTCGAGCCGACGCATCGAAGGCAGCGACGACGTGGGCGTTCTGAGCCAGGTGCTGGGCACGCGCGGCGATGACCACGGCGACGTGCCGTCCCAGGCGACGAACGTGGGAACCCTTTCGAAGCCCGGCGACGTTGCCTTCGGGACCGGCATCATCGAAAACCGATCTGACGTTGATACGTTTGTCGTCACAGTACAGACCGGCGCCATAATGTCGGTCGATTATCGCGCCAACGGCGTGGGGGCTAATCTCGACTCGACGCTCGTGATCGGCTCGGTCGAGACCGGCGAGATTCTCGCCACTCAGAACTGGTCGAACACCCGGTTCCGCATGTTCGAGAGGATCACTGTTACAGAAGGAACGTATTTTATCAGCGTCCGCAGCGCCGGAGCGTTCCAGGGAGACGCGGGCCAATACTCGGTGTTGATCACGCACGAGGGCTACCCTGATTTGATCATTTCTCAGCCCCGCGATGAATTCTTCCTCGAAACGCCCGCTACGACGTCCTATCGAGGTAATTTCCAATGGGAAGTCGGCGTGAGCATGGACGCTTACCGAGACGGCAATGATGGGAGCGCGGACATGATTGCCGTTTCGCGCAACGGCGCCAACGTCGAAGTCCATATCAACGGGCAGAGGCACTTTTCCGATAACGCCGCCAATGTGACGGCTCTCTACATCGACGGTTCCTCCGACGACGACGAGGTGGTTATCGAGGACGGTGTCGACATCCCCGTTCACTTCCGCGGCGGCTCCGGCGGTGATGATGCATTCACAATCTCCGGCAGCACCAGCTACACCGATGATCTCGTCATCGAAGCCACTTCGGTGGAGTTAAACGGTACGCCATTCTCCTTCGAAGACATCGAACGACTGCAAGTCAATTTGCAAAACGGTGGTTCCACCACGACGATCAATGCCTTTCCGGACCTGTCCGAATCGGGACATCTTGAAGCCGTCGGCGGCTACTACGGCACAGACGTGTTCCATATCAACGACGCGATCCAAGACCCGGTCGGAACCGTCACCCTGAACGGGGGGGCGTTCGGGACCGCCGAGCTCCACGCCGCCAACCGCGACAACATTTGGAGCATCACCAGAGTGGGAACCGGCACATTGAACGGAAACATCAGTTTTCTTGGTATTGGCAACCTGATCGGCAACGAACAGAACGATACGTTCGACTTTGGCCGTAGCGGATACGTCTATGGCACCATCGACGGCGGTGGCGGGAATGACGAACTGACGATCGCCGGCCGCGATTCGGTTGTCGATAACGTCGTCGTTAACGCCAATCACGTTCTCATGAACTCCCACGGCTACTCGTTTGACAACATCGAGACGCTACACATCGAATTGCACGGCGGCGATTCCACAACGACCATCGACGCGTTTCCCGATGCTGACGCCTTCATACTCAAGGGCGGTTCGGGCGTGGATAGGTTTACGATCAACGCGACGGAAGACCCTCAGCAAAACGTCAGAATCGATGGTTTTCAGGGGCTGGATACTCTGACGGCGGCCAACCGCGACAACACGTGGAGCATCGCCAGCCAGGAGAATTCGCATAGCTTTACCGGCTACGACGTAGGCACGTTGAACGCGAATATCGAGTTTAACGGCATAGACAACCTAGTCGGTAACGACGGCGACGACACCTATGCGTTCGTTGCTGCTGGGAACAGTTTCGTCGGGATTCTCGGCGCCATTGACGGCGGCGGTGGACACGACGTTCTCGACTACTCTGATGACAATCGCACCGCCCACGTCACGCTGCTGACTCCTACGACGCTGACGACCGACCGTGTCGCGGGTGGCGTTGCCAATGTGGAAGGCGTCGTCGGCAGCACGTACAATGATACGCTCGTCGGACCCGATATCAACATGTACTGGAGTATTCACAACACAGACACGTTTTATCTGAGTCTTCCGCACGTGAAGTTCAGAGTCTACGGTTTCGAAAACCTCATCGGCGGTTCAGCCTACGATCACTTTCGGTTTAGCCCCAAGAGGACAATCTCCGGTTCGATCAACGGCGGCGGCGGTGACGATCTCGTCAGCATCCATAGCTTCAGCACCGATGCCCTCGACCAGCTCGTCGTGAACGCCGATTCCGTGGTTCTCAACGGCCGCGCCAACTCCTTCGAGGACATCGAACGACTGCAGATCAACTTGTACGATGGCGATTCCACCTCGACAATCGAGGCTTTTCCGAACGTCGACGAGTTCATCGTCAATGGTGGCGCGCAGAACGATTCGTTTGTTGTCAACGCGACGAATGACCCGATGGGGACCGTCTCCTTCAACGGGTTCGCCGGCCAAAACGTTCTCACCGCGGCCAACCGCGACAACACATGGGCCATCACTGGCGAAGGCTCCGGCGACTTGAACTCCACAATCGCGTTTGTGGGGACAAACAGCCTCGTTGGCAACGCCGCAGGCGATACGTTCGCCTTTTCCGAGGGAGCATCCCTCGATGGCACGATCGACGGCAGCGGCGGCACAGACAGTTTGAACTACTCGGATGACAACCGAGCCGTGCGTGTTGAACTGCTGAGTCCCACGTCACTGAGTGCGACCGGCGTCCTGGGCACCGTTTTCAACATGGAAGGCGTCGTCGGTGGCAGTTCGTCGACCGATACACTCGTCGGACCCGACGATGTTTCGCTGTTTCATTGGTTGATTACCGGACACAACTCGGGTTACGTGGCCGACTGGAAAGAGTACTCACCGTTTACATTTCGCGGGTTCGAGAATCTGACCGGCGGTGAGGCGCAGGATTTGTTTCGGTTTTATGGGACGGCATCGATCGACGGCTCGATCGACGGCGGCGCGAGCCTCAAGGACTGGCTCCGTTACCGCAAATACGGCACCGGAGTGCATGTCGACTTGATGAGCGGAACGGCGACTGGTGTTGGCGGGTCAATCGCAAATATCGAAAGGATCATCGGCACAGTTTACGACGATTTCCTGCGCGGCGATGACAACAACAATTTCATACACGGCTATCACGACGGCAACGACATTATTCTCGGCATGGGCGGCAACGACCTTCTGTACGCCAGCTACTACGGCCGAAATCTCATCGTCGGTGGCGGTGGCGCGGACTTCATTCAAAGTCGATACGGAGAGGATCTGATCATCGGCGGCTTCACCGTCTACGACACCCACCCGCATGTCGATGTGATCCTCGTCGGCATTCGCGACGCCTGGGCGAGAACCGACCAGACCTTCGAGCAACGTGTCGACACATTGCGAAACGGCATCTCGCTCACTCTGCCTGGCGAGGACGGGCCGTCATCCGCAGAGACGGTCGCTCTGAACAACGAGACCGTCTTGGATGACTCGGATGACGACCAAATCCATGACCAGTCCGGCCTCGATTGGTTCTTCGCGTCGTTGGCCGAGGTCTCCGATTTCGACGAACAAAACGGCATCCTAAATTGAGAGTGGGACATCGACACCCGCGACTCATTTGGCCACCGCCGGATCAGTCGAAGATCGCCGGGAGCTGAGATGGTGTTGGTCCGCGCGAGAATCACTGTGCCGGATCATCCGCCGAGCCGCACGCAACCGCCGCGCTCAGCCCCGTGCATTGCTCCGCGATCGCGCAACGTTCCGCGCAATTATCGGCTCGCGATGAACAGTCACCGATCGATAGCATGTCAGCCCAACGATCGAATCGCGTACCAACATCCCTTGACGTAGCGAATTCTTTCGCTACAATTGGCTCGGTGGCGAAGGAATTCGCTATGAGCCGTCCCAAAACCCGCCAGTGTTGGAAATCGACGCGACAGACGAGGGGACGCGCGTAACCTATCAGAGGGTTCTGGGACCGGGACGACGTCAAGCGCGGACGGAACAACGAACATTCGGAGCAGCGATAGGATCCAAGACATGGCGCGGCCCACATCGTCTCAACCGACGGAAGTCGAACTGCAGATTCTTCGCATCCTGTGGGAATTGGGGCCCTGTCCGGTGCGTGAGATTCACGGGCGGCTCAGCGCCGAAAAGGGCACGAACTATTCCACGACAGTGAAAATGCTCTCCGTCATGCGCGACAAGGACCTCGTCAAACGCGATGAAAAGGCGACGCCGCACGTCTATCGCGCCGGCATGACGCAGGAACGCGCGCAAAAGCGGATGCTCAAGGACCTCATTCATAAGGTCTATGACGGATCGGCGGGAAGCCTGGTGATGCACGCGTTGTCATCGAAGAAGGCATCGCCCGAAGAGATCGATGAGATCCGCCGTCTGCTCGACGAAATGAGGGGAGACCGCCGATGAGCGAGCCGGTCATTGTGGAAGCGAGTCTAACAAACCTCGTGTTATCCCCGTTCCAACAGTCGTTGATCGAACGTCTGGGATGGACGTTTTTTCACAGCGTTTGGCAGTTCGCTTTGGTTGGCGTTCTGCTCGGGCTTTGTTTGCGTGCGATGGCGAGCCGCTCTGCTCAGTCGCGTTATTTCGCGTCTTGTTCGGCCATGCTGTGCATGCTGTTGTTGATGGCGGCGGCGTTTTGGCGTCTGCCGCTTTCTGTTCAAGACGGTACTGTTGATCACGACTTGTCGCGAGCGAACGTGTCGCCGAGCGGCAGCGCAAGCCTGTCGATCGCCGGCGATGGATCTTTTGAGGCTCACGGGGATCCCGCGAATTCGGCGCGGAACACGCCTTCTCGATTGCCACAGGACCGTACTAACAATGATGGCATTGCGGCAGGAGCCGCGACGTTGCCGGGCTGGTTTTCGCGAATCGAGATGGCGGTTGAGCCTTGGTTGACGACGATCGTGACGCTTTGGTTAGTGGGCGTTGCCGTTCTGTCGGTTCGACCCTGCGTCGGCTGGTACGCGGTGCATCGGCTGCGGCGCGTGGGGATATCTGCCGTCCCGCCCGCGACCGTCGAATTGCTACACCGCGCTGCGAAGACACTCGGCATCAAACGCGCCATTAGGATCATGCAGTCGGTGCGCGTCGAAGTGCCGGTCGTCGTGGGTTACGTCCGACCGCTGATTCTGCTCCCCGCCAGCGCCGTCTGTGGATTATCAACAGAACAGCTCGAAGCGGTGATCGCGCATGAGCTGGCGCACGTTCGCCGGCACGATTATCTGGTCAACTTGGCGCAGACGCTGGTCGAGACACTTCTGTTTTATCACCCGGTTGTGTGGTGGGTTTCGCGGCACATACGGATCGAGCGAGAAAACTGCTGCGATGACATGGCGCTCGCGCTATGCCGTGATCGCGCCACCTACGCCGGCGCGCTCGTGGCTGTCGATCAGCTACGATCCGCGGCTCCTTCACTGGCGCTCTCGGCCGCCGGGGGTTCGCTGCTGGCGCGCATCAGGCGGATCGTGCTGCAACCATCTCACAACTCGAATGGTTCGTTCTGGTTTGCAGCCAGTGTTCTGGGGGGCATCGCCGCGATGGTGATCGCGTTTGGAACAAACGTCTCGTCACAGGAGGTTGCCACGGCGGAACCGGAACCGGCACCAGCACCGGTTGCCACGATTGGCTGGGGCAAGCCGTCGAATGGCCTTCGTTGTCGCATCGTTCCGGTGCGAGCGTCGATGAGCGAGGACGAGATCGACTTAGATCAAGAAACAGCCCGTTTCGAAAGCCCCGAAGGCGTCGCGTTCGCCGTCGAACTGGAAAACGTCGGCAAGCGGCCGATCGAACTGCTGGATACGCGGTACGGAAAGTCGTACGGCGATTCCCAGGGAAAGGCCGCCTCCGATTGGTTTGGGCAATTCCTGTTTTCGATCGACTGGTTCGACGGTGATGGGGCGAGGATAAAGCGGCCTGACGTTCAAGTCGTCGATTTGAACATGCCGCTCAGCGGAGTCATGGTTGCGACGATTGAGCCAGGACGAACGCATCGGTTTCTGCTTCGGCCGACGAAGTGGTTGAGCGTCATGACACAGCGGCTTAAGGCGGGTGAGTTTCAGGCAACCGTTCATTATCACGGCTTGTCGAGCCGCGCGGCGAAGCGCCTCCGCGAGTATCGACCTGACAGTGGTGTACTCACGGCGTGGTCGGGTGACGTTGTATCGCCGACGGCGGCATTCGAGATTGCCGCCAGAACGAACAATCGACCTGTTCCACTTGCATGGGGCGACGAGTCGGACGGCTTGCGCGCCGCCTTGGATCTCGTTCCCAACAAGACGACGCACACACACGGCGAGAAGCCCGACGTAAAGTTGCACGTACAAAATGTGAGCAAGAAACCGATCACGCTCGCATCCTTCCTGTGGTTGTCGGACATTCAAATGACGGCCAAGAACGATCAGGGCAAAGAATTCACAGCCGGTGGCATTTTGTACACGGGATGGACGTTGTCGGGGCGAATCACGTTGCTGCCGCAGCAGACGACGATCTTTGATGCCGGCAACCTGGGCATTGCCGCCAGCAAAGAACAGGCGGATGCATTCGAGCACATCACCAATCGCAAATTGATCGCTCCCGCCGGGACATATCGGCTTCAGCTTTCCGGTCCGTTCGGCACCGGCGGCTACGTGGTCAAGGACGGAAAAGGCAAACAGCTTTCCCCGTTGGAGGGCGACTGGGCGGGTGAGCTCACGACGGGCTTTGCGCCGCTCATCATTGCGGCGGAGAAAGCTGCCGACGCGAAGGCCGACGCAAATCAAGCCAAACAGGCGGCCGCAACTCCACCGCTCGAACGTCTTGTGTCGCTGACCGCCGAGCACATGCCACGTCGGGATGCGTTAGCAGAGGTGTGCCGTCAGGCGGGCGTTTCTCTGAAGCTCGACATGCCAGCCATATCGGTCCTAGAAACGAAGGGCATGAATCTTGATCTTGATCAACAGATCAGCCTCGAAATCAACAATAGGTCTCTGAGCCATGCACTGGGGCTCTTAATCGGTTGGCACGCGACGGCGTATGCCGGCTTCTACTACGAGATCCAACGCAGAGATCTTCTTTTGAGCACGGGTGCCGCCCGGGACGAACGAATTCGCAAGCATCTGCCCGATTGGCTCAGGCCGCTCTATCGGAAGGGAGTCACCGCGTCGCTCGACGCGGACCACAACGTTGCCGTCATCTATCTGGGCAGTAAGGCAACCGACGATCTCCTGGAAAAACTCAAGACGCTACCAAAGCTGCGCGAGTTGCACGTGGGGTCGACGACGGCGATTACGCCAAAGGGGCTGGCACATCTGGCCTCGTTGCCGGCGCTGGAGAAGCTGGAACTACACAGTGTCAATCGTGAGGGAGCCGGCCTCGGCGATGCGGTGCTGGAAAGCATCCAAGGCTTGAAGATATTGCGCGAGCTGGCACTTCGTGAGTGCGGCACAACGGACGCTGGAGCCAGACTGCTCGAAGAGATGCCGCAGCTCACACATCTTACTCTCCGCCAGGAAGGGCGATTGACTGATGCGGCACTGGCTTCGGTTGCGAAACTCAAGCATCTCAAGAATCTCAATCTCATTAGTCGTGTCGGCACGGCGCACTATGGCAGAATGCGATTCACCGACGAAGGCGTCCGTCAACTCGCCGCACTGCACGAGCTGGAGGAACTCCATCTAACGGGCCACGCGTTCCCGTCCGAGGCGCTCGATCTGCGGCGGCTCAAATCGCTGAGCATTGGAGGAAAGCAGGCCGACGACGAGGATGCCGCGCGAATCGCACAGTGTAAGGACTTGAGATCCCTGTCGTTAATGCACACCAATATCACCGACGTGGGCCTGAAGCAGATCGCCGGGATGCAGAAGCTCCGCAATTTGCGCCTCACCAGCCGGATCGTTACCAACGCCGGCACCGCCCACCTCGCGAAGCTGCCACAACTGGAGTTTCTGAAACTCCGGGCATCAAAAATCGACGATGCGACGTTGGGACATGTTGCACAAATCAAGACGCTGACTCGGCTCGATTTGAGCGGCAGCCGCTTTTTTTTCACACACGGCGGTCCCGACATCCCCCTGTTCGGTTACGCGCAACTGGCGAAACTTCCCAACCTGAAAACATTGTCGCTCTACTACGCCGACGTTCCGTGGACCGTCTTGGCCCAGCTCCGGCAACTCAGGGAACTCTCGCTCATGATGCCCACAATGAGCCAAGACGACGTCTTGGAATTGCAGAAGGCGTTGCCTGAAACGTTTGTGACTGCCTCGTCGGGCGGTTCAGCCGTCGTTGCACCGAACCGCGGTATCGGCTACTGACCCGCGCAGTGCATTTTCTCTTGCACCGGCGAAGTCTTGCGGCCGATTCGGCTCCACCGCGATCAGTTCTCTACGCAGGCTGAAAGAGCTCAACGACGTTTCCAGAAGGGTCTACGCAGAGAATCTGTTTGCCTCCGGGGCCTTCCAAAATATCGTTTTTGAATTTGACACCATCGTCGGTGAGCTTTGAGACGAACGACTCCAGATCGTCGACCGTCAACATGAATCGGGACCAGCCTCCCGGACTCGGTTGAGCACCGTCGGGCATTGGCCTGGACGCTGATGCTTTTGGCCCCGCAACGATGAGCGTTAAATCGCCGCGTACCAAAAGTGCGACGGCAGGACCGAATTGCTGTTCGATTTCAAAACCAAGATGTGAGACATAAAACTCAACGGCAGCATCTACGTCATCGACGATGTATCTTACTCGCGCCATATTTTTGGCTCCTCAGTGGCTTAATCCGGGATTTCCCATTTGCATCTATCCGAAACTGCTTCAGGTTCGAAACGTCGTCTGTTATCACAGCGACGTATTCCCATTGCGATACGCGTCACCCGGCACAGACAAAACGCCTTGTTGTGACGGATTTCGTACGTTTGTTCGCCCTTAACAAATCGATTTGTCACTCTTGACGTCAGCGAGGCACCGACAATTCAGCCGCCGCAAGCCGATTTGTATGCCTGCTCAAAAATAACAATCCAACCCTTGCCGTATCCAGCACGAAACCGACCCGCCTTATCTTTGGCGACCGCTTCCCAATTGCTCTGGGTGAGTTCGACTCGCGTTCGTTCGTTTCCTAAAGCGGTAAACCGCACTTCAACCAGGCTCGCGGAATCCGCCGGTTTGCCTGGGTGCCAGTCCATGCTGAACGAGTCATACGGATCGTACGACTTGATCGTGCCCCACAGGTGCTCGGTGTCATCGTGGCCAACCTCTACGATCTTGCCGCCCAACTGCGGTTCCATGCGCAACGACTTGGTCACGCCGCCACTCTTCATTGATACCGAGAATTTCTTCAGCGGCCACCAACTGTTGATTCCGTTTACAAACACCCCAAACGCCTGTTCTTGGCTGCAGGGAACTTCGATCGTTTTGACAATCGGATCAAGCATTTTTGTCCTATTGCTGTTTCATGCGTCGCGCAATCTCAGCGCCATAAGCCGACAGGGCATCCGACCAGAAACTTTCCAGATACTGCCGCAGTTCATCCAAGCCGTCGCGCTTGATGGAATACAGGCGACGATTACCTTGCGGCTCAGCGCTGACTAACCTCGCGGACTCCAGCACCTTCAGGTGTTGAGAGACCGCCGGTCGGCTCACGGGCATGCCGGCCGCCAATTCCCCCACGGATTTCGGCTGCTCGCGCAACGCCTCGAAAATGTGCCGGCGGGTTGGATCTGCCAATGCGGTAAATACTTCTGAGTAAGCCATAGCTTACTGTAAGTGATCACTTACTGATCTGTCAAGCCGCTGGGCCTGCGTTTTCTGGAGCGGGACGATTCTGCTTCCAATACTCGAATGACAGGTGTTTCTGCGTGGGAATTGACGGCACGCGCATTTCTGTGGGCTTTTCCGGCCCGACTCCGAAAACCATCCTTGACACCCTACTAGATCAATAGTAAACTACTATTCAACTAGTACTAGGAGAATAGCAGTCATGACCAAGCCGCAGCCGTCCGATCTCGAGACGCAGGTGCTCAGCGTGCTTTGGGAGCATGGGCCTTCCACAGTGAGGCAGGTCTTCTCTCGGCTTCCCGATGGAAAAGAACGGGCCTACACGACGATTCTGACCGTGTTGCAGGGGATGGAGAAAAAGCAACTTGTCTCGCGCACGCGTGACGGAATGGCGCACGTCTATCGGCCGGAGGTCGACCGGGACGAAGTGGGCCAACCGGTCGTCAAAACGCTGCTGCGGAATGTCTTCGCCGGCGATCCTGCGAAAGTCGTCCAGGCGCTCGTTGACTCGGCTGACGTTTCGGCGGCTGATTTGAAACAGATCCGCCGCGTGATCAATCAAGCCGCCCGCGATGCGCAACAACGAGGATCGGACCAATGACGATGATTGCCGATTGGCTCTCCGGCCCGCTTGCGGAATCGTTGTTCTTCGCTTTGCTGCACTCGTTGTGGCAGGGAGCAGCGTTGGCCGTATTGCTGTTGGTGATTCTGCGATGCCTTCCTCAAGACAAGCCGCAGGTTCGCTACGTGGCCACTCTGCTTTGCTTTTTCGGCATCATGGCCGGCGTCTGCCTGACATGGTCGATTCTCCGCTATCCTGCGAATCTCAGTGACGACGGCGCGTCATCCGCAACTCCGGTCATAGCGGACGTCGATTCCTCGATACCAGACGCCATCGAAGTGACCTCACAGCATGATGCTCCCGCAACGACTCGAGATGCTGTTACGCTAAGCCAATTCGCCAGTGCAGACACTTCGGAGAAGACGTCACCTTCGTTCTCTCTAGCGGTGGCGGAGTTCACTCCTTGGATCATCGCGTTGTGGATGCTCGGGGCTGGCAGTTTTCTCGTCCGTTCGTCGCGGCAGGTGGCGGCAGCACGGCGGCTCACGTCGGGAACGCCGATCGAAGACGCGACGATACGAAAGTTATTGGACAGGTTGGCGGCCGCGATCAAGTTATCCCAGTCGGTCGAGTTGCTCTCCGTCAAGGGGCTGAGTGGGCCTTGTGTTGTCGGGGCGCTCAAGCCGACGATTTTGATTCCCGCCTCGTTGGTGACCGGGTTAACGCCCGATCAATGGGAAGCGATTCTCGCGCATGAACTTGCGCACATCCGGCGTCGTGATTATCTGGTCAACCTCGCGCAGCTCGTCATTGAATCGCTGCTGTTTTTCAATCCGTTCGTGTGGTGGCTGAGCCGACAGGTTCGATACGAACGCGAAGCGTGTTGCGATGCGTGCGCCGTGCGGCTCACCGCCGAGCCGATTCGATACGCATCGGTGCTTGTCGAAGTCGCGGAACGCTTGCGAGCGTCTTCGAGTTCGCGCGCGCTTGCCCCGGCCGCTGGTTTCGCCGATGAGCGAACCGGTTCGTTGGCGGGCCGCGTGCGCCGCATCGTTTCACCGGGAAGCCGTTCGGAGTTGAAGCTCTGGTGGCCGGCGGGAGTGGGCTTACTCGTTCTCGGTCTGATCAGCGTTGGATTATTGCAGACGGGGACCGATTTCGCGGTTGCGGTCGCCGTCGACATTCTGACCGACGAAGAACGGGTCGAAACACTGGTTGAATCCGCTCAAGAACTCGGCATCGCGGGAACCTGGCATGGGGTCCGGCCGTCCGACGCGCAACTCACGATTCGCGGAACGATCGAAACCGAGGGCAATGAGGCAGCCCATCCACGGGTCCGCATTGACTCACACGTACGTCAAGGCAGAAACAACTCGCAGTCGACGCTGGCTACGATTGATTTGAACAAGACGACGGAATTTTCAGTCACTGTTGATCCGGGAATTGTTTGGCTACAGTTTGAGAATGCTGACTATGCCGAGACGTTTGTCGGCCCGTACGGTGCCGGCGACGGACCGCTGATTGAGGGGGTCCGCGTTGTCATGACGCGGGGCGTCAACATTCCCGTGGCTGTCGTCGATGAGCAAGGACAGCCCGTGCCTGATGCGCGAATCACAGCGATTCCCATCCTCAACGGCGGAGGCTCCACGTCGCGCACGGCTCCCGTTACAAACGAAAACGGACGCGCCGTTTTGAAGCACACGAATCCTAAGATGGTCTATCGCCTCATCGTCAAGGCTCGGGGGTTTCAGGAGATTAGTGCTCGCGATGGAAAGTTGTCAGCCGATTCGCCACTGCGGCTCGAACTGCTGCACGCCCGTCCGGTGCTCGGCAGTGTCACGAATCAGCATGGCGAACCGGTTGCCGCCGCGGGGATAAGAATCATTCGCCGTCGCAAACCGGGGATGACCCGCAACTACGGCCGTTGGAGAGATCCGATTGCGACCACCGACGAGCAGGGGCGTTTCCGCTTGACTGAACTGTTGGATGGCTACAAATACGATCTGCTCGTCGTTGCAGATGGTCACGCTCTCGGCATCATTCCCGGTGTCCGGGCCGGAGACAACGACGTTCGTACGAAACTTGGCCCACCGATTAGCGTGAGCGGCACGATTCACGGCCCGGTCGAACGACTGGAAGAGTTGAAGGGAAAGCGGACGATTGGTTGGAGGCTGCAATTCCCTGCCCAACTCGGTGATGTCGACAACGGTTCGCTCATCATCCATGACAGGGTGAAGTGTGACGTTGTGGATGGAGTCGGCACGTACACTCTGCCTCCCATGGCGGCTGGCGAGCTGACGCTCACCGTGGGTGAAGCCGTCCTGAAGCGAGAATTGACTCAGTCGATCGACAATCTCGCCGTCGACTTGTCCGCTGATGCGGCTTTCCCCGACGTCCCGGCCAAGCGATCGATTCGAGTCACCTTCACCCGTGACGAAGAGCCGGTGTCTCCCCGCGGGGTGCTACAGGTTTCGAACATCAGCCCGGCTTCAAAACATCATGAGCAGCAGTCGATTCCGATCGAGGATGGTGTGGCGGAAGCGCGGGTCTATGCTCCCGACCGACTGCTCTTTAATTGCGAAGAGATGATCGGATTTTGGTTTGGCAACCATCATCCGACGACCGAAATTCTCCCAGGCGAAGGCGTGTTCGAAATTTCGATTCCCGTACATCCCGCGGGCGCCGCGACGGGAACCGTTCTGAGTGCCGACGGAACGCCTACCGTCGATGCCTCGGTCAGCGTGAGATACAAGTTTTCGAGCGAGTCTCCGGGTCACAGGAGAAACCACGGCGGCGGATTCCACTCGCGGACGAATGAAAACGGCGAGTTTTTCGTGTCGCCAATTCCCATCGGCGCCGAGTGCTCGATTCATGCGTCGAATGGCAAATACATCGTGATCGGCGGGGAATTCGAGATGACCGCCGAAGACGTTTTGCCCTCGTTCAACATCGAATTGGGCGAAGCGATCGATGCCAAAGTCCGCGTTCTCGGTCCCTCGGGAGCACCGCTTGTGGGACAACCGGTCAAATTGGCGTGTCGGCACCCTCTTGCCGGTCACGGTTGGTCGCCGGCCGAGACGACGAATTCTCGTGGCGAATTCACTTATCGCGAACTGAATCCAGAACTTGCAGGCCACTACGTCGCCGAATTGAATTTCACCGAAGACTACGTGCCGACGTTTGTTCCACTCAAGTTTGATCGTACCACGACGGTTTTACGTGTTGAAAAGGGTCACGTCATCACCGGTACGTTACTCGACGCTCATGGAGAACCTCTGCCCGGCAAAACGGTTCTCGCTCACCCCGTCGATTGGAATGCACTCGGTCGGAATTCAAGCGGCAACGTGCTCTATTCCTACAAGCCGACGTCTCGAACCGACGCAGAAGGACGCTTCCGCTTCAGCAACCTGCCAGGAGTGAAGATGAAACTCCAAGGTGGCCCCTGGGACAATGCCGAGGTGATCGTGATGCCGACCACTGCCGAAGAGGCGAAGCCGGTGACAGTGCAGGTTCCGCGCTAGGGATCGAAGTGTTGGCGGTGGTGGTGCCGAGTTCGCGAGGCGATCTCTTTGAATCGGTCGGTGTGACTTCTTGCGCCCCGAAGCCGTGACGAGACGGCGAAAAACCAACTCATACCGCGCACAAAAACCCCCTGGCTGGCAGGGGCGGGTGTCGCCGGGCGGGCTGGTGCGCCGCCGGCAGCGAACAGACGAAAAGTACCCCCAAGGGGATTCGAACCCCTGTCACAGGACTGAGAATCCTGGATCCTGGGCCACTAGACGATGGGGGCCTAGCTCGTTTTGGTCCGGGCAATTCTGTTCGATACCCGCCTGCCTGTCAAGCAGCCCTGTTCAACCAGAATCGATCTCTGCCGCCGGAGGCTTTTCTGCGGCATCCCAACAAAAGCTCGACTGCCCCGCGAGGTTTGCCCGCTGCGCACATTTGTGAGAAGATTCTCTCGCTGTTCACTACGCGACCGTCAGCAACGCACAATGTAGCGGCTGATGCGTTCGCTGTCGAATTCTGAAAGTGGGGCCGGATGGGCTCAGCCTGGTCAACGATTGCGATTTTGTTGGTGGGCGTTGTCGTGGTGGTCGGCGGCGTGCTGGTTTGGCGGCTGCACGCGTTTCTGGCGCTCATTCTCGGCGCGCTGGCGGTGGCCGTGCTCACGCCGAGCCAGTCGGTCGTACGGCATCATCTCGAATCGTCACAACATCCAATTCTCGGCATCGATGCCCGGACGGGCGAGATTCGTCTGCGCGTGGGCTCACGAGCCGTGCTCAGGGAGGGCATGCTCTGTATCGCGCTCAGGCGATCAGAGGAAACGGGTGGCTACGAGGCGGTGGCTGAACTTGACGTGCAAGAGGTGTTCACGATCGAGACCGGCGGCGGCAAGCCGAGGCGAGAAGCGGTCGCCAAGTTACGCCCCGATGTGTCGTCGTCTCTTCCTGACGAAGACGATCTCGTCGTTTCTCCCGAAGTTTGGGCCGAGGCGAATCGTAAAGCGGCGCAGAACATCGGTGCACGGGTGGCGGCCGGGTTCGGCAATACGTGTACCAAAATCGGCATCCTGATTGCGATGGCGTCGATCATCGGCAAGTGCTTGCTCGACAGCGGTGCCGCCGACCGGATCGTTCGAGCCGCTCTGAAGCTGCTCGGCGAGCGCGGCGCACCGGCCGCCTTTCTGGGCAGCGGTTTTCTGCTCGGCATTCCCGTGTTCTTCGACACCGTTTTTTATCTGATGATTCCGCTCGGCAAGGCGATGCGGATGAGAACGGGCCGCAACTATTTGTTGTACGTGCTGACGATTGTCGCCGGGGGCACGATGGCGCATTCACTGGTCCCGCCGACACCCGGGCCGTTGTTCGTCGCCGAGCAATTGGGCATCGACATCGGCGCGATGATTCTGGCAGGTTGCATTGTCGGCGCGTTCACCGCGAGTTTTGGATACGCGTACGCCACCGTCGTTAACCGCATCTGGGAATTGCCGGTGCGGGAGACGGCCGAGTTTTCGTTGTCCGATCTCGAAGCGATCACGCAGCGGGATGAGAACGAGCTGCCGCCAACGTGGCTGTCGCTGTTGCCGATTGTGTTACCCGTCGTATTGATCGCCGGCAACACCGTGCTCAAAGCCTATGCACCCGGGCTGCCCGCTACGTTTTGGCAGGTGGCCGGCACGCTGGGTGACAAAAATATTGCGCTCGGCCTTTCGGCGGCCATCGCGATGGCGATGCTCGTGCGGCAAAAACGGACCGACTTGCGCTCGTTGGCGGAATCGGTGCAGTCGTCGTTGGCGAGTGGCGGCGTCATCATTTTGATTACGGCTGCGGGAGGTGCCTTCGGCAGCGTGCTACAACAGACGGGCGTCTCACATCTCATTCGCGACTTGCCGCACAGCTCGCCGGTGGTCATCATTGTGCTCGCGTTTTTGATCACGATGGCGATACGGACGGCTCAGGGATCGGCGACGGTGGCCATGATCACGGCGGTCGGCATTCTCGCCGGACTGGCTGGCAGCCCCGACCTGGGTTTTCATCCGGTGTACATCGCGTTGGCCATCGGTTGCGGTTCGAAGCCGATCGGCTGGATGAACGACAGCGGTTTCTGGGTGGTTGGCAAGATGAGCGGCATGACCGAAGCGGAGACGCTCAAGTACGTCACGCCGATGACGTCATTGATGGGTTTCGTGGGCTTGATTGTGGTGGTGATCGGCGTGATTGTGTTCCCGATGGCGTGAGTGTGGCGAAGATGCCTTTAGGCGGTCTTCACTTTTTTGCCGGACGGAATGATCCGATAGAGGGTCGTTCTACGACTGGCTTTCACTTGGTCCGTCGATTTACAATGAAGTAGCGTCAAAACCCTCTGTCGCCAAATCACCCCCCTTGTGTTCCAGGCTGAGATTTGTCCACAACCGGGTTTTGACGTGGCTTCAATGCATGTTGGTTCGTCGGCATGCTGAAATTGCGTCGTCTTGTGAAATTCTGGCAGAGTGCCTCGCGGAACGACCACGGTCTGTCGCATCGCTGCGAATCGGGCGAAATCCCGGTCTAACGTCACATTGTCCTCCTGAAGAAAACGTGCCCATCTCCAATGCCCAAGTCGCTACTGGAATACGCCGATTGGCTGGCCGAGCGTGATCTCATTTGGCCACAGGTTCCTGCCGAGGTCTCGGCGAAAGCCACAGCCTTTGTGGAGCCTCTCGACGGGGTTCGCGCCGTCGTGTGGAACGTCTACGGCACACTGCTTCGAATCTCCGACGGTCGGCTGCTGTTCGACCATCCGAAGAAAATGCGGATGCAGATCGCCATGGACAAGACGGTCGAAGAATTCAAAATGTGGCACAGCATGAATCGCAAACCGGGCAATCCGGGGGAGCTGATGTACGAACAGTACGCGCCACTCCTCAAACGGCAACTCATGGCCAACACGCAGCAGAAGGGAGACAGCCCAGAGGTCGATGCGCCGGCCATCTGGCGAAAGTTGTTGAGTCGGCTCGCGGAAAAAGGTTACAGCTACGACATCAATCTCTACGGTGACCCGGAGGAACTGAGCGACAAGGTGACGTATTTTTTTCATTCGAGTCTGCAAGGCGTCGAAGCCGCCCCCAACGCACGCGACGCGCTCACCGCCATCGTCGAATCGCCACTCAAACAAAGTCTGCTGTCTGACGCGCAGTCGTTCACTTTGGTACAGATGTTGCGGGCCTTGCGCGTGCAGGGTACACTACCTCCGCTAGGGGGGTTGTTCTCGTTGGGTTTGATGACGTTGTCGTTCCAGGACGGGCTCCGCAAGCCTTCCGCTTCGCTGTTTGGACGATGTGTGGAACGGTTTGAGGCCGAAGGAATTGAGCCGCGCGAAGTGCTGTATATCAGCAATCAGTTGCGGGACGATCTTTCCGTCGCCAAGCAGGCAGGCATGCAGACGGCGCTGTATGCGGCGGACACGTTAAGCTTGAGAGCCGCCAAATCTGACGTGCGGGATCCTGACATGAAGCCGGATCGGCTCCTGACCGACCTGATCCAAATTCGCGACATCTTGTCGATCTGATTGACAGACACGGAGAACTTGGCATATGCCTCCGACACGCCTGATCGAAGCCGGGCCGTTCGACTTCGATCACCCTTTGTGCACCATCGAGGACATTCGCAAAGTCAACCCGCAGCGCCATGAAATGGAGCAATTGACGGGGGTCGTTCACGTCGATCCGGAAGAAAGGTGCATCGTCGGTTTCAAAGATGTCACCAAAAAGGAATTCTGGGTGGCCGGGCACATGCCCGACTTCGCGATCATGCCCGGCGTCATACTCTGCGAAAGCGCCGCCCAACTTGCCAGCTACTATGCAAAAAAGTACGAGCTGCTCGATGGAGACTACCTTGGTTTCGGCGGCATGGACAACGTTCGTTTCAGGCGTCCCGTCTTTCCGGGGTGCCGTCTCGTGTTGTATGCCCGCGTGAACAAGATTCGCGCCGGACGCCGAGCCGAGTTCGAATTTCAAGGTTTCGTCGACGATCAAATGGTCTTCAACGGCGAAATGATCGGCGTACCGATCTTGGCGAAAGCCACCACCTGACACATCCTGCCGTTCGCGACCCGGTGCGGCGGTTGTTGCGACGTGATGCCCGATGTCTGTCACGCGCCCGGGCAGTTCTTGTTGGCGGTTTCGCAGCGGGCCCCGATCCCTCCACCTGAAATGCGATGATGACCAGAACCGATCCTGAAACCCAGTTGTGGGCGAAATCAACACTTCATAACAGGGGTGCTCGTGAGCCAACAGAGGGTTTCAGGACTACTTCACGTGTGATTTTGAACCAACAGAGGAGTTCAGGACTATTTCTAGTAGCACCCCGATCGCTTCCAGAACGATGCCTCAGCAGCCCATACCGGATCTGAAACCGTACTTTCAAACGCTCAACGACCTTGATGGCCCAATCGACTTCCCGGCATTTTTTGGCAACCGCAACCCGGTCGAGATTGATGTTGGCTGTGGGCGAGGCCTGTTTTTGGTGAACGCCTCAAAGGCGAACCCGTCGGTTAACTACCTGGGAATCGAAATCGATTACAAGGAAGGCCGGCGGGGAGCCCGACGGCTGTCTAAGCGCGAAGCACCCAATGCACGCGTGCTCGGCGGTGACGTCGCGACGGTCTTCGACAAGCACATCGTTCCGCAGTCGGTGGCCGCCGTGCATGTTTACTTTCCCGACCCGTGGTGGAAGCGTCGCCACCGCCGCCGCCGCGTTTTCACCGACGTTCTCGTCGAGCGGATGGTTCGCGTGCTCGCAACGGGTGGCCTTGTTCATTCGTGGACCGACGTCGACGAGTACTTTGAAGTCATTCGGGCGCTGATGGACAACGACCCACGTTTTGAGACGCTTCCCATGCCCCAAGAAGTTGCGCCACAGCATGATCTCGACTACCGAACCAGCTTCGAACGCAAAAAGCGTCAAGCCGGCTACACGATCCGGCGAGGCCTGTGGCAACTCACACCCACAGTTTGACACGAGGCATCGATCGCGCGCGGTCTTGTCTGTCCTGATACGGACACAACGGGAAAGCAGTGCGGTCAGCGCGCACGTCGTCCTGCCTACAGGAAATTCAACAGCGTGAGCTGAAGAGACTGGGCGGCGACTTGAAGCGATGCTTGGAGGACAGCCGTTGTCTCGGCGATCTGCGTGATCGCGAGCGTCATGTCGGTGTCGAACTCGTCCGAGAGCGACTGCCGGAGCAGAACTTCTTCATCGAGTAGGCGGTTCTCGACGTTGTCGAGTACTTGCAGCCGCAGACCGACGTCGCCGCGAACGTGTGTTAGGCGTTCGGTCTCTTGCTCAAACAGTGGATCAAGTCTTGCCAGTTCGACGTCGTCGCCAGACCGGAGCGCACTCTCCAACTGCACGAGCAGGCTCAGCACGCCCTCAGATTGCTGCGGGTTGATGTCCTTGCCGATGAGCGGAACGGTGTTGGTTGGTCCTGCTTCGGTCCCGTCGATTCCCAGCGCCACAGCGACTTCATCGGCGGCGATCGAGAGCGGACCCGTTCCAGACGTGTCGACAACCGAGATGCCATTCCCGGTTGCGTTCAACGTTGCGGTCAAGTTGCCGTCGACGGCCGTGATGGCGTCGAGCACCTGCTGTATCGTATTCAGGCCTTTCATGTCGACGGTGCTTGTACTTCCATCGCGTCGCGTGATGATGACAGGAGCGGGCAGTAGTGCGCCGTTCGAGTCGAGCAGATCGACGGGCACGCCGCGGCCCAGATTGACGTCTTTGAGCAGCGTGGTTCCATCCATCGAACGAATACCAAGCCCTGCGGCGTTGGCCCCGCCGTTATTTTCTCCGATCGTCAAGTTTACGCCGCTCACACGCGTGGCGATGGCGAGCCCATTGCCCGCAGTGTTGATGCCCAATTCAAGATCGAGGTTGGCCGCCTCGAGAATATTGAACAGGTCTTCGACCGTCGTGGCCGACGAGATGTCGACCGTCGCGGTTTTCTGACCGTTAGTGATCAACAGGCCGTTGCCCGCCGTCGCGCCGATTCCCGTTCCGCCGTTGAAGGCCGCAAGATCCGTATCGAGAGTCAACTGTGGGTCGACGTCACTACCGTTGATCACCGCGGCAGCGGCGCTGGCGATGCCCAGATCAGCGGCCACTCGATTGCCGACCAGATCGGCGACCGCCACGGTTCCACCGGACGGGGTGAGCCGAATTCCGTTGTTCGTGCCGGGATCGATGTCCACGGTGAGCGTGGGCGGGCCGCCGGCGAATGCGTTTTCCAGCAACGTCTTGATGTCGCCGATCGTTTCGGCGTTCGAGAGGTCGACGGTTTCCGTCTGGACCGGATTCACACCGTCGTTGACGATCACCTCGATGGGACCGAGCGTCACGCCTATGCCGCCGATGAGATCGCGCACCTTGGTGTTGAGCGTCAAGGCAGGGTTCACGTCGCCGCCAATGGGAGCAGAGGTCGCCCCGAAAGCGTCGACTCCGTCGACGTTGTTCGCCATCAGCAAATTCAAGTCGATGAACGAATTGATCTTGTGCTGATCGCCCTTGTACAGGACGCCGCCGCCGATGTACTCGAACGGTGCCACCTGGCTTTCGCTGCCGCCGAACAGGTAGCGGCCGTTATAGTTCGAATTGGCCGCGTTGACCACGCCGTCGATCAACGATGCCACTTCATCGGCCATCGCCAGTTTTTCAGCGTCCAAAACGGTCTCACCGACACCGGACAATAACAGAGCCTGCGCCTGATTCATCGCATCACCGACGACATTGAGCGCTGTCTCTGACAGGGCCAACATCGACTGGTCGGTGTTGATGTTCGTCTGAAACTGGAGGCGACGCTCGATGGTTTTTTGCAACAGAATTGTCCGCGCTGCTGCGGCAGGATCGTCGCTCGGCAAGAAGAATCTTTGACCGGTCGCCACCTGATCCTGTAACGTCCGTAACAGGTTGTTCGACTGCGTAAGGCTCTGTTTGAACCGGGTGCTAATCAAGGAGGTCGGGAGCCTGCCCTGCAGGATTGGTCCAATACCCATGACGTTTCAGCCTGTATTGCTTCGGAATATCGAAAACGGAATTCAGCGCGACATAAAACCGAGTCGCACGCGCGAAAGCAAAGTCTCACACGCTGACCGGCAGCGCTTAGCAAGGGAATTGTCGTCCGGTGAGCCATGACAGTCGGCACCGAAGTTGTTTTGTTCCGAGGTGGGCATGAGGTGTTACATTGTCAAAAGGATGGTAAACAGTTCGTCGATCGTACTGACGAGTCGGGCCGCCGCCTGAAATGATCGCTGAAATTCGAGCACCTGGACGGCTTCTTCATCCAGACTCACTCCGGAATACTGCGCGCGTTGGTTGTTGAGCGAATCGCGAAAGGCGGAGAGGCCTTCGGCGATGGCCTCTTCTGAGGCGGATTGCTGGCTGACCGAGTTGACGATTACATCATAAAACCGGTCGAGGTTGTCACTGCCGAGCACGGCGAGTGGCTTATTGATGAAGTCGAGCATCTCGACGGCGTTGCTGCCATCTGACGGACCTCCCCCGTTCGAGACGGCGAAGAACCGATGATCGTTTTGCACGACCGCGTTGACACCGATGTCGCCCGAATCAGACCCCGTAAAAAAGGTGTTGATGCCCAACGCGGCCAATGCGCCGCTCGTATCATCCGAGAAAGAAATCTCGAAGTTCGAATCAGCGGTAATCTGTAAGCGTCCATCGGTCGTAATGCTGGCACTCACATTCGCAACAGCATCGAGAGCGGCCTGCAAGCTGTTGAGCGTCGTGTCGGTTCCAATGCCGTCCAGATCGATCGGAATGCCGGTGGTGACGGTCGCGTCCGATAGCGTATTCGTGACCTGTAACTGAAAACTTCCGTGAGTTGGAGTGAATTTTAGTCCGGATGCAGCCGTGTTGAGAGCCGCCGTGGCATCCGTGATGCGTACATCGGACGTCGCCGTAGTGAAACCGACGAGTCCTTGGCCGGACGCGTGAATCTTGTTGAACTCGAAAATCATGTTTGAAACGTACGTATCGAGGTCGTCGACGAATCCGCCAAGAATTGTATCGCGGCCCTCGATCACGCCTGCCAGTTCACCACCGCCCGATGCCGCGATGGGTGACTGCGTAATTGAGAGTTGCACGTCTCCGACCTGGACACCGCGATCGTACGAGGACTTAACTTCGAGATGCTGTACTTGCCCGGTGAGGATCACGTAATCCGACCCCGAGAAGATGTCGACGGCACCGTCTTTGCGTTCGACGAATCGAGTGGGAATAATTTCCGATAGGCGGTTCATCGCCGTGTATCGCTGTGAGCGCAATGCACCGGCATCGCTGTTATACAATCCGGATGCTTCCAGCTTAGAAATCTTGGGGTTCAGGTCAGCAATTTTATCAATGAGTTCATTGGCTTCCGCGACCAGGTCGTCGACCTTGATCGTTTGCGTCTGCCGGAGTTCATCGATGCTCGACCTCAGCGCCGCGACTTGACCGGCGAACTGAGTTCCCTGCCCGACCGCCAATTGCCGAAATGCTAGCGATTCCGGTTGAGTCGAAAGGTTCTGGATCGCTGCCAGGAAGTCGTTGAGTCCCGTGGACAGGTCGCCGTCGCCCAGTTCGCGGATTTCCTCTTCCAGCTGCTTGTAGATTGCGTTCTTAGCAGCTGAGGCGGTGAAGTCCGAATTCGCAGTGTGGATGCGGGTTTCCAGGAACCGGTCGATCTGCTGGACGATTCCGGTTGCAACGACTCCGGTTCCGACCACGAGTTGGCCGGACTGGTACGGATGCGCCGGATCGAGTAGCAGTTCCTCGCGAATGTACCCGGGCGTGTTCGCATTGGAAATGTTCTGCCCCGCGACACTGATGCCGGCGGTGAATACTTCCAGCGATCGGCTTGCTGTCGCTAAGGCGCCCATTAAACCCATGGCAGCTTTCCTGTCGTTACGTCGAATCGATGCGTTGTGGGCGAATTCTGGTTAGCGGCCATCTCGACCGGGTTTTGAGACGGCCGTTAGACCGATGCGTCCAATATCGCGCCGCCCGTTGATTGTCGACTTGAACCGTGGTTGTACGTCGGCGACTTTCTACCGTGGTCGGCGATCAGGTCGAGCAGATCGCGATAGTGGTTAAGCGCACGTTGCGAGACGACCCAATGCACCCAACTCTCGCGGCGAATTCTCTCGGACTTTTTGCGTGATCTCTTGACGCGGTCTTCCAACTGTGACTGTTCATCACCCCCGACGACGGCGACAAGTTCGAGAATCGAATCACAGGGAAGCTGCGCTCCGCCAGCGTCGTTGAGAATCTCCTGTCGTTGCACGACAAACCGCTGCATTGTCTGAGTCAGTTCGGCCTCGGTTTGGGCGAGGGTGCGCATCTGCGTTGCCTCGGCCCTGGTGATCGCGTGGCGCTTGCGCTCGTACAGTTCGAGCAGCTCGTCCTGGATCGACTCAAGCGAGGACAGAAATTTCTTGACGCGACTACGAAGATTCATCGCCATGCGTCGGCATCTCCCCCTTCCCCTACCGTCGAGGCGATCAGAAACCACACACGTTCGTTTTGAGGATAGCGGTGCGGCAACCGGTCGGGCCGAATCGCGACCCCAATGTTGCTGCATCGTCGTCCGACGTGGCCTGACCCACCTCAACATGTTGCGCGCGGCGGATCGAGCGTCGTCGCTCGTTGATCGCCTGAGCGCAGCGTTTGTGCCGCCCAATGACGGCTGCGGTTCGGCTGCGCGCAACGCGCACAGGACCGATATCTGTTATAATCGGTCGAACCGGCCCTAATCTTCCGTGCGATTTCACGGGAGATCGAGCACTCTCGGTCAGGTTATGTGCCGAAGCCGCCTATGTGGTTTGGACTTCGGTCAACGGAGCGGGCGAATCTGACGGTCACCGCCGTCGTTGAAACGCGTCGAACAGGGCGTCAGAGAATTGTGCCCCATCTGTACGGGCGAGATCTTCAGCAACCTGTTGATCCATTTGACTTTGGAACATTTTCTCCGCCTGCCCGCCGTGGAAATAGGCCGGTTCACCGTGCATTCGCCGCATCGACTTGAACATCTCTTTGAACAGCGTACCGGCGACGAAATCCTGGAACGCTTCCCGGACTTCGAGCGATTCTTCGTTCGGCTCGGGCGAATTCTGGGCGGCCGCGAGTTGCTGAAAGTCGGGGCGCAGCGCCGTATTGGCACCGAACGAGTTCGCGATAGAGACTTGATTCATTTGAGCGGTCCTCGGCTGTGCGGCAGCACTCTTTTTCAATTTGCCATCAATTTGTTTGATCGAGCATTCGGCCCCAATGGTGCTCAGCGTTCTTCGTAGGTGGCGTGGAGTTTCCCCGTGCGATGGATATCGCGAATGATGTCGATGATCTCGCTCGTAGGGGCCTGGAGTTGATTCAGCGCATCGACGAGTGGTTTTAAGTGGCGCGGGCCTATCTCGTCGTTCGCGTTGGGGATCGAAACGAAACCGCCTCCCGCTTGCGCCTGGCCGCCAACGACAACCGTGAGGCTTTTGCTGCGGATGACCACGGGGCTGATTTCGACGTCCCCCGTAATCACGATGATTTGTTTCTGCGTGTTGACACTCACACGGGCCTGCGAATCGGGCAGATCGATCTTAGTTGACAGCACGTCCGCTACGAAGCCGACATAGTCATCCCCATAATAGGTGGGGACCATGACTTCAATTTCGTTGGCGGCGACGGCCGTGGCCAACTGCTTCCTTCGCGTTCTGGGGCCGTTGTTGGGCGAATTGCTGTCACCGTAGTGGTCTTCGGAGTTGATAGCCTCGGCGACTTCGAACGCTGTCGTGTAGCTGGTGTGCCGCTCATCGAGCAGCAACCTCAAGATCGGCCCACGTTCCTTGTCGGTGTGATCGATGAACAGCGAATTGAAATTCTGCTCAAGCATCGCGCCACTGGGGATTCGACCGGACGTCGGCGTGTCTTTGTCCTCTACGATGATCGGGCCGCCGGCCGTCGCGACGGCCATTCCGTCGCTCTGATTGGCGGTTAATAGCGGCGATGTCAGCAATCGCCCGCCTCGAAGGCTCTTTGCTGCGCCGACGGAACTTACGTAGCAGTCGACGTGCTGCCCCCGCCGCAGCCCTTGTCCGGGAACCGTCGCCGAGATGAGCACGAGCGCGACGTTCTTCGTGTCCTTGAGATCATTTCCGGCACCGCCGACCCCTGCATTGAGCCGCGTGAGAGCGCTTGCCAGCGCGTTGACAGCGGGCGGAAACTTGCCGCCGTCACCGGTCCCCTTGAGCCCGACGACCAAGCCATAGCCGACCAACTCAACCTTTCGCTGGCCGTAGACCGTGCAAATGCTTTCAAGCTGCACCCGTGCGGAAGCGGTCTCGAGAGTCGCCATGGCCATGCATGCGGCGAGCCCCAGGATGATGGTGAACTGCTTGCCGTCCATTTGAAAGCGTCCTCTCGTGGTCGTCGGGTCGAGCGCCGGCATTTGCTCAGCGATCAGAATGGGAATATCAGGTCGTACAATCGGGTGCCCCAGGGGCGCTTGGTGCTGTCGGAAACCTTGCCCTTAGGATCCTTGTAGATCATCAAGTTGTAAATGTTCTCGGTTCGGCACGTTCCCGCTCGGGTGATCTTGTCGCTGTGGATTTCACCCGACAGGCGGTAAATCCAGACATCGCGTCCCGTTCTCATTTCTTTGCGGCCTTCCAGAATGACGTTTCCGTTGGGCAACACCTCGGTCACTTTGGCGGCGATTCGGTAGCGCACTCCTTCTTGTTCGGTCAATTGGCCCTGTTGTTGCAGCCGACCGTTGAGGTTGGCGTCGATCGTCGGTTGATTGTCAGCGGCGTTCCCCAGGTTTCCACTTTCGTTGATTCGCAGGAACTCCTTGAGCTCTGCCTTAAGGGTCGCCGTCTTGTTCCGGTTGAATCGTGCGTTGGCCGTCATTTCTGCCTTCTCGTCGACCTCCACGGTGACGATATCTTCCACCATCAGCGCCCTTCGCTCGAGCGGCTCGATCCACGAATAATTCTTGAGTGTTCGGTTTCTCGGCGGAGCGAAGAACGTGTCTTCCGGTTCTAGAGGGCTGGCGGCCCACGTTGTCGGTATTGCGAACAGTGTCAGCGCAATGGCTGACGCAACTACGTATCGATTCATCAAATTTCCCCCCCCAAAATCCCGCTGGCTGCCCTTGCGACAATTCGCAAGCGTCACCTATCTGCGGGTGTTGTCAAACCCTAACGGCCGCCCAGACGGACCCAGCACTCGGGGAGCTGGAGTCCTTCGCAGCGTTCGAGTTGCCGGACCAATCGCGTCCCGAAAAATCACCTGGCTGTTCGAAGCCGGCACAATGCCTCCCGGCGTTCCCGCTGCTTGGGCTTGGTGAACTCCGGTCACCTTGCCGAACATCGTCTGCTTGCTGTCCAAGCTGACAAGCTTGACCGTTTCACCCATCGAACCGGCGCTAAGAGCTTTCATTTCACGTTGGACGGTGATCGCCGACGTTCCAGCCGAGACTGTCACAATGTCATTTCGTCTTACCAGCGGAACGGCTCGTACGGTCGCCTTTGAAATGACTTCGTTGCTGCGAATCGTTCGCGTGGCTTCCTTGCCGAGAACGTCTTCGAGTCTCGTGAAACCGTCGCTGGCGTCGTCGGCTTGCCGCCAGACAAGATCCGCCTTGCGAATAAGATGTCCCCGCTCCACGGTGTGCTTGACCGCGAATACGTGAGGTTTCTGTGTGATCTGACAGGCCACTTGGACCTTGAACAGTTTTTTGCCCCGATCGAAAAACCAGAGCTCGAAGAACTGCGGCCCGATCCAGGGTTCCATTCCGCCGCGCACGTCGTAGCCGGTCGCAGCTCCCAGCAGAAGCTGTTGAGTCTGTAGGTTCGTGAGGTTCAGCGAGACGTCGACTTGGCTCAGTTGGGGACTGACGCGACCCAAGTACTGTTGAATCGCCTGGACGACAAGCCGTGTCGCCCGTTTCGTTTTCCATATGGGGACGTCGCCCGACCCGCGCCCGAACGGGCTGCCGGCGGTTGCGTTGCCCTCAGCGCTGGAAACGATCACCATGCTCGAACCGCTGAATTCGGTTGTAAGCATGTTGACGCCTCGCGCTCGCAGCCGCGAGCGAATCGCATCGAGGCTCAGTCGCGTCTGTCGTCCCGGTCCGGGGGCCGGCGCTAGAATGATCGGGCCAAGCCGACCGGCGACGGTTGGATCGGGATCGATGATCTCGGCGATGTCAGCCAGAGTGATAGCCGGCGGTTGGGCCTGGGCGGTTTTTTTGAATTGCAGCATGGTACCCGCCGCAAGCTGAGCCGGTGTCGCCCAACACGCCAGTATCGCGCAACACGACAAGACAGCCCTATATAGCCATCGACGCGCTAAACGTCGCTCGATCACGATTCTCATCGAGACGGTCTTTCGTTGAATGATGATGTATTACCGGCGGCCCAAAGTTCGTGTCGGAAGTCGAGCCGAAACGACGCTGTGATTACCGTCTCAAGTTGGCAACAAGTTGCAGCGCTTGATCGGCTGCCTGAATCGTTTGACTGCTCATTTCGAAATTCCGCTGTGTTTTGATCAGTTCGACGAGTTCTCTCACCGGCTCGACGTTGGATGTTTCCAAGGCACTTTGCCTGAGCAGGCCGCGGCCTTCCGTACCGGGGTTGCCGACGAGCGCCGCCCCAGAGGCATCGCTTTCCCCGTACAGGTTTTCTCCCCGCGCAATCAGACCCTTCGAGTTGATAAACCGGGCTGTTGTGATTTGGCCGACCTGCGAGAGAGTGGACGACCCTGCTTGTTTGACCGAAACGATTCCTTCCCCGGAGATGACGATGCTCTCGGTATCCTGTGGAATCGAAATGGCCGGCTCGAGCAATCGTCCCTTGTCGGCGGACGTGAGTACGACGTCGCCGTCGGCATTCGTCGTAAAAGTGCCGGCTCGGGTGTAGAGAACTTCTGCACCGTCCTGAATCTGGAAAAACCCATCACCGACGATCGCGACATCGAGTTGATTCCCCGTTGTGAGCAGGCTGCCTTCTTTGAAATCGATATCCGTGGCGCCCACGCGCGTGCCGAGCCCGAGTGCGATGCCGGTCGGAGCGAGCTTCCCGTTGGAATCTTGAGCTCCGGGTAACTTGATGTGCTCGTAGTACAAGTCTTCAAAGTTGGCGCGCGACCGCTTGAAGGCGGTCGTTCCGGCGTTCGCCAGATTGTTGGAGACCGTATCGAGATTGAACAGGTAAGCCTGCATTCCCGACGCGGCTGAATTCATTGCGCGAAGTGCCATAGTGTTTCCGTTGTCTGAATTCGTTTGGTGATCGCAAAAACCGGTCCGTAAAATCAATCGGCGACATCAACAATGCCGAATCTACAGGTTTCGATTGCTGCTCAAAGCGCATTCGGACGACACGACGTAGCCGCCGCCTTACCGTGCCACCACCTGCAGCAACTGCCCTAGTGCGTCATCCTGGTATTTGATCATGTTGATGTTCGTTTCAAACGCGCGCGATGTTTCGATGAGCCTCATCATCTCGGTGACGGATTGCGTTCCCGAGCCTTCCAAAAACCCCTGCCGGAATTCCGCAGCAGCGGGATCGTCGCGAACGACAGGAATCGTTTCTCCAAGTGATTCGTACAGGCTGTTTCCGTGCTTGATCAGTTCGTGATACGATTCCGGCTCGACAAGGCCGAGCTGGCCGACGTCGAGCCGAGCTCCCTGTTGATCCAGGGCCGCAACAAGCCCGTCGGGTGTGATTTCAACACGAGCCGCATCGGGTGGAATCTCGATTGAGCCACCCGATGAATCGAGAACGGTATGGCCCTCGCTCGCGGTGACGAGCTGCCCGATTTCGTTGATGGCCAGAGAACCGTTTCGTGTGAGCAACGTCTGCCCGTCGGCTTCGACCTGCATGAAGCCGGGCCCGGTCAGGGCGACATCCAGTGGACTGTCGGTCTTCAGCAGTGGCCCCTGCGAGTAGTCGGTCACGACTCCGGAGACTTCCACGCCACCTGTTGAATTATTCACATTGCCGGGCACGTCGCCCTCGATGCCCTTGCGGACGTCGTGCGGCTGCCGGGCCTGGAAGAGTGCCAGGTCTCGTTTGAACGAACTGGTTTGCGCGTTGGCGAGATTGTTCGAGATCACGTCGAGCTGCGTCGATTGCGCATCCGCACCCTGCGCAGAGAGATAAAGCCCGTAGATCATTGCGGACCCCTTGACGAAGGCTCCCCCCTTGCCATTATCCGTTCATCGAACCGGAACAACCGTCACCTTTAGCCTAATCGTTAAACTCAGGCAGCAGACGTAAGTTGATGCCGGATGGGCGAATGTCGAGGGGACTTAGAAACTGCACCAAAACCCGGCTGTGGTGGAATCTGGCCGTGCAAATGGACAGCGTACGTTGCCCATCAGAGGGTTTTAGGACCGCTTCTTTAAGAGGCCGATCTCAGATCGGCGTAGGGCGTCGAATTGAAGGGGGCTGCCGCCTGGGACCGGCAAATTCTGCCGGTCGCGCCGGGATGACGGGGCATAGAAAAACGGGGAACTACCGGACAATGCTGTTGTGATCGCTGAACGCCGTTGTGATCGCTGAACACTTTGCTGACCAACTTCTCTAAATCCGTACCAAGCCATCGGTCCTAGGGCTATCGAATGCACCCGTTACGGGCCTTCGCAATTCGGTAGTCAAAATAACCTCAGTTGCCGTCCGTATTGGCACAAGTTGGCGTCCGTCCGGAAGTCTCCCCGCGAGCCTTTTCCCAGCGACGCGATTGGAGTGAAACGCTTTTGTTTCGTCCAGGCATCGCGTCGTTAATCTCCTACGTGCTGAATTCGGTCCGAAGTATCAGTTGGCATCGACCGCGGCGCTTGAACGCACCGTCTGGCTTCGCTGCCTCAAAAAAACTCAGAGCACCTCAAAACGTCGGTCGTGCGCGGTGTGCAATGATGATCGGCCATCGATTAACAACCGCGTCGATCTGTTTGGCGACAATCAACAAAACTCTCGCTTGACGGCCGATGCATGCACGGCTGACATGGACTTAGCCTACTCGGTGACGCTCGTGTGTCAACGATGAACGCGTGGAAAACTTTTTTTGCGCTGCGCAAATTTTAGCGCAGTGAAAAAACGTCGTAGAAAGCAGCGAGGAATCGCGCTGCGTACGAGGCATGATTCGGTAATTTGCAACGTTCCAAGTCAACTTCCGTGCGGCTGTTTCCCTCACCGCATGCGAACGCCGCCGCACATCGCCGAGCGAATTACGTCGACAACGTGCCTTTTGAAGAAGGGACACCCGGCTGACGGGGATCGACACCAACGGCGATCCGCAGCGCCCGCGCCGTCGCCTTGAACAGACCCTCGGAGATGTGGTGACTGTTTTCACCGTGATGCAAGACAAGGTGCAGATTCATCGAGGCGTTGGCTGTGACGGCTTGCCAGAACTCGCGGACAAGCTCGGTGTCGAAGTTTCCCACCTTTTCGGTTGGAAACGTCACCCGGTAGGCCAGAAACATCCGCCCACCAAGATCGAGAGCCGAGGTGACGAGCGTTTCATCCATCGGCAGCGTCATACTGCCGTAACGCACGATGCCCGACTTGTCTCCCAAAGCGTCAACCAGTGCGCGCCCCAGACAGATCCCCACGTCTTCGACCGTGTGATGTTGATCGACGTGCAAATCTCCCTGAGCGGAAATCCGCAGGTCGAACAGAGCGTGCTTCGTCAGCAGCGTCAGCATGTGGTCAAAAAAGCCAATGCCCGTGTCAATGTCGGCTTGGCCCGAACCATCGAGATCAAGCTCGAGCTCGATGTTGGTTTCCGCTGTACTTCGGGTTTGAGATGCGGTTCGTGACATGGTCGTTCAGCCGTGTTTGGGGAGGCTTCCTCTCGTCTGGTGTCAAACGCTACAGCGCGCCGCACGAAACCATAGCGACTCAAATGCTCGTATTTCAGCTTCAATCGCGTCTCGAGCCGCGACAACAAAACTAGACGTCGTCTAGTGATACGTGACCAATCATAGATGGTGGCAGATCGCGTGCAACCACGGTCTGGTCAAACCGTCTCGCTTCGACCATAAACCCGTCCGGGCAACCGGATAATCCCGTTTTCCTACGACGATGGCCCGAGCGTCGAGTACTTCACAACAGAGCATACTGAGAACAATCGTTTCGACCGTCGCAAACGGCCCGCTGCGGTGATGTCGAATGGCTCAGCGTGCGCGACGGCGACTCACGCTAAGCCCGTACCTCAAGATTCATCTGAGTTGTGACAGCGCGGCGAGAAACGTATCGACCTCCTCGTCGGTTCCGATCGTAATCCGCAGTCCGTCGAGTTCTTCGGAATCATCGAGCGAAGCACCCGGAAACTGCATGTAACGAACGAGAATCTTCTGGGCTTTGAGCGCCTCGTACGTTTCACGATGCCGTCGGTCGGGGTGTGTTGTCCACACAAAATTTGCCTGACTAGGTACGACGTCGTACCCGAGTTTCGCAAGCGCTTCTGTCAGTCGCGTACGCGTGGCGCGAATTTTCGCAGCGTTTTCTTGCATCCAGTCTTGATCGTCTAACGCCGCCAGCGCCGCTGCCAGCGAAAGCGTATTGCAGTTGTAGCTGTCTTTGACCTTTCGCATGCCGTGAATCCACTCAGGATCGGCGATTGCGAACCCGAAACGAATTCCCGCCAGAGAGTATGACTTGCTCAACGTTCGCGTGATAATGACTCGCTCTGCCGCGGGATGTTTTAGCAGTTCCGCCCGATGCGGATTGTCGGCGAAATCTCCGTAGGCTTCATCGAGCACCAGAATTCCTGCTGGTGGAATCAGCTTGAGCATGTCCTCGTCGCTCCAGCGATTTCCCGACGGTGAGTTGGGGTTTGGAATCAAAACCAGCTTGCTCTGTTCGACGACCGATGCACTGCCGGCATGATTCCAACTCCAGTCGGCATTCAGAATGAGCCTTTCGTGTTTCGCTCCCTGTAGGTTGGCCAGCGTTTCATAGAGCGTGTAGCTCGGATAGGGATACGCGACGAGTTCGCCAGGATCGACGAACGTCCGCATCAAGATCGTTAGATTCTCATCGCTGCCGTTGGCCGGCAAGATGCCGTCAGGATCGACTCCAAACAGGTCGGCGGCTGCCCGGCAGAATTTTCTCGCCAATGGGTCGGGGTAAATGTTCAGTCGGCCCTCTGTCGCTTGCTTGATGGCGGCCAACACGCGCGGCGATGGTGGGTACGGGTTTTCGTTGGTGTTCAGCTTCACCCAGCCCGCTTCCTGCGGCTGTTCTCCGGGCACATAGCCTGAAATGCGGTCGATGTCGGGGCGGATCACGGTCATAAGGCAGGGCTGGGTATTGAAAGTACAAGAGGACATTGAATGAACATGACGTCGCTTCGCGTAAGCGTATAGCGGCTGTGGATTCGTCGATTCTCGCGTAGCGCCCTCGGGTGCGTCAACACATCACCGCGCTCAACACCGAAATAGATGATCCGCATACGCCGCTTCCATCTAATCCGACACCGATCCTTCGGTGATTGTTCAGGCCGACGGCGATCGCAGCAGGGGCGGAACTGGGGGTCAAAACAATGTACCAGCCGGATCGTCGTCGGCCTCGGTGTCATCGTCTTTCGAACGCTGCGGTGTTTTCTTGCGCTTTCGCCTCGGTTTGGACGTGTCGGGTTTGTCGATGGTCGACGTCGCGTCGAACGGCTTGGTGAGAGGGTTTCCTTCGTCGTCGACACCGGTCAGCAGTTCGATTTTTTGCTCGGCTTCTTCCAGCATCCCGTATCCGCTGCGCAACAGTTTAATGCCTTGTTCGAAGCGCTGCATCGAATCGGCGAGTCCCAACGAACCATCTTCCAACTCGTCGACGATCTGCTGAAGTTCTTCAAGCGACTGCTCGAACGAGGGCACCGATGATGCACCGTCGTCCGACTTCTTGCTCTTCTTCGAATCGGCCATGACTGATTCCCCGTGCCTGGCATCGGCCAGCTCTTACCTTAGATCGTTCTCGTTTCGCGTCGTCGCGTGAGACTACTTAAAATCCTTCTGCCCGGAAAATCAAGCCCGCGTCATCGTTTTCAGCTAGCGTTTCGGACGACGTTTGTGCCGCGGCCGGAGCACAAAGCCGACAATTACCAGCACAATGGCCGCGGGAATAATGATCCGTGGATAACGGGCGATCACGAATACGGCAACGATCAGGCCGACGAACGTCAGCGGCGAAACGCTGGCCCACGCGGCCGGTCGATCACGTGTCGGCAGTGCAAACCAGACCGCCGAGAGCAGCAGGCCGACTCGTGTAAAAGCACCTGTCCAAAGCTTCGACCAGTTCTCGTCGCTGAAAAAAAGAAACAGCACGATCGCCGTAACAAAGCAGATGGCCGTGAGTATTCCCACCATCGTCCGGCTGATGGTGATTGTCGTTGGATCGGTTTTTCCCATTTGTCCATTATGGTTCTTCGCGCGCCAAAGCTCAAACGGCGGGGCAGCGAGGCGATCAACGGGCATGAAAACGGCTACCGGCGACCAACGCGTTTCATGTACCGCGCAAAACGCTGTTCGAGAGCGGCGACATCGTCACCGAAAGCCGCCCGAAATTCGGCAAGCCGCTGTTCGCGCGTATCGAATTGGAGCACGCCTTTGGCCGAAATGCTCTTCAGATACGTAGCGTATTGTTGCCGGCGCGTTTTGATCAAGAAGTAGGAGAGCGCCCAGGATTCTGCGTACGCCGCCGCGGCCACTTCGGGGTCTTGAAATCGATCATCGGTCGCGATGAGTGACTCGAGGGACAGGCGATTATCCTGATCGGTCAACGACTTCTGAAACTGCCGCAACCGCGATGGGTTCAGTTTTCCAATGGTTCTCCAACCCGATCGATTCTTGGCATCGGGCGTTTCGAAATACATCGCCATGCCCTCGGTCAACCATAGAGGGTTGTCAGCGTACCGCGTATGCAGCCCGCAGTTGAAGGCGATTTGATGAGTCGCTTCATGCACGACGGTCGCCACGTTGAACAGCGACTTGCCGAGTTGCTGATTGATCTCGGCAATCGTTCTCGCCGGGCGCTTGTTCTCGCTCGTGAGGTCGTAAAGCACGATACGGTTGGTCCGTGTCGAGTAATAGCCCTTGGACCGAGCCGTCGCCGGACCGGCGTCGCGCGTGGCATACTTCGCGAAGTCGGCGTGATTCGCGAAGACGATCGCCACCAGCGGTCCCGATGGCTGGCGGAGATCGAGCGGCTTTTTGTTCCAGTGCGCGTAAAATCCGGCGAACAATCGTTCGAACAGCATGCCGCACCACTTCGCATAGGGCCGGCCGGCGGCAGAACAGATGACGTATCGTTTCGTCGTGACGACGGCGAACTGCTCACCGAATTCTTCCCTCAACTGTTGCCGCGCTTCGTCGCGTGAAAACGGACGATAGGCTGAGTTCGTGTCTTCGCTGCTAATGATCCGATCCGGGGTAATGTTCCAAAGTGCACCGCCTCGATCTGCGATGAGCAGACCGCCATCGACCGCTTCGACAATCAGTCGGCCTTCGATCGTCTGCCTCGCATCGTTCGAATCGGTGAACGTCACCCGCCAAAGCGATTCGTTCGCGTTCTCGGAACCATTCGCCGCGGCGCAATACGTCGGCGACCACGACAGCAGAACTGTCGCGGCGATCAGACACAAATGGCATTGGAATGAGAACGACGATCGCATGAACCAATTTTAACACGGCCGGTAGCGCCTAGCGGAACCCCGAATGCGATTCGACGTGCAATGGGCCAACTTTTGGTGTGAATCGTCACACAAGTGCTTGTTATGCAGGATGGGGCACCCTACGATTCCACGGGTATCGTTTCGTCGTCTCAACATCCCTTCGACGACTTCGTCGAGACTGCGATTTGAGTGCCAATGTCGCCGCCAAACGAGCTTTGAAATCGTCACTACACAACGAGAAACACCAACACCATGAACGATGTTCCCGGCAGCCAAACCAATCGGCTCATCGACGAAACCAGCCCGTATCTTCTGCAACATGCCCACAACCCGGTCGACTGGTATCCCTGGGGAACCGACGCCCTGGCCAAGGCTCGCGCCGACGATCGGCCGATCTTTCTGTCGATCGGCTACAGTGCTTGTCACTGGTGCCATGTGATGGAGCACGAAAGCTTCGAGAACGCCGACATCGCCCAACTGATGAACGCACACTTCGTCTGTATCAAGGTCGATCGTGAAGAACGACCCGATCTCGATCAGATCTACATGAACTCCGTCGTGGCGTTGACGGGCCGCGGCGGTTGGCCGATGTCGGTCTTTCTTACCCCCGACCTGAAGCCGTTTCATGGTGGCACCTATTGGCCACCCTATTCAAAGATGGGAATGCCCGGCTTCGCCGACGTGCTCAACGCGGTACACGAAGCGTGGACGGATCGCCGCGACACGGTCGACAACGGAGCCGAGGAATTGACGCGGGCTGTTATCTCGATGGCGTCGCCGCCGGCGGCGCGGACAAAGCTCGAACCGCGGCTACTCGAAAACGCGCAACGGGCAATACTACAGTCAGCCGACCGGGTTCACGGCGGATTCGGCCAGGCGCCCAAGTTTCCGCATCCGATGGAGCTACGATTTCTGTTGCGGTCCTGGAAACGATTCGACGATGACGAAACGCTCGACGTCGTTCGGCTCGCGCTCGACAAGATGGCCGATGGCGGCCTGTACGATCATCTCGGTGGCGGGTTCCATCGCTACTCGACGGACGAAAAGTGGCTCGTTCCCCATTTCGAGAAGATGCTGTACGACAATGCGCTGCTCGCATCGACCTATCTCGAAGCGTTCCAAGCCACTCGTAGCGAACGTTACGAACGCGTCGTGCGCGAAACGCTCGACTACACGCTCCGCGAAATGACCCAAGAGCGAGGAGGCTTCTACAGCACGCAAGATGCCGACAGCGAGGGAGTCGAAGGAAAGTTCTTCGTCTGGAGTGAAGAGGAGATCGTTGACTGTCTTGGGGCGGAGGACGCACGGCTATTTGGTGTCTGTTACGATGTCAGCACCGTGGGCAACTGGGAAGGGAACAACATTCTCAATCGCCCCCAGACGAATACGCGGGCCGCTGAAATGATGGGTGTCGATGAAACGGAACTCGCCGAGTTGCTTGGCCGCTGTCGACAGAAATTGTTCGACGTGCGAACCAAGCGGATCGCTCCCGCTCGGGACGACAAGATTCTCGTTTCCTGGAACGGTCTGATGATTTCGGCAATGGCGCATGCGGCTCAGGTGTTGGGTGAATCTCAGTATGCCGCGGCTGCCGCGCGAGCCGCCGATTTCATCCTCGATGCGATGCGCGATAGCAATGGCCGGCTCATGCACGCCTACAAGGATGGCCGCGCCCGCTTTAGCGCCTACTTGGATGACTACGCTTGCTTCATCGAAGGGCTGGTCGACGTCTATCAGGCAACGTTTGAAGCGCGTTTTCTCGAATCGGCGGTCGAACTGTCGCAGGACATGATTTCGCATTTCTACGATGACGACGCGGCCGGTTTTTTCTACACGCCGGACGATCACGAAACGCTGATTGCTCGGCTCAAGGATGCTCAGGACAATGCGACACCCTCCGGTAACGGCATGGCAGCCGCGGCGCTGTTGCGGCTAGGTCGCTTGTGCGGTCGCAGTGACTTCGAAGAGAAAGCGTTCGCCACGCTCGAAATGCTTTCCGGGCAACTGGCACGGGTGCCCATGGCGGCCGCTCAGTCGCTCATCGCTGCCGAGTTTCTCATCGGGCCGACATACGAGGTGGCTATCGTCGACGGCGCCGATGAAAACGAGACTAGCGCCATGCTCGACGCGCTCCACGCCCGATTTCTGCCCAACAAGGTCGTCGCCCGTTGTTCCAGCGGCGATCCGGCAAAGCCAATTGAAGGCCTGTTTCAGGGCAAGCCGTCTATAGACGGGTCGACGACGGCGTACCTGTGCCAGCGCGGCGTGTGCGAAGCACCGGCATCCGGTGTGACCGCATTCGAAGCCGCTCTCGAGAGAATTGGTTGATCACGGCAACCCATCCTGTCGTTCCTTGTGGACGACGACACCGGTTACACAATGACGTTTAGTTGACCGTTTCCGTCTGGAGCGTGATCTGCTTTTCTTTCCCGTCGGCCGATACCTCGACGGGAATCCGCCAGCGGGCCGTCTTGAGCTTGCACAGACCACCGGTGCCGTCGCGGCAGTAGACGTAGGTCAGCGCCAGATCGAACGAAGTCTTGCCACTTGCTTTCGACAGCGGAATCGTGATGTCGACGGTGTCCCCGTCAACCGTCGCCTTTTTCCGCGCGTCGATTTCGTCGGCTGAAATGAGACCGGGCTCGCTTTGATTGCTCAGCTTGTACGTGACGGGGGCCAGCTTGTTGAGCTTGTAGCTTTCCGGAAACGTCAGGCCCACCTTAATTCGCAGCGATTCACCCGAAACGACCGACTGTAGCTCGACGGGAACGGCCGGCTTGGCCTTGACGGTGCCTGCGTCTGTCTTTGTCGCGGCAGCCGGTTCCGGTGGCGTGAGTCCTTGAACCTCGAACGCAGCCACCTTGCCTGTATCCAATTCGGCCGTCACGATGCGGTGGTTGTTCGTGTCGGCGATATACAGCCTTCCGGCTGCGACGACCAACCCTTCCGGCTCGGAAAGACGCAGCGGATCGAGCCGGTCTCCCGGTTCTCCATCGCCGAGAAACGTCGTTGTCGTGCCGGCATTCTCGCCCAACTCGATCGTCTTCACCTTGTGATTGTACGTGTCGGTGATGTAGAGCTGACCGCCGTGAATGGCGATGCCGATCGGGTGTTGTAGCAAGACATCTTTGCTGGGTCCGTCGACGTCGCCGAAGGTGAAGAGCCGAGCCGATGGAAGCTCGGACGATCCAACGACCGTGCTGACTTCCCCTGCCGGGTCCGTCGGCACGCGGCGAATCGAAGAGCCCTCGCTATCGGTCAGGTATAAGAATTTGCCATCGGTCACAATGCCCGATGGTTGGGCGAAGGCGGCTTCATCGAGCGGCCCGTCGATGATGTCCTCCCGCCCCGACCCGGCGAATACGGAAATTTTCGCGGAGCCAATTTTGTGTTGCCAAATCTGGTGCGGGCCGGCCATCGCGATGTAGAGCGTGCCGTCGACTTCCACCAACGCCCAGGGGCTATTGAGCGGCGTCTTATGAAGATCACCGTTCACGTCTCGCGTTCGCGCCTGCTTACCGGTTCCTGCCAGCGTCGAAACGGTTTTCTGTTCGAGGTCGATTGTGCGCAGCAGATGGTTTTCGGTGTCGGCGATATACAACGTGTTCCCGACGAGTGCCATGCCGTGCGGATGGTCGAACTGCGCTTCGGTGTAGCTGCCGTCTTTTCGGCCTGCGGTTCCATCGCCGACGACGTCAATCAGTTCGCCGTCCAGGTCGCTGATCACGATGCGGTTGTGGTTGCTGTCGGCGATGAATAGCCGATTGCCCGGTTCGTCGGCGAGCAACTTTCCGGGAAAGCGCAGCGGCGACGGCTTGAGTTTGGCGCTTTCCTGTTCGAACTGCACCGGTGTTTCATCGAGTGTCCCTTTCGCGCGATGGTAGGTGACGAGCTTGCCGACGATCTCTTCGAGCGTTTCGCGGGGCACCTCTCCGGGGGCGGAGCCAAGGTAGTAGCCTTCGGGATCGATGAACGCCAGCGTGGGCCACGACCGCGTTCCGAAACGTCGCCAGATGACCATCTCGGCGTCGTTGACGACGGGATGCTTGATCTCGTATCGCATGATGGCGCGGCGAATGTTCTCGGTCTCTTTTTCGTTTTCAAACTTCGCGGAATGGCAGCCGATGACGACAACTTCGTTCGGGAACTTTTCTTCGATGTACTTCAGTTCGGGCAGCACGTGCATGCAATTGATGCAGCAATACGTCCAGAAGTCGACAATGACGATTTTGCCTTTGAGGTCTCGGACGGAAATCGGACCTCCGGCGTTGAGCCATTCCGCGCCGCCGTCGAGAATGTTCTGGGGCAATTTGAGCTGTTGCGGAAAGGGGCTCTTCAATTCATCCGCGTCGTTTTCCTTCGCGTCTGTTGCCGTTTCGTCCTTCTGTTTTTCCTTTGCTGAATCGCTTTCCTTTTTTTTCTCCGGCGAGGACGTCCGCTGGCGATCAGGCTCTTCAGCCGGCAACATCCGAGCCGCTGCCGCCATTACAAGAACTGTGGCAACGAGTACCAATTTGGTTGTGTTGCGACGAGCGAGGGAGGCAGTGAAATTGGCCGGCGCGTTTGACGGATCGATTTTCGTTCCGATCGAAGCCGGTCGTTCAAATGTCATCAGACGTCTCTCCTTGTGCAGCGTGTACGTTATTCGCCCGACCAAGAACTGAAGGCGGGAACGGACGCCCTTCCCATCAAAGCTCGTTCGTCTGGGGCAGATAACGAGAGCAAAGCGATTAAATGGCCCGGGTCAACGATGCATCAAGCCCTGCTGATTTATCGTAGCAGAGCCCCTCGTTCGTGCAAGCATTCAGGTTTTGGCCTATGTGACCGCTTGATGCAAGAATGCGGGGCGAATTTCCACTCGCCGTCCGCTCATCGGATGCGTAGAATGGGGGGTCGTCGTGCAAAATGGCGGCGAATCGATTACCCTTAAATAGTTGCTTCCGCCACCCAAAATTGCTCGCCCCGATCGGCTTCCCCCCCAGATGTCCTTGTTCACCGACAACCATTCGTTCCACAGGCCGATTCCGTAAGCCGTTGCCACCGACTGTAACGCGTTTGTCGCGGAACGGAGGCATGAATACGATGCCCACACAATCTGACACGACGACCGAAGTCGGCAGCTATTTCATCACGAACTATCCGCCGTACTCGCTTTGGAAACAAGAGAACACGCCGGAGGCCCTCGAGGCTTTGGGTCGCGAACCCGACCGATCCCACGCGTTGGGGCTTTATATTCACGTTCCGTTTTGCCGCAAGCGGTGCAAGTTCTGTTATTTTCGCGTCTACACCGACCAGAACGCGGCGGCCATCGAAAACTACGTGCAGGCGCTTACCAAAGAGTTCGAGTTGCTCAGCCAGCAGCAGGGTGTCGGCGGCCGGCGGTTGGCGTTTGCCTATTTCGGCGGCGGTACGCCTTCGTACCTGAGTTCGCGACAACTGCTCTCACTGCGCGATCGTTTGAGCGAGTACCTGGCGTGGGACGGCGCCGAGGAAATTACGTTCGAATGTGAGCCGGGCACGCTCAGCCTTGAGAAGGTCAAAACGCTCAAGGAAATTGGCGTGACTCGGGTCTCGCTGGGTGTCGAGAATTTCGACGACACCATTCTCGAAGAAAACGGACGCGCACATCTATCGGCGGCCGTCATGCAGGCCTATGACTGGATTCAGCAAGTCGGCTTTCCGCAAGTCAACATCGACCTGATTGCCGGCATGATTGGAGAGACCGACGAAAACTGGTCCGATTGCGTCACCCGTGCCGCCGAGATGGAGCCGGACAATATCACGATTTACCAGATGGAACTGCCACACAACACGCTCATCTCCAAAGAGATGAAGGAACTCGGCGTTTCCAGTCCGGTCGCCGATTGGCCGACAAAACGCCGCTGGGTCGGCGAAGCGTTCGACACATTGGGGGCGCGGGGCTATCAGATATCCAGCGGCAACGAACTCGTTCGCAACGTCGAGACCGATCACTTCGTGTATCGCGATAATTTGTTCCGAGGGGCCGACATTCTTGGAACCGGCGTATCGAGTTTCGGCCATTTCCAGGGAGTGCACTACCAGAATCTCGACCAGATCGAAGAGTACGTTGCCGTCACGAACGAAGGCCGGCTGCCGATCAACCGGGCACTCACTCCCACACCGCACCAGTTGCTCATCAGGTCGGTGGCACTACAACTCAAAGAAGGTCGGCTGTCGGCTGAGTCGTTTCATCGTCAGTTCGGCGTCGACATTTTCGACGAATTTGCCGACGCGTTTGCCAATCAACAAGCGGCTGGATACCTGACCATCGAAGGCGACGAGATCACGCTCACCCGCCGGGGCCTATTGCAGGTCGATACCCTCCTACCGGAATACTTTGAAGAAGAACACCGTTCGGTCCGCTACACATGAACCCACTCGACGAACTCAGCGCACTCACCAAGCTGTTTCCAGACGGTCCGCCGCTTTTCGAGCGCGCCGAGCACGTGCCGGCGGCGCTCGTGCCGGAGCCGTACAAGAAGCTGCTCAAACATGATGCCCACATGACCGTTACCATGGAGGCCCATTACGATGCTCCGGTTGAAGTTCACATTCTGGAAAGGAACCTCGACGAGAACATTTACAGCCGCAGGATCATCTTACTGAAAAAGGGAACCGATCAGGTCGTGCAATTCGGCATCGTGCGGTTCGATCTGCGCTACGTCACCGATCCGATCCGCGACGAAATCCTCAACGGTGATACGCCTTTGGGCCGGGTCTTGATCGACAACAATGTTTTGCGGCACGTTGACCTGGGTGCCCTGTTGCGGCTCACGGCCGGCCCCGGGCTGGCCAAATACCTCTCTATGCCGGTCGGTGATGTCACCTACGGCCGGCTGGCGACAATCTTCTGCAATAAGGTGCCGGCCGTTGATCTGCTCGAAGTTGCCGCTCCCGTGAATGGCGTCGAACCGACATGATAGAAACGAACCCCGCAGCCGATAAACGGTCCCAGCCCGACGTGGCTGATGACTACGATGTCATCGTCATCGGAGCCGGTCCGGCGGGATCAACCGTGAGCGCGCTTGTCGCTGAAGCGGGCGGACGTGTGTTGACGTTGGAACGATCGGGATTCCCCCGGTTTCACGTCGGTGAATCGCTCGTGCCCGAGACGTACTGGACGCTCAAGCGATTAGGATTGCTCGACGCGCTTCGCACGTCGGACTCGCCGAAGAAGTATAGTGTTCAGTTCGTGAACGAGTTCGGAAAAGAGTCGGCGCCGTTTTACTTCCACGACCACAACGACCACGAGTGCTCGCAGACCTGGCAGGTCGTCCGCGGCGAATTCGACCGCATGCTGCTGGAAAATGCTGTTTCGAAAGGGGCCACGGCGCGCACCGACGCGCATGTGACAGAAGTCGTCTTCGATGACGACCGCGCGACCGGCGTCAACGTCAAGCTCGGGTCCGAAACGAAAAACACTGCCCGTCACGTTGCGGCCAAAGTCATCGTCGACGCGACCGGTCAGTCAGCCTTCCTGGCAACGAGGCTCGGGTTAAAGGTGCCCGATGAGCGGCTGAGAAAGGCGGCCGTTTGGTCGTACTTCCGGGGCGGGCTGCGTGACTCCGGGCGCGATGAAGGTGCGACCGTCATCTTGCAGACCGAGGGTAAGAAGTCGTGGTTCTGGTATATTCCGCTCTCGGATGATCAAGTGAGCGTCGGCTGCACCGGCGACGTGGACTACATGTTCGCCCAGCACACGGATACGGCCGAAGGTGTTTTTGCGCGCGAACTCGCACGCTGCCCGGGAATGCTTCGACGGCTGCAAAACGCAGAACGGGCCACCGAATACTTCACGACGAAAGATTTCTCCTATCGGGCAACCCAAACGGCCGGGCCGGGTTGGCTGCTTGTGGGCGATGCCTTCGGCTTCATCGATCCCGTCTACTCGAGTGGAGTGTTCTTGGCACTACGATCGGGCGAGTTCGCAGCCGATGCGATCGTCGAGGCGCTGGCGAATGACGATTTCTCCGCCGAGCAACTCGGACGCTGGCAAGCCGACTACGCACGGGGCGTCGAACTGTTTCGTAAACTCGTCTATGCGTTTTACGTGCCGGGCTTCAGTTTCGGCGAGTTCCTCAAGAAGCATCCAGAGTATCGCGGCAATCTGGTCGACGTTCTCATCGGCGACGTCTTCAAACCGGGAGTCGGTGAGATGTTCGACGTGATGGGCGATATTCTGCCGCCGCCGGCGGGTGCATCAACGTCGTAAACCCCGCCTGTTTTCGAAACCGGTTCGAGAGGCTTTTATTCGTCCGCCGTTGGCTGCATACTAATGGTATCACCACTTTGATTTTGTCGGTTCACTCTGGCAATGCCGCACAGGCGGACAAGGCGCCCGTGCTCGCTTTTTCGAACGTATAAGAACTACATTGACGGCGCACTCGAAGCAGACCCGAAAGGGCGTGATCGCTCAATAAACGCCGTTCTTTTCAAGTGCCACTTTCGCCCACATCCGCGTTTCGGAATGCGTTCTACGAATTGAGCCAACTTGGCGGTCTTCTGCGGTCTTGAACAATTAGGAATGAGCATGTCAGTCGCGATGTTTGATGAGTTGGAACAGCTTCAGCAATCGGATGGGGCCGCCATCACAATCGAGCGGCTCGTGGAATCGCTGCGTGCGGAGAACGATTATCACAAACTGTTCGACGCTCTGATGCTCAAGCAGAAATTCGAGATGGGCCTTCCGCTGGTGCAACCGACGTCTTTCGACGACGTACCGGCCGATCAGCAAGAGACATTCGAGAAGGTCTACGTCGACGCGGCGCGAGAGGTGGCAGGTCTGTTTCTCGAACAAGACAACTTGCCTCAAGCCTGGCTGTATCTCAAGACCATCCGCGAGCCCGAATCGATCAGAGCAGCGCTCGATGCCGTCGACATGAAGGAACTCGAAGACCCGGAGCGGACCGAAGAGCTGATTCGCATCGCTCTCTACGAAGGGGCACACCCCGTCAAGGGCCTCGAGTTCATGCTGCGTACGCACGGAACGTGCAACACGATTACCGCCGTTGACCAGCACGCCCAACAGATGTCCGGTGAGGACCGCCGGCAGTCGGCCGGCCTGTTGGTTCGCGAACTGTACCGTGACCTGTCTCACACACTCCGCCGGGAAGTCGAACAGAAGGGAATCGACGAGTCGCCGGGTGAATCGCTTCGCGAATTGATGGACAATCGAGACTGGTTGTTCGAGCAGGGCAACTATCATATCGACGTCTCGCATTTGAATTCGGTCGTGCGGTTCGCGCGGTTTCTCGACAGCTCAGACTCGGAACTCTCCCTGGCGATGGAGCTGTCCGAATACGGTTCGCAATTGGCCGAACAATTTCAATATCCGGCCGACCCGCCGTTCGACGATTTTTATCCCGCACACAGGCGTTACTTCCAAGTGCTGCTCGATGAGGATCGTGACGAGGCGCTCGCGTTTTTCCGCCAACGGCTCGATTCAGCAGAAGCCGACGACAAGCCCTTGATCGCTTACGTGACGGTTGACCTGCTTGCGCGGCTCGGGCAGCTTGACGACGCTCGCGAAATGGCCGGCGAGCACTTGAAAGACATCGATGAGGGCGGAGGCTTGTCGTTTGCCGAGTTGTGCCGACGAACCGGCCACATCGACTCCCTGCGCCAGCTCGCCCGCGATCGAGGCGATCTCGTCGGGTATACGGCGGCCCTGCTCGAGGAACAGAAACGACCTGTTTCGACATGAGCCGCGCCACCATGAAACACGATCGAGTCGTCAGTGTGCGTCAAAACCGGGCTGCCTGGAACCGGATGGCCGATTCGAGCAGCCGGTTCGCAAAGGTGGCCACCGATGAAGAATGTCAGAAGCCGCTGGCCGTGCTCGACGGTCGTGGTTGGCTACCGGCGAGCGTCGAAGGCCAAGACGTGCTCTGCTTGGCATCGGGTGGCGGCTGGCAGGCAATCCTCTACGCGTCGGCCGGCGCGAATGTCACTGTTGTTGACTTGAGCGCGTCGATGCTGAAGCTCGATGCCCGTGAGGCCGCGCGTCGCAACTTGAGCGTGCGAACCGTTGAAGCATCGATGGACGATCTCTCGGAACTGCATGATGAGAGTTTCGACATCGTCCACCAGCCGGTGAGCACCTGCTACGTGCCCGAGGTGGCGCCGGTGTACGCCGAGGTGTCGCGCGTGCTCCGTAGTGGGGGGCTTTACATCAGCCAGCACAAACAACCGACGAGCCTACAGGTGACCGACCGCGACCCACGCGATCGTCACGTGATTGGGATCGAATACTACCGGGAGGGCGCGCTTCCCGCGACGGAAGACCGTTCGTATCGCGAAGCGGGAACGGTTGAGTATCTGCACCGCTGGGAACAGTTGGTGGGCGATTTGTGCCGGGCTGGGTTTGTAATCGAGGATCTCCGCGAACCCTATCGAGCCGATCCCAACGCACCGGCGGGAGATTACCGTTACCGCGGCCGCTTCATCCCGCCCTATTTGCGGTTGAAAGCCCGCCGTCTTCCCCGCGCCGACCAGCCGGCGCGCGAAGCCGGCATCTGGACGCCTTGAATGTCGATCGGCACAACTGCTTGGACACGTGGCTTGGACGCGCGGAATGCGTCGATCGACAACGCCTTCGCATCCGATGGTCCTATCCTCGAGCTTTTTCGAACAGCGCGACGTCATTCCCGACAAGCGCGAACGTGGCCCCGAAATGCTCGGCCAACCAGCCAAACGTGGCCGACGAATAGAAACAGACGTGCGTCGGGTCGTTCTTGTAGTGCCAACGTGAAAACGCATCGCTGTCGAGCACGAGTTTCGTCATCACGCCGAGCCAGCCGCCCGGCTTAAGGCAAGCCCAGAGCCGATCCAGCTCCTGCCGTGGTTCGTGCAAATGTTCCAGAACCTCGGTGGCGGTCACGAAATCGTACTGCCGACCGAACACCGCTTTGTTCGGAGCATATAACGGATCGTATAAGTCCACGGCGTGCCCGGCTTCTTCGAACATGACGGAAAGCGTCGGACCAGGACCCGATCCGAAATCGAGCCCCTGACTGTGCAGAGCCAGCCGCGCCGACAGCGGCTCGAACAATCGGCTCAGGAATTGGCGATAGCGGCGATCGTCGGGGGAGTTCTCGTGCAGGTCGTATTGTCGCTTCTCTTCTTGTGGAGAGAGAAACTGACGAGGCAGGACAAACACGAGCCGGCAATTCGGGCAGCGGAAATAGTCACGACTGTCCTCAAAGAATTCGGTGCCGCGCGCGACCTGGCACAGTGGACAGGTTCGATCCGCCGGGTCGCGCGTCACTGGAGCGTCTCCTGTCTGATCGCGACGCGGGTCAACTACCTTGCCGGTTTCCCGATGCCCGTCAGGCGCCAACGATCGACCTGCTGCCCCTGCGCGTGCCAGATTTCGTCTTTCGTTCCGGGAATGAAATCAAAGCCCTCAAGGTGCATGGTCGATTCATCAATCGGCCAACTGCGGCGCGGCTCGTTCACTCGATCGGCCTTGAGTGACGCGATCGAGAATTCGAACAGGCCGTCCAGCTCACCGAACGTGTGAATCGAATACAGGTTTCGGCCGCGGATCACTAACCCCTGCGAGAAGTGCATGCCGGCGGGATACTTGAATACCGCGTCACGCGTCAGCTGATCTTTGTCGATCGTGTAGCGGTGGATGCCGAGATCTGAGAGGTCTCCCACCCACACATGCTTCCCGTCGTAACAGACTGGATCGATCCAATTCACGTCGGCGCTAATATCGAACTGCCGCTTGATGGTCAGATCCTCGATACGAATTTGTGTGACGATCGCCCGGCGGACCTTTCCGGTGGAAAGCCAGCCGGCCCACAAAAATCCTTTGAAGTGGCTGATCGCACCGATGTGGTCGACACCGTCCACTTTGAGACGCTTTGTCTCGATCAACTTCCAGTCAGTGTCGTAGCGATGGATCAAACCGGCACCGCCGGAATTGTTGGTACCGAAGTAGTGCGTTTTGGTCAGCGTCAGGCCCTGCACGGCGGCAGCCCCAGCGGGCAGTTTGACCGATTCGAGCCGCTGTGGTGTTTCACTTCCTGCCGGTACCGCTGGGTTGGGCTGATCGGCGACTGCGAAGGGCGGGGCGGCGGCCACGTCCACGGGGCAAAAGTCCCATACAACCGTCGCCCCGGCGAACACGCTCAGCATGAAAGCAGAATGAACGGGACGTCGACTTGCGGATCGAAACGCGCGTGGGCGAGTCATGTCAGAGCTTTTCCGGCGAGATTTTCGGACGCCTACCGTAGTCGAACGATGATCGAGGCACATCGGTCAACTCTGGACGCGCCGGGCGATTGTGTCGAGCCCGACGATTTGTGCTTTGTCGCCGGCTTGTTTGACGATGTCGCAGATCATCTTCACGGTTTCGAATTTTGGGTCTTCGACGACCAGACACGAGGGATGAGCGAGAAAGTCGTAGCAGGCCCGGTTTTCGATTGCCCATTCGACGCCCAGACGAATCGCTTTGAGGAATGAGCCGAGCTTCCAGAAGTGGGAGCGAAACGCGTTCACGTCGCTAATCGGGCTCATTGGAATCTCGACCAGGCCTGTCGGGTAGACAAACGGCTGGGCATTTTTTTGAGCATTGACGATCGAATCATAGACTTCCGCCGTCGGCTGCTGTTTCGGCGTACCCGCGTTGTGCGCGGGGTATTTGGCGCTGCACCATGTGAACCCGAGATCCAACAGCATTTGTTGAATGTCTTCGCGGCCAGTGAGCCCATTGGAAAAACCACCCGGCGTGCGAAAGCCGTTGGGCTCGATGCCGGCCCGTTCTTTCATGGCAACCGTCGTGAGACGAACGTTGTCGTAGAGCAGTTCCTTTGTGGAGCGGCCGCGAACGAGCCACGGCGAACGCTGAAAACGAAATTGCGTCTGTTCGGGCGAGTCGGCCAAAACATACACGTGATCGTAGGTGTGATTGCCGACGGGGTGTCCCTCGGCGGCGATGCCCTTGAGCCAATCCGCGCTCTTCTGCTCGAGCACGCGGCCCACGCAAAAAAAGTGGATCAGCCCGCCACGTTCCTTGGCGATTCTCGCGGCATCGACAGAATACTGCTTCGTCGGCTCGCTGAGATTCCCCTTTTGGTAGTCCCATTCCATCATCCCCCGGCGGGGATAATGCCTGCTCATCTCGAGATCGAGCGTGATGGAGATCAGGGCTTTCTTCTTGAGCGAGTCTTCCTGGTTTTTGGCAAACAGGGCCGCTGCCCCCATGCCTCCGGCTACCGAGGCGGCCAAAAAACTCCGGCGAGAAACCGACCGTTCGATCTGGGACTTGGTTCCGACTGTTCGCGTTGCGAGCTTGGAGTGGTTCATGTTGATTTCGCCGGCGCTGTGGAATCGAACTCGTCGGACGGCAAACAAAGTCGGATTACAAAAGCAACCAGAATCAGCCGCGCCTTGTCGGCCGGTGGGGATTCCCTGGGTGGCACCGACAAAACCAATTCCGTTTCGCCGTTAAAGCCGACCTTTGCGATCACGCCACTCGTCGGTCAGTTCCTTCAAATGGAGTTCCAGGAAGGCGATCATGTGCGCTTCGATATCGGTCGCCGGTTTCACCAGTGCGGTGCCGCGCAATTTCGATTTGTAGCTCCGCAAGTACATTCGCATGTCATTTCCGCGAGGTTTGGTGAGCCGCTCGTAGATTTTGCGAGTCGCACCGTCATCCGCCGTGCCGTGAACGGCGAGGAAAGCGATCTGCCACTCGGGTTCCCTCAGCGGTAGGGACATCTTACCGACCGACATCCCCGGCAGGCTCTCGTTGGGTGAAATCAAGATCAGCGCGCGTATGTCTTGACCGCGCGGTGTTCGCGTTTCGAATGTTGGGGCATCGGGAATGGGCTTCTTCAACCAGTCATTGATCGCAAACGCCATCGCAATCGGCGCACTCATTTCGGGAGCAACGATGGCCGTCTTCCGCATATTCAAGTTTCTCTTTTGATGTTCTTTGAAGATGAAGTCTTTGACGGCCTCAAGATCTTGGGTGACCATCGCCGCGTAGTCCTTGGCGCGAAGGTTCTGCGAAGACTTTTCACCAAGTCGCGAACTCTGACCATGCTTACGCAAGTCGACGCTAATGACCGCGTATCCATTGCCATTTTTTTGCAGTTGCGGTGCAAAGCCCTTCTCCCACACGAGGCGGTTGCCTCCCTTGTCGTGCAGCAAAATGACGACGGGAGCGTTCTCGCCCGCGGACGACTGAAAATACGTGATCGCGATTCGCCAATTGTCCTTGGTCACGAGCGTACGCTTTTGAGCCGGATACTCTTTTGGCTTACCAGTACCTTGTGAATATCCTTGCGATGTCACGCAACCCACGACGAGCATCACGAGTGCCGACAAGCGCGCGAACGTCACACGACCGCACTGTGCAGACATTCGCCACATCGATGGGGTAAGCGTTTTTTTCAGGTTACCAGAGGCCATAGTATCGTATCCCCCGTCACGTGATGTGTCGGTCACCTGTAATCAAGGCGCCTTATCTGCTTGGCAATCGTCTCACGCCGCTCGAAGTGAAAGGCCAACCCAAAACCCGGTGGTGCTCTTTCACTCTACAGATCAAAAATAAACGTCGCCCGTCAGAAGGTTTCGGGACAACCTGTAGGGCCCATCCCGAAACCCGGTTGTGAGCGAAATCGATACTGGATAACAAGAGTGCTCTTGAGCCAACAGAGGGTTTCAGAACTCCTTCTAGTGTAGCGCGCGTCAAAACCCCGGTCAATCTCCGGTTTTGCAGACAAGAGGTTCAAGCAGGATTCTGCCGCAGGAGGTGGGTGCCGGTCTCATCACCAGCGCCGATCAGCGACGGTGGGTTCAGATCGAGCAGGTCTGATATACTCTGGCACCCGCCCCATTTGCTTCTCACTCCCGGCGGACGTCGTCTGGGCGCGGCGAGTCGATTCGCGTTTGCATGAATTCCATTGGCGAAATCGACGAATGGAGGAATCAGCGGCCCGCTTCTTGGCTCTTAACAATGAACACTCGAGGACTCTTCATCACGGGCACCGACACTGACGTGGGCAAAACCTATGTCGCCGCGCTGATCGCTCAACAACTCACGGCCGACGGTATCAGCGTCGGCGCCTACAAACCGGCTTGCAGTGGCAGCGAACTCGACGAAGCAGGTCGGCCGATTTGGCGCGACGTCGAAATTCTTGCCGGGGCGATCGGTACGAAAGAGAGTTGCGAGCGAATCTGTCCGCAGTGCTTCGCCGCGGCTTTGGCCCCACCCGTCGCCGCACAGCGGGAGGGGCGAGTCGTCGACACCCGGCTGTTGCGCGATGGGGCGCGGTGGTGGGACGGGCGTGTCGACGTATTGATTGTTGAAGGTGTCGGCGGCTGGCTGTGCCCGATCAGCGAAAACGAAACAGTAGCCGACGTGGCGGCCGACCTTGGCTACCCAGTGCTTATTGTGGCGCGTTTGGGATTGGGGACGATCAACCACACGCTGTTGACGATCGAATCGATCAAGCGTCGCGGGCTGAGCGTCGCCGGCATCATTCTCAACGAATGCGAACGCGGCGGGCCCAAACTCGAAGCCGAAACAAATCCCGGGGAGATCGCGCGACGCAGTGGATGTCCCGTTCTCGCAGTCGTGCGACCCGATGATACACCGCAGACGTTCGCAGATAGAAACCAAAATCGGATCGACTTCGGACAAGTGGCCCAGTAAAAAGCGAGTTACGAGCCGCCCGTTGGGCGACGCCACGAGTTATGAACCCATCCCAAAACCCGGCTGTGGTTGTCTATCACTTTACAAACGCAAGTAGGGGTGTCATCCATCAGAGGGTGTTGGGTGCATTCATCATGAACCGCACGAGGTCGAGGAGAGTGTTGTGCCGGTAAACGATCCGCCAACCGTTGTTGGCCTCGGCGAGCTGATCTGGGACTGCTTCGAGGATTCGCGGCGGCCCGGGGGCGCGACGGCGAATGTTGCATTTCACGTGCAGCAGCTCGGATGCCGTGGCGTTGTCTGTTCGCGTGCGGGAGCCGACGCGCTGGGCGATGAATTCGTTCAGTTCCTAACAAGCCAGGGCCTCGACACGTCGTACGTTCAACGCGACCAGAGGCGACCCACCAGCACGTCCACCGTTGATACGTCGCAACCCGGTCACCCTGAGTTCATCATCCACGAAGACGTTGCCTGGGACGCGCTGGAATTCGATGAGCCAACGCGGGAGTTGATGCAAAAGGCCGATGCCGTCTGTTTCGGGTCATTGGCGCAGCGAGCCGCGCTATCGCGAGCGACGATTCACCGCTGCCTGGAGGCCACTCGCGACGAGTGCCTGCTGGTGTACGATGTGAATCTGCGGCAAGAGTTCTTTGATCGTGAACTCATTCTGGTTTCGTTGGAAAGAGCGGACGTTCTTAAGTTGAATGGCGCCGAGGTCGCAGTTCTTTCGCCGCTGTTGGAGGTCGGCGCGAACTCATTGACGGGGTTTGCCCGCGCGGTCTGTGCGCGGTTTGATATTGGCATGTGTTGTATCACACAGGCCGAGCAGGGGTGCTTGGTCATCACCGAGGCCGAAACGATCGA
>Ga0315336_1000240_pt1 | contig 205690 bp, 207 predicted proteins | sample ASW5metaG_FD_204512 | JGI IMG/M metagenome (GOLD analysis project Ga0315336, IMG submission 204512) | Ammonia-oxidizing marine archaeal communities from Monterey Bay, California, United States - ASW #5 | ecosystem: Environmental > Aquatic > Marine > Intertidal zone | place: USA: California...
CGCCGTAGTCGGTGATGTTGGTGACGCGTCCGGTGAAGCGCGAGTTCAGCGGATACTTCGCCTCGATGCCCTGCCATGGATCGTCCAGCAACTGCTTCATGCCGAGCGAAATGCGGTGGGTCTCGTGGTTGATCTTGATGATCTTCACCTTCACCGTCTGGCCGATGGCCAACACTTCGGTCGGGTGATTGACGCGACGCCAAGCGATGTCGGTGACATGCAGCAGGCCGTCGATGCCGCCGAGGTCAACGAACGCACCGTAATCGGTGATGTTCTTGACGACGCCATCGATGACCTGACCTTCTTCAAGGTTCTGCACCAGTTCCTGACGCTGTTCAGCGCGGGTCTCTTCGAGAACCGTGCGGCGCGACACCACGATGTTGCCGCGGCGGCGATCCATCTTGAGAATCTGGAACGGCTGCGAGTTGTTCATCAGCGGCGCAACATCGCGGATCGGGCGAATGTCGACCTGCGAGCGCGGCAGGAAGGCGACAGCGCCGTCGAGATCGACGGTGAAGCCACCCTTGACCTGATTGAAGATAACGCCGTGAACCTTCTCGTTGTTATTGAAGGCTTTCTCGAGCTTGCCCCAGCTTTCCTCGCGGCGCGCCTTGTCGCGCGACAGCACGGCTTCGCCAAGTGCGTTCTCGATCCGGTCGAGGAACACCTCGACTTCATCACCGACCTTGAGGTCGCTCTCACGGCCGGGGCCGTTGAATTCGCGGAGAGCCACGCGGCCCTCGGTCTTCAGGCCGACGTCGATGACGGCCATGTCTTTCTCGATCGCAACAACAATGCCCTTGATGACGGAGCTTTCCTGCAGGTTGCCGCCTGCAAAGGACTCATCAAGCATCGCGGCGAAATCGTCGCGGGAAGGATTATAAGCAGTAGCAGTCGAAGCCATTTGTTCTCCAAATGCGGAATGCCGGCAGTGAAGTTAAGGGGCGTATCGCGCATCCAGTGCCAAAGGTCCGCAACCTTTGACGACCGCTTCCGCAAAGAAGGCTTTGCGAAAATGGGCCGGCTTGTGCCTGTACGAACGATACGAGGATTTACGCGCTGGAAGCGCGTGATCTGCTGTCCGGATCTGAGACGAAAATCGACCTCAAAGACCGGGAGCGGGCATTCCTCCAATGACGGCGGGGACGCAAAAGTTTATTAGTCCCTCGGCCGGCCCGCTCGGACGGCCTCGACAATGTCGATGGCAGCCCGGACGCCGCTCTCTATATCCAACTGAGAGTTATCCAGCAAGTATGCATCCGGGGCCGCTTTTAAAGGCGCTGTCGCACGGTTCTGGTCCCGCTCGTCGCGCTTCAGGATGTCCGCCAGCACGGCGGCCTCGTCCGCTGCCTCCCCCCGGGCAAGCGCCTCCAGGGTCCTGCGGCGGGCTCGGACAAGGGGGTCCGCCACCACAAAGATCTTCACGTCGGCATCCGGGCAGATCACGGTTCCAATATCGCGGCCATCCAGCACCGCACCCGGCGGATCCGCCGCGAATTGTCGCTGAAAGTTGATAAGTACTTCCCGCACCTTGGGAATTGCCGAGACCATCGAGGCGGCATCGCCGACCTTCTGGGTCTTCAGAACCGGATTTCCGAATTTTTCCGGATCGAGTTCCATCGCCATGGCGACGGCAAGCGCTTCATTGGCCAGATCGGCTCCGGCTTCCAGCATCGCCTGAGCGACCGCGCGGTAAATCACGCCGGTGTCGAGATGGCGGAAGCCGTAATGATGGGCCAGCCGCTTGCCGAGCGTGCCCTTTCCCGACGCAGCGGGACCGTCGATGGCGATGATCATGAGAAATCCGCTCCCAGCCCGCGCATCATCGGAATGAAATCCGGGAAGCTTGTGGCAATGAAACCAGTGTCGTCGATCCTGACCGGCGCATCCGACGCGGTACCCATCACCAGCGCCGACATCGCGATACGGTGGTCCATGTGAGTGGCGACAAGACCGCCGCCCGGCACATGCCCCTTGCCCACCACGATCATGTCGTCGCCGGAAATCTCCACCTCGACGCCGTTGACCCGCAGCATGTCCGCGGTGGCTTCAAGCCGGTCGGATTCCTTGACGCGCAGCTCCTGCAACCCGCGCATGGTGGTGACGCCTTCCGCATAGGCGGCAGCCACCGCAAGCACGAGATATTCGTCGATCATCGAGGGCGCGCGTTCCGGCGGCACGGTTACGCCCCGCAACTGCGATGCGCGCACACGAAATTGCGCCATCGGCTCGCCCGCATCGCTGCGCTGATGGCTTTCCTCGATCGAGGCGCCCATCTCGCGCAATGTCGTGAAAAGCCCTGTGCGCAAGGGGTTTGTCATGATGTCGGTCAGCGTCACATCGGATTCCGGCACGATCAGCGCGGCGACAATCGGAAACGCCGCCGAAGACGGATCGGCGGGCACGACAACGTTGGCGCCGCGCAGTTCGGGCTGACCGGTGAGCGCGATCTTGCGGCCATGCGCGCCCTCTTTCGTTGTCACCACCTGCGCGCCGAAATGCGTCAACATCAATTCGGTATGGTCTCGGCTGGCTTCCTGTTCGATCACGGTCGTGACACCCGGCGCGGATAATCCCGCCAGCAGCACCGCCGACTTGATCTGCGCCGATGCCACCGGCGTGCGATAGACGATGGGCAACGGATCGCGTGCGCCTTGCAGCGTCATCGGCAACCGTCCGCCGTCTGCGCTCGACGTCACGCGCGCGCCCATCAATTCAAGTGGATCGAGAATCCGGCGCATCGGCCGGCTACGAAGCGACGCATCGCCGTCGAAAGTCGCCGCGACCGGACATCCTGCCACCGCGCCCATGGCGAGGCGGCATCCGGTGCCGCTGTTGCCGAAATCGAGCGGCGCGTCCGGCGCCTTGAAGCCGCCGACCCCGACGCCGCGCACCGACCACGCTCCCTCGCCAGTGCGTTCGACCCGCGCACCCAGGGCTGCCATGGCCTTGGCGGTATTGAGAACGTCCTCGCCCTCCAAAAGTCCCGTAATCCGGGTCTCTCCCACCGCCAGCGCGCCCAGAATCAGGGCCCGATGGGAGATAGATTTGTCGCCGGGCACGCGGACACGGCCGCTGAGAGCGCCCGAGGCACGCGATTCCAGCGGGGTTGGGTGATCGGAATGGGTCAAGATGGAATTTCCTAGTACAGGGCTTGTACAGGGCGGGCTCCTAACACGGGTGCCGCGAGACGTCACGAGCCAGTCATTTATCCCCCAAACCGCTATTGACAGCGGCGGCTCAACTAGCCAAGTGAAGCACCGCTTTTTCAAGACATCCTCAGGACTATAAACCGTGGCCAAAGCCGATCTCGGAACCAAGCGTATTTGCCCGACCACGGGCAAAAAGTTCTATGACCTCAACAAGACGCCAGTTATTTCGCCGTATACCGGGGAAGTAGTGCCAATTGCGCCGGTTCCGCCGCCGCGGACGCGGGCCGACGCCGCAGCGCGCGCTGCCGCCGCCAATGCAGCCAACGCCGCGCCTGAGCCCGCCGAGTCGGAAGAATTGGTCTCGCTGGAAGAGGCCGATGCCGAGGAGAACACCGGCAAGGTCAAGGCCGTTCTGCCGGAATCCGAGGACGATATCGAAGTCGATGAGACCCTCTCCGACGACGACGATGATGATTCGACCTTCATCGCCGAGGACGAGGAAGACGACGAGGACGTCACTGACATCATCGGTGATGTCTCGGGTGATGAAGAGACTTGAGATAAGTCCTCAAGTGTGATTTTTCGGTCCGGCGCGCATCGCGCGCCGATTCAAGGTAACCCGCGCAGTCCCACCCGCGCGGCAAGGTGTTCGGGGCCATAGCTCAGCTGGGAGAGCGCTTGCATGGCATGCAAGAGGTCGGCGGTTCGATCCCGCCTGGCTCCACCATCCTCCTCCCGGCGAAACAATCAATCGCGTTTTCAGCAACCAGCGTTCGCTCACTGAACAGAGCGGCAGCGCAGCATACGCGCGTGCATGGATGCCAACCGGCGCGCATATTGACGGCACTGTCCGAATTCTTTCAATGTGACAGCAGGCTGCAACGCTGCGGCATCGTCTTCAAATTTTTGCTGATTGAAGGTTGACCCCATGACATCTCAAACCGCGACCGGCGCAATGGCCGGACTGCGCGTCATCGATCTGACGCGTGTGCTTGGCGGGCCCTACTGCACGCAGATTCTCGCCGATCACGGCGCTGATATCGTGAAGGTCGAACCGCCGGCCGGTGACGAGACCCGCGACTGGGGTCCTCCGTTCCACGACGATGACGCGGCCTATTTCATCGGCACCAACCGCAACAAGCGTGCGATTGCTTTGGATCTCGCGTCGGAAGGTGGGCGCGCGGTGCTGATGAAGATGCTCGAGACCGCCGACGTTCTCACCGAAAATTTCAAGCCGGGAACGCTCGACAAATGGGGCATCGGCAATGATTTTCTGCGGGAGAAATTCCCCCGGTTGATCCACTGCCGCATTTCCGGATTCGGCGCTGACGGACCTCATGGCGGACATCCGGGCTACGATGCGATCATTCAATCCATGGTCGGCCTGATGGCTTCGACGGGATCGCCGCAGAGTGGGCCGACCCGAATCGGTGTTGCCCTTGTCGATATGACCACGGGGCTTTATGCCACGGTCGGCATTTTGATGGCGCTGGCGGAACGCGCCAGATCCGGCAAGGGACAGTTTCTCGAGACAACCCTCTATGAAACCGGCCTCGCGATCATGCATCCGCACACCGCCAACTATTTCCTTCACGGCAAGCCGCCGGCCCTGACCGGCAACGAGCATCCGAATCTCGTGCCGTATGCGGTGTTCCCGGCGCGCGACGGCGACGTCTTCATGGGGGTGGGGAATGACGGCACCTTCCGCAAGCTGATGAAGGAACTCGGCAAGCCTGAACTCGGTACCGATCCGCGTTTCGCGCGCAACCGCGACCGCATCGCGCATCGTGATGAACTGCGCGCCATTCTCGTTGACATCCTGAAAGATCAGGACAGCGAGCCATTGTGCCGGCGCCTGCTGGCGGCAGGCTTGCCCGCAGGGCCGGTTCAATCGATCGACAAGGCGCTGGCGAGCGAACACGTCAAGCATCGCGGCGATATCATCGAAAAGGATTGGTACAAAGGCGTCGCCTCGCCGATCCGCTTCGATCGCACCAAGGCCTCGCTGCGCCATGTGCCGCCGAAGTTCAGCGAGCATACCGATGCCGTGCTGGCGGAGTTCGGCTACTCGGCGAAAGAGATCGCCGATCTTCGCGCCTCAGGCGTCGTCGTGGGGCCGGAGCGTAAGCGCTAAGGCCCACATTCCCGCTCCGCGCTTCGGGGCGACGGTAACTCCGTCGCCCCTGCGCAGGTCGCGGGACCAAATCGTTCCGGCCGCAACGGCCACCCTATGCCCCGAAGGTCGAAGCCATTTAAGGCTTCCCACAGGCAACCCTCCCCGCTTACCATCCGGCGTCACCAGCACGTCATCCGGCGCTGTTACCCGCGCAACGATGATGACGGCTTCAGGGAGAAAATATCGATGACAATTCGCCGGATGGGCTTTCAGGCTGTCTTGGGCCTCGCTGCTTCGACCATTGTTGCTTTTGCAACGCCCGCGCAGGCCGTCACCGAGATCCAGTGGTGGCACGCCATGACCGGCGGCAACAACGATATCGTCAACAAGCTGGCGGCGGATTTCAACGCCTCCCAGAGCGACTACAAGGTGGTCCCCTCCTTCAAGGGCGGCTACGCCGACACCATGAACGCGGGAATCGCCGCGTTCCGCGCCGGTAACGCGCCGCACATCATCCAGGTCTTCGAAGTCGGCACCGCCACGATGATGAGTGCCAAGGGCGCGATCAAGCCGGTCTATCAGTTGATGAAGGACGCCAACGAGCCGTTCGATCCTAAGGCCTATCTACCTGCGATCACCGGTTACTACTCGACCGCGAAGGGCGAGATGCTGTCGTTTCCTTTCAACTCCTCGTCGATGGTGATGTGGATCAATCTCGACGCGCTGAAAAAGGCGAACATCGCGGAAATTCCAAAAACCTGGCCGCAAGTGTTCGAGGACGCAAAGAAACTCAAGGCGGCCGGATTTACGACCTGCGGTTTTTCCAACGCATGGGCAAGCTGGGCCCACATCGAGCAATTCTCCGCCTGGCATAACGTCGCGATCGGCACCAAGGCAAACGGCCTGGACGGCTTCGACACCGTGCTGAAGTTCAACTCGCCGCTGCACATCAAGCATCTGCAGAACCTGATCGACCTGCAGAAGGACAAGACTTACGACTATTCCGGCCGCGCCAACGCGGGCGAGGCCCGCTTCGGGTCCGGCGAATGTCCGATCTTCCTGACGTCCTCGGGTTACTACGCAACCGCCAAGGGGACCGCCAAGTTCGCATTCACCTCGGCCCCGATGCCATATTATCCCGACGTCGCCGGCGCGCCGCAGAACTCGATCATCGGCGGTGCATCGCTCTGGGTGATGGGCGGCAAGAAACCCGAAGAATACAAGGGCATCGCGAAGTTCTTCACCTTCCTGTCCGACACCAACCGTCAGGCCAAGCTGCATCAGGAATCCGGCTACCTGCCAATCACCAAGGCGGCCTATGAAAAAACCAAGGCTGACGGATTCTATGAGAAGAATCCGACGCTGCAGACGCCGCTGAAGGAACTCACCAACAAGGAGCCGACGGAAAATTCGCGCGGTTTGCGCTTCGGCAACATGGTGCAGATGCGCGACATCTGGTCGGAGGAGCTGGAGGCCGCGCTCGCCGGTCAAAAGACCGCCAAGGACGCGCTCGATTCCGCCGTGACCCGCGGCAACGCCATGCTTCGGACCTTCGAGAAAACCGCGAAATAACAATCCCGGAGCGCTCTTTCCGCTGCGAAAGAGCGCGCCGCGTCTCTGGAAAGCCGTGACGTCCTGAATGGAAAAGTCAGCCACCTTCAACAACAGGCTGCTTCCATATCTGCTGCTCGCGCCGCAGCTCATCATTACTTTTGTCTTTTTCTACTGGCCTGCCAGTCAGGCGGTCTTGCAGTCGTTCAAGCGCGAAGACGCTTTCGGCCTCACATCGGAATTCGTCGGCCTGGAGAATTATCAAACGCTGTTCGCGCAGTCCGAATACTACAAGGCGATAATGACGACGGTGGTGTTTTCTACCCTTGTGGCGCTGCTGTCGCTCAGTATCGCACTGATGTTTGCGACCCAGGCCGACAAGAACCTGAAGGCGGCGCCGGCCTTCAAGACGTTCCTGATCTGGCCGTACGCCGTCGCGCCCGCGATCGCCGGCGTGCTGTGGATTTTCATGTTTCATCCCTCGCTCGGCACGCTGGCGCGGCCGCTGCGCGTTCTCGGCTTCGACTGGAATCCGCTGCTGAACGGCAATCACGCCATGACGCTGGTGGTGATGGCAGCGGTCTGGAAGCAGATTTCCTACAATTTCCTGTTTTTCCTCGCCGGCCTGCAATCGATCCCCAGGAGCGTGCTCGAAGCCAGCGCGATCGACGGTGCCCGTCCGCTGCGCCGGTTCTGGACCATTGTGTTTCCCTTGCTGTCGCCGACCACGTTCTTTCTGCTGGTCGTGAATGTCGTCTACGTCTTTTTCGACACGTTCGGCATCATCGACGCCGTCACCGGCGGCGGCCCGGCAGGCGCGACCACGACCATGGTCTACAAGGTTTACGCGGACGGACGCCTCGGCGGCGACCTCGGCGGCTCGGCGGCGCAGTCGGTGGTGCTGATGGTCATCGTCATCGCGCTAACCGCCGTGCAATTCCGCTATGTCGAGCGCAAGGTGCAGTACTGATGGTCGAGCATCGTCCCCTGCGCGATCTGGTCGCCTATGCCATCCTCACCTTCGGCGTTTTCATCGTCGCATTTCCGGTTTACCTCGCGCTGATCGCCTCGACCCATGACGCCGCCACCGTGGTCACCGGACACATGCCGCTCACCCCCGGCGGCCACATCCTGGAAAACTATTACCGCGCGATCTTCATCGGCGGCTCGCGCGCCAGCCGCGAGCCGGTCGCTCAAATGCTGATGAACTCGCTGATCTCCGCCACCGGCATCGCTGTCGGCAAGATCATGATCTCCATCCTGTCGGCGTTCGCGGTGGTGTATTTCCGCTTTCCGTTCCGCAAGACCGCGTTCTGGATCATCTTCATCACGCTGATGTTGCCGGTCGAGGTTCGCATCTATCCCACCTACAAGGTGGTCGCCGACCTGCATATGCTCGACACCTATGCCGGATTGATTCTGCCGTTGATCGCGTCGGCGACAGGCACGCTGCTGTTCCGGCAATTCTTCATGACCATCCCCGAAGAATTGCTGGAGGCCTCGAAGATCGACGGCGCAGGTCCATTTCGATTTTTCAAGGATACGCTGCTGCCGCTGTCGGTCACCACCATCGCCGCGCTGTTCGTGATCCAGTTCATCTACGGCTGGAATCAGTATCTGTGGCCATTGCTGATCACCACGCAGGATTCGATGCAGACCATTGTGACCGGCATCAAGAAAATGCTGACCACCACCGATGAACTGGCGGAGTGGCAGTTGGCGATGGCCACCGCGATTCTCGCCATGGTGCCGCCGGTCGCGGTTGTCGTATTCATGCAGCGGCTGTTCGTGCGCGGCCTGGTCGAAACCGAAAAATAGTATCTGGAAGTTCAAGGAACGAGCATGTCGAATGTCGTCCTGCGCGATGTGAAAAAGACCTATCCCGGCGGAGTCGATGCCATCAAAGGCATCGATTTCGAGGTTGGCGACGGGCAGTTCTGCGTGCTGGTGGGACCAAGCGGTTGCGGCAAATCCACTTTGCTGCGGATGGTCGCGGGCCTTGAGACCATCACCAGCGGTGAGATCGACATCGGCGGCCGCGTCGTCAATGAGATCGAACCGGCCGATCGCGATATCGCGATGGTGTTTCAGAACTATGCGCTCTATCCGCATATGAGCGTCTACAACAACATGGCCTACGGCCTGCGCAATCGTGGCATGCCGAAGCCCGAAATCGATGTACGGGTACGGGAAGCCGCGCAGATTCTGGAAATCACGCCGATGCTGGATCGCAAGCCGCGGCAACTGTCGGGCGGTCAACGCCAGCGCGTCGCCATGGGCCGCGCCATCGTGCGGCAGCCGAAGGTGTTTCTGTTCGACGAGCCGCTGTCGAATCTCGACGCCAAGTTGCGGGTCGCGATGCGGGTCGAAATCCGCAAACTGCAGCGCCGCCTCAAGACCACATCGATCTACGTCACCCACGACCAGATGGAGGCGATGACCCTCGCCGACATTCTGGTGGTGATGAATGGCGGCATGGTCGAGCAGATTGGCAAACCACTCGATATTTACAAGAAGCCGGCGACGACGTTCGTCGCCTCGTTCATCGGCGCGCCGCCGATGAATTTGCTGTCGGTGGCAGCTAACGATCTCGGCGGATCGCTCAATGCGTTGCAGGTCAAGGCGCCCGGTGACGCCACGCTCGGAATCCGCCCCGAGGATTTCACACTGGCCGACGCGGCGGCGCCCGAGGGGCTCTCACTTGAACTCATGGTCGATGCTATCGAGCGGGTCGGCGCCGAAACATATGTCTACGGAACGAGGCCGCGTGGGGATGGCGGCCCGACCGTCAGCGCCAGGCCCGGTGAATTGCCGCCGGGCGAGATTATCGTCCGGCTGCCCGGAGAAGAGGCTCCCGCCATCGGCGAACGGATCAATATCTCGGCGGCACGCGGAAAGCTGCACCTGTTCAGCGCAAATGGCCGCAGCCGGATCGGGGATTAGCCGGATTCATCCCTGTTTCCGGGCGGTTAGGGGTTCTTGAACAACGCCAGCGACATCGCCATATTTGTTTCAACCGGCAGGCCGTAAGGCTGCCGGGAACCCAGGAAGGAGTGCCGCAAGGGCTCCAACCCAAAGTCGCTTCGAGAGGACTTTGTGAATGTCTCGTGTTCCTTCGCTATCGAGTCCGTTCCTTTTGGGATTCGACGAGATTGAGCGTGCGCTCGATCGCGTCGTGAAAGGTGCAGACGGTTATCCTCCTTACAATATCGAGCGGTGCGGCCGTGACGAAGGCCAACCCGAACGCCTGCGGATCACGCTGGCGGTCGCAGGATTTACCCGCGACCAACTTGATGTAACCACTGAGGAAAACCAGCTCGTGATCCGGGGCCGCCAGCAGGACGACAAGACCCGGCACTACATCCATCGCGGTATCGCCGCGCGTCATTTCCAGCGGACATTCGTGCTGGCTGACGGGATGTATGTGATCGGCGCAGACCTGAAGAACGGCCTGCTGTCGATCGATCTGGCTCGTCCCGAGCCTGAACGGGTCGTTAAGACGATAGCCATCAATGAGCACGAATAATGGAACGAGTAGCGGACTCGACCGCTTAACACCTACAAGGAGTCGAGACCATGACTGGTAATGTCATCTTTGAACCCGCCGTCTCGCTTGAGGCGCTGGCAACTCTGGGCGAAGGCCACATCGCCTATGTGAAACAGATTCGCTCGGAAGACGTGCCGGGGCTTTTCCCGCAGGCGCCGCAGATCGCGCCCGGCCTGAAGCTGTTCGCGCTTCATGCTGCCGACGGCACGCCAATCATGCTGACCGACAGCCGCGAAGCGGCGATCGCAAATGCATGGAGCAATGAATTGGAGACCGTCAGCGTTCACTGAGCAGGCCACGGGCCCCGCTGTGATGCGACGATCAGGAACAAAGCGGCAGCGCGGCGAGCGCTGCCGCTTTTTGTTTGTACTTTCGTCGTCCCGGCGAAGCTTCGATGGATTTATAAGGCTTACGCCGCAGTCGCGGGCGGCAGCGCCAGCACCGAATAGAGCGCCTCCGCGTCTTTTGATGCGCGCAGCTTCTTGGCGATATCCTGGTCGCGCAGCAGCCGCGCAATGCGCGCCAGCGCCTTCAGGTGATCGGCGCCCGCGCCTTCGGGGGCCAGCAACAAAAACACCAGGTCAACCGGCTGGCCATCCATCGCTTCAAAATCGATCGGACGATCAAGCCGTGCAAACAGGCCGGACAGCTTGTCGAGCTTAGGCAGTTTGCCGTGCGGAATCGCCACGCCGTATCCGACGGCGGTGGTGCCCAGTTTTTCACGCTGCAGAAGCACCTCGAAGATCGACCGCTCGTTCTGTCCGGTGAGAACGGCGGCACGCGCAGCGAGTTCCTGAAGCGCCTGCTTCTTGCTGTTGACCTTCAAAGCGGGAAGAATCGCCTCGGGTGCGACCAGATCGGTAATCGTCATGAACGTTCCGAGGGTGAGGTTAAGCCGTTGGTGAACTTACAAAATCGGTCTCAGACCGGGTGGCGTCAAGGCCCCTGCGACCCAAATTATGGCCCGCATTCCTGAAAGGTCGCGGACCATAGTTAGGCACGCCGAAGGCGTCAATGGCGAACCGATTCCCCAATCACAGGGGGATCCACCCAGCCGACGTTCCCGTCCGGCCGCCTGTAGATAATATTCACCCGCCCGCTGCTGCCGTGCTGGAACACCATGACCGGCGCACCGGTCAGATCGAGTTCCATCACAGCTTCGCTCACCGAGTAGCGCTTCAGCGAGGTTGTCGCTTCTGCGATGATCACGGGATTGAACTCGTTGACATCTTCATCGTCATGCGACGGCGCTTCGATCACATAGCTCGGCGCATCCAGCGCTGCGCCATTGAGATCGGACAGCGCCGCGGACGCCGCATGTGACTTCCGCGCCGAGCGATCCTTCAGGCGGCTCTTGTAGCGGCGCAAACGTTTTTCGATCAGCAGCAGCGCCTGGTCAGCACTGGCATAGGCATCGGTCGCCATCGCATCTGCCTCAAGCGAGATTCCCGAATCCAGATGAAGCGAGCAATCGGTGCGAAAGCCGAAGCCATCCTTGCTGAGCGTGATGTGGCCCGAGTAATTGCCATCGAAATATTTTCGGAGCACTTCGTCCGTGCGTTCGCTGACGCGATCACGAAGGGCTTCACCGACGCTGATGCTTTTTCCAGAGACCCGGAGTGTCATGACGTTCCTCACTTGCTTCTTCGAACTGCAGTTCGGATGAAGGAGCGTTCCGCTTCTTGAGGTCGCAGTCAAGCGGTAGCTGTGTCGCGGGACCTGTCCACGGCCGGGGCGGCCGACGTTAGTGCTGTACCGAGCATGCTCTGCTTGTCGCGGCGGCGTTGCACGGACGAAGGAATACGCATGGCTTCACGATACTTCGCAACCGTGCGCCGGGCTATATCAATGCCGTCGCCGTGCAATCGTTCCACGATGGTATCGTCCGAAAGAATCGCCGTCGGGCTTTCCGCGTCGATCAGCTGTTTGATGCGGTGCCGCACAGCTTCCGCGGAGTGCGCATCCCCGCCGTCCGCCGAGGCGATGGAAGCGGTGAAGAAATACTTGAGTTCGAACGTGCCCCGGTTGGTCGCCATGTACTTGTTCGCGGTTACCCGCGAGACGGTTGATTCATGCATCTGGATGGCGTCGGCGACGGCTTTCAGGTTGAGCGGACGCAGGTACGCCACGCCCTGCGTGAAAAAGCCGTCCTGCTGGCGAACGATTTCGGTCGCGACCTTCAGGATCGTCCGCGCGCGCTGGTCGAGCGCACGCACCAGCCACGTCGCATTCTGCAGGCAATCGGTAAAATAGGACTTGTCGCCATCCTTGCGGATGGTTTTGGACAGCTGCGAATAGTAAATCTGATTGACCAGAACTTTAGGCAACGTGTCGCTGTTGAGTTCGACATGCCAGCCGCCGTCAGGGCCCGGGCGAACATAAACATCCGGCACGACGCTTTGCGTTTTGGCCGACCCGAACTTCAGGCCGGGCTTCGGATTGAGGTGACGGATTTCGCCGATCATGTCAGCGATGTCTTCATCATCGACGCCGCAGATTTTTCTCAAGGAAGCGATGTCGCGCTTCGCAAGCAGATCGAGATTTTCGATCAGCGCCTGCATCGCGGGATCGTAACGGTCGCGCTCGCGCAACTGGATCGCGAGACATTCGCTTAAGTTTCGCGCGCAGACGCCGGGGGGATCGAATTTCTGCAGAACCGCAAGCACCGCCTCGACGTCTTCGCGCGACGTGCCGAGTTTCTCATGCGCGTCGCCAAGATCGGCGGGCACATATCCGGCGTCGTCGACGAGGTCGATCAGATACTGTCCGATCATGCGGCGCATCGGATCTGGAAACGCGACCGCCAACTGCTCGGCGAGATGTCCGCCGAGCGTCGTTTCCGCGGCGACAAAGGCTTCGAGATTGTAGTCGTCATCGTTCGACGCGCCGCCGCCCCATTCGGTATAGGCGGTTGGTGCCGCATCCTGCGCGTTGCGCGCGGCAGCGTCCGCGGGCTCCTCCGGAAACACGTTCTCCATGCCGGTATCGAGGGTCTGCTCGATTTCGGCGCGGGTTCCGAGATCGGGCGACATCCATTCCTCGGCACCGGCTTCAAAACCCTCGCCGGAGCGTTCGCCGTCGGCTCCCGATGAGAATTCCGCACCGTCGGAGAAGTCTGCGCCGTCGCCTTCCGCATGGGCCGCGGAGGGCTCGCCATGATCAGGGGCGCCGTCCTGATTCGCCCGCTCGAGCAGCGGATTGCGCTCAAGCTCGTCCTCGACGAACGCCACGAGGTCCAGATTCGACAGCTGCAGCAGCTTGATCGCCTGCATCAATTGCGGCGTCATCACCAGCGACTGCGACTGGCGGAACTCTAATCTCTGCGTTAGCGCCATAAAAACCAGATCCGGTCCAAAATTGGTCCGTTTCTTGCTTATACTTTTCCTGAAAGCTTGTACACGGCTTGACGTTTCGAAAATTCGGGATACTGCGCTGCCCGCGCCTCGATCGCAGATCAGGGTGAATCAGAGCCGGAACTCTTCACCCAGGTAGAGCCGCCGCACGTCCGGATCGTTGACGATCTCGTCCGGGCTGCCCTCGGTTAGCACCTCACCCGCATAAACAATGTAGGCACGGTCGGTCAGCCCGAGCGTCTCGCGAACATTGTGGTCGGTGATCAGAACGCCGATGCCGCGCGCGGTAAGATGGCGCACCAGTTGCTGAATGTCGCCGACCGCAATCGGATCGATGCCGGCGAATGGCTCGTCGAGCAGCATGTAGTTGGGACGCGAGGCCAACGCACGCGCGATTTCCACACGCCGCCGCTCGCCGCCGGAGAGCGCGATCGACGGCGATTTCCGCAAGCGGGTGATGTTGAATTCGTCGAGCAGCGAATCCAGTTCGCGCTCGCGCTTGCGTTTGTCGGGCTCAACGACTTCCAGAACCGCGCGGATGTTGTCCTCCACCGACAGTCCGCGAAAGATCGATGCTTCCTGCGGCAGATACCCGATACCGAGCCGTGCGCGCTGATACATCGGCAGCTGCGTCACGTCGTGACCATCGAGTTCGACACGGCCGCGATCCGGCTTGATGAGACCGGTGATCATGTAGAAGCATGTGGTTTTTCCCGCGCCATTTGGCCCGAGAATGCCGACCGCCTCGCCGCGCCGGACATAAATGCTGACGCCGTGCACGATCTTGCGCGTGCCGAAACTTTTCTCCACGCCGTGAACGGCGAGATAACCTGAATGCTGCGCACGCGGCGCCGTACTATTGGCTGCGCGGCGCGGCGGGTTCTCGCGCGGCGGCTCCTTCACGGTATCACCGCGCGGCAGGTTGCGCGGGATCGGCGGCGCGTTATGGGTGAAGGCCGATGTGTCCTGCGGCGCGAGCGGCGGCGGTTCGCGAGGGATCGTGGCCGTAACGGCTTCGCGCCGGACCGGCGCGGTGTCACGAGACGCGTCCCGCGCAGTCAGCGGTTTCTCACCCGCGGTCGGCCTGAAAATGTCGCCCATCCGCGCCGCGAGCGCGGTGATGTCCTGACGCAGATCATCCCGGCGCGAACGCGCAAAACCCTGGCGTCCGCGCCCCGGGCCTCGACGACGAAAGATGCGCAGGAGATCGACCATGCCCGCTTCAAATCAGCCCTTCGAATATTGCCTGAGCATGATGGAGCTTGGCCACGTTGCCCATCCCAAAATGTTCAGCGGCTGGGTGATACAGGCACAATGCTCCCGGTTCAACCACTGCGCTTGCGAGAATTGGGCAAGTCATTGAGTTTGAGCGGTTTTCCGGGCCCTCCCGGCGCCGGAGGCGGCTGCGCAGCCGCTGGATTTCCGCCCGGTTGCGACCCGCTCGGCGACGCCTGAAACACGCCCTGGACACGCCCGCTGTTCGATTCGACCCGGGAAATGCCCGTGGTCAAATCGACAACGAGACGGTCGCCGCGCAGCACATTCTTGTCCTTGGTCAGCAGCACGTTGCCGTGCATCGTGACGGTATTGGCGCGCATGTCGAACACGCCGCGATCGCCGGTCACGGTCTGATCCTTCTGGGTGACGACAACGCCGCCCTGCGCCTCGAGCCGTTTGATGGACGAACTGCCGGCAGGTCCGGGTGTCGATGTTTTCATCGCCGACTTCTTGGCGCCGCTGGACTGATCGTTGTCGTAGAACACCACCAGCGTCTTGCAGAGCATGGTGGTGTCCCCCTGCACCACCTTCACGTTGCCGCTGAACGTCGCTGCCTTGTCCTTATCGCGCATCTCGAGCGAAGCGGCATCGATCTGAATCGGCTTGTCGCGATTCTGCGAGAAGCCCTGCATCGCGTTGGGCACGCCCGTCGCCGAACTCTGTGCATGCACATCGCCCGCAACACACAAAGCAACCACGGCCGCCGCGGACAAGACGTGCGCGATGGCGTTGGCACTAAATCCGTTGTAAATCTTCATCATCCGAAAAATCATTTCGCCGCGGCGTCCCGTGCGGGCGCCTGAATATCTGTCGATGTGTCTTTTACAGGCTGGTCCGGAATCAGGATCATCGAGACACCGCCTTCAAAGCGCACCAGCGCGCCGTTCTCGGTGATTCTCAGACGATTTGCATCCAGCGTGCCGTTCAGCAGCTTCACCGCCACGGGCTGATCCGAGGACACCGTACCACCGCCGAGATCGACGGCGGCCTGCGTCAGCCGCGCCTCGTACCCTGTTGTGGATTGCAGCAGGATATTGTCCTTCAAATCCAGCAACTGGGTCTTGGTATCGAACAGGCCTGAGCGCGCGTCCATGGTGATACCCGTCTTGTCTTCCATCTGAACCTTGGCGCGCAGTTCGTGCAGTTCGACATTGTTCGGGTTGGTCACGTCCTGCACCGCCGATTTGGCCCACAGTTCGTAGGGCCGCTGATCCGGCGTGAAGCCGGCCAGGTGCGGCGAATCCATCGTGATCTTGGTGCCGGAAACACCGAGTTTGCCGATGTCGATCGGCAGCTTCGACAAAATCCGGAACGGGTTGAACAGCGAGATTCCGATGATCGTCAACATCGCAGCCGCCACCATCACCGGCACGGCCAGGCGCATCTGGCGCACACGCCGGCTGTGGCGCTTCGCTTTCGCGTAGCGCGCATCCGCACCAGCCTGATAGCTCTGGCTCTGAACCGAAACCAACATGTGCTCCGAAGCGCCGGGGTGGCCCGGTCATTCTACGCCAATGACCCGGCATTTTGCAGCCCGGCATTTGTCACGCCTTACCAGGCACTTGATACCAAGCACTTGATACCAAGCGCTTGGCAAAGAGCAAAAAAGTGACCGAAACCGGGCAAATTCGCTGCAAATGGCCGAAGTTGGCTGCAAATGGCCGGATTATGAATGCGCGAAAATGTCGTCGTTTTCCCAACCCTGCAGGTCGAGTTTCGCGCGGGTGGGCAAAAACTGGAAGCAGGCTGCGGCAAGCGCCTCCCGGTTCTCGCGCGCCAGCATCGCATCGAGCTTTTCGCGCAGCGCGTGAAGATGGAGCACGTCGGACGCCGCATAGGCCAACTGCGCATCGGTCAGCGACGCCGCGCCCCAGTCGCTCGATTGCTGCTGCTTCGACAGGTCGACGCCGAGCACCTCGCGCACCAGATCCTTCAGGCCGTGGCGATCGGTGTAGGTCCGCACCAGCCGCGACACGATCTTGGTGCAGTAAACCGGCTCCGGCATCACGCCGAAGGCGTGAAACAGCACCGCGAGATCGAACCGCGCGAAATGAAAAATCTTGGTGATCTTCGGATCGCCCAGCAGTTTTTTCAGATTCGGCGCATCGGAATGACTGGCGGGAATCTGCACCACGTCCGCGGTGCCGTCACCGTTCGACAATTGAATAACGCACAGCCGGTCACGATGCGGATTGAGCCCCAGCGTCTCGGTGTCGATTGCCACCGACTGCGTGTAACGCGAAAGATCCGGCAGGTCGCCGCGATGCAGGCGGATGGTCATGGTCGGTCCAGGCCTTTGGTTTTCAGATTGTTCGAATCGGCGGGCTTAAACTACCGCCCAAATTACCCGCCGACGAGGGGGATAAGGCCGTATTTGCTCCGATAACCCAACCGCCGTGTTGTTGGCAACGTTGCTGGGCCTGCTGACCCGTAAGCATCGGCATCGTCAGCTATTTGACGATCCGCAAAAATAACCCAAGATCGCCGATGTCCGATTGCCCGCGAAAGGCCCAAGCATGAAGATCGAACAACGGCTGCCTCGGTTTGCAGTTCTAATCGACGGCGACAACACATCTCCGCAGATCGCGGAGGGCCTTTTCGAGGAGATCGCCACCTTCGGCGAAGCCAGTGTGCGGCGCATTTACGGCGACTTCTCCGGGCCACACCTCAAATCGTGGGTCGGGATTCTGCAGAAGCACGCCATCGACCCTTGCCAGCAATTTTCCTACACGACCGGCAAGAATGCTTCCGACATTGCGCTTGTCATTGAAGCGATGGACCTTCTGCACAGCGGACGCTTCGACGGCTTTTGTCTGGTCTCATCCGACAGCGACTTTACGCGCCTTGCATCCAGATTGCGCGAACAGGGTGCCGACGTCTATGGATTTGGTGCCCAAAAAACGCCCGAGAGTTTCCGGCAGGCCTGCCGCAGATTTGTCTATACGGAGAACTTGCTTCCTCAGGTCTCGCCGTCAGCTGGAGCAGCCAAATCCAAATCGCTCAAGCCGCCAAGCGCGGCCGTGGCGATCCTCAACAAGGCCATTTCTCAAACCGAAAATGAGGACGGATGGGTTATGCTCGGCCCAGTCGGACAGCACATCTCGAATCTCTTCTCGGATTTCGACGTCCGCACCTATGGCTGCTCGAAATTAAGCGAATTGGTGCGCAAGACCGGCGCTTTCGATATCGAAAAGACCGACGGCGGCCATATGCGCCTGAGGGCTAGGCTTGCTGATGCGACTTCAAAAACGACGACCTAGCCGCGTTACTCGTCGTGCCGAGAGAAGCCTCCGTGCATATGCCACGCATCCTCACCGCCATAGCCCCAGCGCCGCCCACTTCGATTCAGGGATCGGCTCGCCGATCCTGTAGCTGAACGACAGCACCTTCATGTGGTCGGGCGACCCCTTGCAGGTGAATGAAAACAAATACCATCGCCCCTTGCTGCGAAACGCGCCGCCTTTGCCGGTGACGGTGTGGCCGGCGTGAACCGGATGCGACACGACGTCGGTCTTGGCGCGGTCGGGGCGATAGGTCTTGGCGTCCCGGCCGATCCGGTTCATCGCTTCGAGATCGCAAACCTGCTCGAGTCGTGTTTGCGGGTCGAGCTTCTTCAGGCTCGCCGCGAACCGCGCGTCCATCGCCCGCGACGGCGCGGCGAGCAACAGCATGGCAATCAGAGCAACGGCTGAATTTCTCACAACAGCACCACCGAAGATGCTTGATTTGGATGAAGGGTGCACGATTAGGATAAACCTCATTCTTGAGCGAGCGAGCATAGTGGTGACCGCGTAACGGCTCGTAAACTATAATCTCATAGTTTCATTTTGCTCTGGATTGGTGCCGACGAGACGCTCGTAATCGCCTCCTGAATTCAACGAGGCAACGGCTAATCCAAGACTGCATCCCCCCTTTGATTCACTTCTGAAAGAAAATAGGCAAAATGTCCTTGCTTGCGAACTTCCGCGTGCTCACCAAAATCCTGGCGGTCGTCATCCTGATGACCCTGATCGCCACCAGCATCACATGGCTCGGCGTCAGTTCGCTGAAGTCGTTGAGCAACGCGACCGACAGGATGGAACTGACCGCCAGCCAAGCTCTCATGGCACAGCGCCTCGCCGTTAATTTGCTCGCCATCAATCGCGCCGAGTTTCAGGTATCGACCGATCCGCGCGCGGACAATAAAAAGACGGCTCAAGACACAGTTGAAGCCGAGAGCAAGGTGTTCGCCCAGCGGCTTCAATGGTTCAAGGAGAAAGTGAAACGTCCCGCGATTCGCGCACAGTTAGCGGAAGTCGAATCCGATTGGGCCACCTATGAGAAAGAATTAACCGCCACCTTCCGGGCGGCCGAAGCGGTCACCAGTTTTCAAATGACCGCCGAAATGGACCGGCTGCGAAGCGAAGCGGTTTCGAGCGGGGAACTCGCGAACAAGGTCCGCGTCAAATTGCGTGCACTTGCGGAGGGGCTCGACCAGGATGTGGCGGACGTTTCCAGCGACGCCACCAGTGAATACCAGTGGGTCTCCAAATTGATGATCGTTGCCGCCTCGATCGGCATCGTACTCGGTCTGACGATCGGTTTCATGGTCGGTCAGTTCGGAATCGCCAAGCCGATGCGTGGCCTCGTCGGCCTGCTCCAGCGGATGGCGAAGGGCGACGATATCGAGATCACCGGCACCGAGCGCAAGGACGAGATCGGCGAGACCGCGAGAGCCGTCAACGAGATCAAGGTCATGCTGACTGAAAAGGCCCGTCAGGAAACCGAAGCCAAGACCGCACGGGACCGCATTGCTGCCGAGCAACGCAAGAAGGACATGTATCAACTCGCCGACCAGTTCGAGAACGCCGTCGGCGAGATCATCGATACTGTGTCCGCGGCCTCGACCGAACTGGAGGCTTCCGCCACCAGCCTGACCCGGACTGCCGAGAGCACCCAGCAGCTTTCGACCATGGTCGCTTCAGCGTCGGAAGAGGCTTCGGCCAATGTCCAGTCCGTCGCAACCGCCACCGAGGAAATGGCTTCGTCGGTCAACGAGATCAGCCGTCAGGTGCAGGAATCCGCCAGGATCGGCAACGAGGCGGTGGAGCAAGCGAACAGGACCAACGATCGCGTCAACGCGCTGTCGCAGGCAGCCAACCGGATCGGCGACGTGGTCGAGCTCATCAACACCATCGCCGGCCAAACCAATCTGCTGGCACTGAACGCCACCATTGAGGCGGCGCGGGCCGGAGAGGCGGGCCGCGGCTTCGCCGTTGTCGCATCCGAGGTCAAGGCGCTCGCCGAGCAAACCGCGAAAGCAACCGGCGAGATCAGTCAGCAGATCGGCAGCATCCAGACGGCGACGCAGCAATCGGTGACGGACATCCAGGAGATCGGCGTTACCATCGGCCGCATCTCGGAAATCTCGGCGACAATCGCCTCCGCGGTCGAAGAACAGGGCGCGGCCACGCATGAGATTTCGCGCAACGTCATGCAGGCAGCGCAAGGCACCCAACAGGTCGCTTCCAACATCTCCGACGTGCAGCACGGCGCGAACGAAACCGGATCGGCATCATCACAGGTGCTGGCATCGGCCAAGTCATTGTCGCAGGATAGCAACCGGCTCAAGCTCGAGGTTGCCAAATTCCTCGGCACGGTTCGCGCGGCCTGACAATCACGGCATTGATCGCGAAGATAAAGAGATGGAGCTCCCCCTTCGGGGGAGCCGGTGCGCAAGTGCGCGTGGCTGAACTCTGACACCAGATACCGATGATGGCGGCGAGCCTTATGCTGCCCTCGCCGGTCTCGCCTGGATGATCTGTCGGTGTCGAAAGGCTACGGAGCCGCCGGCTGGAACGCGGCGAATGTAGCGGGCGCCGGAGTGCTTCCCAGCATCGTCATCGGACGGGACCATGTGTACCGCCTCTGTGTACCAGAGAGACGGTCAAAACCCCTGCAATGAAGGGAAGATCAGCAATAACAGCACGATCTGAAAAGATGGTGCCCAGGAAAGGACTCGAACCTTCACGGCCGTTAAGCCACTGGCACCTGAAGCCAGCGCGTCTACCAATTCCGCCACCTGGGCATTGACGCGGTTACTAAGGACAGGGCGCGCGCTTGTCAAATTGCTCCGGAGCATGCGGTTCTGACTGAATCAGAAACGGCCCGCCGAATTCTTGTTTTCACGCGTTTTCTCCCTCCAAAGCGGGACCCGCTTCGTTCGAAAACGCGATGGAGCCGCCCGAATGGCCTGTACAGCGCGCGGATGATGGCGTATCGCGGAAATCGGCGAGACCCTGTCCCGCTTCGTTTATTTTACGCAGGAACCACGCATGTCAGCCCCTATCGATACGCTCGTCACGGTCTTTGGAGGATCGGGTTTTCTCGGCCGGCACGTGATCCGCGCGCTGGCCAAGCGGGATTATCGCATCAGGGTCGGCGTTCGCCGTCCGGAATTGGCCGGGCACCTGCAGCCGCTGGGTCGGGTCGGCCAGATTCACCCGGTACAGGCCAACCTGCGTTATCCGGCGTCGGTGCAGGCTGCGGCGCGCGGCGCCAGCGTCGTCGTCAATCTGGTGGGAATTCTTACCGAAAGCGGCGCGCAGACCTTCGATGCCGTTCAGGCCAAGGGCGCGGACACCGTGGCGCGCGCGTCGGCCGAAATCGGCGCGCGCATGGTGCATGTCTCGGCGATCGGCGCCGATGCGGATTCGGCCTCAGGCTACGCCCGCGCCAAGGCGGCGGGCGAAGCCGCCGTGCTGGCGGCGTCGCCGTCGGCCACGATCATCCGCCCCTCGGTGGTGTTCGGACCCGAGGATCAGTTCACCAACCGCTTTGCGGGGCTGGCGCGAATCTCGCCGATGCTGCCCCTGATCGGCGGCGGGCTGACCAGGATGCAGCCGGTCTATGCCGGCGACGTCGCCACCGCCGTCGCCGATGCGGTCGACGGCAAGACCCGGCCCGGTGCGACCTATGAACTCGGCGGACCTGAGATCATGACCATGCGGGAGATTCTCGAACTCATTCTGAATATTGCCCAGCGCGATCGCATGCTGATCTCGCTGCCGTTCCCGCTCGCACGGCTGAAGTCGTACTTTTTGCAGTTCGCGCCGGGCGATCTGAAACTGACGCCGGATCAGGTCGAACTGCTGCGCAGCGACAACGTGGTGTCGGAGTCGGCGAAGTCGGCAGGGCTGACGCTGGAAGGTTTGGGGATCACGCCGGATTCGCTCGCGGCCGTCGCACCATCCTATCTGTGGCGCTACCGCAAGACCGGGCAGTTCGCGCCCAAGGATGCGTGACGCGACGTATAGTCCTCTCCGTCATTGCGAGCGGAGCGAAGCAATCCAGAGCGACAAGCAAGAACTGGATTGCTTCGTCGCAAGCGCTCCTCGCAATGACGAGAAAACTACTTCCCCAGCGCCAGAGCGATCAACCCAAGCGTGCCGACGATCACGCGCCACCATGCGAACAGTCCGAAGCCGTTGCGTGACACGTAATCGAGCAGCGACTTCACCACGATGATCGCAGCCACGAACGACGTGACGAATCCCACCGCGACCAGAAGCGTGTTGTTCGCCGTCATCTGGCCATGGTTCTTGTAAAGATCGTAGGCGAACGCGCCCGACATGGTCGGGATCGCGAGAAAGAACGAGAACTCCGCCGCCGCCCGCTTGTCCGATCCGAAAAGCATCGCGGACACGATCGTCGCGCCCGAGCGCGAGACGCCGGGGATCATCGCCAGGCACTGCGCGAAACCGATGCCGAGATACATCGGCAGGGGAAATGTCGTGGCATCGTGAAAGCGCGGGCGCAAATCCTGCTGATCGACCCACAGCAGCACCGCGCCGCCGGCGATCAGCGTGAAACAGACCACCCACGGATTGAACAGCACGTCCTTGATGAAAGAGTGTGCCGCCGCGCCGATGACGGCGGCCGGCAAAAAGGCGATCAGCACGCCGATGACGAACCGCCGCGCCGCGGGGTCGGAAAACATGCCGAGCGCGATCCGCCATAATTTTGCAAAATACACCGACAGAATAGCGAGAATCGCACCAAGCTGTATCAGCACCACGAAGGTCTTGCCGAACGCATCGTCATCGAATCCGAAAAACCGCTCCAGCAAGAGAAGATGTCCGGTCGAGGATACGGGCAGGAATTCGGTCAGCCCCTCGACGATGCCGAGGATGAAAGCCTTGAATAGATCGAATGACATGAAAGCGATCCGCTGTGGAAGAGGGCCCCGCGAGCGGCGTGTTTGTCGCCCATTCGGGAAGTTGCCGCAACGCCAAATCCATCAAATTGAGTATTGGCAAATCGCTGTTTGCCTGCTTATCAGGCTTCGTCCTCTGACGCGTTAACCGCTATTCGAGACCCTTTGTTAAACCTAACCGGACTATCACTGGGTTAAATCCAACCGGACCATCCATCTACATGTTCACACTGTTTCATCATCCGTTTTGCCCGCGGTCGCGTTTCGTGCGGCTTGCGCTCGGCGAACACGGGGTCGACACGCGGCTGGTGGAAGAACTGGTCTGGGATCGCCGCGAAGCATTCCTGGCGCTGAACCCGGCCGGCGATACGCCGGTCCTGATTGCCGAAGGCACGCCGGCGATGCCCGGTGCCGGTCTCGCAGCCGAATTCCTCGACGAAATCCATGGCGCGCCGTTGGGCGATCACCGGTTGCTGCCGCGCGCGATGAACGACCGCATCGAGGTGCGGCGTCTGATGTCGTGGTTCAACGACAAGTTTTTCGAGGAGGCCAGCGCGCCGCTGGTTTCCGAGCGCATCTACAAGCGGTTCATGAAACCCGAGCATGGCGGCGGCCCGCCATCGACCGATGTTCTGCGCGCCGCCAAGGCCAATGTGCGCTATCATCTGGCCTATATCGGCTGGCTGGCGCGGACGCGGAACTTTCTCGCCGGCGATCAGCTCACATATGCCGATCTGGCGGCCGCAGCGCACCTGTCGGCGCTGGACTATCTGGGCGACGTGCCATGGAACGAGGACGACGCAGCCAAGGCGTGGTACGTGCGGATCAAATCCCGCCCGTCGTTCCGCCCGTTGCTGAGCGAGTGGATGGCGGGCGTCCCGGCGTCGGCGCATTACGTGGATCTCGACTTCTGACCGATCCAGAACTTGCCTCCTCAAATCTTGCCGATGCGATCGCGGTCAAGGCCGCGTTGATCGAACAGGCCCGCGCTGTCGGCTTCAGCACACTCGGCATCGCCGATCCCGACGCCATCGCAGGCGCGCGCGAACGGCTGCAATCTTTTCTCGATGCAGGGTCGCATGGCGACATGGACTGGCTCGCCAGCGAGCCTGCGCGCCGCGCCAGCCCCAGGGTGCTGTGGAGCGACGTCCGCTCGGTGATCATGCTCGGAATGAACTACGGGCCGGATGAAAATCCGCTGGCGCTGCTCGAGCAGACAACGCGCGGCAACATCTCGGTCTATGCGCGCGGCGACGATTATCACGACCTGATCAAGAAGCGGCTCAAGACACTGGCACGTTGGCTGATCGCTCACGCAGGCGGCGACGTGAAGGTGTTTGTCGATACCGCCGCGGTGATGGAGAAACCGCTGGCCCACGCAGCCGGTCTCGGCTGGCAGGGCAAGCACACCAATCTCGTGTCGCGCGAGTATGGCTCGTGGCTGTTTCTCGGCGCGATTTTCACCACGCTCGATCTGCCGCGCGACGGTGCCGATGTCGACCATTGCGGATCATGCCGGGCCTGTCTCGACATCTGCCCGACCGATGCCTTCCCCGCGCCGTATCGGCTCGATGCGCGCAAGTGCATTTCTTATCTGACCATCGAACACAAGGGCGCGATCCCGCGCGAGCACCGCGAAGCCATCGGCAACCGCATCTACGGCTGCGACGATTGTCTGAGCGTCTGTCCCTGGAACAAGTTCGCGCAAGAAGGCCACGAGGCCAAGCTCGCGGCGCGGAATGAACTGCGCGCGCCGTCGCTCGCCGAGTTGGCCCGGCTCGACGACCCGGCGTTCCGCGCGCTGTTTACCAAATCGCCGGTCAAGCGGATCGGCCGCGATCGCTTCATGCGCAATGTGCTCACCGCCATCGGCAATAGCAACGATGCGGCGCTGGTCCCTGACGCGCGCCGCCTGCTCGACGATGCCAGCCCGCTGGTGCGCGGGGCTGCGGTGTGGGCGTTGTCGCGGCTGCTGCCGCCTGCGGAATTTTCCGATCTCGCCGCGACGTCACCCGACAGCGACGAGAGTGTGCTGCGCGAATGGGCGGCGGGACTCACTTAACTCGTCATTGCGAGCGAAGCGAGGCAATCCACTCTTGGATGAAAGCTGGATTGCTTCGTCGCTTAGCTCCTCGCAATGACGAGGAACCATCTCGCCTGAATTACTCCGCGATATGCCGCGACATCTCCGGCCGCGCCTTGAGCGCCACACCCTGTTTGGCGAAAATCTTCGCGATGCGCCCGGGCGCGAAATTCATGTCGAGAAATCCGGTCGCGACATTGGCGACCTCGCCGTACTGCGCGATCAGTCCGCTCCGCAGCTGCATGATCGCGACGCCCTCGAACATCGCACGCGCGCCTTTCGCCTCGGGCAACAGCGAGCGGTAGCTGAACGTATAGCGCGCATAGAGTTTTTTCCCGTCGCTGACCGGATCGTGCATGTCCCAGCGGAAATCCGCCGCCGTGCGGTAGAACCAGTCGTTGATCAGCTGCGCGATTTTCTCGCGGCCTTCGAACGCGCCGTAGAACACGTCGTGATAGACGCCGTCCTCAGTGAACAAGGCCGCGAAGGCCGCGCCGTCGCGCTGTTCGACGGCGCGGCAGAAGTCATGAAGGAGTTCTTCGGTCTGCATCGGACTCTCTCCGGACATTCAAGGCGTGAGCAGAACCGAAAACCGGTTCCGCTTTCGGGATCACGCCGTCGCCAGTTCACCCACCGCGCCCAGCATGCGTGCGATGTCCTGCGGCCGCGACAGCCGATGGTCGCCGTCCTGCACCAGCGTCAGCACCACGTCATCGCTCGGCAGGCAGTGCGTCAGCGCGAAGGCGTGCCGCCACGGCACGTCCGGGTCCTGCGCACCCTGAAGAATCCGCACCGGACATCCGACATCGATGGTCCCGCTGAGCAGCAGATGGTTGCGGCCTTCCTCGATCAGGTTGCGGGTGATCGGATATGCCTCGCCGTAGTCGGAGGGCCGATGCCACACGCCCTTGGTCATGATCTCGTCGCGGACCTCCTGCGAAAAACCTTTCCACATCAGATCCTCGGTGAAGTCCGGCGCAGGAGCAATCAGCACCAGGCCCGCAAGCGTGGCGCGTGACCCGGCCTTCCCCCGCTTCGCCAGCGCGCGCGCCAGCAACAGGGCCATCCAGCCGCCCATCGACGAACCGACCACGATCTGCGGACCGTCACAGAACGTATCGAACACCTTGAGGCTTTCTTCGTGCCACTGCCCGATGGTTCCGTCGGCGAACGCGCCTCCGGATTCGCCGTGCCCGGAATAGTCGAACCGCACACAGGCGCGGCGCTGCATGGCGGCCCACTCATCGAGCGCCTGCGCCTTGGTTCCCTTCATGTCGGAATTGAACCCGCCCAACCAGAACACGCCGGGCCGGTCGCCCGCGCGTTTACGCACGGCAATACGCCGTTTTGGGTCACTCTCACCCACGTCGATAAAGCTGGGCTCCGGCATCGCGGAACCGTCTGATGCATGCGCCATGAAAATTGCCCCGTCCCGGCTGTTATGACGGTCCACCGCACGATCCGTCAACGCGGCGGCTTCAAGTGGCTCGTAACGCTTGCGAACCGGACGCCGGGCCTCTATGTGGAGCGGGCTGCGGAACACGTCCGGGGGCGGTTGATTGTCAGGCATTTTACGGTTTTGTGGCTGATCCCGACCTCCTGCCGCAGCCCCGGAAAATGCATGCGAAAGCCTGCTCGCGCTTGCCCGCCGGGCCTTAATCCTTCAAAGTCATTGCTTCGTTCACAACACCGGAGATTTACCCATTCGCCGTCCCAACAGAGCCCCGCCCGTCGCCGCAAAAGACGGGCCGCGCACCAACGATGAAATCCGCAATCTCACCATCCAGCTGATCGACCAGACCGGCCTCAACCACGGCACCGTCGAGACGGCGATCGCGGTGAAGATGGCGATGGAAGCGGGCATGGATCTCGTCGAGATTTCGCCGAACAACAATCCTCCCGTCTGCAAGATTATGGACTACGGGAAGTACAAGTATTCCGCGCAGAAGAAAGCCGCCGAAGCCCGCAAAAAGCAGAAGGTCGTCGAAATCAAGGAGATCAAGCTCCGCCCGATGATCGACGATCACGACTACGACGTGAAGATGCGCGCGATGCTGCGATTCTTCGAGGAAGGCGACAAGGTCAAGATCACGCTGCGTTATCGCGGCCGTGAAATGGCGCATCAGGAAATCGGCACCAAGCTGCTCGACAAGGTGAAGGCCGCCGTCGCCGATGTCGCGAAGGTCGAACAGGACGCTCGTTTTGAGGGCCGTCAGGTCGTCATGGTGCTGGCGCCGCGTTAACGCGGGAGCAGCGAAAGGAGCCGGATTGCTTCGCCTCTTCCTCGCAGTGACGAATGAATAGCTGAAACAAAAATGGCGCTGCGATTTGCAGCGCCATTTTCTTTTACGGTTCGCGAATTTTTTACGACGCGCGCGTCGCTTCCCAGCGGCCCGAGCATGTCATGCTCGAAGACTTGCCGCTCCACTGCCCGGCGCCGGAATTGGCAGAGAGCTTGCCGCTGGCGCTGGCCTTCTGGTCGCCGCGCGCAATGGCGACGCTGACCGCGCCGGCATCGCCGACATGGCCGGAAATATCGAAGCTGCCGTCCCCGGAATAGCTGACACGGCCGCCGACGACCTTCACGGGATAGCTGTAGGCCGGATCGCAATTGCCGGACTGCGTGATGATGGTGACTTTCCAGGCGCCGTCGAACGAGGAACCGGCCTTGGCCGAGCCGGCCAGCACGATCACTGCCGTCAGGGCAGCGGCGGCGAATGCGGCCATGGCGAACAGCCGGGCGGCAGGATTCAAGGACAAAGCAATCGACTTGGCGCGCACGGCCATCGGTATCCCTCGCGGTGTATGGATGCTGAGCGGATATAGTCGGATTGTGGCAAGAGTGCCAGTGCAGCGCAGCAGTTGCTGCCGCATTATGCGGTAATCATTAGTTATTCCAATAATATAGTACCGATGCACACGGGTGCCCTTCATCAGGACTGGACGCATCTGCAAACAACGGCAAACCTTGGGGCCGTGGGACCTTGAAGATATGAGCCGAAGCCAGCGGAGCGCCGGCCTGACAGGGGCCGAAAACCGCATAAAGCGCTGTTAATCGTTGCCAATTCGCTGACCGTCTGCCATAAGCCCAACCTTCGTCGCCCGGCTGATCAAGGGCTGCCGTGGCGACGCCAGTGCTGATTTCCTCCATACGGGATTAAATCGAGCACTATCAACGCTCTAACGAGCATTTCAGCCGCAACAGCGCCTCTCGGGGCGCATTTGTTTTGCGGCAACAGGAGAGCCAAATGCCCAAGCTGAAGACCAAGTCGGGCGCTAAAAAGCGCTTCAAAGTGACCGGCACCGGAAAGGTGATGTCCGCCCATGCAGGCAAGCGCCACGGCATGATCAAGCGGACAAAGAAGCAGATTCGTCAGCTGCGCGGCACGCGAGTGCTGTTCAAGACGGACGGCGACAACATCAAGCAGTACTTCCTGCCCAACGCCTGATCCTCTGGCCGCGTTCGCGCGGCCCAGCTTACATCTGGCTGCTTTCGCGCAGCCGTCTGTCTCACACTTTTCAGATGAAGGAGTTCCGTCATGTCTCGCGTTAAACGCGGTGTGACCGCTCACGCCAAGCACAAGAAAGTCTACAAGGCCGCCAAGGGTTTTTCCGGGCGCCGCAAGAACACCATCCGCGCCGCCAAGGCCGCCGTGGACAAGGCAGGCCAGTATGCCTTCCGCGCCCGCAAGCTGAAGAAGCGCACCTTCCGCGCGCTCTGGATCCAGCGTCTCAATGCCGCTGTGCGTCCGTTCGGCATGACCTACAGCGTGTTTATCAACGGCCTCGCCAAGTCGGGCGTCGTTGTGGACCGCAAGGTGCTGTCGGATCTCGCGATCCGCGAACCGGCGGCGTTCCAGGCGATCGCTGAAAAGGCCAAAGCCGCGCTCGCGGCTTAAGCTTGCCCTTCTTGGACGAGGCCGATGCGACCGGGGCGTAAACCGCCCCGCTCCGTTCGGCTGGGCCGATTGATCCCCGCCGGACGGTTTTGATGAAACCGTTCCGATGGGGCTTTTTCCAATGTCCGACCTCGCCAAACTCGAAACCGAAATTCTGGGCGCGATAGAAGCTGCTTCCGACGAAGCAGTCCTTGAAGCCGTGCGCGTCGCAGCCCTCGGCAAGAAGGGCTCGATCTCCGCGCTGCTTGCGACGCTCGGCAAGATGTCGCCGGACGAGCGCAAGACCGAAGGCGCGAAAATCAATCTCGCCAAGGACAAGGTGACCGAGGCGCTGACCGCCCGCCGCGATATTCTGAAGAACGCAGCCCTTGATGCGCGGCTGGCATCGGAAACCATCGACGTCACGCTGCCGACACGCGAGACGCCCGCCGAGCAGGGCCGCATTCATCCGCTCACCCAGGTGATGGACGAACTCACTGCGATCTTTGCCGACATGGGGTTCTCGATTGCGGAAGGTCCGGATATCGAGACCGACGATTACAACTTCACCAAGCTGAATTTCCCCGAAGGCCATCCGGCGCGGGAGATGCACGACACGTTCTTCTTCAATCGTAAGGAAGACGGCTCGCGGCCGTTGTTGAGGACTCATACCTCGCCGGTGCAGGTCCGCACCATGCTGAGCCAGAAGCCGCCGATCCGCGTGATATGCCCGGGCCGCACCTACCGCATCGATAGCGACGCGACCCACACGCCGCAATTCCACCAGGTCGAAGGTCTGGTGATCGACAAGGGTTCGCACCTCGGCCACCTGAAATGGATTCTCGCGGAATTCTGTAAGGCGTTCTTCGAGGTCGACAACGTCAACATGAAATTCCGTCCGTCGTTCTTCCCGTTCACCGAGCCGTCGCTGGAAGTCGACATCCAGTGCCGCCGCGACAAGGGTGAAATCCGGTTCGGCGAAGGCGAGGACTGGCTGGAGATTCTCGGCTGCGGCATGGTGCATCCGAATGTGTTGCTCGCCTGCGGCATCGATCCCGACGTCTATCAGGGCTTCGCCTGGGGCATGGGCATCGACCGCATCGCAATGCTGAAATACGGCATCAACGACCTGCGGCAAATGTTCGAAAGCGATACGCGCTGGATCAATCACTACGGCTTCAAGCCGCTCGATGTTCCGACGCTGGCGGGAGGGTTGTCGTCGTGAAATTCACCTTCTCCTGGCTGAAAGAGCACCTCGACACCGACGAGCCGCTCGAGAAAATCGCCGACAAGCTCACCATGATCGGACTCGAGGTCGAACACCTCGACGACAAGGCGAAGGCTTTGGCGCCGTTCACCATCGCGCGTGTGATCTCCGCCGAACAACATCCCAATGCCGACCGGCTGCGGGTGTGCATGGTGGATACCGGTGACGGCGGCGCGCCGGTGCAGGTGGTCTGCGGCGCGCCGAATGCGCGCGCGGGATTGATCAGCGTATTCTCGCCGCCCGGCACCTACATTCCGGGCAAGGACATTACGCTCGGCATCGGCACCATTCGCGGTGTCGAAAGCCGCGGCATGCTGTGCTCCGCCGCAGAACTGCAACTCTCCGAGGATCACGACGGCATCATGGAATTGCCGGCGGATGCGCCGCTTGGCGCGCCGTATGCCCAGTGGGCCAATCTTGGCGACGCGGTCATCGAAATCAACCTGACGCCGAATCGTCAGGACTGCACCGGCGTTCACGGCATCGCGCGCGATCTCGCCGCCGCCGACATGGGCAAGTTCAAGGACCCTGCGCCGAAGCAGATCAAGGGTGAATTCCCTTGTCCCGTGCAGGTGACCATTGAAGACGAAAAGCTGTGTCCGGGCTTCGCGCTACGCCTCGTGCGCGGCGTCAAGAACGGCCCCTCGCCTGAATGGCTGCAGCAGCGCCTGACATCGATCGGCCTGCGCCCGATCAACGCGTTGGTCGACATCACCAACTTCATGACCTTCGACCGCGCCCGTCCGCTGCATGTGTTCGACGCCGCGAAGGTGAAGGGCAACCTCACCGTGCGCCGCGCCCGTAACGAGACGGTGATTGCGCTCGACGGCAAGACCTACGCGCTGGACGACACCGTGTGCGTGATTGCCGACGACAAGGGTGTGGAATCCATCGCCGGCATCATGGGCGGCGAAGCATCCGGCTGCGACGAGAACACCACCGACGTGCTGATCGAATCGGCGATCTGGAACGAGATCAACATCGCCCAGACCGGCCGCAAGCTCGGCATCAACTCCGATGCGCGCTATCGTTTCGAGCGTGGCGTCGATCCCGCGTTCATGGTGCCCGGCCTTGAGATGGCGACGAAACTGGTGATGGACCTTTGCGGCGGGTCGCCGTCGGAGATCGTCGTCGCTGGCAGGAGCCATGGCGACGACCGCATCATCGAGTTTCCGATCACGGAAGTGAAACGTCTCGCCGGGATCGATGTGCCGCTTCCCGAAATCCGGCGCATCCTCGCCCATCTCGGATTCATGGTCGCAGGCGCAGGCCCGGTCGTGAAGGTCGCGGTGCCGTCATGGCGCAGTGACGTACACGGCAAGGCCGATATCGTCGAAGAGATCGTGCGCATCGTCGGCGTCGACAGCGTGCCGCTGACGCCATTCGAGCGCGGCGACGCGCCGCGCAAGCCGGTGCTGACCCAGCTTCAGTTGCGTACCCGCCGCGCCAAGCGCGCGCTGGCAGCGCGCGGCATGCTTGAGGCGGTGACGTGGTCGTTTGTCTCGAAGACGCAGGCCGATCTGTTCGGCGGCGGCAAACCCGAACTGACTCTGGCCAACCCGATTGCATCGGATCTCTCCGACATGCGGCCCTCGCTGATCGCCGGACTTGTTGCGGCAGCGCAAGCCAACGCGGATCGCGGTTTCTCGGATGTGGCGCTGTTCGAGGTCGGACAGATCTTCAAGGGCGACCGTCCGGAAGACCAGTTCACGGCGGCGAGCGGCGTGCGCCGTGCGCTCGCTTCGTCGAAAGGTATCGGCCGTCACTGGACCGGCGCGGCCACCGTCGACGCGCTCGACGTGAAAGCCGATGCGCTGGCGGTGCTGGCTGCGGCCGGCGCGCCGATGCAGGGGCTTCAGGTTGTCTCAAGTGGCGAGTCGAAGAACTTCCCGGCATGGCTGCATCCCGGCCGCTCCGGAGCGATCCAGATCGGACCGCAGAACGTGCTGGGCTATTTCGGCGAATTGCATCCCCGCGCGCTGGAAACGCTGAAGGCCGACGGCCCGCTGGTCGCGTTCGAAGTCATTCTCGAACGGATTCCCGACGCCAAGGCGAAGCCGACCCGCGCCAAGCCGCTGCTGGAGCTGTCGCCGTTCCAGCCGGTGTCGCGCGATTTCGCCTTCATCGTCGATCGCGGCGTCAAGGCGGGCGACATCGTCCGCACCGCGCAGGCTGTCGATAAAAAACTGATCACCGGCGTGACCGTGTTCGACGTCTACGAAGGCAAGGGCATCGACGAGACCAAGAAGTCCGTCGCCATCGCCGTTACACTTCAACCACGCGAAAAGACCCTGACCGATCAGGACATCGACGCGGTCGCATCGAAGATCGTCGCGGACGTGAGCAAGAAAACCGGCGGCGTGCTGCGGGGGTAGAGCCGCTTCGCATAAGGAGTCCGGGCACAGCACCGGATCGCAGCAAACCTCCCCGCCGCGATTAGGAGTCGTTACGGCCCCCGGTCCGCCCGGCGTAAAGCGCGAGGCGGCGACCGGCATAGGCCGCGATCTGCCGCCAGCCGATATGGTGTCCCGCCGGAATAATCTCCGGCGGCGGCGTTATCACGAGGTTCTCAAGAACGTCGGCAACCTGTGCGTTGTTTGTGAGAATCAGATCATCGATGCATCCGCATGCCGCCAGACGGTCGTGCACAAAGCGGGCGGCCTGACCGGCCTCGATGCGTCGTGCCCGGTCGGGCAGCGCGGAGTCTATCGCGAACACGAAGCAGAATTTGCGGACCAGCGACTCGGCGAATTCGATCGGATCGATCTTCGAATATGCCATGAGACACCACAGGTTGAACTCCATGTAGACGATCGGGGCGAATCTTTCGATTGTTTTGGTCGCCCCTTCCAGCACACCACTCTCGAAGCCCTCAACATCTATCTTGATGAAGTCGATGCGCTTGATGGCTCTCGAGGTCACGAAGTCATCAATCGAGACTGCGGCGACGTCGCAACCGCGGTCATCGGTTGCGATGTGGCCGTAAGCAGCGTCTTCAAAAAACTTGATCGTGCCCGGCTTCGCCGCGACGGCGAGATTGACCGGCTTCACATTATCAAGCCCGTTCGCCGCGACATTGGTCTCAAGCGCCGCGAAGACATTTGGCCCCGGCTCGAATGCATAGACCTGCCCGTGCGGCAGGTGCTGGCTGAGGATGGCGGAGGTGGTGCCGATGTTGGCGCCGACATCAAGTGCGACGCCGGTGGGGTCAATCAGCAGCGCCGCGCAGACCCGGTCAAGATCGTCGTGAATGCCGTCCATAAGCGCGTCAAAATGCCGGTCATTGTCGCTGGACCCAACCATATCGAGTGATGCGCTGCCAATGCGAAGCCGTTTCATTCGCCAAATGTGGCATGGGAGCGGCATCGTTTCCAGACAGCAGCGCCTATCATGCGCGAATCACCGCCTGCATCGCGGGTCGGTTCAATTGCGCGGCCAGAACAGGCTCCGCCTTTCGGAAGGCGCAGGCTCCGCCGTCGCGCGCGACTGCGTGCGCTTCGGCTTCTTCCTGGATTTCTCGGCGACCGGCGTCTCCTTGCGTGTGCCGATCTTGCGCAACGCCGCGTCCGCCGCGCGCTCGCCGGATTCCCACGCGCCGCCGACGGTGCCCCACTGGGTTTCATGGGCGGCATCGCCCGCAAAGAACAGGCTGCCCAGCGGCTCCATCAGAACCTTGCGCGCCGGCTGTCCGCCGGGCGAGGCCGCAGACATCGCGCCGAACACATAAGGCATGTCGTTCCATCGCGTCGCGGTGGTGCGCTTGGCGATATTCCTGACATCCGCGCCGAACAGTTTCGTCAGCCAGTCGACGGCGAACGCCACCATCGCGGCTTCACCGCGCGCGGACAATTCCGCGCCGAACGAGCCCGCGACATCGACCTGACACAGCGACGAGCCGCCTAGATTGGCGAGCATGAATCCGGTGTCGCGGTCTGCGCTTTGCTCGATCACGATATCGTCGCGCGACAGGCCGAGCGGATTTCCCGGAAGTTCGAGCGCGATGTGATCGTAACTGCCGAGCGTGAGCTTCGAGGCCGCATCCTGCTGGCGCTTCGGCAATTCAGGCACAAACTTGATCCTGCCGGACAGCAGTGCGTTGGTGGATGCCGTCATGATGACGGCCTTCGCGGCGATGGTGCCTGCCGGCGTTTCGACCTGCGCGTCGCGCCCGCTCCAGGTTACGCGCGTCACAGGCGTGGACAGCACGACAGGGAGGCCTTCGCCGAGTTTCGCGATCAGCGCGCCGAGGCCCTGGCGGCAGGCCGATGGCCCATCCCGCTGCGCCATCGCCACAAGATCGAGCGCGGAGAGATCCTTCAGGTCCTTCCCGGTGGCCATCGCGCCGAGCAGGAAATCCGTCGTGCCGGCCCAGACGCCGATATCTTTCGGCAACCCGGCCACGGCAGCCATATCGGCCTTGCCGCGCACGGCATCGCCCATCGCGCGGTTGGCGCGCACCAAGGTGGCAAGAAAATCCTCGGCTTCGCCCGCGCGCGCGTTGCGGCGGCCGATCCGGATCCGCTGGCCACGGGGCGCGGGATACATTTCCATGCCGACGCCGCGCGCAAGCATCGCAATCGGACTGGTCTCGGTGTTGTAAAGCCAGCGCGCGCCCCGGTCGAACGGCACATCGAACGAGGTCGCGTCGGTCACGCAACGCCCACCCATCGCGGAAGCGGCCTCGATCACGACGACCTTGCGGCCGGCTGCGGCAATGCGGCGCGCGGCGGCGATACCGGCCGCGCCGCCGCCGATCACCACAACCTCGGCATCGCGCGGCACAGGGGCCGCCCATGCGCGCATTTCGGCGCGCGACACGATCGGCGCCAGCACCAGCGCCGCCGAGCCGGCCAGAACATCGCGCCGGGAAATTGTCATGTCATGGTTTCCGAAACTCGAACAAAAATGGGAACTTGACGCGAACTTGCCGCATAGAAGGCCCTGCGGCAACGGTCATGGTGAATGTTTGATGAGTGGCGGACTTGACGCATGAACTAAATTGAAATTGCTTTCGACCAAACTAAATCAACAAGAAAGCGGCCGGAATGCGCCGCTCGGGGAGAAGAACACCATGGGCTTCGTGCTCGATACCATCGGCAAGATCATCGCCGGTTACCTCCAGAAAGAGGTTCCAGGTTATGAACCCTTTACGCCGAGCGATCCGGAGCGGCTGCGCGGGCTGATCGAGCCCGGCGACGTACTGCTGGTCGAGGGTAATAACCGCGTCTCCGGCATCATTAAGTATCTTACCCAGTCGACATGGTCTCATGCCGCGCTCTATGTCGGCCCAATCGACGGCGCGAGCGAGCCCGATGGCGAGCCGCATGTGCTGATCGAAGCCAATGTCGGCGAAGGCGTCACCTCCGCGCCGCTGTCGAAATATTATCCCTATCATACCCGGCTGTGCCGCCCGGTTGGATTGTCCTACGAGGACCGCACCACCGTCTGCCGCTATGCGATCAACCGCATCGGCTTCGGTTACGACACGAAAAATATTCTGGATCTGATGCGCTACCTCATTCCGCTGCCGATCCCGCAGCGCTGGCGGCGGCGCATGATCTCGCTGGGTTCGGGCGATCCGACCAAGATCATCTGCTCGGCGCTGATCGCGCAGGCTTTCGGCGCGGTGCGCTATCCGATCTTGCCCAAGATCACCCAGGCCGCGAGCCGTCAGGCCCGGCGCGAGATCCTGCACATCCGCGATTCATCGCTCTACATGCCGCGCGACTTCGACATCTCGCCCTATTTCGAGATCGTCAAGCCGACCATCGTCCGCGGCTTCGATTACACGGCGCTGCACTGGGCCGACACGACAAAGCCGTCCCCGGAGGTGACGGACGAAGCCGATCCCTTTCCAGAGGGAATCTTCGAAACGCCAGAGGCGCCGCTCGCGCCTGTTGCGCCGTTTGAGCAGGCTTCGACGAAACGGGAAAAGTCGCACGATTTCGCAGCCTGATCAGGACTCCGATTTTGAGCGAAGCGGATAATCGTCTGCCGCTCCGTCATTGCGAAGAGCATTTGCGACGAGGCAATCCATCTTTTCCTGGACTGGATTGTTTCGCGGAGGCTGTCATCGGGCCGCCCCTGCGCGGACCCATCGGCTCGCGATGACGAAGTTGCCACTTGCCGGACACCCTCCTCATATCTAACTGATGTTGGGTTTTTCACGGAGGGTACCACCCATGCTTGACGCCGCGCTCAAGGCGTTGTCCCAGATCCTGTCGCCGCCGATGCGCTCCATCCTGTGGAAGTCGGTCGGCCTGGCGTTGGTGCTGATCGTCGCAGCCGCGGTGGCGCTGCAACGGCTCTTGAGCTGGCTCGCCGGATCCGGAGAGCTGTGGGCGGAAACGATGGTCGGCTCCGACTATCACATGCTCATCAACATTCTCGCGTGGATCGTCTCGATCGCCGCCGGTCTCGGCATTGTCGTGGGCGCGGTGTTCCTGATGCCTGCGATCAGCTCATTGGTCGCCAGCGTGTTCGTCGACGACGTCGCGGACATCGTCGAGCGCGAGCATTATCCGGCCGAACGTCCGGGCAAGGCGCTGCCGGTCGGGCGCGCCGTCGTCGAAGGCTCGAAGACGGCCCTGCTGACGATTCTGGTATATCTGATCGCGCTGCCGTTCGTACTGATCGCCGGCGCGGGCTTTATCGTGTTCTTCATTGCCACTGCATGGCTGCTGGGCCGCGAGTATTTCGAACTGGCAGCGATGCGCTTCCGCTCGCCGGAGGAAGCCAAGATCATGCGCAAGCAGAACAGCGCAACCGTGTTCGCGGCGGGACTGTTCATTGCCGCCTTCGTGTCGATCCCGATCGTCAATCTGGCGACGCCGCTGTTCGGCATGGCTTTCATGGTCCACATGCACAAGCGGCTGTCGGGCCCGCGGCCCGAGCTGATCGAGCCGGTGCGCAAGGCGAATGTGACGGCGGTTTAGACTTCTCCCCCGCCCCGTTCCTACGAGGAGAGGTAACAAAGAAGGCCTGATCTCTAGACCGTCTTCTCCGGCCAGCGGCACAGATCGTTGATGATGCACACCTCGCAGCGCGGCTTTCGCGCGACGCAGGTGTATCGCCCGTGCAGGATCAGCCAGTGATGCGCATGGCGCGCGAATTCCGGCGGCATGATCTTGAGCAATCCCAACTCGACCGCGAGCGGTGTCTTGCCGGGCGCCAGCCCCGTGCGGTTACCGACGCGAAACAGATGCGTGTCCACCGCAATCGTCGGCTCGCCGAACGCGATATTGAGCACAACGTTGGCCGTCTTGCGGCCAACGCCCGGCAAGGCTTCCAGCGCCTCGCGGTCGCGCGGCACTTGACTGCCGTGCAATGCAATCAACTGCTCCGACAGCGCAATGACATTCCTGGCCTTGGTGCGATAGAGACCGATGGTCTTGATATAGTCGCGCACCTTCTCCTCGCCGAGCGCCACCATCTTTTCGGGCGTGTCGGCGACCGGAAAAAGATGCCGCGTCGCCTTGTTGACTCCGACGTCGGTCGCCTGCGCCGAGAGCGCGACCGCCACCAGCAGCGTGTAGGGATTGAGATGCTCGAGTTCGCCCTTCGGTTCGGGATTGGCGGCGCGAAAGCGGCTGAAGACCTCAACCACTTCCGCATGGGTCCACGGCCTGGATCTTGTGGATTTCGGCTTCGCCGTTTTGGGAGTCCGCTTCGCCGGCGCAGCCGCACGCGCCTTCGGCCGGGACAATGAACGGGACGTGATCGCCTTTTTCGCCATGATCCCGGTATAGGCATGATCCCGAAACGAGGGAACCGGTTTTCGGGGCGATCATGCCGGGAATGCGCTAGAGTGGCCTCATGGATGAGCGCAAGGATTTCGACCTCCAGCACATCGCGGACGCGCCGCTGTTCTGCGCGCGGATAACACCGCATCGCTCGCTCAGCCGCAGCGGGTTTATTGCGCTGATGGCGATTGTCATCGCGATCAGTTTCGCGGCTGGCATCTTGTTCCTGATGATGGGCGCGTGGCCGGTGTTCGTATTTTTCGGACTCAATGCCCTGATCATCTACTGGGCGTTCAAGGTGAACTTCCGCCGCGCCGCCGCCACCGAGGATATCGTGGTGACGCCGTATGAGATTCGCGTCCGGCGCGTGAGCCATCGCGGCCATGTGGTCGAATGGACGCTCAATCCGCTGTGGGTTCGGCTCGAGCAGAAATCGCACGCAGAGTTCGGCATCGAGAAGCTTTATCTGGTCTCACGAGGCCGCCGGCTGTCGGTCGGTAGTTTTCTCGGGCCGGATGAAAAAGCAAGCTTCTCCAAAGCCTTGCTCGAGGCGATTCAGGCCGCCAAACGCGGGCCGACACTCAACCCGATCATCTGAAACCGATCCAGGCCCAAAAGCAGGAAACGGGTGGTTGGTGTAAGACGAACGGCTTACATCCGGGTCATGATGGACACCGCATAACGGACGCCGCCATGATGACCACCGCCAAGATGCCTGTGATGAAATCCATGCTCACCGATCTGCAACTCACAAAGCCGTCCAGGCAGGGTGCGGCGCTGCGCGATTACGATTCGGTGCGCCGCGCCATCGGATTCATCTCCGAGCAATGGCGCACGCAGCCGACCATCGAGGCGATGGCGGATGCCGCGCATTTGACGCCAGACGAGTTACATCATCTGTTCCGGCGCTGGGCCGGGTTGACGCCGAAGGACTTCATGCAGGCGCTGACCCTCGACCATGCCAAGCGTTTGCTGCGCGATTCCGCCAGCGTGCTCGACGCCGCGTATGACTCCGGCCTCTCCGGCCCGGGGCGGCTGCACGATCTGTTCGTGACCCATGAGGCGATGTCGCCGGGCGAATGGAAAAAGGGCGGCGCGGGCATGGTGCTGCGCTACGGCTTTCATCCCTCGCCGTTCGGTATGGCCGTGGTCATCGCCAGCGAGCGGGGCCTCGCTGGTCTGGCGTTTGCCGACGAAGGTGAGGAAATGCCGGCGCTGGCCGACATGCAGCGGCGCTGGCCGCTGGCCACCTATATCGAATCGTTCGCCGAAACCGCGCCGTTCGCCAAACGCATCTTCGATTCGTCGCAATGGCGCGCGGATCAGCCGCTGCGCGTGGTGCTGATCGGCACCGACTTTGAAGTCCGGGTCTGGGAAACGCTGCTGAAGATTCCGATGGGGCGCGCCACGACGTACGGGGATGTCGCGTGCAAGATTTCAAAGCCGAAGGCGTCGCGCGCCGTCGGCGCCGCGGTCGGCCGGAATCCGGTGTCGTTCGTGGTGCCGTGCCATCGCGTGATCGGTAAGAGCGGCGAACTCACCGGCTATCACTGGGGTATCACGCGCAAGCGCGCGATGCTCGGCTGGGAAAGCGGACAGGCGGCGGGGATTGCCTAGTTCGTCATTGCGAGGAGCACTCGCGACGACGAGGGGATTACCCCGCCAGATCGACCACCGACTCCACGGTGGAGTCCGCATTGAGCCGGTAGACCACCGGCGCGCCGGTGCCGAGTTCGCGCTTCAGAATCTGATCCGGCGTCAGCTTCTCCAGCACCATGATCAGCGCGCGCAGCGAATTGCCGTGCGCCGCCACCAGCGTGCGCTGGCCGCGCAGCACGCAGGGCAGGATCTCCTGAACATAATAGGGAAGCGTGCGTGCCAGCGTATCCTTCAGGCTTTCACCTCCCGGAGGCGGCACGTCGTAGGACCGCCGCCAGATCAACACCTGCTCCTCGCCCCACTTCGCGCGGGCATCGTCCTTGTTGAGGCCGGACAGATCGCCGTAGTCGCGCTCGTTCAACGCAAGATTACGCGTGATCGGAATTCCGGTCTGGCCCATTTCGGCGAGCGCGAGATCGAGCGTGTGCTGCGCGCGCGTCAGCACCGACGTGAAGGCGACATCGAATGTTAGTCCCTGCTCCTTCAGCTTGCGGCCGGCGGCGACGGCTTCCTTGAGGCCAAGCTCGGTCAGGCCGGGATCCTTCCAGCCGGTGAAAAGATTCTTCAGATTCCATTCACTCTGGCCGTGACGCACGAGGACAAGAAGACGATCGCTCATTCTTTCGGTTCCAACTCTTTTGGGATGTCAGTTGCTGCCGAGACCGAGCACGTCGGTCATCGAATAATGTCCGGGCTTCTTTCCCTTCGCCCACATCGCCGCCTTCAGCGCGCCGCGCGCGAAGATCATGCGATCCTCCGATTTGTGCGCCAGCTCGACGCGTTCATAGGGACCGGCGAAAATCACCGTGTGATCGCCGGTGGCAGTGCCGCCGCGCAGCGTCGCAAAGCCAATGTCGCCCGGATTGCGCGCGCCGGTGTAGCCGTCGCGCGAGCGCACCGAGCGCTGTTCGAGATTGATCCCGCGGCCGTCCGCCGCCGCCTGCCCGAGCAGATAGGCGGTGCCCGAGGGCGCGTCGATTTTCTGCCTGTGGTGCATTTCGAGAATTTCGATGTCGAAATCCTCGTCCAGCGACTTCGCCACTTGCTTCACCAGCGCGGCGAGCAGATTGACGCCGAGGCTCATGTTGCCGGACTGAACGACGATGGCCTGCGAGGTCACACTCTGGATCACCGCATTGTCCGACGCCGACAGGCCGGTGGTGCCAATGACATGGACAAGGCCGCGCTGGGCGGCAATGGCGACATTGGCGATGGTCGCGGCGGGCACGGTAAAATCGAGAATGCCGTCGGCGTTCTTTGACAGGGTCCAGAGATCGCCGGAAAGTTCGACGCCGTTGGCCGGGAGCCCGGCGAGCACGCCGGCATCCTGGCCCATGAGCTCGGAGCCCGGCGCTTCCAGCGCCCCGGTGAGCGCGACGCCCTCCGTCTCGGCGATGGCGCGGATCAGGGTCCGGCCCATCCGGCCCCCGGCTCCAGCAACAATCAGGCGCATATCGGCCATTTCCAGCCCTCAAAACCCGTTTCACGACTTGCTTTGGCGGTATAGCGGCGCGGGGCCACGGCGGCAACAGACGCCGCAGCATGCATAACGAGAAGCCCTGTTCCACCTGCATCCGGGCGGCCCACCCAGAAGTCATGCAAGGGTCACGCGACGGATTTACTAGGGGCGTCCCGAAGGAAACCACCCCATGCGCCTGTTGCTTGCCGTCTCCGCCGCGATGCTTATGATCGCGACCTCATCGATGTCCGTATCGGCGGCCGAACAGATCGGCGGCGACAACGCATTCTCGTTCGTGGCGCTCGGCGACATGCCCTACAATCTGCCGGACGACTACGCGAAGTTCGACCGGCTGATCGCCGCGGTCAATGCGCTGAAGCCGGCCTTCACCCTGCATGTGGGCGACATCAAATCCGGCGCGCTGCCGTGCAGCGACGAGGTCCTCAAGAATTCCTACAACCAGATCCAGGCGTTCGAAGGCGCGCTGCTCTACACCATCGGCGACAACGAGTGGATCGACTGCCACCGCAAGGCCGCCGGCGGTTACAATCCGCGCGAGCGACTCGCCAGGCTGCGCGAAATGTTTTTCGCAGCCCCGGCGAAGTCGCTCGGCAAGACGCCGCTCGACGTCGAAAGTCAGGCGCTGTTGATGCCGGAATTCTCAACATATGTGGAGAACACGCGTTTCGCGAAAAACGGCGTGATGTTCCTGACGGCGAATGTGCCGGGCTCCAACAACGGCTTCGAGGCGCGTGACCCCGACGCGGTGACGGAGTTCTTCGCCCGCGACAAGGCCAACGTGGCATGGATCGATGCAGGCTTCGCCAAGGCAAAGGCCGATAACGCCAAGGCCGTGGTGCTATTCATGCAGGCGGAATTCAACGAGGCGCGGTTTCCGAACGGGGCGATGCCGCGCCAGTCGGGCTTTACCGGAATACTCGACGCCATCGAGGCCGGCGCGACAAGCTTCGGCAAGCCCGTGCTGCTGATCCATGGCGACGAGCATTATTTTTCGATCGCGCCGATGCGTAACAGCAAGGGCAAGCCGATCCCCGGCGTCAACAAGCTGATGGTCTACGGCGATACACTGGTCCACGCCGTGCGCGTGCTGGTCGATCCCGACAGCAGCCACGTGTTCGGATTCGTGCCGCTGATCGTGCCCGAAAACGGGATGGGGAAATAGGCAGACGATATGGAGTAACTGCAGTGCTCGTCATTGCGAGCGAAGCGAAGCAATCCATAATGCCTCCCTGCAAGAAAGCTGGATTGCTTCGTCGCTTCGCTCCTCGCAATGACGAAGTTTCTGCGTTGCTGACTTAAGGCTGCTCGCCGTCGTAGCCCTCAATGATAACGATTTCGCCGTTGGAATGCGGCGAGCGCGCCTTGATCAAGGCCTGATATTCCGGCGAGTGATAGCACGCGAGCGCGGTCGCGTAGTCCTTGAATTCGATCACAACGTTGCGCGAACGCGCCGGGCCTTCGTGACCTTCATGGGCGCCGCCGCGCACCAGAAACTTCGCGCCGTACTTTTTGAACACCGCGCCGTTATGAGCGACGTAATCCTGCTTGTATCCATCGAGATCATGCACGTCGATGCGTGCGACCCAGTAGCCTTTGGCCATTGTTCTTCTCCCTTTGTTTCTTGAACTAGCCGCCCGCCTGCACGATCTCGGCGACAATGTCTTCCGCCGCCGCCTTCGGATCGGCGGCTTCCACCACCGGCCGTCCGACCACGAGATAATCCGCACCCGCCGATATGGCGCGGCCCGGCGTCATGATCCGTTTCTGGTCACCCACAGCGCTGCCGGCGGGACGGATGCCCGGCGTCACCAGCGCCATCTGCGCGCCGACGGTGCCGCGCACGGTGGCCGCCTCTTCGCCGGAACACACCAGCCCATCGATGCCGAGCGCCTGCGCCTGCAGCGCGCGCGCCTCGACCAGATCGGAGACGCCGAAGCGAAAGCCCGCCGCGTGCAGATCGTCGTCGTCGTAGGACGTCAGCACCGTGACCGCGAGAATTTTCAGCGACGCGCCGCGCGCCTCGACCGCCGCCTTCATGGTCTGCGGATAGGCGTGGACGGTGAGAAAGGTTCCGCCGAGTTTGGCGATGCTCTCGACACCCTTCGCAACCGTATTGCCGATGTCGTGCAGCTTGAGGTCGACAAAAACCTTCTTGCCGCGTTCCGCCAGTTTCGGCACCAGCGACAATCCGCCCGCGTAAGCCAGCTGATATCCGATCTTGTAGAACGTCACGCTGTCGCCGAGCCGCGCGATCAGCGCTTCGGCGGCCTCGACGCTGGAAAGATCAAGCGCAACGATCAGCCGGTCGCGGGATTCAACATGGGTAGGCTTCATGGCGTCTCACATCATCTGTTGTGCAGTGTCGATCAACTGGCGCAGGGTCCCGCGCAGCAACTCGGCGTCGGCCGGATCTTTCAGGCGATCCATCTCGTCGAAAGCCTGACCGGCGAACGACAGCGCCATTTGTTTTGGAACCACCGTCGCGCCGCAGCCGAGCGCCAGAATCTGGCGCAGCGCCATCAGCACGCGCAGCCCGCCGAATTTTCCGTCGGACGCCGCCCCGAGCGCGAAGGCGCGTTCGCGAAACACCTGTCCGAAGGTTTCGTTACGGTCGCGCACCCGCGTCACCCAGTCGATGCTGTTCTTCAGCAGCGGCGACACCGAGGAATTGTATTCCGGGCTGACGATGAGAACGCCGTGATGCGCGCCGATCATGCGCTTGAGATTCACCGCGTTGTCCGGCACGCCGGATTTCACTTCGAGATCGCCGTCATAGATCGGCAGCGGATAATCACCGAGCGAGATCAGCGTGACATCGACGTCGAGCAGCGCCAGTTCCTTGACCGCCACGGCGGCCAATCGCGCATTGAAGGAACCTGTGCGCAGCGAGCCGGGTATGACGAGGATTTTCAGCGCGGCCATGATGTCCCTGTCACCTTCTGAGGGTGAAGGCGCGACAGGTTTATAGCTTGGCGGATTTTGAGACGCAAAAGGCGAAGGGGGCGAAAAAGCTCAGCCCTTGCGATAAACCCAGACCCGCGCTGGCGGCAGGTTCATCCAGACCCGATCGGAAGCCTGGGTGTGGATTCCCGGCAAGGATTTCGGGATCGGCGGCGCCACCGAATAGGTGAACTGGATGAAGGGCGCGCCCGCTTCCATTTTCAGGAAGGCATCGCGCATCAGTTTCAGGCGGACCAGCATCGGCTTGGTGACCAGCGGCAGGCCTGACACCATCGCGGCGGCAGGCTCTTTCAGTTCCGCCAGCGTCACGTCGAGATTGTAGGCATCGCCCTGAATCACGGTTGCCTGCGGATAGCGTTCACGCAGCAGCACGCAGAAGCCCGGATCGAATTCCACCAGCACCAGCCGCTTCTCGGCAACGCCGTGCGCGATCAAGGCATCGGTGATAGCGCCGGTGCCGGGCCCAAGTTCGATGACAGGTCCCTTGGAATGCGGGTCGACGTAACGCGCGATCGTGCGCGCCAGCCTCTTGCTGGAGGGCATCACAGCGCCCATGTCCAGCGGCTTTTCAATCCAGGAGCGGAGGAAGCGAACCTCGTCGTCGAGACGAAGCGGCTTTTTCAACGCACGCGCAGTGGACTGGGGAGCCATGATACTTCCAACGGAGCCCAGAGACGGGCGAGGCGTCAAATTTCCTTCACAAAGGGGTATAGACGCAAGCAAAAAGCGTCAAGCAGAGCAGCTAGGGCGTATTCGCGCGGGTTCCAAAGAAGTCTTTGACCATTTTGAAGAATCCGGCCGCTTCCGGCTGGGTTTCGCCGGACGACAGCTTTTCGAACTCCGCGAGCAGTTCTTTTTGCTTCTTGGTCAGGTTCTGCGGCGTCTCCACCACGACCTGGACGTACATGTCGCCCATCTGGCGGGAACGCAGCACGGGCATGCCCTTTGAGGCAACGCGGAAGCGCCGGCCCGACTGGGTGCCGGACGGCACCTTCACCTTGGTCTTGCCCTTGTCGATGGTCGGAACTTCAAATTCGCCGCCCATCGCAGCCGTCACCATCGACACCGGAACGCGGCAATGCAGATCGGCGCCGTCGCGCTGGAAGAACTTGTGCGAGGCCAGCGACAGGAAAATGTAGAGATCGCCCGCAGGACCGCCCTGTACGCCCGCCTCGCCCTCGCCTGCCAGGCGAATACGGGTGCCGTCCTCGACGCCGGGCGGAATGTTGACCGAGAGCGAGCGCTCCTTCTGAACCCGGCCTTGCCCCGAACAGGAGCCGCACGGCGTTTCGATCATCTGGCCACGTCCCTGACAGCCGGGACAGGTGCGCTCCAGGGTGAAGAAGCCCTGCGCCTGGCGAACACGGCCTGCTCCGCCGCACATCGAGCAGGTCTTCGGCTTGGTGCCGGCCTTCGCGCCGGTGCCGGAGCATGTCTCACAGGTCACCGCGACCGGAATGTTGATCTGCGCGGTCTTGCCGGAGAACGCTTCCTCCAGCGTGATTTCCATATTGTAGCGCAGGTCGGCACCGCGCTCGCGGCCGCCACGGCCGGCGCGCTGTCCGGCCATGCCGAACAGGTCTTCGAAAATGTCGGAGAACGACGACGCAAAGCCCGCGCCGAATCCTGGTCCGTGGCCGCCGCCGTTGCCCTGCTCGAACGCAGCATGGCCATAGCGGTCGTAGGCGGCGCGCTTGTTGCCGTCCTTGAGGATCTCGTAGGCCTCGGAGATTTCCTTGAACTTGTGCTCACACGATGGATCACCCGGATTCTTGTCCGGGTGCCATTTCATAGCGAGCTTGCGGAAGGCCGTTTTCAGTCCGGCTTCGTCGATGGAACGTTCGACTTCCAGCGTCTCGTAATAGCAGGCCTTAGACATGGCTGATCTGGGTCATGCGAGTCTGGATCTGTGGTTTGGTTCGCCGCGAAAAGCCTCCCCTTGAGGGGAGGCTGATCGTGGACTGGTTACGCGGACTTCTTGTTGGTCTTATCGTCGTCGACTTCGGTAAACTCGGCGTCAACAACGTCGTCCTTGGCGGCATCCTTGGCGGCGTCCGCCTCGGCCTGCTGCGTGTACATGGCTTCACCAAGCTTCATCGAAGCCTGGGCAACAGTGTTGGTCTTGGCCTTGATCGCTTCGGAGTCGTCGCCCTTCAGCGCTTCCTTGAGATCCGCCAGCGCATCTTCGATGGCCTTGCGCTCGGGCTCGCCGACCTTGTCGCCATGCTCGGCCAGTGCCTTCTCGGTAGAATGCACCAGCGCGTCGGCATGGTTCTTGGCGTCGACCGCCTCGCGGCGCTTCTTGTCCTCGGCCGCATTGGCCTCGGCGTCCTTGACCATCTTCTCGATGTCGCTGTCAGACAGTCCACCGGACGCCTGAATGCGAATCTGCTGTTCCTTGTTGGTCGCCTTGTCCTTCGCCGACACGTTGACGATGCCGTTGGCGTCGATGTCGAACGTGACCTCGATCTGCGGCATGCCGCGCGGCGCGGGCGGAATTCCCATCAGGTCGAACTGACCGAGAATCTTGTTGTCGGCCGCCATCTCGCGTTCGCCCTGGAACACGCGAATGGTCACCGCGCCCTGATTGTCCTCGGCCGTCGAGAACACCTGGCTCTTCTTGGTCGGGATCGTGGTGTTGCGCTCGATGATGCGCGTGAACACACCGCCCAGCGTCTCGATGCCGAGCGACAGCGGCGTGACGTCGAGCAGCAGCACGTCCTTGACGTCGCCTTGCAGAACGCCGGCCTGAATCGCAGCACCGATGGCGACGACTTCGTCCGGGTTGACGCCCTTGTGCGGCTCCTTGCCGAACAGCTGCTTCACCACTTCCTGAACCTTCGGCATGCGCGACATGCCGCCGACCAGAACAACCTCGTTGATCTCGGCAGCCGACAGACCGGCATCCTTGAGGGCCTTGCGGCAAGGCTCGACCGTCTTCTGGACCAGATCGTCCACCAGCGCTTCGAACTTGGCGCGGGTGAGCTTCATGGTCAGATGCTTCGGACCCGACGCATCCGCCGTGATGAACGGCAGGTTGATTTCGGTCTGGGTCGTCGACGACAGCTCGATCTTGGCCTTTTCAGCGGCTTCCTTCAGGCGCTGCAGGGCCAGCTTGTCGTTGCGCAGGTTGATGCCCTGCTCTTTCTGGAATTCATCGGCCAGATAGCCGACCAGACGCATGTCGAAGTCTTCACCACCCAGGAATGTATCGCCGTTGGTGGACTTCACCTCGAACACGCCGTCGCCGATCTCGAGGATCGACACGTCGAACGTGCCGCCGCCGAGATCGTACACCGCGATGGTGCCCTGCTTGGTCTTGTCCAGACCATAAGCGAGCGCGGCCGCGGTCGGCTCGTTGATGATGCGCAGCACCTCAAGGCCGGCGATCTTGCCGGCGTCCTTGGTGGCCTGACGCTGGGCGTCGTTGAAATAGGCAGGAACGGTGATGACCGCCTGATCGACCTTCTGGCCGAGATGGGCTTCCGCGGTCTCTTTCATCTTCTGCAGAATGAAAGCGGAGACCTGCGAGGGCGAATAGGTCTCGCCGTCGGCTTCCACCCAGGCGTCGCCGTTGCCAGCCTTGACGATCTTGTAGGGGACAAGCTTCTTGTCCTTTTCGACCGTCGGGTCGTCGTATCGGCGGCCAATGAGGCGCTTGACGGCGAAGATGGTCTTTTCCGGATTGGTAACTGCCTGGCGCTTGGCCGGCTGGCCGACGAGGCGCTCGCCGTCGTCAGTGAAGGCAACAATGGACGGGGTCGTCCGCATGCCCTCGGCATTCTCGATAACTTTCGGCGTTTTGCCGTCCATCACGGCAACGCACGAATTCGTGGTGCCGAGATCGATCCCAATGACCTTTCCCATGGTCTTCTCGTCCTTCTTTTTGCGGCAGGTTGGCTGGGCCCTGACGGCGCACCAATCCAAACCCCCAATATCAAAACTTCGCGACGTCGCGACGCTCCGCCTCATATAGGAGGGGGGTATGGGCCCGCAAGGACCAGCCCTTGTAAACAGCCGGGAAAATGGAATTTCCGCAGCTGCCGCCCGCCTCCTTCGAAGGCGGCGAATGCGTCAATTTGCAACGATTTGGGCCTTGATCTGTTGACCCGGCACGGAAACAGTTGGGCCTCGCACAGACCGGCCCGCCGCTGCCCGGTCCGACCATCGAACGGCCTCAATACGACATCAGTCAGGTTTCATGAAAACGATCGTCCGCGTTCTTGCCATCGTCTCCACCGTTGCCGTATCGCCGGCTCTGGCTGCCGACCCTGTGTTTCCCTCGGGCGCGCGCGTCGGGCTGGAGCCCGCCGAAGGGCTCACCGTGGCCAAGGAATTTCTCGGCTTCGAATCCGCCGACCAGAAGATCAAGATCGGGCTCGCCGAGATTCCTCCCGCGGCCTTCGCGACAGTCGAAGCCGCGGTCAAAGAAGGCAAGCCGACCGGGACCGGCTCCAGACCGGAGGCTTTCGAGACCGCGGCCGGCAAGGCGTTCATTACGTCCGATACCGGCAAGGACGGCGCGACCACCATCAAGATGTATTCGGTCATCATCGCTGGCGACAAGTTCACCGGCTACATCATCGCGCAGGCGCGCGAGGATGCCGCCAAGCCGATATCCGATGACGCCATGCGCAAGATGTTCGCCTCGGCGAAGCTGCGTAATGACGTCCCGACCGAGGAACAGCTCAGCCTGATGCCGTTCAAGATCGGCGAACTCAGCGATTTCAAAACCGTTCGTACGCTCGCTCCGCGCTCATCTATCCTTTTGACCGACGGCACCGAAGACACCACGCTCGACGGCGCGCCTTACATGGTGATTGGCCTGACCGCGGCGGGTCCGGCATCGCCGGACGATCGCGGACGCTTTGCGCAACAGACCGCCGCCACCATCCCCGGTCTTCGCAATGCGCGCATCACCTCGAACGAACCGATGCGGATCGACGGCACCGCCGGATACGAGACGCGGATCGACGCCGTCACCGGCAAGAACGACACGCCCGTGACCGTGGTGCAGTGGCTGAGATTCGGCGGCGGCATGTCTCTGCGCATTATCGCAAGCGCCACCCGCGACGATTGGCCGAAGGCGTTTCCGCGCTTTCGCGCGGTACGCGACGGCATCGATCCGCGTTAAAAGCTATTCGGCTGCGGGCGCGGCCTTCGCGCCGCCCTTGGAGACAGCAACCAGCGCCGGGCGCAACACGCGCTCGCCGATGGTGTAGCCGCCCTGCACGACCTGCACCACGGTGCCTGTCGGCACCGAGGAATCCGGCACCTCGTACATCGCCTGATGGAAATTCGGATCGAATTTCTCGCCGAGCGGATCGAGCTTCTGTACGCCGTTCTTCTCAAGCGTCTTGTGCAGTGACTTCTCGGTCAGCTCGACGCCCTCGATCAACGCCTTGAGACCGGGATCGGCCGCCTCACGTGCTTCCATCGGCACGGCATCCAGTGCGCGCTGCAGGTTGTCGGCAATGTCGAGCACGTCGCGCGCGAACGCGGTAATGCCGTAGGTCCGCGCGTCGGCGACTTCGCGCTGGGTCCGCTTGCGCAGATTTTCCATCTCCGCGAGCGTACGCAGCATCCGATCCTTGGCCTCGGCCACGTCCTTGGTAAGCGCTTCGACCGAGCCTTCTTCCGGGTCGTCAGGCATCACGTAAGGCTTTGAGACCACAGGCTCCTTGTCGTTTGCCGGTTCCGGCGCTGGCATGTCGTGCGGTTCCTTGCGCCCATTGGAATTGGCCATTGCTTACCCTTTTCAGCAAAATCGTCGTCGGAATGTCGGATTGTTAGCCCGGATATCGTGCTTTAGGGGCGGAAAATCAAGCGCAAACGGCTATTTGCCGATCAGCTGGCTGACGATCCGTGCGGCATAATCCACCATCGGAATAACCCGTGCGTAGTTCAGCCGTGTCGGACCGATCACGCCGAGCACGCCGACGATGTGACCCGCACCGTCGCGATAGGGCGCGATAATGGTCGATGAGCCCGACAGCGAAAACAGCTTGTTCTCGGAGCCAATAAAAATGCGAACGCCGTCGGCGCGCTCGGCGCGGCCGAGCAGATCGATCACGCCTTTCTTGGCTTCAAGATCGTCGAACAGCAGTCGCACCCGCTCGAGATCCTCCATGGCGTGAAGGTCTTCCAGCAGGTTGGCCTGACCGCGAACGATCAGTTGCCGCTCGTCGCTGGCGCCGCCGGACCAGCTCGCGATCCCCGCAGTGATAACTTTCTGAGTCAATTGATCGAGTTCGCCACGATCTGCAGTCAATGCGGTTTCGAGTTCGCTGCGCGCTTCGGCCAGCGTGCGCCCGCGAATCCGCGAATTGAGAAAATTCGAGGCTTCAGTCAGCGCGGATGACGGCACGCCGGGCGGCAGCGGCAGCACGCGGTTCTCGACCTGACCGTCTTCGGCCACCAGCACCACCAGCGCCTGCGTCGGTTCCAGCCGCACGAATTCGATATGCTTCAGCCGCACGTTCGACTTCGCGGTCAGCACCACGGCGGCTGCGCGCGTCAGACCCGATAGCCGCGTCAACGCTTCGCTCAATGCGGCCTCAACCGACGACGCACCGCCGACGGACTTGAGCTGGTTTTCGATCGACTGCCGCTCCGGCTCGGTCAGATCGCCGACCTGCATCAGCGCATCGACGAAAAAGCGCAGTCCCAGTTCGGTCGGCAGCCGGCCCGCCGAGGTATGCGGCGCGTAGATCAGTCCCAGCTGTTCGAGATCCGACATCACGTTGCGCACCGACGCCGGCGACAGCGGCATCGTAATCAGACGCGAGATGTTGCGCGAACCCACCGGCTCGCCGGTGGCCAGATAATTTTCGACGATTTGACGGAAAATATCCCGCGACCGCTCGTTGAGCTGCGCCAGCCCGGCGTTCGGCGTGATCAGGTGACCTGTCGGCTCATGGTGGGCCAAATCGGGCTCCAAACGGGGTTGATGAAGGTACAATCGTCCATCGCGCGCCGTCATGACAAGCCGGTTTCTACAAGTTCGGCGTCATTGCGAGGAGCGGAGCGACAACGCAATCCATTCTTCTCAAGGTGGGTTGCTTCGCTTCGCTCGCAATGACGACAATATGGTCGCTCCATAACGCTTGCCGCTGCGATCCCAACCCCCTAAAAGCAGCGCCAAATCAAGGTTTCCCGAGATTCAGGAGGTTTTCCATGCGCCCAAGCCGTCGCGCGCCCGACGAACTGCGCCCCGTCACGCTGGAACGGGGCGTGGTCAAGTACGCCGAGGGTTCCTGCATGGTGAAATTCGGCGACACCCATGTGCTGGTGACCGCCACGCTGGAGGACCGCCTGCCGCCATGGCTCAAGGGTCAGGGCCGCGGCTGGGTCACCGCCGAATACGGCATGCTGCCGCGCGCCACCCATGAGCGCATGCGCCGTGAATCCGCCGCCGGAAAACAAAGCGGCCGTACCGTCGAAATCCAGCGCCTGATCGGCCGCTCGCTGCGCACCACCGTGGACCTCGTGGCGCTGGGCGAACGCCAGATCACGGTGGACTGCGACGTCATCCAGGCCGACGGCGGCACCCGCACCGCATCGATCACCGGCGCGTGGGTTGCGCTGGCGGACTGCCTGCAGTGGATGAAGGCGCGCAACATGCTGAAGAACGACAACGTGCTGCGCGACAACGTCGCCGCGATCTCGTGCGGCATCTACAACGGCACCCCGGTACTCGATCTCGACTACGCGGAAGATTCCGAGGCCGAAACCGATGCCAACTTCGTCATGACCGGCGACGGCCGCATCATCGAGGTTCAGGGCACTGCCGAGAAGACGCCGTTCTCGCAGGAGGAATTCCTCAACCTGATGGCGCTGGCCAGGACGGGAATCGCCCGTCTGGTGGACCTGCAAAAAATGGCGGTCGCGTAATTTTTCCGCTTTCAACCGCGCACCTCACGGATAACCATCGCGCATGAGTGATCATCGCCGAATCACCGGCCGCCTTGTGATCGCGACCCACAATCCCGGCAAGCTTGCCGAGATGCGCGAACTGCTTGCGCCTTACGGCGTGGAGGCGGTGTCGGCGGCGGAACTCGGCCTTGCCGAGCCGGACGAGACCGGCACGACCTTTCAGGCCAATGCCCGCATCAAGGCCCAAGCCGCTGCCAGTGCAACGCAGCTTCCGGCCTTCGCCGATGATTCCGGGCTGGCGGTCGATGCGCTCGGAGGCCAACCCGGGATCTATTCGGCGCGCTGGGCCGGTGAGGACAAAAATTTTCTCGCCGCCATGTCGCAGATCGAGCGCCTGCTGCAGGAGCGCGGCGCGAAGGAACCTGCGCAACGCAAGGCTCATTTCGTCTCGGCGCTGTGCGTCGCCTGGCCGGACGGACATCTCGAAGACGTCGAGGCGCGCGTCGATGGCACATTGGTGTGGCCGCCGCGCGGCACCGCGGGCTTCGGTTACGATCCGGCGTTCCTGCCCGATGGTCACAGCCGCACCTTCGGCGAGATGACCAGCATCGAGAAGCATGGTTTGCCGCCGGTCGGCCTAGGCTTGTCCCATCGCGCGAAGGCCTTCGTGAAGCTCGCGGAGATCTGCCTGACATGAGCACCGATGCGAAACAGGCTTTCGGCGTTTACGTGCACTGGCCGTTCTGCCTGTCGAAGTGTCCGTACTGCGACTTCAACAGTCATGTGCGGCACGCGCCGATCGACGAGTTTCGTTTTGCCCGCGCGTTCGAGCGCGAGATCGAGACCACTGCTGCACGCACGCCCGGGCGCGAAGTCACATCGATCTTTCTCGGCGGCGGCACGCCGTCGCTGATGCAGCCGCAGACCGTCGGCGCGATCCTCAATGCCATCGCGCGGCACTGGACCGTCGCCAGCGATGTCGAGGTGACGCTGGAAGCCAATCCGACCAGCGTCGAGGCGACGCGCTTCAAGGGTTATCGCTCGGCGGGCGTCAATCGCGTGTCCCTCGGCGTGCAGGCGCTGGACGATGCCTCGCTGAAAGCGCTTGGACGTTTGCACAGTGCACGCGAAGCACTCGATGCCGTCGCCATCGCGCGCTCGGCATTCGACCGCTATTCGTTCGATCTGATCTACGCGCGGCCCGACCAGACACCGCGGATGTGGGAAGACGAACTCAAGCTCGCGGTGTCGGAAGCTGCCGAGCATCTGTCGCTCTATCAGCTCACCATCGAACCGGAGACGCCGTTCTTCGGGCTGCATGCCGCCGGCAAGCTGAAAATTCCCGATGAGGCGGTGGCGCGCGCGCTTTACGATGTGACGCAGGATGTCTGCGCGAAACTTGGCATCCCTTCGTACGAGATTTCCAATCACGCGCGGCCGGGCGCGGAATGCAAGCACAACCTGGTTTACTGGCGAGGCCAGGAGTATGCCGGCATCGGCCCCGGCGCGCATGGCCGCCTCGACATCGACGGCATCCGCCACGCCATCGCCACCGAAAAGCGGCCCGAAACCTGGCTGATGCGCGTCGAGGCGCAGGGCCACGGCGTGATCAGCGACGAGCTTCTCAACAGCGAGGAGCGCGCCGACGAGTATCTGCTGATGGGGCTGCGTCTGGTGGAAGGCATCGATCCGGTGCGCTATCGCGCATTGTCGGGACGCTCCCTCGATCCAAGGCGTATCGAAATTCTGCAGGACGAAGGTGCGATCACCGTCGATCCCGACGGCCGCGTGCGCGTCACGATGCAGGGTTTTCCAGTGCTGGACGCCGTGGTCGCGGATCTGGCGGCGTAGTTGCCGAGTTCGTCATTGCGAGCAAAGCGAAGCAATCCACTCTTAAGGAGAGCAAAACTGGATTGCTTCGTCGCAAGTGCTCCTCGCAATGACGGTGTTGAAAGTTCGTCCAACCAACGTGACTGCGTAGAATTACGCTCCAAAACTCTTCGGCGAACCCGCCGCGATCGTGCCACCGCTCGGGCCGACGCGCATCACCGCAAGGCCGCGCTCGTTGGTGCCGTCGCTGCGGAATCGAAACAGTCCGTCGATGCCTGCGAAGCCCGATGGATTGGTGAGAACGTCCGGCGAAAAACGCTGGCCGCCCTGCGTTCGCGCCAGAGCCGCGACCAGCGCAACGCCGTCATAGGCCAGCGTCGCGGTGCGAACCGGATCGCCACCGTATTTGGCGCGGTAGCGCGCCGAAAAACCGCGGAAGCCCGACTGATCCGGCGCGGCATAAAGCCCGCCGCGCAGATTGACGTTGGTGAACACACGCGGATTGTCCCACAAACCTGTGCCGAGCAGCTGCACGCGCTTGAGATCGGCGCCGCTTGAAGCCAGCGTGTCCGCGACGCCGACCAGTGCGTCTCCATCATCGGCCAACAGCAGTGAATCCGCGCTTGCCAGCGCCTGCGCAATGGTCGCCGCGCTCTGCGTACGATCAGCGCCGTACTTCTCGAACGCCACGATCCGGCCGTTTCTGCGTGCGACCGCCTGCTTGAACGCGGCCTCGACCACGTTGCCGTAGGCGTTCTCGGGCAGGAACGCTGCGAAGGATCGCTTTCCGGTGCTAGCGGCGTAATCGACAATGCGGTTGACGTCGGATTCGGGCAGAAAACTCAGCAGATACACGCCGCGACCGGCGACACTCGAGTCGGTCGAGAACGCGATCAGCGGAATGCCGCGGTTTCGCGCGATTTGCGCCGCGCCCGGCACCGATTGCGCGAACAACGGTCCGAGAATGATCTCGGCACCTTCATCGACAGCCTGCTGCGCACCTTGCTGCGCGCCCTGCGCCGTGCCGTTGTCGTCCTTGATCAGAAGCTGGATGTTCGGATTCTGAAATTCCGTGAGCGCCAGCTCGGCGGCATTGCGCATCGACTGCGCCGCGACGCCGGCATTGCCGGCCGCGGACAGCGGCAACAGCAGGCCGACCTTGACCTGACCGCTCCCGACAGCCGTCGGCTGTTGTTGCGGGCCGGCAGGTGGCTCGCCGCCGAATGGCGACTGCACGCCGGCACAGCCGGCCAGAAGTGGCGCGCCGAGAATCAGGCCGACAGCGCTGCGGCGGGTGGTGCCGCTGCGTGAGGGCTTTGAAGTAAAAGGCGCAACCATTGTTTCTCTTCCGGGCATTGATCCTCGGACACATCTGGAAGAGGATTCAGGCATATTGTCGGCTATAAGTTAACCCGAACAAAAGCTTTTCGACACCCCCTCAGGCGCGCAAGAATACCACCGGACTGTTTGCAGCTGCGAACAAGACGATGCGTTCCTTCAACGCTAGACTGTCTGCCATGCGCACCAAGAATGTTCCCATTGCATCGCCCGATCCCGATCGTCCCGCCCGCACCTTTGCGGTTGCTGGACACCTCCTCAATGCGCCGAAGGCCGCGCCGGGGCTCTATCTGGTGGCAACGCCGATCGGCAATCTCGGTGACATCACGCTGCGCGCGCTGGAGACACTCGCGGGCGTCGATATCGTCGCGTGCGAGGACACCCGAATCACCCGGCGGCTGATGGAGCGATTCTCCATCACCGCAACGCTCAAACAGTATCACGAGCACAATGCGGAACAGGCGAGGCCGAAAATTCTGGAAGCGCTGGCGCAAGGATCTTCCATTGCACTGGTATCGGACGCCGGCACGCCGCTGATTTCCGATCCCGGATTCAAACTGGTGCGCGAAGTCAGCGCCGCGGGTTTTGCGGTGATCGCACTGCCGGGGCCGTCGTCGGTGCTGGCGGCGCTCTCGGTCGCCGCCCTGCCGACGGATCGATTCTTTTTCGAAGGCTTCCTGCCGTCGAAACAAAATGCGCGCCGCACGCGCATCGGCGAGCTTGCGCGCATCGACGCCACACTGGTGATGTTTGAAAGCGGCGCGCGGGTGCAGGACTGCCTGCAAGATCTCGCAGACGTCATGAGCACACGCGACGCCGCGATCTGCCGCGAAATGACCAAACTGCATGAAGAGGTCCGCCGCGCGACGGTCGCGGGGCTCGCGGCGATCGCGGACACGCTGGAGACGCGCGGCGAATTCGTGCTGGTGATCGGACCGCCCGCCGCCGACGCGGGACTGATGACCGACGGCGCGCTTGACGAGTTGTTGCGCACGTCGCTGGCGCGCGGGAGCGTCAAGGACGCCGTGGCCCACGCCGTCGAAATATCCGGACGGCCGCGCCGCGAAATCTATGCCCGCGCACTTGAATTGTCGAAGGACAGCGATGACGGATAGCAATCCGCCGCCAAAATTGCCGAAGGCCGGCGCGAAAATTCCCTCGCCTGCGCGCGTCGCCGCGTTCCAGACCGGCCTGTCCGCCGAGAGCCGCGCCTGCGTTTACCTGATCGCCAAGGGTTATCGCATTCTGGCGAGGCGTTTTCGCACGCCCTACGGCGAAATCGATATTGTCGCCCGGCGGCGAGGCCTGCTGGCTTTCATCGAGGTCAAGGCCCGCGCAACGCTGGACGACGCGGCCTATTCGGTGACCCCGCAGCAGCAGCAGCGCATCGTCGCCGCCGCGCAAGCCTGGCTGATGGCGCATCCCGACCACGCCGATTTCGAAATGCGGTTCGATGTGGTCCTGATCGCGCCGAAACACCTTCCAAAGCACCTGATGGCGGCGTTCGATGCCAGCGGGTGAGGGTTGCGCCGAATTGCTCTGGAAAGATCGCGTCAAATCGACCAGATTGCCGCCGCAACAGATCAACAGCCGGATTTAAAGTATGAAGCTGAAAGTCGCTGTCCAGATGGACCCCATCGCGCGGATCAATATTCGCGGTGACTCGACGTTCGCGTTGCTGCTCGAAGCGCAAAAACGCGGCCATGCGATTTCCTATTACACACCGGAGAAACTGTCACAGCGCGGCAACAACCTGATCGCCACCGTGCAACCGCTGACGGTGCGCGATCAGGACGGCGATCACTTCACGCTGGGCGAGCCCACGCGGACCAACCTCGAAACCTTCGATGTGATTCTGCTCCGGCAGGATCCGCCGTTCGACCTCGCCTACATCACGACGACCCATTTCCTCGAACGCATTCATCCGAGAACGCTGGTCGTCAACAACCCGGCCAGCGTGCGCAACGCGCCGGAAAAGATTTTCGTGATGGAGTTCGCGGACCTGATGCCGCCGACGCTGATCTCGCGCGACAAGGACGAGATCAACGCCTTCCGCGCCGAGCACGGTGATGTGGTGATGAAGCCGCTGTACGGACACGGCGGCGCCGCGGTGTTCCGCATCACCCCGAACGACATGAATTTCGGTTCGCTGCACGACATGTTCTCGGTGACGTTCCGCGAGCCGTGGGTAATCCAGCGCTTCCTTCCCGAGGTCAAACACGGCGACAAGCGCATCATCCTTGTGGACGGCGAATTTGCCGGCGCCGTGAACCGCGTTCCGGCGGCGGACGATCTGCGCTCCAACATGGTGCGCGGCGGGGCGGCGCAATCCACCGACCTGTCGCCGCGCGAGCGCGAGATTTGCGAGCGCCTGAAACCTGCGCTGCGCGAACGCGGGCTGCTGTTCGTGGGCATAGATGTGATCGACGGTCACCTGACGGAAATCAATGTCACCTCGCCGACCGGCATCCGGGCCATCGCCCGGCTCGGCGGCCCCGACGTGGCGGCCATGATCTGGGACGCGATTTCAGCCAAACGCGCGTAGCCGCCTGACTGCAGTTTAATCAATTGCTGACCACCTTCTGCCAATCTTGCGCCGGAGGCGTGCGCTGCGGCCGGATACGCGGTATGCGTGCACCGAACGGGCTGATTCATGGCAATTGAAGTTTTCAACGGCACCTCGATCCCGCGTGAGCTAACCACAGCCGCGCTCGAATTCCTGTGGGTAAAATGGAAAACTCTCAACGACACCAATGATTTGACGCTTCAGCGGCTGACCGAGGAATGCAGCTACGAACTGCGCGCCAATTCCATTCACATGATCAGCGTGGGCGATGACTTCGCCTACGTTTATGTCGGCGAGGCGATCCAGGCCGCGGCACGCGAAAAACTTGCGGGCTCCCTGCTCTCCCGGCTGACCAACCCGCTCAGAGACGAATTCAGGGATGTGTACCGGCAGGTCGCCAGGCGCATGACCCCCGCCTTCATCCGCTATACCGGAGGCCGCTCGCAAAGCGGCCAGCTCTGGCAGCGGCTGGTGCTGCCGATCAAGGTCACCGACAACGTCGTCATGCTGGTGATCTATTCGGAACTGATCAGCTATCAGCTCGAGGTCTACGACCATCTGTTCCGCACCGCGCCGGACGCCATGGTCATAGCGTCGCCGATCACCAACGACGCCGGGCACACGGTCGATGGCTGGGTCGTCATGATGAACGATCGCGCACGCCAGCTGCTGAATTTTGACGGCAACATCGGCAACATACGCCTGACCCAGCTTCCGCAATTCGCGGGCGTCGATATTTGGGGCCGGCTCTACGCGCCGAAATCCGCCGCAGCGGCAACGCCCGTGACCGTGGCGGACTTCGATGTCGAGATCATGCGTTTTCCGCATGTGTTCGGGCTTCGCATTTCGCCCAAGCACGCCCGGCTCGACGCCGATGCCGCAACCCTCGTTCCGGGCATCGGCACCCAGACGGCCGGCCAGCCCACCTGACCTTTCAAGACATCTCAATTCAAAACACCGCCAACCGCGCCGAATACCCGCGCATTGCTGCGCCGTGTCGAGCGCCCCTGCTTGCCAGTTCGCGAGAACGAGCCGCATAATCGCTGTTGCGACGACAAGCGACCAACAACAAAATTCAACGGAGGAACGCATGACACTCGATGTTTCGCGACGATCTCTCCTTGCTCTCGGTGCCGGACTTGGCGCCGGGCTTGCCGCAACAACAATGAGCTTCGGCGCACTGGCGCGCGCGCCGAAGCTCGGCACGCAGGCTCCCTATTTTCATCGCTTCATGCTCGGCAATGCGGAAGTCACCGTGGTCTCCGATGGTCCCCTGCCGCTGGGCGATCCCTCGGGCACCTTCCTCGGTGTACCGAAAGAAGACGTTCGCAAGATGCTGACCGATAACTTCCTCAACCCCAGCAACGTCGTTCTCGAACAGAACGTGCCGATCGTGAATTTCGGCGACAGGCTGGTTCTGTTCGACACCGGCATGGGCACCTCGAAACTGTTCGGGCCGACCACCGGGCGCCTGCAGAAGAGCATCAACGAAGCCGGACTGAAGCGCGAAGATGTCGACGCCATCGTCTGCTCGCACGCGCACATCGACCACATCGGCGGCATCGTCGATGAGGGCGGCAAGCCGCTGTTCCCGAACGCGCAGGTCTATATCAGCCAGGCCGATCTGGAATTCTGGACCGACGAAAAGAAACTGGATGGACCGCTCAAGGATTTCATCATCCACGCCCGCAAGAATCTGATGCCGGTGCGCGACCGCATCGTGTTCTTCAAGGACGGTGAGCAATTCCTGCCCGGCATCACCGCGATCGCGGCACCGGGACATACCTTCGGCCACCACATGTTCATGATCGAGTCAGACGGAAAGTCGTTCGCCTTCCTCGGTGACCTGACCCACCATCAGGTGCTGCTGCTGGAGCGGCCGCGGATGGAGTTCGCCTACGACTCCGATCCGAAAATGTCGGCCGAAACCCGCGTGAAAATGCTCGACATGCTCGCAGCCAACAAGACCGCCGTGATGTCCTACCACTTCCCGTGGCCGGGCTATGGCCATGTGGTGAAGGCCGGCGACGGCTTCCGCTACATCGCCGAGCCGATGATCATGAATCTCTAGCGAACAGCGGCAGCGGACGACACGTTCGCTGCCGCTATCCTGCCGATTTTACGATAGGGCCGCATCCGGCCCTCACCGCGACAACACGCGTGCGCCGACCGGCCACATGCGTTCGCCGTCGGCCGCACTTGCGCCAATCTCCCACCCGGCTCCTCCCCAGACAGCATCGACGGCACCGAGCACTCCGGAACTGTCGCGCACATAAAAGACATTCGGGACACCATCGTTCATGAGTGTTCCGGATTCACCGTGAGCCTGCATTTTCAACAGGCACCACAGGTCGACAAGACGGGTCTCGTGCCGATCTTCAAGATCATCGATGATATGTCGATCGCGAGACAACTTGAGCAGCGTGTAAGCCTGAATCGTTGTCTCGCCGCTCGCATCTTCGGTCTTGGACGCAAAGCGGCGCATGAACGTTGCGCCAAGCCATGCGATCCTGACGTCGGCGAACGGCGCGATATTCTCCTTGAAGTGCTCGCGGGCCATAAACTTCGTCGCGAAGCCAACCGCGGATGTCGTCGGAGGATCGAGCGGCTCCGCCACCGGCACTGGACGCGGACAATTCATTCTCTTCCCGCGAATCAACCTGTGGTCTTCCTTGTCCGCCTTGGCAATCTGCGGAATCGCCAACAAGAGCATCACGGCCAGACAAGGAAACGGACGACACAGACGCGGCATTTTTTATTCCTTGATTCCCGGCGACAGGAACAAGGTAAATGGAACTACAAGTAAGTAAATTAATGCATTAATACTTGGTTAAGGATAGAGTCTTAAGTAAAATCAAGGTAATTTAGAATAGTAATTACTATAAATACTTAAATAAATTTGATTATTACCTAGATACCGTGAATTCCTGCGTCGAGCTGATCACCACCGATGTTCTCCAAATGTTCTTGCGCATGGGCCCGTTCCTGTTAGGGTTGCAGCCGGGGCGAGGGGGCCATGGTTCAGCGCGTTTCCACGGTGGCGTTTGAAGGCATCGAAGCCCGCGCGGTGGACGTGCAGGTTCAGGTTGCGCCCGGGTTGCCCGCTTTCACTATCGTCGGTCTTCCTGACAAGGCCGTTTCCGAAGCACGGGAACGGGTGCGCTCAGCCCTGATTGCGTCGGGACTGGCGCTTCCCGCCCGGCGAATCACCGTCAATCTCGCGCCCGCCGATCTGCCCAAGGAAGGCAGCCACTACGACCTTCCCATTGCGCTCGGACTGATGGCCGCCATCGGCGCGATCCCGCCCGATGCGCTGGTCGGCTTCACGGTGCTTGGCGAACTCGGCCTCGACGGCTCGATCGCGCCGGTCGCCGGTGTCCTTCCCGCCGCCATCGGCGCCAATGCGCGCGACGAAGGGCTAATCTGTCCGGCTGCCTGCGGTGCGGAAGCCGCATGGGCCAGTCCCGAGATCCAGATTGTCGCGGCGGCGTCGCTGATTCAGATCGCCAATCACTTCAAGGGCACGCAGGTCCTGTCCCGGCCCGAACCGAAGATCACCGAACGCCAGATTGCACCGCTTGATCTGCGCGATATCAAGGGCCAGGAAAGCGCCAAGCGCGCGCTCGAGATCGCCGCAGCCGGTGGACATCATCTGCTGATGATCGGCTCGCCCGGCTCCGGCAAGTCGATGCTCGCCGCGCGGCTGCCCTCGATCCTGCCGCCGCTGTCGCCATCCGAACTGCTCGAGATTTCGATGATCGCGTCCGTTGCGGGCGAGATCGAAGGCGGCGCACTGACTGCGCGCCGCCCGTTCCGCGCACCGCATCATTCCGCCAGCATGGCCGCGCTGACCGGCGGCGGCATGCGCGCGAAGCCCGGCGAGATTTCGCTGGCGCATCACGGCGTGCTGTTTCTCGATGAGTTACCGGAGTTTGATGCGCGCGTGCTGGATTCGCTGCGCCAGCCGCTGGAGAACGGTGAAGTCGCGGTCTCGCGCGCCAATCATCGTGTGACTTATCCGGCGCGGTTCATGCTGGTGGCGGCGATGAATCCGTGCCGCTGCGGACACGCCTACGAGCCCGGCTATTCCTGCAAGCGCGGACGGATCGACCGCTGCACTACGGATTATCAAGGACGCATCTCGGGCCCGCTGATGGACCGCATCGATTTGCGGATCGAAGTGCCGGCCGTGACGGCCTCCGACCTGATTCTGCCCGCGGCAGCGGAAGGCTCGGCCGAAGTCGCCGCTCGCGTCGCCTCGGCACGCGCGATTCAGATCGCGCGCTACACGGCATTGGGCCTGCCGCATGTCCGCACCAACGCCGAAGCGCCCGCCGCGGTGCTGGAAGAAATCGCGAAGCCCGACGCACAGGGACAAAAGCTGTTGCGCGACGCAGCCGAAACCATGCGCCTGTCCGCGCGCGGCTATCACCGCGTGCTGCGGGTGGCGCGCACCCTCGCCGATCTCGACGGCGCAGACACCATCGGGCGGCTGCATCTCGCCGAAGCACTGTCCTATCGTGTGTTGGCAGAAGACTTACGCCGCGCAGCGTAACCTCATCGGCGCCGACAACGGTTCCGTAACGATCTCTCTTTACACTTCAAACACCATAAGCCGCCCTGTTGTGGCGGCTTTGGCGCATGATCCGGACCGCCGCTCCGGCCGCCCGCGAGACCATGCCGAGACCTGTTGAGTGAGTGGCGTCCATGTTGCGTGTGAAGATTCTGGCTTCGGCTGTTCCGTTGTTGCTTGCCGGCGTCGTCGCCGGTGGCGAGCTGGTCCCGGGCACAAATCCCTGCATCGCGCTCGGCCGCGCATCGATGCAGATCGCAACCGCGCCGTGGCAGAACCCGCTGCATGTCAGCTTTACTGATGATCCCGAAACCGCGACGGTCCGGGTCCAGATCGTCGATAGCGCCGAGATAGCGGATTTCACCGTGATCGACGGCGCGCAGAATGCCGAAACCGACAGCTGCACGGTTACCGCCGACACATCGTTCGTCAGTATCGCAGCCCGTGCCGCCGCCTCGGAGCCGGTGATCTACCTGTCGCACAATCCGGGCGCTGATTATCGCATCTTTGTGCAGTCCCGCACATTCAGCACGCGCGACGCCGCGGCGCTCGTGGTCGGCGCCGGGCACCGCGTCCGCATCGCCGAGCGATCGATGTGAGTTTGACGTACGTTAACCTCTCGTTAACCACGTTTTGATCGCCGCCGAGCATCCGCAGGCGCCTCAAACACTTCGAAACATCCCCAACACATTCTCGCGCAGACCTTCCCGACGCATCACCCAACCGCGGAGCGGCCCATAATGTTGCGAGCCTTGCGCATCAAATCGCGCCTCCGCCGTTTTGGACGCCGCCATCCCTGGGTGGGCATCACGATCCGCTCGGTGACGATTTTCTCCGCGACTTTTGGCGGCGCTTACGGGTTCATCAAGGGAAGCCGGACGGAAGCCTACGATCCACATGCCTTTGCGCTGGGCGCGAGCTTCCTGTTCGCGCTGGCCTGTCTGGCGCTGGCGACGCTCAGCATGCGGATGCGCTGGCTGCGCAAGAAGATGCGCAAGATCGAACTGCACAACGAATCGCTGGTCGATCGCAACTGGGAGCTGAAGGGTGCCGAGGAGCATGCCCGCAGCCTGTTCGAATCGCAGAGCGATCTGATTGTGCTGCGTGACAGCGATGGCATCATCACCTCGCTCAACGACGCCTACTGCGCGCTCGCCCGCAAGCCGCGCGAAGCCTTGATCGGCACGCGATTCACGCTGCCCGTGCTGGTGCAGGGCGCGGTCGCGATCGAGCCGAACGGTACCCGCGTCCATGACCAGAAGATCGACAGTGCGCTGGGTCCGCGCTGGGTCGCCTGGCGCGAAGGCCTGATCCGCAGCGACGCTCATCAGCCCGCCGACCTGCAATGCGTCGGCCGCGACGTGACGGACCGCGCCGAGACCGAGCGCGCGCTGGCCGAAGCGCGCGATCTCGCCAACTCCGCCAACCGCGCGAAGTCGAAATTCCTAGCCATGGCATCGCATGAAATCCGCACGCCGTTGAACGGCATCATCGGCATGAGCAACCTCTTGCTCGACACCACGCTCACCGCGGAACAGGCCACCTATGCCAAGGCCGTGAAAACATCCGGCGATGCCCTGATGGCGCTGATCGACGAATTGCTCGATTTCTCCAAGATCGAAGCCGGCAAGATCGACCTCGAACAGCGCCCCTTCACGCTGGCCTCCATGGTCGAGGACATCACCGAACTGCTCGCGCCCCGCGCGCAGTCCCGCAAGCTCGAGATCGCGTCCTATGTCGATGAGCGCCTGCCGCAGAGCGTGATCGGCGATGCCGCGCGGCTTCGTCAGGTGCTGCTTAATCTCGCCGGCAACGCCATCAAGTTCACGCCGTCCGGCGGCGTCGCGCTGATCGTCGAGCCGGGCATATGGCCGGGTGAGGTGTCCTTCATCGTGCGCGACACCGGCATCGGTATCGCGCCTGAGGCGCAGCAGCGAATCTTCCGCGAGTTCGAGCAGGCCTCCGAAGGCACCGCCCGCAACTACGGCGGCACCGGTCTCGGACTCAGCATCAGCGAGCGCATCGTCCGTCGCATGGGCGGACGGATCACGCTGGAGAGCGCCGAGGACGAAGGCGCGACATTCGCGTTTTCGATACCGCTTGCCACTGCGGATCAGAGCGAAGGCACGACTTCAGTTTTCATTGCACCGGATCTGACCGACAAGTCGGTCATGCTGGTGGCGCCGCAGAGCATCGAAGCCTCGCTGATCGCGCGGCGTCTGGAGCGCTGGGGCGCACAGACCTGCACCGTGGCCGATGCATCCATCGCGCGTGCACTGCTGCCGGAACGATCATGGTACGCCGTGCTGGTCGATTACAGCGGCGGCGACACGCAGTTGCGCGATCTCGGCGAGGCGGCGCTGCGTCACGCCACCCACCGGATAGCGCTGTTCACGCCAGCGGAACGCCGCGACATGACGCCTGCGATCACCGCCTCATATACCGCGTATCTGGTGAAGCCGCTGCGCGCCGCGTCGCTGGCCGCGCGCCTGACCACTTCCGGCGCCGCACTGGTGCCCGACCTGCCCGACGACGATGCCGTCGCGGGTGAAGTGCCAGAAGTTGCGGCGACTGGAAATGTTCCGTCACGCGCACTTTCGATTCTGGTCGCGGAGGACAACGAGATCAACGCGCTGCTGATCCGCTCGCTACTGACGCGGCTCGGTCACCGGCCGGTCATCACCACCGACGGCGAGCAGGCTCTTGAATCATGGCTCGCGGCTGACAGCGCCGGCGCGCCCTACGACGTGGTGCTGATGGACATCCAGATGCCGAAGCTCGACGGCATCACGGCGACAAAGCGCATCCGCGCTCATGAGGCGGGACGCAGTCCGCGTCGAACGGCAATTCTCGCGTTGACCGCAAACACGCTGGTGGACGATCGTTACGCCTGTTTCGAGGCAGGAATGGATGGCTTCCTGATCAAGCCGCTTGATCGTGACAAGCTGGCCGATGCGCTCGCTGCGATTCCGGCATCGAAGGCAGCCGTCGCCTAGATCAGGGCGCGCCGCGCAGTGTCATAAATCCGTATCAGGATCATGATTATTGAAGCCTCAGGGCTGCGCTTGGCGAATCAATGCGCGCAGCCGCGAGGAAGCCATGAGCGGCAACAAACCGGCGAATGTGAAGCCGGATGCAATTTCCAGTTCGCTTGAACCTCAGGCCGTTCGAAGCCCGCTTGAAGCGTTTCGCGAAAACCCGCTGGTCCAGATGCTCCGGCCCGCTCATGCGAAGTCGGCGGCGACGGCGGCCGCAACATGGCTGATGCCAAACCTTCTGCATTCAGGTCTGCGCGGCGAGGCCGTTCCAAACATACTGCAGCCGCATCCGGCGCAACTCGGAAAGATCGGCGCGCTTGAAGTTCGACTCGCCCAGACCAAGAGCGATGTGAAGCGCGCGCAGAAGCTGCGCTACAAAGTGTTCTACAAAAACGGTTCCGCCATCGCCGATGCTGCGACCATGCTCGCGCAGCGCGACAAGGATTCGTTCGACAAGATCTGCGACCATCTGATGGTGATCGATCACGCCGCCAGGCCGACGATGAGCGGCAAGCAGCCCGTGGTCGGCACCTATCGCCTGCTGCGTCAGGACGTCGCCGAAAAGCATGGCGGTTTCTACACCGGCGACGAGTTCGACATTTCAGGATTGATGCAACGCCAGTCCGGTCTGAAGTTTCTCGAACTCGGCCGGTCCTGCGTTCTGCCGCCTTATCGCACCAAGCGAACCGTCGAACTCCTGTGGCACGGCGTCTGGAGCTACGTGCGCCGACATGATCTCGATGTGATGATCGGCTGCGCGAGCTTCGAAGGCACCAATCCCGATCGTCTGGCCCTGCCGCTGTCGTTTCTGCATCACTTCGCCGCCGCCCCCGAAGGCTGGCGCGCCAGCGCGCATCCGTCGCGCCGGGTCGAGATGGACCGGATTGTGAAAGAGAGCATCGACACCAAGGCGGCGCTGCGCATGCTGCCGCCGCTGATCAAGGGCTATCTGCGGGTCGGCGCCTTCGTCGGCGACGGCGCGGTGGTCGATCATCAGTTCGGCACCACCGACGTTCTGATCGTGATGCCGGTGTCGGCCATTTCAGGTCGCTATCTCGACCACTTCGGCGCCGACGCGACACGTCACGCGGCGTAGTTTGACCTAACCGTCATTGCGAGCGAAGCGAAGCAATCCACTCTTTGGAAGAAGCCATGGACTGCTTCGTCGCTGCGCTCCTCGCAATGACCAGGAACCTCTACCTACAGCCGCCGCAACTGAACCGTCTCGATGATGTGATCGCCGCCCTTCTTCAGGATCAGCGTCGCGCGCGGCCTCGTCGGCAGGATGTTCTCTTCCAGATTGACAAGGTTGATGCCGGTCCAGAGTGAAAGCGCCTGTTCGGTCGCCTCCTTGTCGGACAGCTTCGCATAGCGGTTGAAATAAGACCGCGGATCGCGGAACGCCGTGCCGCGCAGCGTGAGAAAGCGCTCGACATACCATTCGCGCAGGACCGGTTCTTCCGCGTCGATGTAGACCGAGAAATCGAAGAAATCCGACACATAGGGAACGGCTTTGCCGTCGCGCGGCAGACGCCCGGTCTGCAGCACATTGACGCCTTCGACAATCAGAATGTCGGGGCGGTCGACCTCGACCCCTTCGTTCGGGATCACGTCGTAGGTCAGATGCGAGTAAACCGGCGCACGCACCGGCCGCCGTCCGGCCTTGATGTCGGACAGGAAGCTGAGCAGCGCGGGAAGATCGTAGCTCTCAGGAAAGCCCTTCTTCTGCATCAGGCCTTCGCGCTCCAGAACCTTGTTCGGAAGCAGGAAGCCGTCGGTGGTGACGAGATCGACCTTGGGCCTTGGCGACCAGCGGGCCAGCAACGCCTGCAGCACGCGCGCCGTGGTGGACTTGCCCACCGCCACCGAACCGGCGACGCCGATGATGTAGGGCATCTTGCGGTCCTCGATGCCGAGAAAGTGCCGCTGCGCCACGAATAGCCGCTGGGCCGCCGCGACATAGAACGACAGCAGGCGCGACAACGGCAGGTAGATTTCCTCGACCTCCTTCATGTCGAGGCGGTCGTGCATCGAATGCATTCGCGCGATTTCATCGGCGGTCAGGGTCATCGGCATGTCGTCGCGCAACGCGGCCCACTGCGCGCGCGAGAAAACGCGGTAGGGATTGTACTGAACCTGGTCGGCTCTCACATCCATGAGCCATTTCCTCCTGTCCGGCCGGTGCGTGTCCCCGCCCCTGCCGGAGTTTGCATTAATCGCGCTTGCGCGCGGCTTTCTCTTCAAGCCCGGACATTTGCGTCCGCTGCGCCAACATGTCCTCGACCTCCGCCAAGCTGATGCCGCGCGACTTCAGCAGCACCAGAAAGTGGAAGAGCAGATCGGCGCTCTCCGCGATCAAATGCTCGCGGTTGTTCTCAACAGCGGCGATGACGGTTTCCACCGCCTCCTCGCCCAGCTTCTTGGCGCAATGGTCAGCGCCCTTGTCCAGCAGCTTGCGGGTATAGGACGCCTCGCCGCCCGACGCCGCGCGGGCGTCGATGGTGGCTGCCAGATCGTGGATCGTAAAACGGCTCATAAAGTGCCTTCTATCACTTCCCTACCCCGGTAGGGAGCGCAAAGAATTGATCTGATTCAGGTATTTGGCATTACGGTCGAGGTCATGGATCGAGCCGCATCGGCAGTCCGGCCCGAACCATATGATCCTTCGCCTGACGGATGGTGAATTCTCCGAAGTGGAAAATCGAAGCGGCCAACACCGCGGTCGCGCGGCCCTCGCGGATGCCCGCCACCAGATGATCGAGATTGCCGACGCCGCCCGAGGCGATCACAGGCACCTTGACGCTGTCGGCAATGATGCGGGTCAGCGGAATATCGAAACCCTGCCGGGTGCCGTCGCGGTCCATCGAGGTCAGCAGGATTTCTCCCGCACCCAGCGAGACCACTTCCTGCGCGAACTCAACGGCGTCGATACCGGTGGACTTGCGCCCGCCATGGGTGAAGATTTCCCAACGATCCGAATTGCCCGCACGCGGTACACGCTTGGCGTCGATTGCAACAACGATGCACTGGTCGCCGAATTTTTCCGCGGCTTCCTTGACGAACTCGCGCCGGGCCACCGCCGCCGAATTGATCGATACCTTGTCGGCGCCATAGGTCAGAAGCGTGCGGATGTCGTCCACCGTGCGAACGCCGCCGCCGACGGTCAGCGGCATGAAGCAGGCTTCCGCCGTCCGCCGCACCACGTCGAGGATGGTGCCGCGGTTCTCATGCGTTGCAGTGATATCGAGAAAGCAAAGCTCGTCCGCGCCGGCAGCATCGTAGGCAATCGCAGCCTCGACCGGGTCGCCGGCATCGCGCAGGTCGACAAAGTTGACGCCCTTGACGACACGGCCGTCCTTGACGTCGAGACAGGGAATGACACGGACCTTGAACATTATGCCGCCGCCCGTGAATTGCGAATAAGTTCGAGCGCTTCCGTCGGATCGATGCGGCCGTCGTAGAGCGCTCGACCCGAGATCGCGCCTTCGAGTTTTTTGGCGCGTGGCTCCAGCATCGCCTTCACGTCCGCAATGGAAGCAAAGCCGCCGGACGCAATCACCGGAATTGAAATCGCGTCCGCAAGCGCGATGGTCGCATCCAGGTTGAGGCCTTTCAGCAACCCGTCGCGCGCGATGTCGGTGAAGATGATCGCGGCCACGCCGGCGTCCTCGAACCGCTGCGCGATGTCGAGCGCGGTGACGGTAGAAGTCTCCGCCCAGCCCTCGACCGCGACCTTGCCGTCGCGCGCATCGAGACCGACCGCAACACGGCCCGGATATTTCTTCGCGGCCTCCGTCACCAACGCCGGATCGCGCACCGCTGCGGTACCGATAATCACGCGCCGGATACCCTTGGACAGCCACGCCTCGATGGTGGCGAGATCGCGGATGCCGCCGCCGAGCTGCACCGGAAATTTTACGACCTTGAGCATGGCCTCCACGGCCTGCGCATTGACCGGCTTGCCGGCGAATGCACCATCGAGGTCGACGACGTGAAGATATTCGAAGCCCTGCGTCTCGAAGGTCTTCGCCTGCGCGGCGGGATCGAGATTGAACACGGTTGCGCGCGACATGTCGCCCTGTTCCAGGCGCACGCACTGACCGTTCTTGAGATCGATAGCGGGAAAGAGAATCACGGCTTCCACTTCAGAAAATTCGAGATCAGGGCGAGACCGAAACGCTGGCTTTTTTCGGGGTGAAACTGCGTGCCGATCGCGGTGTCCCTGGCCACGATCGCGGTCACCGGCCCGCCGTAGTCGGCGCGCGCGACGATGTCGGCCTCATTGGCCGCGTTCAGGTGATAGGAGTGCACAAAATAGGCATGGCGCCCTTTGTCGCCGAGCGGCAACCGCTCCAGCACCGGATGCTCGCGCACCAGATCGAGCGTGTTCCAGCCCATGTGCGGGATTTTCAGATTCTCTTCGTTGGGCGAAATCTTCACGACATCGCCGGCGATCCAGTCGAGACCCGGCGTGGTGACGTATTCCTTGCCCTGCGTGGCCATCAGTTGCATGCCGACGCAGATGCCAAAAAAAGGTCTGGCCTTGTCGCGCACCGCTTCCGTCATGGCGTCCACCATGCCGTTCAAGCCATCGAGGCCCTTGCGGCAATCAGCAAACGCGCCCACGCCGGGCAGCACAATCCGATCCGCCCGAAACACCGTCTCGGGGTCGCGCGTCACGACGATCTTCTGCGGCTGCTCCATGCTGCGCGCCGCGCGCTCGAACGCCTTCGCTGCCGAGTGCAGATTGCCGGAGCCGTAATCGATAATCGCAACACTCAACGCGACGCTCCAGGTTCGGGAAACAGGCCGATCACACTCTCCGACGGCGTCAGCGACGCACGCGGCAACGGCGGCGGCGCATTCGCGTTGCCGCGATTACCGTCGCGCGCCGTCGTGGCATTCCAGCGCTCGAAGAAACGGCGCTCGGCGGCTTCTTCCGAATCCGCCACGACGATATCGAGCTGACGCCATTTGCGGCGCGACAGCTTCCAGCGCCGCAACGAACCGGCCTCGAGCCCGACCAGCAACGCGATTACCGCCATCACCAGAAAGCGCGCGCCAGATCCCACGCCGAACGACCACATCGCGATTTCAGCCGTGATCGTGATGACGAGATAGCCGAACGTCGCCAGCCACAGCCGATGCCACAGCAACCAAAGGATGGAAGCGACGAAGGCCCAAAAATAGAATCCGTCCCGCACGAACACGAGCTGCTCCGGCGACGTGCGCACATCGGTGCCGTAATAGCTCGCCGGGCCGTGAACCGTGTAAACCGCCATGATCGCTCTCCGGAACCCTGTTGCTCACGATCCACGAAAGATCGTGCGCCGCGCGATGGTCCAAAAGTGAATTCCAGCGCATGACGGGCATGCGCTTCACGTCAGATCAGCCGCCGAGCGTACCCTTGGTCGAGGGAATTTCGCCCGCCGCGCGCGGATCGATCGCGACCGCGGCACGCAACGCGCGCGCCAGTCCCTTGAAGCACGACTCGGCGATATGATGGTTGTTCTCGCCGTACAGCGTTTCGACATGCAGCGTCACGCCGGCATTGATCGCGAAGGCGTTGAACCACTCGCGCACCAGCTCGGTGTCGAACTCGCCGATCTTGTCGCGCGGGAATTCGGCCTTGAACACCAGCACCGGCCGTCCGGAAATATCGATGACGACCCGCGACAGCGTCTCGTCCATCGGCATGTGGATACTGGCATAGCGGGTGATGCCCTTCATGTCGCCGAGCGCCTGCTTCACAGCCTGCCCGAGCGCGATGCCGACATCTTCCGTGGTGTGGTGGTAATCGATATGGAGATCGCCGTCGGCCTGCACGGTGATGTCGATGCGCGAGTGCCGCGCCAGAAGATCCAGCATATGATCGAAGAATCCGATGCCGGTCGCGACATTGGATATGCCGGTGCCGTCCAGATTGACCGACACCATGATGTCGGTTTCCTTGGTCTTGCGCTTGATCGTGGCCGTGCGCATGAAAAGTGCTCTCCGAACGCCTCAACTTCAGGAAAAGAGCGTCCTTTTAACAGGCACATGACGCCTTCGCTACTGCGGGATGACGCGTTTTTTGCCTGAGTTTTCCGATATGGTGACCGGAATTCGCTCCGCCGGCGGCCTGATTGCAACCGGCGGCGCCAGTGCCTAAATCAGGCCTCTCAACGAGGTATTCATGCAAGCATCACAGCCTGAGATCTGGCACGGGACCACCATTCTCACGGTCCGCAAGGGCGGCAAGGTGGTCATCGGCGGCGATGGGCAGGTCTCCATTGGCCAGACCGTCATCAAATCCAACGCCAAAAAGGTCCGCAAGCTCGGCAAGGGTGACGTCATCGGCGGCTTCGCCGGGGCCACCGCCGACGCCTTCACCCTGTTCGAACGGCTGGAGGCCAAGCTGGAGCAGTATCCGGGCCAACTGACCCGGGCCGCCGTTGAACTGGCCAAGGACTGGCGCACCGACCGTTACCTGCGCCGTCTGGAAGCCATGATGATCGTGGCCGACAAGGACGTGTCGCTGGTGCTGACCGGAACGGGCGACGTGCTGGAGCCCGAGCATGGCGTGATGGCGATCGGCTCCGGCGGGAACTACGCGCTGGCCGCCGCGCGCGCGCTGGCGGATTCGGACAAGGATGCCGAGGCGATCGTGCGCCGCTCGCTCGATATCGCCGCCGACATCTGCGTCTACACCAACCGCAACGTCACCATCGAAGCGCTGACAAGCACTTGATCTCACGTGCGTCATCATCCTTCTCGGACTCGCAAGAATGCGCACCTCCGGATGACGACGCAATTGGAAGCCGTTACCCTGGGTTGCGAGGGCATGGCCCGAGCCTCGAAGGACGACGGCGCTAACTCAGAGACACCCAGAATCATATGACAGACTTTTCTCCCCGCGAAATCGTTTCGGAACTCGACCGCTTCATCGTCGGACAAGGCGATGCCAAGCGCGCGGTCTCCATCGCGCTGCGTAACCGCTGGCGACGGCAGCAGTTGACCGGTTCGCTGCGCGAGGAGGTGCTGCCGAAGAACATCCTGATGATCGGGCCGACCGGCGTCGGCAAGACCGAAATCGCGCGACGGCTCGCGCGTCTCGCCGGGGCGCCGTTCATCAAGGTCGAAGCCACCAAGTTCACGGAAGTGGGCTATGTCGGCCGCGACGTGGAACAGATCGTGCGCGATCTCGTCGAGGTTGCGATCATGCAGACCCGCGAGCGCAAGCGGAAGGATGTGCAGACGCGCGCGCAGCAGGCAGCCGAAGACCGTGTGCTGGATGCGCTGGTCGGCGCCAATGCCGGCGCCGCGACGCGCGACTCATTCCGCAAGAAACTGCGGGCGGGCGAGCTGAACGACAAGGAGATCGAGATCGAAACCCAGTCATCCGGCGGCGCGCCGATGTTCGAAATTCCAGGTATGCCCGGCGCGCAGGTCGGCACCATCTCGATCGGCGACATTTTCGGCAAGATGGGTGGCCGCACCAAGACCCGCCGCCTGACGGTAGCCGACTCGCACGAAATCCTGGTCAACGAGGAAAGCGACAAGCTGCTCGACAACGATCAGGTCACACAGGAAGCCGTGCAGGCGGTAGAAAATAACGGCATCGTGTTCCTCGACGAAATAGACAAGATTTGCGTGCGCGACGGCGCGCGGGCGGGCGACGTGTCACGCGAGGGTGTGCAGCGCGACCTGCTGCCGCTGATCGAGGGCACCACGGTGTCCACCAAGCACGGCGCGGTGAAAACCGACCACATTCTCTTCATTGCGTCGGGCGCATTTCATATCGCCAAGCCTTCCGACCTGCTGCCCGAACTACAGGGCCGCCTGCCGATCCGCGTCGAGTTGCAGGCGCTGACCCGCGACGACATGCGCCGCATCCTCACCGAGCCCGAAGCCTCGCTGCTCAAACAGTATGTCGCGTTGATGCAGACAGAAGGCGTGACGCTCGACATCACCGACGATGCCATCGACGCGCTGGCCGACGTCGCCGTGGCGGTGAATTCCACCATCGAGAATATCGGCGCGCGTCGCCTGCAGACGGTGATGGAGCGAGTGCTGGACGAAACGTCTTTCCATGCGCCCGACATGGGCGGCCAGACCATCACGATCGACGCCGAGTATGTGCAGAAGCATATCGGCGATCTGGCGAAGAACACCGATTTGAGCCGGTTTATCCTGTAGGCAATCGGCGTAAGCGTTATCTTGCTCGTCGGACACGCACATACAGCGCGCCCTCGCCGCCGTGGCCGATGTGAGCTTCCTCGAAACCGACGACAAGGGTGCGGAATTCCGGCAGACCGAGCCACTGCGGCACCTGGCGGCGCAGCACGCCGCGTTCGGATTCCGCGCCCACCGTACGGCCCTTGCCGGTGATGACAAGAACGAAGCCCATGCCATCGGCCTGCGCGTGATGCAGGAAATTCAGCAGCACGCGATGCGCCTTGATCTGTGTCATGCCGTGCAGATCGAGCCGCGCGTCGATCTCTTTCCTGCCGCGCGACAGCTTTGAGCGTTCACGCCGCCCGAGCGGCGCAAGTGGCGGCGGCGCGGGAGGCAGACTCGGAATTTTCCGGGGCGCGGCTGGAGGCTTTGGCGACGGCACGGGATTCGAACTCGCCGGAATTTCTTCGGCAACGTCTTGCAAGTTTTTCGCCGGACGCGATCTCCTGCGCAGCGGCTTTGCCTGCTTTGCCACGCTGTCCCACAGCTCGGCTTCTTCGCGGCTCAGCGCGCGCTTTCGCCGTGGCGACGGAGGCGGATCGAGATTGCGCGGGCGCTTCATCGGCGATGGCGGGTGCGCCGGTGATGCCGCTTGCGGCGCGGCGTATCGGGTTTGACGGTTGCGGCCGGTGCAGCATCGGGACGAGCTTCCGGCAACGGCACGGCCTGCGCAACGGGCGCTGTTGCCGCAGCAGCAGCGGCGGCAGGCGCGGTTGGCGCAACGGGAGTTTGAGTTGAAGCCGGTTGATCTTTGGATGACGCGCTCTTGGTCGAATCCTTCGACGCATCCTTCGATGAATCCTTGGCCTGTTCTTTCGGCGCGTCCTTGGAAATTCCCTTCAGGGATTCCTTCGCGGCTTCCTTCGGCGCGTCTTTGACGGGCTCCTGCGAAGGTTCCTTGGGCGGCTCTTTTTGCGGAAACAATTTGGCGATGGTGGCGGACGGCCGGTCTTCCGGCAGCGGCATGGTCTTGCCCCGTGCCACCGGATCGAGGCTGTTCGGCAGCAGCATCACGAACCGCGCCGGATTTTTCAGGCGGCCTGCGACGCGCCCCGCATCGGCCCCCGCGCCGAAATAGATGTCGGCGCGCGCGGGACCGATAATCGCCGAGCCGGTGTCCTGCGCGATCATCAGCTTGCGGAACGGCGTGTTCGAGGTGTCGGATTCAATCGGCAGATTGCCTTCGATGAAAAACGGCGTGCCGTAAACATGCAACGATCTGTCGACGGCGATCGACCGTCCGGCGGTCAACGGCACGCCCTGCGCGCCGACCGCTTCGTCGTCCGCCGCCAGCTTGACCTCGCGAAAGAACACGTAGGAGCGGTTGAACCGGCGCAACTCTTTCGCGGCATCCGGACTCTGCTCCATGTACTCGCGAATTTTCTGCATCGACATCTGGTCTTTAGGGATGATGTTGCGCTCGATCAGCACACGCCCAACCGGCGTATAGGGATAACCGTTATGCGCATCGTAATTGATGCGCACCATCGATCCGTCCTCAAGCTTGATCCGCGCCGATCCCTGAATCTGGATGAACAGCAAATCGGTCTGACTCTTCAGCCAGACCACTTCGAGGCCGCGGCCCGCGATGGCGCCGTCCTCGATTTCTGCGCGATCATAGTAAGGCACCAGCTTGCGCCGTCCGATTTTCCGGAACACTTGTCCCTTGTTCGGCATGCTGGCATTGGCCTGCGAATATCCCCGCACGAACAGATTCGAAGGGCGCCGGTACACCGGCACGGAATAAACATCCGTCTGCACCCGCGATCCATCGACGATGGGTTCGTAGTAGCCGGTCACAAAGCCTGCATCCTCGCCGATCCGCGAAATCTGCAACGGCATGAAATTCTTCTCGAAGAAGTCGCGCGCCTTGGCGCTCTCGGAAATATCCTCGGCGCGGGCGGCAATGCAGGGATCGCGCAGCGATGTGCCGAGCGCCTTGCTGTTCGCGGCTGAAGATTTCTGCGCGGCGATCGGTCTGCAACTGACGCGAAACGTCTTGAAGGCCGGAAGCGGATCGTCGTCGGCCCAGCCCACGACCTCGCTCCACTTCAGCGGCGCATATTGCCCGTCGGGAATCTCCAGCGGCCAGATAACCGGCCCGCGCTTCGGAGCTTCATGATGTTCGTGATGTTCGTGAGAGACGTGACGGCCAGCAGTTCTGGCTTCAACATCTCCCGTTAGAAGGCCGGCTGCAACAAATCCGGTGACTCCGGCGCGCAACCACGCGCCAAAACGCCCGGCTCGCGCGCCGGGCGTGGCAGATTCTTTATTGTCCGCTTTCCGTCCCAACCAGCTTCCAGTTCGGGTCGCGCGAAGCGATGTCACGGGCAAACGTCCAGACATCTGTGACATCGGTGAGCTTTTCCGGGTTGCCATCGACGACGGTGCCAGCCTTGTCGCGCGTCACCGAGATCATCTGGGACACGAACCGCATGGTGATCTGGGCAGAGCGATCGCGCGTTTCGGCGTTGACGATCTCGGCCTTGTCGATCGACGCGAACCGCGTCTCGACTCGTTCGCCGCGCTGTTCGCGTTCCTTGATCGCCGCCTCGAATCCTTCGTAGACCTCGGACGACAACAGATCCTTCAGCGCGCGGCGGTCGCCATTGGCGAAAGCCAGCACGATCATCTCATAGGCGCTCTTCGCGCCACTGACAAAATGCTGCGCGTCGAATGAGGGGTCGGAAACGGCAATCTGATCCAGACCGCGCGCGAGCGCCGATCCGGACTCGGCGATTCCCTTCCAGCGATCGGGCACGACAGCAGGATCCCCGGACGGCGCCAGCGGCGCCTGATCGATGGTCTTGCCCGGCATCGGCACAACGTTGTCCGGTGCTCCGCGCAGAACATCACGGGCCGCGCGATCGAACGGCGGCCGCTCGTCGCCGGTCCTCTGTCCCAGCACATTGCGCAACCGCAAGAAGATGAAGACCGCCAGGGCCAGAAAAATGATGGTGTAAATATCCACGTCGCATTCACTTTCTGATCGGTGCTGCCTGCGATCCCATCGGCTTCTTGTTCAAAACGGGGTCACACAGGCGTTCGTTCCGTCACATGTAGGCACGAAATCCGATCCAGCCAACATCGCTATATGCCGCGCTTTGACGCTCCCAAACGACAATTTAGGGCAATCACAGCGCCGATTTAGCGCAATTCTACCCGATCCAGCGGTTGCGGCCAACCGAAACACAACAGAATGCGCCCCATCGTCCTTGTCGAATGAGGCAAGGCTATGATAGCCACTCGCCCCGACAAGGGCCTGTCCTGTCCAGACGCGGACATTTGCCGCCAACGGATGCCTTTTCGCAGGCAGTTCCCGACCGGGTCGCTCTCTGGGCGATCTCGTTTCCACATTCTCGGAGCGATATGACCATGACCAACGGCAACGGTGCACCTCTCGAGGACGCGGCTCCGCCCCAGTTCAACGTTCTGGCGCAGTACATCAAGGATTTCTCATTCGAGAACCCGAACTCCCCGGCATCGCTGGCGGCGCAGGACAAGCAGCCCACGATCAACATCCAGATCAACGTCACCGCCGCCCCGGTTGCCGAGCATGACTTCGAAGTCTCGCTGTCGATCGAGGGAAAGGCCGAGAACGACAATTTCGTGCTGTTCGCCTTCGAACTGATTTATGCCGGTGTATTCCGCATTCAGAACGTGCCGCAGGACAGCATGCATCCATTCGTCATGATCGAATGTCCGCGGCTGCTGTTCCCGTTTGCCCGCGAAGTCGTGGCATCGTCGGTGCGCGCCGGCGGCTTCCCGCCGCTGATGCTCGATCCGGTGGATTTCGTCGGTCTCTATCGCCAGAACATGGCGCGTCAGGCCGAACAGCAGCAGGGTAAACCGAGCTAAGCGGGAGGCATGATCCCGAAAAGCGGCAACCGGTTTTCGGAAAAGATCATGCCCGGATAAAATAAGTGAAGCGAAATCGCTTCGCTTAAGATTCCTTCGAGAACTCGTTCCAGATCGGCGTGGCGCCGAGCGTCGCGACAAACGCCGCGTGCGCGGCGGCGTCGGCCTCGGTCAAGCGCGGCGCAAGCGGCTCTTCGCGCTGGCGGCGCGGTGTATCTGTTTGCCCGGTGGCGAACGACTGGCGCGCCTCGGACAAGATGAGCTGCGACTGCCGCGCGCCGATCAGATCGATATACACTTCCGCAAGAAGTTCCGCATCGAGCAGCGCGCCGTGCTTGGTGCGGCGGGAATTGTCGATAGCGTAGCGCGAGCACAGATCATCGAGCCGGTTCGACACGCCGGGATGCTTGCGGCGAGCCAGCGTTAGCGTATCGACCAGACGGTCACGCGGAATTACCTCTCGCGAGACCTTGGTCAATTCGGCATTGATGAAGCCGATATCGAACGACGCATTGTGAATGACCAGCGGCGCATCGGCGATGAAGGTCAGGAAATCGCCCGCGACCGCCGCGAACAGCGGCTTGTCGGCGAGGAATTCGCTCGACAGGCCGTGCACGTTGAATGCTTCCTGCGGCATGTCGCGCTCGGGATTGAGATAGACGTGAAACGTCTGCCCGGTCGGCATCCGGTTGACCATCTCGACGCAGCCGATTTCAACCAGCCGATCGCCGCGCAGCGGATCAAGACCTGTGGTTTCGGTATCGAGAACGATTTCGCGCATATGTGTCAGGCCTTGTTCAGTTCTGCGCATATCCTGATCGCAAAACCGGAGTCGCTCTTGCGGGAGACGCGCCGTGCGAATCAGGTTCGCCGCCTCGGCATTTTAACGACTTCGCTGAGGATTTCACCGATCCGCTGCCGCACCGGGTCCAGACCGTGGGAGGTGTCCACCACAAAATCCGCGCGCTTGCGCTTTTCCGAGTCGGGGAGCTGACGCGCCAGAATGGCATCCAGCTTTTCGGGCGTCATGTTGTCCCGCGCCAGAATCCGTTCGCGCTGAACCTCCGGCGCCGTCGTCACCACGACCACCGCATCGACCCGGTTTTCGCCGCCGGTTTCGTACAACAACGGCACATCGAGCACCGCCACCGGCGCGCCGGATGCCTCCGCCTCGCTGAGAAACTTGAGTTGATGGCTGCGCAGCATCGGATGCACGATGGTCTCGAGCCGCTTCATGGCATCGGCATTGTTGACAACCATGGCCGACAGTTTCTGCCGATCCACCTTGCCATTTACGGTGCTGCCGGGAAACGCGGCTTCGACGGCCGGCGCGGCCTCCCCCTCGTAGACCTTATGAACGGTGGCGTCGGCATCGTAGACCGGCACCCCGGCTTCCTGAAACAGCTTCGCGGTGGTCGATTTTCCCATCCCGATCGATCCTGTCAAACCCAGCAGCAACATCGATATTTCTTTCATCAAACGGCCAGCAGATTCCGGCTGCGCAGAAAAGCAAGCAACGGCAACAGCGGCAATCCCAGAATCGTAAAATGATCGCCGTCGATGCGATCGAACAGATGCACTCCGGTCCGCTCCAGTTGATAAGCGCCGACGCTTCCAGTGACGGCATCGCCAGCCTCGTCGAGATAGGCGCCGATCTCGCTGCCGGTGAGCGGCCGCATCGTCATCCGCGCAACACTGACGTGGGAGAACAGCTTCACGCCGTCTAACACGACGCTGACCGCGCTGTGCAATACGTGAGTCTGGCCGGACAATGCCGCGATTTGTGCCGCAGCTGCCGCCCGAGTCGCGGGCTTGCTGAAAAGCTGTTCGCCGAGTGCCAGTGTCTGATCGGCCCCGACGACATAACGTCCGGGATATTTTTCCGAAATGAAAGCCGCTTTCTCACTGGCGAGAAGAGCGGCGATTTCGCCCGGATCGTTTAATCCCGAGTTCTGCTGGACCGCACGCTCATCGATGTCGGCGGGGACTGCTTCGACCGCGATCCCCGCGTTTCCAAGCAGGCTTTTGCGCACGGCGCTTTGCGATGCAAGAAGCAAGGGTTGTTGTTCACGCCAGACCGTCACGTTTCAGATGCTTTCTGACGCTGGCGATCGGCGTACAGCTTCATGATGGCCGCGGCGGTTTCCTCAATCGACCGGCGCGTGACGTCGAGTAGCGCCCAGTCGAACTTCACACTCAGTTTGCGTGCGAAAGCAACTTCCTCGGCCACCGATTGGCGATCGATATAGGTATCGTCGCCAGTCCTGCCGATACCGAGCAGACGATTCTGTCGCACCTGGATCAATCGTTCCGGAGTGGCATGAAGACTAACCACCAGTGGTTTTTTCAGCGTCTCGAGTTGATGCGGAATCGGAATTCCCGGCACCAGCGGTACGTTCGCGGTGCGGACCCCGCGATTGGCGAGATAGATCGAGGTCGGTGTTTTAGATGTCCGCGAAACGCCGACAAGAACCACGTCAGCCTCCTCGAGGCCTTCGACATGCTGGCCGTCGTCGTGCATCATCGAATAGTTCAACGCATCGATGCGCTTGAAATACTCAGCGTTGAGCGTGTGCTGCGCGCCGACGCGGCGTGAGGTTTCGGTGCCAAGATAGGCCTGAAACAACTGCATCACGGGGCCGATGATCGACAAGCTCGGAATATTGATTTCCTGGCACTTCGCTTCGAGTCGTTCGACCAGGTCTTTTTCCAGCAGCGTGAACAGCACGATCCCCGGCGCCTCCTCGATTTCCGCCAGCACACGATCGAGCTGCTTCTGGCTGCGAACCAACGGATAGACGTGTTCCACCGGCGATACATTCGAGTACTGCGCAGCCACCGCGCGCGCGACCGTAATCAGCGTTTCGCCGGTCGAATCGGAAATCATATGGAGGTGAAAATAATTTCCGGAGGTTGTCACCATGACGTATCGAATCCGTTTCCGCTTACTCCGGCGGCTGTGAATAGCTGTGAATCCCTGTGGGCATATTCGCCTCACTCCGGCGGTGAACCGCACCGCCCGGGATAACTCGCTCTTTCATTCACAGCGCTGATTTCGGGATGAAATCTAATCTTCGCGATGATGGTAGCGGGGTTGTGTGGATTTGTCTTGGGATAATGCCGTGCCGATTACTCTCAAGCACTTGAAACTATCGGCATATTTTCTGCCGGTCTGATCGGGTCCAACACCGGGTATAAACCGGCGGTGTGTGGACGAGCGCGGGATAAATGCGGGAGAGTCATGCGCGAGCGCTAATCACGGTTACACTGACTCAAACTAAGAATCTAAAAAGGATTCTTTAAGGAAGTCGTGCTTGCGCATAGACCCCTTCTCGCGTCATCTGTCGATGCTGCTCAACACGCGAAGCAACGTTTAGTTCCTGTTCTCAAGTCGCAGATGCCGTTCTCAAAGTATCAATGGCTTGGCAGTTAAAAAATGTCTTACGGAAAATACTATGTACGAATGGATCAAAGCGCTGCATGTGATCGCGGTCATCTCCTGGATGGCCGGCATGCTCTATCTGCCAAGATTATTTGTCTATCACTGCGACGCGGAGATCGGCTCAAAGCAATCCGAGACTTTCAAGGTGATGGAGCGGCGATTGCTCAGGGCCATCATCGATCCGGCGATGGTCGTAACCTGGCTCGCCGGTTTGTGGCTGGTTTGGCAGGGTGGCTGGTATGTTTCCGGCTGGTTTCACGCGAAATTCACGCTGGTGCTGATTCTGTCGGGCGTTCATGGATTTTTTGCAGCCCGGGTGCGGGATTTCGCCAACGATCGAAATACCCGAAGTCAGAAATTCTATCGTATTATCAATGAATTACCTACTGTTTTGATGATCGGTATCGTTGTTCTGGTGATCGTCAAGCCGTTTTAGGCGGGCAAAGCGGCCGGGTCTGTATCAATGACGTCCTTGCGTGGAGCCGGACGATTTTCTATATATCTGTCATCCCACCGAACGCAGGCGGATGTGGTTGAGTCCCGGTCTCATTGTTGGACCGGCCGCCACATCAGGTTCGAAGCCTCCCGGCACCTTCCTCGCTCAAGACCTGCGGACTTCTGATCGCGTTTGTAGTCCGTATGTCGTTTGCAGGCTGAACCTTCGCTCCCCTCCCCTCTCTTTTTCTCCACATGCTCCACAGGACAACCCCAATGCGGGAAATCAAACTACAAGACCTCAAAACCAAAACTCCGGCGGAGCTTGTCTCGTTCGCCGAAGAGCTTGGGGTCGAAAATGCCAGCACCATGCGCAAGCAGGAGCTGATGTTCGCCATTCTCAAGCAGCTTGCGATCCAGGAAACCGACATCATCGGTGAAGGCGTCGTCGAGGTTCTCTCCGACGGCTTCGGATTCCTGCGGTCATGGGACGCAAATTATCTGCCCGGACCGGACGACATTTACGTCTCGCCGTCGCAGATCCGGCGTTTCGGATTGCGCACCGGCGACACCATCGAAGGCCATATCCGCAGCCCGAAGGAAGGCGAACGCTACTTCGCGCTGCTGAAGGTCAACACTCTGAATTTCGAAGATCCCGAAAAGTCCAAGCACAAGGTCAACTTCGACAACCTGACGCCGCTGTTTCCGGACGAGCGCTTCCGTCTCGAGCTTGAAGACCCGACCCGTAAGGATCTTTCCGCCCGCGTCATCGATATCGTAGCCCCTATCGGTAAAGGCCAGCGCGCACTTATCGTGGCCCCTCCCCGCACCGGCAAAACAGTGCTGATGCAGAACATCGCGCATTCGATCACTGCCAATCATCCGGAATGTTATTTGATCGTTCTTCTGATCGACGAACGCCCGGAAGAAGTCACCGACATGCAGCGTTCGGTGAAGGGCGAGGTTGTGTCTTCGACCTTCGATGAACCGGCGGTGCGTCACGTGCAGGTCGCGGAAATGGTGATCGAGAAGGCCAAGCGCCTGGTCGAACACGGCCGTGACGTTGTCATTCTGCTCGATTCGATCACGCGCCTCGGCCGCGCCTACAACACCGTCGTACCGTCATCCGGCAAGGTGCTGACCGGCGGCGTCGATGCCAACGCGCTCCAGCGTCCGAAGCGTTTCTTCGGCGCCGCGCGTAACATCGAGGAAGGCGGATCGCTCACGATCATCGCGACCGCGCTGGTCGATACCGGCAGCCGCATGGACGAAGTGATTTTCGAAGAGTTCAAGGGCACCGGCAACTCGGAGCTCATTCTCGACCGCAAGGTCTCCGACAAGCGCACCTTCCCCGCGATCGATATCTCGCGCTCCGGTACGCGCAAGGAAGAGCTCATCACCGATCCGCAGCTGCTCAAGAAGATGTACGTCCTTCGCCGCATCCTCAATCCGATGGGGACCATGGACGCCATCGACTTCCTGCTCGACAAGCTCCGCAACACCAAGAACAACGCGGAATTCTTCGAGTCGATGAACACTTGATGTGTTTTAGCCGATAGCCAAAAGGCATCTGCTCGCTATCAATGCCCGGCCTTGTGCCGGGCATTTTGTTTTGGATGGAGCCGATCCGGCGGGGTGAGTATATTGCGCCGCAATATAATAGTTATTGCACCCCAGACCGCAGCATACTGCACCGCAATATCGACCAATCCTGCGATAGACGGGGATTTGTATTGCCTGCCCAGAATGTGTCCGACAAATAGGCCATGCATTCCCCCGATCAGACCATCTTCGCTTTATCCTCCGGCCGCGCGCCTTCGGCGATTGCCCTGATTCGCGTATCCGGACCGCAGGTCCGGATTGCGGTCGAGCGGTTGTGCGGAAAACTACCCGCGCCGCGTCTTGCTCAGTTCGTGACCCTGCGGGATCTGGACGGCAGCGCGCTCGACGAATCGGTGACGCTGTGGTTCCCGGCGCCACACAGCGCCACCGGCGAAGACGTCGCCGAATTTCATGTTCACGGCGGCCGTGCTGTGATCGCTGCGATGTTCGATGCGCTCGGCGGAATCGATGGCTTGCGTCCGGCGGAGCCTGGTGAGTTCACACGCCGCGCGTTCGAGAACGGCAAACTCGATCTCACCGAAGCCGAAGGTCTTGACGATCTGATTCATGCGGACACCGATCGTCAGCGCCGTCAGGCGTTGCGGCATCTGAAAGGATTGCTCGGTGCAAGAGCCGAGAGTTGGCGGCAGCAGATCATCGAAGCATCGGCATTGATCGAAGCGGGCATCGATTTTTCCGACGAGGGCGACGTCTCGGCGGAATTGGTCGCGCCTGCATTGAAAAAAATCTCGGCGCTGAAATCTGAAATCGAAGAAACCCTTATTTCATCGGCACAAAGTGAACGTCTTCGCGAGGGCCTGACGGTTGCGATCGCCGGTCCGCCGAATGCCGGCAAGTCGACGCTGCTCAATCGTCTCGCGCGACGTGAAGCTGCGATTGTGTCGCCGCATGCCGGCACCACACGCGACGTCATTGAAGTGCATCTCGATCTCGACGGCTATCCGGTGACGCTGATCGACACCGCAGGCGTGCGCGACACAGTCGATCCTGTCGAGCAGGAGGGCGTGCGCCGCGCGCGTGATCGTGCGCGCACATCCGACCTGGTGCTGTGGCTTGTCGATGCGAACGACAACAGTGCGCGACCGCCGCAAAACGAAGGCGACCACGCGCCGGTCTGGATCGTCCGCAACAAGGTCGATTTGATCGAGGGCGGGAACGCGGCGAGGGCGCAGTTCGATATTTCCGCCGCGCATGGCGAGGGCGTGGCCGAGCTGATCGCGGCCCTCGTGTCCTACGCCCAGGATTATTTTGGAGCTGGCGAAATGGCGCTGGTCAGCCGCGCCCGGCACCGCACTTTGCTGCGGGAAACGGTCGATGCGCTGGAGAGGGCAGGGCGCTCGGCCCATACGGGCGACGAACTTCTGGCCGAGGAACTGCGAATCGCGATTCATTCATTAGGCCGATTGACCGGCCGGGTGGATGTGGAAGACATTCTTGATGTGATCTTCCGAGAGTTCTGTATCGGCAAGTAGGTTTAATGGGCCCAAGTCGGTCAATGGCCCCGCCACAGGTTCCAGTCGGCCATTGGCCCTGTTTCACGTGAAACAAGTTCCATTTGGCGGTTTGTTTCACGTGAAACAGCTGCGCGTTATTTCCGTCTTTCAGCTTTCGCACCAAAGCGATAGAAGTCTCCCGATGCAGACATTCGACGTCATTGTGATTGGGGGAGGCCACGCCGGCTGTGAAGCTGCGGCGGCGTCCGCGCGGATGGGCGCGAAAACAGCGCTGGTCACCCATCAGTTCGCAACCGTCGGTGCGATGTCCTGCAATCCGGCCATTGGAGGGCTCGGCAAAGGCCATCTGGTCCGGGAAATCGATGCCCTTGATGGCCTGATGGCCCGGATTGCGGATCGTGGCGGCATCCAGTTTCGGGTTCTGAACCGCCGCAAGGGCCCTGCGGTGCGCGGTCCCCGCGCCCAGATCGACCGCAAGCTCTATGCGGCTGCGATGCAGGCTGAAATCCGGGATACGCCCAATCTGACCGTGATCGAGGGCGAGGCGGACGAGCTTTTGCTCTCTGACGGCCGGATTTGCGGAATTCGTCTGGGCGATGGCCGGGAATTCGCTGTTGGTGCCGTGGTTGTGACCACCGGCACCTTCTTGCGCGGCCTGATCCATCTCGGCGAAAAGAATTGGCCTGCCGGACGGGTCGGGGAAGCCCCGGCTATGGGACTGTCAAAGTCTTTCGAGCGCGCCGGCTTTACGCTCGGCCGTTTGAAGACGGGGACCCCGCCCCGGCTCGATGGCTCGACCATCAACTGGTCGGCGGTCGAAATGCAGCCCGGTGACGATCCGATCGAGCCGTTTTCGGTGCTGACTGACCGGATTACGACCCCGCAGATCGAATGCGGCATCACTCGGACCACCAACGCCACCCACGACATCATCCGGGCCAATGTTCATCGCTCGCCGATGTATTCCGGCCAGATCAAAAGCTCGGGGCCGCGTTACTGTCCGTCGATCGAGGACAAGATCGTCCGGTTCGGCGACCGCGACGGGCATCAGATCTTTCTCGAGCCCGAAGGGCTCGAAGACACTACGGTTTATCCCAACGGCATCTCGACTTCGCTGCCGGAAGAGGTCCAGCAGGCGATTCTGGCCAGCATTCCGGGCCTCGAGCATGTGAAAATGGTCCGGCCGGGTTACGCCATCGAATACGACCACGTCGATCCGCGCGAATTGGAGCCGACCCTCCAGACCAGGCGGGTGCCGGGTCTTTTTCTGGCGGGACAGATCAACGGCACCACCGGTTACGAAGAGGCCGGCGCGCAGGGGCTTGTGGCCGGACTGAATGCCGCGATTCTGGCCGGGGGCGGTGAACCGGCGGTGTTTGATCGCGCCGATGGCTATCTCGGGGTGATGATCGACGATCTGTCCTCTCGGGGCATCACCGAGCCCTATCGGATGTTCACCTCTCGGGCCGAGTATCGTCTGACCCTGCGCGCGGACAACGCCGACCAGCGTCTGACCGATCGGGGTGTTGCCTTGGGATGTGTCGGAACGATGCGGGCAGGGCGGCATGCCGCCAAGATGGAAGCGCTTAACACTGCGAAATCACTGGCAAAATCGCTTTCCGTGACGCCGAATGAGGCCGCGAAGCACGGCCTGATGCTGAATCATGATGGTCAGCGCCGCACGGCATTCGAAATGCTGGCGTACCCGGAAGTCGACTGGGCCAACATCACGTCAATCTGGCCGCAGCTCAACGCGATCGATCCGAAAATCGCGATCCATCTGGAGATCGACGCCAAGTACGATGTCTATCTCGCGCGTCAGGCCGCCGATGTGCAGGCCTTCCGTCGTGACGAAGGTCTGGTTCTGACCGATATCGATTACAGCGCCGTTCCGGGCCTTTCGAACGAGGCGCGGCAGAAGCTTGAGACGGCGCGGCCCCGGACCATCGGACAGGCGGGCCGGATCGAGGCGATGACGCCTGCGGCACTGGCAATTCTGGCCGCTTATCTGCGCCGCGAGGCGCGCCGGTCCTCAGTAGCTTCGGCATAGGCGCATCCATGGCCAAACCGGCCCTCGCTTCCATCCCGGCGTCGGACAAGGCAGCCGCTCTGGCGCTGACTCCTGTTTCACGTGAAACAGAGGCGCGACTCGATCGCTATGTCAGCCTGCTGGTCGAGTGGCAGGCCAAGACAAACCTGATCGCGCCTTCCACGTTGCCGCAGCTCTGGACCCGGCACATCTCCGATTCGCTTCAACTTCTGGATCTCGCGCCTTCAGCCAGATCCTGGCTCGACTTCGGCAGCGGCGGCGGGTTTCCCGGCGTGGTGCTGGCTTGTGCGATGGCCGAGCATGACGGTGCCTCCGTGCAGCTTGTGGAACGCAACGCCAAGAAAGCAGCATTTCTTCGTGAGGCGCTGCGGGTGACGGGGGCCGCCGGCTCAGTTGTCCTCGCTGACATCGGGGATTATGTGGATAGTTTGCGGACGCCGGTCGATTGCATCACTGCCCGCGCGGTTGCTCCACTACATATGTTGCTGGGCTACGCTGAGCCTCTGGTGCGGCGACGCGCGAAAGCACTCTTCCTAAAAGGACAAGATGTAGAGTCCGAATTGACGGAAGCTACTAAATACTGGAATATAGAGCCTCTTCTTCATCCCAGTCGCACCGGCGGACACGGCTGGATCGTCGAACTCAACGCAATTGAGCGGCGGTAAGCGTCCAGCAGTCACAAGTACAAGGCGGCCAGGCACATGGTTGGCATCGACGGAATTTTTGAAGGCGAGAACGGCACGGCGACGGGCGAGCGGGGACATCCGCGCATCCTGGCGCTGGCCAATCAGAAGGGCGGCGTCGGCAAAACCACGACCGCCATCAACCTCGGGACCGCGCTGGCCGCGATCGGCGAGCGGGTGCTGATTGTCGATCTCGACCCGCAGGGCAATGCTTCGACCGGTCTCGGCATCGACCGGCGCAATCGCAATTGTTCGACCTACGATGTGCTGATCGGGGAGGCCAAGCTGCGCGAGGCGATTATCCCGACCGCGGTCCCTCGCCTGCACATCGCGGCCTCGACCATGGATCTGTCGGGCCTCGAACTTGAACTCGGCACCACGCGAGACCGCGCCTTCCGCCTGCGCGACGCGATTGCCGAACTCAACGTCAATGTCGCTCCGGACACCGACTACACCTACGTGCTGGTCGATTGTCCGCCGTCGCTTAACCTCATCACCGTCAACGCGATGGCGGCGTCGCACGCGATCCTCGTCCCGCTGCAATGTGAGTTCTTCGCGCTCGAAGGTCTGTCGCAGTTGCTGCAGACGGTCGAGCAGGTGCGCTCGACGCTGAACCCGACGCTGTCGATTCACGGCATCGTGCTGACGATGTTCGACTCGCGCAACAACCTGTCGAACCAGGTCGTCGCTGATGTGCGCCAGTTCATGGGCAACAAGGTCTACAACACCATGATCCCGCGCAACGTGCGTATCTCCGAAGCGCCATCCTACGGCAAGCCGGTGCTGGTTTACGATCTCAAGTGCGTCGGCAGCGATGCGTATCTGAAACTCGCGACCGAAGTGATTCAGCGGGAGCGAGAGTTGCGGTCGCATTAAGTATCCGCCGTCATTGCGAGCGAAGCGAAGCAATCCATTCTTTCAAAAGTAGAAGCTAGATTGCTTCGTCGCAAAAGCTCCTCGCAATGACAAACTGCGACGATCTTCGGATTGTCGATATTAAGATTGTTGATCTGGAGTGCGTGGGTTGAGTGCAAGGGAGACGGCAATGGCCGACGAGCGTTCGCGATTGGGTCGCGGTCTTGCAAGTCTGATTGGCGATGTCGGCGGCGAAGCCGCTCACGTCGATCGTCCGTCGCGCACGCCGCGCCGCGTGCCGATTGAATTTCTGAAAGCCAATCCGCGCAATCCGCGCCGCACGTTTTCCGATGCCGAGCTTGACGAGTTGTCGGCATCGATCAGGCAGCACGGCGTGATTCAGCCGATCGTGGTGCGGTCGGTCAAGGGTGCAACGGATCGTTTCGAGATCATCGCCGGTGAACGCCGCTGGCGCGCGTCGCAGCGCGCCGGTCTGCACGATGTGCCGATCGTTACCGCCGAGGTGAACGATAGCGACGCGCTCGAGATCGCGATCATCGAAAACGTGCAGCGCTCGGATCTGAACGCGATGGAAGAGGCGCAGGGTTATCATGCGCTCGCCGCCGAATTCAAACGCAGCCAGGAAGATATCGCCAAGATCGTCGGCAAGAGCCGCAGCCATGTCGCCAACATGATGCGTCTGACCAAATTGCCGGATCAGGTTCAGGCCTATATCGCCGAAGGTAAATTGTCTGCCGGTCATGCGCGCGCGCTGATCAATCTGCCGGATGCCGCGGCCGCCGCGAAGCGCATCGTCGAGGAAGGTCTGAACGTACGCCAGACCGAAGCGCTTGCGCATGATGAAGGCGTGCCGGAGCGCAAGCCGCAGAAAGCGCGGGGCGCGGCGTCTGCAAAAGATCCGGACACCATCGCGCTTGAAAAGCGCGTCAGCGATGTGCTCGGGCTGAAGGTGAGTGTCGATCACCGCAATCCCGGCGGTACGGTGCAGATCAAGTACACCGATCTCGATCAGCTCGACGAGATTTTGCGGCGGCTCGAAGCGGGCAAATAAAGCAACGGCGGGGTATCAGCCCCGTCGCCGTGCGTTGACAGCGATTGCCAGCAGCGCGCGCTGTGCGATGACTTCAGCCAGCGATGACTGTTTGCGCATGTCGAATGCCGCATCGGCCAGTTGCGCCATCACCCGCGCCATGCGCTCGGAACTGGTGTTTCGCAGCGCCGTCTCCACCAGTGGCTTGCGCGAGAAATGCAGCCGCGGAAATCCGCTCTCAAGCGCGTCGAGTTCGCTTCGGCCTTCGTCGACGGACAACCGCGCCTTGTGCAGCAGTGCTGCGTGGCGCTGCGCCGACATGATGATCAGGCCGGGATAGGTCCCGGCCGCCATCGCCTTGGTGAACGTGGTTTCGACATCGGCGACGCGTCCGGCAAAGGCGTTATCGACGATGGGATCGAGTGCCAGACCCGAAGCGTCGGTGACGATGGCAACCACATCGTCCAGGGTCACTTCGCGCTGGCCATGGGCATAAAGCGCGACCTTGCGAATTTCATTGCGCGACGCCTGACGATCTCCGCCGAGCAGCGACGTCAGCGCCGTGCGTGCATCGGGCGCGATCTTCAGATTGGAAACGCGCAATTCGTCGTCGATCAGCCTTGCGAGATCACGTTCGGTGTCCGCATAGCAGGCGATAGCGACGGCGGTCTTGGCTTTCTCGCAGGCTTTCCGCAAGGGAGCGTCCGGACGCAACTCACCGGCCTCGATCACGATACGGCAGTCCTTCGGTTGCATCTCCGCGAGCGTATCGATGCCGCTTGCGAAACTGCGCGATCCGGCCCTGATCCGGATGGCCCGGCGGCCGCCGAACAACGGCACCGTCATGGCTTCCTCAACAAGGCGCGACGGTTCGGCGGCGAGTTCGTCGCCGTCCATGCGCACCAGCGAGAATGGATCGTTCGGATCATCGACAGCGGATGCCATCAGGGCGTCGGCGCGTTCACGCACCAGGCCTGTGTCGGGACCGTAGAGCAGGATGATCGGCCGCGACGGATCGGGCCGGGCCAGAAACGTGTCGATTTCTTTCCCGCGAAGCGCGACCATCTGGTGTCCTGAATCCGAAGTTCGCCCCAAGGCGCAGCGTCCTTCCTACCGAACCTCGGATTCGAAAGGACACCCAGGGAAATTATGCTGTCGTGCGATTCTCGTTCGCAAGTCCGCAACCGGATGTGGTTAGCCTGCTTGCGGACATGCGAACGATCGCACGACTATCTCGAAGCTGATTGTCGATCAGGTGCCGGCAATGAAGAACGATGCGAGGCGCTGATTGATGTTGTCGGCGACGACCTTGGCCGCGCGATCTTCCGCGTCGCGCAATGCGCGTGAACGGGCGAAGCGCTGCGCCTGTCCCGGAATGTCGTAGGACACGCGCGAGAACGTCGTTCCGGTCAACACCGTCTTGTCGGTGGCGTTGTCCTTCAGCTCATAGATCACATCGATGCCGTAGTTCTCGATGTCAGGCCGTGCGGTGGTCGGATCGACGATGATCGACAGCCGCGACGTGCTGAGTCGCATCAGAAGGCGGTGGGTCGGTGGGCCGCCGACGGCGCTGCCGTACATGCTGAACATGAGATTGTTGCGGATCTCGACGCCGAGCCGCGCCTCGCGCGAGCCGTTGGGCAGGTTCAGCGCGGGAACCTCGACGCCCTGCAGCTTTTCCCGCAGTGCCGATCCGCCGCTTGCGCTGCGCTCGCCATACATCGGCTGGAAGCACCCGGCCGTCAGGGCCGCAAGGGCGGCCACGGCCACAAGCCGGGCTGCGATGCGCGTATCAAACCACGACATTCACGATCCTCTGGGGAACGATGATGACTTTTCGGGGAGGTTTCCCGTCCAAGGTCGATTTTACTGCATCGAGTGCCAAAACGGCAGCCTCAATTTCTTCGTTCGAAGCATTTCGGGCCACCGTGACATCCGCGCGTTTCTTGCCATTAACCTGCACGGGCAGCGTAATTGTGTCATCGACCAGCAGTTTTGGCTCGATTTCGGGCCAATTTGCCTCGGAGACCAGCCCGGAATGACCGAGCACCTGCCAGCACTGCTCGGCCAGATGCGGCATCATGGGCGAGATCAGCCGGGCCAGGATGTCGAAAGCTTCCCGGGCCGCGGCGGCGACCGCCGGGCTGGTTTCCAGCGGCCTCGAAGGCCCGTCGACGACCTCCGCCAGCGCCCCGACAAAAGCATAGAGCTTTGCAATCGCGGTGTTGAAACGCAGCCGCTCGATGGAGGTCGAGATATCCGCAAGGGTGCGGTGAGCGATGCGCCGCAGCGCCAGCGCCTCCTCATCGTCGCCCGCAGGCGTGCCGGGTTTCGGCAGATACGGAACTGCGGTGTTGACCAGTCGCCAGACCCGCTGAATGAACCGCCCAGCGCCCTGCACACCCTCCTCGCTCCAGATCACGTCGCGGTCGGGCGGCGAGTCGGAGAGCATGAACCAGCGCGCAGTGTCGGCGCCGTAGGTGCCGATGATGTCGTCGGGATCGACCGTGTTGCGCTTCGACTTCGACATTTTTTCGATCGAGCCGATTTCGACGGGCTCGTTCGTGGTCAGCAAAGTCGCGCGGCGCTTGTCGCCGACGGTCTCGATATTGATCTCGGCGGGTGATGCGAAGGTGCCGTCCTGCTTCTTGTAGGTTTCGTGCACCACCATGCCCTGCGTGAACATGCCGGCGAACGGCTCGTCCATGCCGACATGTCCGGTCGCCTTCATCGCGCGGGTGAAGAAGCGCGAATACAAAAGATGCAGGATCGCGTGTTCGACGCCGCCGATGTACTGATCGACCGGCATCATGTGGTTGGCCACCGCAGGCGTGGTCGGCGCGTTCTCGTTCCACGGATCGGTGAAGCGCGCAAAGTACCACGATGAATCCACGAAGGTATCCATCGTGTCGGTTTCGCGCGTTGCCTTGCCGCCGCATTGCGGACAGGTGACGTGTTTCCAGGTCGGATGATGGTCGAGGGCGTTGCCCGGCTTGTCAAAAGACACGTCTTCCGGCAGCACGACAGGCAAATCGGAATCCGGCACCGGCACCACATCGCACGTTGGGCAATGAATGACGGGAATCGGGCAACCCCAATAGCGTTGCCGCGAAATGCCCCAGTCCCGCAGGCGGAAGTTGACCTGCCGTTCGCCCACCGGCGCGTTGCCGCGAACCGCGCTTTCAAGGCGCCTTGCGACGTCTTCCTTCGCGGCTTCGATGGTCATGCCGTCCAGGAAGCGCGAATTGATCATGCGGCCTTCGCCGTCATAGGCGGTGTCCGTGATGACGAAAGTTGCCGGGTCCTGGCCTTCGGGGCACACGACGGGTGTGTTGCCAAGATTGTATTTGTTGACGAAGTCGAGATCGCGCTGATCGTGCGCGGGGCAGCCGAAGATTGCGCCGGTGCCGTATTCCATCAGCACGAAGTTGGCGACGTAAACAGGAATCTTCCAGTCCGGGTCGAACGGATGGACGGCCTTGATGCCGGTGTCGAAGCCCTGCTTCTCGGCGGTGTCGATGATTTCCTGCGCGGTGCCCTGACGCTTTGTCTCGGCGATGAACGCAGCGAGCTTCGGATTATTCACAGCCGCCGCCTGCGCCAGCGGATGATCGGCTGCGATCGCCATGAACTTGGCGCCGAACAGCGTATCGGGACGCGTCGTGAAAACCTTGAGATCGCTTTCGCCGTTGCCGTCAGTATCTTGCGGCGCGCTCGCGGCATCGAGCGCGAAACGGATCAGCATACCCTCGGACCGGCCGATCCAGTTGCGCTGCATCAACCGCACCTTGTCCGGCCAGCGGTCGAGCGTATCCAGCGCGTCGAGCAGATCCTGCGAGTACTTCGTGATCTTGAAGACCCACTGATTCATTTCGCGCTGCTCGACCACCGCGTTGGAGCGCCAGCCGCGTCCGTCGATCACCTGCTCGTTGGCGAGCACGGTCATATCGACGGGGTCCCAGTTGATCTTGCGCTTCTCGCGCTCGGCCAGTCCGGCTTTCATGAAATCGAGAAACATCTTTTGCTGATGCTTGTAGTAGCTCGGATCGCAGGTCGCGAATTCCCGCGACCAGTCGAGCGACAGACCCATGGTCTGGAGCTGCTTTTTCATCGCAGCGATGTTGTCGTAGGTCCACGCCTTCGGCGCGACCTTGCGTTCGATCGCGGCGTTTTCCGCGGGCAGCCCGAAGGCGTCCCAGCCCATCGGATGCAGCACGTTGAACCCCTTGGCGCGCATGTAGCGCGCGACCACGTCGCCCATGGTGTAGTTGCGGACGTGGCCCATGTGGATGCGCCCCGACGGATAGGGGAACATCTCGAGCACGTAGTATTTCGGCCTGGGGTCGTCGTTGCGCGTCGCGAAGATGGCGCGCTCATCCCAGAGCTTCTGCCATCGCGGTTCGGATTCGCGGGCGTTATAGCGTTCGGTCGTCATCGGATCGGTCGTCTGCCAAAGGGGACAAGGAGGCGGCAGACTAGCCACAAAAGACCGCGACGGGTCAACGCTTTAGGCGCAAATATGGCCCTGCGCGGCCTGGTGGGGCGGATTTGACGCTTGCGAAGCCTGCGTGCCGAAACGGGATGCGAATGCCGGAATCGGACCGCTAGCCGGCCAGCGAAACCGGCTGATCGGCGGACCGGATCAGGCCGTGTTCGACCACTGCGTTCCGTCCCCGGCGCTTGGCCGCATACAGCGCGGCGTCGGCGGCCTCGATCAGGTCGTCCTGCGGCAGTGACTCGCCCGGGGCGATGGTCGCGACGCCTACACTCACCGTAACGGTCTGGCCGGGAGTGGTGAGATGTGGAATCGCGAGGTCTTCCACCGTCGCGCGCACCTGTTCGCCCACCTGGACGGCGTGTGCCGGATCGCTGTTGGGCAGCAGCAGGCAGAATTCCTCGCCGCCGTAGCGGGCTGCGAAGCCGCCGCATGAATTGGCGATTGCCGCGAGCACCTCGCCGATGCGGCTGAGGCATGCGTCGCCTTCGGGGTGACCGTAGGTGTCGTTGAACAATTTGAAGTGATCGACGTCGATCATCAGCACCGACAGCCGCCCGTCGGACTGCAGCGCCTTCATCCATTCGAATTCGAGCCGGCTCTGGAATCCGCGGCGGTTTGCCAGGCCGGACACAAGGTCGTGCGACGCGATAACGGTCAACCGGTCGTTGGCTGCGGCCATTTCGCGTTCGCGCTCGGACAGTTGCGAAGCCATCGCATCGAACGCTTTCGCGAGTGGCACGAATTCCGGCGGCAGCGTGGCACTCGATGCTCTCGCCGACATTTCACCGCGCCCCAGCCGGTTGGCCATGTCGGTCATCATGCGGACGGGCCGCATGATAAGCCGTTCGCCGGCGAACCATGCGCCGAGCAATGTGATGATCCCGACAAAGGCGAGTTGAATATAGGCGTTGATGATCTCGCGGTTGATGTCGCCGAGCATGACGGACTGGTTGATGCTGACGATCATGCGGGCGCGCGTGCCGGTGACGCGCGCGAAGGATACCGCCTTTCGCTCGCCGTCGGCGGACTGGAACGAAATCGATCCGTATTCGCGATCGAGATTGATTTCGCGCAACGTGACGGCTTCGAGCAACGAGGTGTCCTTGAGCCTTTGCCCGATCAGGTTCGCGCTTGCCGGCGGAGAGGCCAGAATCGTTCCCATCCCGTCGACAAGAACGACCGACACGCCGGAGCGCCCGCCGCGGTTGGCCAGAAGCTGCGACATCCATTTCAGGTCGATGGCCGCGATCACAACGGATTCTTGTCCGCCATCGACGGCTGAAACGGGATAGGCCGCGATCAAAGTTGGAAGATCCGTAATGCGGCTCGGGATATAATCGCTGAGCACGAACTCATGAAGTTCCAGCGCCTTGCGGACATAGTCGCGATCGCTGAGGTCGAATCCGACGATGCTCGACGTTGTCGAGCAATCGATCTTGCCCGTGGGCCCGATGATCGAAATGTTTCTGATCCAGGGCAGATCGACACGAAGACTTGCGCGCATGACCGCGCAGCCACGGCCCTGATGGGAGGCCGAGGCGTAAATGTAGGCCGAGGATTTGACCACGGCCTGGACCGTCGAAATGATCTCGCGCTGTGCGTCGGCGGTATGTTTCGCCAGTTCCGAGAGCTCGTTTGCCGCCTGTGCTACCTGTTTGGAGCGCGTGTCTTCGAGCACCCGCACACGGTCCAGCATCAGAGGAACGACCAGAATCAGCGCCAGAATCACAAGGCGCGCGCGAATTCCTACGAGCGTCTTGAGTTTTGACGTTTTGCGGCCGAAGCTGACGATTGACATCGGTATTCCCTTGCCCCACGCCACCCTACAAAAAAGGGTTCAAAGACCCTTTCTTGAATTCGCTAAAAATCGAATGATCCCTAATTTTTAACGCAGGTTTGCATCGATGGGTGTGGATAACGTGTCGTCGCTAACGTCTGATTCACCAAGCGGGCTCGCCGCCGTGGAGCGGGAAATTTCGCGCGCGTGCCGCGACGCTCGCCGTGAGCGCGCTTCGGTGATGCTTGTGGCGGTATCGAAGACATTCGACGGCGATGCTATTGAGCCAGTGATTCATGCGGGCCAGCGCGTGTTCGGTGAAAATCGCGTGCAGGAAGCAAAGTCCAAATGGCCGGATTTGATGGCGAGGCATCAGGGCCTCGCGCTTCATCTGATCGGGCCGCTGCAATCGAACAAGGCTAGGGAGGCCGTGGCGTTGTTCAATGCCATTCACTCCGTCGATCGCGCCAGTTTGTGTGAAGCGCTGGCGAAAGAAATTGTTAAGCAAGACCGGCATCCGGAGTTGTTCGTTCAGATCAACACCGGTGAAGAATCGCAGAAGGCGGGAATCGCGCCGGCCGATGCAGACGCGTTCCTCGCGAGCTGCCGCGATGTCTATGGCTTGCGGATCTCCGGTCTGATGTGCATTCCGCCGGTTGACGATCCACCGGCGCCGCATTTCGCATTGACCGCGAAGATCGCCGCGCGCAACGGACTCAAATTATTGTCGATGGGCATGAGCGCGGATTTCGAATCCGCGATCCAGCTCGGCGCGACGCATGTTCGCGTTGGTTCGGCGATTTTCGGAAAGCGGTAAGCCTCCAAGGTCGTCGTTACTCAATCACGATCTTCGTCTGCGGCCCGATCCGGGCCAGCAATCGCAGCATCGCGCCTCTGGTCAGCCCGACGCAGCCCGCGGTCGGCGAAAATGCCGCGCGGGCGAGATGCAGGAAGACGGCGCTGCCGCGCCCGGCAATGCGGGGCCGGGTGTTGTGGTCGATCTCAACGATGAAATCGTAAAGGTGATCGTCCCGGGTCAGCCGGTCGCCATTGTCGCCCGGCGTGCGCGTGACGGCCTGGTTGTAATGCCGGTCGGCCGGGTCTTCGGACCAGGCGTCGGTCGGCCGGATGGCCCGGATCGGCAGCAGGGTTCGCGGCCGGGGGTGCCTGTCGGCCCGCCACCACAGCCGGACCGGCCGGAAGGTGCCCCGAGGGGTGCCGCCGTCGCCTTCGAACTTGTTGGCCTTGATTCCGCCGCGTCCAAGCGCGACGGGTAGGATATGCGTTCCAGCGACCAGCCAGCCTTGGGTCCGGCGGCCGGCTGCGGCATGGATCACGATGGCCGAAAGCGGCCGATCACGTAACGGTGTTTGATAAGCCCTTGGAAAGCCTAGATTTCCCATAATTGCTTCCGATGACTGCGCGCAAACCCGGCTTGCGCTTTCGCCCGCAAATGCTCTATTTCGCCGAGGCTCTTTGAGGTATGCCCCTTCGGGATCACTCTCAAAGTCCTCTTTTACAAGACAAAATTTTAAAGGACTGGATGTATGGCCAACGCCCGCAAGATCCTGATCGTGGACGACGATACCGATCTGCGCGATGCCCTGGTGGAGCAATTGTCGCTTCACGAGGAGTTCGAGGCATCCGCGGTTGATACCGGTGCCAAAGGCGCGCTGGCGGCCAAAAGCAACTCGCCCGATCTCGTGCTGATGGATGTCGGCCTGCCCGATACCGATGGCCGCGAAGTGGTGCGCAGCTTGCGCAAGGGCGGCTTCAAGTCGCCGATCATCATGCTGACCGGACATGACACCGATTCGGACACCATTCTCGGTCTCGAATCCGGCGCGAACGATTACGTGGCAAAGCCGTTCCGGTTCGCCGTGCTGCTGGCCCGCATTCGCGCACAGCTGCGCCAGCATGAAGCCAGCGAGGACGCGGTGTTTTCGGTCGGCCCCTACAGCTTCCGTCCGGGCTCCAAAATGCTGACCGGCGCCAACGCCAAGAAAGTCCGGCTCACCGAGAAGGAAACGGCGATCCTGCGTTTTCTGTATCGCGCCGGGCAATTGCCGGTGTCGCGTGAAACCCTGCTCCAGGAGGTCTGGGGCTACAATTCGGGCGTCACCACCCACACCCTGGAAACCCATATCTACCGCCTGCGCCAGAAGGTGGAGAAAGATGCGGCAAACCCCGAAATTCTTGTGACTGAGTCCGGGGGCTATAAGCTGGTGCCATGAGTCGAATCACCCGGCGCTCCAGCAGCGCGGCGCTCTATGGCCATTGAAGACGACATCGCCCTGTTCGCGCGTGTCCCGACATTGAGTTTGTTGGGCGCGGCTGCATTGCAGGTGCTTGCGATCGGCGCCGAGCAGCGCGACTACGGATTTGGCGAAAAGCTGTTCGTACAGGGCGAGCAAGCGGATTCCGGTTTCATCGTCAGGCGAGGCGCGTTTCGCGTCGCGTCCGATGAAGGTCAGGAAGCCGTCGCGGGCGAAAATGTTCTGATCGGCGAGCTTGCGCTGGTGGTTGCGATGGCGCGGCCTGCGACTGCGGTTGCGCTTGAGCCATCATCGGTGCTGCGCATTTCACGAAGCCTGTTTCAGCGCGTGCTTGAAAGCCATCCGGAAGCGGCGCGGCGGCTGCGCGATGATTTTGCCGCCCGCTCCACCGCCGCCACCGGCGCGATGGCCCGCGTGTCGGAAACGTTGCGGTAGCCGCAGCCACCGCTGCGATCAACGGAATTCAAACATCGAGAATCGCCGTCACCGGCACATGATCCGACGGGCGTTCCCAGCCGCGCGCGTCCTTGGTGATCCTGAAGTCCTGAACACGTTCGCCGAGTGCTTTTGAAACCCAGATGTGATCGAGCCGGCGGCCCTTGTTGGCGGCGGTCCAATCGGCGGAGCGATAGCTCCACCAAGTGTAGACCTTTTCGGACAGCGGAATCTTTTGTCGTGCCACGTCGATCCAGTCACCTTGCGATTGAACCGCGAGCAGCTTGTCGCATTCAACCGGCGTGTGCGACACGATTTTCAAAAGCTGCTTGTGCGACCACACGTCATGCTCGTGCGGGGCGACGTTGAGATCGCCGACGAGGATGTGCCGGTCATTGGCCTTCGGGTGCAGCGGTTCGCAATCGCGCATCTCATCGAGAAACGACAGCTTGTGCTCGAATTTCGGATTGAGCGCGGGGTCGGGAATGTCGCCGCCGGCCGGCACGTAGAAATTATGCACGATGAGAGGCTCGGACATCCCGGCCTTCTGTCCGAATGCCACTGAAATATGCCGCGAATCGATCTTGCCGCAGAACGTGCGCACGTCACTCGATTCGAACGGAAGCTTCGAGACGATGGCGACGCCGTGATAGCCCTTCTGGCCGTTCAGCGCGACGTGCTCGTAGCCAAGCTGCTTGAATCGCTTCAGCGGAAACGCATCGTCGATGCATTTTGTTTCCTGAAGGCAGAGTACATCCGGCCGCACGGCCTCGATGAACTTCGCGACGAGATCGATGCGCAAGCGCACCGAGTTGATATTCCAGGTTGTGAGGGTGAGGCGCATGACAACGGACAATGAGGACAATCGGGCAAAACCGTTAGCCGGTTTTATCCGCGCGCTCCAGTCCGGCTGCGCTAGTTCTGATTGGTTTGGTAGTTGGTGTAGTCGATCTTGAACATGGCGGGATCGAGTTTCCTGGTGGTGTCGAGATTATAGACCGCCACGGTGGTGTCGTAACCCTGCGGATCGGTCACGGTCCACTGTTTGAGCTGATTGTCCTTGGCGCCGATCATCAGCATCAACCGGCTGGTCCCGACCAGCGGCTGCTTTTCCTCGATGGTTACGCTGATAAACATGTCGTCGGACGCGACGCCCACAACATTGGTGTCGCGCATCAGATCGATGCGATCGGACAAGAGATAGCGCAATGGCGTCTGCGACAATGGATAGACATCTTGGGTCGCGAGCCTGCGATCCCGCACGATCACGGATGATCCATCGGCGACAAGCGCGATCGGCGACGGATCGTCGTATTCGAAGCGGATCTTTCCGGGCTTCAGGATGAAGAAATCGCCGGTCGTGCGTGTGCCGTCCGGACCGACCTGGACGAAGTTGCCGGAGACGTTCACGAGCGAGGAGAGATAGCTGCTGACTTTGCTGGCAAGCGCCTTCTGATTGGCGTCGAAGTTTGGTGCGCCGCCGCCGAACAGGCTGCGCAAATCCGGGATGATCGGAGTTGGCGGCGGGGCGGCGGACGGGCCTGGAATCACCGGTGAGGGCAACGCCTGTTTCGGGACGTCCGCGCGGGGTTTCGGCGCCGGCTTTGGAACGGGGACGGCTTGAGCAGCTGCCGGCGGCATCATGAGCGCTGCGGCGATGACCGTCGCCAGAGCCGCCGCGGGCCATTTTACGGCGCGAAAGGCGTGCGCGAGGAGCAGGTTACGGCAGAACGGCTGATGGCGATGGAGTTTTCTCAACGGTCCGTCCTGTCGGATGTCTTGTGATCTTTCGGCTGGGGCTAGCCCCAAGCTATGGCGATTTCGCGGCTGCGAACAGCGGGGTGGTTAGCCAAATCGTTCATCTTCCTCGGCCACCAGAATCTCGCGTTTGCCTGCGTGGTTGGGTTGTCCGACGATGCCTTCCAGTTCCATCCGCTCCATCAGGGTGGCGGCACGGTTATAGCCGATCTGAAGCCGGCGCTGGATGTAGCTGGTCGAGGCCTTGCGGTCGCGCTTCACGATCGCCACCGCCTGCGAGAACAAATCGCCTTCGCCGCCATTGGCGCCCATGCTGCTGCCGTCGAACACGGCGTTGCCGTCCTCGTCGGTTTCCTCTTCCGCTGTGACCGCCTCGAGGTATTCCGGCTGACCCTGCGATTTCAGGTGGCGGACGATCTTTTCGACTTCCTCATCCGACACGAATGGGCCGTGGACGCGGCTGATGCGGCCGCCGCCGGCCATGTACAGCATGTCACCCTGACCGAGCAGCTGCTCGGCACCCATCTCGCCGAGAATGGTGCGGCTGTCGATTTTCGAGGTGACCTGGAAGGAAATGCGGGTCGGGAAGTTTGCCTTGATGGTGCCGGTGATGACGTCGACCGACGGCCGCTGGGTGGCGAGGATCACATGCAGACCGGCGGCGCGCGCCATCTGCGCGAGGCGCTGCACCGCGCCTTCGATGTCCTTGCCGGCGACCATCATCAGGTCGGCCATTTCATCCACGATGATAACGATGAAGGGCAACGGCTCGAGCTCGAGCTTTTCTTCCTCGTAGATCGCCTTGCCGGTTTCCTTGTCGAAGCCGGTGTGAACGGTGCGGGTCAGTTCTTCGCCCTTGGCCTTGGCTTCGGCAACACGCGCATTGTAGCCGTCGATGTTGCGCACGCCGAGCTTCGACATGTTCTTGTAGCGCTGCTCCATCTCGCGCACGGCCCACTTCAGCGCGACGACGGCTTTCTTCGGATCGGTCACCACAGGCGTCAGCAGATGCGGGATGCCGTCATAGACCGACAGTTCGAGCATCTTCGGATCGACCATGATCAGGCGGCACTGATCGGGGCGAAGACGATACACCAGTGACAGGATCATGGTGTTGATTGCGACCGATTTACCGGAGCCGGTGGTGCCCGCGATCAGGAGATGCGGCATGCGCGCGAGATCGACGATGGTGGAGACGCCGCCGATGGTCTTGCCGAGGCACAGCGGCAGCTTGGCGGACGATTCGTTGCCCTCCTTGGCGACGAGCAGTTCGCGCAGGTAAACCTTCTCGCGATGCTGGTTCGGCAGTTCGATGCCGATCGCGTTGCGGCCGGGAACGACGGCGACGCGCGCCGACACCGCGCTCATCGAGCGGGCGATATCGTCGGCAAGGCCGATCACGCGCGACGACTTGATGCCGGGCGCCGGCTCGAGTTCGTACAGCGTGACGACCGGGCCGGGATGCGCGTTGGTGATCTCGCCGCGCACGCCGAAATCCTGCAACACGCCTTCCAGCGCGCGCGAATTGGCTTCCAGTTCGTCCTTGCTGAGCGGCTGCCGATCCGTTGATTTCGGCGCGGCCAGCACGGAGATCGGCGGCAACACGAAAGACCCCTTGCGCTTCGATGCCTTTGGCTCGGCGCGGTTGCGCCGCGCGCGGGCGGGCTCTTCCTCCTCCTCTTCCTCTTCGTCCTCTTCTTCCTCTTCCTCGGCGTCGTCTTCGTATTCGTCTTGCGGCACCAGCGAGGGCGCGCGCCGGTCGCCGCCCAGCGTCGGCTCCATGCGCTCGAACGACCGCGTGCGCGATGATTCCGTGCGTCCGACCATCATCGCGAAAAGCGCAGAGACCATGCGAACCACGCGCGCTTTGGCGCTCATGACGGCATGAACAAGCCATCCCAGCGAAATCGAGCGGCGGTCGTCCTCTTCATAATCGTCTTCATCGTCGATCATCGGCGGCCGCGTGGGTTCGGCGATCTTCTCCTTCGCGCCCGCGCCGCATGCGAAAACGAAGCTTCCGATCATGGCCGCGAACAGGATCACACCCAGCACGATGCGATAGATCACGCCGGGCGGACCGAACACGACGGCCGGAAAGCGCACCAGCGCATCGCCGACGACGCCACCGAGCCCGGTCGGCAGCGGCCATGCGCCGCTGCGCGGCAGGCAGCTGGCAAATCCGGCGGCAATTACCGCGCACAGAATCCAGCACGCGATCCGCAGGGCTTCGCGGTCGAAAAGGCGATGGGTCACCAGCCGCCAGCCCCACACCGCGACCGGCAGGATCAGCATGATCGCGCCGAGGCCGAAAATCTGCATCAGAAGGTCGGAGCCGATGGCGCCGGGCCGGCCCATCAGGTTGCGGATAGTGCCGGAGGTTGCGTGGCTGAGGCTGGGGTCCTGCACCGACCATGTCATGAGGGCTGCGGCGATGACGCACGACAGGGCAATGACGCCGAGGCCGGTCAGTTCGCGTAACCGGCGCGCCAGCATTTCGCGCAACGGGTCCGAGATCTGGCCCACGATGGGGATGACGCGTTCGATCGCTGGCATATTTCTAGCCCCGGGCTTCGTTCAAGACGTCGACCATACGGTGCAACGCCTCAGCTGTTGTTTCACTGTCCTGCACCATGGCGACGCGGATATATCCGGCGCCAGGATTACTGCCATCGGCCTGCGGACGCGCCAGATAGCTTCCGGGAATGACGCGCACGCCGCCGTCCCTGAAAAGCTTCACCGTCGCTGCTTCATCACCGCCATGCTCGGAGACGTCGAGCCAGATGCAAAATCCGCCGGCAGGCCGCCGATAGCCGAAGCGGTTGCCGAGAATCTGGTCCGCGAGATCAAACTTGATCCGGTAGAGCCTGCGATTTTCATCGACATGGGCCTCGTCGCCGTAAGCGGCGACAGCGACATGCTGCAACGGCACCGGCACTTGAGGGGCTGCGACATTGCGCAGCTCATGAAAGCGCGCAAGAAATTTTCCGTCGCCGGCGACGAAGCCGACGCGCAGGCCCGGCAGGTTCGAGCGCTTCGACAGCGACTGGAACGCAACCACGTTGGCGAAATCTTTTCCGGCGGAGGCCAGCATGCTGCCCGGTGCTTCGCCCGTGTAGATTTCGGAATAGCATTCGTCGCTGAGTACGATGAAGCCGTGACGGTCGGCGAGCTGCTTCACACGATCGAAGTAAGCGCGCGATGCGACCGCGCCCTGCGGATTGGCCGGAGATGCGAGATAGAACGCGACAGTGCGGTCGAGGGTCTCGGCACTCAGCGAATCCAGATCGGGCAGAAAGCCGTTGTCGCGGATGGTCGGCAGAAACACCGCCTCGCATCCGGCGGCGCGCGCGCCCGCCGCGTAGGCCGGATAGAACGGATTTGGCATCAGGATCGCCGGCGCACCCTTGCGCGGGCCGACATAACGCGCGGCGGCGATTGCCGCAAAAAACAGCCCCTCGCGGCTGCCGTTGAGCGCCAGAATCTCGGTCTCCGGATCGACCGCCCTGGGAAGATCGAACCGCCGGGTGATCCATGCAGCGGCGGCCTGTCGGAACGGCTCGGTGCCTTTTGCAGCGGGGTAACGGCCGAACTCGTTGATGTGGCTGGCCAGCACCGGTCCGACAAAGCCCGGCACCGGATGCTGCGGCTCGCCAAGTGACAGGTTTATCAATGGCTTACCCGGTTTGTAGGGGCTTAGCAGATCGGTCAGCCGGGCAAAGGGGGAGCGTTCGCTGACCGGGGCGCCATCTTGGGCGCCGGCAGCGGCCGCCGAGCGGGAAGAAGCGGTTATGGCCATTCGAGAAACGCCAGCACTACAGGGTCCGTCGATCCCGCAGGATGATCCGGGATCGCGCAGGATTTGATCACATCACCATAGGTGGGGCGAGGTTAAGACGCGATTAACCATCGCCGCGCGGGCGCATTTTCGCCGCATGTGTTGAGGCGGGCGGGACAGCGTTTCGTCTCCCGGCCGCCGCAAAAAGTAAGGGCCCCAGCTTGCGCTGGGGCCCTCCGACGGGCGGGGCATTGCCGGGTTTGTGCCCCACCCGTTGTCTTATTCAGCTTGAGCATGATCTTTCCGGAAAATCGGGTTCCGGATCATGCTCGTTACATGTTGTACGCACGCTCCGTGTGATCGGTGATGTCGAGGCCTTCGCGCTCCGCATCGACCGAAACACGCAAGCCCACGATCACATCGACGACCTTGAACAGGATCGCCGAACCGATGCCCGAGAACAGCAGCGTGGTGCCCACGCCCCAGAACTGCGAGGTCATCTGAGCGACCATGTCGTAGTCGGCGACCTTGCCGGTGACGTAGTCCATCACGCCGGTGCCGCCGAGGGCGGGGTTGACCAGGATGCCGGTGCCCAGAGCGCCGACGATGCCGCCGACACAGTGGATGCCGAACACGTCGAGCGAGTCGTCATAGCCGAGTGCGTTCTTCACCACGGTGCAGAAGAACAGGCAGACGACGCCGACGATGAGGCCGAGCACGATCGCGCCCATCGGACCGGAGAAACCGGCCGCCGGTGTGACCGCGACGAGACCCGCGACTGCGCCGGACAATGCGCCGAGCAGCGAGGGGTGACCCTTGATCATCCATTCCGCGAACATCCACGCCAGAGCCGCCGCTGCGGTTGCAACGAAGGTGTTGGTCATGGCGAGCGCAGCGCCGCCCGAGGCTTCGAGGTTCGATCCGGCGTTGAAGCCGAACCAGCCCACCCACAGAAGGGCAGCGCCGATCATGGTCATGGTCAGCGAGTGCGGAGCCATCAACTCTTTGCCGTAACCGGTGCGCTTGCCGATCAGCAGAGCGCCGACCAGACCCGCGATGCCGGCGTTGATGTGCACAACCGTGCCGCCTGCGAAGTCGAGCGCGCCCTTCTTGAAGATGAAGCCGCCGTCCGCCAACACCTCGTCGAGTTTCGCCTGAGCCGCAGTCTTTGCGGCACCGTCAGCCGCGGCTGCAAGCGCCTTGACCGCATCGGTGATCGCATCCGGACCGGCCCAATACCAAACCATGTGCGCCATCGGGAAGTAGATCAGCGTGACCCAGAGCGGGACGAACAGCGCCAGCGCGGCGAACTTCGTGCGTTCCGCGAAAGCGCCGACGATGAGCGCCGGGGTGATTGCAGCGAAGGTGAGCTGGAAGCAGAAGTACACCAGTTCTGAAATGTTGACGTCGACGCTGAAGGTCGCCGCCGCCGATTCCAGGGTGATGCCGGACATGAACGCTTTGGAGAAGCCGCCGACGAACTCGGAGCCGCCGGTGAAGGCGAGGCTGTAGCCGTACACCGCCCAGATGATGGTGACGATGCAGACGGTGTAGAAAACCTGAGCCAGCACCGAGAGCATGTTCTTGGAGCGGACGAGGCCGCCGTAGAACAGCGCGAGGCCGGGGATGGTCATCAGCAGAACGAGAATCGCTGATGTCATGACCCAGGCGTTATCGCCTTTGCTGATGGTCGGCGCTGCGTAGGCGGCTGTCGTGGCGAAGAGGCCGACTGCGAGAGCTGCCAATCCCGCGCTGATGGGACGCTTGAACGTCATTTGCTTGTACTCCTGATAAGATGAGGTTTGCGCGAAATCAAAGCGCCGCGTCATCGGCTTCGCCCGTGCGGATGCGCACCGCATGGTCGAGATTGATGACGAAGATTTTGCCGTCGCCGATCTGGCCGGTCTTTGCAGCGCCGGTGATCGCTTCGATGGTCTTGTCGACTTGGGCCGAGGCGACAGCGACCTCGATCTTGATCTTGGGCAGGAAACTCACGGCGTACTCAGCGCCGCGATAGATTTCCGTATGGCCCTTCTGGCGGCCATAGCCCTTCACTTCCGTCACCGTGAGTCCGTGAACGCCGATGGCGGTCAGGGCATCGCGGACCTCTTCCAGCTTGAATGGCTTGATGATGGCCATAACAATTTTCATGGATTCTTCCCCGCTTGGGCCCGGTCGTACGGACCGGGCGATCTCGACTGAGTGTCACCGCGCGAAGACAGATCACTCCACGGGCACAGCCGGGTCCCATAGAATCAAATGCCGTGCCAACACCGCCAAAATTGCTAACGGTTTATGAATCCGAGGGTTTTCGGCCTTGAGGGGGATGCGCAAGAAGAGGGCAATTCTGCTGCGCCTAAAAGAGCGACAGGAATGCCAAAAACATAGGCAGGCCAGACTGTCGACACATTCGTGCCCATCCGAACAGCAAAATGGGTCTGCGCCCCGGAAAGGGCGGCAGCTCCGGCCGATTGAGCCGTTTTATTGGAGGGCTTCGCCGTGCTGGGTGATGTCCAGCCCCTCGACCTCGTGTTCGTGGGACACCCGCAGGCCCGCCACAATGTCCACGATCTTGAGCAGGACGAAGGTCATGCCGCCGGTCCAGACGAACACCACGGCCACGCCATAGGCCTGGGTCAGCAGCAGCCTGGGGTTACCTTCGATCAGTCCGGCGGTTCCGCCGATGGCGGCGGTCGCGAAAATCCCGGTCATCAAGGTGCCCAGCAATCCGCCGATGCCGTGAATGCCGAACACGTCGAGGGTGTCGTCGTAATTGAAGCGGTGCTTGAGGCTGGTGCAGGCCCAGAAACAAACCGCGCCGGCGATGATGCCGATCACGATGCCGTGCCATGGCTCCACGAAGCCCGAGGCAGGAGTAATGGTGCCGAGGCCGGCGACGGCTCCCGAGATCATACCGAGGACTGAGGGCTTGCGCCGCGTGATCCATTCGATCGCGCACCATGTCAGCGCACCGGCGCAGGCGGCGAGATGCGTCGAGAAGATCGCCATCACCGCGCGCGAGTTGGCCTGCAGCGCGGAGCCGCCGTTGAAACCGAACCAGCCAACCCACAACATTCCGGTGCCGATCACCGCAAGCGAGAGATTGTAAGGCGACAGATTTTCCGTGCCGTAGCCGCGGCGTTGCCCCATCACGACTGCGGCGATAAGGCCTGCGGTCCCCGCACTGAGGTGCACCACGAGGCCGCCGGCGAAATCCAGCACGCCCGCTTGCGCCAGGAAGCCGCCGCCCCACACCCAATGCGCCAGCGGGATGTAGACGACCGTGAACCAGCCGATACAGAACAGCACGTAGGATGAAAACCGCATCCGGTCCGCGACCGATCCTGCGACCAGCGCAACCGTGATCACCGCGAAGGTCATCTGATAAATGATGAACAGCGCTTCCGGGATGGTCTTGGCGGCGGCGTTGACGCCATCCATCGTCATGCCGGACAGCAGGAAGCGCTCCAGCGTGCCGAGCCAGGCGCCGTCACCGACGAACACCAGGCTGTAGCCGTAGACCACCCACAAAATCGAAATCAGCGCCACGGCCATGAGGCTTTGCGCCATCGTCGCCAGCACGTTCTTCTTGCGCACCATGCCGGCATAGAACAGCGCGAGACCCGGGATCGTCATCATCAGGACCAGCGCGGTGGCGGTGATCATCCACGCGGTGTCGGCGGCGTCGATTTTTGCAGGTTCAGCAAGGGCAGGCGTGACAGATACAAGGCTGGTCAGCAAAAAAGCCGTCGCGAGGCGTGCGGCGGCATGCGGCAATCTCAACATGGTCGTTCCCCCGGCTACATAATCTCGCGGCGTCTTGTTTGCGCCGTTGCGATCGCTTGGTGATGCGTATTTTTGTTTGAGCGCGATCCCGAGAACTTGTTTCCGCTTTTCGGGACCGGGCTCGGAATCAAAGCGCGTCGTTGTCGGTCTCACCGGTCCGGATGCGGACGGCATTCTCGATCGGCGTGACAAAAACCTTGCCGTCGCCAATCTGTCCGGTGCGCGCGCCAGCGGTGATGACCTGCACGGCCTTATCGGCGAGATCGCTTCCGACGGCGATTTCGATCCGCAGCTTCGGCAGGAAGTTCACGATGTATTCAGCGCCACGGTAGATTTCCGTGTGGCCCTTCTGGCGGCCAAAACCCTTCACCTCGGTGACGGTCATGCCGTGAACCCCGATCTCGGTCAGGGCCAGACGGACCTCTTCGAGTTTGAAAGGTTTGATGATGGCGGTGATCAGCTTCATGTCGCTCTTCATCCCTTAAAATCAGTGCGGCAGCGTCACAGAGTCTTTACGCGCGCCTGCCTGAATCCGCCACCTTTTTGGGCAAAGCGGCAGAAAAATATGCATGCCAGCCTGAAAACCGTTGCGGCAATGCGTCGTCAGTTTGTAGCATCGGCATTCTCGGGGGCTGAGACCGATTGCGATTTGCTTTGATGCTGCACGGCTGTTGCCTTGCGGCCGGTCCGGCGCTCCATTTTTCCGAATGAAAAGGAATTATCATGCCGGGCCGATCTTGGTTTGTTGCCGCCGGGGATAAGCAGGAAGGCCCATACTCCGAGGACGAATTTCGCGATCTGATTACGCGAGGAAACATCCGGCCGGACACGTACGTATGGGCCGACGGCATGCAGGACTGGCAGTACGCCGGAGACATCCCGGGCCTGCTCTCGCCCGGCCGGGCGCCACCTTCGATTCCGCGCGCGGGCGCATCCGCACCGTCCGCGAACGGCGATCAGTCGGGCGGATCGCTTTCGATCGAGATCGGCATCTGGGAGATGCTCGGTCGCGCGCTGGTTTTCCTGATCGGATTCCTGCTGGTCGTTCCCGCGCCCTGGGTTGCGGCGAGTTTCTACGGCTGGATCGTTTCGCGCATTCATGTGCCGCAGCGGGGATATCTCGGCTTCACCGGAAAGCCGCTCGACATCTGGTACGTCTTCATCGGGCTGGCGTTGATGACATATGTGGGCGGGGCCACCGACATTCCTTTTCTGAATTTCGTTCTCTTTCCGCTTCAGGCGTATTTGTCGTGGCTCACCGTGCGGTGGGTTATCGCCAACATCACGGCGGAAGGCCGGCCGCTTCAGCTTTCCTTCGATGGCAGCCCGTGGACTTACATAGGCTGGTATCTTTTGCTGGCGCTGTCCTTCATCACCATCATCGGCTGGGCGTGGGTTCTGACGGCGTGGATGCGATGGACGTGCAGCAACATCGCGGGCACACGGCGCGCGATTTCGTTCAACGCAACCGGACTTGAAACGCTGTGGCGAACGCTGGTGTTCTCCATCGGCTCGGTGCTGATTATTCCGATTCCATGGCTGATGGGATGGTACACCCGCTGGTTCGTCTCGCAGTTTTCCGCAGCGGAACGCGTTTAGGCAAAGCGTACGGCACGAGACGTCACTGCGAGGAGCGCAGCGACGAAGCAATCCGGTTTTCCAGAGTCTGTTGCTTCAGTCTGTTGCTTCGCTTCGCGCGCAATGACGTCGAAGCCGGTCAAGTCGCCGGCTTTTCCCTGCGTTCGCGCAGCGAGCCTTCCTGTGCGACCGAAGCCACCAGCGTGCCGTCCTGCTTGAAAATAAGTCCGCGCGTCAGCCCGCGGCCATCCTGGGCGCTGGGCGAATCCTGCGCGTAGAGCAACCATTCGTCGGCGCGGAACGGCCGGTGAAACCACATCGCATGGTCGAGACTTGCGGGCATCATGCGATTATCGAACAAGGTGCGGCCATAGCGCGCCATCGCGGCATCAAGCAGCGAGAAATCCGACGCATAAGCCAGCGCGCAGAGATGCAGCGCCGGATCGTCCGGCAGTTTCGCCACCGTGCGAATCCAGACATGGATGCGGCCGTCGTCGATCTTCTGGCCGAAGTAACGGCCGAGTTCGACCGGGCGCAGTTCGATCGGACGGTCGGATTCGTAGTAGCGCCGGATGAAGTCCGGCATCTCCTTGAACATCGGCTGCTTGGACACTTCTTCCGCGGTCAGTTTCTCGGGCGGCGGAACGTCCGGCATCTTGTCCTGATGGTTGAACGCCCCTTCCTCCTCGGCGTGGAACGACACCATGATCGAGAAGATCGCGTGGCCATGCTGGATCGCCGTCACGCGCCGCGTCGAATAGCTCTTGCCGTCGCGCAGCCGTTCGACTTCGTAGATGATTGGAATCTGCGGATCGCCGGGCAGGATGAAATAGCAATGCAGCGAATGCGGCAGCCGCTTCTCGACGTTCTCGACAGTGCGACATGCCGCCACCATCGCCTGACCGATCACCTGTCCGCCGAACACCCGCTGCCAGCGTGTCTTGGGGCTGGTGCCGCGGAACATGTTCACCTCCAGCTGTTCGATATCGAGGATCGACAGCAGATCAATCAGGCTTTTCGACATTCACGATGTTCCGATCTTCGGCATTTCACGGTCAAGGAGCGGTTTCCGATGGCCCGCAAACCCTGATAAACAGCGCGGGTCCATCTTACGGACCCATTCAAAAGGCATATTTCCCTTATGAGCGGGCCTGAGGCAAGGGCGGTTCAGAGATACCGGGGTATCATGTCGTCACAGCGAAGCATCGTGATCGGAGGAGGCGCATTCGCCGGTCTTGGACTGGCGCTGGCGCTGCGGCAGGGTCTCGGTCCCGACATTCCCATTGTCGTTGCCGATCCGGCCTTCGCGATGAAGCCGAGCCGCGATCCGCGTGCGTCGGCGATCGTTGCCGCCTGCCGAAGGTTGTTCGAGGTGGTCGGGGTCTGGGATCAGGTGGCCGATAGCGCCCAGCCGATCCTCGATATGGTGGTGACCGACTCACGGCTTGAGGATGCGACGCGGCCCGTGTTCTTGACGTTCGGCGGCGAGGTCGAACCCGGCGAACCCTTCGCGCATATGGTCGAGAACCGTCATCTGATCAATGCGCTGGTGACGCGCGCGGAATCCGAAGGCATCGAGCTCAACGCGGTTGCGGTCTCTGCCTATGAATCGAATCCGGACGGCACGCGCGTCACATTGAGCGACGGCCGCGAGATCGACGCAAGTTTGCTGGTGGCGGCCGATGGTGCGCGCTCGAAGCTGCGCGAGCGCGCCGGCATTGCGACCCACGGCTGGGATTACGATCAATCCGGCATCGTCGTTACCGTTGGACACGAGCGCGATCATCACGGTCGCGCGGAGGAGCACTTCCTGCCCGCGGGTCCGTTTGCTATCCTCCCGCTCAAGAACAACCGGTCCTCACTGGTGTGGACCGAGAGTCGCCGCGAAGCCGCACGCATCATCGAACTTCCCGACAATGAATTTCAGGCCGAACTGGAAACACGGTTCGGGCTTCATCTCGGCGAGGTGAAAGCGCTCGACAAGCCGCGTGCGTTTCCGCTCGGCTATTTCGTGGCGCGATCGTTTATTGCGGAGCGGCTCGCGCTGGTTGGCGATGCGGCGCATGTGATCCATCCCATTGCCGGGCAGGGGCTCAACATGGGCCTGAAGGATGCGGCGGCACTGGCGGAAGTTATCGTCGATGCCGCGCGGCTCGGCATCGATCCGGGACAGGCCGATGTGCTGGAGCGTTATCAGCGCTGGCGGCGATTCGACACGGTGGCGATGGGTGTCGCCACCAACTCGCTGAACATGCTGTTCTCGAACAAGTCGACGTTGCTGCGCACGGTGCGCGACATCGGCCTCGGATTGGTGGATCGCGTGCCGCCGCTGAAAAGCGCGTTCATTCGTCAGGCGGCGGGTCTGTCGGGCGAAGTGCCGCGGCTGCTGCGCGGCGAGACGCTTTAAGCTTGCTTCATCAACTGCTCGCCCATCAGGCGATGCAGCAGATTGATCGCTTTCAGCGGGCGGACCATGACCTTGAAATGCGTGATCTGACGTCCGTCATCGCTGAAGGTAATGATATCGACGCCGTTGATCTTGATGCCCTCGACTTCGTTCTCGAATTCCAGCACGGCGCCATTCTCATTGCGCCACTCACCGAGATATTTGAAACCGGGGCCGCCGAGCACCGTTCCGGCGCTGGCCAGATATTTGAAGGTGATGTCGCGCCCGCGCTGCGGGGTGTGGACGACGGGGCTTTCGAATACGGCGTCAGGGTGTAGCAGATCCCACAACGCCTTCTCATCGGGAGACTTGATAAAGTCGTGCCAGCGTTCGAGAGCGTGAGGTCGCATCGGGCGTCTCCGGCGTTGCTCTGAAAAGTGAGGCCTGCGTTCAGTCCAGCCGCCGCGCTTCTTCCGGCAGCATGATCGGAATGCCGTCGCGGATCGGATAGGCGAGCTTGGCGGAACGCGAGATCAATTCCTGCCGCGTGCTATCGAACTCCAGCGGCCCCTTGGTCTGCGGGCACACCAGAATCTCCAGAAGTTTCGGATCGACGCTGCCTTGGGGGCGCTCGGTCGGCGAGGTTGTCATAGGTCAACTCCACATCGGTACGTGCCGGGCTCTTGTATCACACCCGCACCAGCCCGAATCAACTGACCGTGCGGTTCCGTTGTCGCAGCCGGTTACAACGGCGCGTTCGCGATCCTGATCAATTCGCCGAGAATCTCTTCCTGCGGTGGTTTCGGCAAAGGCTTGTCCAGCATGTTGGCATGGATCGGCGGCGGGGTGCTGCTGATCCTGGCACCATCTATGGCGTCGAAGCCGGCGCGCCACTGGATCGTGTCGACATTCGCGGTTGTGTTCGCATTTGCGGCGATGGCCAATGCCTACGCCACGCGAGGGCGTCACTTTGGATGGATGTTGCTGAGTGGTGTGGTCGCGCTGGGGATCGCGGGATACTAGGGCAATGACTCCGAAAGGCGGGGACCGGTTTTCGAAAAAGGTCACCCCCCAAAGAACCGCGGCGGCTATTGCAGCGGCGGATCGCCGGACGTCTGCTTCTTGGCGAGATCCATTTCGGTCACGGCGATCAGAATTTCGGCGCGGGTCTTCAGGTTCGGCGCTTCCAGCAACGCCTGCTTCTCCGCCGGGCCATAGGGCGACATCATCGCGAGTGCATTGACCAGCGCCTCGTTGGGCGCGCTTTCGATGCCGTCCCAGTCCACCTTGAGCTGGTTGGCTTTCAGAAACTGCGTCAATGCTTGCAGCAGTGCCTTGCGGTCGACCTCTTCCTCGCCCTTGCGTGCGATGAAGTCGTCGAGGAAAGCACTGAAGTCCACCTGGCACTGACGGTACGGCGTCAGCACCGTTTTTTCTTCCAGAATCTTGAAGCGGACGACGCCGGTCAGTTCGAGGATGTAACGGCCGTCGCCGGATTCCGCGAGCTGGGTAATGCGGCCGACGCAACCGACCTTGAACAGGGCCGGACGTTCGTTGCTCTGAGAATGGGTCACGTCGGGCTGGATCATGCCGATCAGGCGGTGGCCGTCGCGGAATGCGTCGTCCACCATCTGAAGGTAGCGCGGCTCGAAAATATTGAGCGGCATCTGGCCGCGCGGCAACAGCAGCGCTCCAGGCAGCGGAAACACCGGAATGACTTTCGGCAGATCGGCGGGCCCACGATATTCAGCGTTGATCGGCATCCGCTTTCCTCACGTCAGGCGCAGGAAACTCCGTCAGGAGCCTCAGGAGAAAAGGATGGTCGACAGACGTTTGCGGCTGTCCACGGTCGCATCGTCGTCCGGCCCCCACGCCTCGAAAAACTGCACGAGCTTCTTGCGCGCGCCGTCATCGTCCCATTTGCGGTCGCGCTTGACGATGTCCAGCAGATGGCCTGCGGCTTCGCCGCGCTTGCCGCTGGCGTTGAGCGCCACGGCGAGATCGAAGCGCGCCTGATGGTCGAGCGGGTTGGCCGCGACTTTCTGCTCCAGTTCGGTCACCGGGCCGACGGCCTTCGCCTGTTCCGCCAGATCAATCATCGTCTGCACGGCGGAGATCGCGGCGTCGTTGCGCTTGGATTCGGGCACCATGGCCAGTGTCTGTTTGGCCTGCTCCAGCGCGCCTGCGGAGACATAGCATCGCGCAAGACCGGCAAGCGCGGTGAGGTTGGTGGCATCGACACCGAGCACCTCGGCATAGATCGACGCGGCGGTGGCCGGATCGCCCGCCGCCATCGCGGCTTCGGCCTCATTCAGAATCAGGGCGACATCGTCTTCCGGCGCGGGCATGCCGGCGGTCAGCTTGTCGATGAAGGCGGTAACCTGGCTTTCGGGGACCGCGCCCATGAAGCCGTCGGCCGGCTGGCCGTTGACGAAGGCAATCACGGCGGGAATCGACTGGATGCCCATCTGTCCCGGAATGGCGGGATGCTCGTCGATGTTCATCTTGACCAGCTTGACCTTGCCCTTCGCGGCGCGCACGGCCTTTTCGATCACCGGCGTCAACTGTTTGCAGGGGCCGCACCACGGCGCCCAGAAGTCGATCAGCACCGGCTGGCGCTTCGATTCCTCGATGACGTCCTTCACGAAGGTCTGGGTCGTGGTGTCCTTGATCAGATCCGGCGGCGTCATCGCCGCGGGTCCGGTGCCTTGCTCGACTATCGTCACGTGATCCTCGCCTGCCGAATGTCTTATGAAAGAAGCCGCTTCTAGCATGGCTTGGCCCGTTTCCGGCAGCTTCGATCCGCCGCAGGGAAAATGGCCGATATGCGAGAAGGCGCGATTTCCGTACGACCGCCGGTGGCCGTCAGTGCGAAAATGGCGCAAAGCCACAGATGGAGGTCATTTGGGGGATTTTCAATCGGGCCAGGGACAGTCGTGTACGACAAAGGCCCATGAAAACATCAATTTGGCCCCAAACACCCGGAACCGGGACCTGCAGATTAAAAGTTTCACCCTGTTGCATTGCATGGCCGCTTTTGGCATAGGTTTGCCCGGCGGCGCGCTTTGCGCCCCGCCAATTCTCTGTGATGCGGGTGTAGCTCAGGGGTAGAGCACGACCTTGCCAAGGTCGGGGTCGAGGGTTCGAATCCCTTCGCCCGCTCCAGAAATTCTCGATTGAGAATCTTGGCCGAACTGACGATCTTCCGGATCGCTGTTCGAATGACAAGCCGCCGCAAGGCGGCTTTGTCATGTGTGCGCCATGAGACAGCAATTGGCTCAGGCCAGTTGCGATTCGTAAGCCTTCAGGTGTGTGTAGACGATGCGCAGCAGCGGCACGCTGAGCGCGCCTGCCGGGTTGGTCTCGGCGCGATGGATCAGGTCGCCGATGATCTGGTCGGCCTCGATCCGCGCATTGCTGCGAATGTCGCGCAGCATCGACGCGGTCAGCGGCGACCCCGGCGTGAAAAGCAGGCCTTCTGTGCGGGTCAGAAATTCCGCCCGCGGCCCATGACCGGCGGCTTCGGCAACCGAGGCGATCTCGGCGCGCAGCGCGCGGATGAACTGCTCACCGCCCGGTGCGCCGGTGATATGACCGGCGGGCGCACGCATCAGGGACGTCGCTCCCGCAAGCGTGGCGAGAAACACCCACTTCTCATACATCTCCTGCATGATGACGTCGCTGGCGCGAGCGTCGAACATGGCGCCCTGCAGCGCCGCTTCGATTCGCCCGGCGCGATCGCCCTTTGGCGTACCGCGTTCGCCGAACGACATCGATTGCATCGGCGCCAGATGATGGATCACGCCTTCGGCGTCGAGCATCGATGCGATCTGGCATTGTCCGCCCATCACGCGCTCGATGCCGAACTTCGCATCGAGCACGTCGAGGTGCTTCATGCCGTTCAGGAAAGGGATGATCGCGGTGCCGGGACCGACGGCGGCCGCGAACGACGCGACGGCGTCGTCGAGATCGTAGGCCTTGCAGCTCAGGATGATGACGTCGAAAGATGTGGTGATTTTATCCGCCACGATAGTCGGCGGGTTTGCCAGAGTGATGTCGCCGGCCGGGCTCTTGATGATCAGGCCGTTCTTCGCCAGCAGTTCAGCGCGCTTCGGACGAACCAGAAAGGTGACGTCGCGGCCAGCCTGCAGCAATCTGCCGCCGAAATATCCGCCGGTCGCGCCGGCGCCGATGACCAGAATGCGCATCGTCAAATCCACTTCTTCAGAGTTTCAGGGCGATCCCGAAAAACGTGAAGCGGTTTTTCGGATTAGCGACAGGTGAGCCGGGCGATCCTTGCTCAAACCACCAACCGGGCGCAAGGCAAGGTTGAACCGTTGCGGCGCCCGGCTGTTATGCGCGGTGCGACTACCACTTCTCGCCGAACGGACGAATTTCAAGCTCGAATGTCCAGGCGCTGCGCGGCTGCTGATACAGCAGCCAGTAAGACTCCGCGACCGAGGACGGCGGCATCAGGAGGTCAGGATTGTCGAGCGCATCGGGCCCATTGGCCTCGATACGGCGCTGACGCACCCATTCGGTGTCGACACCGGAATCGATGATCAGGTGGGCGACGTGGATGTTCTTCGGCCCGAGTTCACGCGCGGTCGCCTGCGCCACGGCGCGCAGACCGAATTTGGCGCTGGCGAAAGCCGCATAGCCGGATCCGCCGCGCAGGCTGGCGGTGGCGCCGGTAAAGAAGATGTTGCCTTTCCCGCGCGGCAGCATCAGGCGCGCCGCTTCGCGTCCCGCGAGAAAGCCGGAATAGCAGGCCATCTCCCAGACCTTGCGGAAGACGCGCTCGGTGGTGTCCAGAATCGGAAAGTTGACGTTGGCGCCGATATTGAAAATGCACACTTCGAGCGGCGCATGTTTGTCGGCGTCGCCGAGGAAGGAGACGATCTCGTCTTCCTTGCGCGCGTCGAGCGAACGGGCGTGGATTTCTCCGCCCGCCGCCTCGATCTCCTTGACCAGCGGCGCGAGCTTGTCGCCGTTGCGGCGGCCCGCGAACACCGTGAAGCCTTCGGAGGCAAATTTTTTCGCGATCTCGCCGCCGATGTAATCGCCGGCGCCGATCACGGCGACGGTTGCATTTCTCTTGGCCAAGGTCCGTCTCCTGTGAGGTTGTGGGGATCGAACGCGCGGCGGAATCTGGCTCCGCCGCGCCGGTTTGTCACTTCGCGTCGTCGGTGATCAGACCGCCGACCAGATCCCACGCTTTGCCGTTCCAGCGCTGAAGATTGAGCTGGGTGTACATCTTGTTGTTGGTCGGGCCGGTATTGACGACGATACCGGGCAGCGACATCGGCAGCGCGAGACCCTTGATGTTGCGGGTCTGCTTGAGAATATTCTCGCGCGACAGGTCGTTGCCGCATTGCTTGAGAACAGCTTCGAGCACCACGCCCTGATGAACGCCGGTGAAGTAGTTGCTGTCGGCAAGATCAGCGCCCGGCATGTGCTTTTCCATGAACGAACGATACATCTTCACGCCCGCATCGCCAGCCCATTTCGGATCGTCCGGGTCCTTGCGGTAGGTCGCCGTCATCACGCCCGTCGAGATGTCGAGGCCCGCGGGCGCAAGCACCGCCGCGATCGAGCTCGAGATCAGGTTGGTGATGAACAGCGGCTTCCAGCCGGATTCATGGGTTTTGCGGATCGCCTGCGCCGCGAACTTCGGCGTTCCGGCGAACAGCATCACGGTCGCGCCGGTGCTTTTCAGGGACACGATCTGTGAATCGATGGTGGGCTGGCTGACTTCATAGCTGCTGGTCACGACCTTGCTGTCGAAGGCCTCTTTCAGTTCGGCCTTGAAGCCGTTGATGAAATCCTTTCCCAGATCGTCGTTCTGATACAGAATCGCGATCTTGGCGTCAGGCATTTCCTTGGCGAGATAGCGTGCATAGGCGCGCGACTCGGTGTCATAGCTGGGCAACCCGGTGGTGATCATCGGGTATTCCTTGTAGTCGGTGAATCGCGTCGCGCCCGTCACGATGAAGGCCTGCGGGATCTTCTTCGTGGCGAGATATTTTGCGACGGCGAGGTTGCTCGGCGTGCCCAGCGTCGAAAACATGAAAGCGACTTCGTCGGACTCGACCAGCTTGCGGGTATGCTCGACGGCTTTCGGCGGGCTGTAGGAGTCGTCCATCGCGATCAGATTGATCTTCCGCCCGTTTACGCCACCCTGCTCGTTGATGACGTTGACGTAGGCGATCAGTGATTTCCCGACCGCGCCCAGCGCTGAAGCCGGCCCGCTGAACGGAAAGAACGCTCCGATCTTGATCTCGGTCGCCGTCACGCCCGGCGCATCGGCCGCCGCGACCGGCACGGACAGTCCGGCGAGCAACAGGGCTGCCACGGTGGTCTTGAGCGCTGTTCTTCTCAGCATCGTTGATCTTCCATTCTGTCTGATTGTTGCGGTCGCCGGATCGCAGCGCGCCCGGTCCGTTGCTTCGATCAATAGGGTTCTAATATAGAACTGTCAATGTCGATCGGGGAGAGACAGGCTCTATCGCGCCGCACAATATAGGGCTTCACGCATGGGCCCGTTGGAGGTATAGTGGATACCAAATCAGAATGATGACGGTCATTGAACCGGGCTCACCGCCCGACATGGCGCGGAGACGCGATATGAAATGGGAAACCCTCGACGAAGAAGCCTGTTCGGTGGCGCGCACGGTATCTGTGATCGGCGACCGCTGGTCACTGCTCATCCTGCGTGATTGTTTTCGCCGCATCCGGCGGTTCGATGAATTTCAGGCGCGCCTCGGCATCACGCGGCACTTGCTGGCCGAGCGCCTCAAGAAGCTTGTGCGTCAGGGCGTACTGCGCCGGGTTGCCTATCAGGAGCGCCCGAAGCGTTACGAGTACATCCTGACCCAGAAGGGCCTCGACCTGCATCCGATCATGATGTCGATCGTCCACTGGGGCGACGTCCACATGGCGGATGAGCGTGGACGGCCGGTGCTTCACCAGCACAAGACCTGCGGTCACCATTTCGATCCGGTGATGACCTGCTCGGTGTGCCACGAGCCATTGGCCGCCAGGCAGGTCCATGTGCATCCGGGGCCTGGCGCGGACAGGTCGAAGGTCGTGCTGCCCTCGATCGAACAGCAAGGCCTCGACTGATTTCTGCAAGTCCGTTTAGTTATCGCAAGAGTGGCGCGGCCCGATTCCGGCCACGGCAGCCCCTCGACTCTTGGCGACGTGGCTGGCACCACTTGGATGTCCATCGACGTCGCACAGGAGCGATCTATATGCTCACGGTTCATCACCTCAATAATTCCCGCTCGCAGCGCGTGCTCTGGCTGCTGGAAGAACTCGGTGTTCCTTACGAGATCGTGCGCTATCAGCGGCAGCCGTCGATGCTGGCGCCGAAAGAGTTGCGCGCGATCCATCCGTTGGGCAAGTCGCCGGTCATCACCGACAACGGCAACACCATCGCGGAATCCGGCGCCATCGTTGAATACATCATCGACGCCTACGGCAATGGCCGCCTGATTCCGCCTCCGAAAACGCCGGAGCGGCTGCGTTACACCTACTGGCTGCACTATGCCGAAGGCTCGGCGATGCCGCTGCTGGTGCAGAAGCTGCTATTCACGCTGGCGCCGAAACGCGCGCCGGCGCTGATGCGGCCGCTGCTGATGCCGGTGTTCGGCAAGATGCTCACCACGCTGGTCAACCCGCAGCTCAAGCAGCACATCGCCTTCTGGGAAAGCGAACTCGACAAGAGCGAATGGTTCGCGGGCAATGAAATGACGGCCGCCGATATTCAGATGAGCTTTCCGCTCGAGGCGGCATCCGCTCGCGCGGGCCTTGATGAAAGCTTCCCGAAAGCCTGGGCCTTTTTGCAGCGGATTCATGCGCGGCCCGCCTATCAGCGCGCGCTGGAAAAGGGCGGACCGTATCAGGTCGGGCGATAAGGTCAGGCCGTCACCTCGGGATGACGATCAATACCCCGCCGCTTCCGCCCCGCGCGTGCGGGGATCGGCTGCGCCGAGCAAACCGTCGGGCGTTACCGCGATGGAATTGGTGGAGGTCTGTCCAAGCGGCGTGATGATCTTGTGCCCACGCTCACGCAACGCGGCCAGTGTTGCTTCGGAAAATCCATGCTCGACGCGAACCTCGTCGGGCCGCCATTGATGGTGCAGCCGCGGTGCCGATACCGCCGCCGCGACATTCATGTTGAAGTCGATTGTGTTGATGAGCACCTGAAGCACCGCCGAAATGATGCGGCTGCCACCAGGCGAACCGGTCACCAGAACGATCTTGCCGTCCTTCAGCACGATGGTCGGCGACATCGAGGACAGCGGACGTTTGCCGGGACCGGGCAGGTTGGCCTCGAAGCCGACGAGGCCGTAGGCGTTCGACGCGCCGGGGGCGGCGGTGAAATCGTCCATCTCGTTGTTGAGCAGCACGCCGGTGCCGTCCGCGACCAGGCCTAGGCCGTAGCTAAAGTTGAGGGTGTAGGTATTGCTGACCGCGTTGCCGGATGCATCGACCACCGAATAATGGGTGGTGTTGGAGCCTTCACGCGGTGAAGCCGCCGTCGTCTCGCTCCACGGGGTCGCCTTGGTCATGTCGATGGTGGCGCGTTGCTTTGCGGCATACTCTTTTGCGAGGAGTTGCTGCATCGGTGCGTTGACGAAGGCCGGATCGCCGAGGTAGCGCGCCCGGTCGCCATAGGCGCGCTTCATCGCTTCAATCGACACATGGAGCGCATCCACCGAGCCCGCGCCCATCTCGCGCAGCTTGTAGCCTTCCAGAATGTTCAGCGTCTCGATCAGCACGGTGCCGCCCGAGGACGGCAGCGGCATCGATACGATCTCGAAGCCGCGATAGGTGCCGCGCACCGGCGCACGGATGACCGCCTGATAGCCCTTCAGATCGTCGCGGGTGATGATGCCGCCTGCTGCCTGGATGCCGGCGGCCAGTTTTTCGGCGACCGGGCCGTCATAGAATCCGCGCGCGCCCTGAGCAGAAATCGATTCCAGCGTGGCCGCAAGATCGCTTTGCACCAGGCGGTCGCCGGACTGCAGTGAGGTGCCGTCGGCGCGTGAGAAGATTTTCACGCTGGACGGCCATTTCGCCAGCCGCCGGTGCCAGTCCGGCAGCGTGTCGGCGGTGTCGTCGGCGATCACGAAACCGTCGCGTGCGAGCGCAATCGCAGGTGTCAGCAGATCCGCGAGCGTGAATTTTCCCGAGCCGTATTTCTCCAGCGCCAGCGCCAGTCCCGCGACGGTGCCGGGCACGCCGATGCCGAGCGCCTGATCGCGGGACTTTTTTGTATCCGGCTTGCCGTCGTCGCCGAGAAACATGTCGCGCGTGGCGGCGGCTGGCGCGGTCTCGCGATAGTCGATGGCGACGGCTTCGTTGCTGTTCGCCAGGTGAATCATCATGAATCCGCCGCCGCCGAGATTGCCGGCGCGCGGATAGGTCACGGCCATTGCGAATCCGGTGGCGACCGCTGCATCGACCGCATTGCCTCCACGCGCCAGAATGTCGCGGCCGATCTCCGCCGCGGTCCGTTCCTGCGCGACCACCATGCCGCTTTTCGCGGCGACCGGACGAACCGCATCGAGTGCAGGTGGTGCATAGTATCCATGCCGCGAATCCTGCGCGAACGCCGGAGCGAACAGCAGGCCGAGGGCGCCGAGAACGAAAGCGAGCGCGCGACGCTTGGTCATCAGGGCCATAACTTCCTCTGGGTAAAAACGAGATAGCAATTGAACCGCCGCACTATATGGTTTTGCGGCGACGAGGGACAACGTCCGCATTGATTCGGCAGGAATTTCGATCATGTCTCAAGCTGTTCCGGCGCATGACAGTCACGCAAACGTGTCAGCGCCGGCCTATCCGCCGCGCAAGGCGGTTTTCGGCTGGATTTTGTTCGATTGGGCGGCGCAGCCGTATTTCAGTCTGATCACGACGTTCGTGTTCGCGCCCTATTTCGCGACCCATGTGGCGGCGAATCCCGCCAGCGGACAGGCGATGTGGGGATTTGCCACCGCGGCGGCGGGACTTGTGATCGCCGTCATGTCGCCGGTGCTGGGCGCGATCGCGGATGCCGGCGGACGCCGCAAGCCGTGGATCGCCGCGTTCGGCGCGCTGTTTGTGATCGGCGCGTCGATCATGTGGATCGGCAAACCCGGCGATCCTTCCGTCATCCTGCCACTGCTGATCGCTTTCGGCCTTGCAACCATCGGCATCGAATTCGCCACCGTATTCAACAATGCGATGATGCCGACGCTGGTGCCGCCGGAGCGGATCGGACGGTTGTCGGGAACGGGCTGGGCCACCGGATATGTCGGCGGCATTCTCAGCCTCGTTCTTGTACTCGGCTTTCTCGCGGCGAGCGGCGACACCGGCCGCACGCTGTTCGGCCTCACACCGCTGTTCGGCCTCGATCCCGCAAGCCACGAAGGCGACCGCATCACAGGCCCGTTGAGCGGACTCTGGTTCATCATCTTCGTGCTGCCGATGTTTCTTTTCACACCGGATCGCGCCGCCAAGACGCCCGCGCTTGGCGCGGTGCGCGAAGGCCTGCGCGAATTACGTACAACACTGTCAACGTTGCCGCGTCAGCCGGTGATGCTGACATTCCTGATCGCCAACATGGTCTACACCGATGCGCTGGTGGCGCTGTTCGCATTCGGCGGCATTTATGCCGCGGGCACCTTCGGCTGGCAGACGCTTCAGATCGGCACCTTCGGAATCTTGCTGGCGTTTTCCGGCACCATCGGCGCCTGGCTCGGCGGCAAGCTCGATGACCGGCTCGGCCCGAAGACCGTGATCGCGGGTAGCATGTCGATATTGCTGCTTGCTTGCGCCGCGATCCTGTCGATCGATCGCGATACGATCTTCTTCGTGTTCAAGGTAGTGCCGCCTGTGCCGGGCAAATTGTTCGGTTCGCCGGCGGAGCAGGCTTATCTGGCGCTCGGTGTTCTGATCGGAATGGCAGCGGGACCGATGCAGGCGGCTTCGCGTACGCTGCTCATTCGCCTCGCGCCGAAAGACCGCATCACGCAGTTCTTCGGACTGTTTGCACTGTCCGGCAAGGTGACGTCATTCATGGCACCGCTGGTGGTCAGCATCGTGACCGCCGTGACCATGAGCCAGAAGGCCGGCATGGCCGTGCTGGTGGTGTTCTTCTCGGCGGGACTTCTGCTGTTGTCGCGCGTGCGGGCTTAATTGAATTTCGTCATTGCGAGGAGCAAAGCGACGAAGCAATCCAGTCTTCCTTGTGGCTCTGGATTGCTTCGCTCCGCTCGCAATGACGGGAGCTAATGCTTGAAGTGCCGCGTGCCGGTGAAAACCATGGCGATGCCATGGGCATCGGCGGCCTCGATCACTTCGTTGTCGCGCATCGAGCCGCCCGGTTGAACCACCGCCGTCGCGCCGGCCTCGATTGCCACCAGCAAGCCGTCGGCGAACGGGAAGAACGCGTCGGAGGCGACGACCGAGCCCCTGGTCATCGGCGCTGGAAGTCCCAGCTCTTTCGCTGCGTCCTCGGCCTTGCGCGCGGCGATGCGCGCCGAATCGACGCGGCTCATCTGTCCGGCACCGATGCCGACGGTGGCGAGGTCCTTCGCATAGATGATGGTGTTCGACTTGACGTGCTTGGCGACGCGGAAGGCGAAACGCAGATCGTTCAGCTCGGCGTCGGTCGGCGCGCGCCTGGTCACGGCCTTGAAGGTCATGTCATCGACCACCGCGTTATCGCGCGTCTGTACCAGAAGGCCACCGGCCACTGTCTTTGTCATCAGACCGGCCGCGCGCGGATCGGGCAGGCCGCCGGCCAGCAGCAGGCGCAGGTTCTTGCGCTTGCCGATGATGGCGATGGCCTCGTCGGTCGCGTCAGGCGCGATGATCACTTCGGTGAAAATTCCGGCGACCGCATTGGCGGCTTCCGCGTCGAGCGTGCGGTTGAACGCGATGATTCCGCCGTAAGCCGATGTTGAATCGCAAGCCAATGCTTTGCGGTAGGCGCTGGCAAGGTCCGCGCCCTCGGCGACGCCGCACGGATTGGCATGCTTGACGATGACGCAGGCGGCGGTGCGCTTCGCATCGAACTCCGCGATGCATTCATACGCCGCATCGGTGTCGTTGATGTTGTTGTAGGACAATTCCTTGCCCTGAAGCTGGCGCGCGGTGGCGACGCCGGGGCGCCGATCGGGGGTTTTGTAGAACGATGCGCCCTGATGTGGATTTTCGCCGTAGCGCAGCGCCTGGATCAGTTTGCCGCCGAACGCGCGGAAGTCGGGCGCGTCGATCTTCAATTGATCCGCGAACCAGTTGGAGATCGCCGCGTCATAGGCCGCGGTTCTCGCGTAGGCTTTCTGCGCGAGCCGTTTGCGTAGCGCCAGCGTTGTCGCGCCGTTGTTGGCGGCGAGTTCGTCCAGCACCGTCTGATAGTCGGACGCCTCGACCACGACTGCGACGTCGTGATGGTTCTTCGCCGCGGCGCGGATCATCGCCGGGCCACCGATGTCGATGTTCTCGATGCAGTCGTCCTCGGACGCGCCCTTGTCCACGGTCGCTTCGAACGGATAGAGGTTGACCACCAGAAGGTCGATCGGCGCGATGCCGTGATCCTTCATGCTGCGCGCATGATCGGCATTGTCGCGGATCGCCAGCAGTCCGCCGTGGACGTTCGGATGCAGCGTCTTGACCCGCCCGTCCATCATCTCCGGAAAACCCGTGAGATCCGACACGTCGCGCACCTTCAGACCCGCATCGGCAATCGCCTTGGCGGTGCCGCCGGTGGAAACCAGCTCGACGCCGCTGTTGATCAGCGCGCCGGCGAATTCGATCAGGCCGGATTTGTCGGAAACGGAGAGGAGTGCGCGCGTGACGCGGCGCGGGTGGTCAGCCATAAGACGGGTCCTGGTTCGGATAGATGTTGCCCGCCGGGTAGCATGGTTTGCTTCCGGGCAAAACGGGCCAGCCTGGCAAAGTCGACGTTTTTTCATTGCAGAAAAAACGGACGGAGTTTCAGCCGCTTAAAGCGGCAATTCCGGCTCGCGGCGGGCGTCGCGGCGGGCATTGGTCACAGCCGCGGACGCCGATGAGCGGGTGAAGCTCCAGCGGACGCCGGGCGAGTCCTTCCGGTGCTGCCGGATCACGATCTGGGCGGTCCGGCGCGGGCCGTCGGAGCCCGCCAGAAACACGCTGTCCTCGAGGTCGACCTTGTCGTTGAGGGCTTCAAACGTCCAGACGTCGCGGTTCGGCAGCACCAGCATCACCCCGCGCGCGTCGGTAAGGCGGCTGGCCTTCACCGACGGATGCAGATGAAACCGCAGCACATAATCGTCGGGCTTGCTGCGCGATGACGCGCCGGATGCATTCAGCAACGTATCTTCGCCGTCGAGCCGGCCGCCGTCGGCGGAAAGTGAGAGGCTGCGCTGATGCACGACGCCGAACTGTCGCGCATAGGCGTCGTGGGTTGCGGTCAGTTGAATGCCGTCATCGGCGGCCTCGCGAAAGACGCCGACATTGGACGGTCCGCTGACGATAGGGGCGCCCTGCAGCATCCGCTTCATCGCCGGCAACTCGATGAACTGACATGAGGATGTGTCGTGACAGATCAGGGTCGAATGCGCCGCGGTCGAGCGCGCGAAGGCGCGCCAGTTGTCGCGGCCGGTGGAGGGAATTCCGCAGTTGACGACGATGCGGGCGGTGCCGGACGACAGTTCGAATGACAGGCAGCCGGCGTGCGCATCGCGACTCACCGCCGGCGGCGGCGGCGCGCCGGTATCCATGATGATCGCGGTCGAGCCGGCGTCGAGGCGCTGGAAACCCGAATGCGGCATGTTCGACATCGGGATGCCGTGGGTGTCGTCATACGCCAGCAATGTCGCGAGCAGTCCCGACGGCGCGTTGCTCATGCCGTTGAACAGCGCAAAGCTGCCGTCGCCGTGGCGGAAGAACCGCAGCATCGGCATCATGCGATCGATGGCGTTCAGCAGCGCCGGCGGCGGCGCGATGTTGCGGGCGGTGAAAGTCTGACGCAGCGGCAGGAGATCGGGCAGCAATTCGATCAGCGCGCCCGGATTGCGCGAAATATGCCCGCCATCGGGAAGCAGTTGCCGCTGCAATTCGTCGGAAAGTTTCCGTGACGCCGTGCGGATATGCTTGGCTTGGTTGGCAAGACAAAGTGAGGCGTAGCACAGCGCGATCAGCACCTGCAGGCGCGGCACGCCGTCGGGAATATCCACCATCGTATAGCGCAGGTAGCGGATCTCGCGGGTCAGGCTGCGCAGGAAGCGGCGGTAGAATTTTCCGTCGGCATCGTTCAGCACCAGCGGCGCCTGCGACAGCAGCGAGATCACGCGGCGCGCCAGCACGTCGGCGCGCCAGCCGGTGCCGCGCTTGCGGATCGGTTTCGAAATCCAGTCGTCGATCAGCGAGCGGGCATTGGCGCGGGTGATGGCCGAATCCGCCGCGCGCAGATGGCGCAGCCAGCCGAAGCCGAGCAGATTGGCTTCCCAGTCTTCGGACGGCGGATCGAGTTCGAAAATCGAGCGTCCATGAGAGGTCACGATCTTGCCGGCGAACACGAAACGCCCGGCATAAATCTCAGACGCGCGCGTGGCATCGACGGTGCGCAGATCGTTGGGCGCGATCAGCAGCCGGTCGGTACGGCCGGGCCAGAAACGCGACAGCGCGACCGAATGCCCGCTGGCGCGTGCGAGTACGTTCCGCGCGGCGCGGCCAAGCAGAAGAGACGAGATGCGTCGTCGGTAAGCGACCGCCACGTGCGCCCTGTCCTGATCAGGTTGGCGGAATCGGATAGTCTCCGACGCCGAACATGATCGTTCCCCATTCTAACCGGAGCATTCCTCCCCGAACCCACGCGGGCGCTCATGCGCCGCACTGTGAGGGAATCTCCGCGCACCGTTGTAATCCGAAATATGCCCCCAAGGCACCCCTAACGCGCCGGAAGGACACCGATCATCGGCGGTTGACCGCGTGCCGCGAATCACCTGCGCGTCGAATCGGGATTCGAAGTCAGGATTTGACGAGGCGCGCCGCGTAAAAGCCGTCGAGGCCGCCGAGGCGCGAATCACCATGGGGAAGATGCGAGGGCAGGGTGCGAATGTCGCCGTCCGGCGTCAGGATCTCGTCGAGCCCCGCCACCTCGTCCCGGCCGACGGGTGCGCGGCGCAGGCCTGATTCGGCGGCAAGGGCGCTTGCGACGGCTTGCTCGCCTTCTTCCGGTTCCAGCGAACAGGTGCAATAGACCAGGGTACCGCCGGGCTTCAGCAGCGTGACGGCCTTCTGCAACAGGCGCTTTTGCACGGCGGCGAGGGCGCCGATGTCCGATTCCTGTTTCAGCCAGGCGACGTCGGGATGCCGCCGGATCGTGCCGGTCGCGGCGCAGGGCGCATCGATCAGCACGCCGTCGAACAATTCGCCAGGCGGCTGCCATTCGGTGGCGTCCGCCACCGCGGTATCGGCCTCAAGCGACAGCCGCGCCAGATTCTCCCGCAGCCGCGCGATGCGATTCGGCGAGCGATCGACCGCGGTCACCCGCGCGCCGGCATGGACGAGCTGCGCGGTCTTGCCGCCGGGCGCGGCGCACAGATCGACAATGGTCTTGTCCTTGATGTCGCCGAACAGCCGCGCCGGCATCGCCGCGGCTGCATCCTGCACCCACCACTCGCCTTCGTTGAAACCGGGAAGCATGGTGACCGATCCATGCAGCAGCGTTCGCACCGTGCCGGTCGCCAGAGCCTCGCCGTGCAGGCGTGTCGCCCAACTGTCGGGATCGGATTTGACGGTCAGATCCAGCGCGGGTTCGACGCTGATGGCGGCGGCCATCGCGCGCGTCGCGTCTTCGCCGTAAGCCGCGGTCCAGCGCGCCACCAGCCACGGCGGCAGGTCGAGCATCTGCGATGCGACTTCGTCGATCAGCGGTTGGCCTTCACGCGCACAGCGCCGCAGCACGGCGTTGACCAGACCGGCATATTTCGCGGCGCGGCGGTCCGCCTGCACAAGGCGCACCGACAGATCGACGGCGGCGTGATCGGGAACGTCCATCCACAGAATCTGCGCCGCGCCGATCAGCAAGGCGCTTTGCGCGCGCGGCGCATCGTTCGGGATGCCGCGATCGAGCAGCCGCGATAGCACGTGGCCGAGCGTGCCCAGCCGCCGCAGGATGGTCGCGACCAGCCTGCGCATCAGCGCGCGATCGCGATCCGCAAGCGTCTTCAATCCGGGATGAGCGCCGACACCATCGAGCTGATCGTCCAGCATGCGTTGCTTGTGCAGCACGCCGTCGAGGATATCGGCCGCGATCCTGCGCGCTGCGAGGCCGGGGACCTCGGTGGGCGGGACAAATCTCGAAGGCTTCATGCGGCAAAAAACATTCGCTGGCGGGACAAACGCGACGGACGTCGCACTCAAGGTGATGTCGTGGCACGGGAATATGCCAAATGTAAGAATTACGTCGTGTCTGAATCGTCTTGTCTAAAACATCTCGGGAAATGTAAGCCGCTTCACATACAGCTGCCCGGCTGCGTGATACGGCGTGTATCACGGGCCTTGATCGAGAGCCGGGCCTGTCTAGATTCAGATTTCGGCTCTGACCACCCGGGAGTGTCAGCCATGAACCATGACCCGTCTCATTCCAACCCTGTCGATGCCGTTGCGGTACGCAAACCGCTGTCGCCGCAGGCGCAGCGGGCGCTGGCTGAAGCCGAGGCGCGGCGCAGCGCCGCGCTGGACAATGCCAAGGGCGAAGCGAAAGAGCTTCAGGGCCCCAAGGGGCTGGAGCCGACCCGGTACGGGGATTGGGAACACAAGGGACTGTGTTCCGACTTCTAGTTTTACGTACGAATACGCATGGCCCTGATCGGTCTTGCCGCCAAGGCTGTTTTGGTCCTATTCTAGGCATATGTTCCTAGATCGGTCTTTATGTCGTCGTTCGTCACGCGGTCCGGCGAACGGCACTCTCGCGCTGCGGTCGCATCCCTGGATGCTTGGTCTGATTTTCGCTGCCGGCGTTGCGGCTGGAACAGTTATTCCGGGGCGAGACCGCTTGCCATGGAGCGGAACGCCAGCGGCTCCATCGACCCTGTCTGCGTCGCCGTCCCCGGCATCGCCTGTCCCTGCGCCATGGAGCCGGCACGGCCATGCGGGCGTGCGCCATTCCGTCGACGTTGTGCGCGTGATCGACGGCGACACGTTCGAGGCGCGGGTGCATCTGTGGCCGGGCCTCGAGATGATGACGCGTGTGCGGCTGCGCGGCATCGATGCGCCGGAAATGAAGGGCGCGTGCGCCGAGGAATTCCGGATGGCGGAAGCATCCAGCGAAGCGCTGCGTGCCTTGCTTGCGGACGGCGATGTCGCGATCTTCAACATCGGTCCCGACAAGTACAACGGGCGAGTGGTTGCGGACGCCGCTACGCGGCGAACGCCGAGCGTCGGCTTCGCGTTGCTGGCCTCGGGTCACGCGCGGCCGTATCAGGGCGGCAGGCGCGGCGGCTGGTGTACGGCGGCGATGCGGTGAAGGCGGAATCGAAAAAGCCGCGCATTGGCGCGGCCTTTCTGCATTCGTCATGTGCCGAGATAATCAGCGCGAGGTGACGATCACCAGCGTGCCGACCTCGACGCGATTGAACAGATCGGTGATGTCCTGATTGTACATCCGCACGCAGCCATAAGAGACATAGCCGCCGACGGAGTTGGGGCGGTTGGTGCCGTGAATGGCGTACTCGCCGCCTTCGAGCGTCAGCGCGGCGACACCCATCGGATTGGACGGCGCGCCGCCGGGAATGACATCGGGGATGTTCGGATTATCGCGCTTCACGTCCGCGGGCGGCGACCATGCCGGCCGGCGATATTTGCCGTCGATACGGGTCGTGCCGGACCACTGCTTGCCGGCCTTGCCGACGCCGACGGGATAGCGCAATGCGCGGCCTTCTCCGAGCACGAGATACAGTTTGCGCTCGCCCGTCATCACCACGATGGTGCCCGGCGCGTAGCCGTTGGGAGAAGCCACTTCCGATGGCGCAGCCAGAGCCGCAGTGCCGGACAATCCAATCGCCACCGCCGTGGCCGCCAGCGTCAATTTACGCAGCATCATTGTCCAGTCTCCATCGCGGGCAAACGGCCGCGGAACCTGTCGGTTTAAAATTGCACCCCGCCAGCTTACCGCAGAGATCTCAACAGCCGCCTATCTTCGGATGCAAAAGGCCGATGGCGTACGCATTAGTGGGAAAATTCCGGTGGCAAAGTAAATGCCCGGAAAACAACACCCCTGGCAAATTTCGGCATCGAACGCGGTTGATGCTGACAATGTCGTGAGGCGGACGTGCCGGGATACGCACGAGTGCTGGCGCAGCCATCACTCTATCGACGTGGATCGATTGACAGGGCTTCGGGCTCAATTCATCGACAACTTCCTTGGCGCGCTTCAAGAATTCCGGATTATCACGGTCCGCGCGTCGCGGGAGTGACGCGAGGCCGGGCAAAAGCTGCCGTCCCGTCGTTGTGGAGTGGCTACTTCTTTTGGCTCTTGGGCGTCTTTGACTTCGGCTTCACCGCTTTAGGTTCGTTTTCCTTCGGCGGCTTCGGACATGCGCCGACATAGTCGAGCTGCACCCTGGCCTTCTGGCGTTCGCAGTCATTCGCATAGGTCTTGCCGTTGCAGCCGCACACCGGCCGGTGGATCTGCATGCAGAAGGCCGGTGCCTTGTCGCACTGGCCTGCCGCGTCGGCGACCTTGCATTGTCCGGCTGTCCTTTGGCACCAAAGGGCCGAATTGCAGGTAATGTTGGCAGCGCCACCGCAGGCTTCGCCGAGATTTGCCGCCTCTGGTCGGCCGGGACCGACCGCCATGCCAAGCATGGCGATCAGGAACGCGATAATCAGACGAGTGAAGGGCGTTCGCAACGAGACCTCCGGCGGCAACCCAGCGTCAGGCGCTGGCCTTCTTATTCTGGCGATTATGCACCAGATCGTCGACAACCATCGGATCGGCCAGCGTCGATGTGTCGCCGAGCGAACCGGATTCATCTTCCGCGATCTTGCGCAGGATGCGGCGCATGATCTTGCCCGAGCGCGTCTTCGGCAGGCCGGGCGCGAACTGGATCAGATCCGGCGACGCGATGGGACCGATGTCCTTGCGCACCCACGCCACCAGCTCTTTGCGCAGCGTCTCGGTCGGCTCGACGCCCTTCATCAGCGTCACATAGGCATAAATGCCCTGACCCTTGATGTCGTGCGGGTAACCGACCACGGCGGCTTCCGACACTGCATCATGCGCCACCAGCGAGCTTTCGACTTCCGCCGTGCCCATGCGGTGCCCCGAGACGTTGATCACGTCGTCGACGCGGCCGGTGATCCAGTAATAGCCATCGGCGTCGCGACGGCAGCCGTCGCCGGTGAAGTATTTGTTCTTGTAGGTCGAGAAATAAGTCTGCTCGAAGCGCTCATGGTCGCCATAGACCGTGCGCATCTGGCCGGGCCAAGACTTCGCGATGCAGAGATTGCCCTGCGCCTCGCCGTCGAGAACCTTGCCGTCGGCATCGACGATCTCCGGCACCACGCCGAAGAACGGCTTGGTGGCCGAGCCAGGTTTCTGCGCGATCGCGCCGGGCAGCGGCGTGATCAGAATGCCGCCGGTTTCGGTCTGCCACCAGGTATCGACAATCGGGCAGCGGCCGTCGCCGACCACGCGGTGATACCACTCCCACGCTTCCGGATTGATCGGCTCGCCGACCGAGCCGAGCAGGCGAAGCGACGCGCGCGAGGTCTTTTTCACCGGATCGTCACCGGACTGCATCAGCGCGCGGATCGCGGTGGGCGCGGTGTAGAAGATGTTGACCTTGTGCTTGTCGACGACGTTCCAGAACCGCGAATTGTCCGGGTAATTGGGAACGCCTTCGAACATCAGCGTGGTCGCGCCGTTGGCGAGCGGCCCGTAGAGAATGTAGCTGTGGCCGGTGACCCAGCCCACGTCCGCCGTGCACCAGTAGATATCGCCTTCGTGATAATCGAACACGTATTGATGCGTCATCGATGCGAAGGTGAGATAGCCGCCGGTGGTGTGCAGCACGCCCTTGGGCTGGCCGGTCGAACCCGACGTATAGAGAATGAACAGCGGGTCTTCCGCGTTCATCGGCTCCACGGGACATTCGTTCGTGACCATGGCGGCGGCTTCGTGGTGCCAGACATCGCGCACCGGATTCATGTCGATCGCACCACCGGTGCGGCGCACGACGATGACGTGATCGACGCTGTCGGCGCCGATTTTGGCGATCGCCGCATCGACATTGGTTTTCAGCGGCACCTTCTTGCCGCCGCGCAGGCCCTCGTCGGCGGTGATGATCACCCTGGATTTGCAGTCGGTGATGCGCTGCGCGAGTGAATCCGGAGAGAAGCCGCCGAACACGACCGAATGAATGGCGCCGATTCGCGCGCAGGCCAGCATGGCGTAGGCCGCTTCCGGAATCATCGGCAGATAGATGGTGACGCGATCGCCCTTGGCGACATTCCGCAGCCGCAGGATGTTCGCCATCCTGCAGACTTCGTCATGCAGCTCGCGATAGCTGATCTGCTTCGATTCGGACGGGTCGTCGCCTTCCCAGATGATGGCGGTCTGATCGCCACGGGTGTCGAGATGGCGGTCGATGCAATTCCATGCCGCGTTCAGCACGCCGTCCTCGAACCATTTGATCGAGATATTGCCCGGCGCGAACGAGACGTTTTCGACCTTGGTGAAGGGCGTGATCCAGCCGAGGCGGCGGGAGGCTTCGTCGGCCCAGAAGCTGTTCGGGTCGTTGACCGAACGCGCGTACATCTCGCGGTACTTTGCATCGTCGATAAAGGCGCGCTTCGCCCATTCCGCGGATACGTCGTAGATTTTCTCGGACATGACTTCCTCACTCCCTCCACGCAGGCCGTCCGCGGCGCAACATGCGCGCGGGCTTCTTTCTTGTTTTTGATATTATGCGCTTTTGCATACATCAGCGACAAGCCACAGCAACTAGGACTTTTGTCGGAACCGGCTCTGTCCGGAGCGCGTGAACCGGGCTGGCATGCCATCATGGGAGCGAAAGCAGGCTCCAAACCGCGGTTTGCTTGATTTCGGCGTCCTCGAGGTCGCGGGTCACCGGCACGCTGTAGTCGGCGACACGACGCAATTTGTCGCGGGGCAGATAACTGCGTCCCGGATCGCCGATCAGGACCGCCGCGCCGCGTGCCGCGTGGCCCTGAAGAAAATCGAACGCCCGCCGCGCAGTGTCGCGCTCATAGAAAATATCGCCTGCCAGAATGACCTCCCATCGGCCCGGATGGTCTTCAGCCAGCAAATCGCTCTCGCATGTCGTCAGCGCGATGCCATTCTGTGCCGCATTCAGCGCCGCGGCGGCGCAGGCAAACGCGTCGATATCCGCGACGGTGACGGAGGCTGCGCCAGCCTTCATGGCGGCGATACCAACGAGACCCGATCCGCTGGCGAGATCGAGCACGGTCTTGCCGCGCACCAAGGATGCATTGTCGAGAACATGGCGCGCCAGCGCCTGTCCGCCGGCCCAGGCGAAGGCCCAGAACGGCGGCGGCAATCCGGCCTCGCCGATCTCCTCTTCGGTCTTGTGCCACAACGGCACGGCCTCGTCGGCCACGAACAGCGAAATCTCCGGCGTCAGCGGCACCGCGCGCAGCCGGGTATTGGCGCGAATGAACGCGTCCTTGTCGGCGATAAGCGGCTGCAGTGCGCGTTCCATAACGGCGTCTCACCGCAGTTCGGTACTCAGGTCAAGGCAGATGGGAACAAATGCCGCGCCAGGCGATTGGGGACTTCGAGGTTCATCATGGCTGACGGACAGAATTTCGCCGAACTGAAGGAGGTGTCCGCCCTTGAGGCGCTGGACGCGCCGGTTGCGCGTGAGTCGTCGGTCGGACGGCTGGCAAAGAAACATGGAATGAAGCTCGGCGATCAGACCGAGTTCGACATTCGCCGCGTCAGGCGCGGCAAGGGCTATTCGTTCGTGCGCGCCAACGGAAAAACGGTGCGCGACGCGGCCACTATCAAACGCTTCAACGCCATGGCGGTCCCGCCGGCCTACATCGAGGTGCGTTACGCCAGCGACTCCGCCTCCCATCTTCAGGCCGTCGGGCGCGATGCCGCCGGCCGATTGCAATATCGCTACCATCCGGATTGGGAAAAGGTGCGCGAGACGCGCAAGGCCCATCGACTTGCACGGCTGATCGAGGTGTTGCCGAAAATCCGCCGCAGCGTGGCACAGCATCTCGGCGGCGATGTGCCGACGCGGGAGTTCGCGCTCGCCGCGGTCATTGAACTTGTCGCGCGCACTGCGATCCGCCCCGGTAACGAATCCTATGCGCGACTGAACGGAACCCGCGGCGCGACGACGCTGCTCAAGAGCAACGTCATGATTGATGACGATTGCATCGTGTTGGCATTCCGCGCCAAGGGAAACAAGGCGGTGCGCAAGGAGTGCGATGCGTCGCGGCTGGTGCGGGCGGTGGAAATTCTGCGCAAGCTGCCGGGACGGCGGCTGTTTCAGTATCGAGACGACGCCGATGCTGTCCGCCCGATCAACACCGCTCAGGTGAACGCGTTTCTGCGCGAGATTTCCGGCATTCAGATATCGTTAAAGGATTTTCGCACGCTGATGGCGTCTGCTGCGGTCCTGGAATCGTTGGCGCGGATTGTGCCGGCCGAGAGCGCGCGGGGCCGCCGCAAGCAGGTTCTGGAAGCAGTTCGTGCTGCCGCCGACGAACTGTCCAACACGCCGACGATCTGCCGCAAGAGCTATGTGCACGACACCATCGTCACCGCGTTCGAGGACGGGATTCTCGAGCGCTTCGCTTCGACCCTCAAGGGATGCCGGTCGCTCGCCAAACGCGAGCAGATTTTGGCCAAGGTGATTTTGACCGCGGCGGCGTGAGGCCGTTTTCGTCTAGATGCCGCCCATCTTGCAGACCAGCTTCCATGCGTCAGCTGTTACGGACTGCACCGACAGCCGCGAGTATTTCACCAGATCCATCTCGGCGAGCCTGGCTTCAACCTTGATGGTCTCCAGCGTCACCGGCTTTTTCATCGGTTTGTCGGCGGCAATGTCGACGCAGACGAACTTGCCGGTCTTGTCGGTCGGGTCGGGATAGTGCTCGCGGATGATCTCGACGATGCCGACGATCTCCTTGCCCTCGTTGGAGTGATAGAAGAAGGCGCGGTCACCCTTCTTCATCTTCATCATGTTGAGTTTGGCAGTGTGATTGCGCACGCCGGTCCAAGGCTCACCCTTGGCACCTTTCGCGACCTGCTGATCCCACGACCATGTGGAGGGCTCCGATTTGACGAGCCAGTACGCCATTGCTGTTTCCTTTATCCTTCGGCCCGGAACGGCCGCGTCAGCAGCGTTTCGATCGCCTCATCGATGGTCAGTGTGCCGCCAAGAACCGCCGCAACCGCACTGGCCACCGGCATTTCAATATTCTTTTCGGTGGCGAGTTCAATCAGCACCGGCGCGGTGAACTCGCCTTCGACGAGTTTCGTCCGGTCTGGAGTTTGGCCCCGCCCCAGCGCGAGGCCGAGCGAGAAGTTTCGCGACTGAGGTGTCGAGCAGGACAGCAGCAGGTCGCCGAGGCCTGACAGCCCGGCGATGGTCTCAGGCTTGGCGCCGCAGGCGAGGCCCAGCCGCATCAGCTCCGCAAACCCGCGCGTGGTCAGCGCCGCCAGCGCTGACGCGCCGAGCTTTCGCCCGGCGACGATGCCGGCGGCAATCGCCAATACGTTCTTGGCCGCGCCGCCGATCTCGACGCCGCGCACGTCGGTCGAGTGATAGGGGCGGAACGTCGCCGAACCCAGCGCATGCACCAGCGCTTTCGCCAGCGCCTCATCGGCGGTTGCGAGTGTGACGGCGGTCGGCAAGCCGCGCGCGACATCGACATCGAAACTCGGTCCCGACAGAATCGCGGGTACGACGTGCGGCGCCACGCCAGCGACGATCTGGGTCATGAACTGATGCGTGCCGCGCTCGATGCCCTTGGCGCAGACGATGACGGGCGTGCCCGGCGCGAGATACGGCGCGAGGGCGGTCGCCGCCTGCCGCAGATTTTGCGCTGGCGTGACCAGCAACGCGGCATCGGCCTTGCCGGCGAGTGCGAGATCGCTGGTGACGGAGATTGTGTTAGCCAGCTGGATACCGGGCAGTTTCGGATTTTCGCGCGTTCGCGCGATCTGCTCTGCCGCGGCGCTGTCGCGCGCGTAGAGTACAACATCGCGCCCGGCGCGCGCTGCGGCGTTGGCGAGCGCAGTACCCCATGCGCCTGCGCCGACAATGGCAATCGTCTGATGAGTCATCATGTCAGTGTCGGGCACGCGTGTTGGCGAACTTCAGCGGCGTCGATGCGGTTTCATCGAGCCGCCAACGCGCGCGCGGCGCGGTTTCCATGGTGTCGACCATCTTCAGCGCCAGGCGTTCCGCGCCGGCCCAGGCGATCATCGCGCCGTTGTCGGTGCAAAGCGCCGGCGGCGGAATGATCAGCATGGTCTGCGCGCGGCCCGCGATGTCCTGCAATGCGCCGCGGATCGCGAGATTGGAGGCCACGCCGCCGGCGGCAACAAGTGCGCGCGGCGGGCCGAACTGTTCCTGAAACAGCCGCAGCCCGACGCTGATCCGGTCCGCGGTGAGATCCAGCACGGCGGCCTGAAATCCCGCGCAGAGATCGGCGACGTCCTGCGGCTCGAACGGCATCAGGCGCGTGGCTTCGTTGCGCACCGCCGTCTTCAATCCGGACAGCGAGAAATTCGCATCGGGCCGTCCCACCATCGGACGCGGGAACACGAAGCGCTCGGGATTGCCATGCGCCGCCGCGCGCTCGACCTGCGGCCCGCCTGGATAAGGCAGGTCCAGCATTTTCGCGACCTTGTCGAATGCCTCGCCCATCGCGTCGTCGAGCGTGGTGCCGAGCCGGACATATTTTCCGACGCCAAGCACCGCGACGATCTGGGTGTGGCCGCCGGAGGCGAGGAACAGGCAGTAGGGAAATGCCAGCGCCACGGTGAGGCGCGGCGTCAGCGCGTGCGCTTCAAGATGGTTGACCGCGATCAGCGGTGTGTCGTGCACCATGGCTATGGCCTTCGCCGTGGTGAGGCCGACGATGACGCCGCCGATCAGTCCGGGACCCGCTGCCGCCGCGACGCCGCTGAGGTCGCCGAACCCGACGCCTGCGTCCTTCATCGCGGCGCGGACGATCCCGTCGAGCATGTCGACATGGGCGCGCGCGGCGATCTCGGGCACCACGCCGCCGAATGGCGCGTGCTCCTCGATCTGCGATCGCACGATGTTGGACAGAATCCGGCCCGATCCGTCGCGCTGCCGCTCGACCACGGCAGCGGCGGTTTCGTCGCAGGTGGTCTCGATTCCCAGCACCAGTGTCGGCTTGCTTGCCAATTTCAGTCCTTGCGTTTGCCGCCGATCCGGCGTTTCCCTTGACCCTGTGCGGGCCAAAGCACGATCCGCCGACTGGTGGAGTGGATTTCAATTTCGCTACCCGGCGAACAGCAAGCTCGCAAAGCGAAGGTCAAATCCAGAATTCCATCAGAAATATATATTTGTCAGTGGTCCGTCGATTCCGACATTCGCAGGAATACCTGCCGAAACGGGATGCAAAAGCTGGAATCGGACCACTGGCCGTCATTGAAAGGGTTCATAACGTGAAATCGTCAGGCGGGCTATCCTTGCTTGAGATGCGTGGGGTTTCATAAATGGCCATACTGGTGACGCGCCCGGCACCCGACAACGAGAAAACCGCCGCGGGCCTGCGGGCGCGGGGTTACGGCGTGCTGCTGTCGCCGATGCTGCGATTTGAGGCGTCGGCGTTCGATGACGATGGCGAGACCGTTTATGACGCGGTGGTGCTGAGCAGCGCCAATGCGGTTCGGGCCATGGCGCAACATCCCGCGCTTCCACGGCTGATCCTTCTGCCCGTGTTCGCGGTGGGTGGACATACCGCGCAGGTCGCGCGCGACGCAGGCTTTACCAACATCACGATCGCGGATGGCGACGCCGTATCGTTGCGCGACCGGGTGTTGGAGAGCGCGGCCGCGGGCAAACTGAAAAAGAAGGCCACGCTGTGCTATCTCGCGGGCGCCGATTTGGCGCGGGACATCGGAGGAGAACTCGGCGCGCGCGGCTTCACAGTGGTGACGCGCACGGCGTACCGGATGATTCCGGTGGCGGGTTTTTCCAATGCCGTCAGTGGTGCGTTTCGCGCAGGCGGCATCGAGGCGGTGTTGCATTACTCCCGCCGCAGTGCGCGGGCCTATATCGATGCGGCGCGAGCGGACGGCGTCGAGATTTCTGCCTTGGCTTTGCCGCAATGCTGCATCTCCGAGACGGTGGCGGGCGTTCTGCGCGAAGCGGGGGCGATGCAGGTGGCTGCCGCGCGCGCGCCGGACGAGAGCGCCATTTTCGACGTGGTGGACAGGACGCTCAAGGCATCGACCAGGTAACTGCCGGTCAGGCCACTTTGGACGCCGGGGCACGCGCGGCGTTCGCAGAATCTGCTAGAGTTCGTCTCGATGCGACAGGAGTGAGTTCCCGATGGATGACGACAAGCAAGACAAGGCGGGTGTTTCGCCGAACGGCGATGCCGCCAAGCGGCCCCCGCCGACCATCGAACTGACCGCCTCGAATGTGTCCGACAGCGCACCCGTGTCCGATGCTGCGGCGTCCGGCACGACCGCATCCGACGCGCCTCCGTCAGAGGCTTCCGCATCGGATGATGCGGAGGCGCCCCCGGCAGCGGAGGCATCTCCTGAAGCGGAGCCAGCTCCGCAAGCAAAGGTTCCCGCGCGAAGCTCATCGATACTGGCCTCGGCGCTGACCGGCGCCGTGGCTGCGGCGCTGGTGCTTGGTGTTGCGAAGTTCGCGGGCTGGCCCGGAGTGCCGACATCGCAGCCGGCGGCGGACGTTGTCAGCAAGAGCGATGTCGATGCCCTTGGGGCGCGGCTCGCGAAAATTGAAACCGATGCCGCCAAGCCCGCTCCCGCGCCTCGTGCCGATCCCGCAATCGTGACGCGGCTCGATGCGGTGGAGAAATCACTGACGTCGCTGCGCGGCGATGTCGCCGCCGCGCGCGGACAGAGCGAGAAGGTTGCGGCTGCGCTTGGTGAAATCAAATTGGCATCGCCGCAAGCGGTTGTCGCACAGTCGACGCCCACGGTGGATACATCGGCCCTCGAAGATCGTCTCGACAAGATCGAACGCGCGACCGCGTTGCTCAGTGCTGCGGCTGCCGCGCCGCCGCCCGCGCCGCACGCTCCGCTGGAAGATCCGAGCGTGCGCCGGATGGCTGCGGCGACCGCGCTCGATTCCGCTGTGCGTCAGGGCGAGCCTTATGCGGCCACGCTTGCGGCGGCGCGATCCGCCGGCGGTGACACCGATGGACTCAAGCCGCTCGACGCCTTCGCCGCAACCGGCGTTCCCACGGCGGGCGCGCTCAGCCGCGAACTGCTGACATTGCTGCCGAAGCTCGCGCCGAAGCCCGAAACGCAACCCGCGCCGTCCGGCATGGTCGAGCGTTTGCAGCAAAGCGCGGCCAGGCTGGTGCGTATTCAGCGCACCGATGCCGCCGCCAGCGGCAACGCCGCCATCCTCGCGCGCGCCGCGTCCGCTGCGCAGCGCGACGATGTCGCGGAAGCAAAGCGGGAATTGATGCAGTTGCCGACGTCCGATCGCGCGCCGGCTCAGGCATGGATCGCGAAGGCGGATGCGCGTGAGGCTGCTTTGGCGGCATCCCGGCAGTTCGCGTCCGATACCATGGCCGCACTTTCCAAACCGGCGCGATAGGAAATTTCATGATCCGGATCGTCCTGTTTCTTTTTCTGGTCGGTGTCGCCGCGCTCGGCGCGGCCGTGATTGCCGATCAGACCGGCGACGTCACTTTGTCCTGGAGCGTGTGGCGCATCGACACCTCGCTGCCGGTGCTTGCGCTGGCGCTGCTGGTGATTGTCTTCGCGGCGATGCTGGTCTGGGCCATCATCCGCGGCTTCCTGCGCGCGCCCGAGCGTCTTCGCAAACTTCGCCGCGAGCGTCGTCAGGCGAAAGGACGTCACGCAATCACGCAAGGCCTGCTCGCGATCGGCACCGGCGATCATTTCGCCGCGCGCCGCCACGCCGATGTCGCCAGACGTCTGGCGCAACAGGACCCGTTGGCGATGTTGTTGCATGCGCAGTCCGCGCAGCTAGACGGCGACCGCGACGGCGCGCAGCGCGCGTTTCATGCCATGGCGGAACGCAAGGACACCCGGCTGCTCGGTCTGCGCGGATTGTTCGTCGAGGCGCAGCGCCGCGACGATCCCTACACGGCGGTCGCGCTGGCTGAAGAAGCATTGAAGACCGCGCCGGCTTCGGCCTGGGCGTCGCAGGCGGTGCTCGGCTTCCGGTGCAGCAAGGGCGACTGGGACGGCGCGCTGGCGATTCTGGAAAACAATCTGGCGGCGGGGCTGATCGATCCGGCGCCCTACAAACGCCAGCGCGGCGTTCTGCTGACGGCGCGCGCGCTCGATCTTGAAGCCACCGACCGCGACAAGTCGCGCGCCAGTGTGATGGAGGCGGTGAAGCTGGCGCCGACGCTGGTGCCTGCCGCGACGCTCGCCGCAAAATTTCTCAGCGAGAACAACCAGACCCGCCGCGCCATGCAGGTCGTCGAAGCGGCATGGACCGCGCAGCCGCACCCCGATCTCGCGGATGCCTATGCGCATGTGCGGCTCGGCGATTCCGCGCTCAATCGATTGGGGCGTATCGAGAAGCTCGCGGCCCGGGTGCCGGGACATATCGAAGGCGCGCTCGCGCTGGCGCGCGCCGCCATCGACGCCGGGGAATTTGCCCGCGCCCGCGAGGCGCTGGCGCCCTTCATTGATGCGCCGACGCAGCGGGTCGCCATTCTGATGGCAGAGCTTGAACGCGCCGAGCATGGCGACGGCGGCAATGCGCGAAGCTGGATGCTGCGCGCGGTCCGCGCGGCGCTCGATCCGGCGTGGACCGCCGATGGCTATGTGTCGGAGCGCTGGCGGCCGGTGTCGCCGGTGACCGGACGTCTCGACGCGTTTCAGTGGCTGACGCCGGTCGCGGCTCTTCCTCCCGAGAAATCGCCGGTTCTCGATGCCGGGATTGCAGACGCCCCTGTGGTGGTGGACGAGCCTTCGCTGCCGCCGCCTCAGGAGGCGAGCCCGGCGACATCGCTGCCGCCGCCGACCGTGCAGGACAATGAGCCGGTGCCGGCTCCTGCCGTCGTCGAACCGGTTGCCGATCCTGTTGGCGAACCTGCGGCGCCGCCGCCTGTTGCACCGGCTTCGGTGGCCCCGGCGACTGCACCGGTGGCCGACAATGTTCCGCCCCCGGTGTTTCGCCTGCGGCGGGAGATCGAAAAAGCCGATGCCTCGCGAATCCCGGCTGTGATTCCCATCATCCGGGCACCGGACGATCCGGGTGTCGCCGATGAGGTGATCCATGAGGAATTCGATGATCCGGTGCGGCCGGAACCGGCCCAGGCCGGGGGCTGGAAGGGTTTTTTGTCCCGTCTTGTCAGTTGATTAGGAACTAGCTGGCATTTTCAGCGCCGAATCTGATCGATGGGCCAGAAAAGAGCGCTGCGCGTGCAGCCGATGTTGCAAAGCAGGGCTCCGGCCAGTATCAGGTGCGGATACCGATCTCGCGTTTCGCCGCCTTAGCTCAGCTGGTAGAGCACCTCATTCGTAATGAGGGGGTCGTAGGTTCGAATCCTATAGGCGGCACCATTAAGCCTTTGAGACGCCGTGGTTTTCTAACTGCGGCGTTTTTTGCTGTAGAGTTTTAGCAAGGCCTTTAACAAGGTTAAGGCGATTGCGCCGCGGCATGCGATGACGCGCTTTGATAAGGCGGCGGCCTAATCTCACCCGCGATTGAGTAGATCTAGATGTATGTGCCTCTTTTGCGAGGCACTGCGACCGGCGTCGTCTCAGCCTGAGCAGTGAGGCGCGCTTCGGATGCCGTCCGTTCCTTCCCCCAAAACTTTGGAAGTCCCACCCGGTGAGATGGCAGCGATCAAGAGATTACTTGACAAGTTCCATCATTTATTAGACAAGTTTCATCAATTTCTAGATCGATTGTTGGGGATGGTTATATCTTATGGAGGCGTTGATGAATACCAAGGCTCAATTGTCCTTTGATGCAGGCTCTGTCTTTACGCCTGGAGCGCCAATCAACGAACTTGAGCTGTTCGCAGGACGCACAGACCAAATAAACCAAATTTTGGATGCCATCTCACAACGGGGCTACCACGCTATTTTGTTTGGCGAGCGGGGCGTGGGGAAAACGTCGCTATCGAACGTTCTTTCTGAACTTCTTCACAGCCGCAAAAGTTCGAAATTCTTGCTTCCGCGCATCAACTGCGATGCTTCAGACACATTCAGCACCCTATGGCGCAAACAATTTAACGACATCATCGTCACCGAAACAAAAATGGGGATTGGCTTTAATGCCGACCAAATCGAGGTATCGAGGAGGCTTGTCGATACGCTTCCCGAAAATATTACGCCGGATGATGTCAGGCGAACTCTGGAACAGCTGTCGAAGGGACTAATTCTAGTGCCCATTTTTGATGAGTTCGACCGCGTTAAACATGACTACGTCAGCACTCTAATGGCTGACACGATCAAGATGCTTTCCGACTATAGCGTTGCCGCGACAATCGTTCTGATCGGAGTTGCGGACTCCGTCGACGGCCTAATCGGCGAGCATCATTCTATTGAACGCGCGCTTATTCAAATTCCGATGCCTCGCATGTCAGGAAATGAGACGCAGCAAGTCGTCCTCAACGGTTTGAGCCGCCTGCAGATGACAATCGATGATGATGCACTTGAGGAAATAAGGGGATTGTCGCAGGGATTGCCGTACATTACGCACATGCTGGCTCTCTACAGCGCGCGAGCTACCATAGAGCGTGAAAGCAAGAGCTTAACCTCAACCGATCTTGATCTTGGTATCAAAGCGTCGCTAGGCCAGTGGCAACAGTCGGTTAAATCGGCGTACTATCACGCGACGAAAAGCCAACAGCCGGGGCATATCTACAAAGAGGTGTTGCTCGCATGTTCTGTGGCTCCGACCGATGACATGGGATACTTCGCTGCTGCCGATGTCCGAGAGCCACTTCGCCATATTACTGGCCGACAGTACGACATTCCAAATTTCGCGAGGCATCTTAAAGAACTAAGCCAAGCGGGACGTGGCGGTATACTTTCCCGGACCGGCGAGAAGCGCAGGCTTCGCTATCGCTTCGAAAGCCCGCTTCTAAGGCCATACATCATCATGCGCGGTTTCTCAGATCATCTGCTTAATAAGGATGACGTGAAGGTTTTGACATATCAACATCAGGTTTCTGCTGAAGACTGATCGAAACAGAGTGGCAGATTCAGACAATCGCGGTCTGATTTTCGGCTGATAAGGTCGCGGGATGGGTGTGATAATTCAGTCGCCATCGCCATCCGGTCGCTGTAGAGCCGCTACTCTTGAGAAGAAGACACGATGAAAATCATTTAAGCGAGCAGCAAGCCACAAATGCTGCTTTGGCCAATCTGAGCGATCTGTCGGGTCTACATCATTTAGGCTAAGTGAAATCCGGGAGTCTTGCCCTTGTGGCAACTCTTCCCAAAGAAGACCGTATCCTAGATCTTTCTCGATAGCGGCGCTCTGTGTTTGAAGTTGAGCAAAGTTAAGTTTTGCTGCGGCCCCGCCCAAATATAGTTCCGCTCTTATAAGTTTTTTCGGAATGCTAATGGCGCCAGCCAAATTTATTCCGCTCCGCCCGATGCGGTAAGACATCCATGATTGGGCTTGCGGTTTTTTATTGCCCGATACTGGTCCCTTCTTCTCATCCAGAACAGCATTTAAAGCACTCCAATAGTCGCGCTGCAAAAGGCGAGTCTCCGATAACTCCGTTTCATCGATCGCTCGGGCGGCGCGGGCGACTGACTGCGACCAGTTGTTCGGCTTCGCAACAATATTGAACTTCGGAGCGGCCGGCGAGTTCGCTATCTTCCAAAGCTCAACCTCAAGGCCAAAAAATCGAAAGCTTTCGTTTGTAATGCGGTTGAGCCAGTCGAGCGTTGATCGATGCTCTTCGGTGAACTTCGCGGCTATCCATACGATGGTCACCGCCTCTAAGCCGGATGCATACGTTAGCAGTTGGCCTAGATGGCCATGATCGGTGCGTTCTAACTGATTTTCGATCAGCACCCATTTGTCAGTCCCGGTATCTTTGCAAAGAATATCGGCTCGGAACGGTCCGACGGATTTTTCTTGAGCCTCAACTTCAAGGTCGATGCCGAGCGTCTCGCCAAGCAAAGCTATGTTCTCAGGGCTCGCGAGCCACGGCGTGAAACTGGTGGCCTCGCTGAGCCAGATATTGCGAAGTTCGATGCGCTCAAGTCGTCCAAGCTTCAAATCGGTCATCGTAAAATCCGTTCGCGTATAGTGAAAACTCTTTTTCCTTAGGTGTGTCACGGCGTATCACGGCGGAGTCAGTACCCAAAGGGGCAGGACCACCCCCCAACGTTAAAACTCCATATCCATATTCACCAACTCTGTTTCCACCTTCTTCTTGTAGTGCTTAGGAAGGCTAATTGCTCCCCATTGCAAATCTTTGGGTATCCCAAACGTTGCGGTGGGGATGTCCTTCAGCCTTGCTACGTCGATAGGAAATGCGGCCCTGAGGTTTTGAGCCGAATGAAGCTCCAGCCTTTTCATGAGTCCGCGTACGCGGCCTTCCCTGTAAAGCGGATTTGAGGGACTTGGTTCTTTCCCGAGGCGTCTGCGGACAGCGCGGCGTTTCCGCATGTCGCGCTCTATGAGCATGCGAGTGAATTGTTCAGCGTCATATTCGAGGTGCCGAACGTAACGGTCCCAATGCTCGGCCGGGTTCAGATTTATGAGATCATCGGCATACTTGTAGCCGGAGCGTCTTACTGCTTCCGAGCCACTTATTCTGAGATCGAAGTGAACGCAGGAAAATTTGTGATCCAGCTTGCTTGGCAAGTCGGCGTATCCGACTAGCAAAATCGCAACGCCGGTAGGTCCGCTGTACCAAGTCGAGTTATAGGTGCGGGCGCGATGTCGTTCACTGTTCAGGACCGTGACCGTTCGCCGTAACCAGCCTTCCAATTCCTCAAGCGATGCAAAGTCGCTCGGGAAAAAGTCCACCGAGACGTCATAGCGGTGAAGCGTTGCAGGCTGAGCTTGGTTCGATGTTCGACGCATCAACGCGCCCAGAGCTTTCAGTTCTTTCGGCGACGGTTGATGCAGCGTCACGAGCCAACCGTGATTGCCTTCGACCTCTTCAAACAGAAGACGTTTTTCGCCAAGCGCGCCGATGAGGCGTCTCATCTCGGCAATCTTCTCGGGCAGCGTGTGGAAGTGAACGACGACCGTATCGAGGTAAGCCCCACTACGCGCGAACAGCACCCGTGAGCGGGTCCGCCTCGGCGGGCGGTTGGAGCTAGGCGGCTCGCACGGCCGGGGTTCGGCTCTTTGGGGGCGAGCTATCACCGGCATGCCCCGTTTTCGGCCGATCCGAGGCGGGGAACCAGCTGGGGCTGGAATTGAGGGGGGAGGTGGGCCACGGGAACCCGGTTTCGTGGGCCACACGCGGCCCGACGCGCGTTTTTATGACCCGGCCGGGCTGGTGTCCCACTCTGGGACAAAAAAGCGCCCTCAGCGCCGCGCAATAAAATTACAAAAAGCATTTTCGCCGCCCAAGTTCCACGGTAGGCTATGCCTACGAAATTGCGGACGCAAGTGTTTCAAAACATGAGGAAAAGCGATGATTTCAACGGTTGATCCGAAGACCAAAACCCTCGTCGACCGACTGCGCCGCGTGGCCTACCGGCAGGGTTTTAAAATGGTCAAATTGCATCGGGAGGGCTTCCTCCTTCACGATGTCCGGGATGCTGAGAAGGTGGTTCTAGGTGCCGCGCGCGGGACTGGCGCGACGATCAACGAAGTCGCCAAATTCTTGAAGGTGGCAGCGTGAAGACCATCGATTCGGATGCTAAACCATCGGCGCGCCCCACATGAGTAGCAGGGACGACCAATCTTGGGACTACAGCTTTTATAAAAGCAAGCTTCCCACTCGCCGTCGCCGCGAAGCGCCAGAGCGCGAGCATTATGTACGCAAGCCTCGCGCACCGGAGCCGAGGGTCGGCCTCTTTAGGGCGGTGAAGGAAATTCTTTTAGACGACTCCGACGCGTCCATTAATGAAATCATCAAGCGGTTGAACACCCACATCCGGGTATCACCGATTGTAGTGAGCGTTATCAAAACCGAATTTCGTCACAGCCTGCGAGTCATCAGGGCCGCTGGGCTGATGAAAGAATGACCGGCAAGCTACGGCTGGGGAGCTTTGCTCGCCGGTCATCGCCCTCCGCGTCGTTGGTATCCGACCGAAGGCTCTAGGGCATCAGAAAGAAGCTGAAGAATACCCCAGTCGAATGCCCTGCCACGCTCGAAGGATAACAAGCCGCAGAGTCAGTCGGCGGTTACTTCTTGAAACGAGGCGACTCAACCGACTAAAGCCTCGCCAGCGGGGCGTAGACAGACCCGGCCGGAACCATCCTCCGGGATGACCGATCAAGGCATCCCAGCGGAATTCTATTAAGCTGCGCGCGCCGCTGACTCCTTTTCTTTGATGGCCAACCCAAGTAAGGCCAAAATTGAAATAAAAGGGCGATTTACGAGTCGCTGTCCTTCTAGCTCGCCGTATTCTACCAACGCAGCTTCCTGTCTTTCAGCTTGTAGTAGGAGATTTCTAAGCTCATTTATCTGCGCTGCCTTCTTCTCAGCCGAAAGCACCAATCCCTGCGGGGTCGGCATTGCATCAATCTCTGCATGCAAGCGCGCGCGAAACGCTTCTGGGTCCAGCCAATAGAGAATAGACGCAATCGGCGATCGCACCGTGTGGGACGTTGGATCGCTGAATTCCATAGAAAAGAAGTCATGCTTATGAGCTTTGATGCGGGGGCAAGAATGAGCCGGAAGATTTTCGAGCCAACGGTCCGCAGCGGCCTTCTGCTCGTCCCGCTCCGGGCTTGCTTTCTGTACCGACCGAAGTTCAACGCTAAGTCCGGCTACCTCCTGTCGCACTTGATTGAGCGCGGATAGAACGCTTTCGCCCGGCTTCAGCTTCACCTTGACGCGTGGAGCATCGACCACCGGATGCTTGAGAGTCTGTATCCACATCTGAACTTGAGTGAGAAGCTGGGTGAGACTGTTCGAATGCAGCTGATGATCTGACAACGTTCCTTGAAGTTGTGTGATTTCCAACTTCAAGGATTGCGCATCAGCCGGGTTGTTCACCAATAATCGGTTGAGAGCGCCGATACGATTGGCTGTCGAACTAGCAAGGACGTTTGCTTCCTCGCAAAGATGCTTGAGGCGCAACAAGCGCGAATTTGCTCGTTCGGTTAGTTCGATCATCATGCGCCTCCCAGATAGGCCCGCTCAAGCGCAGCATTCCGTCGTTCCCACGCAGCATCCGCATCGCCGGTAAGTTTCGGCTGATGTCCGGCTGGCGGCTTTACCGGGTCGGCCGCAACAGCAAGAGGCGGAGCTTGCTTCCACGCGTCAGCTAGCTGTTGCTTGCGCTCAAAAAACCGCTGAGCGCGACCGTCATGGTCGCTGTCCGCGACATAACCGGGCGAATGCCTCGGTGTCTGCGGCGTCAAGCTGTCTTGAACCACTAGGCGTTGCATCAGATGTAGCCCATCCATGGCAGAAATTTCGACGCGTAGAACCTCGCCGTCTTGTACGATCTCGCTTTCTCCCGCAACTCGTAGGAAGCGGCCGTTTGCGTCGTAGATTTTATGTTTTTTCGTCATCACCATCTCCTTGTCATGTGCATCACTCGTTGGAGTCTTTTAAATTCGTCCCCATCGTCTTTTTCTGATGAATAGATCCAGTTCATCGAAGAGTCGTACCTGTAGCGAGGCCGGGCGCTCAGCATTTGGGCCAAGCCGCAAAGACTGTTTGCGTAGTCGTCGGTTTGGTTTCGAGGATGATCGACCACTTCCTTTGATGAGCGAGATGTTCGTCGCTCAAGCATCCGAAGTTCGCGAGAGAGCGCGGGCAAGTTCGGAACTGCAATCAACCCGCGCACGAACAACGGCAAGCTCTCCAAATAAATTTGAGACTTGTTCAGTTCAGCGCGTTCATAGGTGATGCCGTGAGCGCGCCACGCGGTCTCGACCCATGCGGCGGAGTAATTGTCGCCGCGTAGTTTTGTGACGCGGTAGTCCTTCAAAAGGTTGGCATAGCTGGCGACAACATCGGACGGGTTGAAAGGTGCGGGCGTCCCTCGAAGAGCATCGCAAATAATCTTATCTCCCTCGCGATGGCCAATTGCGATGGTGAAAGCGTCATGTCGCCCGCCGCTAGCGTCGCTGAAGCCCAGGTACTGAACGCCATCACGCGGTGGAAGCTCAAGTGGGCGAGAATGGTCGATAGCATTATCGACGGTGGCTTCGTCCAAGAACGAGCTAACGTCATCACGCCAGCCGCCTGACCACTCACTGTCGGCCGCTTCAGGATCAGCAGCCTTCGCTTTCGCGATCATTTCGGCCGAAAGAGTTGGGTTAAACTGGTTAGTGCCGCCTTGGATAACGAGAACATCATTGCTCTCTTGCCCAAAATGGTCGCGCCACTTCGTATACAACAAGCCATGCCGCCGATAACCGGTCGATATGCCGATCCAGATCCCGCCGGTGGCCGCAAGCGCGGGCATGCAAGCTCTGTATGTCTCAACATCAGGCTGAGCGGATGTCTCGTCTCGCCAGAATGAACTTTCGTCGCCGATCACGGCCAGTAAACTCTTGCCACGAACAGTTCGAAAGTTGTTGGTATGGACTCCAATGATGACGTTGCCTTTGAGGCGAACCTCATCGGCCGTGACGCTCTCGATTTGCTGACGCAGGATCGGAGACGCGTTCAAGAAGCCGAGGACGTAACGATAGGCGACGCTGGCCTGAGACCGAGATGCGGCAAGCAACAGGACGTAGCCTATCTCGCCCACGGCTAGGTCATGCTGCTCAAGCAAGCCGATGTAGCAGGCAACGGCGGATGCTGTTCTTGTTTTACCGCTTCTGCGGCCGACCACAGCCCACAGTTCGTCAACGCGCCGCGATGGTGGTTCGCGCATTCCTGCGACTGAGCGAAAGCGTTCGCGGTCCTCGGGTGAAAGGCGAAGCCCAAAGGTTGCGCGTAACACGCTACGCCAGACATTCCAGCTATCGACATTGCCCAGCGCCGCACCGAGCAAGTTCGGGTCGGCTAACGCTTGATCGATCTCGATAGGGCTTCGTCGCTTGACCCTTCGCGCAACTCTCGGGACTTTGACGGTCGCGTTCATCGGCGCACCGCCCGAGGCGTTCGGCTCGCCTGACCTTCGATGTAGTCACTCAGCTTCGGCGGGGTGACGTCCTTCGCGCGGCGATCCAGCCCAATGCTGGTCAGCAACCGGCGCAGCGTGTTCGAGGTTCGCTGGTACTCGGCCAACGCGGACATGCTCATGCTGCCCTTGTTCGCGAAGTCGGACTCCAGTTGTTCGAGAACTACGATCAGGATGCAGGCCCGACGAAGGATAGCCTTGGTCCCTTCCGAGCAGGCGTCCTCACCACCGAGGTCGGCGGTATGCGCCGAAACAAGTTCGCTGAAACGTTTGGCGACGAGGGTCCGTGCATCGACTTTGAAGAGAAAGTCGGTTCTGCCAGAAGTGAGCCGGGTGCGGACTAAGCTCTTATGCGACATCGCCTTTTCGTCGGCTGTTGGGTCGAAAAACGAGGGTCGACCTTTCGCGTCCATTGCTAAAAGACGCAAGTCGAACCTAAATCGATAGGAGTGTCTGTCGGTTAGCTGGTCCTAGCCCCTCATTGGTTATGAGAAGACTGGACAAAACAGCCTGTTTGCAGGGCAAGAAAAAGCTCAAACAGGGGTTCGCGTGGGCCGGGGGCTTAGTAGCGAGTATCGGGCCTTTCTCGGCATGCCGGGACGAGGCTCGGAGGCGTGTCAGCCGCCGCCGATATTGTTCGTTTTTGCCCTGTTTCTCGGGCTTTCTTATCCCGACTCTGTTGACGGGGCTGTTTACGCGCGTTCGCGCATATCTCGTTGCCGGGTCTTTATTGGCCGGTCCGAACTGGGGGTTTAGGGCCTAGCTCAGGTTGGCTTAGTGCTGGTGATTTGAGGGGTTTTCTGGGTGCCGTCCTAACGGGGTGGGGAACGGTGATTGTCTGATGCTGAATCAGCATCGGTCACACCCGTTTTGGGTATCCAATTCCGATAGCCAAGCGATGCTTTGACCTGTTGAATGCCGCCGGGCAATCGGCGGGGGCGGGCATGGGCGAGACGTCGTTACAGTTTTATCTGGAGCCTGCCGAGTCTATCGAGATCGGAGAGCTATCGGGCGCGTTCGGCGCTCTTGGTCGCCAGTATCAAGCATTCGCGCGACGGAATGAGTTGGGCGCGAAAGCTGGCGAGGCGCGGCTTCTGGTTTCGAACGTGCGGCCGGGTAGCATTGATATTTCGCTGGTGCCGGATTTTTCTAGTCTCGTCGTAACGGCAGGGCTACTAGCGCCCCTAATCGATAAAGCCGCCATCATCACGAAGTTTGCTCAATCGATCAAAACGCTTCTCGATTTCTTTAAGCGAAAGGCCGCCGATCCGAAAGCTGAGCCGGGCGATGATTTCACAGTGAAGGACTGCGACGATGCTATCAATATTTTGAAGCCTATTGCCAATCACGGTGGGTCGCAGACATTCAATGTCATCAACGGGGGCGTTTCGGTTACCGTCTTACAGGTTCACGCGCCTGAGGCCGTTAAGCTGATTGAAACGGCACTTGTTCAGCGCGAGATCATCCAGAATGCTAACTCCGAAGCAAAAAAAGGCGTTCCGATGGTTTGGAAGCGACTGGACCGCGACGAGGCGACCACTACCGGCAAGAGCAGTCCGGACAAAGGCCTCATTGAAGAGATAGATGAGAAAGCTCACGCAATCTTATTCACTGACGAGATGTCATCGATCAAACGGCAAATGATTGATGACGATGAAAATCCGTATCAAAAAGTCTTCTTTGTAGACGTGGAAATTTCCCGAGTGGGCGGAAAGATCGTTTCGTATCGCATCGTCGGTTACCACGGGAAGCAGGAGCTTGAGCCGCTGGCTTAGCTTTTGTCGCGCAACCAAACGATGTCCTTAGCTAAATAACGTACGCGGCCCCCGCTCAGCTTGTTGAGCTTGACCGGCTTAAGAATGCCTGTTTTCTCATAGCGGATAATGGTCGACCGTGAAATTTTCAGCATGCGAGCAACATCGTTTCGATCCACCAAGGTATCGCGAGCGTGGTCAACCGGGCGCTGAATGCGTTGCACTTTCGGAATGCTGACTTTCTCTTTGTCTGCGCCTAGGGACGATTTTTCCGGACGGGGAGGTCGACTCGTTGTCATGGCTATGCTCCTTCTTACGAAACCATTGCAGCGCTACGCTGAAAGCGCTTCACTCGCACCGGCGTCACTATTTCGGTTATGAGGTTTGCAAGCCTTTCGAGCGCGTCTGACTTTTCTTCTAGGAAGTCGTGGCGATTGTAGGTGCCCTCAACTCCGGGCAAAGCATGGCCCAGCACACGCTCTGCAATCTCGCTAGACACCTTGGCGCGCGATAACAACGAACGGCCGGTTCGCCGAAGATCATGCAGCGTCCAATTCTCAATATGGGGCAGCTTTTTAAGAACGAGGGCGTCAAGCTCAGCCTTGCGCGGGCTAAACGAGTTTAGAGGTCCGCGCCCGCTCTCCGCTGGAAATACATAGGGGTTCGAGTTGTAGATTGGCTGAGCGTCGACGATTTCCATAGCCGCACGCGGAAGCCGCAATGCGCCTGCGTTCGTTTTCTCGCGTCTCTCGGAGGCAATCTCCCAAAGGTTGCGGCGAAGGTCAGAACGCATGATGGTCGAAGCCTTCTCGCGACGCTGGCAGGTGAGTAACAGAAATTTGACCAATGCGCCGAAGATGCCTTGCTCGCTGGCCGCGTGCCAAACGACACGAATTTCTTCGTCACTCAACTTGCGGGCACGACGTCGCTCCGCCGGTATAGTTCGCCGCATGCCCTTAACGATGGGCGATATGTAGTGTTCGTTTCGCGTCTGATACCAGTTGCAAAGCTTGCTGATGAACGCCAAGACCGCGTCAGCTTGCGCCGGGCCATTACAATTTTCGATCGTATCCAGCAGCGAGCTTACATCACCGCGCCGGATGTCAAGGAAGCGACGGCTTCCCCATTCCGGCAGGATGTACTTTCTCAGCCTGCGCTCAATCTCATGCGCGGTACGAAGCCCGTTCTTCTGAACATGCTTAGCGAGGAAATCGAGGGCGACCCCTTCGAATGTATCAGAGTTGGCTCGCCTTCGGGCACCATCCGGATCCTTCAGAAATCCGCTGGCTGCATCGCGGGCTTCCTTAAGATTGAGGACCGGATAGCGGCCAAGCTTCACCGTAACTGGCTTGCTGTTGATGTAGTGCAGGACGCGCCATGTCTTAGTCCCCGCGTAGCTGACGTTGAGCAGAAGGCCGGGCATGACCGTATCGAACAGCAAAAGCTGCTTGCCAGGCAACGGCCGCAGCTTCCTCACTCCCTCTTCCGTCAGCCGTTTTTTCGGCATATCGAACGCGCTCCATTTAGCAAGGCTTTAACAAGACATCCGCCCATGTTCGGGGTGGAACGCCATGAAACGCCATGCTATCGAAACACGCTGTATTTGTTGGGTTTTTAGTGCTTGTGCGGGGAGAAAAGCACTGCCATGGTAAACGGGGAATTCGTTCCACTTCTCCTTCGTAATGAGGGGGTCGTAGGTTCGAATCCTATAGGCGGCACCACTCCTCTCAGCATCTCAAGACCGGCCTGAGCGGGACATGGCGGGATCCGGGTCATCAAAGCAGCATGCAGACCGGCAGATTGGCCTTTCAGCGATGTTGCTCGCGGCATTTCCGTGATGGCAGTTGCAACAACAGCGGGCCTCGATCCGGCGATGATTAGAACGCCGGGATGCATTCCCTCACTCAATCCGGCACACGCCGCAACAACCGCGCGCAAGGAAAACAACAATGACTGATCGAGAAAAGATTCTGGCCGCCCTTCGCGAAAAGCCCCTGAAAATTTTCGACGTGATGAAGCGCGTGAACATCAAAAATCAGGAGGATTGTCAGTCGCTGCTGCTCAAGATGCGGGACGAGGGCCTGGTGCGCTTCGATATTCACAAGGGCGTTTGGCTGATCGGCTGATTGCGCCGCACCCCGGGAAGGGATTCCCGGAGCGCGGATCGCATGAGGGTTCTCTTGCCCGGAAACAAACTTTGCGATTGATCGATGGCCGGTCAAAATGTCTCATCAACATAACCCAGCGGGTCCTGCGATGAAGTTTCTTCAAGCCTCAGTCATGTTGATCGTGCTGGCCGGAACGACGCAGAGCTTTGCGAAGATCGAGCAATGTCGCTTCATTGACGCAAAGCCGGATCGCGAAGCCTGTTACGACCGTCAGGCCAAGGCGCTCGCGGCAAAGAAGGCGGAAGCCGCCGCGAAGCCTGCGACGACAGACCCGCTGGAGCGCATGAAGCAGGACGATGAAGCGCTGTCGCGCCGGCTGCGGAGCATCTGCAGGGGATGCTGAAGGCTCGCTAACCGCTTAAGAGAATCTCGTTCGCTCTCTTTTCGCCGCATCATAAATTTCGATCTGCAGCATTTTATACCGGGTCAGCAGCTCTGCGGCAGCAGTCTTGGCGGCCGCCTCGTCATTGTACTGCGTTTTAAAGTGACCATCGACCACAAGGGTGAAACCCTCAGCGGGTGGAACGTCAGCTCGCTGAATCTTGCGGGGCTCTTCATCGGGTAGTGTGAGTGGTTTCTTCATGTCCGCCTGTGCCTGGTTGTTTGTGCCTGCTTAGCACGGCAGACCAGCTTGTTGGATAAATTCGATAAGAGAATGGCTCCTGACCGGTTAACTTAGAGGAATGCGTGCGGGCGCACCGCAATCCAGCCGCCGTCCTGATCGGGTCTTAATTGAGCCTTGCGGGATTGCTTCGCTTGCGCATGCAAGGCGAGTATGATCGACGCGGCCCGAACGGGCCATGGTCCGTGCAAAAGCTGAAACAGCCGGGTTGTGCATGAGCATTGCTGAAATCCTTGACGCACCGATGACGCGCGCGCCGCTGGTCCCGCCGCGGCCGCCGCTCGCACCGGACGATCTGTCCGCGCTTGGCCGGCTGTCCCTGATCCGGCGCAACGCCATCGCCAGTTGGGGCCAGCGCGCCTATGAGGACGACATCATCCGGGGGCGCTTCTTCGGGCGCAGCAGTTTCATTTTGAATACACCGGATGCGATCCGGCATGTGCTCGTTGAAAACTACGAGAACTACACCCGCACCCCGGCCGGCATCCGGGTGTTGCGGCCGATCCTCGGCGAGGGGCTTTTGCTGGCGGAAGGCAAGGCATGGAAAAACCAGCGCCGCACCCTGGCGCCTGCCTTCGCGCCGCGCGCCATTCCACTTCTGATCCCGCATATGCTGGCGGCGACCGATGATACGATCGGCGCGCTGCGCAACGCATGCGGCAAGCCGGTCGATCTTCGCGAGGCGATGCAGCATCTCGCGCTCGATATCGCCGGGCGTACGATGTTTTCATTCGAACTCGACAAGCACGGCGCTGCGCTGCGCGGGTTCGTCAACGATTATGGCGAGCGGCTGGCGCAACCGCGGTTCTTCGATCTGCTGTTGCCGCTGGGCTGGCCGAGCCCGAGCGATATTTCGCGCGCGCTGTTCCGGCGGCGATGGACCCGCTTCATGCGCGGGCTGATTGCCGAGCGCCGCGCCAAGGGAGCGGATGCGGCTGCGGGCGACGGCGCGGCGCGCGACCTGTTTGACCTGATGGTGGCGGCGCGCGATCCCGAAACCGGCGAGGCGTTTTCCGACGAACAACTCGGCGATCAGGTGTCAACCATGATCCTCGCGGGGCACGAAACCACGGCCACCGCGCTGTTCTGGTCGCTCTATCTCCTGGCGCTCGATCCCGCGACACAGGAAGAGCTGGCGGCGGAGGCGAGGGCCGCAAGCGCCTCCGGCATCTTCGACGCCGCCAAGCTGACCTTCACCCGCGCCGTGCTCGACGAAACCATGCGGCTGTATCCGCCCGCGTTCCTGATCGTGCGCGCCGCAGCCGGTCCCGATACGGTGGCCGGCGCCGACATTGCCCGAGGCGATGTGGTGCTGATTTCGCCGTGGCTGTTGCACCGTCACGAAAAGCTTTGGGATCAGCCCAACGCCTTCCGGCCGTCGCGCTTCCTCCCCGGCAATCCGCCGCCCGACCGCTTCGCCTACCTGCCGTTCGGCGTCGGCCCGCGGGTCTGCATCGGCGCACAGTTCGCGCTGACCGAGGCCACGCTGGCGTTGGCCAAGCTGGCCGCCGCCTTCAAGATCGAGTTGCTCGACCGCGCGCCGGTGACGCCGGTCGGCGTCGTCACCACCCAGCCCGATCGCTCGCCGATGTTTCGGATTACGCGGCGCGATTAACGACGCGGACGCTCGCATTGCGTTGCAGCGGAGATTGCCGGTGACGATGTGCGAGGGCCGCAGCCTATCTCAGCCTAAAGTCTCATAGAGTGCGACAAACTGCGCTTCGATGTTTCGCTGCGCCGCAATCAAGCCGCGCGCATCGCAGAAAGCCTTATATATCAGGCGATAAATCGCCGGTGTCTCGCCGGTAAAAACGCGATAGCCTGTTTTATTCCCGCATTGGTCGGCCATCAATCTTGCATCTCGCCAACTTTTCAAGTTGTCGGGCGCGCGGCCTTGGCTCACACTAAGCAAAAGACGGACAAAGTCCGCGCAAAATTAAAAAAGAGCAGCAGGGAGGACGACCATGACCAAAGACACCAAGAATCCGCCTCAGACGAATCCGCCCACCACACGCCGTGCATTTGTCGGCGGCGCAGCGATAGCCGGTGCGGCTGTCGTCAGTTCGCCATACATCGGCAATGCCGAGGCCGCCACGACAACGACCTGGAAGGTGCAGACCTCCTGGCCGGCGGGCGTCGGTCTTGCCACGTTCAAGGAATGGTGCGGCACCATTAAGGAAAAGACCGGCGGCGAGTTGGAGTTCAAGCCGTTCGCAGCCAAGGAAGTCGTCGGCGATTTCGAATTGCTCGACGGCGTCAAGAACGGCGTGCTCGAAGCGATGAACTCGTTCACGCTGTACTGGGCCGGCAAGATTCCGGCGACCGCGTTCCTGTCATCTTATCTGATGGGCCTGCGTTACCCGCATGAATGGGATATCTTCTTCTACGGAAACGGCGGCCTGCAAATGGCGCGCGAGGTTTTCGCCAAGCAGAACATCATGTATGTCGGCCGCATTCATCACGGCCCGAACATCATCCACTCCAAGAAGCCGATCCGCTCCATCGAAGACTTCAAGGACCTCAAGCTGCGCGTGCCCGGCGGCATGATCGCGGAAGGGTTCGCGGCGATCGGCGCCAAGACGACGCTGCTTCCGGGCGGCGAAGTGTTCTCGGCGCTGGAGAAAGGCACCATCGAAGCGGCGGACTACACAGGTCCGGCGGTGAACTGGGACCTCGGTTTCGCGCAGGTCTCGAAGTACATCTTCATGGGCCCTCCGGGCCTTGAGTCGATCTATCAGCCGGTCGACTTGATGGACTTCTGCGTCGGCATGAACCACTGGAACAAGCTGAACCCGAAGATGAAGCTCTGGGTCGAAAACGAAATCCAGGCCTATTCCTCGCATCATCACGGCGCGATCCAGAAGGCCGACATGCTTGCGTGGCCGAAATTCCTCAAGGCCGGCACCGAGATCAACCGCCTGCCGGTGGAAGATCTGCCGAAGTTCCAGAAGGTCGCGGTGCCGATCTGGTTCAAGTGGGCCAACAAGGACAAGGATGCTGCGCGCATCTTCAAGGCGCAGCTCGAGGTGATGGAATCTCCGAGCATCGGCTACGTCACGCCCGACATGTACGCGGGACAGAAACTCGATCTCTGAGGCCTTGATACGTAACTGACAACGCGGGGTCGCTTCCGGGCGGCCCCGCGCGCCAAATTATCCCCGCACCAGATTTTTCCATCCGAGGCATCGATGCCGAGTCTGAATTTCGTGCTGCCCCATTGGCTCTACTGGGGCACGCTGATTGTCTTTCCGCTTGTCGCCATCTACTTCGTCGCTCGAGAACTCAGGCGCGGCGTTCCGCAAGGGCCGTCGCTTTTTGTCGCCTATGTTTTCTGGTTTTGCTCCGGGTTCATGGGCCTTCACCGCTTCTATCTGCGAAGCGGATGGGGCGTTGTGTTCGTTCCGGTGTTTCTGGCGATCCTCTACGTCAACGGCGTGATCGGCGACAGGCGCGAGGATGTCTCACGCACCCGCGCCGCCGTCGAAGCCTCGCACGCGGAATCGCGACGCGCCGTAATTTCCCCGAACGAGACGGCAACGCCCGAAATGACGGCGCGCGTCGCCAAGGCGGCCGCCGCGGCCAAAGACGCGGAAAGCCAGTTCGCGATCGAGGAGAAACGCCTCGGTGACGCGCGAAGCTACTCGACATGGCTGGCGCTCCTGATGGCTGCGATGCTGGTCGGGGATGCGATCCTGCTGCCCGGTCTGGTGCGCCGGACCCGCGAGCGCGAAGCGGCGATGCCGCGTCCGCAAATCACCGATGTCCCGGACATTCCGCCGCACGGCACCGGCGAAGATCCGACCAAGCATATCCACACATGGTTCACCGACAAGATCGAATGGATCAACACCCGCGCCGGTGAATTCTCGGCTTACTGGGCGGTGGTCGCGGTGTTCGCCTATTACTACGAAGTGATCGCGCGTTATGCCTTCAACTCGCCGACCAACTGGGTGCATGAAAGCATGTTCCTGATGTTCGGCATGCAGTACATGCTGGCCGGCGCGTATGCCTACAAGGAAGATCAGCACGTCAGGGTCGACGTGTTCTACACAAAGTTCTCGCCGCGCGGCAAAGCAATGGCCGATGTCTTCACGTCGCTGTTCTTCTTCATCTTCGCGGGCGTGATGTTCTGGACAAGCTGGCGCTTCGCCGCCGACTCCATCGGCAATAACGAACACTCATTCACCGAATGGGGAATTCAGTACTGGCCGATCAAACTGATGATGCCGATCGGTGCCGGACTTCTGTTCCTGCAAGGCGTCTCGAAACTGATCAAGGACGTTACGTTCCTGACGCGCGGGAGAGCCTGAACTATGGGTTGGGAAATCGATATTGCGTGGCTGACCGTCCTGATGTTCGGATCGTTGGCCGCCCTGCTGGCTCTCGGCCTGCCGATGGCGTTCTGTACCGGAAGTCTGGCGATTGTCTTCCTGTTCCTGTTCGGCAACTCCGCCGTTCTGAACATGATGCCATCGCGTATCTTCCCGTTCATGACCGACTACCAGTTGTCGGCGGTGCCGCTGTTTATCTTCATGGCGGCGATGCTGGAAAAGGCCGGCATCATCGAGGAATTGTTCGACGCGGTCTACAAATGGCTGGGGTCGCTCAAGGGCGGTCTGGCTTCCGCGACCGTGATCGCGTGTACGGCGCTGGCCGCCATGGTCGGCGTCGTCGGCGCGACCGAAGTGACGATGGGCATGATCGCGCTTCCGGCGATGCTCAAGCGGGGCTATGACCAGAAGATCGCATGCGGCGCGCTGCTTGCGGGCGGCACCCTCGGCATCCTGATTCCGCCATCGGTCATGGCGATCGTCTACGCGGTGGTCGCCCAGCAGTCGCTCGGCGAACTGCTGGTGGGTTCGGTGTTCCCCGGCTTCCTGCTGTCGGGCATGTACATCGCCTACATCACGATCCGCTGCTACATCAATCCGAGCCTCGGCCCCGCGCTGCCGATGGAAGAACGGGTCGACTTCAGGGAAAAGCTGCGGCTGCTCAAGAACACCATCGCGCCGCTGCTGCTGATCACGCTGGTGCTCGGCATCATCTTCCTCGGCATCGCGACGCCGGTGGAAGCCGCCGGTATCGGCACCTTCGGCGCGTTGTTCGTCTCGGCCTTGCAGCGCCGGTTGAACTGGCTCGCCGTTCAGGAAGCCGCCATCGCCACGCTGAAGGCCACCGCGATGGTGATGTGGATCTTCTTCGGCGCGACCATGTTCGTCGGCTTCTTCATCCTGAAAGGCGGCCAGCAGTTCGTCGCCGAAACCATCCTCGGGACCGGCCTGCCGCCCTACGGCATTCTGTTCCTGATGATGTTCATCCTGTTCGTGCTCGGCATGTTCCTCGACTGGGTCGGCATTCTGCTGCTCACCGTGCCGATTTTCCTGCCGATCATGCAGGGGCTGAACTGGGATGGCGTGTTCGGCCTGCCGGGCGTCAAGACCAGCGATGTCGCGCTCTGGTACGGCGTCATCTTCATGATCAACATGCAGATGGCGTTCCTCAGTCCGCCGTTCGGCTATTCGCTGTTCTATCTCAAGAGCGTCGCCCCGCCCGAGATCAGCATGGCGACGATCTTCCGGTCGGCTATTCAGTTCATGGGACTTCAGGCCATCGGTCTGGCGATCTGCATCATCTTCCCGCAGATCATCCTGTGGCTTCCGGGTCTGGTTTATGCGCGGTAGCGGCGAGGTTCGCCGGATGTGACGAGAAAACGTGATCGGCCGGGAGCTTTGCGCCGGCCGATCCGTCGCACGCATTACTTGGTTACCCGTTCATTCTGCCGTAAACTGCGGGCATGAGCGATTTCAACTCCCTGTATGCAGTCCTGAAGCAGACGGCCGATCCGAAGGTGGCGGACGCGATCCAGTCGCTGGTCGAAACCGGCGCCGATCATGAACTGAACCGGATCAACCTGATCGAATTCGCAGCCAGAACGGGGCTCGGCGAAGAGAAGGTGATCTCGGGATTTCTCCACGCCTCGCGGCTCGGCATTTTCGATCTCACCTGGAACGTGCTGTGCCCCGGATGCAGCGGCGTGCTCGGCGCGCATGACACGCTCAAGCAGCTTCAGCCCGAGGACTATCACTGCGGCCTCTGCGCGGCCGGTTACCAGGCCTCCATCGACGATCAGGTCGAAGTCGCCTTCACCGTCAGCCCGCGGGTGCGCCGGATCGCGGCGCACGATCCCCACACGTTGCCGAGCTGGGATTACTGGCGGCAGATCTTCTGGAGTTCGGGCATCGACATCAACGAGGAGTCATTCTCCCGTCTGGTGAACGAGGCAACGCTTGAAGCGGTCGAGCTCGCCGCCGGCGAAAAAGTCGTGGTGTCGCTGCAGCTGCCGGCGCAGTTCGTGATCGTGTTCGAACCGGTCACGCACTCCGCGCTGTTTATCGACGTCAAGGGCGAGCCGACGAAAGACAAACAGAACGCATCGCTGGTGTTCGACGGCGTACATGCGCCGACCGGCACCATCGACATGCGTCCCGGACCGTTGCGGCTGACGCTGGAGAATCAATCCAAAAATCGCGTGCTGCCGTCGGTCTGGATCGCGGGCGATGCGCTTCACGATCTGCTGGGCAAGCGCAAGCCGATCGTCACCGCGAAACGGATTCTGGCAAACCAGACCTTCCGCGATGTCTACAAGGCGGACAACCTCAACCTCGATCAGCGCCTCAAGATCACGTCGCTGACGTTTCTGTTTACCGACCTCAAGGGCTCGACGGCGCTTTACGAGCGGGTGGGCGATCTGGCGGCGTTCGATCTGGTCCGCGCGCACTTCCGGGCGCTGCTGGAAATCATTGCGTCGGAAGCCGGCGCGGTGGTGAAGACCATCGGCGACGCGGTGATGGCGACGTTCGTTCGCCCCGAGCAGGCGGTCGCCGCGGGCCTGCGGATGCGTGAGGCGATGGACGCCCTCAACGACCAGCGCGGGACAAAGGACCTGCTGGTCAAAATCGGAATCCATGAAGGCGCCTGTCTCGCGGTGATGCTGAACGACCGGCAGGACTACTTCGGCCAGACCGTGAATATCGCGGCGCGGGTGCAGGGGCAGGTCACGGAGCGGGCGATCAACGCCACCGGGCCGGTGGTCAAATCGCCCGCGGTCATGGAGCTGCTGGACAAGGCCGGTCTGACGCTGGCGGAAAAGACCGTCGAACTGCGCGGAATTTCCGACCGGGTGGTGATTTACGAGATTCCATGACGGGATTGTGTCGGCGGCAGGCCGTTGCACCCGAGACGGCCTGCGCGCGGCAGGGTTGAAGGGCTCCGGAACCGGCGCGAGATTGCCAGAGTTTCATTTTCGGGCCATAGAACCTGACGATCTTGTGCCTTAGACTTTTGGCTGGGCATGACCGGGAGCCGTCCAGGCCTCCTGCAAATCATGCCTTCGACAGGTCCCGTTTTCGATAGCAGAGATTGATGCTCGACAAATTGCGCCACTTTATCGCTGACGTTATTTCCCCCGCTGGATCAGAGACGCGTACTTTCGCCGACGGGGACTATCGGCTGGCGGCCGCCGCACTTCTCATCCATGTGATTTCACTCGATGGCGAGCCGACCGAGGCCGAGAAGCGCAAGCTGCATGCGCTGCTGGAATATCGCTTCGACCTCGATCCCGGAATGGCCGCGAAACTGATCGCCGACGCGACGCTGGTTGAGGGCGAAGCGGTCGATCTCTACCGCTTTACCAGCGTGATCATGCGTTCGGTCAACGAGGAAGGCCGGCTTCGCATCATCGAAATGATGTGGGAACTTGTGTTCGCAGACGGCCACGTTTCTGAATTCGAGGATAACGTCGTCTGGCGCGCCGCGGACCTGCTTGCCATTTCATCCCGCGATCGTCTCAATCTCAAGCATCGTGTCGCCGACAGCCGGCTGACTCCGGATACCGCGACCTAGCACTCCTTTTTTTGATATTTTTTCACCCGCTTCGTTTCGCCAGAACCCAAGCCAACCGAATGGATCCATGACCAAACGTGTCACGCTGATCACGGGCGCCTCATCGGGTATCGGCGCAGAGCTGGCGCGAATTTTCGCGCTGAACGGCCACAACACGGTGCTGGTCGCCCGCCGCGAGGATCGGCTCAAACAGCTTGCCGAGGAGATCGCCGCCGCCGGACATCCGCGCCCGGCAATTCTCGTTTGCGATCTCAGCGCACCCGGCGCCTGCGAGGGGATCGCGGCGTCGCTGAAGGCGATGGATGCCGAGGTCGATACCGTCGTCAACAATGCGGGCTACGGCCTGTTCGGCGAAGCCGCCGAACTCGACCGCGCGCAGCAACTGGCGATGGTCGATCTGAATGTTTGCGTGCTGACCGATCTCACGCTGCGCTTCGCCGACAGCCTGATCCGCCATCGCGGCGGCATCCTCAACGTCGCCTCGATTGCATCGTTCCTGCCTGGTCCCCGAATGGCGGTTTACTATGCCACCAAGGCCTATGTGCTGTCGTTCACCGAGGCGATGCGGGGCGAACTGGGACCCAAAGGCGTGCGGGTCACGGCCTTGTGTCCGGGCACCGTTCCGACCGAGTTTCAGGGCGTGGCGGGCTTCAAGCCGGGCCTCGATTCCGCGGTGCTGAACCTGTCGGCGGCCGCAGTGGCGCGGGCCGGATATCGCGGGCTGATGTCGAACAAGCGGCTGGTGCTGCCCGGCGTGGGCGTGCGGATGATCCCGTTCATGCTGCGGTTTGCCCCGCGCAGCCTCGTGCTGGCATCGGTCGCCCGGGTGCAGCAGAAACGCTGACGGCATCGTCCCGACCCGACTGTCCGCGCAGCGCAAGGCGGGCACCGGTTTTCGGCCAAGATCACGCCTTCATCGCCTGCGCAGACCACGTGCGCAAAATCCCCGCTCGACGCAGCCCTGACAACACAATATTTTCCAATTCGGCGTTCAATGGAGACGCTTGTCCTTCGCCGGGGATGGAAGAAGACGGATCAATGTTGCGGCTTGATGGTGATCGCCCAATCGGTTTTGGCCCCGGTACTTTTGGCCTGACGACGTGTGGGCGGTTCACGGCGCTCCCGGTGCTCATCATCCTGCATGGTCCGATGTCCACGCCCGGACGAGTCGGCAACGCGTTGCGCGCCATGGGCCATCCCCTCGACGTTCGCCGCCCGGTGTTCGGCGATCCGCTGCCTGAAACGCTCGATCACTATGCTGGCGCGATCACGTTCGGCGGCCCGATGAGTGCCAACGACAACGAGGACTTCATCCGCCGCGAGATCGACTGGCTGGCGGTGCCGCTGAAGGAACAGCGGCCCTATCTCGGAATCTGCCTCGGCGCGCAAATGCTCGCCAAGCATCTCGGCGCGAAGGTAGCGCCCCATCCGCAAGGCCGCGCCGAAGTCGGCTACTATCCGATCCGCCCGACCGAGCAAGGCCGGAAGGTCTGTTCGCATTGGCCCGATCACGTCTATCAATGGCACCGCGAAGGCTTCGAGCTTCCCGCAGGCACCGAGCAATTGGCCGAGGGCGACGATTTTCCGGTGCAGGCGTTCCGCACCGGGCGCTGCTTCGGCATCCAGTTTCATCCCGATGTGACCCACGCGATGCTGCACCGCTGGACCACGCGGGGGCATGAGCGCATGTCGCTTCCCGGCGCGCGTTCGCGTGCCGAGCATTTCACCGGGCGCATGGTTCACGATCTTGCGGAGCGCGCCTGGCTGACGGCGTTCCTCGATGGCTGGCTGCATCGCCCGCCGCCCGCGCCAATTGCTTCGCTCGCGGCGGAATAGCGTTTCTCAATCCAAATTCGAAGCCATCGAATACCCGGCGCCGGGACGACCCAAAGAGATCGCGACTACTCAACCGCCTGCGTCACAATCGAAATTTCTGACGTCAGCGTGCGGTGAACCGGGCACTTGTCGGCGATTTCCATCAGCTTCGCGCGTTGTCCGGCATCGAGATCGCCTTCCATCGCGATGGTGCGCTCGATGCGGCTGATCATGCCTTCCTTGGTCTCGCACTCCTCGCAATCCGTGGCATGGATGCGGCTGTGCTTCAGCGTCACCGTGGTGCGCACCAGCGGAATGGACTTGCGTTCGGCGTAAAGCCGCATGGTCATCGAGGTGCAGGCGCCGAGTGCGCCGAGCAGGAAGTCGTAAGGTCCTGGACCGCTATCCATGCCGCCGACATCGAGAGGCTCATCGGCGAGCACGCGATGCTTGCCGGCGGCAATCACGTTCTGCAGCTTGCTGGCGCCGGTTTCGCTGACCACGACGACGCCTGCGGGAGGATTCGCAATGGCAGCGTTGTCCGCCGGAGCATCGAGATAGCGCATGGCCCACGCTGAGATCATGTCCGCGACATAGGCCGCATCGCGCTTCTGCGACAGCAGATGATCCGCGCCGGTGAGCGAAATGAAGCTCTTGGGATGTTTTGCCGCGACGAACAGACGGGTTGCGTTGTCGATGCCGACCGTGTCGTCGGTGGGTGAATGGAAGATCAGCAGCGGCTTGTGCAGTTTCGCGACGGTCTCCGTGAGCTTGTGCTCGGCAATGTCGTCGAGGAACTCGCGCTTGATGCGGAATGGCCGGCCCGCCAGCGAGACCTCGAGTTCGCCCTTTTCACGAATCTCCGGAATCTGATCCTTGAACCAGTGCGTGACGTGCGAAGGGTCCGACGGCGCGGCGACGGTGGCGACGCATTTCGCTTCCGGGATCAGTGACGCCACCGCGAGAATGGCCGCGCCGCCGAGGCTGTGGCCGATCAGGATCGACGGCGCGCGTTTTGTCTGGCGCAGGTGATCGGCGGCCAGCGCCAGATCGGCGATGTTCGATGAAAACGTGGTATTGGCGAATTCGCCCTCGCTGGCGCCGATCCCGGTGAAGTCGAACCGCAGCGTGGCGATGCCATGCTGCGCCAGTCCTTCCGCGATCCGCTTGGCCGCCAGCACATTCTGGCCGCAGGTGAAGCAATGCGCGAACAGGGCGTATGCGACCGGTGCGCCGTCCGGCAGGTCCAGTGAGGCGGCCAGCATCTGCCCGTCCGAGCCGGGAAACTGGAATTTTTCGGTTGTCATGTCGGCCCCATTCGTTCCGCGCGGCGTCAGGGATGCGCCTCTTCCGAAGCGCAGTCTAACCTTCCGATAACGGCTTTGGGGAGATGTTGGTGGAGCCAGGCGGGATCGAACCGCCGACCTCGTCATTGCGAACGACGCGCTCTCCCAGCTGAGCTATGGCCCCTTGATCGGCCGGCCAAACGGCGACGGCGGACAAGCCGGGCCATTTACAATCCCGATCATGGCCAAGTCAAGAACGCCAAAAATCAATGTTCTGGGCGCTTTTGGACCCGGAACCTCCCTTGTTTGCGCCGCCGCGAACCGGTATTGAGGCGACAGTCCACGGAAGCGAGCCAGCACCCCATGCGCGCCATTCTCGACATCATCAATATCGTCCTGGATCTGTATGTCTGGCTGCTGATCGCCTCGGCGATCCTGTCCTGGCTGATCGCCTTCAACGTGGTGAACACCCGCAACGGGTTCGTCGCGTCAGTGGCCGAGTTTCTCTACAAGATCACCGAGCCGGTGCTGCGGCCGATCCGGAACATCATGCCGAACTTCGGCGGCCTCGATATTTCGCCGATCATCGTCATCCTGATCATCATGTTCATCCAGCGGGTGATTGCCTACTACATCTATCCGAACGTGATCTGATCGCGAGGCTGCCCCGTTCCTTGACTCGCATGAGCTGTCCTTGAGTCTTCCTTGACCCTTCCTTGGCGCTTTTCGGTTCAAGGTATCAGCGTCGCACTGCGCGTCACCCCGCGCGGCGGGCTGGACGCGATCGACGGCATTGAAACCCTGGCCAACGGCCGCAGCGTCGTGAAAGTCCGGGTCCGCGCCATCGCCGAGGGCGGCGAAGCCAATCGCGCGGTAACCGAATTGCTGGCCAAGGCGCTTCGTGTGCCCAAAAGCCATGTGCGGGTGCTGTCCGGCGTCACCTCGCGGCTGAAGCAGGTGGCCGTGGACGGCGACCCGAAAACATTGGGCGATGCCTTGCAAGCTCTGACCAACAAGTCCTGACCAAGACAACAGACTCCTGACGAAAGAAACCGGATGTCAGCCAAGATCATTGATGGAAAAGTCATTGCCGCCGAACTGCGCGCGCGCGTCGCGGAGGAAGTGACGCGCGTGAAGCGTGATCACGGGCTGACGCCGGGTCTGGCGGTGGTTCTGGTGGGCAACGATCCGGCCTCCGAGGTCTACGTCCGCAACAAGGCGAAGCAAACCGAAGCTGCGGGCATGGCGTCGTTCGAGCACAAGCTCGCTGCGGATACACCACAGGCCGATCTGCTGGCGCTGATTGCGAAGCTCAACGCCGATGCCGGCGTGCATGGCATTCTGGTGCAGCTGCCGCTGCCGAAGGGGCTGGACACGCAAACCGTCATCAACGCCATCGATCCGGCGAAAGATGTCGACGGGTTGCATCCGATCAATGCTGGGCGGCTCGCGAACGGCTTATCCGCGCTGACGCCCTGCACGCCGCTGGGCTGCATCATTCTGGCCAAAACGGTTCACGCCTCGCTGGAAGGCATGAACGCGGTCATCATCGGACGCTCGAATCTGGTGGGCCGCCCGCTGGTGCAGTTGCTGCTCAACGAGAACGCCACGGTGACCATCGCGCATTCGCGCACGCGCGATCTTGCGGCCATATGCAGGAATGCCGATCTGTTGCTCGCCGCGGTCGGCAAGCCGGAGATGGTGAAAGTGAACTGGATCAAGCCCGGCGCGACCGTGATCGATGTCGGGATCAATCGCAGTCCGGGCGCGGACGGCAAAAGCAAACTGGTCGGCGATGTCGCTTATCAGGAGGCGCTCGCCGTGGCCGGTGCAATCACGCCGGTGCCGGGCGGTGTCGGTCAGATGACGGTGGCGTGTTTGCTGGTCAATACGCTGCGCGCGGCGTGTGCGATCAAGGGGCTTGCTGCGCCGGGGGTATAATGCCGTCATTGCGCGGAGCGAAGCGACGAGGCAGTCCAGTTCTTGCTTGAGGCCTCTGGATTGCTTTGCTCCGCTCGTAATGATGAGGGAGAATACGGCGGCTAATTGGCCGTGTTCTGCATCAGCCGCCGGTAGAACCGGATCATGTCGGCGTAATTCTTCACGCTGAGCCGTTCGTTGGTGCCGTGAAAGCGCGTGAGGTCCTCGGCATTCGCGCGCACCGGCGAGAAGCGGAAGATGTTGTCGGTGATGTCGAGGTAATTGCGCGAATCCGTCGCGGCGACCATCAGGCCGGGCACCACGATCGCATCCGGAAAAATCTCGCGGATGGTCCGGTTCACTGCCTGATAGGCGGGGCTTGCGGTGGACGTGACCGGTGGCGGATTGGTGTTGCCGGGCTTCGGCGTCACCTTGATGCGATCGTCCGCGATGACGGATTTGACGCGCGCGATCACACTCTCTTCTGTCTCGCCCGGCAGAAGGCGAAAATTCACCGTCGCCTCGGCGCGGCCGGGCAATACGTTTTCCTTGTTGCCCGCGTTGAAGATCGTGATTGCCGTTGTGGTGCGGATGGCGGCCGCGGTCTGCGAGGCCTTCTCCATTTGACGACGGACCAGCGGCTCGAGCAGCCACAAATTCGACAGTGCGACGCGGCTGCCGAAATCCATCTCGGGGGCAGCGGTTTGCAGCGTTTCGCGCATCACGCCCTTGATGGCCGCGGGGAACGGGTTGGCTTCGAGCCGCGCGAGCGCCGCGCTCAACTTGCCGATGGCGGTGTCGCGCGGCGGCAGCGACGAATGTCCCGGCGTCGCGGTGGTGGATAGATCGAGCGTGACATAGCCCTTTTCGGCGACGCCGATCAGCGCCACCGGCTTGTCGATGCCTTTGAGAATACCTTCGGTGATCAGCAGGCCTTCGTCGAAAACGAAATCGAGGCGCACGCCGCGCGACTGCAGCAGTTTCGATATCGCGGCGGCGCCGCGCTTGCCGGAGACTTCCTCGTCGTGCCCGAAGGCGAGATAGACCGTTCGCTTCGGACGAAAGCCCTCTTTCGCCAGTTGCTCGACGGCCTCGAGCATCGCGAACAGGTTGCCCTTGTCGTCCCACGATCCGCGGCCCCAGATGAAGCCGTCTTTCACTTCGCCGCTGAACGGCGGCACCTGCCAGTCGCCTTCAGTGCCCGGCGCGATCGGCACCACGTCCTGATGCGCGAGCAGCGCGATCGGCGCGGCCTTCGGGTCGCTGCCCTCCCATGTGTAAAGCAGGCTGTAATCGGCGACGATTTCGCGTTTGGCGGCGGCATGAAACGCCGGAAAACTTCTTGCGATCAGGTCATGCAGCGCGCGGAACGCGTCCGCGCTCTGGTCGGCGTCGGTGGCGCTGGCGATGGTCTGAAGCCGGACCGCCGCGCCCAGCCGTTGCGCCACCGTCTCCGCGTCGATGGTCACGGGCGCGACGGGCGCGACCGCGATTTGCTGCGAGGATTTCCGCCATGCGTTCGCAACCAGAACGACCGCGAGAATGACGACGGCCGCGATCAGGAGCAACACGAGATTGCGGAGGATTCTGATTGCGCGGCGCATCGTTTGAATCTCTCCGCGCGCTCTGCGTGGTTACTTTTTCTTCGCGCGCTCGATGCCTTCGATGATCAGCTTGCGGGCGTCCTCCGCATTGCCCCAGCGCAGCACCTTCACCCACTTGCTGGGTTCGAGATCCTTGTAGTGCTCGAAGAAGTGCTGGATCTGCTGCAGCGTGATTTCGGGAAGATCGCTGTAGTTGTTCACCTTATCGTAGCGCTGCGTCAGCTTCGACGTCGGCACAGCAATAATCTTTTCATCGCCGCCGGCTTCGTCTTCCATGAACAGCACGCCGACCGGGCGCACGGCGATTACCGCGCCCGGCACGATGGCGCGGGTGTTGGCAACCAGCACGTCGCACGGATCGCCGTCGTCGGAGAGGGTGTGCGGAATGAAGCCGTAATTCCCCGGATAGCGCATCGCGGTGTAGAGGAAGCGGTCCACCACCAGCGTGCCGGCGTCCTTGTCCATCTCGTACTTGATCGGCTCGCCGCCGACCGGCACTTCGATGATGACGTTCACTTCATGGGGCGGATTTTTTCCGATCGAAATCGCATCGATACGCATAACGGGCCTGTGTGTGTTCGAGCAAATGCGCGGACTGGTTAGCGAATCCGGACGCATGCCGAAAGCCGAAAAAGCGGTCCAAAGGTATCAGGCGGGACAAGAGAGAAGGCTTCAGGCCGTCCAGGCGCAAATCACGCCGTCCAGGCGAAAGCGACCTTGTCGAGCGACTTGCCGCCGAATCGCTCCGAGGACCGCGCGACCATGCGCCCGCCGAGAGTGCGGTAGAATTCGACCGCCGGCTCGTTGTCGGACAGCGCCCAGATCACCATGCTTTTCAGCCCGCTCTGGATCAGGTCGCGCTTGGCGGCGGTGAACAGGCGGCGGCCGAAGCCGAGGCCCTGAAACTCCGGACGCAGATAAAGCTCGTAGATCTCGCCTTCGAAATGCAGGCTGCGGGCGCGGTTGCGGCCATAGTTGGCATAGCCCGCGATCTTGTCACCGAAGCACAACACGCTGACGCGGCTGCCTTTTCGAATTGCGGAATCCCACCACTGCGGGCCACGGCGGTTGATCAGCTTTTCGAGTTCGGCGCCGGGGATGATTCCCTGATAGGCGGCGCGCCAGGCTTCGTCATGCGTCGCGGCAACCGCCGACGCATCGGAAGCCTTGGCTGGACGAACTTCGATAAGGATCGTGCTCATGGTGCAATCAAAGCAACTCGCAGCCCCGCCTTCAAGGTCCATCGTTAATTATCGGTTAATATGTGGGCTTTTTGCATCAGGTGAAGGGCGATCTGTGCCGAAAGAGGACAGGCGTGCGCGGTATATCCCTTGGCTTGGCAGCAAGCGGCGGGCAAAGATCACTGCATATGACAAAAAACGCAGTGTTCAAGGTGGCCGCCCTGCTTCTTGCGGTTGGTCTTTCGTCGCCGACACCCGTTTGGGGCGAGAAGCAGTTTGGCCCGCACGGTCCCGAGGGATCGCCGAATCGGCGTCAGGACTGGCTGGTGCCGACGCAGGACCAGATCACACCTTCGCGAGCGGTGCTGTTCCGCCCGCCGGGCAAGGGTCCGTTCCGCCTCGCCGTGATTGCCCACGCCTCGACGCAGAACCGGCTGGCGCGCGCGCAGATGCCGCAGCCGGAATACGCGGCTCTTGCGTCGGTGCTGGTGGCGCGCGGCTTCGCGGTGCTGGTGCCGCAGCGGCTCGGCCACGGCAAGACCGGCGGACCGTATCTTGAAGATCAGGAAGGCTGCGACAACGCTGAGTATGCGATGTCGGCGCGAAGCACCGGTGAGGCGATCACGGCCGCGCTGACGTTCCTGCGCACCCAGCCCTTCGCACGTAAGGACGCCTCGGTCATCGTCGGACACTCGGCGGGCGGCTGGGGCGCGCTTGCGCTCACGGATCAGAATCCGAAAAGCATTTCCGCCATCGTCGTGTTCGCGCCGGGGCGCGGCGGCCGCGCCAACGATCGCGCCGGCAACATCTGCGCGCCGGACAAGCTCATCGCCGCCGCGACCGAATTCGGCGAGGACGCGCGCGTGCCGGTGACGTGGCTGGTGGCGGAAAACGATTCGTACTTTCCGCCAGCGTTCTCGAAAAAAATGGCCGACGCCTTCATCGAGGCCGGCGATGGCAAGGTGGATTTCCGCGCGCTGCCGGCGTTCGGCAATGAAGGTCACTGGCTGGCGGAGGCGGGGGAGGGCGCGATGCTGGTGGGGATTATCGCGAATGCGGTGGGGCTGGGTGTTCAGACGCCGGTGGTGCAGGGTGTGGGTGCGAAAAAGAAGTAATTGTTAAATCAAAAATGGGGGGGCGGCATGGCACTAGTTCGAAGATTTGAACGCAGTCAGATGGAACGAAACTCAGTTCACGACTCAATCGACGCTAAGTACGCGATCTTTGAGAAGGACGGCAAAAGCTTTGTTCAAATCGATAGCTTTGGTCGCGACTCAAGAGAAATTCCAGGAAAGAAAAGTCAGACCCTTCAACTAAGCCGAGAGTCTGGGTTGCAGTTGATAAAGATTCTGAAAGAAGCATTTCACGTCGATTAATCGCCTCTCACCACTTCCCCGGCAGCCCGCACTCCGCTCTCCTGAGCCCCATGCGCGGTGGAGAAGAAATGCGGCGAGGTCGCTTCGCCGGCAAAGAACAGCCGGTCATCAACAGGTATAGCGAGCACGGCGCGGGCATCGGCGTGGCCGGGCAGGGCGTGCGAATACGATCCCCGTGCAAACGGATCGTGCGCCCAGCGCGATTCGCCGATGGGCTTGAGCTTCCTGCGATAATCCGAGCCGAGCAGCGCCACCAGTTCGTCGATAGCCTGCGCCGCCAGCGCGCCTTCGCCCGCGTCTTCAAGTTCGCGCGCGAACGTGCCGCCGAAAAATCCCGAAATGCAAGGCTGTCCCATCGGACGCAGATGGTAAGTGCCCATCGCCGTGCGCATGGTCGCTGCGCGCAGGCTGCCGTCGTCCGGTAGATCGTTTGGTCCATCGAGCGCCAGCATCACCTTGTCCGCAAGGCCGAGCGGCAGGCCCGCGGCGGCGCTCACTTTCTCAGGCAACGCCGGATGAAAGCGAATCGATTCATTGGCGAGAAGATTCGTCGGCGCGGTGATGATGACCTTGTTTGCGGTCAGCGTGCCGCGCGAGGTTTCGATTTTCACGCGCGCGCCGGAATGATCGATCAGTGTGACCGCGCAGTTCAGCGCCACTCGACAGGGCGCGCCATAGGCCGCGATCAGCGCGCCATAGCCGCGCCGCACGCGCCAGTTGATCTCGGTGTCCTCATAGGCGTCCATGTCGTAGAGCGAGACCTGGTCGAGTTCGCAGCCGTTGATGTAAGTCGAGATGGCGTCGATCATCGGATTCCAGCGATTGCCGGGTTCGAGGCAGTCGCTTGCGGCGTGGTCGGCGGAATCCTCGGCGGCTTGCTCGGCGCGCTGGTAAAATGCATCCAGCGCGGCGATGAACTCTGCGCGTTCCTGCGCCGGAAACCCCTTGTCGTAACTCTGCTCACGCCACGGCGGCCGCGTTCTGTCGATCTCGAATCCGAGATGCCCGGCGATCGGCACGAAGGAATTCCGGTCCGCCGAATGCAGCCACTCGCAGCCGACGTCGAACACGACGCTGTTGGGGAGAATCAGCGTCTGGCTGCGTCCGCCAATGCGATCGCGGGCTTCGAGGACAAGAACGGAGAGTTTTGTGTTTTCAAGCGTGCGCGCGGCGGCAAGACCGGCCGCGCCTGCGCCGATGATCGCAACATCGATGTCGGAGGGAAGGGTCATTCGAGACTCGAGTCCATTGCGTCTGGCGGGTTCGTCCCGGCCATTCATGGCTTCAGTCTAACCGGCCTATAAGACGACAATGCCCGGCACAAGGCCGGGCATGTCAGTTAATCCAGTTCTTGCTTGTGGCTATGGATTGCTTCGCTTCGCGCGCAATGACGACGCAAGGCAATCCATTCGCTACCTTATCCGACCAGCGCGACCTTGCTCTTCTCGGCGCGCTTGCGTTCGTTGGCATCGAGATGCCGCTTGCGCAGCCGGATCGACTTCGGGGTGATTTCCACCAGCTCGTCGTCCTCGATATAGGCCAGCGCCTTTTCCAGCGTCATGCGGATCGGCGGCGTCAGGCGCACCGCTTCGTCCTTCGAGGTGGTGCGGATGTTGGTGAGCTGCTTGCCCTTGAGCACGTTGATCTCGAGATCGTTCTCGCGGGTGTGTTCGCCGACGATCATGCCTTTGTAGACCTTCCAGCCCGGCTCGATCATCATCGGGCCACGGTCTTCCAGCTTGAACATGGCGTAGGCAACCGCTTCGCCCTGTTCATTGGAAATCAGCACGCCGTTGCGGCGGCCCTGGATTTCGCCCTTGTACGGCAGGTAGTCATGGAACAGGCGGTTCATGATCGCCGTGCCGCGCGTGTCGGTCATCAGTTCGCCCTGATAGCCGATCAGGCCGCGGGTCGGCGCGTAGAACACCAGCCGCAGGCGGTTGCCGCCGGACGGCCGCATCTCGATCATCTCGGCCTTGCGCTCGCTCATCTTCTGCACGACCACGCCGGAGAATTCCTCGTCGACGTCGATCACGACTTCCTCGACCGGCTCCAGAATCTTGCCGTCATCATCCTTGGTCAGAACGACGCGCGGACGCGACACGGACAGCTCAAAGCCTTCGCGGCGCATGTTTTCGATCAGGATCGCGAGCTGCAATTCGCCGCGGCCCGAGACTTCCATGGCATCCTTGTCGGCGGCCTCAACCACGCGCAGCGCGACGTTACCTTCGGCTTCGCGCAGCAGGCGGTCGCGGATCAGACGGCTGGTGACCTTGTCGCCTTCGGTGCCGGCCAGCGGCGAGTTGTTGACGATGAAGGACATCGACACGGTTGGCGGATCGATCGGCTGCGCCTGGATCGGCGTCTCGACGGTGGGATCGCAGAAGGTGTCGGCGACGGTGCCCTTGGTGAGGCCTGCAATCGCGACGATGTCGCCGGCCTCAGCCAGTTCGACCGGCTGGCGCTCGAGACCACGAAACGCGAGAATTTTAGTGATACGGCCGGTCTCGACGGTCTTGCCGTCGCGCGAGAGCACCTTCACCGCCTGGTTCGGCTTCACCGAACCCGACGAAATGCGGCCGGTAATGATGCGGCCGAGATAGGGGTTGGCTTCGAGAATGGTGCCGAGCAGGCGGAACGCGCCCTCTTCCACCACCGGCGGGGCGACATGCTTGATGACGAGGTCGAACAGCGGCTTCATGCCGTTGCCGTTGTCCTCAGGGCTGGTGCCCATCCAGCCGTTCTTGCCGGAGCCGTACAGAATCGGGAAGTCGAGCTGGTCGTCGGTGGCGTCGAGTGCTGCGAACAGATCGAACACTTCGTTGACGACTTCGGTGACGCGCGCGTCGGGGCGGTCCACCTTGTTGATCGCGACGATCGGCTTGAGGCCGAGCTTGAGCGCCTTGCCGACCACGAATTTGGTCTGCGGCATCGGGCCTTCGGCGGCGTCGACGAGAACGATCACGCCGTCGACCATCGACAGGATGCGCTCGACCTCACCGCCGAAATCGGCGTGGCCCGGCGTATCGACGATGTTGATGCGGGTGTCGTCCCATTCGACCGAGGTGCACTTGGCGAGAATGGTAATGCCGCGCTCGCGCTCGATATCGTTGGAGTCCATCGCGCGCTCGACCTGCCGCTGGTTGTCGCGGTAGGTGCCGGATTGCTGGAGCAGCTTGTCGACGAGCGTGGTCTTGCCATGGTCGACGTGGGCGATGATGGCGATGTTTCGCAAATTCATGTTCGTTTTCGTTCTGGCCGCTGTTAGCGCGGTCCGCAAAAGGGGGTCTGTCAGAGACCTGCCCAAAAAAAATCCGGCCCGGTCCGCAATGAACCGGGCACGCTTGACTTCTTGCGGCGCAATATAGTCAGGATTTCGCGAAAAACAATGCGATTCTGGGGGCTCCCGAGGGCCTATTTCGGGCGGCTGGAGGCCGATTTGGCGCCGCTGGCGTCACTTTTCACCGTTGGGTAGACCCCCCGCAGCACCTCGTCGAAATGGGCTTTGACGGCTTCGTTGCAAAGGCAGGATCGGGTCGCCATCGCATCCGGGTTGCGGACCAGAATGGCCCCGCGCCGGGTTTCCAGAATGCCCTCGGCCTTGAAGGTCTGGATCACGCGGCTGGCATAGCTTCGGCCCACCCCCAGCATGGTCGAGAGCTGCTCGTGGGTGAGGGGAACCAGATCGTCGCCGGTCCGCTCCCGCGCCGACAAGATCCATTTCGCCGTGCGTTGCTCGATGGAGTGAATGGCATTGCAGGCGGTGGATTGAAACATCTGCGCCAGCACGCAATCGGCATAGCGCGCGAAAAGAAAGCGCAGCGTCGGCGATTGGGCCTTGGCGGCATCGAGCTTCGCGACGCGCAGCCGCACGAAGGGCCCTGCGACCTTGACCGTGATGCGCGTGTAGGCGGGCAGAAAGCCCTGGCTGACGATTCCGCCCACCGCGCCCTCGCGGCCGACCAGAATCGTTTCGACGTCACGGCCGTCCTCGTTGGCGACAAGAAACGAGACGAGGCTCGGCCCGCATGGAAAATGTACCGTCTGGACGTCATCCCCGGGATTGTAGAGCAGGTCATCCGCCCTGGCCTCCACGGCTTCCAGGAACGGTTCGAGCAAACCAAAATCGGCGTCGATCAGGTGGCGCAGCAAATTATTGAAAGGGCGGCCATTGCCCGCGGCCTCGGCCGTTTGTCGTGTCATGAATCCCCTCGGTATGTGGGTCAACGTAGCGCAGGTTCCCGCGTTCCTGTGTGCAAAAGTGAACAGACGCCACCGCCTGTTCTGGTGTTGGGTTCCGTCCGGGAACCGGTGTCGCGGCTGTTTGCGCGCCAGCGGGGTCTCAGCAGGCTTTTTTCTCGACACAGTTTTGGAACGTCATCATGCAACCCCTCGACCCCAATGGGCCGGCGGCTCACACCCCTGCTGATTTGCCCGGCGATGTCCTCGTGGTCGAGGACGACACGCTGATTGCCATGGACGCCGCCGAGACGATTTCCGGCTTTGGTGTCGCGTCGGTGCGGACCGCCCGCGATGTGGCCACGGCCCTGAAACTGATCGGCGAACGCGCGCCGGATTTTGTGCTGCTCGATGTCGGATTGGTTCGCGAGAAGAGCTTTGCCGTCGCCGAGCAACTCGGGCGTCAGAATATCCCCTTTGCGTTTGTCACGGGATATTCCGGATCGGTGGGTGTCCCCGCCGCGCTTGCGCATCATCAGGTGCTGCGCAAACCGTATCTGCGCGACCAACTGCTGGAAACCTTGCGCAGGTGGCGCGGCCAGCATTGAGAGCTTGAGCGCTTGCGCGCTTGCGCGCTTGCGCTCAGGCGACGTGGCTGCGGGAGTGCCTTGTGGCATTCATGTCGAGCAGGAACGCCTTGCGGTCGGCCACCGCGTTGTGAAACTGCTCCAACGCGATGCTGAAGGCGGTGAGCGAGCCTTCCTCGATCGCGCCATCCTCGAAATAATGCAGCGTCTCGCGCATGATCTCGTCGGCTTCCGCCTGCATGGCGTCGAGTTCGTCGATCGAATGGGACTTTCGCGACGCGGTCAGCATTTCGAGCAGCCGTTCGCGCAAGTTGGAATTGGTAACCCGCTCGTCCTTGCGCAGATAGCTCGCAAACCACGCGCCGGCCGAGCCGAGCGCGGACAGCGCCATCAGGCTGCCCCAGATGTAGTCGCTGTACTTGTCGAGGAAACTTTTTTCCTCGCCATCGACATAGGCGGCAGCGCCGGGATGCGCCGGAATGGCGGCGTCTTTATCGGTGTCCGGTGTTTCCAGTTTCGCGGTGAGCGGGAATTCGCTCTGGATAGTCTGGCGGACGGCGAACAACTGACGGGTCAGCGCGCCGACCGTGACCTCCGACAGCGATTTGCGCGCCACGATGTGATGCGCAAAGGTGATGGTGTCGATCTTTTCGCTGGGCCGTCCGACGCCGAAGGTGCCTGCGGGAATTTCTCCGGATTCGTAGGCGGCGAATTTCTGCGCCACGGCGTCCGCGCCGTCGAGTGTCAGGAAAGCCGGCTGCTTGCCGTCGCGCGAGGTGATGTTGATGGCGTCGGTGGTGATCTTGCTGGTCAGGGGCCCGACCGCGAGCATCGCGTCGATCTTTTCCTTCTTGAGCTGCTCGGCGAAACCGGTGGTGGAGAACTGCACGACCTGGACGCTGTCGGGTTTCACGCCGGCCTGTGTCAGGATGACTTTCAGAAGATTGACGTTGGCCTGCGTCCGGCCGATGACGCCGATGCGCTTGCCGGCGAGCTGCTCGATCTTGGTGATGCCGCCCTTGCGCTTGCCCCCCGGAGCCCACAGCACGGCGAAGTTCTTGCGGATGCTGGCAACGGCCTGCGCATCCTTCGGCAGTTCGACGTCGCCGCGCACGACGGCGAGATCGGTGGTGCCTGCGTTCAGGCTCGCGGCGCTCGAGCCGGTGCCGTCGGTCACAATGGGCCGCAGCCGCACATACCTGCGGTCGCGCGAGAAAATCTGCGCCACCGACTGAATCACCTTGACGTCGTCGCTGTAGGGAGGCCCGACAGCTATTCGCAGGTGAACGGGGCGATTCATCCAGTAGGTCGCGCCGCCGACCGCGGCCACAGTCGCCAGCACGGCGGCGATCACGACCAGCATGGCCTTGGTCCGTTGCGGCTTTGGCGTGGCGGGGGCGCGCGGGGCGTCCGAGGCCATCGATCTGGTAAACATGTCGCGAAAGCCCATGGGTTACCGCGCCTCCCGGCGTTCGGCCCTATCATACCAGATCATTGGCATACCCGTTGGTTCCATACGCGGCATGGTTAGCGGCCCGAGAGCGGCTTTTCCGTGACGGACCCATTACGGTGGGTATTTGTTTGGGACGCAAGGAAGGCGGCTGTAAAGTTCGGGTGATTGAGGAGGGCGTTATGGTGGAACGGCTATCGGCGGAGGCGCGGCGCACGGCGCTGGCGAAGCTCAACGGCTGGTCGGAGGTGTCCGGCCGCGACGCGATCACGCGAACATTCACGTTCCGGGATTTCAACGAGGCGTTCGGGTTCATGACCCGCGCGGCGCTGGTGGCCGAGAAGAGCGATCATCATCCCGAATGGCGCAACGTCTACAAGACCGTCGAGGTGGTGCTCTCAACCCACGACGCGGATGGCGTGACGGCGCGCGACATCGCCCTGGCCGAGGCGATGGACAGGATCGCGGGCGCATGATTACCGCAGCGGGCAAGCAGGGCCGATGCGGGGTGCCGTACGTCCCAGGTCATTGTGAGCGAAGCGAAGCAATCCACTCTTGGGAATAGAAAGAACTGGATTGCTTCGTCGCAAGTGCTCCTCGCAATGACGTCTTGTGACAGGTTGCGTGATCCCTATGTGAGGGGCGGGCTGCAATCGGCAGCAGTTGAGGGAACCTGGCCATGACCTCCGACCACACGGCGCATTTCGAGCGGGCGGAAAAGCTCGCGAAGGATCCCGAGCGCGTGCGCCGGAATTTCTGGCTGAAGCTTAAGCGCGTCGCGACGAAACTTCCGTTCGCCGAAGACCTGCTCGCCGCCTACTATTGCGCGTTCGACCGCGAGACGCCGCGCCATGTGCAGGCGGCGCTGCTAGGGGCCATCGCGTATTTCCTGCTGCCGTTCGATTTCATTCCCGACGTGTTGCCGGTGCTCGGCTTCACCGATGATGCGGCCGTGCTGGCCACCGCGATCAGGATGGTGGCGAGCCACATCACGCCGGAACATCGCGCGGCCGCGCATGCGGCGATGACGCGCGGCCTGGATGAGAGCGAAGGCTAAATCAAAGGGCGCTCGTCATGGCGAGGAGCGTAGCGACGAAGCAATCCAATCTTTGTTGTCGTTCTGGATTGCTTCGCTTCGCTCGCGATGACGGCGTGTTGCTCTCACGGATGCAGGATCACCTTGCCCATGGCCTGACGCGCGGCGAGCACCTTGAGCGCATCCGTGGTCTTCTCCAGCGGGAAGGTGCGGTCGACGTGGGATGAAATTTTTCCCTCGGCGGCCCACGTCATCAGCTTCTCGAGCGCGGCGCGGCCCAGCTTCGGTTCACGCTTCATATGCGCGCCCCAGAACACGCCGCGAATGTCGCAACCCTTGAGCAGCGCGAGGTTGAGCGGAATCTTCGGAATGTCGCCGGCGGCAAAGCCGATCACCAGGAAGCGGCCCTTCCAGCCGAGCGAGCGCACGCCGATTTCGGCGTAAGCGCCGCCGACCGGATCGAACACGATGTCGATGCCTTTGTCACCGCCGGCCTTCTTGAGCGCTTCCTTCAGATCTTCCTTGGCGTAGTTGATGGTGAGATCCGCGCCGTGCCTCCTTGCGAATTCAAGCTTCTCGTCCGACGAGGCGCACGCGATCACCTTCAGGCCCAGCACCTTGCCGAGTTCGCAGGCCGCAAGGCCGACACCGCCGGCCGCGCCGAACACCGCGAGGGTTTCGCCGGGCTTCGGATCGGCGCGATCTTCCAGCGCATGCAGCGCGGTGCCGTAGATCACGATCACGCCGGCGGCGCGGTCGAAGTCGAGCGCGTCGGGAATCTTCACGCACGAACTCGCCGGCAGCGCGATTTTTTCGCGCGCACCGTTATGGCCGCACGACGCTGCGACACGGTCGCCCGGCTTCAGGTCGGTGACGCCGTCGCCGACGCTCTCGACCACGCCCGCGATTTCCGCAGCGGGAGAAAATGGAAACGCCGGCTTGATCTGGTATTTGCCCTGAATCATCAGGAGGTCGAAAAAATTCAGCGCAGCGGCCTTGATCGCGATCACTGCTTCGCCGGGTCCCGCGACGGGATCGGGAATGTCGCTGAGCACGAGGTCGTCGGGGCCGCAATATTGCGAGCAGAGAATGGCTTTCATCGGAGCACCTGAAGGATACGGGACACTGGCGCCTTCTTGCCGGATTTAACGGGACGCGACAATCCGAATTGCAGAGGCGATGACGACTTGCACGATGTAATTATGTTTGAAACACTGAGGTCGTGTGAAGAGATGGCGGCGTGGCCATCGTGGTGGCTGCATGCGCATTGCGCGAGATCGTCTCTGCGGACGGATGCGGCAAAGCGCAGCGGCCGAGAAGATGTCCCGGGGTTAACTTTCCAACAAGCGGTTTGAGGTCTATTGCACATCCCCGCGGAATAGCGAGCCATCTTCCAGTCACAATATTGAAGGAACCAGTTTTGGTGATGTCTTTGCAGCGAGCGATGGTAATTCTGGTGGCGGCATTGCCGGCCTGCGGCTTTGCAAATTCTGCCGCCGCCCAAACCTCTCAATCCAAGGCGGCCAAGCCCGCGCCGAAAGCCTCAGCGCCCGCCAAGAAGCCTGCTCCGGCCAAATCTTCCAAGAGTGCCGCGCCCGCTGCGCCCGCGGCTGGAAATGCCGAGCCGTCGCTGATTGGCCAGTTCGGCACTTGGGGCGCGTATACGGCGACGCCGAACGGCAAGAAGGTCTGCTTCGCGCTCGCCAAGCCGTCGTCGTCGAAAACCAATCCGCCGAATCGTCCGCGCGATCCGTCCTATGCATTCATTTCGACGCGGCCTGCTGAAAAAGTCTCGAACGAAGTCTCGATCATGATCGGCTATCCGCTGAAGCCGGGCTCCGAAGGTTCGCTCGAGGTCGGCGGCACGCGCTTTGCGATGTACTCGCAGGGCGACGGGCTCTGGATCAAGAACGCCGCCGAGGAAGACCGGCTGGTGGACGCGCTGCGCAAGGGCGCGGATGCGACCGTGAAGGGTGTCTCCTCCAAGGGCACCGAGACCACCGATACGTTCCCGCTCAAGGGGCTGACCCAGGCGCTGGAAAAGCTGGCCCAGGAGTGCCGGCGTTAGCCGAAAGACGGTCGCAATTGCCCGATATTGGCTCTATATAGCGGGTTGCGGGACTTAAGGTTCCGCCACGCCCGGCCTTGTGCCGCCGCAATCTTCCCGAGACACATATCGATATGACCATGACCGAAGCGTCCGGCGTCCTCGAAAAGACAGCCCTTGAAGTCTACGTGCCGCCAGCGAAGCCTTCGCTGGTCGGCCTGTCGCGCGAGGAACTTGGCGAGCGTCTCGGCGAGATCGGCGTGGCCGCCGGCCAGCGCAAGATGCGCGTGCAGCAGCTCTGGCACTGGATGTATGTGCGCGGCGCGCAGACGTTTGCCGACATGACCAATGTGTCGAAGGACATGCGCGCGCAGCTCGAGCAGCATTTCACCGTCGACCGGCCCGAAGTCGTCGCCGAGCAGATTTCCAACGACGGCACCCGAAAGTGGCTGCTGCGGCTGCCGGGCGATTCGGCCGGACGCGCGCACGAGGTCGAGTGCGTCTACATTCCCGAAACCGATCGCGGCACGCTTTGCGTGTCGTCGCAGGTCGGCTGCACGCTGACCTGTTCGTTCTGCCACACCGGCACCCAGCGCCTGGTGCGCAATCTCACCGCCGGCGAAATCGCCGGTCAGGTGATGGTGGCGCGGGATCGTCTGAATGACTGGATCGACCGCGAAACCCCGAACGGCAACCGCCTCGTCACCAATGTGGTGATGATGGGCATGGGCGAGCCGCTGTATAATTTCGAGGCGGTGCGCGACGCGCTGCTGATCGTGTCGGACAACGAAGGCATCGGCATTTCCCGCCGCCGCATCACGCTGTCGACCTCCGGCGTGGTGCCGAACATCGCGCGCACCGGCGACGAAATCGGAGTCATGCTGGCGATCTCGCTGCATGCGGTGCGCGATGAACTGCGCAACGAGCTGGTGCCGCTGAACAAGAAATATCCGATCAAGGAATTGCTGGACGCCTGCCGCGCCTATCCGGGTTCGTCCAACTCCCGCCGTATCACCTTCGAGTATGTGATGCTGAAGGGCGTCAACGATTCGCTGGACGACGCGAAGTTGCTGGTGAAGCTGCTCAAGGGCATTCCGGCCAAGATCAATCTCATTCCGTTCAATCCGTGGCCCGGCACCAAATACGAGTGCTCGGACTGGGATCAGATCGAGAAGTTTTCCGAGTACGTTTTCAACGCGGGCTATTCGTCGCCCGTGCGCACCCCGCGCGGCCGCGACATTCTCGCCGCCTGCGGCCAGTTGAAATCGGAAACCGAGAAGCTGTCCGCGCGCGAGCGTCAGGCGCTGCGCGCCATGGCGATGACGGATTGAGCAAACAGACAGGTGCTTTCAACATTCGTCATTGCGAGCGTAGCGAAGCAATCCAGACTGAATTATCCTCAGACAAGAACTGGATCGCTTCGTCGCTTCGCTCCTCGCAATGACGGTTAACCCCGGAAACTAGTCCCATGGCTGTGATCGGACGCCTGTTCGCGATTTTCTTCGGGTTTATCGCCGCGTGCTTCGTGGCGGGCGCGGTGGTGCTGTACGCGATCTTCTTTCCGGAACTGAGCGATGTGTCGTCGCTCGATGTCGATCAGGGCGCGATCAATCTCGTGCTCGGGTTCGGTTTCATCCTGATCAGCGGCTTCGCGCTGTTGCCCGCGCTGATTGTCGCGCTGGTTACGGAGGCGTTTTCAATCCGCCACATCCTTGCCTACGCCGTCGCGGGCGGCGTCGCCGGGCTGTGCTGCTATCTCGGGTTCATTCCGTTCGACACCGTGAACATGACCTTCAACGGCATCGTGCGGCGGCATCTCGAAGTGATGGTCGGCGCGGGGATTCTCGGCGGCGTGATCTACTGGATCATCGCGGGTCGCAATGCCGGCGGGTGGCGTACGCCGTCGCCCGTGCCGCCACCGTTGCCGCGCTAGTTCGAATTTTCGTTCGTCATTGCGAGCGAAGCGAAGCAATCCAGAATCGCAAGCAAGAACTGGATTGCTTCGTCGGAATGCTCCTCGCAATGACGGCAAGAGCGAGTCGCCGATGGAAACGGAATTACTTCTGCGCCCAGCGCAGCGCCTGTTCGAGGCGGTCGTTGCCCCAGAACATTTCAGCGTCAGCGGTGGTAAAAGTTGGCGCGCCGAAGAAGCCGCGTCTGGCGGCGTCCGCGGTCAGGTCGCGCAGTTCCGTCTTGATGTCGTCGGCCTGCGCGCTCGCAAAAGTCGCGTCCACCGGCACCTTGAGCCTGGTCAGGATGTCCGCGAGCACGGTCAATTCCGAAATGACGCGGTTCTCGGCGTACTCGGCGTGGAACACGGCGCGGCTGAAATCCTCACCCCAGCTGTCCTTCAATCCGACCAGCGCGACGCGGCTTGCCAGCACTGACGATTGCGGAAACGCATCCGGCCACTGGAAGCCAGTGCCGATCTCGTCGGCGGTCCGTTGCACGTCGCGGATCATGTGCTGCCCCTTCACCGGGAACAAGTTGAACGGCGAGTCCTTCATGCCTTGCGCCGCGAAAATCGGTCCGAGCAGAAATGGCCGCCACCGCACCAAGACACCGGCGGCGTCCGCCAGCGGCGTGATCCGCGTCGCTGCCAGAAACGAATAGACCGAGGCGAAATCGAACCAGAAATCCAGAACGGGTTTGGGCATGAGACGTGCGGCGCTCCCGGAGTTTTCAGATGTGTCGACAGTACCCTAGCACGGATCGGGCGGGCTGCCGGAATGCGGCGTGTCGCCACTTTTATTCCCCTGCCGCCTCGGCTAAACCCCCGCCATGAACCGGACCGGACTTTTCATCGCGCTCGCGCTTTCGCTGGCTTTCGGGCTGTTGTTCGGCCTCTATCCCGAACTCGATCTGAAAGTCGCGGCACTGTTCTATGACGCGACGGCCAAAACATTTCCGCTGAAGACGGCGACCTGGGCGATGATCGCGCGCGACGGCGCGATGTGGATCGCGTGGGCTCTCGTCATGCCGGCGCTGGTGACGCTGGTGGTCAAGCTGGTCCGCCCGGTGAAGCCGCTGATGATCTCGGGCCGCGCGATGGTGTTTCTGATCGTGACCATGCTGCTGTCGGCGATCGTCATCTCCAACGTGATCTTCAAGGGCTATTGGGGGCGTCCGCGCCCCGTGGTGGTGACGGAGTTCAACGGCAAGCTGGACTTCATGCCGTGGTGGGACCCGCGCGGCGCGTGCCCGAAGAACTGTTCGTTCTTCTCGGGCGAAGGCGCCACCGCGTTCTGGACCTACGCGCCCGCGGCGCTGACGCCGCCGGCATGGCGACCGGCCGCTTACGTGGCGGCGACCGCATTCGGCCTTGTGACCGGCGGCTTGCGGATGGCGTTCGGCGGACACTTTTTCACCGACGTGCTGTTTTCCGGAATCGCGTCCTTCCTCGTGATCTGGCTGGCCTATGCCTTCATCTATCGCTGGCCGTCGACGCGGCTGACCGACTACGGCATCGACGCCGCACTGACGCGCTTCGCCTGGCCGGGGTATCGCTGGATGCAGAAACTGCGCGGCAAAGATGTCGGGGAGACACCGAGGATCAGGCCGGGGGCTGCTGGCACGCCATAATCACAGGGTGTCATTGCCGGGCTTGACCCGGCAATCTATCTGTTTCTGACAACCATCTTCGATGGATCACCGGGTCAAGCCCGGTGATGACAATCGGGATTGTTGGGTTACCAGCGGCCTTCCCATCTCCCCCCATTCTTTCTATAGAAAGTCGGTCTTGGTCGCGGCCAATTGAATGGAAGTTTGATGAGTACGATTCTGAAGAGCCTGCCCAAAGGAGAAAATGTCGGCATCGCTTTCTCGGGCGGGCTCGACACCAGTGCGGCGCTGCTTTGGATGAAGCAAAAAGGCGCGCGCGTCTTTGCCTATACCGCCAATCTGGGCCAGCCTGACGAAGCCGACTACGACGAGATTCCGCGCAAGGCCATGGAGTTCGGTGCCGAGAAGGCGCGCCTCGTGGATTGCCGCACGCAACTGGTTCACGAAGGCATCGCCGCGATTCAATCGGGCGCGTTTCACGTCTCGACCGGCGGCATCACTTACTTCAACACCACGCCGCTCGGCCGCGCGGTGACCGGCACCATGCTGGTCGCGGCCATGAAGGAAGACGGCGTCAACATCTGGGGCGACGGCTCGACCTACAAGGGCAACGATATCGAGCGGTTCTATCGCTACGGACTGCTGACCAATCCGGAGTTGCGGATCTACAAGCCCTGGTTGGACCAGCAGTTCATCGATGAGCTGGGCGGCCGCTCGGAAATGTCGGCGTTCATGACCGCGCACGGTTTCGCCTACAAGATGAGCGCCGAAAAGGCTTACTCGACCGATAGCAATCTCCTTGGTGCTACGCATGAGGCCAAGGATCTCGAACATCTCGACAGCGGTATCAAGATCGTCAATCCGATCATGGGCGTTCCGTTCTGGCGTGACGACTGCGTCGTCAAGGCCGAAAAGGTCGTTGTGCGATTTGTCGATGGTCAGCCCGTTGCGCTGAACGGCCAGACCTTCGCCGATCCCGTCGCGCTGTTCCTCGAGGCTAACGCCATCGGCGGACGCCACGGCCTCGGCATGAGCGACCAGATCGAGAACCGGATCATCGAGGCGAAGAGCCGCGGTATCTACGAAGCGCCAGGCATGGCGTTGCTGCACATCGCTTATGAACGTCTCGTCACCGGCATTCACAACGAAGATACCATTGAGCAGTATCGCATCAGCGGCATGCGGCTTGGCCGGTTGCTCTATCAGGGACGGTGGTTCGATTCGCAGGCCCTGATGTTGCGCGAAACCGCGCAGCGCTGGGTGGCGCGCGCGATCACCGGCGAGGTGACGCTCGAACTGCGCCGCGGCAACGACTACTCGATCCTCAACACCGAGAGCCCGAACCTGACCTATGCGCCGGAGCGACTGAGCATGGAGAAGGTTGAGGATGCGCCGTTTACGCCAGCGGACCGGATCGGTCAGCTGACCATGCGCAACCTCGACATCACCGACACCCGCGCCAAGCTGGATCTTTATGCAAAGACAGGCTTGCTGTCGGCCGGGGAGGGGTCTCACATTCCCAAACTCGATAACGACAAAAACTGATCACACCGGAAGCGGGACTTCAGATGAGTTGGGAGTATATCGGCCCGGACGGCGAAGTCTTTTCGCCGCATCGCTATCCCAACGGACTCTTCCGCGTGGCTGACCCGGCGCTGGGCGACGTCAAGCATCACGCCAAGAACCAGTTGTCGGTCCGTGAGGATCAGATCGAAAGCTATCTCCAGCGCGGCTTTTCGCTGCGCATGAAGGGCGACGTCGGGGGCAAGGTGAATTTGATCGCGCCGTCGGAGATCAAGCGGACCTGAGCCTGCGGGGCGCTGCGCAATACCGATGTTCATTACAAGCCGGAGTGCTCAGTCAGCCCTTCGGATTGAACCGGCCCTCCTCGTCGAAAAAGAACGGCGTATACGGCGGCTTGTACCGGTCGGCGACAAGCGTTTCATCGAGGCCGTAGCGCGCCGCGAATTCCCTGACCGCAATATCCTTCGGCATATTGACTGCGAAGTGGCAGAGGAAATGTTCGTGTGCGCTGTCGTTGAAATGATAGGGGCGGTTGTTGAAGGTGGTGTGCGGCTGCAATTCGGACAGCCCCTTGAAGCGGGGATCGGTTTCGAGAAGGTAGACCAGAACGTCCTGATCGCCTCCTGTTGAAAGCCCGTACTTGCTGGTGTCGAACCATTCCGCGACGACGCCGCGGTCGCATGTCTTCCAGGATTCAAGCAGTTCGAACGATCGCGGATCGTTCTTCAGAAACCATTGACCCGCGGAAAGATGCGTCCAGCCGCCCGTAAGATTGATGGGGCTCTTGCACGCCACGAAGATGGTGTCTTTGGCGGCGCCATTCAAAAACGTCAGAAGATTGACGTCGAACTGCATGAAAAAGGCATCGTCATCGACCCAGAATATCCATTCATAGTAGGGGAGTACCCTCTGGCAGGCCTCTATCTTCAGGAAGTGAGAGTGGGGAAGATGTCCAATGGGCCCCCGGTCATAGCGGCAATCGAATCCGTGCAGATCGGCGTAGATGCGATGATTGACATATGACGTGAAGCGTTCGGTGCTGCTGCCGGAGACAATACAAAGGTTGGATCGCATACTTTTTTTTCCATTCAACGTTGTTGGCGATTCTGTCATTGGCGGGACTGGCGCACAACCGGCGGTGGAGCGGAATCTGTTCAAAACAAAAACGGCCGGGAAAATGTCCCGGCCGTTTTTTCTTTGGAGTGTGGGTCGCCTCAGCGGCGCGGAGGCGCCGTGCCCGGAGGCGGTGGCGGCAGCGAGGCCTGTCCGCCGTTCAGCAGCGGCGTGATGTTGCGGATGGTGACGCGGCGGTTGACGCGGCTCGGTCCGTCCGTCTGGTCCTTCAGGTACTGCTCGCCGTAGCCCTGCGACGTGAGATTTTCCGCAGGCACGTTGAACTGCTGGGTCAGCAGCGTGGCCGCCGATTCCGCGCGGCGATCCGACAGCGACAGGTTATCGACGTCGCCGCCGACCGCGTCGGTGTGGCCTTCGATCAGGAACACCGCGGTCGGGTTGCGCTGGATGGCGCGGTTGAGACCGTCGGCGATCGCCTGAAGCTTGGCAGCCTGATCCGGCGGAATTTCCCAGGACCCGGTCTCGAAGTTGATGCTGTCGAGATCGATGCTCGGCATGCGCTGGCGCACCGACGGGCTGTAGCGGATTTCATCGAGCGAGTACCGCCGCTCAATGCGCTCCACCGGAGGCGCGATCAGGGTGTCGTAGATCAGCTCCGGCGGCGCGTCTTCCGCTTCGACGATATAGCGGTTCTGCGGAATGCGCAGGACCGGCGGCGGCAGCGACACGAAGTAGCCGCCGATGGCGCCGGCGACCACGCCGGCTGCCAGACCGGCACCGAAGCCGGGTCCGCGCCTGTTGTCGATGATGATCACCTCGCGGCCGCGGTTGTCGCGGCGGATACGCCGGAGCAGGCCACCACGCTCATCGTTGATGGTGATGATCTGCGTGCCGTCCGGACGAACCACGACAGTGCGCGTGTTCGCGCCGTCACGCGTCACACGCACGTCACGCGCGCCGTAACGGAAACGATCGACGTCGTTGTGACGGACGAACGACTGTCCGTTCGGGTCTTGAATGATGACGCGGCCCGGCTCGGTGATGACGGTGCGTCCGCCTTCCTTGCGTTCCTGACGCTGGCCGCGGAAATCATCAAGCCGTCCGGTGGGACGCGCGTTGGGACCGACCGCGATCGGCTTGGCCTGAATCGTCGGTGCCGGGGGCAACGGTGCCGCGACGGGGGCTGTCGCGGGCGCGACCGGTGTGCCGGCCGGCATTCCCGGAGGCGGACCCTGACGCTGACCGCGACGATCGCCCGATCCGGACTGACCCGGTGCAGGGGTTGCTGGCGTTGCTCCAGGGGTTGCTCCAGGTGTTGCGGGTGTTGTCGGTGCCGGCGTCGCGCCATTGGGGGCTGGCGGACGTGCGCCGTCGGGACGCGGCGGGGTCACGTCACGCACGCCGGGTGCAACCGGCGGCGAATTCGGCGGACGCTGAGGGGTGGGCGCAGTTGAAGGCGCGCCGGCAGGCGGCGTCGCGCCCGATGGCGCAGGTGCTGCTTTCGGAGCACCTGCGGGCGGAGGCGCGGCCGTCGGTGCAGGTGCCTTCGGAGCGGCCGGTGGCGGAGGCGTCGCAGCCTTTGGCGCCGCTGGCGGTGTTGGAGGCGCAGCCTTCGGAGGAGCCGGGGGAGGTGCAGCCTTGGGTGGCGCAGGCGGCGCGGCCTTGGGAGGCGCAGGAGGCGGTGCAGCCTTCGGAGGAGCCGGCGGTGCAGCCTTTGGAGGTGCAGGCGGCGCAGCGCGTGGTGCAGGCGGCGGCGGAGGTGCAGCCCGTGGAGCGGGAGGCGGAGGCGGGGCGGCTTTCGGCGGAGCGGGAGGCGCTGCTCTTGGCGGTGCAGGTGCGGCCTTTGGAGGCGCGGGGGGAGCCGCCTTCGGCGGAGCCTTCGGTGAGTTCGGGTCCGCAGGTGCGGCCTGTGCGACGACGATGGACGATGTCTCGGCGTGAGCCGGCGCCTGCAAAAATTGAATGGCGGCGATCGCAGTCGTTGTCAGCAGAAGGAATCGAATGTTCTTCATGGAGCCTCTGGGGTGAGAAAAAGTGAAGCAGCCGGAAAGCTGTCGCCCGTCGCAACGAAGTGAACCGTGATCAGTCGATAGTGATTAGGCGGTAATGTGGCGAAGGCAAAATAGAAGCGACGATTTCGAACGTCGCGGCGAATCGCAACATCCAGAATGAATGTACGTTAAGATTACGACGCCGATGCACCGCTGAACATTCACATCGTACCGGGCGGTAGTTGCGGCGCACCAGGATTGACGTCGGGATCGGAGCCCGGCAGATCGGCGATGCCGGGGTCGTTGACGGGATACGGCGTGCGCGAACCTTTTGGTCCCGGCACAGGCACTTCATCCGGCGTCTTGCGCGGAAGCTCGCGCGGCGGATTTGGCTCCGCCGGATCGCGACTCGGCGGAGGGATTTCGGGCCGCGGATTGCCGGGCGGACTTTCTTTCGGTGGTTCGTCCGGAATTCCCGGTGTCGGCGGCGGAATCTCAGGAGGCTCGCCCACGCCGGGATTCGGTTTGTCCGGAGTCTGCATCACATCGCGACCTTTCGGTTCTCTCCGATATCGGGACGGTCGCCGGTGGCGGCAGCCATCGCCATCTTGATCGAACTGATGATCTTGCCGGGCGTGTCCCAGTATTCGGCGTGCGTCGGCACGACCTTCAGCACGCAGATGTTCGGATCATCCGCCGATGACCACCACGCTTTCGCCCATGTGGTCCACAGCTCCCTGATCTTGGCGCGATCGTCGGACACCGAGGCTTCGCCGGTGATCGAAACGTATTTCTGACCGCCGGTGTCGGCAAAGGCGAGGCAGACCGTCGGAAATTTTCTGATGTCGTCGTCCTTGTGGTGCCGCCGGTCGGCGAGAAAATAAAACGCGTTCTCGTTGCGTGCGGGATGCGCGCTCATGGGACGCGAATGCGGATTCTGCCCGTCCCAGCTCGCCAGCATGGTCACCGGGATTTTCTCCGCGAGATCCCATACCCGGGTGATGTCGTCTGATTTGCTCGTCGCCATTCGGTCGCTCCCTGAATTCGGTCAAACCTGTTCAGCGGAAGCAACGAACGGAGGAAAACTATGTTCCGTTGCGGACGGCGCGGCCATCGCCGGTGGATCTGGCCGGCCGATATGGCGGGTTCCCCGATATTGACAGCGAGACGGCAAGCCACCGAGATAGCAACGGCAGAACATGAGGGGGAACGTCCGATGCCGCTCGCTTACTGGTGCGTCCTGATCGCCGCGCTGTTGCCTTACGTGCTGGGGAAATATGCCAAGTTCGGCGTCGCCAGCGACAACCGTTATCCGCGCGAGGATTACGAGAACTTTCCGCCGAAAAACCGGCGGGCCTATGCCGCGCACCAGAATGCGCTGGAAACCTTTCCGTTCTTCGCGGTTGCGGTCGTGGTCGCGCTCACCATGGGCGCGCCGTTTTACACCGTGAACCTGCTCGCGGTGCTCTACATCCTGCTGCGGATCGCCCACGCGCTGCTGTACATCTTCAACCAGCCGACCGCACGCTCGGTGGTGTTTGCCATGGCCATGGCGGTCAACGTTGCGATCTTCGTGCTGCCGGCGTTCAAGTAGCCGCTGCTCTTGCGACGAAGCAATCCAGTCCCTGTTTGTTCAAAGCTGGATTGCTTCGCTTGCGCTCGCAATGACGGTGTAAATGTTTGCGCCTATCGCCGCACCAGCAGCGTGTTGCTGCGCGTCTTACCCGCGATGCCATAGCCGAGGCCGGTCATGTCCTTGATGCAATCGTGCAGCCAGTCGCTTCGTTCGAGATGCTCGATGGCGACGGCGCGCGGCCACAACGACTCCGGCGCTTCACGGAAGAACGGCGTCAGCACCCGGTCTTCATACCCTTCGACGTCGATCTTGAGCGCATCGATGTGCGTGATGCGCGCATCGCGCAGGATCGTGAGCAGCCGGTGCGCGGCCACTCTGGTGCCGCCGCTCTCTGAAATATGGCTGGCGCCGAGATTGCCGCCGTCGGTCTCGATCATCAACTCGCCTTCGGTGTCGCCGGCCGCCGCGATCACCAGCGAGAGATTTTCCAGTTGCGACGCGCGGGCGTTGAACGCCAGCCGCGTACTCGACACCGGATGCGGCTCGATGGCGATGACGCGGCCGGTCTCGCCGACATGCCTGGCCAGCGCCACCGCATAAGTGCCGACATTGGCGCCGACATCGACGAAGGTGCCGCCGACGGGAGTGTGCTCGCGCAGGAAATCCAGCTCGGGCAGATTGTAATCGGGATTGAACAGCGCGCCGCGCTCGGTGCCGCTCGCGAGGTGATGCAGCCGGAACGACGCCCCTTGATAGGTGGCGTCGATTGGGCCCGAGCCCAGCAGGTTGACGATGCGCGACAGCCATGGCCGGAACGCGCCGCGCTTGAGGCCGGAGCCGTGCGCGGCGGCGATCACCGCGCGCTGCAAGGCATTGGGAGCATAGCTGCCGAATGGCTTTTGATCGTCGTTCATGACGCAAGTCATCGCGCGTGTGACCGCTGGTTTCAAGACCTCATTGGCCGCGGTGCTGCAGATATCGCTCGAAGCCGCTGGCGGCCTGTCCGTCGGCCCTGATCTCGGGATCGAGCGTGAACAGTTCTTGCGCCCGCCCGATTCCGCGCAGGGCGTGTCGTCCGGTCGAGACGAAATGTGCGTTTCCGGGCGCCTTGATCCCGGCATGAAACGCTGACGACACCAGCAGCTCGCGCTCGACGGAGCGGCACATCGAGGCGATGCGGCTGACCTCGTTGACCGCCGGTCCCACCACGGTGAAGTCGAGCCGCTCCTCGCTGCCGATGTTGCCGTAGAACACTTCGCCCACATGCAGGGCCACATAGGCCGAGGTGGTCGGCCGGTTCTCGGACGCGCGGCGCTCGTTGAGGATTTGGATATTCTTCCTGAACTGATTTTCGGCCCGCAGCGCCGCGCGCCGTGCGACGGCCATGTCGTCCTCGTTGAAAATCGCCAGCACGCCGTCGCCCATCAGCTTGAGGACGTCGCCGCCCTCGTCGTGAATCGCGCCGATGGCCGCGTCGGCGTAGTCGTTGAGGAACGGAATGATCTCGGCGGGGTCCATCGCCTCGCCGATCGCCGTCGAGCCGCGCAGGTCGGAGAACCACAGCACGGCGTTGATGCGGTCGGCGACGCCGCGTGAAATGCGTCCGCTCAGGACCCGTTCGGCGGCATCGCGGCCGAGATAGACGTGGCCGATGGTCCGGGCGATGCGGGCATGCGCGGCCGATTTCACCGCCAGCCCCAGCAGCGGGACGAGATCGCGCATTGCGCCGAGCGCGGCTTCGTCAAAGCCGTTTTCGCGCCGCATGCACCAGAGCGAATAGACGCAGTCCATTTCGCCGATGATTCCGGCATCGCCAAACCGGTGAACAAACGTCGCGAAGTGTTTGTGCCCGTCGCCCACGAGCTTGGTGGTCATCTTGAAATGCTCGTCATCGCTGTCGATGCAGAGTTCGTTCTGTCCGGTTTGAAGCATGGTGTAGAACGGCGAGCGCCGCCAGTTCTCGGCGGCTTCCCCTTCGCTGGTCGACTCATACTCGAAGAGATCGCTTTCGTTCGACTCGACATCGCTCCAGCGAAAGCCGCGGCCCTCGAAAACCGGATGAAGCGTGTCGATGAAAACGATGCCGCGCGACAGTTCCAGTCCCGCGGCCCTGCTGCGCTCGCAGAATCCGCGCACGAGCTCCGTTTCAGCGAGGCCGGAGAGGCCGGCGCCGGCCAGCCAGTTCATGATCTCAAGACGTGAGGTAAAATCCATCCCGTTTCATCGCGCGGGATTGGCGATGTTTCAAGGCGGTATCCGGGAGAAAGTCCGGCGAAAGGCGCTACTTTGCGGCGCCCTTGGTCCCCTTGATCAGATTGTCGCGCAGCTTGACGGCGCCCTTCTGCATCGCTGCGAACTCCTCGGGCGTGAGCCCCGATTCCTTGACGAGATTGAGCGGCAGCGCCTTCTCGCGCACGGCGCGGCCCGCGTCGGTCAGGCTGACCACGACCTGTCGTTCGTCCTTCGGATCCCGCTGCCTGCTGACATAACCCATGCCTTCGAGATTCTTCAGGATCGGCGTCAGCGTGTTGGATTCCAGAAACAGCTTCTCGCCGAGGCTGCCGACGGTCTGGTTGTCCTGCTCCGACAGCGCCACGATGGCGATGTATTGGGTGTAGGTGAGCCCGAGTTCTTCCAGGATCGGCTTGTAGGCCCGCCCATAGGCGAGATTGGCCGAATAGATCGCAAAGCACAGAAAGTTCTCGAGCCTCGGCGTGGCTTGCTTTGGAATGGCCCGCTTCGGGGCGGCTGTCTTGTCGGCGGTGATCATAGCCCGGTCTCCTTGTCCCACACGGGAACGTGATCTCTCGGACCCATATATATCGGATGCGATTAAATCGGAAGGGTTGACTCGCGGGCTGGGGAGCGTATTTAGATCGTATCCGATTAGATCGGATGCGAATTAACCAACTTAACCCAGGCCCACCCCATGACCCAGATCGACAAGGTACTCTACACCGCCAAGACCCACACCACCGGCGGCCGCGACGGCGCATCGCGCTCGTCCGATGGCCGGATCGACCTCAAGCTGTCGCCTCCCGGCTCCGCCGGTCAGGGCACCAATCCGGAGCAACTGTTCGCGGCCGGCTGGTCGGCCTGCTTCATCGGTGCGATGGGCCGCGCGGCCAGCGGCCTCAAGGTGAAGCTGCCCGCCGACGTCGCTGTCGACGCCGAGATCGATCTCGGAACGACTGGTGACGAATTCCTGCTCCAGGCCCGTCTCAACGTCAGCCTGCCGGGACTTGACCGCGAGGTTGCCCGCGCGGTGGTGGATGGCGCCCATCAGATTTGTCCGTACTCCAAGCTCTCGCGCGGCAACATCAATGTCGAACTGAATCTGGTGTGAACCAGTTGTCACACGGGAGTGGCCTGTTGCATCGGCAGGCCACCTCCGTGCGGCGAAAAGCCATCATCGACCGTTTTTCTCAGACAACGATTCTACAGGAGACTTCCATGTCCGGCCTCGTCAACGCGAACCGCCGCAACTTCCTTCAGGCCGCAGGCACCGGCGCAGCCGCGCTCGCCGCAACGGGACTGGGGTTGATCCAGTCGGCCCATGCGCAAACCGCAGCCGCGCCAACTTCGTCAGCGTCTTCGGTCCCAATGGGGCCGATCAAACAGATCAATGCCGGCACGCTCAACGTCGGCTACGTTGAGGTCGGTCCCGTCACCGGCCCGGCCGTCATCCTGCTGCACGGCTGGCCTTACGACATTCACAGCTTCGCAGAAGTCGCGCCGCTGCTGGCGGCGAAGGGGTATCGCGTGATCGTTCCGCATCTGCGCGGCTACGGCACCACGCGCTTTCTGTCTGGCGACACGCCGCGCAACGGCCAGCAGGCGGTGCTTGCGGTCGATGTGATCGCGTTGATGGACGCGCTGAAGATCCAGAAAGCCGTCGTCGCCGGTTACGACTGGGGCGCGCGCACAGCCGACATCGTCGCCGCACTTTGGCCCGAGCGCGTCAAGGCGCTGGTTTCCGTCAGCGGTTACCTGATCGGCTCGCGTGAGGCGAACAAGAAGCCGCTGCCGCCGAAGGCCGAACTGTTGTGGTGGTATCAGTTCTACTTCACCACGGAACGCGGCCGCGCCGGTTATCAGCAGAACACCCATGAGTTCGCCAGGCTGATCTGGCAGCTCGCCTCGCCGAAGTGGAATTTCAGCGACGCGACGTTCGCGCGCAGCGCGAGGTCGCTCGACAATCCGGATCATGTCGCGATTTCAATTCACAACTATCGCTGGCGGCTCGGTCTGGCCGAAGGCGAGACGAAGTACGACGACCTTGAAAAGCGGCTGGAAAAACTTCCTGTCATTGCGGTGCCGACCATCACGATGGAAGGCGACGCCAATGGCGCGCCGCATCCTCAGCCGGAGTCCTATGCCAAGAAGTTCACCGGCAAGTACCAGCACCGGCTGATTTCCGGCGGGATCGGTCACAACCTGCCGCAGGAAGCGCCGAAGGATTTCGCGCAGGCGGTAATCGACGTCGACGGATTCTGATCGGAGGGAAAATCTCCGCCTCAAAATAACAATGGCCTGTCACGTTGTCCGTGACAGGCCATTTTGATGTGCGACGATCCGCGGCTTACATCTGCCGTTCGACCATCTTCAGCCTGAGATCGCCACTGAAGCCTTCAATGTTTCGAGACGCTTGGCAACCGCGGTTTTGACCGAGACGTGGATGGCTTCCGGAAATCCGCGCGGCAACTGGTTTTCCACCTGGATCAGCGCGTTGCCGGCGCCGTCGATCATGGTTTCAAGACACTCGCCGATCAGAGATTTCGCCAGGCCCGCGGCTTCGCCTGTCTGCACGAAGTGACGCCCGGCGATTTTGTCGATCCGGTAGTGATTTTTGTTGCCGACCGACATGGCGAGCTTCATCTGCTTGGATTGAATCTGTCCGGCATCGAGGCTGGGTTGCGCCGTCAGGATATCGTACAGCGGCGTCAGGCGATAACGGCTGCCCGGACCGAGAAAGATGCTGAAGTTCTTGGCGTGTCCGTCGGTGGCGCCGATCAGCCAGAACAGGATCTGCGCCTTGAAGAGCATGGCGCGATCGGCGGCGGGGTCGTCGCTGCCCTTGAGCAGGTTCAGCAGAGCCTTGATGTCCGGTCCGCCGTCGCTCTGGTATTTCCGGGTTGGAGGAAACGACAGCGCCTGACAACAATCTTCCTGCGGTACGCGCAGCAGCCGTCCATCACGTGTCCACTGCCGGTCGAAGCGTTCGATCACGAGTGCTCTGGTTTCGCCGAACGTCATGATGCTGGCTGTGTTCACGGGCAGGCCGAAAGCGGCAGCCAGCCGGAGGCAGTAGAATTCGTTCTCGACACTGTTGGAGAGATCGATGCCGTTGGGCAACGCGCCGATCTGCGGCTTCAGGATGTGCGTGGTCGGTGTTGCGCCGTGCGGCTTGAGCCACCTGTCGTTGTAACGAAGGAGGGCGGTTTTCTCCTGCGCGCCTGCAACGGAAATCCGGAAGCCGTCGTCGCGGGAGAGGCCGAGCGGAGCCTGGACGAGACCCTTGAGCAGCTTTTCGATCGCTGCATCATCGACGGTTTCTCCGGACAGTTCGGTACCGGGTTTTCCCTTGTACGGTTCGTCGTCATCCGTGACGAACTGCAAGGCGCCAACGCAATCATGGCCGATGGCGGCAAGCAGGCTGTAGGCGTCCGCGCCAGCCGCGCCGACTTTCACGGCGACGCGCGTGCGGATCGCATCTGAATCCGGCAGCAGGTTCTCGAACACGGCGGCGACGGGCGCGCCGCGGAAGCTGTCCTCGCGCAGCGGCATGGAGAGCGAGATCGGCAGCGCGTGCTCCCAGTCGAGCCAGCTCTGATCATAAAGGAAGGTGATCGCGCCGCTGGCTTCCTTGCGCAGATGACCGACCAGGCGATTGTTCAGCAGCACGCGCAGCGGCGGATGACCGGGACGCCGGGGCATCAGAAAATGTCCTCAAGATCCAGCTCGCTGTCCTTGCCCCGTGGTGCGATCCGGAATTCGAGATCGAGCGCGGCCAGGATGGACAAGAGGGTGTCCAGCTTGGCAGCGGGATGACCCATCTCGATGAGAGAAATTGTTTCCTGGCGAAGTCCCGCGCGATCCCCCAACTGCGACTGGCTCAGTCCGCGTTTTTTGCGGGCGCGGCGGATCAGGTTGCCAATCTGGTTTGGGGTGCGCGCAACATCGGTCATCGGCGTTCTCCGATTGGCATTATGCGCTAATTCCGATAATTTATCAATATGTGAATTGGCGCATATTTTTAATTTATGCGCCAATTCCGATAAAGATAAGTTATGTGAAATGACGCATAAAAACGCCCGCGTGAAGCGGGCGTTTGGACCTTAAGCCGTGACGGCTGCGAGTCGGACCTGATGTCAGACCTGATGTCAGACCTGATGTCAGACCTGATGTCAGACCTGATGTCAGACCTGCCGTTCGACCATCTTCAGCTTCAGGTCGGCGATGGCTTCCGACGGGTTGAGACCCTTCGGGCACGCTTTCGCGCAGTTCATGATGGTGTGGCAGCGATAGAGCCGGAACGGATCTTCCAGATTGTCGAGCCGTTCGCCGGTGGCCTCGTCGCGGGAATCCTTCACCCAGCGGTCGGCAGCGAGCAGCGCGGCCGGGCCGAGGAAGCGATCGGAATTCCACCAGTAGCTCGGGCACGATGTCGAGCAGCAGGCGCACAGGATGCACTCGTACAGACCGTCGAGCTTGGCGCGGTCTTCCGGCGACTGCTTCCATTCCTTCTGCGGCGTTGCGGTGGTGGTGTGCAGCCACGGCTCGATCGAAGCGTACTGCGCGTAGAAGTTGGTCAGGTCCGGCACGAGATCCTTGACCACCGGCTGGTGCGGCAGCGGATTGACCTTGATCGGGCCAGCCTCGACCTCGTCCATCGCGCGGGTGCAGGCCAGGGTGTTGGTGCCGTCGATGTTCATGGCGCAGGAGCCGCAGACGCCTTCGCGGCAGGAGCGGCGGAAGGTCAGCGTCGGATCGACGTTGTTCTTGATCCAGATCAGGGCGTCGAGAATCATCGGCCCGCAATCGTGGGTGTTCACGTAGTAGGTATCGATGCCGGGGTTTTTGCCGTCATCCGGATTCCAGCGATAGACCTTGAACTCGCGCAGTTCGGTCGCGCCGGCCGGCTTCGGCCATTCCTTGCCGCCGTTGATCTTCGAATTCTTCGGGAGAGCGAATTCAACCATGGTCTCGAACCTTCGCTTGTTCGCGTAATTCTATGCGTCGATCAGTACACGCGCGCTTTCGGCGGAATGTACTGAACGTCGTTGGTCATCGTGTAATCGTGCACCGGGCGATAATCGATGGTCGATTTGCCCTTGCCGTCGATCCACGACAGCGTGTGCTTCATCCAGTTCTTGTCGTCGCGATCCGCGAAATCCTCGCGGGCGTGCGCGCCGCGGCTTTCGGTTCGGTTGGCGGCGGAGTCCATCGTCACCACGGCCTGAGAAATCAGGTTGTCGTATTCGAGGGTTTCCACGAGGTCCGAATTCCACACCAGCGAGCGGTCGGACACGCCGATGTCGCCGATGCCGCCGTAAACCTTGTGGATCAGGTCCTGGCCTTCCTTCAGCACGTCGCCGGTGCGGAACACCGCGCAGTTGTTCTGCATCACCTGCTGCATGTTCTCCCGCAGCTTCGCGGTCGGCGTGCCGCCCGAGGCATTGCGGAAATGATCGAGGCGTCCGAGCGCAAGCTCCGAGGAGCTGGCGGGCAGGTCCGGCTGCGAGGCGTTGGCCGTGAGCTTCTCGGCGCAGCGCAGCGCTGCGGCGCGGCCGAACACCACGAGATCGATCAGCGAGTTCGAGCCGAGACGGTTGGCGCCATGCACCGACACGCAGGCGGCTTCGCCGACCGCCATCAGGCCCGGAACCACCGCGTTGTCGTCGCCGTCCTTCTTGGTCACGACCTCGCCGTGGAAGTTGGTGGGAATGCCGCCCATGTTGTAGTGCACGGTCGGGATCATCGGGATCGGCTCGCGGGTCACGTCGACGCCTGCGAAGATTCGCGCCGATTCAGAGATGCCCGGCAGGCGTTCGTGCAGGATTTTCGGGTCGAGGTGATCGAGATGAAGGTAGATGTGATCCTTCTTCTTGCCGACGCCGCGGCCCTCGCGGATTTCGATGGTCATCGCGCGCGAAACCACGTCGCGTGACGCGAGATCCTTCGCCGACGGCGCATAGCGCTCCATGAAGCGCTCGCCTTCCGAATTGACCAGATAGCCGCCTTCGCCGCGCGCGCCTTCGGTGACAAGGCAGCCCGAACCGTAGATGCCGGTCGGGTGAAACTGGACGAACTCCATGTCCTGCAACGGCAGGCCTGCGCGCAGCGCCATCGCCCCGCCGTCGCCGGTGCAGGTGTGCGCCGAGGTGCAGGAGGCATAGGCGCGGCCATAGCCGCCGGTGGCCAGAATGGTCGTCTGGGCGCGGAAGCGATGGATGGTGCCGTCGTCGAGCTTGAGCGCGATCACGCCGCGGCAGACGCCCTGATCGTCCATGATCAGGTCGATGGCGAAGAACTCGATGAAGAACTCGGCCTGATGACGCAACGCCTGGCCGTACATGGTGTGCAGCATGGCGTGACCGGTGCGGTCGGCGGCGGCGCAGGTGCGCTGCGCCTGACCCTTGCCGTAGTCCAGCGTCATGCCGCCGAACGGACGTTGATAGATCTTGCCGTCCTCGGTGCGTGAGAACGGCACGCCCCAATGCTCAAGTTCGTAAACCGCCTCCGGTGCATTGCGCACCATGTATTCGATCGAATCCTGATCGCCGAGCCAGTCCGACCCCTTCACGGTGTCGTACATATGCCAGCGCCAGTCGTCCTTGTGCATGTTGCCGAGCGAGGCGGAGATGCCGCCCTGCGCCGCGACGGTATGCGAACGCGTCGGGAAAACCTTGGTGATGCAGGCCGTGCGCAGCCCCGCTTCCGAGCAGCCGACCACGGCGCGCAGACCCGCGCCGCCGGCACCCACAACGATCACGTCATAGGTGTGATCTTCAATCGCGTAGGCTTGCCCGTTCGCGGCGGGCGCGCTCTGGCCATTCGATGCCATCAATTAAACTCCCGACGACAGTTTGATAATGGCGTAGATCGATGCGAGACCGACCGCCGCCGAAAAGAAGTTGTTCGCGATGATCGCCGCGAGCTTGGTTTTCTCGTCGGTGACGTAATCTTCCAGCACGACCTGCATGCCGATCTTCATGTGCCAGACGCTGGCGATGATGAAGAGGATCATGATGACGGCGACCAGCGGCGAGCCGAGGATCTGCGCGGCGCCGGCCTGATTGCGACCGAGCAGCGACATGATGATCACGATCACCGGCACGAACAGCAGCACCATCGCGATCGCGGTGAGGCGCTGGCGGAAAAAATCCGAGGTGCCTGCTTTCGCGGAACCCAGTCCGCGGACGCGGGACAGCGGGGTGCGGATCGAGGTCGAGGGCTTGGCGTTATTGGCGCTCATCGTCCGCCTCCCACAGCGAAAGCGACGACCCACACCACGATCGTCAGGGTGATGGAGCCGATCAGGGCGGCGCGGGTAAGCCATTCGCGCTCGGAGGGGCCGAAGCCGTAGCCGAGATCCCAGATGAAATGCCGGATGCCGCCGAGCATGTGGTGCAGCAGCGCCCACGTGTAGCCGAACACGATAACGCGCCCGATCCAGCTCGAGGTGAAGCCCTGGATGTTGGCATAGGCGCCGGGGCCGGAGGCGGTGGCGATCAGCCACCACGCCATCAGCAGCGTTCCGACATAAAGGGCCATGCCGGTGACGCGGTGAACGATGGACATCGCCATCGTCAGCGTCCAGCGGTAGGTCATGAAAGGCGAAAGCGGACGGTCGATCCTGGGTGCCATGCGCGACTTTTATGGTTTGCGGCAGATCGAAGCTGCCGACTTTTTATGCGGGATCGGGCTATTAGAGGGCTTCTATTTACGGAGAAGGGGATACGAGCGCAACGCAGAATTGACCAAGGATTGAATCAAAAGCCGCTTCTTGATCCGCAGTTTAGTCCTTCTGGCATACCTGTTTTTCGTATACCACGGAACCTGCACAACACATATGAAGCGGGATTCACCGCACGTTCTGGAAATGGATTGAAATGCTCGGACATCCCGGCAACCTGGCCGCTGCATGATCGCCGGTCTGACCACCCCGCAACTGGTTGAACTTGTTCTGCTGCTGCTGGCGACCGGCGCGCTGGCGGGGTTTCTGGCCGGGATTTTCGGCATCGGCGGCGGTGCCGTGCTGGTGCCGGTGCTGTACGAATGTTTCCGCATCGCAGGCGTCCCGCTCGAGGTGCGGATGCCGCTCTGCATCGGCACGTCGCTGGCCATTATCATCCCGACCTCGATCCGCTCATGGCAGGCGCACCACCGGCGCGGCAGTGTCGATATGGATATCCTCAAGAGGTGGGCGCTGCCGGTGCTCGGCGGCGTGATCCTGGGCAGCGTGATCGCGCGCTATGCGCCGGAAAAACTGTTCAAGATTGTGTTCGTCGGGGTGGCGTGGTCCGCCGCGGCGCGGCTGCTGCTCGGCAAGGAAAGCTGGCGGCTCGGCGAGGAGATGCCGACCGGCATTTTCATGAAGGCCTACGGCTTTTTCATCGGCCTGCTTTCGACCCTGATGGGGATCGGCGGCGGGCTGTTCTCGAATTTGCTGATGACTTTCTACGGCCGCCCGATTCATCAGGCGATCGGCACATCGGCGGGCCTCGCGGTGCTGATCTCGATTCCCGGCGCGCTCGGCTACATCTATGCGGGCTGGCCCGCCGCGTCGCGCTTCCCCGAGGTGGCGGCATTACAACTGCCGTTCGCGGTCGGTTACATCTCGCTGATCGGTGCATTGCTGGTGATGCCGACGAGTCTCATGGTCGCACCGCTCGGGGTGCGCGTGGCGCATTTGCTCACCAAGCGGAAGCTCGAAATCGCGTTCGGGATTTATCTGCTGATCGTCAGTTCGCGGTTCGTCGTCAGCTTGGCCACAGGGTATTGAGGGATTCTCTCAGCGGGTCGTCCCGGCGAAGATACTTGTTGCGATGTCATGCCCGGACTTGTTCCGGGCATCCCGACAGCCAGGCACGGTGCCAAAATTATCGAGATCGCCGGGACAAGCCCGGCGATGACAACACGCGCGGAGTCGCGCTACTTCTTGTAAATTCCCGCATAGGCGTCGCGCAGCACGTTCTTCTGCACTTTGCCCATGGTGTTGCGCGGCAGGTCGTCGACGAAGATCACGCGCTTTGGCATCTTGAATTTCGCCAGTCGTCCGTCGAGCGCGTGCAGCACCGCAGCTTCATCGAGCGCGGTGGACTTGTCGCCGACCACGACCGCGGTGACGCCCTCGCCGAAGTCCGCATGCGGCACGCCGATCACCGCCGACTCGGTGACGCCCGGAATGGCGTCGATCTCGTTTTCGACTTCCTTCGGATAGACGTTGAATCCGCCGGAAATCACCAGATCCTTGCCGCGCCCGATGATATGGACGTAGCCGCGCGCGTCGATCTTGCCGAGATCGCCGGTGATGAAGAAGCCATCGGCGCGAAACTCAGCTGCGGTTTTCTCCGGCATCCGCCAGTAGCCCTTGAACACGTTCGGGCCTTTGACCTCGATCATTCCAATGCTGTCGCGCGCAAGCTCGGCTGCCGTGTCCGGATCGGTGACGCGCACCGAAACACCCGGCAGCGGGAAACCCACCGCGCCCGGCACGCGGTCGCCGTCATAGGGGTTCGAGGTGTTCATGTTGGTTTCGGTCATGCCGTAGCGCTCGAGCACGGCGTGTCCGGTGCGCGCCGACCATTCGCGGTGGGTCTCCGCCAGCAATGGCGCGGAGCCGGAAATAAACAGCCGCATATGCGACGTGGATTGTTTGGTGAGGTTCGGGCTTTGCAGCAGCCGGGTGTAGAATGTCGGCACGCCCATCAGCACGGTGGCGCGCGACATCAATTTAATAATCAATTCCGGATCGAGCTTCGGCAGAAAGATCATCGACGCGCGTGCGAACAGCGTGACGTTGCTCGCCACGAACAATCCGTGGGTGTGATAGATCGGCAGCGCGTGGATCAGCACGTCGTCTTGCGTGAAGCGCCAGTAATCGACCAGGCTCTGCGAGTTCGACGCGAGATTATCGTGGGTCAGCATCGCGCCCTTGGAGCGGCCGGTGGTGCCCGAGGTGTAGAGAATGGCGGCGAGGTCGTCGCCCGCGCGCGGCGCGGTGACAAAATCAGGAGAAGCCTTCGCTGCGCCGTCGCTCAGCGAACCGTTGCCGTCGGCATCGAGGGTTTCGACCTTTGCCCCGACCTTGGCGGCGAGTGCGCGGATGCCGTCTGCTTTCGACGGGTCGCACACCACCAATGATGGCTCGGCGTCGCCGATAAAATATTCCAGCTCGTTGAGCGTGTAGGCGGTATTGAGCGGCAGATAAACCGCGCCCGCGCGAACCGTGGCCAGATACAGCACCAGCGCCGCCACCGATTTTTCGGTTTGCGCTGCAACACGGTCGCCGGGCTTGACCCCGCGCGACACGATGACATTCGCCATGCGTCCCGATTGCGCGATCAGATCGGCATAGCTGATGCGCGCGCCGTCGCTGGTCTCGATGGCCAGCCTGCCGGTATCGGCAAGCCCGTCGAACAGGCGTGAAAACAGGTTGGCGTTCGCGGCGGCGTTCATGCAACATTCCAGTTGGGTAGGTCTGGTGAGATCGGATTTTCTCCGATTTTGACTACACCAAAACCACAACTCACAGCAACGGAGACAACCGGCATGAGCAATAACAAGAAACGTGTGGCCTGGATCACGGGCGGGGGCAGCGGCATCGGCCTCGCCGGCGCGCAGGAACTGGCGAAAGAGGGATGGACTGTGGTGATCTCGGGCCGCCGCAAGGATGTGCTCGATGAGGCTGTGGCGGGCATCGCCAAATCCGGCGGCACAATCGAGGCGATGGTGCTCGATGTCAGCAGTGCTGCGGACGCCGAGAAAGTAGCGAAAGAGATCGTCGCAAAGCACGGCCGTATCGATCTGCTGGTCAACAGCGCCGGCGTCAACGTGCCGAAGCGAAGCTGGGACGACATTACCACCGAAGGCTGGGACAAGCTGGTCGATATCAATCTCAGTGGCGTGATGTACTGCATGCGCGCGGTGTTGCCCGCGATGCGCGCGCAGAAGGACGGCGTCATCATCAACGTCGCGTCATGGGCGGGCCGTCACGTTTCGAAAATGACGGGGCCTGCCTACACCACCACCAAGCACGCGGTGCTGGCGCTGACTCATTCGTTCAACATGGATGAATTCAAGAACGGGCTGCGCGCCTGCTGTCTGTCGCCCGGCGAGGTCGCGACGCCGATCCTGAAACTGCGTCCGGTGCCGCCCTCGAAAGAAGACATGGCGAAGATGTTGCAGCCGGAAGATCTCGGCCGCACCATCGCGTTCGTTGCGAGCATGCCGCCGCATGCGTGCATCAACGAGATTTTGATCTCGCCGACGCATAACCGCAGCTTCGTCACCCCGACGATGTTGTAAGACGTCATTGCGAGCGGAGCGAAGCAATCCACTCCTTGAAACGATGGATTGCTTCGTCGCTTGCACTCCTCGCAATGACGTTGCGGAGGTCTCCGGTTCCGCCGTCCCCACGCACCACGCCTCCAAAAGTTTCGTCTTCACGAAAATTTATTTCCTGAAACGCCCCGGCATGGGGCCCGTAACTCGATCAACGGCAGCGCGGTCGATCCTCCATAACGCCCGCTGTTGTTGCCGCCCGGCGGATACCTGCCGGGCTTTCCAATTCATCGGGAGACGAAAACATGTCGAATCGTATTGCTCTGATGTCTGCCGCCGCCATCGGTGCGCTGGCTCTCACCGCGTCCATCACCATGCCTGTTCACGCGCAGGACAAGATGGGCAAAAGCGAAATGTCCGGCGAGAAGACCGTGATGGTCGGCGGCGCGCCGATGTATCCGTCGAAGAACATTGTCGAGAACGCCGTCAACTCGAAGGATCACACCACGCTGGTCGCCGCCGTGAAGGCCGCGGGCCTGGTCGATACGCTCGCCAGCAAGGGTCCTTTCACCGTGTTCGCGCCGACCAATGCCGCGTTCGGCAAGTTGCCGAAGGGCACCGTCGATAATCTGGTGAAGCCCGAGAACAAGGCGACGCTGACCAAGATTCTCACCTATCACGTTGTCGCGGGCAAAATGAACGCGGCCGATCTGACCGACGGCAAGAAGCTCACCACCGTCGAGGGTGAAACGCTCACGGTGAAGAACGCAGGCGGCAAGGTGTCGCTGACCGACGCCAAGGGCGGCACCTCGAACGTGACCATTGCCGACGTCAATCAGTCGAACGGCGTGATCCACGTCGTCGATACGGTCCTGATGCCGAAGTCGTAACGCCGCGGCGTTTACAGCGTAACTCTAAAATCGCAATCCGATCGTATTTGGTGTCCCGCTGAATGCGACCGGGCGGCGATAGGCGGGCCGGGGCAACCCGGCTCGCTTTTTTGTGAAGTATCTTGCGACGTTTCGCGCAGTTTCCGGCGGCGAATTTTACGACGCGGGACGTAACAGGGACTAAGATGCAACGTACTGGTGTTGAAGACATCGTGGAAACGGGAACGCCTATGTCCAGCATCGCAACCGATCATCCGGCCGCAGAGCATGTGACGGCGAAGGTCATTCAGCCCGGCTGGGTCCGCATCGTGCACTGGATCAACGCGGTGGCGATGGTCCTGATGATCATGTCCGGTTGGCAGATCTACAACGCCTCGCCGCTGTTCGATGGTTTGCGGTTCTCGCGCTCGATCACGCTGGGCGACTGGCTCGGCGGCGCGCTGCAATGGCATTTCGCGGCGATGTGGCTGTTGATGGTCAACGGTCTGATCTATGTGACGATGGGCCTGATCACCGGGCGCTTCCGCAGGAAACTGCTGCCGATCACGGTCGATGGCGTCGTCGGCGACACCAGGGCCGCGCTCACCGGCAAGCTGTCGCACGCCGATCTGTCCACCTACAATTATGTGCAGAAGCTGCTGTATGCCGGCATTATCGTGGTGGGCATCGTGATCGTGCTGTCGGGCCTGTCGATCTGGAAGCCGGTGCAACTGCAATGGCTGACCGCGCTGTTCGGCGGCTACGACGTGGCGCGTTACGTCCACTTTTTCTGCATGGCCGCGATCGTCGGATTTCTGGTGATCCATGTCGTGCTGGCGCTGCTGGTGCCGAAAAGCCTGCGCGCAATGATACTCGGGAAATAGGGGCATGACCCCGAAAAGTGGGCACCGGTTTTCGGACAAGGTCATGCCCAAAGGAACAAAATGATGGGCCGCATCCGCAAACTTCTGATTCCCGGCGTCGACAAGCAGTTGCTGGTCAGGGACGCGCTGAAGGTGATGCCGGACCTGTCGCGCCGCCGTTTCATCGCGGGCGGCGCCAGCCTCGGCGCGCTGACGCTGCTGACCGGTTGCGATGTCACCGACAGCTTCTCCGCTGAATCGATGCTGACGCAGATCTCGAAATTCAACGACGCGGTGCAGGCCGCGATCTTCAATCCCAACACGCTGGCGCCGACATTTCCGGAAAGCGCGATCACGCGGCCGTTCCCGTTCAACGGCTATTACGCGCTGGAGGATGCGCCAAACGTCGATGGCAGCACCTGGAAGCTCGAGGTGCGGGGGCTGGTCGAGAACAAGAAGCCGTGGACGCTCGAGGAGCTTTACAAGCTGCCGCAGGAAAAGCAGATCACGCGCCACATCTGCGTCGAGGGCTGGAGCGCGATCGGAAGCTGGACCGGCACGCCGCTGCGTCATTTCCTGCAACTGATCGGCGCGGACACCAAAGCGAAATACGTCTGGTTCAATTGTGCCGACGTGGACGGCTACAATTCACCGCTGGATATGGCGACCGCGCTGCATCCGCAGACCCAGATGACGTTCAAATTCGACAACGAGATCCTGCCGCGCGCCTACGGCTACCCGATGAAAATCCGGGTGCCGACCAAGCTCGGGTTCAAGAACCCGAAATACGTGGTCTCGCTGGAAGTCACCAACGACTACAAGGGCGGCTACTGGGAAGACCAGGGCTACAACTCGTTCAGCGGAAGCTAGGGGCGCGCCACAACGCGTTCCATGCCTGTGCCGTCCCGGCGAAAGCCGGGACGACGCG